>RCUH01000017.1_pt1 | contig 391189 bp, 388 predicted proteins | sample 2166191 | NCBI WGS metagenome assembly RCUH01 (sample SAMN09932848, study PRJNA488358) | compost metagenome | feature: garden; material: soil; isolation source: compost soil in an enriched community after 214 h of incubation | place: Germany: Experimental Botanical Garden Goettingen | collected... | reverse complement strand
TCCCCCAGATTCTTGTTTTCCCGAGCCGGATGCTCGGGAAAGGGGGCTTGGGATCACCCCATTGTCAGGATGCTCAAGCTATGATCGAGCTACAATCTCCTTAAATACCACCACACCAAGAGATCAGTTTTTAAATCGTTACGCAGATGAGTCCAAAGCGGGTACAAAAACTGAGTTTTTGCTACCTAAAATAAGAATACATTTATCGTTTCGGTTAGTTTCGGACTGGCATAGTTCTAGCTGAGGTTTCCTTGTATATGTAACGAAAATACCGGAAACCAAATAAGCAGGACCTGAAGTGAAATTGAGCGCATTTTTGATCACAATTTTTGTTGGGATGTTGGCAAATTACGCACTGGCCATAACATCGACAGAGATGCTTCCAAAGGGCATTAATAGCCCGTCCATGCGCTTTGGCTATATCCAAGGAATCGACCAGAAGTACACAGAAGACGGCGAGCTAATGAAGCTCGGTGACTATAAGTCTATCGTCTTTGATGCGGCCACCTTGGCGCAGTTCAATTCAGATGCAAAGAAGTTGGTAGATGCCCTTAATAAGTTTGGCGGCTATGGCTTAGGCGATAGCTTCAACTTGGGAGTTTTGCGTGTGGGAACAGAGCCCACGGTGAATTACTTTGCGCCGGTCTTTGCCCGTGGGATCACAGAAAAGTGGACCTTGGGAGTCGGCATTCCTGTTATCGGCTATAAAAATAAAATCAGTTTGGCTCAGCAGTTCTCAAATATCGACTATTATCGTTCGCAGTTCTCAGGAATCAACCCAGAGCTCGACAGTGCTTTGAATACGAATTTAGCCCAGGCCACTCAAGACACTTTGGCGGGCAAAGGCTATAAGCGCTTAGAGAGTAAAGACGAAAGCTTCATTGGTGATATTCAGTTGGTGAGTATGCACCGTTTGTATTCAGATATGGATCAAGCCCTGGTCTATCAAGCTCAAGTGGCCTTGCCGACAGGTCCGCAATACGATGCCGATGATTTGGCGGCTTTGAACATTTTTGGTCGTTCGAGCATTAATAATTCCCTTATATACTCGCGCAAAATATCTCCGGCATTCACAGTTGTGCCTTACCTTTCTTATCTTCTCAATATTCCCGATCGTGTTGATCAACGAGTTCCACAAAATGAGAACGACACTCTTCCGGACCTCGCAAGCAAAGAAACTGTGGATCGTGCTGTGGGCAACACAGCTACGGTGGGCAGCGCACTTTACTATGCGGTGAATGATGGGTTGGCTTTTGGTACGGCTTACGAATATGCCAACAAGGCTCGCGATAGTTACTCAGGAAATCGCACGGGGGTCTATAGAAAGCTTTCGGATTTCACGGCCATGCAAAGCCATAAGGTGAAGGCAGAGGTCTCCTACAGCACAGTCAAAGCTTATTTCAAAAAGACTTTCTTGTTACCCATGGTGGTTTCATTTGAAATTTCCGATGTCATTGCTGGCGTTAACGTGGAACGCCAGTTGGCTCAAGAGTTGAATTTGATGTTGTTCTTTTAAGAGGGGAGAAAAGAATGAAGTCGTCACTTAAAATTCTGATTGCCTCTCTATGTTTTTTGAATGCCTGTGCGCCACAGGTGCATGAACGTGAATTTGCTCCTCCTAAAAATTCTTTTGGTCCTCGCTCTCAAGATAAAGATCTTAGCACTAGCTTGGAAGCCAACGCTCGTTTTGATGCCCGTGTCTCTTGGAAGGGCTTGGTGGGGTCTGCTACTTACTTTGAGCAGGCTGAAAATCTCGTTCGCATCGGTGAACTCTCTGGTAACAAAGCATTGTCTCATAAGGGGTTGGAGTGGATTAAGTATTTCTATAAGCAACCTAAGACCTCTACTTATGTGAGTTTGGAAGAAACTCCTTTTGCCACTTTAGCGGCGGCGCAAACCCAAGAAGAAGTGCAGAAAAGTCTGACGGAGGTCGGCCAAGAGCTTGACGAATCTCGGGCTCTACTTCGTCAGTATATTACCTCTTTAGGTCAGAAGTTTCCCTGGTCTGAGAAGCCTCAGCACTTAGGTGCGGCCTTGCAACAGGCCCAAGACTTTATTCAACTTATTGTGAATGAGTTGCCGAATATGGGCCTCAGTCCGATGATTGAAGAGGGCGTTCGCGATGAATTAAAAGCTCAAGCGGGGCCTCTTTTTATGGATGCTCGTCCACTGGTGGAGGAGTTTTATGGAATATCATCCTTTCCGGAAGCTTTGAAGTTGCTCGAGGCCGCTATTGCTCAGTTCGAAATCGAGTTGACGCCGGAGCTGGCAAAGAGTTTACAAGATGGAAATCAAATCGCTTATGGCCTGAGACGCATGAATGAGCCGCAAAGAGCTCTGACGGTCTTGATCGATGTCTGGAGAATGCTGACTCCCGAGGAGCGAGAACAGAGTTTCAAGTCTGCCAGTGAAGATCTCTATGACTTCTTGTCGAAGCAGGATGACAAAGAGCTGTCTTGCCTGCGCCGAGATGGCTGCAATGGCGGCCTCTTTAAGGGAATTGCTAAAAAGTTTTTTATTCTGCCTGAGTTAAAAAAGCATGGCGTGGAAAAACTGAAGAAAGATCTCAATAAGCAAACCTTAGCTTACGTGACTGCGTCTTTAGAGACCACGGCTCATCAGATGATGGGTCCTGCCTTGGCTGAAACTATTGCCGTGAAAATCGAACAAGGCCTGCAAGACAAGGCCACCGAGTTGAAAGACGTTCAAACGAATTACATCACTTATTTGAGAACTCTTTTGGGAGACTGGTCGAAGCGGGTGTTGCCGGAGTTAAAGGGACAAGTGCCAGGCTTTGAGATTTCTGCTCTGAAGGTGGATATCTCGAACGAGAGTCCTATGTCACTGCAAGCGGTGGGAAGTGCCTTAGAGCTGCGTGCTCACACAGCAGGAGCCTCCATGGCCGCCAATGCCTTGTTGATGCAAAATGCGGTTAAGGAAGATACCTTTGGAGTTCAGTCTGCCTTATCGCAACTCAATAAGCTTATCACTATTGGCGGCTATCGCGATCATGATAACAATCTTATCCCGGCTTTGCTTTCTCCGGTGGAACAAATTCTTAAGCCTTTGGATATCATGAGTTTCTCATCCATCCGTCATTCTTATCGTATTCCTGATAAAATCAGAATGCAGGACGCTTTCCATATTGATAGAAAGATCAAGTACGACAAGAATTTTTCGGCATCTGCTTTCGCAGAGCAAATTCGCGGTCTCAGCCAGATGCTTCATGTGACGGCAGATTGGAAAAAGACGGGATATGACGAGTTACTTGGTCATGTGAATGCCCAAGATCTCACCGACAAAATTCAATCCGATTCTTTGGCAAGATCCCTCTTTCCGAAGGACATGTTCTTTGCTTTGAATCTTGGAGATGTGGCGGTTTTGCTCCAAGACATCACAAAGCAATCAACTCCAGTGTTCTTATTAACACTCGATAAAAAAATCATGTGGGCTGACGAGTATGCAGAAAGCAAAGACACGGCGATTATGGCAGGAATCGTTGATATTAAAGATGGAAAAAGATCGAATGTTGTTCGATCACAGGATGTGGCTAAGTTTCTCTTGTCTCTTTTTGAATTTCTCAAAGCCACTGAGGGTTCTGAGAACACTCAATCCTCGCTCCTCTTAGAGAAGGATACTGACAATAAGACGGCCATCGATACCTTAAAAGAAGGTCGCAGTGATCTGAAGTTGTTGGTCTTGGCTCTTGGAAACTTTATTTCCAATCAGTTGATGAGCAAAAAAGCGATGATCCCTGCAAATTACTATTTGAATGAGCAAGAAAGAGCTAACGACCCGGATTATACCGTTGAAGAACAAGTTTATGCTATTCGAGCTTTGCTCGCGGCGTGGAAAACTACAAAGATTGATGTCTATATGTGGTCAGCACAAGAAATCTACTATGCCATGAACAAGAATCTTTATTCAGAGAAGGAACATTTCTATATCAATGGAGATGGCACGTCTTTGGATTTCCCACAAAAGACCAACACCATTCTGGCCCTCTTAGAGCTGGCCCCTCACCTTCCTGAAGCGAGTCGGTTTCAACTCCAGGCCTTGATGTCACCTTGGATTTTGGCTTTGGACAAATTGAAATAGTCGCGATTCATGACATTTGACACGTTCCTTATGAACTAAGGAAGTTTCCCTGCAAAAATCCAGCGTCATTTATTTATCTCAACACAGGAAGGGTTTGAAAAATTGACGTGGTTTTTGAGTGCGCAATACTTAAGGCGTCACAAAAAAGGGAGGCCCACAATGAAAACTATTTTCCTGAGTGCGTTGGTTTGCATGAGTTCCTTGGCATATGCCAATCAGGACTCCGCAACATCAAGTACTTTAGAGCTAACAAAAGAAGAAACCCAAATGGCACCAAGTGGAATATTACCGTTCATTGGAGCGGGTGGTGGTTACACGGGTTATGAAAACGTCGGAGCAGCGGAAGGTGTGCCAGCAACATTAAAGTTGTTGGGCTCATGGTACCTGGAGAGTCCTTGGGTATTTGATGCAGGTTATGGCTTCAACAATCAACAGTTCAGTCAAGATTCTGCGCAAAGTACCGCCATCACCGATGGAGCCATGGAGCTTGCGGCAAGATTCCGCACTGACAACCGTTGGCAGATGGGCGTTGTCGGTAATCAGTTCTTTAGTCAAGGTGCAAACTATTCCGCTTCTCAAGGTGATGCCCAGTTTGTCGGATTTCAATTGTTGAAAGAGTTCAACATGACTCCAAGCTGGCTGGCCCGTCTGGGTGGTCGTGCGATGAGTCTGACAAACAATACAGATGGTCTTGTGAATATGTATATGATCGATTTACAAATCGGTTGGAATCCACAAGCTTACAAGCCATCTGCAAGATCAGCTGAGGTGGAAACAACCCCAACAGACGAGTTGGTAGAAGTTGATGAATATGAAGTTATCGCTCCGGTAGCTCCTGTTCGTCCGGTGACTTATCAGGAAGCAGAGCCGGCATCAGCTTTGCGTGATGTGGACTTCTCGGAATTGACGAACTCGAAACCCATTGAGTTCGCATCAGCTCGAGCTTCTGTATCAACGGCGGATCAGCGTCGCCTTTCTAAGTTGGCCAAGGCTTTGGAAGACAACAAAGAACTCTTTGAAAGAGTGGAAATCCACGGCTTTGCTGATAAATCAGGAAGTGTCGCGACCAATCAAAGAATTTCGCAAGAAAGAGCGGACCGCGTTCGTTCTTTGTTGCAAAAAGATGGTCTGACAAACGTGGACATCGTGGCCATGGGTAAGGGCTCAGAAGGTTCGACTTCAATTTCGAAAGAAGACCGTCGTGCGGAATTGGTCTTTATTGGAGTGAAAGACGAGCAAGCTCTTCGTGAGGCCTTGTCTTCAATAGAATAGAAGTGAACAAGAGTAAAGAAAAGCGCAGCTTAAAAAGCTGCGCTTTTTGTTTTAATGGAGAACAGGATTTTGCAGGAAGTGATTGATCTCCATCAGTCGGTCCTGTTGGCTTACGACTGAATCTTGGATATCGATTAGTTTTTTGAGCAAATTGTCTTTAGCTAACTTAATAGCCTGAAAGATGTCCTGATGGACTCCCTCAGCCTCAACTGAAGTATCCCCTTCCTTAAGAACTATCGCTATGCGGAACAGTTTTCGGAGCTCCTTCTTAGTAAACTCGACTCCATCTGTTTCATATTGAAGCGCGAGTTTTCTCGGATCTCGGGCTACAACGGCAACCACAGTTTGGGGCGTCACGAAGGGCTCAAACTCAGAAATCTGCTGATAGATATAGGACTTAACCTCCGGGTTTTGTTCAATTACTTCAATGGTGGGGGTGAGAAGGGTTGACATAACGGCCTCCTTTTCCTCGTATCTCTATTCTAACAATGGGTGCGGATTTTGTCTGGTCAAGTTGGTGATGGCACAAAAATTAAATTGAATTCGAATAGGTTTGAATTAGAATCGCGAACCTAGACTTAAGTCGCGAGATTATTAACCAGCATGTTTCAAATTGAGATGGACGACAAAAAAACTGAAATAAAACTCGAATCTTCCTGGAAGAAAAAGCTGCACGCAGAGTTCGAAAAGGACTACATGGTGAAGCTGAAAAAGTTCTTAGGCTCTGAGTATAAAGCAAAAAAAACTGTATTCCCCAGGGGCGATGAGTACTTCGCGGCCATGAATCACACGCCTTTTGATCAAGTGAAGGTGGTGATTGTAGGCCAGGACCCTTATCACGGCCCTGGCCAAGCCCATGGCCTTTGTTTTTCTGTGAGAGAAGGCGTACCCTTGCCCCCTTCACTTTTGAACATTTATAAAGAACTAGAAGCAGATCTTGGGATCCCTCGATCGAAAAGTGGATCGCTATTGGCGTGGGCCGATCAAGGGGTGCTGTTGCTTAACAGTGTCTTGACGGTGGAAAACGGCAAGGCCGCGTCTCATCAGGGACAAGGTTGGGAGCAGTTCACAGACAAGATCATTGCTCTCATCAATGAGCAGCGTGAGAACGTTGTTTTTGTTCTCTGGGGCGCCTATGCGCAAAAGAAAGCCTCTTTTGTTGATAGAAAGAGGCACTTCGTTCTTGAATCTCCTCATCCCTCGCCTTTGTCGGCGCACCGAGGGTTTTTCGGAACTAAGCCATTCTCAAAAGTGAACGCGTATCTGCGTTCAAAAGGCATTGCTGAAATTGACTGGAACCCGTCTTCGGGACAAGGACTTTAGTCCTAGATTGAACCGGCCGATAAGAACTCAGCCTATAAAGAGGAGGAGTTCTCATGAAAGTCTTTCTTTCAGCATTGTTGATGTCAGCTTTGATGTTTTCAGTGGCCGGTCCCGTTGAAGCGAGGAAGGCCGAGCGCATGATGTCCAGTGAAGCCAGCACCTCGACATTACAAGACACGGTGAAAAAGATCCGTGATGATGACGAAGGTGTGGTCGTGCTCTTTACTAAAGCGAAGGGGAACTACTATTTGCGTCGCGACGTGAGGGATTTTGATGCTTCTCGTGAAAAGCTGAATGCCAGTCTGAGTGAGAAGAAGCCTGTCAGCGTTATCTTCGAGTCTGAAACGCTCAATATAGTTGATGTGAAATAGCCCCCAAGTATAAACTGGTCTCCGTGCAGATTTGCCGAGGAGACCAGTTATGAAATTGATTCTATCCGTTCTTATTGCCCTATCCTTTTCATCCATCAGTTTTGCCACTTCAGTTGATGAAGTGAAGCAGAAGACCACCGAGGCTGCTGAAGCCGCTGCAGATTATAGCAAAGAACAAAAAGAAGCTTTCCAAAAAGAAATGCAATCAAATTACGACAGCCTTAGTTCGGAGATTTCTGATTTGAAAAAGTCAGCGTCTGAAAAAACAGGGGAAGCCAAAAAGGAACTCAAAGAAAAAATCGCCGCCCTTGAAAAGAAGCAAGCGGAGATGAAAAAAGATCTAGCTAAATTAAAAAAGAGTTCTGGTAAAGCTTGGACAGAAATGAAATCTGGAATGAGCGCTGCTTGGGATAAAGTTTCTGAGTCTTACAAAAAAGCTAAAGCTGAATTCGCTGAAGCTAAATAATGACAAAGCCCAGTTCACTCGTTTTTATTGACAGCTTGCCGACCTTCTCTCAATTGGGAGAGGAGGTTTTGGTTATTTATGATCAGATCCTGGTAAAAAAGATTCCGGGATTTAAAGCTTGGCTAAAGAAAGCTCAAGCCACCTATGCTGTGAAGGCCGGTGAAGATCTTAAAGCCATTGAAAAGTTCTCATCACATATTTCTCATCTCACGAAAATCTCTGAAGGACTTTCTTCGCGCCGGCTAACCATTGTTGTGGTGGGCGGCGGCAGTGTTGGGGATTTTGGTGGATTTGTAGCGAGCGTCTTTAAGCGCGGCGTGCGTTTGGTGCACATTCCTAGCACCTGGCTTGCTGCGATTGATTCCGCCCATGGTGGGAAAACCGGCTTGAATGTTGCGGGGGTAAAGAACCAGATCGGGACTTTCTATCCTGCGGATAAAATCTTTTTAGTGGGCCGTATCCTGAAGTCTCAGCCTGAAGGCAGAGCTTTTGAGGGGTTCGGTGAACTTCTGAAGATTGCTTTGATCAAAGGTGGATCTCTTTGGAGTTCTTTGGCGAAAGAGAACTCAGTCAATGGTCAGGTGCTGTGGAAGTATCTTCCTCAAGCCATCAAAGGGAAGTTGAGTATTGTGGCCCAAGACCCTGAAGAGAAGTCGGGCCTGCGCCATGTTCTTAATCTTGGACATACCATGGGTCATGTCTTTGAATCCCATTATGACCTCCCTCATGGTGTTGCCATCAATTACGGTGTGCGTTTTGCTTTAGAGTGGAGCGTGAAGTTGGGATTGATGAAGGAAAGAGACTTCGAAATGATGATGTCTCAACCTGTGATGGCCTACCTTTTGTCCGCGCAAAGAGATGATCTTCTCTCTGGAAAAGAAAAGACTCTGAAAGCTTTTAAGAAAATCTTGCTCAGTGACAAAAAGAAAACCAAGTCGCAAAGCCTGCGTTTCGTTTTTCTGAAAAAGCCAGGACAGTTCGTGATTAAAGAAGTGAACGTTGAAGATATTCTTATTGAAGTGTGTCGTCAGAAAGAGAGCGATCTCTATGAGTGAGTTTCGCTATCAAGGCCCTATTCCAGCTTCTAAATCTCTCTACAATCGGGCTTTGATTGTGAAAAGTTACTTTCCGGTGATGGAACTCTTTGGCGAATCGGAATGTGATGACGTTAGGCACATGAAAGAAGCCATCGAAGAAATCAAGGAACGCAGTCACATTGATTGCGGTGAGGGTGGAACCACGTTTCGTTTCTTGGCCCTTCGAGTTTCTCGCCAGCGCGGTGTTCATACTCTGGAAGGTTCTGAGCGTTTGATGCAAAGACCTCAGAAAGAGCTCATTGAAATTTTAAAGCACTTTGGTGTTCAAGCTCAAATGAAACGCAAAGGAATGTTGATTGTGAGCGAAGGCTGGAAGAAACCTCGTGGTCCTATTCGTGTGGATTCCACAGAGTCGAGTCAATATGCCTCTTCTTTGGCTTTGAATGCTTGGCGTTTGGATTTTGATTTGGAGTTTGAGCTTGTCGGAACAGTTTCGGAGTCGTATTTCGCGATGACGATCCAGCTTCTCAAGCAACTCGGAATGAGAATCCATAAAACGCCTAAGGGTTATTTAATTCCCGCGGGCGAGCGATTGTCTCATCTTTCTTGGAATGTTGAACCAGACATCAGCTCGGCCTTTACCATTGCCACCCTCGGTGCTCTTTGCGGTGAGGTGATATTAGAAAACTTCCCATTGAAGAGCTTGCAGCCGGACATCGTATTTTTAGACATCTTCAAGAAGATGCATGTGGAATACGAACTTGCAGACAATCGTCTGACAGTGAAGCACAGTCGGTTTATTAAACCCCTGGAGTGGAACCTCTCACAATCTCCGGATCTCTTTCCGGTCTTAGCGATGTTGTGTGCTCATGCTCATGGAACTTCAAAACTTTTCGGAGCCCCGCACTTGGTCAGTAAAGAGTCAAATCGCATCCAAAAGGTGGCAGATCTCTTCGACTTGATCGGCGTGCAGTATGAAGCCCTTACAGACGGCATGATCATTCATGGAAAGACTTCTTGGACTTTTGATAAGGGTGGGTCATTCAACCCCGACAAAGATCACCGCATGGTGATGGCGGCCGTGGTTTTGAAAATGCTCGGTCATCCCATTGTGGTTGAAGATCCTCATGTCATTAATAAAAGCTTTCCAGAATTTTGGCGAATTGTGGGGATCAAGCCATGATCACATTGTTGGTTGGCCACCGTGGCACAGGGAAGTCTGAACTCATCAAACGAATAGGATTTTATCTGCGTGATCAAGATATCGAGTTTATCGATCTCGATGATGAGGTGGAAAAGAAAATCGGAAAGACCATCCGTGAGCTTTTCGCTGATCACGGTGAAACTTATTTCCGCGAGCTAGAAAGACAGCTCTTTCTCGAGATCCTGCAAAAGCCTCACAAAGACATGTATCTTGTCGCCGGAGCGGGGTTTGATTTAAGTATCGTTCCTGAGGATGTGCGCGTCCTCTGGGTTCGCCGTCGCACGGATCAAGACGGTCGCATTTTTTTAGATCGCCCGCGTTTAAATCCTGAACTGTCTCCTATCGACGAGTTTAAAAAAAGAGCCTCTGTCAGAGAAAATAGTTACGCAGAAGCTTCTGATGAAGTCTATCTGATCCCAGAAGGCCTCTTTGAAAACAAACATCATCTGATGGCCATTGAGAAGGCTCTCCTCACTCACTCTCTAGAGAACATCCAAGGTGGCATCACGTTGACGGCGGATCTCTTTCGGAAGGAATCTCGCTGGCAGCTTTTCAAGGAACGACTGAGCGGTAAAGGTTTGGACTTCTTTGAGCTGCGGGATGATTTCTTAACTACAGAACAGATTCTTCGTGTGCTTCAAGAAATGCCTCACGAGAAATTTGTATTCTCTTTCCGAAAGAAAGAGGATCAAGCCCCATTCTTTCAAAGTGAAGAGGGGCAGAAAATTCTTTCAGCAGCTCTTTATATTGATTGGCCTTTGGAGCTCGGGGAACCTGTTGAAATCTTCCGGTATGTTCCTAAGGAAAAATTAATTCTGTCCTGCCATGAGGTGGGATCGCAGCGCTTTGATGCTTTTGCAGATCGAGTGGCTCACCTAAAATATGCACCGGTTGTAGGTTCCTATGAAGACTTGCAGGCGGGTCATCAGTGGCAGCGGGCTCATCCTGCATCTCGCAGCTTCTTGCCGCGCTCTTTGCGCGGTGAGTGGGTTTGGTATCGTCTTTATATGAAGGGCCGTCAGCTCGTGAATTTCTGGAGAGAGGGCGAAGGCTCTGCTCTCGATCAACCTTCATTATTTGAGTGGACTATGACCCCGGCAAAGCCGACAAAGTTTGCTGCGGTTTTGGGTGATCCTGTCTATCACAGTTTTACTCCGGTTGAGCAATCGGAGTACTTTGCTAAAAAATCTGTGCCGGTTTTTGCCATTCGTATTGACCGTCTGGATTGGAATCGCGCTTTGCCTTTCTTGCAGGCCTTGGGTCTCACGTGGGCGGCAGTAACGGCGCCTCATAAAGAAAATGCGGCGAAGCTGTGTCCATCTTCGGGGTTGTCTGCTTTGAACACCTTGTATTTCAATGGCAGAACCTGGCTAGGAACTTCGACGGACGATGAAGGTTTCTTAGAGTTGATTGAAGGTGTGGGCATGCTCGCTCCTTTGCAACAGGAGATTTTCGTCTGGGGTGGGGGAGGAACTTTGAGCATGATTCAAAAAGCTCTCCCTCAGGCTATTTACTATTCTTCTCGAACGGGGCACCTCCGTGTGGAAAATGCTGAGGATAAAGATCTGAAGCCTAAGGTTCTTATTTGGGCCGCGCCTCGAGGTGAGGACACCAAGTGGCCTCCTACAGATTGGAAACCTGCTTTGATTTTAGATTTGAATTATAAAGAAGATTCCATGGGGCGTGAATACGCTCAGATGGATGGGACGAATTACACTTCGGGGTTGGGCATGTTTTTGGCTCAAGCTCGAGGTCAAAGAGTTTTCTGGTCTCGATGTGAGGAGCAAGAATGAGTGCCAACAGTTTTGGATCACGCTTCGTGATCAACAGCTTCGGTGAAAGTCATGGAACGGCGCTGGGAGTTTTGATTGATGGATGTCCTGCGGGAGTCCACTTTGATCACAGTCTTCTCATAAAAGAACTTGAGCGTCGTCGTCCGGGTCATCATCAGGGTCAGCAACAAGTGGTTTCTGGAAGGATGGAAACAGACACTCCTGAAGTACTGAGTGGTGTCTTCGAAGGAAAGACTTTGGGCACTCCCATTGCGATTATTGTAAGAAATCAAGACGCGAAATCTCAAGACTATGAATCTATCAAAAAAACGCCACGAGCGGGTCACGCCGATGACATGTGGAAAGAAAAATTCCAACACTCAGATCATCGTGGTGGCGGAAGATCTTCAGGTCGCGAAACTGTCTCTCGTGTGATGGCGGGAAGTGTTGCGCAGATGATGATGAAGCAGGCCTCAGCCCAAACAAAAGTTCTGGGTTATGCTTCCCAAATTGGTTCTTTCAAATTGTCAGAGGCAGAAAGAGGCCAGGTGGCTAATCTCAATCCCGACAATTTTCAAGCGCGCTTTCCCAGCGCAAGTCATGAGAAGGTCAGCGAGATGCTTAAAAAAGCTCAAGCTGATGGAGAAAGTTATGGGGGAGTAGCAGAAATTCTTGTGGTGAATCCGCCAAAAAATTTAGGCCAGCCGGTTTTCCATAAGCTCAAAGCCGATCTGGCTCAGGCTTTCATGAGCGTTGGGGCTACTCACGGTTTTGAATTGGCTGGCGGAATAGATGATATTTCTCTGAAGGGCACGGAGTTCCACTCCCAATCCGGTGAACAGTATGGCGGGATTCGTGGAGGCATTTCTACGGGGGAAAGCATCACGGTGAGAGTGTCTTTCAAACCCACCAGTTCTATTTTAGATGTGGCAAAAAAAGGTCGCCATGACCCTTGTATCGTCACGAGAGCCATTCCTGTCTTGGAGGCCATGACATGGCTGGTGTTGGCAGATCACTATTTATGGGCTAAAACGGACCGCATCTGAGGAGATTTTATGGTATCTGATATTTTCAATCCCGAGTGGTGGACGCCCGTTGAGGGTTTCAATTTTCAAGACATTACTTATCACCGCGCCAAAGGACAGGGCACTGTCCGTATCGCCTTCAATCGCCCGGAAGTTCGCAATGCTTTCCGTCCGCAAACAGTAGACGAACTTTATACAGCTTTGGAGCATGCACGCATTTCTGCGGATGTGGGTGTTGTGATCATCACAGGCAATGGACCTTCACCGAAAGATGGTGGTTGGGCTTTCTGTTCTGGTGGAGATCAAAGAATCCGTGGCAAAGATGGTTATAAATACGAAGAAAAAGAAGCGGCTGGAAAAATGGACCTCGCTCGTTTGGGGCGTTTGCACATTTTAGAAGTTCAGCGCTTGATTCGCTTCATGCCGAAAGTTGTGATGGCTGTTGTCCCAGGTTGGGCTGTAGGTGGTGGCCATTCATTGCATGTGGTTTGTGATCTCACTTTGGCAAGCCAAGAACATGCGATCTTCAAACAGACAGATCCCGATGTGGCAAGTTTTGATAGCGGTTACGGCTCAGCTTACCTTGCTCGCATGGTGGGACAAAAGCGTGCTCGTGAAATTTTCTTCTTGGGTCGCAACTATTCTGCGCAAGAGGCTTTTGATATGGGCATGGTGAACGCCGTGGTCCCTCATAAAGATCTCGAGAAAGTGGCTTTGGAATGGGCTTACGAAATGAATTCGAAAAGTCCAACAGCGATGCGTATGTTAAAATACGGCTTCAACATGATCGATGATGGTCTAGTGGGACAGCAATTGTTTGCGGGTGAAGCCACTCGACTGGCCTACGGTACTGAAGAGGCCGCAGAGGGCCGTAATTCATTCGTAGAAAAGCGTCCTAAGGACTTCACTAAGTTTCCTTGGCAATACTAAGGCCTTTTCAAAGCCTCTCCGCAGAGAGGCTGTTTTCTTTTGGGTAAATCATCTCTGGCCTAGCTCTCTGTAAATAAGCACCTGCTCCTTTCTTGTTCGGACAAGAAGAGAGGAGGAAAATAGGCTATGAAGAGATTTATAAGACCTTTCCTTATTGTAGCTCTCTTTTTCAGCGTGAGCTCCTGCCCCACACGGGACAGACCTCTGCCACCGCCAAGTCCGCCGCCACCTCAGACCCAAGCCATGAAAGGTTATTACCCAGGGAATGCGCCCTTAGCGGGGCCCGGATTTTTCTTTTATATGATGATGGCAGAGCAGACGAATTCGCACAAAGATGTGTTTAACTAACGCGAATACGAGGAGACATTCTGAAAAAATCGACTCGAAAAGTAGAAAACTTTCGGAGATGATTGTTTTCACCTGTCCTTGTGGCTTTGACTCGGATGAATCAGCGAGAACCACTTTTCCATCGTCAAAGTCACAAGGCTTCTATTTTTTAGATGAGACTACTTTACAGTGCCTTTATAGATGTAAGCGATACCACCCGTAAGGGAGATGTACTCTGCTTTAGAGAAAGACTGACTCTCGTCCATCAAGGCCAAGAAGCCTTCACGACAAGGGAAAGCAGCAGAAGACTTTTGTAAGTACTCGTAAGCTTCACCTTGGCCGGTTACAAGACCACCGATTTTCGGCAAGATATTTTGAGAATAGAAATTATAAAGAGCACCAAAAACCGGAATGTTCACTTGGCCGAACTCAAGAACGATGACAGTGCCACCAGGTTTTGTCACGCGAGCCATTTCTTTCAAGGCTTTCACTGGATCACTGACATTGCGAATACCGAAAGAGATGCTAGTCGCATCAAAAGAGTTGTCAGCGTATTGCAGCTGAGTCACGTCTGCTTGTTCGAAAGTGATATCAAGTCCACGCTCTTTGGCTTTACCAGGAGCAGGAATTAACATCTCCGCACAGAAGTCCGTTCCGATCACAGCACCTGAAGTGCCCACAGTTTTTTTGAATTCAATAGCAAGGTCGCCAGTGCCTGTGGCGCAATCCAAAACTTTGTTTCCAGCCTTCACGCCAGAGTATTTAACAAGTTTTTTTCTCCACAAATGATGAACACCCAGACTCAGAACCGAGTTGCCTTTGTCATAGTTCGCAGCCACCTTGCTGAACATGTTACGGATGACTTCAGGATTCGGAGAGTGCTTTTCGTTCATGGACTAAGCCTTTTTTGTGTGAAGAGGGCGATCAATAGCCGCGCAGATTTTTTCAAGCTTCTTCATCATTGTGCTGAAGTCAGAAAGAGTCAGCGCCTGCATACCATCAGACAATGCTTCTTTCGGACGAGGATGAACTTCCACGATGATGCCATCAGCACCGGCCGCCGCCGCAGCTAAAGCTAAATCCGGAACTAAAGCAGAAATACCCACGGCGTGAGAAGGATCTACGATCACTGGAAGATTTGTATTTTTCTTGGCATAAACAACAGCGTTCAAATCCAAAGTGTTGCGAGTCGCCGTTTCGAAAGTGCGGATGCCGCGTTCACAAAGAATGACGTTTTTGTTACCACCATTTGTGACGTACTCAGCGGCTTTCACCCACTCTTCGATCAGAGCGGCAAAACCACGTTTCAAAAGCACCGGCTTCTTTTGCATACCCAACTCTTTCAACAAAGAATAGTTGTGCATGTTGCGAGAGCCGACTTGGAACATCTCAACCACGTCATAGATCTCTTCGATCTGACGAGCGTCAGTCACTTCAGAAACCAAGCTCATGTTGGTTTCCTTGCAGACAGTTTTAATAAAATCAAAAGACGAAGAACCCAAACCTTGAAAAGCCTTCGGAGAAGTTCTCATTTTCCAGATGCCGCCACGAAGAAGGTGTGCTCCGGAGCTTTGAACTCCTTTGGCTGTTTCCAAAAATTGATCGTAGCTTTCGATTGAGCAAGGCCCAGCAATCACCGTGAAATGAGGACCGCCGATATCGAATCCACCGACATTGACGATTTGGGTTGAGGGACTTGTTTGCATAGTTTGCGTTTCCATAATACGAACTTCTTTGTTCACCCTTCATCAACATTTCTCAACAACTGTGAGTTGTAACTTGGGGCCATTTGTGGAACGGGAGCATAACATAACGCTTTCAGACATGACAAACTTTTTACAGTCAGGGGCCCTCTTGCGACATAGAGGTGAATGGCACTTGATAAAAGGTCCGTTTTCGCCTCAAGAAAAGCCTAATAGCTCTGAGATTTCAGTATATTGCCCCGATTTCTATTTGGACGCCAAAGAGGGCCTTCTCAAGGGTTCCGAAGCATATCGCTTAACGACAAGTGAACTGCAATCGCTTTTAACGAGTTTTGCGAAAGATCCAAGTGCGAAACCCTTACAAAAAGCCACATGGCAAGAGCCCGCCAAGAGCGACTTTGAGAGTGCTCTCAGCACCATTCAAGAGCGAATTTTTAAGCGAGAAATCCAGAAAGCGGTGCCCGTGGTTTTTGCGAGGTCGCCACAAAAAGTGACGGTGGAAGATCGCGCTCTCATGATTTTGAATCTCACGAAAGCCCCGGACACACTTTTCGTTTATGGTTTTTGGCAAAATGATGAAGGGGTCATCGGCGCAACTCCCGAAGTCCTCGTTGAGTTTGAGAAGGGCCTTTTGAAAACCATGGCTTTAGCGGGCACCTGTCCCAAAAGCGAAAGTTCAGAGAGAGAATCTCTTCTTCAAGACGCCAAAGAAATGCAAGAGCATCGTTTGGTGCTGGAAGACATTGTCGAAACTTTAAAGCCCTTGGGAGTCGTGCAGGCTTCTCCAACCGGCATCCTTGAGTTGCCGACTCTTTATCATTTGAAAACCGACATCCAGGTGCAATGTGAAAAAGATCCGCCCTTGGTGGAGCTGATAAAGAGGTTGCACCCCACGCCTGCGCTGGGCGTGGCCCCTCGTTCTGCGGGCTATCAGTGGATGAGTACATTTCCCGGCCAAGAGGGACGGGCCCGTTATGGAGCTCCCTTCGCATTTTTTGGTCCGGCAGGGGCTCTGTGTCTTGTCGGAATCCGTAATTTACAGTGGAATAAGGACTTTGCCATGATCGGTTCGGGCTGCGGTGTTGTCGCAGCTAGTGAGTTTGAAAGAGAGTGGCGTGAGATTTATCAGAAACGTTTGTCGGTAAGAAAGATTTTGGGGCTTGAAGCATGACTAATATGGAACTCGCTGGAAAAGTTATTCAGGAACTGGTGCAAACCGGTGTCCGCGAATTTGTCTTGTGCGCGGGAGCCCGCAATAGCCCCTTGGTTCATATCCTTGATGAGAACAAAGACCTGCGTGTGTATTCCTATTTCGAAGAGCGCTCAGGGGCATTCTTTGCGTTAGGTCGTATTGCTCTCACTCGTCGCCCTGTGGCTATTATCACCACGTCAGGGACTGCAGTCGCCGAGCTTTTGCCGGCCGCCGTGGAAGGGACATATTCGTCTTTGCCTTTGATCATGGTGACAGCGGATCGTCCGAAATCTTATCGCGGCAGTGGCGCTCCTCAAACGATCGAGCAAGTTGGAATTTTTTCTTATTACAACGAAGTGGCTTTGGACATTGATGCCGACAACTCCCATGTATCTTTTAAAAGTTTATCTTGGAAGAAACCAATTCACGTGAACATCAGCTTCACGGAGCCGTTGATTGATGGAGCTGTTCCAAAAATTCAAATTCCTCCGCATGCTGAAAGAACCAAACTCCCCGTGCAAATGCCACTGGGCACGTTGAAAGAGATGGAAGACTTCATGAATACTCACAAACCAATGGTGGTGGTGGGGATTCTTCCTGAGAAAGCCACAGCAACGGTTCTGGAGTTCTTGCGCCAATACAAAGCGCCTGTTTATGCCGAAGGCATTTCCGGTTTGCGTGGTCATCCGGATCTCAAGGATCTTTTGATCAAATCTGGCGAAAGATTAATTCAAAAAATTCTCAAGAGTGGAGAGTGTGATTCTATTTTGAGAATCGGTGGCGTGCCGACGGTGCGTGTGTGGCGCGACCTTGAAGATAAATTGAAAGATGTGCCGGTTTTTTCTGTGGGCTTCAATCACTTCACAGGTTTAAGTCGTCCGATTCAGCATTGTTCATCTTTGGATTTGCTCAGTCAGGTGGAGTTCAACTCTCCACCTCGTGAAAATTTCAAACTGGCGATCGAAGACTCCACGCGCGCGCAGGCGTTGAGAACTATCTTGGAGAAATATCCTCGCTCCGAACAGGGCATGATCTATGCGTTGTCTAAAAAACTCAAAGGCAGTTCCGTTTATCTTGGCAACAGTTTGCCAATTCGTGAGTGGGATGCCTGCGCAGATTTTGAGTCCATGCCTTCTCGTGTGGCAGGCAATCGCGGAGCCAATGGCATTGATGGTCAGCTGTCGACATTCTTGGGTTGGGCCCACGCTGAAATAGAAAACTGGTGTCTGGTCGGGGATTTGACCGCAATGTATGATCTGTCCGCACCATGGGTGGCTCCGCAAATTGACGCGAAGAAGCTAAGAATTGTCGTCATCAATAATCTAGGCGGCCAAATTTTTAGCCGTATGTTTAAAAAAGAGATTTTCTTGAATAAACACCAGATTAGTTTCGAATCCTGGGCTAAGATGTGGAATTGGAGCTACCAAAAGTGGTCAACCATTCCAGAACGTTTCGAGTTAGAAGATCATCAAGTTATTGAGCTCACGCCTGAGGCGGAGCAGACGGACCTTTTCTGGAAGGAGTTGGAAGAACTGTGGCAAGAATAAATCTGTTTTTTCTTCATGGATTTTTGGGCCGCCCCGCTGACTGGGAGCCCATTCACCAAGCTCTGGCAAAACAGGATAAGTTTCTTATCAAAGTCCCCGACTATTTTAAAATTGATCCCTTAAGCCCCGCTCAATCTTTTCAGCAGTGGGCAAAAAACTTTAACAAATGGGTAGAGCAAGAAGTTCAAGGCGCTGGTCAAAACATCCTCATCGGCTATTCCCTCGGGGGACGCTTGGCTCTGCAGGCCTTGGAGCACAATGCAAAATTGTGGTCCCAAGTTGTTTTGGTCTCTGCGAATCCTGGTTTTGATGACGAGCATCTGACATTTGTCGAAGACTCTGAAGAACGCAATAAGCGTTGGTTGAGCGATTCATACTGGGCTGAAGAGTTCCTCACTGGCTCATGGGAAAATGTTCTGATGAACTGGAATGCGCAGCCTGTTTTTGGTGGTGGGCGTACCGAACCCTTGAGAAAAGAAAAAGATTATTCCCGCGACATGCTCAGTCTGGCTTTAACTCAGTGGTCTTTGGCTCAGCAAAAGAACATGCGCAAAGTGATTCAAGAAAATGTTGATAAGGTTCTTTGGGTGGTGGGCGATCGTGATGAAAGATTCTTGGATCTGTCTTATCGTCTCAAAGAAGAAATTCAAAAGCTCAAGGTGGAAGTGATATTTGAAGCCTCCCACCGGGTTCTGTTCGATAAGCCTCGCGAATTGGCCGAGCGTCTACGGACTCTTCTTCACAAGTCCATCTAGATTTTCAAGAATCCAGTCACGGTAATGTTTGACGTTCATATAAATGGATTTCTGGCTGCATGTGTTTTCAGGCGTGCCTTCTTGCCACCATACGGCACTCGCAATGCCCACGACATAGTTTTTGCCAGAGAAACGCATGATCGCCGGACCGCCAGAATCTCCGCTGCAGACGCCTCTGCCACTTTGCTGATCCACTTTGAACTGGCTGTCTTCGGAGTAAATCTCTTCAATTTTTAAGATCGTCTCTCGCAAACGACCCGAGTTGTTTTTAAAGTCTTGGGCCGAAGGCGATTCTAGAGCCCGGCCAAAGCCAAGGGCCGTGAAGTTAAAATCCACTTTGAGTGGAAGTTTCTTGGTGGGAAGCAAAGCGGGAACATAAGCCTTAGGGGCCGGTTTAGACAGGCGTATCAAGGCGATGTCATTGCGATTGAAATACTCTTTTTTGTTGTAGTCGTCATGAATGATGAACGCATCGCTGGTTCTCTTGACGTAGGCGCCAGAAAGCGGGTCAACTCCAAAGGTGATGATCATGCTGTCAGCCTCTTTGCTTACGCAGTGAGCGGCGGTGAGAACCACGCGAGAATGAATCAGCGTGCCGGTGCAGATGCTGTGATTTTCTTCGGTATAAATCATTACGAGATGCTTCGCGATTTCAGAACTCGCGGAAGTCAGACGACCGCCAATAATGGCAGAGTCCTTAGTGAAAGAAGCAGTCTGAGGAGAGGGAGCGCATCCCACAAGTCCAAAAACAAAAAGAGAAGTAACGTACAGATTTTTCGTTTTCATAGAGGAATAGATAAGAAAAAGGTCCGCTCTAATCAAGCAGACCCTTATGAAATTGAAAAATATATTACTGTCGTATGAGAGAAACACTAGCGAATATCGATAGAGTTGATTGGCTTACTGAGTCTCTTCAACATCCGGTTCACCCAGTTTTTGTGAGCCGCCAGATTTGTGAACGCAGAATAGGTGTTGCAAAGATGGTTGACGTCACCTACGCCACGGGCCGTAACACCCCATAGGAAGAACTCCCCTTTGATCTCTAAGAAAGCAGGGCCACCGGAGTCTCCATGGCAAGATCCTTTTCCTGTAGTTTGATCGATAAGAACTTCAGTCGTAGAGAAGAGAGTGTCGGCGATAACAACAGAAGTTTGTCTTAGGGTTCCGGCACCGGACTCTGCTGCTGCATTGTTGTAGCCATATCCGGCCACAACAGTTTCAACACCATTTGCGACATTTTCAGGTCCACTAAGAAAGCGCGCCGGCTTATATCCTTGAGGGCGAGAGCCTAAGAAACGAATGATAGCGAGATCGCCGCGATCTTTGTCTTCATAACGGCGTGATGTCCAGTAGGGAGACACTTCAACGGTGTCTACCTTTCTGCGCGGACTTTTAGAAGTGATGACTGTGTCGAAGATGATGTACATATCTTCTGTGGAAAAACCGATGCAGTGAGCGGCGGTGATCACAATATTTTCTGCGATCAGAGTGCCTGTGCAGAGTTGGCCCCCGGCATCGTCATAGACACCAACAATGCTGGTGCGAATTTTATCTGTAAACAAGACTTGAGAGCCACCGACAATACTGTCGTATGAGCCTTTGATGTCCGATGGATTTCCCGGACTGCAGGCTGTGAGACTTAACGAAGAAATTATCCCCATCATGAGCAGTTTACTTAGCTCCAAAAATCCCCCCACAGGATAAGCACCACTATTTGTGATGCGTTTAGCCATATAACCTCAACAACAGAGCTGATGACAAGCCGATTGGATAATTAGGTCTGCAAATGTTCGTAAATTAGACACTTTGTGAATTCTTTACAGGAAGGGAATCTCGAGATTAAACTCAGACGGGACTCACATCGGAGGAGCGGCATGAAGCTTATAGTTTTGGTGATCTGGGGATTGTTATTCACAGCGGGCTGTACGAAGAACAATCAGAACGAGATCCTTATTGGGCGCTACGACTCCATGACGGGGAATGATGCGGCTTTTGGTGTTGCTGGTAACAAGGGCATCCAAATGGCCATTGACGAGGTCAACGCTGCCGGCGGTATCAAAGGCAAAAAAGTAAAGATGATCTCTCTGGATGATCAAAGCAAGAGCGAGGAAGCCGCGGCGATGACCACGCGTTTGATCACCCAGAATCACGTGGTCGCTATATTGGGTGGCATGGCCAGTGGCCGCTCTTTGGCTGCAGCACCTATTGCTCAGACTCACAAGGTTCCTTTTATTTCCTATGCTTCGACAAATCCGGCTGTCACTAAAGTGGGCGACTATGTTTTTCGAATCTGTTTTATCGATCCCTTCCAAGGGTTGGTGGTGGCGCGGTTTGCTTCAGAGAATTTAAAAGCAAAGACTGCGGCGGTTTTGCGTGATGTGAAGAACGACTATAGCGTGGGTCTTGCAGATGTCTTCGTGGAAGAGTTCAAAAAAACAGGCGGCAAAATCGTCGCCGACTTTAGCTATATGTCAGGAGATGTGGACTTCAAAGCCCAGCTGACTCAAATCCGTTCTCTGAATCCTGATGTTATTTTTATTCCTGGTTACTACAGCGAAGTGGGGTTGATCGCGCAACAAGCACGTCAACTCGGAGTGAAGTCCACGTTCATCGGCGGAGATGCCCGGGATAGTGATCGCCTCTATCAAATTGGCAAAGAGGCTATTAATGGCGGTTACTACATTTACCACTACTCGACAGAATCTACTGAGCCAGTGGTGGTGGGCTTTATCAAGAAATTCAAGGCACTTCATAATAATGAAACTCCAGAGGTGTTAAGCGCTTTGGGATACGATGCTGCAAAAGTTCTCTTTGCTGCCATAGAAAGAGCTCCGGACCTTTCAGGCGATGCGATTCGTAAAGAGTTGGGAAAGACCAAGGACTTTGTGGGTGTGACTGGAAAGATCACATTAAACGAAAACCGCGATGCAGTGAAAAGTGCAGTTGTTGTTCAGGTTGATAAGACTAAGCGGAAATATATTACGACCATTAATCCCCCCTAATCTTTGGTTTCCCGAGCTGGATGCTCGGGAAAGGGGGCTTGGGATCACCCAATTGTCAGGATGCTCACACTGTGGTCGAGCGGCGATCTTTTTAAGTGCCGCCACGCTAAGGGTGCAGTTCCCGAGCGTCCGGCTCGGGAAACCAAAGATCCAGGGATAGATCACTACTTCTTGAATTTTACTTTACGTCTGAGACACGTTTGATTCGATCATCAAATCCAGGATGACTTCCACTGGACATTCCACCCTGACCTGTGATGCTGGCGAGCTTCTTCAAAGCCTGAGCCATCAAAAGAGGATCCATACCCGCTGCTCTTAAAATATCCGTGGCTTTCAAATCTGCTTCAAACTCATTCTTCTGAGAAATGCGACCACGAGAAAGAGCGCGCTCAGAGAAGGGATTGAAGTCCATCATGAAATTTTCATAAGCATATTCCAGGGGAATATCCGCATCCATCCACTCGAGTGTCTTGCAGCCAAATTCAAGATTGTGCATTTGCAGAACGTGAACAATCTCATGGGCCAAAATCCCAGCAATCTCGCCATCAGAAAAAGCATTCTTACCTTCCCAAAGTGCACTGCTGGCAATAACTTGCCCATCGGCTCCAGCCAAGGCATTGGCCACAGAATCTTTATATCCCAAGATCTCCCAACGAGGAGTCAACAGAGGATGAAGACTTTGAGTTTTCAAAGCCGCATGAACAAGAGTACGGAAAATATTTTTCACATGGGCAGGAACGTCAACCCGGCCATGCTCTTCAATCACACGTTCAAAATCCAAACGACTAAAATTAACAACTTCAGTTTGTCTTTGAGCACTGGTGGTGCAGCTTAAAACAGAAAAACTCACACTCAGTATTTCAGAAAAACACTGACGATACCCATCGCTCTCAAGTTTATTTTGATTCAAAACCCGACAGTTATTTTCACGCTCACCAAGATAAGCAAGCAAATGTTCTCGCCCTTGCTGAGCCCCTTCCGCCCGACATATTTCAGTAGCCCGAGCATAAGAAACATTCTTCTCCAAAAGCGAAGGCCCACAAACCGGCCCCACAGCTTGAGCAGAAACAGCAGCAAAAACAAAAACAGAAAAAACCAAGGATTTCATAAAAAACTCTCCAAAAATAAGAGCCCAGAGACAACAGCCCCAGTATTACGAAAACCATGCCGCCCAAACCCACCCTTATTTCATTCTCAGAACAAAAAAGTGTGCACTCTTTAGACACCCAACAATTAAGGCCAAAAAATAAAAAAGAATCCCAAGATCTAAGGAGAGAAGGCCTTTATGAAGGGCATTCCAAAGGGAACGAAGTCAGAACCCTCGAAGCCCGAATGATCGAGGAAGAAGGCCTCCCTCTTGTGAGGGGCCTTCGCGGGGGCTGGAAGCCCCTTGCCGCCAGAGGCGGCAAAGCGACGAGGCAAGGAGGCCGTGCCCCTCACAAGAGGGAGGCCTTCTTCCTCGGTCAGTCGGCCCGAGTGCCGTTTTGACTATAGCTCCCGGAAGGAATCCGTAGCGTCGATAAGGGCCGAACGAGTCCCGGGTTCGGCTGCCGCGTGCCCCGAATCAGCAATAATTTGCAGCTTCGCTTCTGGCCATGCTTTGTGAAGTTCCCAAGCTGATTTAGCAGGACAAACCACATCATAGCGTCCTTGAATAATCACTCCAGGAATGTGGCGGATCTTAGAAACGTTCTCAAGAAGCCAGTTGTTCGTGTCAAAGAAAGCATTATTAGTGAAATAGTGGCACTCAATGCGCGCAAAGCTCAGAGCATATTCTGGTTCATCGAACTCTTCGATCGCCGTTTGATCGACGATCAGGCGAGAGGTTGCGGCTTCCCATTTGCTCCAGGCTTTTGCAGCCTCCAAGCGGACCTTCTCATCAGCGTGAGTCAGTCGTTTATAGTAGGCATTCACAAGATCATGTCGTTCGTTTTCAGGAATGGGCTTAAGGTATTCGTCCCAAACATCGGGGAAGATTTGTGAGGCGCCTTCCTGATAGAACCATTTGATCTCTGAAGGACGGCAAAGAAAAATTCCGCGCAAGACGAGAGCTTTCACGCGCTCAGGGTGTTTGATGGCATAAGCGAGGGCCAGAGTCGAACCCCAACTGCCGCCGAAGACGACCCACTTGTCGATCTTGAACATTTCACGCAGAGTTTCGATGTCTTTGACTAAACTCCAAGTGTCGTTTTCGCGCAACTCTGCGCAAGGCAAAGATTGTCCAGAGCCGCGTTGATCAAAAAGAATGATGCGATAAGTTTTAGGATCAAAGAAACGACGATGATCAGGAGACACGCCACCGCCGGGTCCCCCATGCAGAAAGACCACGGGTTTTCCATTAGGATTTCCACATTCTTCCCAATAGAGGGAATGAATGTCAGACACTTTGAGCATGCCTTTGTTGTAAGGGGCTATTTCAGGATAAAATTCTCTCATGGAGGACTCCTTGTCTGCTAACGAGCTTGATTCAAGGAGATATTAATACACAAGAGTGAGGGGGAGGGAAACCCTCATCGCCAGCGCAGTGCTTCTGATTTCAGAAGCACTATTTAAAACCGCGGGCGTAATGTTTGATGAAGCGAACAGCTTCTTCAACTGCAGCAGCTTCAGAGACTTCTCGCAATGCCAGCTCAAAGAGGAAGATGCCATGAAGGTAGTTATCTAAATCATTGCAGACATCTGTGACCTTGATATCAGCCGGAATTTTACCTTGAGTTTTTAGGTTCTCGAGGCGACTCATGAGGCTAGGGTCATGGAACATCGGAATCTTCTCAAGAGCCTTTTTTCTGAAACTATTATTTGTCAAAGCTTGGCAGATGATGATCTTTCCGAAGTTTTTGCGTTGCTTTGAGGTGTGAATTTTAAAAGTGACGTAGTCAATAAGCTCTTGCTCAATGTTATCGCGAGGTTCATACGGGAGGGCTTCATCGCAGACTTCATTTATAAAGCGTTCAACAATGGCCAGAAGCAAACCTTCTTTGCCGTCAAAATAGCGCCCAATAAGGGATTCATTGATGTCGGCTTTTGCCGCAATCATCTTGGTCGTTGAGCCGTCATATCCGTGCTTCGAAAAGACTTCAATAGCGGCGCACATCAGCCGTTCTTCCGAAGCCGACCGATCGCGTTTTTTTCCTTTAGAATCCCCTGGGCTTAGGTCCTTAGGGGTCTTGATTTGAGATGGATCTGACATAGAATATCTCCTTAAATTACTGAAATCGCTACCATTTATATAATGTATCATAAGGAACCTAAGGAATCAATGAAGTAATTGATTGCATACTTATTAGGTTTCGGATATTCATATGTAAGTAAGCGATTACTTAATACCCTTGAAATTACGGTATACGGAGAACTGCATGAAAAGATCGAAACTAACAAAGCCGTTGAGCCTGGCACTAGTAGGAGCAGCGCTGTTAATCGAACCGCAAGCTCACGCCCTCAGCCTCAATGAGTATCTCAATCAGGTGAAACAAGAAAGTTTGGGATACAAAGGTCAAAATGAGCAGGCCGAAGCGGCCGCGCTTAAGTCTCGTGAAGCTGATCTTATTTTTACCCCACAGTTGTTTGCTGAAGCCGTTGTCGGCCATGATGGAAAGCCCAATACACCTAGTATGTACGACAAAGTAAAAAGTCAGACTTACTCTTTAGGTGTCTCACAACAATTCGATTTCGGTTTGCAGTCAAGACTCTATTATGAGTTGGGCAGAACGGAGTTCGAAGGGGCGGGGCCTGCAATCGATCCTTCTAAATATTGGAATGCGACTCCTAAATTGGAATTAACAATGCCTGTTTGGGGCGGTGGTTTCGGTACAACGGCTCGTGCTAACGAAGATATTCTTCGCCAGCAAAATCTCGCAGATCAATTCTCTAGCGACAGCAATGCACAAAATATGTTGGTAGGAGCAGAAGCTGCTTACTGGAGACTTTCTGCATGGCAAGACGTAGTGACAATTCAAGAACAAGCTGAAAAAGCCGCACAAAATATCTTGGATTATGTGACTCGTAAAAAAAGAATGAACTTGGGTGAGGAGGCCGATGTGATGCAAGCCCGCGCTCTTGTTGAAGCGCGTACTCTTGAATTGCAAATTGCTCGAAACGAGACGTCAGAAGCCCTTCGCACTTTCAATAAATTCCTTAATAAAGATGCTTACGCCCCAGTGTCTGGTCTGGAAAAAGTGGATTACAAGCGTCTCGAAAGTATCGAAGTTCCCAAGACTCGCCCTGGTGTTCGTGCTGACGTAAAGGCTGTGGAAGCACAGTTGGAAGCGGCAAAAGCCAATGCTGTGATTACCAAAGAACGTAATCGCCCTACTTTAGATATCTTCGGTAATTATGCACTCAATGGTCGTGATGAGGCCTTTAACGATGCGATGAAAGAGGCAGGACAAACTGAGCAAGATACGGCTTATATCGGTCTGCGTTTCAAAATGCCTCTTAACATTGGAGCCACTTCTGACGTTAAGTCTGGAGCTGTGAAAGCAGAGAAGGCCGCTGAATTGAATCATCAATATGCTCTTTATTCACAAGAACAAGATTGGATCAATCTGACACGTGGTTTGACAGATGCACGTGACAATCTTCGTTTGTTAGGTCGCATTGAAGCTGCGCAAAAAGCAAAGCTCGATGCTGAGAGAACTCGTCTTCGTCAAGGACGCACGACGACTTACCAAGTTTTGCTCTTTGAGCAAGACTATTCTCAAGCTGCCGTTTCCAAAGTGAAATCTGCAGCCGGCATCCTTGGTCTTCAGTCTCAAGTTAAGCTTTATCAAAACTCTCCTGAAGGAGGGAGATAGTCATGAGTTTACCTAAAATTTCCATCAGCAGACCTATCTTTATGACCTGTGTGACGATTGCGGTCGTCATCGTGGGCTGGGCGTCCTTCAAATCAATGAGCGTGGATTTGTATCCAGATGTCAGTATTCCTGTCGTGACAGTACAAACCATTTATCCTGGTGCTGGCCCTTCTGAGATCGAGACCCTTGTGAGTCGTCCTATCGAAGAAGAAGTCAGTACAATCGCGGGTATTAAGCGTTTAACTTCCAAAAGTTTGGAAGGAACGAGCCAAGTTATTGTTGAGTTCAACAGTAGCGTTGACGTGGCTTATGCAGAACAACAAGTGCGCGATAAAATCAATATCGCCAAAGCGAAACTTCCAACGGAAGTTGAAGATCCAGTTATCAAACGCTTTGACCCGGCGGATACACCTGTTTTGATGGTGTCCCTCACTGCAAAAGATCTGGGTGATGCGGCTCTATTTGATATCGCCGATCAGTTCATCAAGCCTCGGTTGGAACAAGTGAGTAACGTGGGCGCCATTGAGATTCTGGGCGGTCGTGAAAGAGAAATTCACGTCATCTTGGATCGCAATAAATTGCGCAGCCGTGAAATCTCTGTATCTCAGGTGGCGGGCCAAATTGGTGCCTCTGGAGAAAATATTCCGAGTGGTAAAGTGGAACAAGGTGGTCGTGAACTCGTTTTCCGTGGTGTGGGGGAATTTGCTTCCGTTCCGGAGATCTCTGACACTCTTGTCAACTTGTACGGCAATGAAGTGCCAACACGCGTGGCGGATCTGGGTCAAGTGGTCGACACTTTGGCCGACGAAAAATCTCGTGGTTTTGTGAATGGTGAAAAAGCTCTTTTCTTGCAAATCTATCGTCAATCCGGCTCTAACACCGTGAAAGTGGTGGAAGACGTTATTAAGCAGATTGAAAGAATCAAGCCTGAATTGAGTGCGATGGAAGGGGCGCCGACCGTTCAGTTGGTGACGAATGCCTCGACGAAAATTAAAGACAATCTCTATGACGTTTATGAAACCATTATTATTGGTATCATTCTAACGGTTATCACTGTGTTCTTCTTCTTGGGAAGTGCTCGTTCGACGATTATCACCGCCTTCTCTTTGCCGGTGTCTTTGATCGGCGCCTTCATGTTGATGAAAATCGCAGGATTTTCTATTAATATCGTTTCGATGTTGGCTTTGACCTTGGCCGTGGGTCTTTTGATCGACGATGCCATCGTGGTTATCGAGAATATTTACCGCCGTATGGAGCATGGTGAAGACTCGTTAACAGCCGCTGAACGTGGTACGACTGAAATCCAAATGGCCGTGATGGCGATCACTCTCGTGGTTATCGCGGTGTTCGTGCCAGTGGGAACAATGTCTGGAACTATCGGGCAGTTCTTGAAGCAATTCGGTATGACCGTGGTGTTCTCGATGATCATCAGTTGGTTCGTGGCGATGACATTGATCCCGATGCTAACAGCTTACTTCGGCGGAGAGGGGCATGGCGGCGCTCATAAAGCTGTTAAGCCAGCTTCTTTCTATGATAAAACATTGGGCCGCTTGGTGAAGGGTTTTGACCGTTTCCAAACATGGCTTGAAAACATTTACGAAAAACTCTTGAAGGTGTCTTTGCGCTTCCCGTTGACGACCATTGGTCTGACGATGGTGGTGTTCTTCCTGAGTATCTATACGGTGACGAAAGTACCTGCAGCGTTCATCTCGGATGATGACAGCGGTGAGTTCACTGTGACTTTGGAAATGCAACCGGGCACAAGCTTGGATGGTATGAATGAAGTCTCCACGAAAGTAGATAAAGTTCTTCATGACAATCCAGAGGTGAATTACACCACAATGATCGTGGGAAGTATTTATGGAGAGTCTAATAAGGCTCAGTTCTATGTTCGTATGAAAGATGGTAAAGAGCGCGGACCGTTGTCGACTGAGCAATTCAGAGATAAAATTCGTGGTCAATTGACGTCCTTCGCAGACGCGAATCCAGTTGTGAAAAAGTATGATGCTTCGGGCGGTATGGGTACACAGCCATTCATCTTGAACATCATCTCTGCGGATCCTAAAGATCTTGAGACCTACGGTACGAAAATTCTTGAAAAATTGAAGCAAGATCCTCGTCTGAAAGACGTGGATACGAACTTCCGTCCTGGTAAACCTGAGATGCAGGTTCACTTGAAGCCGGGTGCTGCAAAACAGTACGGTATCAATACGAAAACCATGGGTCAGGAATTGCGTGCTCAAGTCGAGGGCTTCACTCCGGCTAAGTTCCGTGAAAAAGGCCGTGAGTACGAAGTGCGTGTGCGCTTGATGCCAGAACAACGTGACTTGGAAAAAACTTTCAATCAAGTTTATGTGCCAAACGTAAATAGAAAACTGGTTCGTTTGTCTGACGTTGCCAGTGGAGATTTGGAATCCGGTCCGGCTTCAATTGAGCGTCAAGACCGTGGTCGTTATATTCAAATCACAGCAGGTCTTGCGCCAGGCGTGGGTTTGAGCGACGTAGTGAATGACGTTGTTGCCATGACAAAAACGGGCGATACGGCTTTCCCTGCCAGCGTTCGTTATGGTTTCGGTGGTGATGCTGAGAATATGCAAGAGCTTGTGGGCTCTACAGTATTGGCCCTCGGTTTTGCGATTCTCTTCATTTATCTGATCTTGGCGAGCTTGTACGAGTCTTTCATCACGCCAATCACAATCATGGTGGCTTTGCCACTGGCATTGAGCGGTGCCTTCTTGGCCTTGTTCCTTGCCAATGAAATCATGACGATCTTTGCGATCTTCGGTTTCTTCATGTTGATCGGGGTGGCAGGTAAGAACGGTATCTTGCTGGTCGACTATACAAGGCAGCTGATGGCGCAAGGTAAAGCTCGCTCTGAAGCCTTGGTGGAAGCAGGTAAGGTTCGTCTTCGTCCGATCTTGATGACATCTTTTGCGTTGATCGCAGGTGTTGTTCCCGTGGCAATCGGTATGAATGCGGCTTCGAAAACTCGTACAGCCATGGGCGTAGCGATCATTGGTGGTATCATCTCATCAACAATCCTCACATTGATCGTTGTACCAGCGGTATTTACCTATGTGGACCGCTTTAGAATTTGGGCGAATAAACTTGGCTCTCGTTTCACTTCCAACCACTCTTCGAAAGAAGAAGTTGCTAGTCAACCGAAAGCTCCTGCGGTAGCAGGGACGAATGAAAATGTAGGAGCGGAGCCTCGGGTGGATAACCCAGGTGTTGATCTCTCTCGTATGACAACGTCTGAAAGCTAATTGAAAATTAAGATGGAGGCCTGTTATGGCAAAGCTATTTTTAAAAGATCTTCCTTCCGAGCAAGAAATCATGTCTTCTGCGACATCTCTCCAAGCTGAGGTGGATGCCGCAGCAGTTTATACCAACATGCTTTTCATGAAGGTGGCTACGGAACTGAATAACGACTTTGATGATGTATTGGCAGATTACAACCTCTCAAGTGGTCGTTTCACATTGCTCTTCCTTTTGAAGAATTCCCCTGAAGGTTTGATGCCTTCAGAATTGTCAGCAAAAGTGGGAGTGACTCAAGCCACCATTTCTGGACTGATTAATGGTCTTGAGAAGATGAAGCTTGTTGCAAGACACAGCCACGAAAAAGATGGTCGTTCTTTTGTGATTAAAATCACTCCCGAAGGGGAGTCTTTGATCGCCGAGATCTTCCCTCGTTGGTATCCACGCATGATGTCTTTTTGGAGCAAAGTTTCTAGCGATGAGAAAAGTGGCATGAACACTCTCTTGGCGCGAATGATAGAAAGCAAAGGACAGTAAGAAACTTACCTTTGAAGTCAGCACAATGTTACTTAATAGAAGGCAGCTTCTATTGATTGTCGCTGCCTTCAGAGGAGACCTTTATGGCAAATCCGTTCGAAGCCATGACTGAAATGGCCCGCTTGTTTCAAAAACTCGATCTGCAAAAGATTGCAACTCTGGCAAAAAAGGTGGACATCAGCAAACTCCTCGATGGAGTGATGTCCATGAAGCCAGAGGATCTTGAAAAACTCAGTGTAGCTATAGCCAAGAATCGCAACCGCAAGCAAAAGGAACTGCCTGTTCCCGATGGAGATTTCTATCAGATCTCCAGCATTCTCACTCCTGAAGAAAAAGCCATCCAATTGCGTGTTCGTGAATTTATGCAGAAAGAAATTGCGCCTATTGCTAACGAGTATTGGCATAAAGGGCAATTCCCTATGCAGGTGATACCGAAGCTGGCGGCCTTGGATATTTGTGGTCTGACTTACAAAGGTTATGGTTGCCCTGGCCAGCGCCATGTTCTTGAAGGCTTTATCGCCGAAGAAATTGCCAAAGTTGACGTCTCTCTCAGTACTTTTTTCGGAGTGCAGAGTGGATTGGCTATGGGTTCTATTTATCTTTGTGGTTCTGAAGAGCAAAAACAAGAATACCTACCAAAAATGCAAAAATTTGAATTGCTTGGAGCCTTTGGTCTTACGGAACCCGATGTGGGTTCTGCTGCGGCGGGGGGCCTTGGCACCACTTGTCGCAGAGAAGGTGACACTTGGATTTTGAATGGCCAGAAAAAGTGGATCGGGAATGCCACCTTCTCAGATTTCACAATTATCTGGGCTCGCGATGAGGCCGATAATCAAGTGAAGGGTTTTATTGTGGATCGCACGACGCCGGGATTTGTGACTGAAAAGATCGCAGACAAGATGGCGTTAAGAACAGTGCAAAATGCCTTGATCACAATGACGGACTGTCGAGTTCCTGAGCATAAACGTTTGCAGGAGGCAAACTCCTTCAAAGATGTCTCTGAAGTTTTGCGCATGACCCGTGCAGGTGTCGCTTGGCAAGCAGTGGGCTGTGCTCGCGGTGCCTATGAGACCACGGTGAAGTACGCTCAAGAGCGTATGCAGTTCGGTCGTCCTATTGGCAGCTTCCAGCTTGTTCAAAATATGCTAGCCAACATGGTGGGGCAACTGACTGCGATGCAAACCATGGTTTTACGCCTCAGTGAAATGCAAGATCAAGGATTGCTGAAAGATGAACATGCCTCCGCTGCGAAAGTTTTCTGTACGATTGGCTGCCGCGAAGTGGTGAGTCGGGCTCGAGAACTTCATGGAGGCAATGGCATTTTGCTTTCTTATGATGTGGCTCGTTTTGTGGCCGATGCTGAAGCCTTGTATTCTTATGAGGGAACGGCTCAGATCAACAGCTTGATCGTAGGTCGCGCGGTGACGGGCTTTAGTTCATTTGTGTAATGGTCGGAATGAGATTGTAGCTCGATCACAGTGTGAGCATCCTGACAATTGGGAGATCCCAAGCCCCCTTTCCCGAGCATCCAGCTCGGGAAACCAAGGATTTAGAGGATCAGTTTAATTAAATCAGTCCAAAATCTTTGGCGAAAGGAGCTTTCTCTGAAGCAGAAAGAAAGCTTTTTTCAAAGGCTACTTGGTTGCATTTCTTGAAGTCCTCTCGTTCAAACCCATGAACTCGATGTAACACCTCATAATCGTCACTCAATGTGGTTGCGAAGACCCCGGGGTCGTCGGAATTGATCGTGACCAGAATTCCGGATGCTATCAGTTCACGGATAGGGTGTTCTTCATAGGTTGCAAAACTCTGTGTGAGATAATTGCTGATCGGACATACTTCCAATGGAATTTTATGATCACGGACGAAGTTAAGAATATTCTGATCGTTAATAATTTGAATGCCGTGGCCAATACGCTCGGCTCCCAGAATTTGAATACTGTCTTTCACCCATTGTGCGGATTCAGGAGTGGGCGTCTCGCCAGAATGAACAGTGATGTGTAATCCGGCCTTTTTTGCTTTCTGAAAAAGAGGAGCAAAGGTCTTGGGATCAAAACCAGTCTCGTTGTCTGCTAAATCCAAAGCAATAAAGGTATCCTTGTGATCAATGGCGAAGTCAGTCACTTGTGCGGCAACCTCGTAAGGTTTTATCCTCTGAATAATGCAAATCAAGCCCACGGCCATTGAGAATTTTTTCTTGGCAATTTCAATACCTTTAAAAAGAGCTTGATGGATCTTTTCATAGCTTAATGAATTGTGACCATCGGCGATAAAAGTCGGCGCATAACGCAGTTCCAAAAGACGGATGCCATCATTGAAAGCATCTTCGCAGGCCTCAAAAGCCACGCGAGTCAGGATCTCTTCGCTTGCCAAGACTTTTTGAGTGTTGAGGAATCTATTGAGGACTGAGGCAAGGTCTTTCATTGGCCCGGGAATTAAGAATTGATCACGTTGTCCTTGTAAAGTGGGAGCAAGTTCAATTCCGACTTGGGGTGCCAGCTCAAGAATAGTGCTCCAACGCACTGAGCAGTCTAAGTGGCGATGCAGCTCGACTTTGGGAAGGGCGCGAATCTCATGGGAAAAGAGCTTTTGCATTTGAAGTTCCTTGGTTCACAAAGTAAAACTGTATTCTATGACAGAACCAATTCAAATCAAAACAAAACTCGCTGGCAACCCAACTCAAGAACCTCAATTTAAGGTTCAAATCAAAACCCAAGATGGTAGACAAATTCCTGCTGTGGATCCACGATCAACACGTGCCCTTGTGTCTTTGATGGACATGAATGCTGTGCTGGGTGGCGCGGCTTCTCATTACGGCGGACCTGCAGCTTTGGCTGAATTAATGTCCGCTCTTCATGCCCACGTTTTTGATGTGGCCGCAAAAGAGAAAAAGCAATGGTTTGATTTATTTCATCTCGTGAATGATGCCGGTCATTGTGAAAATGGTCTTTATGCTTTGAAAGCCAATTACAAAATGGCGGGTTTGGATCTGAACAGTTTGAAGAAGTTCCGCTCCATTGAAAGCGGGCTCACAGGCCATGGTGAAGTTCACTGTTTCCCTGAGGGAGTTTTCATTTCCAACGGTCCATTGGGTTCCGCATTCCCGCAAACTCAAGGTTTGGCTTTGGGTGAGGCGATGTCTGGTCGCAATCGTGTGACAGTGACAACAATTTCTGATGGTGCTTGCATGGAAGGCGAAGCGAAAGAAGCTTTCGCCGCGATTCCAGGTCTTGCCCAAATCGGCAAGATGGCTCCGTATGTTTTGATCATCAGTGATAACAATACGAAACTTTCGGGTCGTATTGATGTTGAGTCTTTCTCTATGACTCCGACTTTCAATTCTTTGAAAGATTTGGGTTGGGAAGTGATCACATTGGCTGAAGGCAATGACTTGCAAAAGTGTTATGACACTGTGGTGACGGCTATTGAAAAGGCCAAGGCCAATCCGAAGAAACCAGTTGTGGTGCATGCCAAAACTGTAAAAGGAATTGGTACAAAGAAAACGGCAGAATCTGCTTCTGGTGGTCACGGTTTCCCTCTGAAAAGTCCTTCAGAATTGCCAGCTTTCTTGACTGAAATCTATGGCGGAGAAACTTTCCCTGCAATCTACAATGACTGGATTTCTGAACTCAATAAATGGGAAGCAGATATCAAAGCGAGCGGAGTAAAAGATTCGGGAGAAAAAATCCAAGTGGGTGTTTCTTCGGCGATGATTCGTGCGCGTAAAGCGGGATTACCGGTTTTGAGCGTCACTTCAGATTTGCCTGGCTCAACGGGCGTTGCGGGCTTCCGTAAAGAGTTCCCTCAAGATTCTATCGACGTAGGAATTGCAGAAAGCAACATGGTTTCAGCGGCAGCAGGTCTTTCAAAATTGGGATACATCCCAGTTGTGGATACTTTTGCTCAGTTCGGTGTGACGAAAGGGGCGTTGCCTTTGACAATGGGGGCTTTGTCTGAAGCTCCAGTGATTGCGGTCTTCTCACACACTGGTTTCCAAGATGCTGCGGATGGAGCTTCTCACCAAGCATTGAGTTATATGGCCATGGTGTCTTCGATTCCTCATGTGGATGTTTACTCTTTATCTTGCAGCGAAGAAGCAGATGCTTTGGTTTTTGCTGCTATTGAAAACTTCGCCAAGGACACGAAAGCCGGTAAAGTGCCTCATTCGTCTGTATTCTTCTTGGGTCGTGAAAACTTCCCAAAAACATATGTGAGTGGAGCAAAGTACGACTTGAAGAAGGCTCAAATCTTGGCTGATACGACGTCTGGAAAATCCAAATCAGTGACATTGGTAACAACTGGATCATTGGTTCCTCAGGCTCTCGAAGCAGCTAAGACGCTGGAAGCCCAAGGAGTAGGTTCAGTTATCGTGAACTGCGCTAACGTGAACCATGTCGATGTGGAAACTTTAAAAGCAGCCTTGGCTAAGACTCAAGGCCATATGGTGACAGTTGAAGATCATCAATTGATCGGTGGATTCGGCCAAATGGTATCCCATGCCTTGTTGCAAGCGGGAGTCACTTTCAAGGTGAAAAGTCTTGGAGTCAAAGGGGAGTTTGGTCAGAGTTCTTATACAGCTCTTGAGTTGTACAAGAAGCATGGCATTGATTCTTCTGCTGTTGTTAAGGCAGCAACGTCTTTAGTTTAAGATATCTTTGTTTTAAAAAAGAAAAACCCACAACCTTTTAAAGTTGTGGGTTTTTTAGTTTTAAATGCAGTCTCTCAATTAAGCTGCTTTAGCTTCAGCAGGTTGAGAGAAGTTTGCCATCTGGCCGATTTGATCTGCAGAGAATGCAGACACGATATCTACCAAGATAACTACTTTATTGTCGACTTTACCCATGCCACGAACGAATGACATTGCATGTTCGTTGCCGAGAACTGGAGAAGGCTCGATTTGGTTTTCAGCCAGATCAACAACCTCTTTCACAGAGTCTACGATCATGCCCACTTGACCGATTTCTGTATCGATCACGATGATGCAAGTGTCGCGAGTTGTATCTTGGGAATCCATGCCAAATTTGATTCTCAAATTCACCACAGGAATGATTTTCCCGCGAAGATTCATCACACCCTTAACATAGTCAGGAGTGCGAGGAACTGGAGTGATTTCACCGAATTGATTGATTTCACGGACTGTCTCAATAGCCACACCATACTGTTCAGACATAAGTTGGAAGGTAAGGTATTGGCCTGGTTTTGCTTTTGCTGCAATGTCGCTCATGGGTATTGAACCTTTCATTAGTAGATGACCTCAGACTTTTCGTGAGTTTTGGACTACGACTTGAGGGATATTTTCATATATGAATTTTTTTAATATATGCTCCTAAGCAGTCTCGCTCTGAGACAATGGTCGGGGTTTATTAATTCTCCAAAATAGTCCCCAGGTTAGGCGATCTTCTAGACTTCCGATGGACATAGTAAATCGCCCAAGTGTCCGATATTTCAGAATGAGTAAGTTTACGTCTACATGGAGCGCATATAAATGAGCGGCGATAATTCGTTCTTCGCAGAACTACAAATGGATTTCCTTAACGAGTCAGCATTCATGCTCGAGCAGTATGAAGAAAGTATGATTCGTCTAGAAAACAGTGAAGATCCTGTATCCGATCTAACAACAATCTTTCGAGTGGCCCACTCCGTAAAAGGCGGTGCCGCAGCTGTTGGACTCCCGGATTTGGCGAAGTTTGGCCATGTGGTGGAAGACTTGCTGGATATCCTCCGTTCAAAACCTGAATTGGTGAGCCCGAATATCATTTCTTTGCTTTTGCAGTCGGGTGACGAGCTCAGAAACCGCATTGGTTCTTTGCAAAAAGGCGAAGACAATCCGTGGGACACTTCAGCTCTCGTGGCGCAATTGATCACGGCCGCAGAGTCATTGGGAAAAAAATCAACTCATGCGAAAGCACCTGAGGCGCCTCCTGTGGTGGCTCAAGATGAGGTCAAAGAAGCTGCTCCAGATGATTTCTTTGCAGAGAGTGCTGTTGCAGGCTCTGACGACGACGTGGTAAATCATGACCTTCTGGCAGAGCTTCTTTCTCAGCTTTCGCCAGAAGACCGTGCGGAGTTTGAAGCCAAGGAAGCTGCGGAAGCAGAGGCCAAGGTGAAAACTGCTCCAGCTCCGGCTCAAGTGACTGAAGAAAAACTTGCTCTTAAAGTGGTTGCGTCTGAAACTGTAACGCCTGAAGTGGTGCAACCAGTGGCAACCGCGAAACCAACGACTCCGTCTGCAACATCAGGAAATGGTGGAGGCAGAGGTCCTGCTAAAAAAGAAACCAGTGCCATCAAAGTCGACACCGGTCGTGTGGATTCTGTGTTGGATGCAGTGGGTGAGCTCGTGGTTCTGAAGAATCAATTGGTTCACGATGAAACTGTAAGAAACAGCGGAAACCTTCGTTTGGAAGCCATCGTAGACCAGCTTGATAAAGCCGTTCGAGAGCTTTATGAAAAGGCGCTCGGCATTCGTATGACTCCCTTGAAATCCATGTTCATTAAAATTCAACGTATCGTTCGTGACGTGTCTTTGAGTTTGGATAAGCCAGTGGACTTGCAATTGATCGGTGAAGAAACCGAAGTTGAAAGAACTGTATTTGAAATTCTTGGAGATCCCTTGGTTCACTTGGTGAGAAACTCCATGGACCACGGTATCGAAAAACGTGAAACTCGCCAAGAAAGAGGCAAGCCTCTGACGGCAAAGGTGACCGTTTCTGCCAAACAATCTGGCGGAAATGTTATCATTGATATCATCGACGATGGTGGCGGTATCAACAGAGAAAAAGTGCTAGGCAAAGCCATTGAAAGAGGCCTCGTTCCTGCGGGAGTAGACCCAGCGTCTATTCCGGATGAACAGGTTTTCCAATTTATCTTTAATGCGGGATTTTCAACAGCAGACAAGATCAGTGACCTTTCTGGTCGTGGTGTAGGTCTTGACGTAGTGAAATCAAACCTTGATAGAATCAATGGTAAAATCAATATCTATTCTAAGGCGGGACAAGGTTCGACTTTCCGTCTGACGATCCCTCTCAGCACAGCGATCACAGATGGTATCATCGTGGCGTTGGATGGTGCTCGTTATATTCTGCCAATTCATTCTATCCGTGAAATCGTGCGTGTTCTTCCAAAGGATTACACGAACATCTCAGGAGCAGGAAAAGTGGCAAATGTTCGTGGCAGTCTTTTGCCAGTGATTGATGTGAGCCGCACTTTGGGTTCTATCAATTGGACTTTGAATGAGAGAGATAAAACCTTGGTGAGAAAGCGCGAGAACTCATTGAGTGCTCGTCGTGAAGAAACCATGTTGGTGATTATCGAGTCTATGACGGGACAGATGGCTTTCCCGGTTGACGATGTATTAGGTCAGGCTCAAGTGGTTGTTAAACCGATTACAACAGGACAAAACATTCCTGAAGTGGCGGGCGCTGCGATTCTGGGTGATGGTAGAACGGTTCTTATTTTGGATCCAGCAGCTCTTGTGAGCGCAGCAAGAGGTCGGGAGATGGCAGCATGACGGCAGTAAAGAAGTTGGACATCGGCGGCGCTCTCTATGATTTTGAAGATATCAAGTTATCTGAAAAAACTTATCAGAAGCTAGCAGATCGCATGTATGACTTGGCAGGAGTGGATTTGCCATTCACGCCTAAGAATCATGCCTTGATTCGTAATCGTATTGTTAAGTTGTTGCGTCGTCATCAATTGAGCACCTATGAAGAGTATTGGAATTTGATTGAAAAGGGCGGCGCCCAAGTCATCAATGAATTTATTTCTGCTCTGACGACGAACATGACCTCTTTCTATCGCGAATCGAATCACTTTGATTTTTTGAAAGAAGTTTTACCACAACTTTTTGTGAAATATCCGACAGAGTTGCGCATGTGGTGTGCGGCAGCGAGTACTGGTCAAGAGCCATACACTATCGCGATGACAGCCTGTGAAGGTTTGTCAGAGGCACAAGTCAGCAAGACTCGCATCTTGGCTACAGATATTGATTTGCAAGTTCTTAAGAAGGGATCCATCGGAACCTACGAAGAACGCGAAATGCAAGGTTTGCCACCAACTCATCGTCATAAATACTTTGAAAAACACAAAGTAGGAACAGATGAGATTTGGAGAACCAAAGATCATCTTCATAAGATGATCCGTTTTGCTCCTTTTAATTTGATGAGTCCCAAGTATGAGTTTCAGAACAAGTTCCATGTTATTTTCTGCAGAAATGTTCTGATCTATTTTGACGAAGCTACGACAAAAAAAGTGATCGACAATTTGGTGGAATGCTTAGCTTCCGGCGGCTATTTGATCCTGGGTCACTCCGAATCTGGTAACGTTAAGCACCCGCATTTAAAACCTCTTTCTCGCGCTGTGTATCAGAAGGTGTAGGCTCCTATGGCTAAAATTCGCGTACTGATTGTGGATGACTCGGCTGTGATTCGTAAACTCTTAGAGAAGATTTTTTCTTCTTGCGCAGATATTGAGGTGGTGGGAACGGCTTCCGATCCCTATATCGCTCGGGACAAACTGGTGGCTTTGAAGCCTGACGTTATGACCCTGGACGTGGAGATGCCCCGTATGGACGGCATCAGTTTTCTTGAGAAAGTGATGCAACACTTTCCAACTCGTACAATTATCTTTTCAAGCTTGGCCAAAACAGGCTCAGAAACATATCTGAGAGCTCTCGAAGCCGGAGCCATTGAAATCATGGAGAAGCCTTCCATCGACGTCAGTCAATCTTTGGAATCTCTTGGCAAAGAAATTATTGAAAAAGTAAAAATCGTAGCGAAAGCTCGTATCAATCCGATTGCCAAGGTGGCGACACCCGGAGCCCCTGTGCAAAAGATCAAGCACACGGCTTTGGCAAGAACCACGCATCAGTTGATTGCTGTGGCCTCTTCGACGGGTGGTACGGAGGCTTTGAAGGTTTTCCTTTCAGGAATGCCAGCGGATATTCCGGGAACTTTGGTGGTTCAACATATGCCACCAGGTTTCACGAAATCATTTGCAGATAATCTCAATGCGATGTTCCCTTTTGAAGTGAAGGAAGCCCAAGAAGGAGATCAGGTTGTTCCTGGTCGTGTCTTGATTGCTCCTGGTAACTATCACATGGAAATTCAACGCAGTGGTGCCTTTTACTATGTAAAGCTTCATCAGGGTCCTGCACTTCACAGTGTACGACCAGCGGCAGACTATCTTATGAAATCTGTTGCGAAATACGTGGGTAAAAATGCCTTGGGCGTGGTTCTCACGGGGATGGGCAAGGACGGAGCTGAGGGCTTGCTTGAAATGAAAAATGCAGGCGCTTACACCGTGGCTCAAAATGAAGAAACTTGCGTGGTTTATGGGATGCCCGCCGCAGCCGTTGCCCTCGGTGCTGCTGACAAAGTTTTGGCCCTGGACAAGATCGCTGGAGACCTTATCAACCAATTGAATGCCCGAAGCGCCGCTTAATTTTTAGAAATTTAAATGGGAAAAAAAAGAGCTTGGAGAACCAAGCTCTTTTTTTTAAACAAAACCACTAATTCTTGGTTTCCCGAGCTGGATGCTCGGGAAAGGGGGCTTGGGATCACCCAATTGTCAGGATGCTCACACTGTGGCCGAGCGGCGATTTTTTTAAATACCGACACACTAAGGGATCAGTTCTTTTTTGCTTTTCACACTAGTGAGTGGTAGCGACTTTGCCGCCTGTGAACTTCTCAAGCTGCTGAACCCAATAATGGATTTCACTGCCTGAGAGTGAGTAATCGATCATGGAAAGTTTCAATGCCAATGTGAAGGCTTCGTTCGTGACATAAGCCATTTGGCGACGTTCGCCTTTGCGAGAGTAATGTTCAATGCGGTGAAGACCGCTCATCAACTGCAAAGCTTTAAAGAATAGAGCGGCTTCTTGCTTAAAGATGCCAGCTTCTTCACGCATGAAATAAGCCAGTTTTGGATCTTCAGACAACTCATCATGATTCCAGAGGTCTTCGCCATATTGAGCTTTCATGAAAGCAAACATAAATCCGGCAAACAGCTCCGTAGGATCTTCTTTTCTGATACCTGCTGAGTTCAGACGAGCCAAGTGCAATTCAAAGATCTCCATTTTATGGGGATCTGAGAAAACAGAATGAAGACCTGGCATGATTTGCTCAAGAATGTGCAAGTCATAAAGCTCCATGAAGGCCAAGTGAGGCTCATTGAGACGCAAAAACTTGAGCCATTCTTCACGACGGCGAGGTAATACGGATTTTTTGAGTTCAGTTGCGCATTCAGCAATGGCTGCTCTCATAGAAGTTTCGATAGAGAAATGAAGCTTATGAGACAAACGGATCGCACGTAGGATGCGGATAGGATCTTCAATGAAACGAACTTTAGGATCACCGATCATGCGCAAAACGCGGTCTTGAATATCTTGAATGCCACCACAGAAATCCAAGAGCTTGTGCTTCATTGGATCATAGAAAACGGCGTTGGCAGTGAAGTCGCGGCGTTTGGCATCTTCTTCACAAGTTCCAAAATAGTTGTCGCCTTCAACGTTGTCTTCAGTGGGAGCTGCAAGCTCCTCAGCTGAAACATTACGACGGAAAGTGGCCACTTCGAATTGTGTTTCCCCACGTTTCACCAGCACCAGCTTAAAGCGGCGGCCGATCACGTAGGCGTTAGGAACTTTTTTACGAACTTGATTTGGAAGAGCGCTGGTGGCGATATCGAAGTCTTTAGGATGAATGCCAACCAAGAGGTCGCGCACGCATCCACCCACAAGGTAAGTCTCGAAGCCGGCATCTTGCAGGTTTCGTACAATTCTTAGGGCGTAGGAATCAATCCAGTCTTCATGGAGATGTGGTCTTTGCTGCGAACTCATTGATCGGAAATCTACTCCTCTTTGCGTCAAAACTCAAATTCGAAATGGGGGTAAAAGGAATTGAGGGCTCTTCTTGTTTATTGTCGGGTCTGAAGGCGAGGTCCTCGTGCCGGTGTACTGCAAGGTATTAGAGATTAAGGATAGGACACCTTGAGTTTTTTTGGGTGGGCTCTCTTTGCACATGCTCCTTGAAGGGAGTATAAGGAGCCTATGTCTTATCTTACGAATTTCAATTACAAAATTTTTGGTCCCGAAGGCGGGCGCAAGTGGGTTTTTCTTCATGGTCTGATGGGCTATGGGCAAAACTGGAGAAAGATTGTTTCTGCTCTGGAAGAGACAGAGCAGTGTTTAGTTTACGATCAGCGTGGCCATGGCAAATCCTTTCAACCAGCAGAGGGCTATGGACCGGAAGACTATGCGGATGATCTGAAAATGATCGTTGATGAGTTGGGTTGGGACCAGTTTATCTTGGTCGGGCACTCTATGGGCGGGCGCAATGTTTTGAACTTTGCCTCTCGTTTTCCTGAAATGTTGACCCATTTGGTGATTGAAGACATAGGGCCTGAGACAGCCCCGAATGCCCATGAATATTACGAGTATTTGCTGAATCTTGTCCCAACTCCCTTTCCTTCTCGAGCCGCAGCGAAGGACTTCTTTAATGGAGAGTTTCAGCGAACCGCGAAAACACGAGAAAAGGTCGAGGTTATGGCGGGGTATTTTTATGCCAATATGGAAGAAAAACCAGACGGGACCGTGGATTGGCGCTTCTCAAAACATGGTATCATCGAATCAGTGAAATCAGGTCGTAACCGGGATCGTTGGGATGAAATCAAGGGACTTACCGTCCCCACTCTTTTAGTCCGCGGCGAGAACTCCAATGAGCTCAGCCGGGAAAATTACCTGAAAATGTTAGCCAGCAACCCTATGATTAAGGGCGTCGAAATCCCTGGAGCGGGCCATTGGGTCCATTCAGATCAGTCTCAGGCCTTCATTGATGTTTTGAAGACCTTTGTTGGGGGATTCTAAGGGCCGTCTTTGACAAGTCCTTGTCTAATCAGTAGTTTGTGGCTTTGAACCGGAGTAGTAAAAGTTGAAATTCTCAGAGTTGAATTTAGATGCGAGTTTGTTGTCTGCGATCCAAAAATTAGGTTATGAGGATTGCACTCCAATTCAAGAACAGGCCATGCCTGTAATCTTGGATACCAAAGATGTCGCGGGCTTGGCCCAGACAGGTACTGGAAAGACAGCGGCTTTTGTGATCCCTTTGATGGATCGTATCCTGAAAGCCCGCCCAGCACCGGGCGATGCCACTGAAGAGCAAAAAGCTCTTATTGAAAAAAGAGCCTTCAAAGACTGGAAGCCACAAAACTTCATTTTGATCCTTGTGCCGACTCGTGAGTTGGCGGAGCAAGTTCAAGACAACGTGAATAAGTTGGGTATGGAGTCTGGCCTTCGTGGTTTTGCGATTTACGGCGGCACAGGTTACGACAAACAAAAAGAAGCCCTTAAAAATAGCGTGGAGTTCATCGTAGCGACTCCAGGTCGTTTGATCGATCTTTACAAAGAACATCTCGTGGACTTGAAACAAGTTCGCGCTGTGGTTTTTGACGAAGCTGATCGCATGTTCGACATGGGCTTCAAAGACGACATGAAGTTCATCCTTCAAAGAATTCCTCGTGAGAGACAGTTCTTGGTATTCAGTGCGACTTTGAACTTTGATGTTTTGAACACGGCTTACCAATTTGGTTCTGAGCCTGTTGAAGTCAATATCAGCCGTGACCAAGCAAAAGCTGAAAACGTGAAAGATGAAATCTTCCACGTCGGTAACGAAGAAAAGCCTCAGCACTTGCTTTCTCTTTTGAAAATGCAACAGCCGAAACAAGCGATCATATTTACGAATTTCAAATTCAACGTAGAGAAGATCACGAAATTCTTGGTTGATAACGGCATCCCAGCAATGGCGATCTCTAGCTTGCTGACTCAAGCTCAGCGCAACAAAGTGATCGAGCAATTCAAAGCTGAAAATCATTTGAACATTCTCGTGGCAACAGACGTTGCGGCTCGTGGTTTGGACATCAAAGGCGTAGACCTTGTGATCAACTACGAATTGCCAATGGACAGCGAATCTTACGTTCATCGTATCGGTCGTACTGGCCGTGCGGGAACTGAAGGTAAAGCCTTCTCGTTGGTGGGCGACAAAGACATCGAGTCTTTGTCTCGTATTGAAGACTATCTTAAGCACAAAGTGGCAGTGGGTTATCTTGAAACCAGCCAACTTGTTACTGAATTCAAACCATTTCCTTCATTCCACGAAAGCCCTTACAAGCGTTCGTTGGATGGTGATGGCCCACGCCGTGGCGGTGGACCTCGTCAAGACCGTGATGGTGGTGGCCAACGTGGCGGTGGAAGAGACAACCGTCGTGAAGGTGGTCGTGACAACAACAGACGTGGACCACGTCAGCATAGCCGACCTGAAGGTCAAGGCCCAGCTCCTCGTCGTGAAGGTGCTCCGGCAGAAAAGGGTCCAAACCCAATTCGTCCATTGCCTCCAGGTGCTCCGCGCCCAGATGCAAAAGGTGGTCACTCACAAAGACGTCATGACGGCAGAAAACATGAAAATGGACCACGCAAGCATGATGGCAAAAAACCACAACATGCTCATGGCAAGAAAACTCATCCTCCTCGTCACAGCAAAGTTCCTAAAACTTTGGGACAAAAGGTGACAGGATTCTTTAAGAAACTTTTCGGTGCTTAGTTTTTAAAATTCAACGCTTGAAAATAAAAAAACCCACGACAATGTTGTGGGTTTTTTTATTTGATGAGTGGGTTATTTTTTAGAAACACTCTGTTTTGCTGCGAACCACTTCGCAGGCTGATTTATGAAGCTCTGAAACTTCTTGAGTGGCTTTGTCGATTTCTTCAAAGCTTGAATAGAGATTTACTTTATCCGAAATATTAATGGCTTCGAGGAGGATTCCTGAAACTAATCCTAATCTTTGAGCGCCATCTCGAGCATCAAGTTCATAGGCTTCAGCCTCGAAACCCTTGATTTCTTTTACTTGTGCTTCGATAAACATCGCTTGAGCTGTAGCAAGCGTTCCGAGGCCATTTTCTCTTGAAATGTCTTCTTCCGCATGTGCAACTGTGCTCAATACACCAATGGCCATCATGATAGCTAAACCCAACAGCATTGCTTTTTTTGTTTTTTTCATAAGCTTAGTCCTCTTTTGCTAAAAATTATCTATTGCGGAGCAAATGATTCACTTCTGTTTGGAGCTTGTATGTCACGGAGTCCAATTCATGAGTCAGCTGGATGATCTGTGCTGTGTCTTTTTTAGCAAGAGCTGTGTTCAGAATATCTGTTGCCATAAACTCAGTTTGAGAAATTCTTGATAAGAGGCCTTTAGAGTCTTCAACATTCTGAAGACGGTCAGCCATGTCTTGGAGAGATTTAATATGTTTTCTTACTACGCCAGAGGCAGCAACGGCATCTGATGACTCGACTGTTCTTGCATCAAGGAAGGTTTCCATTTTGTCGTATGCAATAGCATCGAACTCTTCATTGGCATGAACCACAGAACTAAAAACACCAACGACCATCACAGCAGCCATACCCAACAACATTACTTTTTTTGACTTTTTCATAACTTACCCTCTCTTAAGGCGAAATGTTCAATGGGGGAGATGCCAATTCCGTTCCCTAATGGGTATGTATTTAATTCCATTTGAGTGTTTAAAAATAAGACAGTGGCCCTATATGGGCGCGCAGGGATTGTCCCTTGTGAGGGAGTCTCATTGTGAGACGAGAGCTTTGCTGGAGTTCGTTCTATATATAATGTCAGAACTCAGAGAGGATTTTAGGCGTTGGCCCCTGGGAAAAGAAACAGTACCCTGGTTCTATGAGTTTAGAAGCTTACTTTAAAGATCTGATCGAGAAGGTTGAAAACTCAACCGAGATCACCAATCAGGGCAAAGATGAAAATGGTTTTTATAAACCCACTCGAACTATTCTGCTTCGTCATTTGAATTTATTGAAGGATCTTCATGGAAAACCTATGGCAAAAGCCATGGTTCAGTCGTCTTGGCGTTCTGTGGTGGAGATGCTCCCACCAGACTGGTTAGTCTTGTCGAAAGAAGACCGAGAAGAGCTCAAACGCATTCTTGAATAGATACAAATAAAAAAACGCGCCCTGATTCCGGCGCGTTTTACCTTTAAATCGAAGAGTGATCTTACTTCGCTTTAACTTCTGTCGTCTTCTCTTCAAAATAGTCTGGGGCTACGAAGTCCACAGTGAAGGGATATTTATAGCTCTTGTAAGCGGCAAGTTTTGGACGGCCCGCTTTAACATAGGCTTCATCCCAAAGGTTCGCTAAAAGCAAAGATCCACGAGCCATGTCCGTCACGATGAATTTCTCAAAGCGTTTGAAACCAACAGAACCTGGTTGGCGTTCAGCTGGAGTGCGGATCTCCATGCCTTTTTCTTTTACGACAGTGGATTTTTTGATGATCGGATCCACTTTCAATATTTTTGGAATTTCAGCGCGCGAGATTTCGCTCAAAGACTTCATTTTTTCCAAAGTCGTTTTAGGTTTCAAGAAAGCAGGATTTTTCATATCACGAGCTGTTTTAAGGATGCGCGCATGAAGATCGCCATCGAAATAACCCACGGCAGTGTCTTCAAAGTAGGCATGAATTCCACCGTGACCAGCAGCATAGCCATCATAATCCGCTGTTGTATGGAATGGCTGAGATGTATCGCCTACAAAGTGGCCCATCAGACCCATGTCGATAACCATTTGGAAAGCGAGCTTGTTGTAAGGAAGCTCATTGTCCTGCTCTTCTTTACCATTGGAAGGAACTTTTGCTGCAGAGAAGTCTTTCTCTAGGCCCGCGATGCGACGGACGAATTGATCCGCTCTCCACCAAACTGAACCGAACTCAGTGGGGATAGAGAAGATCGTGCCCTCTTTTTTAAACTTATTCGGAGTGCCCGTGTATTCAGCCATGATTTTTTTGAAATCAAGAGGGATCTTTTCAACAGGAACGTCGATGATCTCAACGTCAATGAAGTGAGTGGGATTGCCAAGCTTGCTCACGTCACTGCCAATGCTCTTCCAGTAAAAGTCAGGCATGTTGCAGACGTGACCCATCATTTGAGGTTTGTTTTGCAAATACTCTTTCAAGCCAGGCTCTTTAACCAAATAAACAGCCACTTCACAGATCGTGTTGTGACCTCGGCCGCCCCAAGAAAAAGCGGCGCAAGAAGAGAGCATCACTAAAGAAAAAATCAACTTTTTCATTCGAACCTCACACTTTACAAAAACTAATGACCCAATGCTTTCGGAGGACGACTTGCTCCGATAAATCCTGCCAACGTAATAATAGTCACAACGTAAGGAAGAATCTGAATAAACTGCACCGGAATTTCAAATCCACCTATTTGTACACCCTGCAAACGAATTTGCAAAGCATCCGCCAGGCCAAAAAATAAACAAGCTGCAAAAGCGGGGAGAGGCTTCCATTTTCCAAATATGAGAGCGGCCAAAGCCATGAAGCCACGACCTCCCGTCATGAGAGGAGAATAAGAAGAGGCCAAAAACAGAGAAAGACTCGCGCCACCGAGGGCTGCCAGACCACCGCTCATAGTTACGGCAAACCAACGGACTTTTTTAACACTCACACCACTGGTGGTCAGAGCTTCTGGGTGTTCTCCGGCGAAAGTCAGCCACAATCCCGAGCGGGTTTGCTTGAGCCACCAAGCCAAAGCTGCCACCAAAACAAAAGCCATCACGACGGGCTCAAAATCAAAGCGGTCTTCCACCAGCAAGGAAGGAGTAGAACCTGTGGAGTTGAAAAGAATCTTAGAAAGAAAAGGAATCACACCCATGACCAAGAGATTCATGGCGATACCAGTGACCACTTGATCGGCTTTCAACTCAATCACAAAGAAAGCATAAATAGCACCGATGAAAAGACCAAAGATCAAAGCAGCGCCCCAGCCCATCCAGGCGGAAGCAAAGTACTGAGCAAACACGGCGCCAGCAAAGGCCCCTGTGAGCATAAAGCCTTCCAAGGCCACATTGATCACACCACTGCGTTCACTCAATAAACCACCCATGGAAGCAAACATGAGCGGAGTTGCCAAACGCAAAGTTGCAAAAGAAATAGCAATGATCAGAGCGAAGATTTCCATTTAGTTCTTCCTCTTCTTGGATTTGATCCATTCCCAGTAACCTTGAGCTGTTACACCCAAAATAATTAAAGCTTGAATGATGCGAGAGAAGTCCCGAGTGATTGTTGTGGTTTCTAAATCTAAATCCGCAGCGCCTTTATGAAGAGCCCCCATCAAGAATGCCGCAAAGATAATCCCAATGGGATTGTTCCCAGCTAAGAGGGCCACGGCGATGCCGATAAAGCCATAATCAGGAGAAAAGCCCATGCGATACTGCCCAGAGCTACCTAAAACTTCCGAGAGGGCTACAAATCCCGCAAGAACTCCGGCAAGAGCCATAGCGAGGATACGGATTTTTTTTTCAGAGACTCCAGCGCGACTTGCGGTTTCTGGATTTGAGCCCACGGCTCGCAATTCAAAGCCCAGCGGGGTTTTCCAGAGGAATATCCACAAAGCAACAGCAAGAACAATGGCAATTCCCAAAGAAGCATTGGCCGGGGTGTCGGGGAACCATCTTGCGATCAAGTCATAGTCTTTGAACATGTAGTTCGCAGACACCATGGCGCTCTCGGGGTTTTGCGAGTTGGGATTGGGAATGATCTTCAGCGCAAACCAACTGGCCAGGCCCGCAGCCACGAAGTTCATCATGATGGTGATAATCACCTCATGACTACCACGATAAACACGAAGCCATCCGGGAATAAATCCCCAAAGACCTCCAGCAATGATTGCTGCAGCCAAAGCAATAAGGGGAGCCAAAGGAAAAGGAATTTGTGGACATAAAACTCCCACAGCTGCGGCAGTCACTGCGGCAATCGTGAGCTGTCCTTCGGCGCCAATGTTAAAAAGTCCGGCATGAAAAGCGAGAGCCACAGAGAGTCCGCAAAAGATCAAAGGTGTCGTGTAAGACAGGGTTAAGCCTAAATCATAACCAGAACCGAAGGCGCTCTTGAAAAGAATCATGAGGATATGAAAAGGATTCTCTCCCGCCAGCAAAGTTAATGAAAGAGCCAAAGACAGTCCCAGGATCAGGCCAATGATTTTTCTCATCGTCCACATCCCATGGCTGCACCGATAGCGATCTCATCAAATTGATGGCGTTTAAATTCGCCGACAATATGCCCTTTAAAAATAACCAAGATACGGTCCGAAAGAGCCATCAGTTCTTCAAGCTCCGAAGACACCAAAAGAACGCCGGCTCCTTCATCGCGACTTTTACGGATTTCATTATGAATGAATTCAATGGCCCCGATATCAACACCGCGAGTAGGTTGAGCGGCTAAGACAAAACCCGGCTTGTTGCCCAGTTCTCGAGCTACGACAAGCTTTTGTTGATTTCCCCCAGAGAGCTTTCCAAAAGGCAGAAGCTCATTTTGAGGACGAACATCGTAGGTTTTCATGGCATCTTGAGTGGCTTTTAAAATGGCACGGGATTTTAAAAACAAACCGCGACAGAATTGGGCGCTTCGCTGTTGTCCCAAAAGGAAATTCTCAAAGACAGGACGTGAAGGTAAAGCCCCAAAGCGCAGGCGATCCTCAGGAAAGGCACCTACACCCAAAGAGCGAATCTCTTGGGTAGACTTTTTATGAATATCATTTCCGAAAAGAGAGATGTGACCTGCGAGAGTTTTTTTATTCAGAGACTTGGGATCAAGAACAGTGCGAATCAAAACATCCTGGCCGTTGCCCTCAACACCGGCGATACCGACAATCTCTTTGCCATGAACCGAGAAGGTGAGTTGAGAGATGGAGTGATTGCCCAAAGAAGCTGAGATATTCACAAGGCGCAGAATCTCACGCTCGGTCTGCACCGAGGTGCTTCTTTCAACCGGAATATTTATTCTGCGACCGACCATCATTTCAGCGAGATCCATCACTGAGGTTTCTTTTGTGGTCTTATTGGCAATAACAGATCCGGCACGGAACACAGTCACGCTGTCCGTGAGGCCCATCACTTCCTTTAGCTTATGAGTGATGAGCAAGATCGTTTTGCCTTCAGCCTTCAAGCGGCGAAGGTTTTCAAACAGATCCAGAACCTCTTGAGGAGTTAAAACAGCCGTAGGCTCATCCAAGATAATGATCTCGGAATTCTGAGAAAGAATTTTTAAAATTTCAATGCGTTGCTGGGCGCCCACAGAGAGATCTTCAATGCGCGCCTCAAGATCAATGTCGAAGCCATAGCGCTCGGCGAGAGTTTCTAACTTCTTTTTTTCTCCGGCACGATCAAGGCGCTCAAAAGCAGATCCTTCTTTTTGTAAGAGAATATTATCCAGAGCGGTAACGGGTTCTGCCAGCATGAAGTGCTGGTGAACCATGCCGATGCCAGCATTCATCGCATCCGTGGGATTTTTTAATTGAACAGCTTGGCCATTAACAAAGATTTCGCCCGAGTCGGCTTCATAAAGTCCAAAGAGGATCTTCATGGCCGTGGACTTACCAGCTCCATTTTCACCAATGATGCCGTGAATGCTGCCCTTGCGGACTTGAAAAGAAATAGAGTCGTTGGCTTTGACTGAGCCAAAGCTTTTCGAAACATTCTTAAACTCAACAGCGAAGGTGGAAGATGTCATGATTACTTTTTCTTGTAGTAATCAGGAACTTGAATCTGGCCTGCGATGATTTTCTTTTTGATCTCTTCGATTTTTTTCTTCATCTCAGGAGTGATGAGTTTCTCGTTGTATTTATCTAGAGTGTAGTCGACGCCATTGTTATTCAGACTGTAGTGAACAACACCAGGTGTGAATTTGCCGGCTTGAGTTTCTTTGATGGTGTCATAGACAGCCACATCAACGGCCTTCATCATGCTTGTTAAGATCACACCAGGGCGAATCCAGTTTTGGTTGGAGTCTACTCCGATAGCGTACTTCTTATTTTCTTCAGCCGCATCAAAGACACCGGTGCCAGAAGCTCCAGCAGCAACAAAGATCACATCCGCGCCTTTAGCGAATTGTGCAAGAGCAAGTTCTTTGGCTTTCGCGGGATTGTTCCAAGCTTCACCAGTAACACCCACATAGTTTTCAATGATTTGAATTTTGGGATTGATGTACTTGGCACCAGCGGCATAACCCATGGCAAAGCGACGGATCAAAGGAATATCCATACCGCCTATATAACCCACAGAGTTTGTTTTTGATTTCAGGGCTGCCAAAGCACCGACAAGGAAAGAACCTTCATGCTCTGCGAACAACAAAGAACGAACATTTGGATTTTTAACTTCACCATCGACAAGGGCGAACTTGATTTTAGGAAATTGTGCAGAAACTTTTCGTACAGCTTCTGTTTGTGAGAAGCCAACACCGATGATGAGATCAAAGTTCTTGCGAGCAAAAGCGCGATGAAGATTTTCAAGAGCGTTTGTATCAGTGGCCTCAACATACTTCAGATCAATTTTTAGATCTTTTTCTGCTTTGATAGCGCCAGCATAGGCAGCTGAATTAAAGGACTTATCGTCTTTGCCACCTTTATCTAAGACCAGGCCGACCTTTAGACTCTGTGCGAAGGAAAAAGTGTGAAACAGCAGGATTAACAAGCCAGTAATGGTCTTTGACAATGCCATTTAGCCCCCCATTTTTGATGTTCATTCGCGCTCCGAAGTACCACTTAAGCGTCTGAATTCACATTAAATTTTTCTCTTTGTAGCGGGGCAAAATTAGGAGAGTCAGCCTCGTGAGTCAAGGTAAATTGAAATATGTCAGATGTGCAAGGCTTGTTACAAGTCGGTTATGTCGAAATTTCAATTAGTACAATGGAAAAAAGCAGTTCTAGGATGGCTTAAACATTTAACTCATAGAAGATTTTTCGGAGGTAAAGAATGGAATCTCAGACAATACTCAACGGCGGAGTCAATTCGCTAGGTATCTTGAGCGGACAAAATCACATCATTCCGAACACTTCCAATGTTCCTTACGAAGTCATTCACCTCAAAGAAGAGGAAACGATTTTTAAAGAAGGAGAATTGGCGAAGGGGCTTTATTATGTCCACTCGGGCTGTGTGAAAGTGGTTGTTAACAGACATCATGCAAGAGGTCGTACGACAACAAATGAATATGTCACGAAACTCGTCTCTCCAGGCGAGTACTTTGGCTATAAAGCCCTGATCAAAGGGACGCCAATTCAAAGCCATGCTAAGGCCGTGAAGTCTTCAGTTCTTTGGTTGTATCCACGTGAGTTGATTCAAGTGGCGGTGGCTCAAGCCAGCCCTCTCTTGAAGCTTCTTGTGAATCAAGCGGTGAATGATCTCGAGTCATTCGAAAATATCAGCCAATTGCACTATTTGGCTTCAGTTCAGGAACGTATCGCGTATCAATTGGTCTTGTTGGCCGATCGTTTTGGAGTTCAAACCCCTTCCGGAATTTCCTTGAACCTCAAGCTGACGCGCAATGAGTTTGCTCAGCTCGCAAGCACGATCAATGAGTCTTTGTCTCGTCATTTGACTGAGTTCAAAAACGAAGGCTTGATCGACTTGAACGGAAAAGAAATTATCATCAAGAATAAAGAAGGCTTGATGAAGCGTTCAGGCAACTTCTAAAACCAGAAGTTCTTAAGGTAAAAACTAAAAGACCTGCGATTGTCCGTCGCAGGTCTTTTTTTTGGCTATTTTCTATTCTCCATTATCTATTATCTATCGGGGCGCTGGCTTTTTGGAGCATCAAGGTTATAGAGTTTTTGGCCAGGCTCATAAAGTCTTCTTTGTAAAGAGCAGCCAGTTTGTCAGGAGAAATATTTTTCGTTTCTTGGCAAGACTTCCCAGTTTTGAATGACATTTCAGCTGGAGTGATCGTGATTCGACGATCTACAGATTGAGTCTTCACATTCCAAAGTTCGGTGCGGTAGAGAGCATAGCCCTCTAATTCACCTTTGGAGTTTTTCGAAGAGTTGCAGATAAAGCCAAACCCACCTTTATGCTGAGGGAAAGTTTCCAACGACACCGGATGGAGGATGAATAGATACTTGGCACCTTGAGTTCCGGCCTCTGTTAAAAGATATTGATCGAGGATTTGATAGCGATCTCCGAGATAGACCGCATTCAGATTGCGAGCTTCATCCAATTCGGTTTTTACTTTGACAGGGTCCACAGTCACTTTCTTTAAATCTTTATTCATGCCCTTGAGCTGTGACTCTAGTTCTGCTGTCAATACCGCGGCAATATCCCAAGAGCCGATGTCAGCTGACACAGTTTTGCTATTGCGAGCTGAAAAGGCATTGAACTGAATGGGCATGTTTTGACTGAAGAAAGCCAAAACTCCAAAATCGTTGTAGTTCTTAAAGTTGTTTTTGTCTGCGGTGTGCGTGGCACAACCTGAGAAGAGAAGAGAGAAAGTCAAAAGGTGTAAGATCTTGCGCATGCAATCCTCCGATTGTGGAAGGATAGACAGGGCTACGAAGGAAATCAAGGACTGGCGTTTTGGGTCCAGTCCGAGTTGCAAGAATCAATTAAGGAAGACGGAAGCTCTTGCCTCTTTGAAGTGAAGGAATAGCACATAGTCCGGATTCCAGAGGGCGTTGGAAAATCTCAACGGCTCCAGATGGGATGGTCGCAGTGCGAGAGTAAACATCATAGCGACCTTGAGGTGTTACCACGACCATGTCGTTTGCCAATGCACGACTCAAGTAAGGTGCGATGCGAATAGGGTCGAAAGGAACCATGATACGAATACCTGCTGTCGTTTGAACAGGAACACCACCTTTACCCAGAACGTTTTTAACATAGTCTGGAGTTGGGTTCAGCTTTGCCTCCAGGAAACATCTGTCACCTGTAGGAGCAAACTTCAAGAGAGTCAGAGAAAGACCTGGAATATGCCAATCATAGCTTACACGGACGGCTCTCAGCATTTCTTCGCGAGTCATGTCGGGTTTGGCAGATTTTAGAAGTGCCAAACCAGCAGCGACGATAGCTGCAGAGTTCGAACTTCCACGGAACTCATCATCATTTTGCAAAACGATGGAAGATGGGGCCATCAAATCAGGCTTTTTCATTCGAAGTGATGATGATGAACGATCGGAGTCATTGGCGCCAACAGCGATGACCAATGGGTTGTCAGCAGGATTCAAGGCAGTTTCTTGGGGAGTGTTCGAAGGCATAGAAACGCCATCGCCATCCGCAGTGATGCGTAAAGAATCTTCGTCAGATAAATTGTTCGAGCGGTCCTTCACGCGGATATAGAAAAGTCCTGGAGACAATTCTGCAGCAATGATTTCGCGAGGGTACTTGGAGTAACCCGGGCGACTCTCTTTGCGATCGGAAGACTGAGTCAAGGCGCTGGATTGGATCACGTTCAAGAGATCATCCGTCAAAGCCAAGTCGAGGTCTTTTTTAGTTCCGGCCTCAACATCGTTTTTGAAATCATCCCAAGAAAGAACGATTTTCACCTGACATTTTTTTCCTTGAGTCGGTTGGCAGCGAATAGCCAAGGCGTTGTTGCGATCAGGAAGAGCCACCCAGTTGTCATCGCCAGTGCGAACACGAGTGTTGTAGGTGGTTCGGCCGAAGTTGCCGACAGCGTTCACCCACAAGACACCAGCACGAGCGGCGCGAGTCACTTGAGCGTTGATGAAGCCTTGTCCATCGTTGTTTCCGCCGTACTCCCAAACTTCAGAGTAAAGAACCAGGTCCACTTTGTTGGCGATAACGTCATCGATAGCGGCTTTGAAATTTGAATAGCCAAATGCATTGTAAAGAGTCAGTTCAGGCATCCATTGTTTTGCTTGAAGATCATTGGTCATCAGGGAAGTTAAAATCTGAGCCATCTTCAAACCATGCTCAACACGAATGCCGTCAGGATTAGTCACAGGCCCTGCAACATAACGAGTGTTCGCAGGCAAAGTTTTACCAATTTGTTTTTCATAGCCGTAGAAGCCTTTGTCAAGAACTGCAATCTTCAACGGACGGCTTGGATTTTTTTGAGAGTAGTAGCTGTTAAAGTTCAGAGATTTTTTAATGGAATCGATATTTTTGAAAGGCCCAGCGAAAGCCAAAGACCCACTCAGCGTAAGAACAAAAAGTAAAAATGTTTTCATTACTTTCCCCTATCCAAAAACCAGTTTCAGTATCCCCAAAGACAGAAAAATCAAAGAAGGCATATATAGATGAACTATCTAGTCCGCAAACCCCAGAAGGGCAAAGCGGGAGACGCCATAAGGAATTAATTTCATTAGAAAATAGCAAAAATAAGCTTATTAATTGCAATAGAGGCTTATGAGAGACCTGTCTGGCTTTGTAAGGGTCTCAGAACGCACTTATTTGATTAGGGAGTTCGACGATGACCAAACTTGCGGCTTTGTTTATTGCTTTGACAGTCTCTATGGGGGCTATGGCCTCCGACCAGGATCAGCTGAATCAATGTGCCATAGACCTTTGTGGTCCGGCTAAGAACTATCTAAGTAGGTTCGCTGAAGGAGCCTTTAAAGATGTTGTGCCTCAGGACTCCGCACGCTTTCTTCAAAAAGAAGTCAATCCTCTCTTGAGAGATATCATGAAGCAGTCGCTCACCAACACGAAGCTCTTGGTGAAAGCTCTAGCGGATATTTCGTCCCTTGAGCGAACGGCTCCCTTGTCTCTTCAGGAGAAATCCTTGCTCTTCGGATCTCTCCTTATGAATTTAAAAATAAATTCAGCAGTGAATGAGCTTGTGACGATGAAGGGGTCCACATATCAGCTAGAGCTGAACAAGTTCCAAAAGCTTTTTCCAGAAACATCTCGCGCCACCGCAGAAAATATAACTCGATTTATCAATGCCATTTTTGGAGCGGATTCGTTTTGGGGATTGAGGATGCACACTTTTAACTACGATCAATTTGTGAGCCTGCAAGGTGGAATGTTCTGGACAGCGTATGGCCCCGAGTTTGTGCTTGAGCAAATACGTCAGCACGCTGGTATGGAACCTCTTATTTTGCGTGGAATGGATAAGCAGATTGTGATTCGTGCCCGGGACAAAATGCTGCTTAGTCAAACCGAAAAAGAAGCCTATATGATCATTTTTTCTCGAGTGATGAGAATTCGCTCGATGACAGAATCTCGCGTGTTGGAGGAAGCCGCACGCTTGTCGTCACAGGAAGTATTTGAGTTTGTGGGTTTACATAAATTCATGGGCCACCTTGGTCAGTTGATGAGTTCGCAGAGTGCAGTCGAAGGTCTTCAAGGAGACACTTTGAAAGCTTGCGGGACTTCCATCAATCAAACTTTGGCAGCGGTGCCCTCTGATTTGCGCAAGAAAAAACTCCAAGAATTGCTGGCATCATTAAAGGTTGCGAGTAAAAAATCTGCAAAAAAATTCTTTTCAGGTCGTTCTCTCGAGGAAGCTAATGAGATTATAGAGGAGATTTCCTATAGTACTCCTCAGAGTTCAAAGCAGATTGAAGCTAAGATCCTAGATAAGATAAACCGCAAGAAAGCGGCTACCATCACTGATTTACGTGGAATCCAAAAGCTCTCTAAATCGGGAGAAAATTGGTATTACTTTTTGTCGCTCCTTCTTCAGGAGCCTGAAGCGAAAGATATTCTGACGGCGGGTCTCACTGCGGAATGTAGTGACTTGGTCCCTTCTAGTTTGGTTGACAATGCAGTGACTCAACTAAAAATCGCCAATCTCAGTTGGCAGAGCGTCCTATTTCCTACCATGGGAGCCGGGGTGATCGCTCATGAAATTGGGCATATTATTTCCCATGAGATGGCACCGTCTTTTGAGGGAAGAGAAGGCTACGGTCAGGTGCTAACGTGCAATGAGAACTTGCATGGTTTAATGAAGGCGGAAGAAGCCAACCTGTTCGCAGAGGAAGATTGGGCCGATTCATTTGCTGCAGAGACTTTGAATATCCTCAAGAGAGATTGGCCTCATGCAGGTAATTTTGCATGTTCTCTTTTGGATGTGGATTCAAAAACGCAGTCTTATAAGAACCTGAGCTTGATAAACTTATCGGGAGATAGTCACTCAGCTTCGCTATTCAGAGCTCTTCGAACGCAAGTGGAGCTCGAGCGTCCTTTGCCTAAAAGTTGCCAAAAGATCTTGAATGCATATTCTCCCGAGCTAACAAGAAGTTGCTTGAAGTAAGAGAATAAAAAAAGCCAGCTTTCGCAGCTGGCTTTTTCATTTCCTACAATGTCAGTTCAGACTAGTAAGCCCAGTTATAACCGTAGCTGTTGTAGTAATAGTAGTTGTAGTAGCTATAGTTGTAGTTATAGCAAGGGCGGTACCAGTTACCATACCAGTTCATGTTGTTGTAACCGTATCCGTAGCCATAGCCGTAACCGTAGTTGTAGCCATAACCAGAACCGTATCCTGGGTAGTAGTACCAGCTAGAAGCTCCGCCATCGCGATCAAGTTCGTTACGAACTGGAGCCGGAGCGAATTTGCCTTTAGCTGCAATTGCTTGAGCTTGTTGTTTGTCTTTGATTTCGCCATTGAATTTCACTGCAGCGACTTCATTCGTGCGAGTATCAACGCGGATAACTACTGTGCCATCAAGTTGTCGGTTAGTAACGCCAGACTCGTTGTCGAGTTCGTTGGCCATCGCAGAAGTTGCCACTCCCAATGAAAGAGCAAGCGTAAGAATAAGGTGTTTCATGAGAACTCTCCTTTAATTGTTACTGCCTTTCTATTCAGCATGGGGTGAGTTGTCAAAAGGTCCGATTATGTAATTTACCGCGCGCCGCATCTGACATTGACGCCAAGCGTGACGAGAAGTAACCCCATGCCATGGAACCTATTGGATTTATTGAATCTTGCTACAAAGACAAATTCGGAACCCCTCGCCAACCTGGTTTGGTGTCCAAATCATGGGCGCGCTTAAAAATCCGAGCCGACCTCCAGCCTGAACAGGCTTTGGAAGGATTGGAAGGTTTCAGTCATGTGTGGTTGGTGTGGGTCTTCCATCAAAATAAAGTGGCTCGTTACCACGCGAAAGTTCATCCGCCACGTCTTGAAGGCAAGAGCATTGGTCTCTTTGCTACGCGCACTCCGCATCGTCCGAATCCAATTGGTTTGTCTCTCGTGCAACTTGTTTCCGTCGAGAAAGATGGAATTGTTGTTGCCGGTGCTGACTTGGTGGATGGCACTCCGATATTGGACATCAAGCCTTACTTGCCTGAAGTGGAGTCGATTCCCGATGCTCGCACGGGCTGGACGGGAGATGTGAAAAAGAGCGCCATCGAAGTTCGCTTTGATGAAAAAGCCGAAGCTCTTCTCGTGAAGTGGGAGCAGAAATTTCCCGAGAGATCCTTGCGTGAACTCATCATCGAAACTTTGAAATTAGATCCACGTCCCGTTGTCTACCGGGGGTTCGAAGAGAAAGAGTCTCCTTATAGAGAAACTCATGCCGTCAGACTCTTCGAAGGGGACATTCATTTCAGATTTGAAAATTCTACACGGGTTGTGGTGTTTGATATTCTTTTTACGAATAATTAATTGCGACTAATCCCTGTTGCCTTTTTTTTGTGCTTATTGATAAATTCTGGCCTTCGAAGCAATAAAAGAACAACTCATAAAGGAGACTACTTATGAGCACTATCGATACAGCTTCCCAAACTGAACAGAACACTCTCCGTAAAGTTCCGACTTTGAGTCTGGCTTCTTATACAAAAGGTTCTAGCAGTGACCGTGCTAAATTCATCGACAGCCTTTTCACTGGCTTGAAAGAATATGGCTTCATCATCCTTAAAGATCACAACGTAAAAACTGCTGATTTGAAAAGAGCTTACGAGCTTCTTCAAAGTTTTTACGCTCTTCCGACTGAAGTAAAAAAATCTTACGTGTCTTCAACTTCTGGTTTCCAACGTGGCTATACTCCGTTCGGACAAGAACACGCTAAAGATTCTCCAGTGATGGATTTGAAAGAGTTCTGGCACGTAGGTCGCGTTTTGTCTGAAGGTCACGCTCTTGAAAATGTTTACCCTAAAAACATCTGGCCAAAAGAAGTTCCTGAATTCCAAACTCTCTTCACAAGTCTTTACAATGCTTTGGAAGAAGCGGGCGATGCGATGCTTGAAGCGTTGACGATGCCTTTGGAAGTTCCACAGGATTTCTTTGCGAAAATGACTAAGGATGGAAACTCTATTTTGCGTCTTTTGCATTACCCACCAATCCCTGAAGGTGTTGATCCACGTTGTGTTCGCGCGGCGGCTCATGAAGACATCAACTTCATTACGCTTTTGCCTGCAGCGACGACTTCTGGTTTGCAATTGAAAGACCGTGATGGCACTTGGTTGGATATCGATTCTGAACCGGACACTTTGATCGTGGACGTGGGTGATATGTTGGCGCGTTTGACAAACGACGTGCTTCCTTCAACAACTCATCGTGTGATCAATCCACAAGATGGCCAGAACAACAGCCGTTATTCTATGCCGTTCTTTATGCATCCACACCCTGAAGCTATTTTGAGCTGCTTACCTTCTTGTAAAGGGACAGGCGCGAAATACGCTGATATTTCTTCTCATGATTTCTTGATGCAGAGATTGAGAGAGATCGGTTTGATTAAGTAAGACCGATTTTGTCACTCATATTGAAATGACATCAAGAAAGGGAAGCTCAGGCTTCCCTTTCTTGCGTCTTGGCCCCTGACTTTGAGAAAGCTGTTCTGGTATTTTCGAACGTTTGCATGGGGGGGAACTGTGCGTGCTTTGGTGGCGACGATTTTAATGCTGTGGCCTTTGATGACTTTTGCTGAGGCTGATTTCGAAACTCAAATGCAATTTCAAATCAAGAAGATCGGGCCGGGGAGTTCGGACTACTCTTCGGTTTGGAATCCCTACACTCAAGAAGCCATGATTCGAATGACTTTGATAACAGGGTATATACACAAATCTTTGTCCGACAAGACTTTGAATTTTGCGTCGGCTGAGAAGGTGGAACTGGGAGTGGTTGAAGATCCTCTTTTGACTAAGGGCTGTTGGAAAGTTGTGCGTTGGAGCTTCGAATATGAGCCGAGTCTGAACGAGCACTTGATGTATGCTGTACTTAAAGGCGCTGGTTGTGAGAGATTGGCTATGCGACTGAACTCCATGCGGACTCGATGGAAATTCGAGGGGCTAAGTGATGCTTACTTTTTGCCAATCGACATCATGATTGACGTCAGGCCCTAATCCTCGCACAAACACATTTTTTAAGTTAAGCTGCCTTCGATGAAAAAGAATTGGTCTGTTCTCTTAGTTATATTTGCTGTCGCTCTTATTCTCTATGGGGGATATATGATCAGCAAAAACTCATCTTCAAGTGAGGTTTCTGCACCGGAAGAAGTTTTTGTGGAGTCGTCAGATCATGAAGTTCCAGAGCCTTCGTCTGTGGGTGAGGCTGCGCCTTCAGAGGCTGCTAAACCGCCTGTCCGTTCTGAAGATATGGGCAATAGGTCTGAGCAGTTTGCTCAAGCAATGCAGGAGATGGCAGTCTGTTTGAATGTTCGCCCTCCTGCTTTAGAAGAGGGGGCGGATGTGTCTCTCATCAATGTTCAAGATTCCTTATCTGAAGATTTCGGTGGCGTGATTTTTCAAGAAGATGAATGGGTCACGACGGATCTGCGTTTGCCAACGGGTGAAGTGCGACGACTGTTTATCCAGTCGGCGATCGGTGATGGTGATCAATTGGAAAGACGCTTGAAGTACTATGCTGTGGATTCTCAAGGGCAGTTGTCAGAGTTGCCTCTCGAAGAAGAACAAAGAGTTAATCCTTCCGAAGCTTTGTTGGCCAGTCTTGAAGCCGACGGAGAAATTTCGTCGCGATCTTCTTCTAAAAAACTTTTTATGCAAAATGGCGCTGAAATGCATGTCGCTGAATCTCAAGGACAGGTCTATTCTTTCGAAGTGATTTTCGAGGGAAAGACCTTCCGTTGCAATGAACTAAGCAATTGCCGTTGTTTCTAAGAGGTACGCCGTTCTTTTTTGCCACTCAGTGTGTCACGTGTGACACACTGAGTGGCAAAAAAGAACGGCGTACCTTCTGGCTAAGCGAAGCGAGTTAGGGCGTCTCTGAGAGATTCCAATTGAACTTTAGACTGAGCGAGTAATACGCGGTCTGCAGCGACAACTTCCTCTTCTGCGTTGGCTACGAACTTTTCATTTGAAAGTTTGCCGGACAGCAGGCCGATGTCTTTTTGGAGTTTCTCAATGGCTTTGTTGATGCGTTTGACTTCTTCGTCAAAGTCCACCAAGCCCTCAAGAGGGATGATCACTTTCACAGTGGCGTCTTTCACAACAACCGTGGCAACAGCGCACTTCGTGAGATTGCCTTCTTCGCCGATCTCAAGATTTTCGATGCGTCCCATAGTTAACAATGCCGTGCGATTGTTGCCGAGAAGTTTCTGAACGTGATCGCTGCTGACACCCAAGCGAACATTGATTTTGATCGCTGGACTGATGCGATTTTCACCGCGGATATTGCGGATCGCAGAAATCACTTCTTTCACCACGTCGATTTCAAAAGCCGATTGTGCAGAACCCAAAGCCAAGAAGTCTTTGTCGTTTCTTACATTCGGATACTGATCGACGATGCAAGCTTGGCCTTTGATTGGAAGCTTTTGGTAAATCTCTTCAGAAATGAAAGGCGCAAATGGATGCAACAAGCGCATCATGCGGTTCAAGACCTGAGCGATCACCATTTGAGTGGCGGCTTTTTCATCTGCGTTGGTGCCATTCATCACAGGTTTTGTGAATTCGATGTACCAGTCACAGAATTGATTCCAGATAAAGTGATAAAGGGCATTCGCTGCGCCAGAGAAGTTCTCACCCTCAAGGGCGTCTTCCACCTCTTTGGTCACTTCAGCCAGCTTTGTGATGATCCATTGGTCGAACACGCTGATGTGAGCTTTGTTTGGCAAAGCCTTTACACCTTCAGCAGGAGCTTTGAAGTCAGAAAGATTTGATAGCGCAAATCTCGCGGCATTCCAAATCTTGTTCATGAAATTGCGATAACCTTCAAGACGTTGTTCAGAGAATTTAAAATCTTTTCCTGAGAACAAGTGCGCCGCGAAAGTAAAGCGAAGAGCATCTGCTCCGTGCTTTTCAATCATTTCCACTGGGTCAATGGAGTTGCCCAAAGACTTGGACATCTTGCGACCTTGGGAGTCTCTCACCAAGCCGTGAATATAAACTGTTCTAAAAGGAACATCGCGCTTGAACTCAAGACCCATCATGATCATACGGGCAACCCAGAAGAAAATGATGTCATGGCCCGTAACGAGATAGTTCGTTGGGTAGAAGGTCTTTTGCGTTTCCGTGTCATTCGGCCATCCCATTGTCGAGAAAGGCCAAAGAGCAGAGCTGAACCAAGTATCAAGAACGTCTTCGTCTTGAGAAACATTTTTGCTACCGCACTTTTCGCAAGCGACGGCATCAGTTTCAGCCACGGTGTGGTGACCACAATCGGCGCAATACCACACTGGAATACGATGTCCCCACCACAATTGGCGAGAAATACACCAGTCTTCAATGTTGTTCATCCAGTGCAAGTATACCTTTGTCCAAGACTCAGGTTCAAAACGGATAGTGCCGCTTTCGACCACACGCTTTGCCGGAACTGCCAATTGATCTGTTTTCACAAACCATTGTTCAGATAAGAACGGTTCAACCACGGCGCCCGAGCGCGAGCAGTGGCCTACTGAATTGATGTGCGGCTCTTCTTTCACCAAAAGATTTTGTTCTTTGAGATCTTCCAAGATTTTTTTGCGAGCCTCGGCCACTTTCAAACCTTGATAAGGGCCACCGTTTTCATTGATCTCGGTTTTCTTGTTCAAGATATTGATGAATTGCAAATTATGGGCTTTGCCGATTTTATAATCATTAAAGTCATGGGCTGGAGTGATTTTAACAACACCAGAACCGAAGTCTTTATCCACATAGGTGTCCGCGATGATTTTGATTTTTCTATTGATCAAAGGAATCACCACGTTCTTGCCGATCAAATGTTTGTAGCGTTCGTCATCAGGATGAACGCAAACAGCCGAATCGCCGAGCATTGTTTCGGGACGAGTTGTGGCAATAGTCAAGAAACCAGAACCGTCCTCAAGAGGGTAGTTGATGTGCCACAAGAAGCCTTTGACTTGCTTGTGCTCGACCTCAAGATCCGAAATGGCTGTCTCAAGAGGGCCCGACCAGTTCACGAGACGTTGCCCGCGATAGATCCAGCCTTTTTTGTAAAGGCTCACGAAAACTTTACGAACGGCTTTAGAAACACCGTCGTCCAAAGTGAAGGTTAAGCGATCCCAATCACAAGAGTCGCCCAGGCGTCTCATTTGATTGGTGATGCGATCACCATATTGGTTTTTCCAGTCCCAGATTCTTTCCACGAATTGCTCGCGACCCAAATCATGACGGGATTTGTTTTCTGTTTTTTTGATTTCTCTTTCAACCACGGATTGAGTGGCGATACCGGCATGGTCCGTTCCCGGCAACCACATGGCATTGAAACCATTCATGCGTTTCCAACGGATCAACATATCTTGAATCGTGTGATCCAAGGCATGGCCCATGTGCAAGAAACCCGTGACGTTGGGTGGAGGAAGAATAATCGAGAAAGGAGGTTTAGTGGATTGATCCTGGGCCTTAAAGAATCCGGAACTTTCCCACCACTGATAAGTACGACCTTCAACTTCCGCGGGATTATAGCGATCTGACAATTGCTCTGACATTTTCATTTCCTTTTGGAACTATAACTATAAGAAATGGTTGGTTTTTAACCTAGCAAGATTAACAGAATTGCCATGGAAATGGTACCTATTCTCGATGAGTCATCCTGTGTCGATAGGCGAGCTGGACTTGGGCGATCAAGTTGGCGATGTGAGAGCGAGGGAATAAAAAAGGGAGCTGCATATGAGCTCCCTTTCTTATCCTGGATTTTGGTCCTTAAGATTCTTGCGTGAACTATTTCAGGAAGTCCGCCATGAGGCGTGTACCGACGATAAACTCTGTCTTCGTGAGGTTGTCGGAGCCTTCGCGGTCTTCGTCTATCATGTTAGCAGCAACGTGATAACGGAATGTGTCTGCTTTTTTAGGGACGTACTCAAGTACCAAGCCGTAGCCCATGTACTTGTCTGTGGTTGCTACACGTTTGTCTTCAGAAGAGAAGAACTCAACACGTGGGATCCATTGTTCCCAGCCTGTATAAGCGAATTTAGCAACAATAGACGAAAGTTTGTCTTCGTCGTCAGTAGCGCCATCTTTGAATGTTGAAAGGTGGTATTCAACGTATGCCATTACTGGGCTCAATTCATATTTTACACCAGCCGTGATGAAGCTTTGCTTGCTGTCGCCAGCGATTGTCGCTGTTGGTGTGCTTTGTGGAGAAGCTTCATAGTAGTTAGCTACCACGCCGATAGTTTTATCGAGGAAGTTGCCTCTCCATGAAATGCCAAGAAGGCCACGATTTTGTACAGAAGGTCCTGTTGCGGTGTTCGTGGCATCAGTCAAGTTGTCAGTGGCAATCACGTGAATATCTTGGCCAGAGAAGCTGAACGTGGCCTTTGCTCCCGTCATATAAAGAACCGCTAAATTTGTTGTTGTCGTAGAGCCTGCGCGAGCCAAAGTGCTTCGCGTGTAGTTTTCAGAAGTTAAGTAGAGATCAGCGCCGCTTGTTGCCGTCTCAAAACCACCGATTTCTGAATTAAATTTACCTAAAGAGAGAGAGAATGTGTCGTTGAACTTTTGTGTCATATAAGCAAGCTCGACTGCCGTTTGGGTCGCGTCTTTTGACGCTACGGTCGCGTTCTTTGTGAAGGCTAAACGTGCGCGGTAAGAGACCTCTTCATTAAGAGTGCCTTTGTAGTCAATACGACCCGTTTTTAAATAGAATCTTGCAGAGTTTTCTAGAGCCGTATTAACCGCTTTAGCTTCGTCATTATAAGTTGTGCTGTTGTAGTCAGCGCGGAAGTCGAGGTTCACAGAACCTGCTTGCGCCACTGTCGAAACTGCCATTGCAGCAGCAGTCATCAAAATCTTTTTCATCACTTACATCCTTGTTTAAGTTCGATGGATGTAAGTATTTATCAAGGATTGGCGAAAGCCAATAGGCCAGTTTTTTATTTTGCTATTTGGCGTAATAAAAAATCAAGGTCTTGCTGTTGAACAAAGGCACCTAGAGGGCGCCCTTTTTTTCTTCGGCCATTCCATTCAGCCCGCCTCGCAGAGAATAGGCATTGAGAAACCCCAATTTGTCCAAAGCTTGAGCGATCTCTCCACTGACCTTGCCATCTTGATCTACCACAACGATGGCGTGATGAAGGGGAAGGTTTTTGGCCTTAATGTCCTCAATGGCATTTTCAGGAGTGGTGCTTAAAGTGTTGTTTTCAATGTGCATTGCCCAAACACTTTTATACCAACCGCTCAGGTCGACTCCCAAATTGACAAGCAAAAAGGGAATGCGGTTTTGAACCAAGTTGTCGAATTGAAAAAAAACAAGCTGATTGAATTCCATAAATGCTCCTACTGAGGCAGAGGATTTTTTCCGTGTTCAGGAATAAATTTAAAAATTACAAGAACAATGACGAGGGCCACGAAGGCCATTAGTCCAGACACCCAGAATGGGGCTGTCAAAGCCAGGCCTCCATAGAGTGCTCCGCCGATTGCAGGACCTAAGATTCGACCTAGGGACGCCATGCTTTGCGTGGTTCCCATGGTGGCCCCTTGCTCCGTGGGTTTTGTTAAAAGACTGATACTTCCCAAGATCGAAGGATTGGCTAAACCATTCCCCAATGAAAGCAAAGTCATTGTGATGGCCATCAAGGTGAGATTCCCGGCCACGGCGATGCCCGTGAGACCCACAGCAAAAAGTAAAAGTCCCAAGCGCAAAACCTTGCGTTCGCCCCATTTTGGAATCAGACGTCGCACCAAAAACCCTTGAGTGAAAACGATGATCACGCCGATATAAGCGAAACCGAAACTGACTTGCTTTACATCCCAGTTGAATTTTTCGCCCATAAATAGAATTAATGTGGCTTCCATTCCTGACATAGCCAAAGAAGCGAGCAAGAAGACACTCATCAAAGGTCCTACAGTTTTTACCCTGAGATAGTGGAATAGAGTCGCAAAACGTTTCTTCTTTTCTGCAGACGGACTTTTCTCAGTGAGAGATTCTTTAAGGAACTTGATGGCGAAAATAAAGTTGGCAAAACAAATGCCGGCCACCCACAAAGAAGAAAAGGTCGTGTCGAAATGGGTTTCTGCAGAAATATGTCGTCCCCAAACGGCGAGCAGTCCACCTAAAGCAGGACCGACAACAAATCCCAAGCCGAAAGCGGCACCGATCAGAGCCATGCCTTTAGAACGTTCATGAGCTGGGGTTACGTCAGAAATGTAAGCCGAGGCGGTGGATAAGCTTGCGCCAAAAAATCCTGCCAAAATGCGTGCAATGAAAAGCATTTCCAAACTGCGAGCGTAAGCGAAAAGAATATATGAAAATCCTTCTCCCAAAAGACAGAACAACAAAATCGGACGGCGGCCAACACGGTCGCTGAGTCGTCCCCAGAAAGGCGAAAATAAAAATTGCATTAACGAATAAACAGACAGGAGTAAACCAGTTTGTAATGCTGTGGCGCCAAAGTTACGACTTAAAATGGGGATGATGGGAATCACGATTCCAAAACCCACAAGGTAAATAAAAACCGTGAGGAAAATAATAACTAGGGGTGCTTTTTTACTGATCGCAGAAGTCATAGGTCTTGTTTCTCAGGCTAGGTGGGCTTTGCCTTTGCCTCCTCTTTCAAGATTGTTAATATAGGAGTCCAGACATAAGTAAAGCAATTAGAAGCGATCTCAATAAACCATCTGCCGCATTGCTTCGTTATTAAGTTATTGAACTCGCGGGTGGTGTTTATGAGATCATTTTTTATTTATATCCTTGGATCCGTGGGAATTGATGATAATGGCAAAGAACCTCCAACGACCTGTACTGGCCTTGCTGGCCATGATTTTAATTCCTCTGCCATCGTTGGCCTTCGACAATTTTAAGGAATTCAGGAGAGATCGTTGGGATTTTGAGTTGTCCACAGACTATTTTCACTCTGAGGCGAATTACCCTTCAGGTGGCGGTTCCGAGCAATCTTTAGCTTCAGGCAGCTCCTATTCTTTAACCAACTTCACATTCGGAACCCGCTATATGCCGAGTCGCGAGTGGTCGGTTTTTGGTGCCACGAATATTGGCAATGCTGAAGCAAAAAATAGCATCTCGACTCGCACGGCAAGCTCTTTCACTTGGGCGTTATTTGGAGCTGATTTTTTAATGTACTCGGGGCTCATTGATGTGGTTCCTGAATTTGCTCTTTTAGTGCCTTTTGAACAAGTGGATGGTACGGGAGATTCGGCCCTGAATTCAGAGGGTGTTTTTGAAGGTCGCACTCGTGTGACCCTGCAAAAAGAGCTCGGGAAAATCCGTGGATTTGGGTATCTCGGTTTAACTTTTCGCAGTGACGACAGATCTTTCTTGATGCCTTGGGGAATCGGAGCGGATTACAGAATTCGCAGATTTCGTTTGGGTGCTGAGCTCTTTGGCTATCAAAGTATTTCTGACGACAAAGATAAAAAAAATCCGGCGGCGCGCCTGGCCTATCTGAATACGGTGAATGCGGGTTCTTTTGCTTTCTATTCAGTTAATCCTGCTATTACCGACACAAATTTTTACGCTCAATGGGTTATCTCTTCGCAGTGGTCTTTGAAAGCTGGAGCAGGCATGACTTTGAAGGGAGAAAGTGCGGCTGCGGGGTATCACGTGGGCGCTCTTGTGCGATACAGTTTTGATATGACGGCTGGGTACCGTGATACGGAGCCGGCTTATCAACCCATCTCTTCGCCGGTTCCAAAGGCACGTTCAAACTTGTATTATGATGAAAAGGCCGAAAAGGAAGTTTATTTTCAAGCAGACACTCGTGATGGTGTAGACCAGCGTTTGTTTCAGCCAAAACCGAAAAAGAAAAAACCTCGTTTGAATAAAAAGCAGCAGAAGATGATGGAAGATGCTGAGTTTAATATCGAACTTAAGTCTAAGAAAAAGAAAAAAAAACGCTAAGGTCTCTTTAGAAAACATAATAAAAAACACGTCGGGTCCTAACACAAGGGCCAGCGAAAATCGCGTTAAGCATCGACACATTAAGATGCTGTCTATAGTCTGAACTATATGAATTTAATAGATCTTTCGATTCGTCGTCCCGTGTTTGCATGGGTTTTGATGTTCTCTTTGATTGTATTCGGAGCTATCTGTCTTAGTCGTATGGGGATCAGTCAATTGCCCGATGTGGACTTTCCCGTCCTAAGTGTTTCTGTAACGTATGAAGGTGCTGCTCCCGAAGTTGTTGAAGCTGAACTTATCGATCCTATCGAGGAACGCCTTCTCGCTATTGAAGGCATTAAGGAAATGCGCGCCAGTGCTCGTCAGGGTTCTGGAAATGTCACTTTGGAATTTGATATTAATCGGAATGTCGATGTGGCCTTGCAAGAAGTGCAAACGGCTCTCAGCCAAATGCGCATGCCCCCCGGCGTGGATCCCCCAACGATTCGAAAACAAAATCCGGAAGAAGATCCAATTCTGATTTTGTCTGTTTATGGCGAAGCGGAACTTCGCGACATGCTCAATTGGACAGAGAATTACCTGCTCGATCAACTGCGCTTTTTGCCAGGGGTGGGCGAGGTTAATATTGGTGGTTTCAGTCAGAGAAACCTCCGTATTTGGATTGATGTCAAAAAGCTCGAACAGAACTACTTGTCTATTGGGGATGTGGTCGAGGCCATTGCCTCTCAGCATCTGGAGAGCGCTGCCGGACAATTTAGTGAAGGTAAAAGAGAGCTTCGCGTTCGGTGGCTCGGCGAAGCTGCGGATGTGAACCAAGTTCAAAATATTCAGATCCTCCGTCGGGGAGGACAGCGCATCTATGACAAAGTGATTCGCATCAAAGATGTTGCTAACGTCGAGGACGGTTTGTCTGACATCCGACGTGTGGCTCGTGTTGATGGTAAACAGGCCATTTCTATTGCTGTTCGCAAACAGCGTGGCACCAATGAAGTGGATGTGGCGAAGGAAGTTCGCACTAAAGTTGAATCTATTAAAGACACCTTTCCGAAGGGCTTTGATTACCGTGTGAACGTGGATTACACCCGTTCTACAGAAGCCACTGTGAATCTGACTTTGGAAAAACTTTGGGTGGCGGCCATCATCACCATCTTGGTGTGTTTCCTCTTCTTAGGCAGTATTCAGGCCGCCGTTAATATTTTATTCTCCATTCCGACGTCCATTGTCGGCACTTTTATCATTCTTTATTTTAGTGGATTCACTCTGAATCTCTTTACCCTTCTGGCTTTGACTCTGTCTATTTCCATTGTGGTGGATGATGCCATCATGCTGCTCGAGAATATCGTGCGGCACTATCGGATGGGAAAGGGCTCGGCGAAGGCGGCTTCCGATGGAGCTAAAGAGGTTTTGCCTGCAGCGACGGCCGCCACTTTAGCAGTTATGGCGGTTTTCCTCCCTGTAATTTTCATGGATGGCATTATCGGTAAGTTTTTCTTCCAATTCGGTATCACCATGAGTGCTGCGGTGATGTTGTCATTGCTGGAAGCGGTGACTATCACGCCTATGCGGGCTGCGGCCTTCTTGAGTTCTGAACCTAAAGTGAGTAAGTTCGAGCATTGGTTGGACGAGCTCTTTGATAAATTTGCGCATGCGTATCAGAAAGTTCTCGGAAAAACCCTTAATTGGAAACTAACTGTCGTTGTTGTTTCGATGATTGTCTTCGTGGCCTCTTTATTTATGGTTCGTGGCTTGCGCCAAGAATTCGTGCCACCGCAAGATCAGGATATCATCATCGTTTCGGCTCAGACTCCACCGGGATCATCTCTGGATTATACCAGAGGAGTTGGCCAGCAGATCGAGGAGATCCTAAAGCAGGAGTCGGATATTTTGGGCTTCTTTGTATCTGTCGGTGGAGGGGGCGGTGGCTCCAATGTGAATCAGATGTTTATTCCTCTAACTTTGAAGCCCCGGGCAGAACGTCAACGCCATCACACAGAAATCATGAATGATCTCAGAAAGAAATTCCGTGAGATCAAGGCAGCTCGTATAACCATGCGAGACATTTCCGCGCGCAATCTCAGCTCGGGTCGTATGAATCCGTTGGCAATGAATTTGCGCGGGCCGGATCTGACGGTTCTTAATGATAAGGCCCAAGAGTTAATGAAGCGTTTGGAAGAAGAAGGCTTAGGTGTGGATCTCGACACGGATTATCGAGTTGGAACGCCAGAGCTTTTAATCATTCCCAATCGCCAAGCCATGGCTGATCGTGGCGTGAGTATTGAAGATGTGGGACAAGTTCTGGCAGCAGGTGTGGGCGGATTAAGACAAGGCCGTTATACCGTTGAAGGACGTCGTTACGACATCCGCTTCAAGATTATTGAATCTCAAGTGAGATCTCCGCGAGACTTCAAGCGCTTGTATGTGCGCAACTTAGCAGGAAATCTTTTGCCTTTGGGAGAGATGGTAACAATCACCGAGAGACCGGCCACACAGTCGATCTTCAGGGTGAATCGTCAGAGATCCATTTCTGTATTCGGGAATTTGGCTCCAGGCAAATCTCAATCTGCTGTGATCGCTCGCGCTCAAGCCATTGCAAAAGAAATTCTGCCAACAGGATATTCGTACGCTCTTGAGGGCGCGGCTGCTGGTTTTACGGATTCTTTCAAAAGTTTGTCTTCAGCATTGCTTGTGGGAATCTTGGTGGCCTTCTTGATCTTGGCCGTGCAGTTCAATTCCTTCGTACACCCAATTTCGGTGTTGATGGCTTTGCCATTCAGCGTGACCGGGGCTTTGCTGGCTCTTTGGATGTTCGATCAATCCTTGAATCTTTTCAGTTTCATCGGATTGATTGTATTGATGGGTATTGCGAAAAAGAATTCCATCTTGCTCGTGGAGTTTACAAATCACACGAGGGCCGATGGCGAAACCAATATTCGCGAAGCTTTGATCAAAGCCTGCCCTGTGCGCTTGCGACCGATCATCATGACCTCAGTAGCAACGGTGGCTGCAGCAACACCACTGGTTTTTGGAGGGGGCATTGGATCTGAAACACGTATGCCGATGGGTCTTGCTATCATCGGTGGAACGATCATTTCCACAATTCTCACCCTCTTCGTAGTACCAGCCCTCTATCTGTTGCTCTCGAAGTTCGAAAATACAAAAGAAGTAAACCTCTAAGAAAACAACCAGGCACCCTAGATCCTTAAGTCCTTGATTTCCCGAGCTGGATGCTCGGGAAAAGGGGCTTGGGATCACCCAATTGTCAGGATGCTCACGCTATGATCGAGCGATGATCTCTTTAGATGGCATCTTTAGATTTTCAGGAGCATCCGGACGGCCACTTCGTCGAGGCCTTGGATCTCGACGGTCTTATTTCTGCCGGTGTCGCCCTTGAGTAGGGTGATGTCTCTTTTGGGAATGTTCAGGCAATCAGATAGAAACTCAATCAGACATTCATTGGCTTTGCCATCGATAGGGGGAGCTGTGATTTTTATTTTGAGGGCGCCATTGTGAGGGCCGATGATTTCGTTCTTAGAAGATTTAGGCTGGATAAAAAGGCGGAGTCGGACTCCGCCTTTTGTTTCTTCAATCATTACTCAGCAGAGAGAGGCGAGATGTTCGTATTGCGTGGACCCGTGTTGCTACCGTTTCCATTCACCATATTGTGATTTGGAAGCTGAGCTTGCGGCATGTACTTTTCGCCCTGTTCAAGAAGAGCCAAGTGAGCTTGAGCTAAAGCTTTCAAGTTCGCCTCGAATTGCATGCGCATGCGTTTCAACTCGTTCACTTCTTGGTACATCTTTTTCATCGAGTCGCGAGAGTCGCGAGTGATGATCTCGGATTTTTGTTGAGCATCTGCAATGATCAACTTGGCTTCACGTTCAGCGTCTTGACGCAAACGTTCTGCCATCTGAGTTGCCGTGTTAATAGTTTCTTTCAAAACTTGATCACGTTCTTTGTATTCAAGAAGGCTGAGCTCCTTTTCACGGAGAGCCTCTTTCATAGAATTTTTCTCTTGAATCAACGATTCCATTTGGCCAGCGATCTGCTGGAGGAAATCCATAACCTCTTCAGCATCCAAACCCATCATCTTTTTTGCGAAAGATCTGTGGGCGATATCGATAGGAGTAATCTTCATTTTGTTCCTCCTTGAACAATAAGAGCAGCCTCATTTCTGAGTCAGCTCCTTAAAGAATAAATGCCTGTTTGGCTTAAGAGCAAGACTATTTGATTTCTCTAGCCATTTCTTTGTTTCTCATCGCGGCTTTCTCAAAGCTAATGCGGAGGGCGCGTTCAATTTCAAGCTCTCTCATGGACTGAAGTCCAGCCGCTGTGACACCCTTTTTGGAAGTCACGCGAGCTTGTAAATCCTCAACCTGTTCGCGGGCTTGGGCTGCTAGCAAAGAGGCGCCGACAAAGGTTTCGATAGTCATCAGGCGGGCTTCTTCGGTCGAAAAGCCATGCTCTTCGATCCAATCTTGCCAATACATCATCATTTCAAAAACAAAACCTGTTCCGCTGGAGCAAGAAATCATCAAAGCTTCGAATTGGTCTTCATCCTGAACTTTGATAACGCGGCCCAAAGGTTCAAAGAGATCTTCGATGGTGGCTTCTACGGCGCTGTCTTCTTCATTTAAAAGATAACCAATCACACCACGGCCAATGAGCGATGGAGTGTTAGGCATCACACGAGCCAAACGACATTGAGGAAGAGCTTTTTCAAGAGTGTCCATGCGGATGCCAGCCACGATGCTGGCAACAATCGTATGTTCATTGAAAAACCGAATTACGGGTTCAAGAGCTGTCATCAGATCCTGAGGTTTCACCGCAAAAATCACAATGTCACAAGTCTCTACCAATTCTTCGTTGCTGGAGGCTGGAGAGATTCCATATTGTTCGACAAGTTTATGGATTTTTCCAGGGGTGCGATTCGAAGCGTAGATGTGTTTTGCAGGGATTCCTCCTTCGATGAGTCCTTTGATCATGGCCTGTGCCATGTTTCCGGCTCCGAGGAATCCAATTTTTTGAGCTTTCAACAGTGGGTTCATATTCACTCCCAACAGTTCGTAAGGTCCGAACTTGGTCTTTAGCTTACCTTTTGACAGGTCGTTCGCCAAATAAAATAGTCCCAAGACGCACAATCGTTGCGCCCTCCTCAATTGCCACGAGGTAGTCGTGACTGGTGCCCATTGACAGCTCTGTCATGGGGTGAGTGGCAGAAGCACATTTATGTCGCAACTCCTCTCGCAGTTCGCGCAGCTCCTTAAAGAAAGGACGTACTTCTTCACCAGTTTCGGTTAATGGTGGCATGCTCATCAGACCTAAAATGTGTAAATGGGGAAGAGCAGTCAAATCGGCCCAGTGAGCTCTGACGGTTTCGGCATCAAAGCCATGCTTAGTGTCTTCCCCTGCGAGATTGACCTGAATCAGAATTTTTTGTTCGAGATTTTTAGTGGCGCATTGACGACTGAGAGCTTGCGCCAGCTCCAAAGAGTCCACGGAGTGGATGAGATCGAATTTGCCGACCACTTGCTTGGCTTTATTCTTTTGCAAGTGCCCAATCAGGTGCCATTGGATATCCGGAAGTTCTTCAAGGAGTTCTTGCTTCTCCAGCGCCTCTTGCACATAGTTCTCACCAAAAATTCTTTGACCCTCATGATAGAGATGGCGAATTTTAGAAGCGGGTTGAAGTTTTGAAACGGCCACCAAAGAGGCTTGGCCTAATTGCGGAAGGACGTCTTTTAAGCTCATTGAGAAATCTCCTTCAGCATTTTTCTGACCAAATCTACCGGCAGACCCACGACGTTATCAAAGGGCCCCTCAATTTTTTCGACGAACTTTCCACCTAGACCTTGGATGCCATAGGCCCCGGCTTTGTCCATGGGTTCCCCCGTGGCGATGTAATTTCGAATTTCTTCGTCAGACAATTCTTTAAAGAAAACTCGGGTCGTCTCAGTTTGAGACAGGGTTTTTCCATTGTGACTACTCACCATGGACACCGCAGTGATCACTTCATGGACATTACCAGACAAAAGGCGGAGTATGCGCACAGCATCTTCAGTGTCCACGGGCTTGCCCAGAGGACCACCACCAAAAATCACCTCCGTGTCTGCGGAAATCACGATAAAATCATTCTGTAACCTGGACTTTAGGTCAGCAAAAGCGGCTCTGGATTTACGTCCAGCTATATCCAAAATCTGGTCGTTTACATTCAGGTTTTTGTCAGGAATTTCCGATACTTTAACTGGAACCACGTCAAAGGAAAATCCAGCCTCGGAAAGAAGTTGCCTGCGTCGTGGGGACTCTGAAGCCAGAATAATTTGGTGCATGGGTCCACTGAATCACAAAGAGGAAAAAATGGGAAGCGCAGAATTAATGCTCATTCTAGGTCTCCTGCTCGGCGGTGTCGCCGTGTTCCTCTTTGTATCGTCTATCTTCGCGAGCAATGCTGATAAAGCGCAGTTGTCTTGGGCCAATAATGACGAGCCGGTAAAATCCAAAAATCCAATTATCAACTTCTCTCGTCCCTTGGTGCATCAGTTCACTTTGCAACACGCCATGAAGATTCGCAGCGAAGGATACCGCAAGCGTGTTCGTAAATACATTCTGACCTCAGGTCTCTCTTCCGAGCTGAATGAGGATGAGTTCATTGGTTTGCAATTCCTTTGGGGCATCATGTTCCCGATCTTCTTGTTGATCATGAATTTCTCGCTGCAATTGGGACTGTCACCGATGATGGTTTTGGGGATGGGCCTTATTGGCTTCTATCTGCCACAGATCCACGCCAAGGGTGAAAAGAAGAGACGTGAACTTTCCGTGCGTGCGGACTTGCCGTTCTTTATCGACTTGTTGGCTCTATCCGTGGAAGCGGGCTTGGACTTTTTCTCAGCGATTCAAAAGATCGTGGACAAAGCTCGCGGCAACGAAAGTGTTCTTGCGGATGAATTGGGAACCGTTTTGAAAGATATCAAAATCGGTGCTTCGAAAACTCAAGCCTTGAAAGACATGGCTTTGCGTTTGGATATGAACGAAATCACGAGCTTTGTGGCGGTGATGGTGGATGCGGAATCCACAGGAGCCAGTATCGCTCAAGTTTTGAAAGACCAGTCTGTGCAAATGCGTTTGGAAAGATTTGTTCGCGCAGAGAAGGCCGGAGCGCGAGCTTCGCAAACCATCTTGATCCCGTTGATGCTCTTTATTTTGCCAGCGGTTTTCATTATGGTGTTTGGTCCGGTGGCAGTTTCATTTATGTATGGTGGTAAATAGAGATGGCTGTGTTGGAAAATAAAATCACACAACAAAAGCTGATCGAGAATCTGGAAGTGGCTCGCACTTTCTGGACTCGCGGCAAAGGTTTGCTCGGGCGCCAGAGTTTGCCCGAGAACCAAGCGTTGTGGATTCACCGCTGCAACAGCATCCATACTTATTTTATGAAGTTTGCAATTGATTGTGTTTTTGTAGATAGAAATTTGAAAGTCAAAGCGATCTATCGGGATGTCCGACCAGGTCGTTTGATTCTTCCTGTGTGGGGCGCAAGCTCCGTCATTGAAATGGCTTCAGGAACGACATCTAAGTTACAAATCAGCGTGGGAGATCAACTCAATGTGGGCACTTAGGATTTTGACAGGCCCTCAAGCCGGGCAAATATTCGAGCTCAAGATGGGGAGAAACGTCATTGGACGGGCTCCTCAATGCGATATTAAACTTTTGAGTCCGGGTGTATCTAAAGAGCACAGCGAAATTTCAGTCTTCAAAGAGAAGATTGTCGTTACGGATTTGAAGTCCAGCAACGGCAGTTATCTGAATGGTATTAAAGTTCAAAATGGGGTGGTTCGCCTTGGCGATAAGCTCGGCATTCATGATGTTCTTGTGGATGTGATCCCAGCTCCTGAGATCAGACCATCTGCACCAGCAAGAGCTTCAGTTCCAAATACACAACCTATGGCTTATCCTCAGTATGATGGAGCCGCGATTCCACAAATGCCTCAGCAGCAAGGTATGGGAATGCCTCAAGCGATGGGACAAGTGGGTGGACATCCTCATGCTGAAGCTGCCCCAGCTCCGGCACCGGCTTACAATCCAGGAGGCTGGAAGGCCATCCAAGAAAAGTTCTTGGCATATCTGGATCGAGTGGCTTTACCTGGAGTTTATAAATTACCAACTCTCATTGAGTTCCGTATGGTTCTCTTGGGGTTTGTGGTTCTCTTTATCTTTACAACAACCTTGCTTTCAATGATTCCGATGGTGGCTATTACCAGAGCCAGTATTGTGAATGAAAGTAAACGTCGTGCGGCTTCCATTGCTCGAACCGTGGCGACACTCAACCAAGCTGCTCTTTTGCAAAATAGCTATTCGAGCTTAAGTACGAATGCTGCTGAAACTGAAGACGGCGTGAGTCAGGTCCTCATCGTGCAACAATCCGATGGAATGATCTTGGCTCCGGCGACTCGCGCAGGAACCACTCCGGATCTTCCATTTGTCCATTCTGCTCGTCGCGAGATGAGGCCGATAGCGGTGGAAGTGAATCCGACCACTATCGGGGCGAGCTTCCCAATTGGTTTATTTGATCCAAACACAGGTGAGCAGTCTGTGAAAGCTCATGCCATTGTTCTTTATGACATTGGCAGCATGGCCTTTGACGACGGCCGGGCAATCAGCTTGTTTATGCAAACTCTGATCATTGCTTCATTGGTTGGTCTGGCGATTTACTTTTTTATGTATAAATTGATTGAGTATCCGATCACATCTTTGAATTCGCAGCTGGATACCGCTCTTCGTGAAAAAAGAGACAGCACTGAGGTGCCATTCATGTTTCCGGCTTTCCAAGCCTTGGTGGGAAATGTGAACAGTCTCTTAACTCGGTACGTTCATGGCTCAGGGGAATCCGGTGGAGCCGGAGGACACTTCGTCAATAAAGACGGAGAAGCTGAAAATCTCATGCAGATGATCGGTTATCCTTGTATTGCCATCAGTCGAGATGGTCGCATTATTTCTTTGAATACGCCGTTCTCTCAGGTGGCTCGCTTGGATATTGCCCAACTTCAAGGGCAAATGTACCAGGTGATTCCGGATGGGGCTCTTCAACAGAACATCGTTCATTTGATGGCCAAAGCCAAAGAGAACACCCGCGTGATTCATACAGATCAATTGGAGTTCAGTGGACACATTTGTGTGCTGAGCTGTCAGGCGATGAGCTCGACTCCTGGCGAAGTGGATTATTATGTGATTACCGTTGCGCCAACTGAGGGAGGCTCTTGATGAGTGCTGCACCTCAGGCGAAAGACACAGTGAAATTCGACGTTGAAGTGGTGAGAGGACCTCATGCAGGTCTTAAATTGTCATTCACGAAACCGTCAGTGACTTTGGGCCGAGGTCCAGAGAACGACATTGTTTTGTCTAGCGATCCTCGGGTGAGCCGTCAACATGCTGAAATCAAGCAGCGGGGCCATGACTTTGTTATTGTGAATTTAAGTCAGAAGAACTTTATCATGGTGAACGGAAATAACGTTCAGACAGAAATCATTTCTAATGATTCTGTGATCATGGTGGGGGACTGTGAAATCCGTCTCAGAGCGGACTCAGTGGCTCCGGGAATGACGCCTGCCGCTCCATCGGCTCCAGCACCTTCGCTGGTTCCGAGTGGTCCGAAACCAGATTTTTCTCAGGCGGTGCCTCGTCCGGTGACTCCTCCTCCGGCTCATCAAAAGCAAGGCTATGCACCACCTGCGACGAGTGCACCACCTATGCCTCCTCCGGGAACATCACGTCAAGCACCGCCAGCAAGTGGTGGATTGATGGCCAATCCACGAGCACGCTTTTATGGGATCGTGGTGGTGATTGGCTTGGTGCTTTGGTTCTTGTTGTCTCCTTCGAAAAAGACGGATGTCAAAGATCCGAATGCCTTCAGAACTTCTGAATTGGCTCTGGCCGATGTGAGAGAATCTGAAAAGAACTCTCAGGAGCTTTTGAGCATTAAAAAAGAAAAGTACGACACTGTTCAATATCGTCGCGCTCAAGAAAACTTTATTAAAGGATTCCGTGACTATCAACAGGGGCAGTATGCCAGAGCTCGCGAATCTTTCCAGGTGGTTTTGAATTTAGATCCTGAAAATGAGTTGGCGAAGCGCTATTATCATCTCTCGAAGATCAAGTTCGATGAGATGGTGAAGTTTAATATGATTCAAGGAAATCGTTATCGTGAAAAGAAGAATTGGCGTATGTGCCAATCAAGCTATTCCGCAGCTATGACGATGTTGCAAAATAGAAGAGATGATCCCACATTCAAGGAAGCAAAGCAGTACTTCGAACAGTGCGCTTTGAATGGGGAGGGCAGATTCTAATGGCTCGCCTTAAAGTACGGCTTCGTGGAAAAACAGTGTGCGATGTGCCTTTGGTTGAAGGAACCCAGTATGTTGCTGGCCGCAAAGAAGATTGCGATATCGTCTTGCAACCTGAAAAAGGGATTTCTCGCGAACATTTTCGATTGTCTTTTGTGAATGGCTTTTGGACTGTGGAAGTGGTTTCCCGTTACGGTGATATTATTGTCGCTGGGGAAGCACAACAGACATTCACGTTGGATCATGGAGTGCAGTTCTCTGTGCCTCCTTATGAATTTGAATATCTTGCCACAAGTGCCGAAGCTCCTATGGAGTTCACAGGGGCCCGTGGCTCTGTAGATGGTGAATATTTGCCAGCGACAACAGGTATTCAAGAAACCCCGGGCTCTCACGGTGCAGACTCAGAAGAGAAGACCGTCATCGGTGTGGCTCCGACTTCTGCTTATGTTAAAATTGTCGACTCTCAGAATGAAACCAAGGAATTGATCCGTCTGGAAGCCGGTGATTCTTGGGTTGCGGGTCGTGAGTCTTCTTGCAATATCTATATCCGTGACCAAAGAGTCAGTCGTCGCCAGTTTGAAATCCGCAAGTCCGGAGCAAACTACGTGATTCTTGATTTGGGCAGTGTGAATGGAACGCTCCTTAATGGTGTGCCGGTGTCTTCGTCAGAACCGGTGCCTTTGAAGAGCGGTGATTCCATCAGTGTTCTCGACAATTATCTTTATTTTGAATTGCATGATGTGCATTTCCAAAGTCGTTTGGAGATGGTCAATATTCAACCCCTGAATCCTTTGGTGGTGAATGAAGATCGTTATGACATTGCTGCTTATCAAGGGGCGATGCCCCCGGCACATATTGATCCGAATATGATGCCGATGCCTTATCAACAGGGGCAGTATCCTGGGCCAGTGGCTCCGCCGCCTTCTGGTAAGTTTGATTTTAAAAAGAACCGTCCAAAGATCATCATCGGTGCTGTGGTGGTTTTACTTTTAGCCTATCTTTTCAGTGGATCGAACTCGAATCAGCCTCCTGTGGGAAGTACGGGTGTGGTGACGCCAGGTTCCGCGGCGGATCTTTTTGCCAAGTTGCAACCAGAGCAGCAAGCCTTGGTTCGTCAGCGCTATAAAGATGCGAAGAACATGTACATGCAGGGCAAGTACGAGCTGGCAAAACAAGAGATCTCTAAGATTCAGGAAGTCGTTCCTGATTATGAAGACATTAAAGAGATTCAACGTCTTTCTGAAGAAGCTATGTTCATTCAAGACCAAAAACGTCGTCAGGAAGAAATTGAAAAAGCACGGGCTGAGGCTGAAGAAAAGATTCTCGCTCAAGTGGCCATTTGCGATAAGAAGATTTCTCCAACGATCACTATGGAAGAGTTTGAAGACTGTATCAGCCCTGTTCTGCAATTCAATCCTGAGCATCCAAATATCATGAACTTGAGGTCTCAGGTGGAAAGCCTCATCGCCATGCGTGAGGCTAAGGAGGCGGAGCGTGCCGCTTATCAAGCTCAGGTGGCTCGCCTGCGCTCTATATATACCAAGGCTGAACAAGTTCACAAAAAAGGTCGTCCATTGGATACCATTGCGGCCTACGAAAAGGTTTTGGATTCAAAACTCCCAGATCCGAATGGATATAAGGGCCAAGCGCAAAGACAGATTTCTTCTGTGCGTAAGATGATGAATGAAAAGACCGCGTCTTTCCAAGCGGAAGCCGATCGTCTTTATCAAAGTCAGAATCTCAAAGGGGCCATCATGGCTTTGCGGCAGGCTCGTCGTGTGGATCCTGACAATACGGACCTAGTCGATAAGATTCAGCGGTATACGGGAGAGTTGCGTAAGCAAATGATGAATCTATACCAAGAGGGCATTTTGGAAGAAAGCTTTGGCAATGTCGAGGGCGGAGAGTCCAAGGCAGGCGCCAAAGACAAATGGAAAAAAATCTTAGAACTCGATGTTTCCGATGGGGAATATTACAAAAAGGCTTATATTAAGCTGAAAAAATACGGGGCTTTGTAAAATGAAGATTCAAGAACGCTCTTACAACTCCAGAGTTCTTCGCCCTAAGCCTCAGATTCATGTTGAGGATGATGGTTCATTGATCGTGGTCGCCACTGCTTGGGGACAACCTGAGCATGCGCAAAGAGCTATCGACGAGATTGTAAAGTACGTCAACGCAGCAAAGGCGGACGTGGAAGTGACTTCACCTTTTGAATTCCTTAGCTGCCTTTCGGATGAAGTGAATTATGTGCGCACGGGAATGCTGATTGCGAATGACATTTTGTACCGCGGGGAAAATAAGAACGAATATTTTTCGGGTGTTGAAATTCTGGCGCTCTTTCGCCGCGGCCCTCAAGTCGCCTGGGCTCAAGTGGGTTGTCCCAGTGTTCTGATGCAAAGACAGGGACAGAGCTTGCAGCCTCTTTCGATGGCGTTGGACCTTTCCAGTGAATTTAAATTTAATGAAGACACTTTGTCGCCACTGCCATCACAGCTTTTAGGTTTAGAGCCCACATGTGATGTGCATTGTGGTCACACCTATGTGCGAGAAGGTGATCAGCTCGTCCTTTTGGCTTGTGCTCAGGTGGCTCAGGCGCTGTGGACTTCGGGCTCTGCTCAGCTCAGTCTGACGACGGTTACAAATCGCATGATTCAAGAGGCTCCAGAAACTCCTTTCTGGCTTGGCCTTGTTGAAATATAAAATCGGATTGAATCTGCGGCCTCTGTTCTGGAGGCCGAAAATATTTTTTTAATCTTCAAAAGGCGCAGACAGGGATTTGTAAACCTGCGTGCGAAGACGTGCATACTCTGGTAAATTCAAAGCCAATTCAGTTCGCGAAGGGGCATAGATGTTATCTCGAGAAGTATCCCAAACCAAGTTGGCAGCAATATTGGTTCTTTGGATTTGCTGCTCCAACATATAATTGCGGAAAGAGCGTTCGAAACGTTTCTTTTGGGCCTCTTTAGAGAGTCCACGATCGTCGGCGCGAACCCAGTCGATCAGTTCCAAAAAGAGGGGATCAGAACAGTTTTTCAAGTGCGAAGCATGAATTGTTTTTTCAGTTAGTAATGTGAAGCAAGGATCCTGGGTCTTGGTGTTTTTGACGTTGAGGTTTTTTTCGGCAACATATTGCCATGTGGAGATGCTGTTTTTAGTTCCCAGATTTTTAAGGGTTTCCCAGTCTCTTTGATTTAAAGAAATTTGCGCGGTCCAATTGAGAAGATCCAAACTCTTGGGGTTTTTTTGTGAAAGCTTTTTGAGATCGGCCAAGAGCAAAGCTTCTTGGTCTGCTCTCATCCAGCGCGAGAAAGGAATGCTCAATTTAGCCACCCATTCGGAGCTCACCCCATTGAAAACAGGAAGACGATTTTTATCAATCAGGGACTGAGCGCGTTTGGTATAGGGCAAAAGGCTTTGCTGCAAGAGAGGCAGGGGATTCACCTCAAAACGATCGATCAGTGTGTTATAAAGCAAAGGCTTTTGATCGTTGATATACAAAGCGAAATTTGAAACCACCCCAAAACGCAGGGGACTGGCCTGGCGCCACAGGCCCCAGCCAGATTCAATAACGATAGGACGGTCTTCAGGCAACTCTCCGGAAGAGCTTTTGAGGAACTCGCGCAGAGAGTAAGAGGGGAAGTCTTGGGGACTTCCTTCGGTGGTGCTTGCTCCGAGCAGGTCATAGAGGGTGCGCCCTACGTCCGTCAAAGTGACGTTGCGATCCACCTTCCAGTAGATGGCTTCATCACGTTTCTTTTCTTGAGAAGGTTTAATGAGCAAGGCCACTTGAGAGTTTTCACTGTGAACATTCAAGGGAACAATTTCGTTGCTGCGATTGCTGCTTGGATGTCCGCTCAATCCAACCAGGATCACGGTGGTTTTTTCCCAGCGATTGAGTTCTTTCAGGTTGTTGATAAGGTCCGCGAGGGTTTCGTCGAACTCCTCGAATTGACTTTCATAGCTGAGATTGCGAGCCTCGCCGAGATATGTGCTGGTCTCGGTTGTGGTAAATAGCAAATCCGGGGCATAGATCACAGAAAAGTAAGCGTTTCTGCCGACATCCTGATCTAACCACTGCATGAACATCTCAGAGTTCCTTTTGAAGGAACGAAACAGACTCGTGAAGGTCGGAGTGATATTGTCCTCAAACAATTCAAAACCTTGATTAAGACCTGAACGACGGAAGACTGGTGCTCCTCCGGAGAAAAAACTGGTTCTATAGGACTGGCGTAAAGCCAATTCAGGGATTGTCTCTAGCTCGGGGGCCAAGAATCCGCCGTTGTGACGGACTTTGTGTTGCAATGGGTAAAGTCCGGTCATCAAAGAAGCTAGGGCGGGAACCGCAAGAGTCGAGGGTGTGAAGGCGTGAGTGAACCGCACAGACTCCCTACAAAGGATCTGAATGCCAGATTTGACATCTCGATCTTGACTGCAATTGACATCAGCTACGGAGAGATCATCCACAGCCACAATCAGGATCGAATTTCTGTCGTTGGTCTGGCAACTTATCTGGACCAGACTCAAAGCGAGTAATAGAACTGTAAAAATGATTCTCAGCATACCTTGACCATAAGTAATGGTTTTAGAGATAATGGATCAATAAATTTGGCTAGTCAAAGGAGACCGCCCATGCTCGCAGAAAAAGTCTTTACTGTTGCTCATCTTGCCGATCAAGTTGTGTTGTGGTTGTTGCTCGTCCTCAGTGTTGTTAGTATCGGTATGATTTTAGAGCGATATTTCACTCTGAAAAAAGTGGCGGCAGAGTCAAGTCGTGTTCGTGCTCGCGTTAAGTTGGCTCTTCAAAGCAACAGCGTGCAAGACGTGGAAGATCTTGCGAAAGATCCAAACACCATCGAAGGCCGTGCAGCATCTTACGCAATGAAACATATGCGCGACAGTGGCAGCCGTGGTTTGGAAGAAATTTTCAATACATTTGCATTAACAGAAAGACCAGAGCTCGAAAGATTCTTGGGATTCTTGGCCACAGTGGGTTCGAATGCTCCTTATATCGGATTGTTCGGTACGGTTTTGGGTATCATGAAAGCTTTCAATGATTTGGCGACAGCTCCAGAAGCAGGTCAACAAACGGTCATGGCGGGGATCTCAATGGCCCTTGTGGCCACAGCTGCAGGTCTTTTCGTGGCGATTCCAGCCGTAGCAGCTTACAACTACTACAGCAAACAAGTACGTGGAGTGTTTCAAAGTCTTGATAGCGTAAAAGAGCTGTGCCTTGCTTACGCCAAGAAAAAAGGTGTGTAGACCATGGCTTCAAAGTACACGGATAACAGCGAACCCATAGCGGACATTAACGTTGTTCCGTTGGTGGATATCATTCTGGTGGTCTTGATCATCTTCATGGTGACGGCTCCGATGTTCATGAAACCAACTATCAACGTGAATTTGCCAAAAGCAGCGAGTGGAGAGCAAACGGCTCCAAGCAAACTCAACATCGCTTTGACAGCAGATGGAAGAATCAACCTCAACGGAACTTTCGTTGATGAAGAAGCCATTCGTATTAAAGCCACAGAAGAAGTGGGCAAGAACGTTGAAGTTCAAGCCATCATCTCTGCAGACAAAGATGTTCCTCACGGAAGAGTTGTGGGCGTCCTCGACGTCGTAAAAGGTGCCGGCGTAAAAAAATTCGCCATCAGCATCGACAAGAAATAGAAGGGTGCCTGGTTGCACTTTTTGTCTATAGCGCATCATTAACCCTCAATATCACAAACAAAAAAAGACCTTGTTCCCAAGGTCTTTTTTATTCTTAAAAACATCCCGTTTAAGATGATGCACTATAGACAAAAAGTGCAACCAGGCACCCTTCGATCCTTCGTTAGTTGCCGTGGCCGGGGCTGTCGTTGCCGCCGCTGTGGTAGTTGTCGTCGAAGGCTTTGATTTGTTTCCAGTTGCAGGTGTTTGAAACGAGGCGCAGTTTTTGGTTGCGACACTCGAACAAGATGCTCCCCTGGTATTGCCAATAAGCAGAGTCGTTGTAGGCAGCACTCGAGAATTCATTTGTGTATTGCGGATTCTTCACTGGAGTATGAATGCGCGGGACTGTGGATTTACAACTTAAGGTGGCTTGTCCTCTGTAGGCTACTGCACCGAAAGAATATGTGGATAGACCTGTGTATTTCGCAGGAATATTCAAGACCACTTCTGATCCTGGAAATCCTGACGGCAGCAAATGCTTGCCTCGTGGACTGTCCAAGAATCCAGGGATCAATGATGTGTAATCGTAAGTCGCACTGGTGAATGTATAATATGTTCCGGCATTGCAGCCAACAGCGGGCTCCACGATGCTCACACGAGCCATAGAGCTTTGTAAAGTCGCTCCTGTAGAGTCTTTCACGGTGACGTAGTAGTTGCCCTCTTTAGAATAATTGTCAGCAGTATCATAGAACAAGAAGAAGGTGCCGACCAAAGCATTCACTGCAGCGCCGTCTTTGTACCATTGAAAAGAATAGGGAGGAGAACCTCCACCCACGCCCACTTGCAATTGAATATCAGCAAATTCATTTACCGAGATTGAAGCCGGTTGAGTCACGATACGGAAGGCGCCAACATCAACACCGCCGCCGGAACCACCACCACTGCCTCCGCCACCGAAGCCGCCTCCAGAGCCGCCACCATTGCCACCGCCCACATTCACGGTGCCATTGGAGCCAGAGCCCCCACCTGAATTTGTAGCACCGCCCGTCGAGCCAAAGCCGCCTCCATTCGAGCCACCGCCACCATAAACGGGATTTCCCGTCGAGGGATTGCCTGTGGAAGGAGAGTCCGAAGAACCTGAATTTTCAGTATCTGTATTGCAAGTTGTGTCAGAAGGATCCGCGCAGAGCTGGGCCGGAGCACAGTTTTGAAAACTAATTAACGTCAGACCGATGACGGTCATGGCCGTGGCGAAACGAAAGCTTCGAATCTTTTTGAGAATACGCGCGTTCATCAATCAGTCCCCCACGAATTAACTTAGCAATGGCGATGCCATTCCCAGACTTATATACGGCATTTAGTTATCAATACTTAAGACAGTGTTTAGTTTTTGGTCGACGAATCTCAAATTGACACACCTAAAGTCTTGCTTTGAAAAGCCGATCAGGCTCTTAACATGTTTAAGAAAACTCCTTCAGACATTCATTTCCTCAGCGTGACTTTCGTCGTCGTGCTTCTATTGGGAGGCCCTACCGTGTGGAGTTTGGCGAGTGAGGACAGTATTTCCCACTCGGAAAGTGTGGCGGCTGTGGAGACTGAGTCTGCAAAGGGCGATCGTGCTCCAGCGAGCATTCATCCAGGAAAAATAAAAAAACCAGCTCCTTTCACGCAATTTGATTTGAAGTGTACGAAGAAAGCCACCACCGGTTTGGTAGTGAACGATCACTTCATGCAAATCCAAGGGAAAAACTGTTTAAAAAGCTTTAATGTTGAAAAGTTGGAGATCGTGAACAAGAGCAATGGCTATACGGCATCTATTTTCGCCACGGGCCTCGACCAATATCAAACGGATCTGATTCAGTTAAAAAACGGCGACAATGAAATTGTGATCCGGTACTCCCCCAACTCAGGTATTTGGGTGGAAGAAGTCTTGAAAGTTCGCGCACCGCAAATCTAGTATTAGCCTCGTCTTTTTGCTTCCATTTTAATGTCATTTTCTCTTCCAAAAATGCTCTCTTGGTCCACTTATTCATGTGTAAAATCAAATTGTTAATGCGTGTCGCTAGAGTAAGATCAATTCAATTGATCTTCCATTGCTGTGCCTTTAAGGTACGCGCATTGTGATTTTAGAAGGATTCATTATACCAGTGGACTTAAAGAAGCGTTCGGACATCCATTATGCTCGAAAGATATGGCACATGTCGGGCGTCTTCATGATGTTCTTAGCTTATCAATATCTGCCGCCAGCGGTCTCTTTGACCATTTTGACGGTGGCTTGGTGTCTATTTGTACCGTTTGATTTCTTGCGCCAAAGATATCCCGCTCTTAATGATTGGGCTCTTCACGCCTTCAAACCAATCATGCGTCAAAGCGAAGTCAAAAAACTAGCGGGCACCACGTATTTGTTGTCTGGTGTTTTGCTTATTTATTTGATCTTTCCACGCCCTATTGTGGCGTTGACTTTGTTGTTCTTGGCTTTTGCAGATCCTATCGCAAGCTACTTTGGAATTCTTTATGGCAAGGACAAGATCTTTGGCCACAAATCGATACAAGGTTTCATGGCAGCTTTCTTCGTTTGTGCGGGCGTCTGTCTTCTTTTCTTAGTTTCTAATAACTACCTTATGGATCGCCTGTTGGTTGTCAGTCTTTTTGCGGGCCTTGTTGGGGCTTTCGCGGAGCTCATTCCTATTGGGAAATTGGACGACAATTTAACTCTGCCAGTGATGAGCGCTATCGGCCTCTCTATCCTGTTTTATTTCTTTGGTTTTTTCTCCAATCTCGGATAAAGTTTGCTCGCATTCTCTTCCTAAAGAGAGAACTTGAGTAACTGAAAGTTGTGATTTAATCGCAACGGTTTTCGAAATGTAGGCAGAAAAAATGACTGATAATTCAGATAAAATGGATTTGGAAGAAACCGGCGGAAAACGCCTGGCGATGTATATCTACGTTCTCCCTAACTTGATGACCACAGGAAATCTCTTTTCAGGTTTCTTTGCTGTCATTCAAGCGATCAAAGGCAATTTCCTTTGGGCTGCTTATGCCATTGTGGTTGCCGCTATCTTTGACACTTTAGACGGGCGCCTGGCGCGTTTGACTCGCTCCACTTCAAAGTTCGGTGCGGAGTACGACTCTTTGTGCGACTTGGTGAGCTTCGGTGTTGCTCCTGGTATTTTGTTGTACTTGTGGGCCCTCAGCCCGTTCAACCGTTTGGGTTGGGTCGTGTGCTTCCTGTTTGTTGCTTGCGGAGCGCTTCGTTTGGCTCGTTTCAATGTTCAGGCCAATGTGGTTGAAAAGAATTACTTCCAAGGTCTTCCGATTCCAATGGCAGCGGGGATCGTGGCTTCTTCGGTTTTGGCTTTCCAAGATCTTGATTTAGATCCAATGGGAAATGTGGGCTTGCTTGTGATGGCGATTCTTTTGGCCATCGTGATGGTGAGTAACTTCCGTTACCGCAGCTTCAAAGATTTAGATCTGAAAGAGCGTATGCCTTTCCGTTATTTGATCTTGGGTGTGGGAGTTTTGGTTATTGTGGCTTTACGTCCTGAAGTGATGTTGTTCGTGCTCTTTATGGGCTATGCTACTTTGGGTGCGGTTTTTGGCGTATTCAAATTAGGTAAAAACGTTCGCAAACTCAGACCAAGTGTTTACGCTCCTGCACATACACATGAAAATGACCTCGTAGTCGAAGAAGACGAAGAAGAGGCAAAGAATGAAAAGAAACCTTAAAGTCGGTGTGGTTGGCGCGACCGGAATGGTCGGCCAAACATTCATGAATATCCTAGCAGAGCGCAATTTTCCGATCGAGGAGTTGCGTCCTTTCGCTTCTGAAAATTCCCTGGGAAAGAAAATCGAATTGGCTGGAAAAGCTTGGCCTGTTCAAGTTCTCAAAGAAAATTGCTTTGATGGTTTGGACCTGGTTTTCTTTTCTTCCGGCGATGATATATCTAAAGAGTGGGCTCCCAAGGCTGTTGCGGCCGGCGCATTTGCTGTCGACAATTCGGCGGCTTATCGCATGGATCCTAATGTGGTGTTGATAGTTCCTGAAGTGAACGGTCATCTCGTGAGCAAGGGCTCAAAACCACAGATCATTGCAAATCCAAATTGCTCAACCATTCAGTTGGTGGTGGCGTTGAAACCTCTGTCTGATAAATTTGGTTTGGAAGAAGTCCGCGTGAGTTCTTATCAATCCGTCAGCGGTGCAGGCCAAGGTGGCTACGACGAGTTGATGGAGCAAGTGCGAGATCATAAAAATACATCTCCAGAAGCGAGAACCTTCCCTCATCCGATTCTTTTCAATGCAATTCCACAAATTGGTTCATTCAATGATGATGGGTTTTGCAGTGAAGAGGTGAAGATCATGGCCGAGACTCGCAAGATTTTGGGTCTGCCTTCTTTGAAAGTGTCTGCGTTCACTGTACGCATTCCCGCTTTGAATGCTCACAGCGAATCCGTTTGGGTCACTTTGAAAGAAAAGGTTTCTCGCGAACAAGTTGTAAAGAGTATGGAGGGCTTTGAGGGCCTTGTGATTCAGGATGAACCAAAAAAGAGTGTGTACCCAATGGCTCGCACTGTTTCAGGTCAAGATCCAGTCTATGTCGGCCGTATCCATAGAGATCCTGAGAATCCATTGCTCTGGATGATGTGGGTGGTTTCAGATAATATCCGCAAGGGAGCGGCTCTGAATGGTATTCAAATCGCTGAACGCATTTTTGACATTGCCTGAGCCTAAGTCTCGTGCTCTCATTTAAGGGTGAGAGCACAAAAACAAACTTCAGTAACTCGACTTAAGTCTTATCTCTCATTGTCGACCCTTATCGGTCTGACAATGTGGGGCTCTCTATCATCAGCCGCAGTCACGTTGGTTGGTGGGCCTTCTGGGGCCTCCAACGTCATTATCGATCAAGAAAAATACTATATCTATGCGGGTTTTGCTGGGAACTGTGTCGGCACATCGACTTCAGAGACTTGCGACAGCTGTTTTGGTGACGGGCTCATTCCTTGTAATCGCACGAATGCCTATCCAACTCTTCGTTTGATCGTGCAATTGAATCTGGGACGCCAAGGTCTCACGGCCGGCGATATAAAGTTCAAGATTGGCAACAGCGATGTTCGTACGCCGAGCATTGCTCCGGTGGTGAGCGGCGACGTGGCCTCCGTGAACTTGGAGTGGGGCGCTGATATTTGTGCGAGTGTGAACTCCGGAGATACAGGGTGTACCACACCCCTCAATAGTACATTGAGCATCGGTTTTCAGGCTTCGGGAGAAACCGGGAGCTACATGGAGTTCCAGGTGATCACGCGCTATGTGGACACTTCGGTAGCTGCAGATCAGTTTTATCAAAAATGTGATAAGGCGACGGGCTCTGACCCAGCTCCAAATCAGGGTTTCTGTGATTTTGGTGTCAAGCGCGGAGACGAAAAGGTTTATCTCGATAGCTCGATCCTCAACTGGGGCAGCGCCTATCCGGCAACGGGAGCCAGCGGTGTCGAGTATTCGAATCTTCTTTTCTTCTTTAATGACGCGGGCTTCGCCGGCATCAACACGATTACGAATCAAGACGATTACTTTTCTATCCAAACAGCGAAAGATCTTAGTCCTCCGATTGAGGACGATCGCATTGATGGCTTAGAGAACGGTGTGGAGTTCTGTTTTATCATGGCCAATCAAGACAGGACTGGAATTATCAGTCACTTTACCGATCCAAGCACGGTGACGGCAGCTGGTGTTTGCGCTACTCCGGACCAGGTGATCGGTCTTTTGGATGACAAGAAATGCTTCATCGCCACCGCGGCTTTCGGCAGCGACATGGCTCCCGAGGTTCAAAGTTTCCGCGAGTTCAGAAATAAATTTCTTCTGACAAACTCTTGGGGAAAATCTTTTGTTCAGTTCTATTATGAGCACAGCCCTAAGTACGCAAAGATCATTGCTCACAATGACATCCTCAAAGCTTCGGCACGTGTGGTGTTGTGGCCTCTTTTGGGTTTTGCAAAGTTGAGCATTCTCATTGGAGTCCTTCCTTCATTGATGCTTTTGGTAATGTTGCTAGCTGGTGGTTTGGCGTTGCTTCATATCTCTCGCCGACGTTTGCAAAGAGGTGAGGCGTGAAGCTGTCATTCCGTTTTCTGGCTTTGACCTTGGCCACGACAGGATTTGTTTCGACAATGGCTCGTGCTCAAGAGGGAGCTCCTCAAGAGCCTCCTTTCGTTGAAGAAACCAATGAGTTCGGTGAAGTTATGTCTATTGAAGATGAAGTCTTCAGTGCCGAGCTGCCACCGGAGCCAACTCAAGAAGAAAAAGATACTGTGAATTTGAATGAGAAGGTTCCTGAAGCGGGATCTTCTATAGAAGATGAATTCAACGAGGCCGAAGAGGGTCCAATCATCAGCACAATTCCTGAAGGGGAGATTGAGCCGGCGACGGCAGCTCCAAGCACTGAACCAGCAAGAACTCCAAGAATTCAACGTCAGAGCGCTAAAGGCGGGGTTGAATACATCGAGCATCCTCAAGCGGCCAAAGGTCTCATGCGTATTGAGAAGGACGGCACATACGTTTATCGCATCAAGGATGAGTTGGAAGGTAAGAAGAATCAAAGTGCCAGCTTGAAATTTGGTTCTATTGATCCTCCAAGAATCACGGCGGCTGACGGAACGACCTTCATGCAGATGTACACGTCGAGCATGGTGCCGGTTCTTCTTTTTGATTATGAATGGCAGCCCTTTGAGAAATTCGGTAAGTTGGGAATTTCTGCTGGATTCGGATTTATCACGGCTTCGGGAAATGGCCGATTCTTAGATGGAGCTCCGGCTGAAGAGAAATACACTTTTATCGCGGTTCCTCTCAATGCAGGTCTAGTTTATCGCATGGAGTTTTCAAGTACCCAGTGGGTTGCGCCCTATGTTTCTGGTGGCGGAACTTACATGGGTGTGGTGGAGATGCGTGACGATGGAAAGACGCCATCCATAGTTGGAGTTCCTGGAGCTTACGGTGCTGCCGGAGTGCTCTTCAACATCACGGCTCTCAGTCGCGATACGGCCTACACTCTCAGAAACGAATACGCCATTCAAAACCTCTGGGTGAACGCTGAGTATCGTCACCTTCAGACTTTCAACGAAGAGTTGGACTTCTCCTCAGGTATTATCAACGTCGGCGTAGCCGTCGACTACTAGTACACTAGGTTCTGGTTTTCGTGAAAAAGTTCCCAATGCACGGGTGATCAACCTGTGCTAAACCCCTGTCATGCAAAAGACCAAGGTGCGCTTTACCGTTTCTTACGACGGAACTGACTTCTGCGGATGGCAGAAACAAAAACACGGAGATACCAAATCCGTGGGGCACACTATTGAAGAAGCCCTCGAAAAGGTCTTTGGCGAGAAAATCTCTCTTTTTGCCAGCGGTCGCACCGATGCCGGAGTTCACGCTCTGAATCAGGTTTGCCACTTTACTACGCATCGCAAGATAGACCCTGCTAAGAAATGGGATCTTTGCTGGGCCCTCAATGGTCAGCTGCCGAAATCCATTGTCGTAAAAAAGGCGTGGTTGGCCCCGGATGATTTTCACGCCACTTTGTCAGCGACTCATAAGACATATAGATATCTGATCGCCAATCAGCCCCGTCGAAGCGCCCTTATGGCCCGCAATGCCGATTGGATTCGTCTTCCTATAGATATCGAGCATCTTCAACAAAGTTCCCAATTTCTTCTGGGAAAACATGACTTTAAGAGCTTTCAGTCCGTGGGAACTCCCATGAAAAACACCACCCGTAAGATCTACCAGGCGCAGTGGGAGTGGCGTCGCCCGGGGCTTCTGCAGTTCACGGTCACTGGGAATGGTTTTTTGAAACAAATGGTTCGCAATATTGTGGGAACGTCTTTAATGCTCGAGAAGAAGGGATCTAACCCTTCGAAAATACAAGAGATTATCGATGCGAAAGACCGCACGGTGGCGGGGCCTGCCGCTCCTCCTCAGGGTCTTTATTTAATGAGAGTTTATTATCCTCAGGACCTTGACATTAGGTGCCTAGAACTTTAAAACATCTCTTCCCGCAAAATAGTGTAAGAGCCCGTTGTTAAACTCAAACTAAATTTTGCCGAGCACGCGGACGGTAAACCCGACGTACTCAAAAACTAAGAGGTTATCTGAATGAAAACTTTTAATGCTAAAGCAGACGAAGTTGAAAGAAAATGGTGGATTGTCGATGCTTCTGGCCAACGTGTTGGTCGTGTAGCTACGCAAATTGCAACAATCCTTCGCGGTAAAAACAAAGCTATCTACACTCCAAACGTAGATACTGGTGACTTTGTTGTCGTGATCAATACGGACAAGCTAGAACTTTCTGGAACTAAATGGGCTGATAAAAAATACTTCAGACATTCTCGTTTCTTCGGTTCTTTGAAAGAGAAAACAGCTGCAGAAATGAAAGCTGAAGACTCTACATTCGTATTGCACGAAGCGGTGCGCGGAATGCTTCCAGCTAATAAGCTTTCTCGCTCTGTGATTTCTAAATTGAAAACTTACACTGGTGCTGAGCATCCTCATGCTGCTCAAAAGCCTGAAGCGTACACACTCGCTTCTAAGAAATAATTGGAGATAGACAATGGCAGCAGCAGAAAAATTCTACTACGCAACTGGAAGAAGAAAAACAAGCTCAGCGCGCGTTTTCTTGAAACCTGGTAAAGGTACAATCACAATCAATGGTAAAAAAGCTGACGACTATTTGACACGTATGCAATCTCGCATGGTGATCTTGCAGTCTTTGGAAGCTTTGAACCAAGGCGGAAAATTCGACGCTAAAGTTACAGTAACTGGCGGCGGAGAATCTGGCCAAGCAGGAGCTATCCGTTTGGGTATCACTCGTGCTTTGATCGCTTTTAACCCTGAGTTCAAAGGCGTTCTTAAAAAAGCTGGATTTGTTACTCGCGATCCTCGTATGGTTGAACGTAAAAAATACGGTAAAGCCGGAGCACGTCGCAGATTCCAATACTCAAAACGTTAATCGTTTCGAGACATTTTGGTGTCAGAAGAAGGGGAGTCGAAAGACTTCCCTTTTTTTTTGCCCTCGGGGCAATTTCTTTTACCTAAGCCTTTCCTAATATCTCCGCTACGTCGGCACGCCTTGCAAAGGACTCCTGTCCTTTGCCCTTCGGGCTAACGCGCAAAAATAGCAGGATGCTATTTTTGTCCGGGCTCGTTGCCGCCCGCCTTTGGCGGGTTCGCGCCGTCCGGGCGCCGGCAAAGGCTGACTTCGGGAGATATCCGCGAACTTCGAGTAAAGAATTTGAAGAGGGTAAAAGATGGAGATCTTTGGGCCCTTCTTTGGATTGAAGGACAATGTTCGAAGTGATTTTGCTATTGGAGATTTGGGAATCTGTTGGGACTTGGAGATAAAGGGACTGGCGTCCCTGAATAAAAAAAGGGAGTCGTGTGACTCCCTTTTTTATGGATCTACTTTTTTCTTTTAAACTATTGTTTGCAAGAAAGTGGGTAGATGTTTCCTTTTGCGATCAAAAGACCGGAGTAAACGCCTGCTGATTCTTGGTTCAATGCCAAGAAGCCAGTGTTTACGATTACGCCGTCAACTTGGCCAGACTTTTCAGTCAATGCAAGAAGGTTCAAGTAACCGTTTTTCATTTGTTCAGCTACTTCGCCTTTTTCAAGTTGAGAGAAGAATACGGAAGAAGAGCTTTTTTCAGCCAAAGACATTGTTACGAAGTCAGCTGAAACATCAGAACCCAATGTTACGTCGAAAGAAACAACCACTGGATTGTTATCAACTACGCATTTGAAAAGAGTTGTATCAGCGGCTTGAGCTGCTGAAGCCAAGAACATTACTGCTGCGGACAAAATTAGTTTTTTCATTAGACATCCCCTTTGAATTTGTTGAACGATCGAAGGCTAGTCCAGGGGGTGCGGGCTTGCAATGCAAATGCAATGCGCCAGATACTTGAATATGAAAACCTATTCATATCTTTGGTATTTGTGGAGATCGCGTGCAGTGGTTGCGGAACATTCGGGAAAAGGTCACCTTTGGTCATCTCTTTCTATTTAATCAACTTGTTTTAACACTTGTTCTTCTTGGTGTTCTTGTCGTCTTCGGGGTCAATCTTTATGCCTCAGAACAAGTGAGTCTTCGGGAGAAATTTGAGCCTCTTCTTTCGCGTGAGGTTGAGCGTTTCAACAACGACTTTGTCAGTCTTGAAGGGAACGTTGAGAAGCTGAAGATCTTCATGGATCTGTATGACATTGCTTCTGTTCGTGAACTGAATAAGAAAATTAAAGATTTTACGGCAAAGACTCTGGCGCCGCATCCTATGCAGTACAATGCTTTTTTTGCTTACGGGCCGGAGCTCTCGCGAAGGTACTTCAACAAAGACGCTTACATTTTAACTATTCATCGCGACTATTCATTGTATGGCACTGAAAAATACTTAGAGCCCGAGAGCTTTGTTGCTCAGACATTTATCGACCAGAACTTTATAAACGACCCTACTCTCGAGTGGTGGTTTATGAATAAAGTGGATCAGACAATCTCCTATTCCCATTTCTATTTTGATAAGGGCTATATGGAGAAGGTTATGTTCACCACAGCCACAGGCCTGTTCAAATCTGGAAGGCTAATGGGAGCCGTGGGCATTGACACTTTAGCCAGCGATTTCTCTTCTCGTCTGGATTCCTTTCAGTTGGGAAAAACCGGTGGTTTGATGGTTGTCGATGGTTATGGCCGTCCGATCCTGCCTTTGATCGGAACGGATTCGGCGATGATTGGCTATCATCATAAACGCGCTGCCAACGAAAAAGAATTTAATAGTCTTCCCACCTTTTCTGAGAAAATTTTTGATGTTCAAGGCTATGGACTTAAAACATTCCACGGTGAAGATGGCGTTAAATATTTGACCATCTCGAAATCCCTCAAGGGCAGACCTTGGCATCTGGTCCTTTATCAGCAGCGCAATGAGGCCTTTACCAGCCTTTACTCCAAAGTCTTTGTGGTTCTGGCAACGAGTTTGGGGGCTTATGTGGCTCTGAGCTTTCTTTTATGGCTGAGTTGGAAATATATGGTTTTTCGAAATGACCAAGCCTTTCTGGCCCTCACGGAAGCTCGTGATAGAGCGGAGGCAGCAACCAAAGCGAAGTCGGCTTTTTTGTCGACGATGAGTCACGAGATTCGTACTCCCCTAAATGCAATGCTCGGGGTGACAGAACTCTTATCCGAAACGGGTTTGGATCGAGAGCAGCGACATTATGTTCGCACGTTGCAAGGAGCGGGGGACTCGCTTCTCAGTGTCCTGAACAATGTTTTGGATTTCTCTAAGATCGAATCAGGAAATATTCGTCTTGAAATTCTAGAATTTAGAATGAGTGATCTGGTCAGGGAAATTCATGATCTCTGTTCGATCTCTGCACAGAAGAAGAATCTGGAACTGGTTGTTAAAAATCCTCCATTTGATGAGCTCGTTAGAGGAGACTTTCATCGCATCAAGCAAGTTCTGTTGAATCTGATCGGCAACGCCATCAAGTTCACTCCGAGAGGAAAAATTGAGCTGAGTGTGGAAACCACCGAGTCTTCAGATATGACACTCAAGTCTTATAAGTTGGGCGTGCGTGATACAGGCGTGGGAATATCGAAGGACAATCTGAATCACATCTTTGATGACTTCAGCCAGGAGGACTCTTCGATCACACGTCGTTTTGGTGGCACCGGTTTGGGATTGAGTATTTCACGCAAACTCGTGAAGTTGATGGGCGCGGATATTCAGTGTGAAAGCCAACTTCAGGTGGGATCACAGTTTTATTTTTCGTTGATGCTCGAAGGGCAAAGCATTGGCCCCTGGGCCTATGTGAATAAAGAAGTAAAAAAGATCGAGCCCCATATGGCGAGTGCACAAATTCTTATCGTGGATGACATGGAAGACAATCACAGCCTGATCAAGGCCTATCTGAAAAACATCAGAAACGTGACCACGGAATCAGTCTATGATGGGGACACTTGCCTTCATCGTCTGCGGACCGCTGATTACAGTCTTATCCTGATGGACGTCCAGATGCCCAATATGGATGGGCTTGAAACCATCCGTCGTCTTAGAGAGCGCGAAAGATCAGAACGTCGACCTCGCACTCCCATTGTTGTAATTTCCGCCAATAGCTTCCGAGAAGACATTGAAAAGAGTCTCATTGCCGGAGCCGATGAACATTGTGGCAAGCCTCTTCGTAAAGAGACACTTCTCTCGTTGGTTGAAAAGTATTGCAGTCTTCAGAAAAACGATGTGATCGCTTAACCTGCGATCACTATTCATGTCCTAAATCTTTCTTCCAATAAGCCGTGGCTTTGATCCACCGAGTGTTGGCACCCTTAACAGTCTCTAAAAGCTCAGTTAATTCCTTCGATGTTTGGCCTTCAGTTGCAATCCAAGTGAAGTAATCTCCATAGGGAAAGGCATGGGCAAGAATGGCTTTCTTGAAAAGATCTGCAGTTCCCGGAGCGTGACCCTTACGATGAATCCAAATCACTTCGGTGTTTGCTAGAGTTGAAAGAATTCTTTCCTCTGAGATATCTTCAACTTCAATAATCGCCAAAGCTTTTGCATTGGCTGGCAGCTCTTGAAGGCGACGATGGATTGATGGAATGGCTGTCTCATCCCCAATCATCAAATACCAATCAAATTTATAAGGCACCACAAAGGATCCTCGTGGACCTGCAATCCCGAGAACTTGACCTTCTTGAGCTTGCAAAGCCCACTCGGTTCCTGGACCGCTTTCGTGAAGATAAAATTCCAAATCCAATTCGCAAGCCTGGTTGTCAAAGCGAACCGGAGTGTAGTCTCTCATAATGGGTTTGTAGCCTTCGGGATAAACGGGACCCGTGGCTGTGATCTCTGGCAAAACTGGAAGATTTTCGCCCGGCTGAGGGAAGAAAGCTTTCACATGGTCATCAGGCGAAGAACTGACAAAATCACTCAGTTCTTTTCCTGTGAGCGTGATCCTTTTCATGCGCGGGGAAATTTGCACAACCTTTTTTACGGTCACCAGGCGGACCTTGAGAGGGTGCATGATTTTTTGAATTTCACGATTGGTGTTCGTAGCGTCCATTGAAATGGTCCTCCATCTCTTTTGGGTTTAATCCTTCAAAAGGGAGTTAGCAATGCGACTTGATTTTCATTTAGTGCCATAGAAGGTAATTTTGACTTTCGCCTGGAGCGATTCTCGATTGGTTATTCTTTAAATAAGAAGAGCCCTTGGATATCAAGGGCTCTTAGGTGTGCATATTATTTTTTACTGACAATAAGATTTTTTAAATTCCAGCCAACGACTGAACTTTCTTGAAGGCCTCTGGCAACTTAGAGCGGTCAGGAGCTGCGCCTTGTGCAAAGTCAGGACGACCTCCGCCTTTACCACCCATAATCGCTGCGACCTCTTTCAAAAGATTACCTGCTGCAAACTCAGCTGTGATGTCTTTTGAAACACTCACGATCACGGGATGAGAACCTTCGCCTTGACCAACCACGACTACGATTCCTGATTGGATTTTGTTCTTCAAGTGATCAGTCACTTCGGCCAATACCTGTCTGTCATCCAACGGCACGTCTGCCAAAATCAATTTTGCAGCGGCACCGGATTTGGTTTTGAAAGACATGGCTTTATTTGCCAAGTCGTCCACATTCACTTGGCCACCTTGAAGTTTCTTGATCTCTTTTTCAAGAGACTTCACTTGGTCTTTGTATCCATCGATACGCAAAGCCAGAGTGGCATTCTCGCCTGTGATCTCAAGGTGCTTCAAGTAATGAGGACTCTTTTGTAAGCCTGCTGCATCCAAAGCGGCATCCAAATGTTGGATGGCTGTCATGGCAAACTTCACTGCGTTGTCTCCGGTGGTTGCTTCGACACGACGAACACCCGAGCTTACGCCGGCTTCAGAAAGAATTTTGAACATGCGAATTTGTGATGTGTTTTTAACATGAGTTCCGCCACAAAGCTCGCAAGAGAAATCGCCCATGGTAAGAACGCGGACCTGATCGCCGTATTTTTCGCCGAACAAAGCCATAGCACCTTTTGCAGAGGCCTCTTTGGGGGTCATCAAATCGACTTTGACATCCCAGCCCCAAGCGATCTGCTCGTTGACCATCTCTTCGATCTTTTGGATCTCAGCTGACGACAGAGGTTTGTTGTGAGTGAAGTCAAAGCGAGTTTTTTGTGAGTCTACCAAAGATCCGGCTTGAGTGACATGATCACCCAACACTTTACGAAGAGCAGAATGCAGCAAGTGAGTTGCCGAGTGATTGCTCGCTGTGTTTCTTCTTTCTACTGGATCAACGAAAGTTTCTACAGCAGAGCCCACTTTGAATTCGCCATGTTCAACGGCGATGTGGTGAAGAATGACATCGTCGATCTTTGTGGCATTCAGAACGTGAGCACGGCTAGTGCCTTGCAAGAGGTAACCTTGGTCACCCACTTGGCCGCCACCTTCTCCGTAGAAAGTGGTGTTGTCTAAGATCATCAAACCCGTTTCGCCTGTTTTTAAAGTGTCAACCACAGTATGACCGTTAGATAGAGCTGTAATGCGGCCATCACCAACAACGGAGTCATAGCCTTTGAACTTCACATGCTTACCAGCGGCGATATAGTCCTTAGCGAATTTGATGAGATGTTGCTCATCGGCTCCCAAAGCTTTGCCTTTCCAAGATGCCTTGGATTTTGCGCGGTTGGCTTCCATTTCTTTTTCGAAAGCCTCTTCGTTGACCTCGATGCCATTTTCAACGGCGATCACACGAGTGAGGTCTGCGGGGAATCCATAAGTGTCATACATTCTGAAGACAACTTCGCCAGAGAGCTCTTTCAAACCGTTAGCTTTCGCTTGGGAAATTTCGGTCATCAAGATTTGAGTTCCGTTATCCAAAGTTGTTGAGAAACGATCTTCTTCGTCGCGGATTGTATTCAAGATGTGATCGCGGCGTTTGATCAGCTCAGGATAAACTCCGCCCATGCTTTCGATCAAAGCTTCGGCCATTCCTGGCAAGAAGGATTTGTTCTCTGAAAGCTTTCTTCCATAACGGATTGCACGTCTCATGATACGACGAAGAACATAGCCACGTCCTTCGTTGGAAGGAAGAGCCCCATCGGCAATCAAGAAGCTGGTTGAACGGCAGTGATCCGCCAAAACGCGAAGAGCAGAAGTTCGTTCTGCAGCGGTCTTGTCTTTCTCTAAGATGGCTTTGTCCGTGATGTATTCAACACCACCAATCTTACAAGCCAGGTTGATCATTGGTAAGAAGAGATCGGTGTCGTAGTTATTCGTCTTGCCTTGCATAGCCGCCACAACACGCTCAAGACCCGAACCCGTGTCCACCGAAGGCTTAGGCAGCGGAGTCAAAGTGCCCGGAGGATTTTCAAAGTACTGCATGAAAACCAGGTTCCAGATTTCCACGAAGCGATCTTCACCCGCAGCAATCCCTTTGAAAGGATCAGAGATAGTTCCGACCGAAGGACCGTGGTCATAAAAGATTTCAGTGGAAGGACCGCAAGGACCGGTGTCGCCCATTTTCCAGAAGTTATCCTGGTCGAAGCGGAAGATGCGATCTTTAGGGATCCCTTCTTGAGTGTGCCAGATTTCAGCAGCCTCATCGTCAGAGATGTGAACAGTCACATAAAGCTTTTCTTTGGGGATTGCGAGTTCTTTGGTGAGAAACTCCCAAGCAAAATGAATCGCATCCTTTTTGAAGTAATCGCCGAAAGAAAAGTTACCCAGCATTTCAAAGAAAGTGTGGTGACGAGCTGTGAAGCCGACGTTTTCCAAGTCGTTATGTTTACCACCGGCACGCACACACTTTTGAGAGCTGACGGCACGATTGTAATCTCTTTTTTCCAAACCCAAGAATGTGTTCTTGAATTGATTCATCCCCGCATTGGCGAACAACAGGGTGGGATCATTCTCTGGAATCAAGGAAGAAGAAGCCACGGGCGTATGCCCGTTCTTCTTAAAATAGTTAATAAAAGCATTTCTGATCTCAGAGCTTTTCATAGATCACCTTTCTCACGGTCGCGGAATCAAATCCCCGAGAGGCTAACAAGCGGCCCACACGGGCTTTGTCTTCACGGGAAAATTCATAATCTTCGTCATACTTATTTTTGACAATCGAAAGAGCCTTTTCAAGCTCCAATTCTTGATCCACATCAACGTCAGGGAGACCCTTCTCACGTAAATAATTGTTGATGTAGCAGATGCCTTTGTTGCGGCGGTGAAGGAGGTCGGCCATTTTGTGGGCCAAGTCCGTAGGGTCGCCGAGCCAGCGGTTGTCTTTTGCAAATTCAATAGCTTCATCGATGGCTTCTAGACCATCTTCATCAGAGAAACGTTCCTTGAGTTTTTTTCGGAGTTCTTTTTCAGAGTGATCCCGGCGCGCCAACAGGTCCATAACTTTACGTTTGGCTGCGGCTTTCGTTTTCTTAGGATCTTTTTCGTCTGTCATAAGATTAAACCCAACTCATTCTGCGACGAGCGCGAATAAGTTTCTGTTTTAACCTTATTTTTGGCTCTTGCGAAGGACAATTTCAGTCAGTTCACAATATGTTCCTAGGCGTAAACTAGGCCCCCAGTAGCCGGTTCCTTGATTGACATAGAGCTGCATATTCTTAATGCGATAAAGACCTTTTGCATACTTTTGGAAGAATCCAATCAAGAAGTTCCAAGGAAAGAACTGTCCGCCATGGGTATGGCCGGACAACTGTAAATCAAAGCCTTGCTCACAGGCTGCATCGGCAAAGGAAGGCTGATGGGACAAAAGAAGACGGAAGCTGTCTGAGCGAGCTTGAGTTTGCAGCTTTTTAAAATCGGGCCCTTCCAACTGAAAAGACAAGGCTGCCGGATCAGGAATGCCAGCGATTTGAAGATGGGCGGCTCCCTTGCGAACTAAAGAGGTGTCGTTGATGAGAACTTCAGCACCCACGGCACGGAAGGCCGCTAAAGCCTGATCGACTTGCCAGTAATATTCATGATTTCCCGGAACATAGTAAACTCCTAAGGGAGCCTTGATCTGTTTGAGCAGTTCGAACTCGCTGAGATGGCGGATGGCCTGGCTATCCAGAATGTCTCCTGTATAGACCACAAGATCGGCCTTTGAGGTGTTTGCGACCTTCACCAGTCTTTCCACAAAAGAAAGAGGTAAGCTGGAGCTGATGTGCAAATCTGTGATGTGCAAGATCCGCAATTCTTCCAAGTCAGCAGGCAAGTTCGGGAAAAATAAAGTGACGGGTTTGAGTTTGGGGCCGACACGGACGGTGATGGTTCCCAATAAAATGAAAATCAGAGGCAGCACCAACATGATTCCTAGGGAATTGGAGTTGTACAGGACGTCCACATCGAAATCTTTGGAAGTGTATTCTGCAATAAAAGCAAAGACGTCGCGAAGAATGACAAAGGTGACCAGAAAATTAATGTACGCCATGCCAAAATGGGCCGCACTGAAAAAGCTGTCGTGCCAAGGCTCATGCTTCAGTCTTCTTTCTGACCAAAAGTAGAAAGGCATACTGAGAACCAATCCGAAAATAAAAATCAGAAAAGCAATCACTCCTAAATTGATTCCCAAAGAGAGGTCAGCAAAGCGAGTGAGCTGATGAGTGACATAGAAAAAAATAGATCCAAAGAAAATAATCAGAACGGCTCGGAATAAACTCATGTTCTCAACGCTACTCCCGAAGTCAGGGGCGAGCAAGGGGAGAGAGATTTGGACTCTTAAATGTCGTGATTTTTAACAGAGGATCGTGCCCCTGACGGCAAGACTCTTTATCCTTTTTGGGGGAGGACCGAAAATGATTCGAGGGCTTATTTTTGTTCCTCTGCTCATTCTATCTCTTTTTGTGGTCATTTTTCTGTGGAAGTTTGGCGCGGGCCTTAGCTCGGGCTTCAACACCATCGAAAGTTGGGGTCAGGCTGGCGACTTTTTTGGTGGTTTGTTAAACCCAATTTTGGCCTACTTCAGCTTCATCGCTGTGATTTTCACGGTTTTGCAGAATCAAAGGGCTTTGAGCCAATCACAAGAAGAGCTCAAGCTGTCCCGAGAAGAAATGGCGCGCTCCACCCATGCTCTACAAGAACAAAATCAGCAAATCCGCCTGCAGCGTTTAGAGACCACTTATTTTGAATTGCTCAAGCATTTGGGAGAACTGACTGAAGATATTGTTGTGGATCGCGAAAAGTTGGGAGCCCGGGGAATTAAAATCGAATCATCATTCTTTCCTCACGAGGGCAAGTTGGCCATGCAGGAGCTGCTTAAAATTTTTGCGGAGATTCGGAGAAATTATCCTGACAAAGACGCTGTGGAAATTGCCCAAACTTTTTTTGATCATGTGGTCGATCTGGTGGATTTCTATTTCGACAGTCTGAATGTCATTCTTCAGTTTTTAATCACTTCTAAATTAGAGGGCACGCCTTTTTATAAAGACTTGCTTGTGGCTCAGATGTCGACGGATGAACTGCTCTTGCTTTTCTACTATTCTATGCGCAAGCAAAGCGAAGTTCTGCGTGGCAGTGTGATCCATTCCCAAATCATGACGGCTTTGCATCCCTCGGAGCTGCTCAATCCAGAAAAAGACAGCGCTCTGTTGGCCCTCCTGGTAAATCCACGTCCCTGAGAGTGTCGTCGCACACTGGACTGTAAAAACACAGATCAACCCTCGGTTCTCAGAATGCTAAGCTAAAGGATATTTAGAGGAGGACCTCATGAGTAATCCCCGCGCAGAATTTGTGAAAGCTCGCGACTTCTTGATTCTTCACCGCACAGAGTATGATGAGGCTTACGGTCACTTCAAATGGCCGAAGATGGAAAACTTCAATTGGGCTTTGGAATACTTTGATGAAATTGCCGAGGGCAATGGCAATCCTGCTCTCTGGATTGTGGATGAAGATGGGAAAGAAGAAAAATACAGCTTCGCAGACCTTTCTTCTCGTTCGAACCAAGTGGCTAATTTTTTTCGTAAGCAAAGGATTTCCCATGGGGATCGTATTGTCGTCATGTTGGGAAATGACAGTGCGCTTTGGGAAACCATGCTGGCGGCCATGAAATTAGGAGCGGTGGTTATTCCGACGAGCTCTTTATTGGGGGCTGAAGAAGTTCGAGATCGTCTGGATCGCAGCTTGGTTAAGATGGTCGTCACCAGCAAAGCGGACCTTGATAAGTTTGAAACGATCACTCCACAAATTCAAAAAGTGGTGATTGATGGGCCCGTGCAAGGTTGGCTCAATTATGCAGATGCCACCAAAGAGAGCGCTGAGTTCATTCCGGACTTTAAGGCCAACGCCAAAGATCCTTTTTTGCAATACTTTACCTCAGGAACGGCGGCAAAACCAAAGATGGTAGAACACACCTATCAAAGCTATCCCGTGGGCCATTTATCTACGATGTATTGGATTGGCTTGCGCCCCGGAGACATTCATTTAAATGTCAGTTCTCCAGGTTGGGCGAAACATGCATGGAGCAGTTTCTTTGCTCCCTGGAACGCGGAGGCTTGTGTTTTTGTCTTTAGACAGAAGCGCTTTAGCGCCAAGGCTTTGCTTACAACCTTGCAAAAATATCAGGTTACCACTCTTTGTGCACCTCCTACTGTGTGGAGAATGCTGGTCCAAGAGAATCTCACTCAATACAAAACCTCCCTGCGTGAGATCGTTTCTGCCGGAGAGCCGCTCAATCCGGAAGTCATGGCCAAAGTGAATAGAGCTTGGGGTTTGTCGATCCGTGACGGCTTCGGACAAACCGAAACCACGGCGATGATCGGAAATTCTCCTGGGCAAAAAATCAAACCAGGTTCCATGGGCCGACCGCTGCCAGGTTATGACATCACCTTAATTGATAAAGAAAATAGAGAAGTTCCAGAGGGAGAAGTGGCTCTGAGGCTGAAGAATCCACCCTTGGGATTGATGACCGGATATCGTGGAGACCAAGTATCCAGCATGGAAGCCATGACCGGAGAGTTCTATAGCACCGGAGATGTGGCTTACAAAGATGATGATGGCTATTACACTTTTATTGGGCGCTCTGATGATGTTTTCAAATCTTCAGATTATCGCATCAGTCCCTTTGAACTTGAGAGCATCCTCATTGAGCATCCCGCTGTAGCCGAAGCCGCTGTCGTACCAAGTCCTGATGATTTGCGCCTTTATGTTCCAAAGGCTTTCATTGTTTTGGCGGCCGGATATGAATCCACACCAGAACTAGTTCGCGAGATCTTTGCTTTTACTCGTCGCCGATTGGCCCCTTTCAAGCGCATTCGTCGCCTGGAGTTTATGGATCTGCCGAAAACGGCATCGGGGAAAATTCGAAGAATTGAACTTCGTTTATTAGAAGAAACCAAGCAAACCAACAAAGAAAAAAGCGAAAGAGAATTTTGGGAAAACGACGAGTTGGCAGATACAGAGACTTGGGCTCAGGACTTGCCTTAAGTGTTCTCTTTTTTTGTGGTGGTTTGGGTTTGACTGTTTTTGTTTTTTGGTTGGGAATGAGGCTCTTGAGGGGGCCTTTTTTATGGCTTGGACTGAGTATTATGAGAAGATGAAAGGGGCGCCGCCTCGGCCGCTTTTGACTCGGGTTTTGGAGTTTGTGCCTGAGGAGTTTGAAAAGACGGCACTTGATCTTGGGTGTGGGATTGGGACGGATACTCTTTTTCTTTTGGAGAAGGGGTGGAAAGTGACTGTTGTTGAGAAAGAAGCCGAAGGGGTTTCTCTCTTGAAGGCGGGGCTTGATAAATCTCTTTCTTCTCGGTTGCGGATTATTCAGTCTTCTTTTGAGGCCTTGAGTTCTTTGCCTCGGGTTCATTTGGTTTATGCCAGTTACAGTTTGCCTTTTTGTCAGCAGGGGAGCTTTCCTGCTTTTTGGAAGCAGATTGAATCTTCTTTTTCCGATTCTTGTTTTTTTGCGGCTAATTTTTTTGGCCCTGAAGACGATTGGGTTCGGCCTCGGGGATGTACGGGACACAGTGAAGCTGAAATCCGTGAGCTTCTTAAAGACTTTGAGATTCTGTCTCTTGAAGAGAAAAAGGAATTTGGCCCCACGGCCACAAGTGGCGATAAGTTTTGGCATCTTTATACTGTCATCGCTAAAAAATAGCCCTTATAAATTTGTCTCCAGCGAAGCCTCGACCTAGGGCCTGCCTTAGGGCCTTAAGGGCAAGTGAAGAGTTGCCGACAAGTGAGTATGTTTATTATTCGTCTGCTTGTCGCTCTTTCGTTGTTGGCCAGTGCAGGGACCCAGTCCTTGCCAGATGGCTATATGCAAATCGGTGAGTCAGTTCAAGCCAGTGTGTTATCTCAGGAGCAAGCGAAGAGTCTTTTTGATTTGTTTGTCTCTGCTAAAGACATCCCTTTCGACTATGCCATTGATGGTTGCTATGCCCGTGCTACGGCAATGGCAGCTATAGCTGAATATAATAAAATCGAAATGGCCAAAATTTGGGTGGAGGGCAACTTGCGTGTCCGCCCTAAAGATAAAACCCAACCTGACGTGGAATGGGGCTACCATGTCGCTCCCGTGGCTTTTGTTAAAGAGAATGGAAAAGCCGTTCCGATGGTTTTTGACCCTTCACTTTTTGATAAGCCGGTAACGGTTGATAAGTGGAAACAATCCATGGAATCCGTAGAGACCATTGACAAGCTAAGACCCTACTCTAAAGTAGGAGTGAGAGGATATAAAGGCGACATCAGAGCAAGTTACTATAGTGGTCGATATCAGTTTATGCCTCGCGGGATTGAGGGAAAGAAATACTCTTGGCATCAAACTGATTTAATCAGATCAAAGAGTATATTGGATGAGTATTCGTCCATTTCTCGAAATACCAAGACGGTGCAAGAAGCTCGGTCGAACTTGAACAAAAGAGGAGCAAAATAAATGAAGACGGCATTCTTTTTTGTATTCTCTTTTTTGATTGTGGTTGCTGCTTATGCCAAAGATCATGCGGGCTACGCGAAAAAGAAGAACGCTGTCACTCGTGAAATGAAAGACGCGGTTCTTAAGTATTCAGAAACTGAAGATCAATATAAAATTCTCTTTCGTGAGCACGCAGCTTTTTATCTCTTCCCTAAAAAAGGCGGCGATAAAATCAAGCTGGTTCTTGATGAAAGCATGAAGACAAAAAAGCCTTTAAAGATCACCGTAGACGCCTTTTCCCGCGAAATCATCTCCCTGACGGATAACCCTAATTAAGAAATAGTACTCGACATCTTTAAGATGATTCTGAATGATGATGCTAAGGGGATCATCATGAAAAGCATTCTATTTTTGATAGTCACTTTTGCTGTTGGTTTATCGTCTGCTGCGTTGCCAGTTCAATATGAACAATGTTTGCCTGAGCGAAGTAAAACACTGTTGCCTGGGGAGCTCCAGGAAATGGCAAAATTGGTTCGTGTGATTGTCTGTCAGAATTATGCGAATGCTTTTACTGCGGATCAGACTTTGGATCTTTTGAAGTCTAAGAATATCAGCATGGGAATATCTCTCGCTCAGACCGGTTTTCTTTATGAAAACCTATTGGCTTTCGCTAAGGTGAATCCTTACGTATTATTCGTGGATAGCAATCGATTGTTTCCAGAGCAATTGGAAGGCTTGGCTCGCGCGGGTGTTGAAATTGTTGTGATCAGCGGGAAAACAGCCTTTCCCATGGAAGGCTTGAGGGCTTTCGCGAAAAAAGAGTCTTTTACCTATCATGTGAACTCGAATATTTTAAAAGAAAATCTGAAAGACCTTGCCAGTTTAAAAGTGAAGCTGGTGATTGAGGCGGTCAACTCTTCCATCTCCAAAGAAGCTTTGGCTGAAATTGCACAAGCAAATGCCGATCTAATTACTGTTTTACCATGAGAAAAGTTCTTAGTGAATGGAAGGTTCGCCCTGAGGCAGAGGCGCCTACTGCCTGTTTGTTGAGCAAAAATCCAGGTACGGACACACTTCTCGTGTCGCAATTGCGTTATTTCATATGACGCAATTGCGACACGAGAAGTGTGTCCGTACCTTTACTCTTGCATTGCGAAATACCAGGGCTTACCTCCTTGGTATGAGAAACTTCCTTAAAAAACTGGCGACTTTGTTCGGTGTTGGGCTCAGTCCAAAAGCTCCGGGAACCATGGCAACCCTTGCGACCATCCCGATTTTTATGCTTCTTTCTCAGGCAGGTCCGATTATCTATATGATTGTATTGATCTTGTTGGTCCCGGTGGGAATCATGGCCTCCGAGATTTATGAACAAGATAAAGGAAGTCATGATTCTCAAGAAATCGTGATCGATGAGGTGGTCGGTTATCTGATCACCATGGTTTGGCTGCCTATGACATGGCAGGCCATTTTAATTGGTTTTGTCCTGTTCAGAGTGCTGGACATCACAAAGCCATTACTCATAGGATATTTAGATAAGAAGATCCAAGGAGGTCTTGGAGTTATGGTGGATGACATTGCCGCGGGGATAATTGCGAGCATTGTTATGCAACTTCTCTACACTCACACCAATTGGTTGGGTGCACAGGTGTTGGTTCGTTAATGGGCTACACTCGAGAAGAACAGCTTCAGGTCTTTATTAAATCTCTTCGCGACCAAAAACTCACAGTGAGTTTTGCGGAAAGTTGTACTGGAGGTGCACTTTCTAGTTTTCTAACAGAGCAAGCAGGTATATCCGACATCTTTTTAGGCTCTGTGGTCTCTTACTCAAACGAGGCGAAGGTGGATCTTCTGGGGGTCCGTCGAGACACTCTCATGAATGAGGGTGCGGTGAGCGAAAGCGTCGCTCGTCAAATGGCGTACGGAGTGCGCCAACAGCTGAAAACTGACTGGTCGATAGCAGTCACAGGAATTGCTGGTCCGAGTGGTGGAACACCCACGAAGCCAGTAGGCACTGTATGCTTTGCTATTGTTGGACCGGATTTTGAAGACTCACGTAAGCACTTGTTTACGGGAGATCGGAAAGCCATCCAACAAGCGTCCGTCGACTTTGCAGTTCATTGGCTGTCCGAAATTCTCGACAACAAATAGCGGCCCACCGGAATGGTTCCGGACACTGCTGAAGAATAAAACAAAAGTATCGTAGCGTTCGCTGCGAGAGAGGAACAACAGATGGCAACTACCACTGTAAACGACAAAATGAATGCAGAGAAATCAAAAGCCCTTGAATTGGCTGTTTCGACTATCGAAAAGCAATTCGGTAAAGGCTCTATCATGCGTTTGGGCGTGAACGAGAGCTTGGTTAAAGACGTTGAAGCGATCAGCACAGGCGCATTGAGCTTGGACATCGCTTTGGGTATCGGCGGTCTTCCTAAAGGTCGTATCGTTGAAGTTTATGGACCTGAGTCTTCTGGTAAAACAACAATCGCTCTTTCTACAATTGCACAAGCTCAGAAAAAAGGCGGCGTTGTTGCTTTCGTAGATGCTGAGCATGCTTTGGACATCAACTACGCTCGTAAATTGGGTGTGAACACTGAAGACATGTTGATCTCTCAACCTGACACTGGTGAGCAAGCTCTTGAAATCGTAGAAACTCTAGTTCGCTCTGGCGCGATTGACGTTTTGGTTGTCGACTCCGTAGCTGCTCTAGTTCCACGTGCGGAGATCGAAGGCGACATGGGAGATTCTCACGTAGGTCTTCAAGCTCGTTTGATGTCTCAAGCTCTTCGTAAATTGACTGCGACTATCAACCGTTCAAACACTCTTGTGATCTTCATCAATCAACTTCGTATGAAAATTGGTGTGATGTTCGGAAACCCAGAGACAACAACGGGTGGTAACGCGTTGAAGTTCTACTCTTCTGTTCGTTTAGATGTACGTCGTATCGGCGCGATCAAAAACGGTGAAGACGTAACTGGTAACCGCACTTCTGTAAAAGTTGTGAAAAACAAAATGGCTCCTCCTTTCACAAAAGTGGAGTTCGACTTGATGTACGGTGAAGGTATCTCTGAGTCTGGCGATCTTTTGGATCTTGCAACAACTGCAGGTTTCGTAGACAAGTCAGGTGCTTGGTACTCTGTGAATGGCGAGCGCATGGGGCAAGGTCGCGATCAAGCTAAGAATTTCTTGAAAGAAAATCCAGCAATGATGGCGGATCTTCGTGCGAAGATCTTGTCTTCTAAAGGTATCGGTCAACTTTTGATGACGAACGATGCTGAAAACGCAGCTTTGGCTGAAGAGGGTGCTACTCCAGAAATGGAAACTTCTGAAGAAACAGCGCCAAAAGCTAAAGGCAAAAAAGGCAAACACTAGTTGTTTGTTTTGAATTGAGAAAACAAAAAAGCCCCGCTTGATAAGAGCGGGGCTTTTTTTATTGTTAGATATACTTAAAAACTACTCTGCTTTTTGGTCAGCCAAGTAAGTCATGATGCCGTCCAAAGTCGCTGCAAGCTGAGTCAACTCTTCATAAGATTGTTGATCTTCAGTCATGAGTTTTTCAATAACTTCTTTCAAACCTTGTTGGTCTTTGCTGAAGCCTTTGTATTGAGGGTTCAAAACAACTTGAGCCTTTGCTGCCACACCATTTTTGTTGGCAGATAAAAGAGCTTGGAAAGACTTGAACTCAACTTGAGTAAGGTCAGCACCTGCTGGGAATTTGCTGTAATCCAAAACACCTTGGAGACGCAATTGAGCAGATTCGATATTTCCTTCGCCGTCTTTTTTCATTTCGATCATTTTTACATCGAGAGCTAAAGCATCACCGTATTTTTCGCCGTACTGTGCGATCACATCTTTAGCGATCTCTTCCAAACCAGTGCCCAATTGATTCAAAGACTCTTGGCCAAAGGCTTTAACAAGATCCAGACTCAAAGAAAGATCTGCTTTTACAGTGGGAGCTGTGCCATCACCGTAAGTGTAAGATGCATTTTTAACTTTGAAAGCCACCTGGCTGTCAGCAGTTTTTTTAGTAACTAGAGCGCTCACGCCGAAATCCAAAGCACGAACAGCGTCGACTTTGAGAGCCGTGAATACGATCTGCATTTTTGAATCAGCGGTGTTGAAAGGAGCTGTGATCGCAGCAACTTTTTTGTTCACTTCTTCTTTAGAAATCACGCCAGCAGCAAGGGCTAGCGAAGAGAAAACAAGGACAAAAGGCGTAGCTTTTTTAAGCAAGGACTTCATGTGTACTCCAGTTTTTTTGGTTGTTTGGAACTGGCGCCTTGTATCAAAGAAGTGGTTTTCTTTGGAGATAAAAGTATTCTTTGAAATGTTTATCTGAAAAGAGTCGTTGTGACACCGCTCAAGATTACAGAATGACAATGCTCCAATAAGAAAGCCCGATCGGGAGAGTGATCGGGCTTATGGTTGCGGCTGCAGACCTTGCTGGTTAGGGCTGAGGTCTGAGTTTTTGGAAGAGCCATAGGTGGGGCCCATGGCTCTTTGAGAATATTTGAGCCTGGAAAGGCTCAAGGTAGTATTTAAGCTTAATCGTTAATTGCGTAGTTTTTGCTCGCCGTAATCTTGCAGTCCTGATCGAAAGTGATCACTTCAAGATTTTGGATAGTTTGAGCCTTAGTTATGACAATCGACCTCACGCCATAAGTGATTGAAGTGGCTGTAAGACCACGTCTTTGAATGCTGGTTATTTGTACTTTGGGTTTTACCGGATCATAAAGTTCAAAGATTTTCTCTTTGCAAGACGCTGCCTTCGCAAAGCTTGACGAGAGCAGCGTTGCGCTAACCAAACCTAAAGAAACTAGAATTTTCATAAGATCTCCTTTTTTGAAAACACTAACAATGCTGAACAGGCTCATTGCAGGAACTTGGCCAGGGCAAAGGCGTATAATTGAAGAGATCTCGCAATAGATGGAGGCCGCCGACCTGGCCCCGGAAGAGGCTCCAATTCGCGGCTTTGCTAGGTAAAAATTTTCCTGTTCTCATTCAATGAAAAGGAAAGCAGGGTTCTGATTTTTAGAAAGGATTTTTTAGGCCAAAGCCTTTTGAACATCTTGAGTCATATTCTTGGGTTCATCTTGGGGAGCATAGCGCTTGATCACTTGACCATCTTTGCCCACGAGAAACTTTGTGAAGTTCCACTTGATCATCTCTGTACCCAGAAAGCCAGGTGCCGACTCTTTCAACCACTTGTAGAGAGGATCCGCTTTGTCACCATTGACGTCAATTTTAGACATCACTGGAAAACTCACTCCATAGTTCAAACTGCAAAACTGTTGGATCTCTTGGTCAGAGCCGGGCTCTTGAGAGCCGAACTGATTGCAGGGAAAGCCGAGAATCACGAGGCCTTGATCTTTGAATTTTTCATAGAGCTCTTCGAGGCCTTTATACTGGGGAGTGAAACCACATTTACTGGCCACATTAACGATGACCACGGCTTTGCCTTGGTACTTGTCCAAGGATACTTCTGAGCCATCAGCGGCTTTGACTGCGAAAGAGTGTAGGTTTTTATTCATAGTGACCTCGTATGGGGTGCCTTTTTAGCATAGCGAAAGCCGGGGGAAAGGGTAGTGATTATTGTTTAATACCCGAAAGCAAGAAGGACTAGTGAGTTGGAAACTGTCTCAGATCGAGACTGTCCTCAGATGTACTCGAAATTGTTGAGCTTCAGATGGATTAAGGGGCGGTTCTTGAAGCGAATTTGGTTTAAGGTTCAGAGGTGTTTCTTCCGATACGTCCAGTATGGGGAATTTTAAAAAGCCTTTTTTATTATGTTTGATGTTCATTGCGGTGAATTTGTTTTCTCCTCTTTCCAATGCATTTGAATATGATGATGAGGCCGGCGCATTTGGTGGGTGTGATCAGTTTTGCGATGCTAAGTTCTTGAGAATTAAAAATCCTGACCAAGCTGGCTATCGAAGATGTATTGATCAAACTCGTAATGAGAAGAAATGTGGCGGTGGTACCAAAACTTCTGGCGGAAAATCCAAAGGAAATACTCCCAAAAATGAGGGAGAAGACCCAGAACAGGTATTCCAGAAATATGCTAAAGAAGCATGCCAATCATCTTGCACTATAGCTTGTGTGCAAGAGAGTTCTGGCTGGGTATGCCCTAATGCCAAGCAAGGCGATGAAGGTGGAAATCGTACTGCCATCGTTCAATGCCAAGCCCAATTTGACGAACTCCTTCAAGAATGTCGTGATGCGAGTGCATCTGCGATTAATTATTGCGACGAAACTAAAGACAGCGGAATGAGCGGTGTGACGGATACGGCGGCTCAGGTGGCTTTGATGTTAGGTCAACAAACTGCCGGCAGCATTCAAGCGGCCTGCTCAAAAATGGCCAATTTATCTCAGATGGCAAGTACGGCCTTGGTGGCTTATAGAACGGCATGTTCTACCTCGATTCAGTCTTGCAATACGAGTTGTGACTCGGCGATCAGTTACTTGAAAGAGAATCAAATGTCTTGCTTCGCGGGAATGAATGCAACGCAAGCTGAAGCTGAATACAACTCTATGGTTTCGCAAGTGAAGTCAGAGATTAAAACCTGCAACTCTTTGAATGCAAAGATGGAGCAAGCAGGACAAGCGATTAATAACTATGGCAATACGGCGCTCCAATCCACCCAGTGTGGAGATGAAAGTTCCGGAGTTCCTGATGTGCCAGATCTTTGTAAGACCTATCCGAACAGCCCGGGATGCAACAACGGCATCGTGGACTGTAACAACCCGACGATGGCTACAAATAAAGTCTGTATCTGTTCCAAGAACCCAACGGATCCTACCTGCGTAGGCACGAAGAATTCAGGAAGTGATTTTGGCAATGGCGGCGGAATCGACAGCAGCTCACGAGCTCCGAATGCAAACGTGAGTGGCGGCCTTGACGGAGGAGACCTTCCTTATTTCGGAATTGAACAAGGCAAAGCCAACAGGTCTGCGGGCAACTCGATCGATGGTAAGATGGGCGGAGGCTCAGGCATCGGCGGTGGTGACAGTGGGGGCGGCGGCGGAGCTGCAGGCGGCGGCCGTGGTGGCGCAGGCGAAGAAGATCCTCTTCAAGTGAACGCAGGCTTTTATGGTAGTGGCGGCGGAGGTTCCTTCGGTGGTGGCCCTGGTGGCGGCGGTTCTGGTGGCAGCGGTGGTGGTGCTCGCGGAGCAAACGGTGCAGCAGCTGGTAATGGTTTACCTGATTTAAGATCATTCCTTCCGGGTGGAAAAATGGATCCTCGTCAAAGAGGCTTAGCGGGATCGTCAGGAGTGGATGGCATTACGGGCCCTCACTCAAATATCTGGCAGAAAATCCAAAACCGTTATCAATCCATGAGTCCAACCTTGCTTCCTTAATATTAGAAACAGAGTTGGAAAATAAAAAGGACTTCGTAAGAAGTCCTTTTTTCATTTAAGGCTGATGATTCTAACTATTTACTTTCAACCAAAGCATGAAGAGCTTCAATCGTTTGCTTTCTTGCTGACGAGTCCACAAGAACCGTCGCACTCATGGCACTCATGATGAGCTTGTGAGCTTTGAGCTGAGCGGATTCCATCTTGTCCAGAACCATCTGTGGGATTTCCGGAGAAGTCGAACCCGTGCATGTCAGAGTGATTGTGGAAAACTCTGTGGGATGCAGAGTGAAGTCGGCGCTTTGTGTAAGTTCTTTGCGAATAGCACCCATGATCTCTTGAGGGCCTGTGAGAATCACTTCGACATTCTTATCGAGCAATTCACAGTGCAAGAGCTGTGGGAAAGGGATCTGCTTTTTTGCGAAGAGATCTTGCAAGCCTTTGAGGGCTTGAGCGCAATTTTTGTTTTTAGCAGAGATTTCCAAAACAGTTTCATGAGAATTCAATGAGAGAGCTTTGCAGGACTCAAACATATTCAATCCTTTTTTAACAAGTGTTCCGTCAGAAGTTTTATTTGAAGCAGGGCCGATATACAAAGTCACATCGCGAACCTTCGCGAGCTCCACTGAGCGATAGTGCAGAACCTTCGCGCCCCAGAAGGTCATTTCCATCAATTGATCGTAATTCAGCTCAGGAAGAGGTCGTGCAGACTTCACAATGTTCGGATCCGCAGTAAATACCGCAGGAACATCTTTGAGAATCTCACAGCGTTCCGCTTTCAGATAGGCGGCCATTGCCACAGCAGACGTATCAGAACCCCCGCGCCCCAAAGTGGTGATTTCTTTAGTCACGGGAGACACACCTTGGAAGCCAGCAAGAATAACAACCTTATTGTTCTTAAGAGCTTCTTCCACCCGGATAGGCTTCACATCTTTGATGAAAGCATTCACATGGGAATCATCGGTAAAGATCCCCGCTTGGCTTCCGGTGAAGCTAATCGCGGGACAACCAAGATCATTCAGCGCCATGCTTACGAGAGACATACTGATACGTTCTCCGACAGTCAGGAGCATATCCATTTCGCGGCGATGAGGATTTTGAGAAACTTGGTTGGCAAGATCAATGAGAGAATTTGTGGTTTTGCCCATGGCGCTGACGACGATAAGCAAAGAATTTTCTTTGCTTTGTTCAGCAATGCGGGAGGAGACCGCTTTGATTTTAGCAGGATCTGCTAAAGTGGCTCCACCGTATTTTTGGACAATCAAGGGTTTCATTCAAAAGCGACCTTCTGATTTTTACTATGCACAAAAGAAGACACGATTCGCGAAGCACCCTTAGGAACTCGGATATAATGCTTCTCAACTTGGCGAGGAATGTACCCTAGGAAGAGCTCAGCATTCAAATCTTTTAAAGCTTTTCTCGTTACACCTAAGTGATCTGCCAGAGGGTCAAGATCTGTTCCTCCAGGAACCAAAACCACTTCATATTCCAGAGGGTCCATGCGTTCCAAGTCACGGAAACCATAAAGGTTCGGTGCCTTTGAGATCAGCATGGCGGCCAAAATCTTAGGAACATACTCTTGAGTCTCTTCCGGAAGAGCCTTGAGCTTTATGAGGGTCCAGTAATCTTTAGTGCCATTCCGTTTTATGCGATTACGCAAACCGTTCTCACCCATGTTGTAACTTGCGGCCACAAGATACCAAGAACCAAACTCCGCATAGAGATCTTTGAGATAACGAATCGCAGCCCCGGTGCTTTTCTTCAGATCGCGACGCTCATCCAACCACCAATTTTTAGTCAGCCCATAACGAGCCCCGGTAGGTTGAATAAACTGCCAAGGCCCAACTGCTTCGGCAACACTGACAGCATTGGGAGCAAACCCGCTCTCAATCATCACCATATAGGCAAGATCAAGGGGCAGACCTTCACGTTTCAACTCAGCTTGAATAAAGGGCATGTACTTGTAAGAGCGTTGCAGCCACTCACGAAACCATTTGTTCCCACGCCCTTGATAGTGGGCCACCCACTTAGAAACTTTTTTGTTATAAGTCACAGGCAAATCAAAGATCAAATTATCAGACTGCACATGGGTCGATTTCGCCGTCAGAGATTTCAATTTCTCTTTTAAAGAAACAGGATTAGCAGCCCGAGCCTGAGAAAGAGTAGGCACCGAAGCCGTAGCAGGAGCCACAGTAGGTTTACCAACAACAACATTATTGGCCGCAAAGCCATAACTCAAAAAAAGAAATGATGTAAAACCAAAGCCAGTAAACGTTCTTCTCATAAAAAATATTATGAAGAACAAGCCCCCCAACGTCGAGATCATCCCGCAAAACTAGCCCAGCATTGGGTGTTGTGGGATGAGCAGTACTAACTTAGCTAGGGTGGAGCTTGATCAACGTGTGAGCATCCTGACAATTGGGAGATCCCAAGCCCCCTTTCCCGAGCATCCAGCTCGGGAAACCAAGGATCCGGTAGCTCACCGCATTCAAAAATTCAAATATCCAATGAAACCCAAGCAGCAGCCCATCTCAAGGAGTCTCGTCTTCATCAAGGCAGGGATGTGGGATATGGCCCGAAGGTGGCCTTTGCCGGCGCCACGATGGCGCGAACCCGCCAAAGGCGGGCGGCAACCGAGCCCGGATGGCGTGCCACCGAAGCGGCCATATCCCACATCCCTGCCTTGATGAAGCCCCGAGAGTTCCGTTTCAGGACCACCGAGTTTTTGACACCTGTCAGGGATCTGTCATCGAATACCCCGGCAGATTGGGAAATTTCTTGAGGCTAGAAGGGAATTTCAGAACTCAAGTCCAGGGAAGGAAGCTTTTTCCCAGACCAAGATCCAAGATGTCAAAAGTGGCATGTCCCTTGCTGCTTCACAAAGTTGGAGGGGTCTATGAGCATGAAAGGTGTCTACACCGCATTGAGCGGAGCTATGGCTCAAAGTACGAAGTTGGATACGATTGCCAATAACTTGGCGAACGTGAACACGCCTGCGTTCAAACGTGATCAGCAGATCTTCCAAGAATATCTCACAGCCAACGAGAAACCACCGGAAGTGATTCAAGTCCCACGTGATGTGGCTTCAATCGAAAGCTTCTATAATATGCAAGGTGGCGATAAGAGTTTCGTTGATACCAAGGGCACATTTACAGATTTCTCTCAAGGTGGTTTGAAGCCCACGGGCAACACCTTGGATGTGGCTATTGATGGCAAAGGATTTTTCGAGGTCGCGACTCCTTCTGGAGTTCGTTTGACTCGCGCTGGAAATTTCACAATGGATGGCAATGGTCAGCTTGTGACTAAAGAAGGTCATCCTGTATTAAGAGCGGCGGAGCCTGGAGCAGATCCAGCATCGCGCATCATCCGCATGGAAGGCGCTGGTGCGATCAGCATCACGGACAGCGGAGACGTTTATCAGGGGACTCAGAATATGGGTCGTATCTCTTTGGTGAATGTTGAGAACCCTGATTCTTTGCAGAAGATGGGAAGCTCGTACTATGCCTTTAAACCCAATATGACTCCCGAACTCACCAATATTAATAACCCCAGTTTGAAGCAGGGTTTTGTTGAAACATCGAACGTCAATATCGTGCAAGAGATGACGGACATGATTTCCACGAACCGTGTCTTTGAAAGTACTCAGAAGGCGATCAGTGCATATGATTCGATGGCTGAGAAATTAGTGAACGTTGTTGGTAAGTCAGGATTCTAATTAGTTTAGTTGTTTTTTTAAGAGAAAGGATTTCTCTCGATGCTTAAAAGTTTAAATACTGCAGCAACAGGCATGGCGGCTCAGCAGACGAACATGGATGTTATCGCCAATAATATTGCCAACGTTTCCACATCGGGTTTTAAAAAGTCCCGGGCGGAGTTTGAAGATCTCATGTATCAAACTCAAAAAGAGCCTGGAACGGCAACGGGTGCCAACTCTTTCTCTCCAAATGGCGTTCAAGTGGGTCTCGGGGTGAGAACCTCGGCGATCCAAAAAGACTTTGCCAATGGCAGTGCTCAAGTGACTAAGAATCCTCTCGATTTGCAAATCGAAGGTTCGGGATTCTTCCAAGTTCTTACTCCCGATGGCGAAGTGGCTTACACTCGTGACGGAGCCTTTAAAAAAGATCCTCAAGGCCGTATCGTGGATAAGAACGGCAATCTTTTACAGCCTGAAATCACAGTCCCTCCGAACGTGGCGGGAATCGAAGTGGCACCAAGTGGTGAAGTTCGTGTGATCACTGGTTTGAGTGATGCTCCACAAACTATCGGTAATATTGAAGTGACGAACTTCGTGAATCCGGCGGGTTTGAGAGCCATGGGTAAAAACCTTTTCACACAAACTCCTTCTAGCGGTCAAGCCATCGCGACTCGTCCAGGCTTGAATGGTTCTGGATATTTGGCTCAAGGACAGCTTGAGGCCAGTAACGTGAACATCGTCGACGAGATGGTGAATATGATCACGTCGCAAAGAGCTTACGAGACAAATTCCAAAGTAATTCAAGCTTCTGATCAAATGCTTCAGTCGGTGAATAACTTAAGATAAGGGTTTACGTGATTAAGACGTTTCTTGGTTTCGCAATAATATCTCTTTTAGGCTTTGCGGCTTTCGCAAGGCCTGAGCTCGTTATTCCCAACGAAGTCGAGATTTCTCAAAGAGAAATGCTGCGCCTGGGGGATATTGCTTTGGTTTCTGATGCGGCTCCCGAGTTGCTGGCCATCTTGGATCACATCGTGATTCGCAAAGATGCTCGTGAATTGTTGCTGTCGCAACATCTTAAATCGTCAGAAGTCTTGGCGATTGTTCGCGAACAACTCAAAGAAAACAGTGCTTTCCGTAAATTCAATCCCGCTTTAAAGATTCCTTCGCAAGTGAAGGTGAGCTTTTCTTCTGCTCCGATTTCTAAGCAAGAAGTGGAAAGAAAAGTGATGAATCATCTCAAAGCCCGCTGCCAAGAGTGCGAATTCAAAGTGAACATTCAAAGCACTCCTTTTCCGAGCGGAAAGCAGTGGAGCGTGGATTATTCGCAGCTGGCAGCCAAAGGTGGCTTCCTTTTGCCTATCCAAGATGGCGACGCGCGCAGCATAAAGTGGGTTTCAGGGAATATTCGCATGTCGAAATTAACCCCGACTGCCACCCGAATGATCTCACAAGGAGAGCGGGTGCAATCCACGGATATGCAGTTGTCCCTGGTGGACGTGACTTTCGCTAAGGACTCCAGTGTGGAGATGAAAAGCCTTGAAGGTCAGTTGGCGGCCCGCTCTATCCCCGTAGGAAGTCCTATTTGGATTTCTGATCTTAAGCGTGAACCGGCAGCAGCACGGGGCCAGATTGTTAAAGCTTTGATGGGTGACGAGAGTTTTGAAATCTCTCTCAGCATGCAAGCTGAAGAGAACGGTTTTATTGGCGACACAATCAAAGTTAAAAATACTGAAACTAAAAAACTTCTTTCCGGAGTGATCGTGGAAAAGGGAGTGGTGAAACTGCAATGATAAGAAAACCTCTACGCTCGATAACTATGGTCTTTACGCTGTTGGGAATGCTCCTGGGAACAGGTTGCGCCACCATGTCTGATCTCTTGGCTTCATTGAATGGAGACAGAGCAGCAACGCCTAATTTAGAAAATATCAAGTCAGCACCTAAATACTCAGAAACTCAGAACCTGGGTGTGCCGACGGATCGTCAATACAAACGCATGACTAAAAATCGCCTCGAAGAAGAGTCCGATTTGGGCAGCAATGCCGGATCGACTTGGGTGATGGAAGGTCAAGGAGCTTACCTCTTTGCGCAAAACAAAATGCGTAAGGAAGGTGACATGCTCACCGTGAAATTGGATGCGCCTGCGATGAAGCAAGTGCAAACCAAAGTGTCTGTGATCAAAAAACTGTTGAAACAGTTGGAAGAACAGCAACAGGCTGAATTGAACAACTCTTTGGCGGCAAACTCTGCGGATGCCAGTCGTGCCCCAGCTTCGGCGGCAGCCGCTGAGCCTGCAAAAAAAGAAGAGCCTAAAAAAGAGGAAGACGATAAGGACCTGGCTGCAGAGATCGAAAGCATCCCTACTCGTATCGTCGAAAAGTTGCCAGACGGAAATTACCGTTTGAAAGGCCAACAGCCTTTCATGATTGGCAAACGTGAATACAAAGTGATTCTAACTGGAATGATCCGTCCTGAAGATTTCAATGACGAAGGCATCACTTCCGCAAAACTTCTTGATCCTCAATATGATGTCGTCAGCATCAGAAGGGCTGCGCAATAATGAAACGCACTCTAAGCATTCTTACTTTAGCTGTTGTTTTTGTCCTGGTTGCTTTCGAGGCCGCTAATGCGGCTCGCTTGAAAGATATCGCGAGCATCCGTGGGGTGAGAGAAAATCAACTCATCGGTTACGGGATCGTGGTGGGTCTTAAAGGCACAGGCGATGGAAAGAACGAATTCATGAGTAAGAGCGTCGTGCGCATGTTCGACAAGCTCGGAATGAAATTGGACTCTCCAGAGTTCGGAAGTAAAAACGTGGCAGCGGTGATCATCACGGCAACAATGCCAGCGTTTGGTAAAGCCGGCAACCCGATCGACATCACTGTGAGTGCGATTGGTGATGCTTCTTCTCTTCAAGGTGGCACGCTTTTGCAAGCTCCTTTAAGAGCTGCTAACGAGCAAGTCTATGCTGTAGCCCAAGGCAGTGTTGTTATCGGTGGCGATGGCAAAGAGTCTCATGCGACGGCAGGTCGTATTCCTAACGGTGCGATCATCGAGCGTGACATGTCAGCGGACTTTTCCTCTCGTAAAATGCATCGTTTGACATTGATCAATCCTGATTTCACGACAGCGGCAAGAACAGTGCTTACAATCAACAAAGAACTTGGTGGCCACTATGCATCCGCAAAAGATGCAGGCACAATTGATATTATCACGCCGTTTGCCTATGAAAATCGCGGTGTCGAGTTGCTTGCAACGATTGAAGCCATCGACATCAACCCCGACATGAAAGCTCGTGTTGTGGTGAATGAAAAAACCGGAACGATTGTTATCGGTGACAGAGTGAAGATTTCAAAAGTTGCAATTTCTCACGGATCCATCTCGGTGAAAGTGGGAGAAGGTAAAAAAGAAACAGAAGGAAAAGTCGCAGTTCTCGAGAGCGGCGTCAGCGTCGGAGACTTGGTGCAATCACTAAACAAGCTCGGCGTCTCGCCTAAAGACTTGATAACTATACTTCAGTCCATCAAAGCAGCTGGAGCTTTGCACGGGGAACTCGAAGTTTTATGACAATTTTGTTTCAGAATGACACAGCATTTAATACAATGAATTTAGTTTCGGACACATGGATGTGTTTGAAACGCGGGGAGGGTGAGAAAGAGATCGCGAACCATGGATGGTCAAGAGTCATAAGTTTCTCGCAGGAAACAGGAGCAATAGGTCAGCAGAGATCACGGAGTGATCAAAACGAGCCGAAGCTATACTCTCAGAGTCAAGTGCAGGATGCACATGATTCTCCGACTCAACTCCCCTTTTTTTCTTTCTCCAATTTAAAGCGATGGATTTCGGTACTGAGCATGGGGCTGCAGCAGCAGGGCCCTTTGCTTCGGACAGTCCTCGCTCTTGTCTTTTTTCCTTTTAATGTTTTTTCTCGGTTCGCTGTGGAACTCGCAAAGGGCTCTGCTGCTGCAGCCCCATGCTCAGAACGAGTTCTCGATTTAAACACGAGAGAAAAAGTTGAGTTGTGTACTCCGTGGACCCTCTATTTTCTATTTTCCAATGTCCATTTTCCAAGCGGAGCTTTAAATGGGTGATGTTGGAGGATCTTCTGGTGGTATGAAAGCTTTTGGGAATCGGTTTATGGCCGCTCCTAAGCAGGCTTCGCCTGAGGAGAAGCTTCGGCAGGTTTCTGATATGTATGAGAAGCATTTTCTTCGTGAGATGACGAAGGCTATGCGGACGACTGTTGGAGAAGGTGGATTTGTTAAGCAGAATCAGGCTGAGAAAATTTTTCGTGAGCAGCTCGATGATAAGTATGTGGATCAGTGGGGCGATAAGGGCGGCATTGGATTGTCGGATATGATTTACAATCAGCTCATTGAGAAGTTTGGTGTGCGCATGGGGATTAAAGCTCCTGTGGCTAAACCTCAAGGGCCTTTGCCTTTGAATGCTAAGAGTGAGTACACAGCGGCTCAGTATACTCGCCCCGGAAATAAAGAAGCTGTGTCTGTGCGTTTTGATAAGAATTTGAATGGAGTGACTTTGACTCCTGACAGTCGTGAAGTGAAGAGTCCCTGGGATGGGGTCCTTCTGGGGAAGCGATCCCTCGGGGACGATCAAAGTTTAATTGAGATCGCACACGACAATGGTCTTAAGAGCCAAATGGTTTTTAAGGGTGGTGTGTCTAACTTTTCGACAGGGCAGAAATTGCAAGCTGGCGAGACCCTTGGGTTTTTAAGTCCAGAGGCAAAAGCTCTCTACTGGTCCGTCGAATCTGAGGCACAACCTGGACCACAAACTGCCTCAGAATGATTTGGTAGATTATGTCTCACTGTGATACTATGACAAGAATAGAAGAGTGTTTATCAACACTCGGAATAGAGGAGGCTCCCGATGAAAATCACGCACAATAAAGTTGGACAAAATCTCAACTTGGTTGATTCTTCAAAAGCGGACAGAGCTGAGAATGCAAAAAGCAAAGCAACTCCAAACTTAGGTGCTGACAAAGCAGATATGCTTTCTAAAGCGGGATTGGGTGAGGCTTCTAAAGTTGAAGTTTCTCCACGCGCTCAAGAAGCAAAACGCATTAAGGAAATTGCAACTGCAGCTCCTGATGTGGATGAAGCTAAAGTTGCTAAGTTCAGAAAGCTTATCGACGAAGGCAATTACAAAATGGATGCAAAAGCAATTGCAGACCGTATGGTAGACGAGCACCTTGAAACAATGTAAGCGCGGCACGAGCTGCGCTTGGTGTTCTCAATAAGGTAACTATCTCTCAAGGATGATGAAGATGGACGTTACGATCGAAAGAGCTTATCAAAAGCTCGAAACAAATCTCGAAGACCTCACAAAAACTTATCGCTCACTTCTTGATGTGGTTCGCAAAGAAAAAGAAATTCTTTTGAAAGCGGATCGCGATGCACTCGACGAGAATAACAGAATCAAAGAAGATCTGTTGTTCAAGCTTCGGGCACAAGATGCTTTGCGTTCTCGTTATGCGACAGATCTTGCCACCCTTGTTGGTGGTGATACAGAAAATCCTCGTTTGTTGGAGTTGGCGCAAAGAATCGCGGGCACTCCAATTTCTGAAAGACTGCGCACACTGCATGCGACGTTGGATATGGTGATCCGTCGTATTACAGAAATTAATAAAGAAAATGAAGAATACACGAAGTCGGCTTTGAAGACTCTGAACGGTGCACTCAATGAAGTGAAGGGCACTATTTCTGGAAAAAGCACTTACGAGAGAAAAGGCCAAGTTAAAAACGGACCTCACACGTCCGGCAACTTTGTAAGCAAGGAAGCTTAAAACAAAGTTGAACGGGAGACCGCCGCAAATAGGGGACAAGGATGTCTAAAATTTCGGCTATGATGGACACGGGTAAACGCTCGCTGATGAACTCTCAGACAGCGTTGCAAACGACCGGTCATAACATCGCCAACAAATCGACCGAAGGCTTCTCTCGTCAAAGAGTGGAGCTTCTCACCAACGTGCCGATCACTGAGGGAAATCTTCAGATCGGGATGGGGGCTCGTGCGGGCGTTGTTACACGCGTAAATAATCCTTGGCTCGAAAAACAGATCCAACGTGAGGGAACCAATATGGGTTTTCAAGATTCACGGGCGGACTCTCTTGCTCGCGTTGAGCAAGTTTACAATGAACAAAACAATAAGGGTGTGAATCAGTACATGACTGATTTCTTCAACTCTGTTCGCGAACTCTCTAACAATCCTGAAAGCTTGGCGTCTCGTACCCTGGTGCGTGAGTCTGCCGGAGCTATGGCGAAAGACTTTCAAAGGGTTGTGGGTCAACTTCGTAACGTCCAAGAAGACATCGATGGACAAGTTAAGACGACAGTTGAAGAAATCAATCAAATCACAAAAGAGATCGCATCTCTGAATGAAAAAGTTCAGATGATCGAAGTTCAAAAAGTTCCTGCCAATGACGAGCGTGACCGTCGTGATCTTTTGCTTAAAAAGCTCGGCGAGAAAATCGATATTTCATGGGCTGAAGGTAAAGACGGTTTGGTCAGCGTGACCGCGGGTCGCACGGCGATTCTGGTTTCAGGCGTGAGCTCTTCAGAACTGAAGGCTTCACAAACCAATACGCGCAATCGTGTGGAAGTATTCTTCCAAGGATCTTCTTCAGGAACTCCGGCAAATATCACAGAACAAATCACGGGTGGTCGTATCGGTGGAGCCTTGGATGTTCGCGACCATGTGATCGAAGATCTCCTCACTCACGTGGATAAAATGGCTTATGCGGTGGCTACGGAAGTGAATAAGGCCCATATCGAAGGTTTCGATAAGAACGGCCGTCAAGGGGTTCTGTTCTTTGATCAACCAGAGTCTGTGGTGGGTGCGGCGTCTTCGATGAGTTTGAATAAAACTGTTTTCAATGACGTGGGTCGTATCGCGGCGGCAGGTCAGCCGGGCGCTCCTGGTGATAACACCGTGGCGAACTTGATTTCAGGAATCCAGAACCGTCAGGTGATGGATGGCGGAACGTCGACTCTTGATGACTACTACAACACTCAAGTAGGTCAAGTGGGCGCCGTGGTTCAAAGATCCATAAAGGCTCAAGAGTCACAGAAAAATGTGATGTCTCAGTTGACGAACATCCGCGAAAGTATCAGCGGTGTGAGCTTGGATGAAGAGACCACGAAAATGATCGAGTTCCAAAAGACTTATGATGCTTCTGCGCGTTTGATCAAAACAGCAGATGAGATGTTTGATACAGTACTGAACTTGAAGCGTTTATAATTTAGGTAAGGCGATAGAAAAATGAGAATTGCGGATAAGATGGCATTCAATCAAGTGAACCAGAATCTGACGAAGAATCGTTCAGATATGGCCGACTTGCAGAATCAAGCCGCAACTCAAAAACGTATTAATAAGCCTTCCGATGATCCATTGTCGGCAGCTCGTGTTCTGGCCGCTCGTACTGAAGAGCGTGGTAATTCCCAGTTTATTAAAAATATCAATAATGCTCGCTCTTTCCTGGAGTTCTCAGATCAATCCTTGGGTGAGTTGACCGAGATCTTGGTTCGCGCCAAGGATCTTGCGATCAGCCAATCGAATGATGCTAGTGGTAACGAGGAAACTCGCTTGGTGACCGCTGCTGAAATTGAGCAGATCTACAATCAGTCTGTTCAAATCGGGAACCGTAAACTTGGTGAGCGCTATGTCTTCGGTGGTTATAAAACTCAAACCACTCCGTTCAATCAAGCTGGTGAGTATGCCGGTGACGATAAAGACATGAAGATCCAAACGCAGAAGGACTCCTTCGTTGCCATGAATATCCCAGGCAACAAGATCTTCCTGGGTGAGGGGTTGGGTGGCGATGGCATTGTTAGAGCCCGCTACGAGACTCCAACGACTGTGGAAGAGCTCAAGGCTTTCAAGCGTGAAGAGCAAGAGCGTCAGGAAATGAACTCTGAACTCAGAAACAACCAAGTTGAAACCCGTGGACCTGCGTCCGCAGGGGGCACTCGGTACAAAGACAGCCGCGACCCTGTGGATGGTGGCGTTGGCGTGAATGTCTTCTCGACCCTGAAAGGTTTGGAGATTTCTCTGAGAACCAATGACAAAGAGGGCGTTCAAGCCGCTTTGGACACTCTGGATCAGGCTATTTCTCAAGTTGTCCTCTCTCGTTCAGAGATTGGGTCCAGAGTTATGGCCGTGAATAACACCATGGACTCACTCCAAAAAGCCGTGGTGGACAATAAAATAACGGCATCTCAGCTCGAAGATGCTGATGCGTTCCAAGTTGTCAGTGACATCAATAAGACCGAAAGCACCCTAAAGGCGACCCTCGAAACGTCGGGTAAGCTTATTCAACCAAGCCTCCTTGACTTTCTAAGATAAAAATAATACCTACAGTTCCGCTAAAAAATACCGATAACGACTGCAGCAAAAGGAGTTGTCATGCTGGTTCTCACACGGAAGTTGGGTGAAAGCATCGCTATCGATGATCACATCAAAATTAGGGTTGTCCAAATCAAGGGCAAGCAAGTTCGCTTGGGTATAGAAGCCCCTAAAGATACAAAGATTCATCGAGAAGAAGTTTATACTGCCATTCAAGAACAGAACGAGGTCTCTGCGACGGTTCCTGCCGACAAGACACGCTCTGTAGCAAAATTGTTAAAACCGTAATTTCAAGGGGCCTAAAAAGCCCCTTTTTCACGCCCCGTGCTAGAAGCGCGTCGTCAATCCCTTTGAATTCTATTGTTTCTACCCAGATTTAGGTCCAGATTTATATCTATATTCACCCGAGGGTTGTCTTGCTGTGTCTAAAGTAAGGTAAGGGTGAATCTTGGTATTCTGGGGGAGGACGAATGATCATTTCCACGTCGAGATTCGGCAAAGTGGAGCTTAAAGAAGAAGACGTACTCACTTTTCCTGAGGGAATGTTGGGTTTTGCGGACTTGCGTAAATTTGCTCTTCTAGACGATCCAAATGACGAGATCTTCGCATGGCTGCAAAGCTGTGAGTCTCCTCAGATCGCATTCCCTGTGCTTGAGCCTGAGCTGTTCTCAATGAATTACAAAGCCAATCTCACGAAAGGCGATATGGAAGCTTTGAAACTGACGAGTTCAGACAAAGCTCGTTATTTCTCTATCGTGACTATTCCTGATGACCCAACGCAAATGACGGCGAACTTGAAAGCGCCTGTGGTTGTGAACGTGGCTGACCGTATGGGCCGCCAATGCGTCCTTCAGGACAACAACTTGGCGATCCGTGAGCCTATCTTCACGAAGCTTCAACAACGTGTTGTACAGAACCCTACGGTTGCCATCAAAAACCAATCAAAAGGTATCGACGTTGCAACGAAGCTGACTCTTGTCAAAGACGCTGAGCTGTAATTTTTTAAATTTAAGTTTTAAATAGAAAGCGGATCCGAAAGATCCGCTTTTTTATTTTGTCTTCACCGTCACAATCTCTATGATTGGTTCGAGATGAAATTTCCTATACGCCGATTTGATGCCGCCTCTGTTCTTCAGATGAAAGAGTCCATTTTGGATATCTGGCTGGCGGTTTATTCTTTGCCTCCGGACGCAGCCTCTGAAGCTGACATCAGATCTTGGATCTCCTCACTAGAGAAACGTATTCAGAAAGAGGGATTTGTCTTTGTTGGCGTACAAGACTCTCAAAAACATCTTCTCGGATATGCTTATGGCTGGGCATCGGGGCCTGCCGCGGAACCCTTCGTTGCTCGACTCGCAGAAGAGTTAGGGGAGCTTAGCTCGGAGTGGCTGGCGAATTGTTTCTATTTTGCTGACCTTGGCGTTCTGCCGTCCTCTCAAGGGCGAGGGTTGGGGCGGCGGCTTGTTGAGGAGCTCATGGCTTGCGTGAAAGCGCAGCGGTCCCTTTTGCTAACTCATAATGTCCCTACCGTGGCTTCTGAGATGTATCTTAGACACGGCTGGGTGGAGTTGAAAAAGGACTTTAAAGCGGCCAATAATAAGCTTTATCGCATCATGGGAAAGAAGCTGTGATTTGATTTCTCTCGCGATCCTACGTAAGGTTGAGACCTTCGGAGGATTTCATGAAATACACAGGAAGCTGTCATTGCCAAAAAGTGAGTTTTGAAGTCGAGATGGACATCGAGAATGTCATCTCTTGCAACTGTTCCATCTGTCACAAAAAAGGTCACCTCTTGGCTTTCGCGCCAGAGAACAATTTCAAACTTCTCGCAGGTGAAGAGGCGTTGGATATCTACACTTTCAATAAAAAAGTTATTCATCATATGTTCTGCAAGACTTGCGGAATCGGTCCTTTCGGTCGTGGCACTATGCCTGATGGAACCAAAATGAGAGCGATCAATGTGCGCTGTCTTGATGGTGTGGATCTTTCGCAAATTCCAGTTCAGCATGTTGATGGGAAAAATTTCTAGATCTAAAAAAACTTCAAGGAGACCGCATGGAACAACTTCCGGCATGGGACAATTCGACAGAATACAAAGCTTTGAACTCTCCGGACTTTCTTCGAGATCTTGAAGAAGCTCGTCAGGGGATTGCTGCGATTGAAGAATTAAATAAGAAGTTGGAAGGCGCAGATCGCCCTCTCAAAATCAAAACCTTGCAGGATATTTCCAAGTTGAATGAGCGAACGGCCATTCTGCTTTGGAACCTGGCAGTTTATGTAAATTGTTTTAAGAGTCTAGATTCTACGGATGAACTGGCAAAAAAAGTAAGTGCGCAACTTCAGCAGGAGCGCGCGAAGTTTGCTGTGGCAGAAACAGCCTCCTCTATCGCTTTGCAAACTTGCGATGACTCTTTTCTCGAATCCTATCTTCAGTCCGAGCACACCAAGGTTGAGGCATTCTTTTGGAAGAACAAAAGAAAAATGAAACTGTTCCTTTTGTCTTCAGAGGAAGAAAAAACTCTCGCCCAATTCGAAACCTATGGAAAAATGAATTGGGGAGAATTGTATTCTTCTCTCGGCGGCTCTTTGAAAGTGTTTTTACCATCAAAAGGGGAGCACGTGGGCTTGGCTCAGGCGGCGGGATATGTTCGTGGCGCCGACGCTGAGCTTCGTCGTGAGGCTTGGCAGGGGATTCAAGCGGCTTGGAAAACTGTAGAGATTCCGTGTGCAGCGGTATTGAACAATCTCTCGGGCTATCGCTTGGAAGAATATAAAAAGAGATCCCACACCAAGAAAATGCATTTCTTGGATAAACCATTGTCTGAATCCTGCATTGAAGCCAAAACCTTGGAGGCCATGATGACGGCAGTCCAAGAGCGCATTGGCACCCCGAGAAGAGCTTTGGCGGGACTTGCAAAAGTTTTTGGGAAAACCAAATTAGACCCTTGGGACCTGATGGCGCCATCACCAAGAAACAAAGCCGGAGCTTCGACCTCTTACACTGAAGCTTTGAGTATGATTCGTGATGCCTTCGGAGATGTTGATCCTGCTATGGGTGACTTCGTGAACACCATGAATGACAATAAATGGATTGATGCTCGAGTTTTGCCGAATAAATCCCCGGGGGCTTACTGCACGGGGTTTGCAAAATCAAACACTCCTCGTGTGTTTCAGTCCTACATGGGCTCCATGAAGGATATCTCCACCCTTGCCCACGAACTCGGTCATGCTTATCACAATTGGGTGATGCGAGACATGCCTTTGGTGCAAACTTATTATCCGATGACCTTGGCAGAGACAGCTTCTATTTTCTCAGAAACTCTTTTGTCTGAAAGACTTTTTGAAAAAGCCGATAAAGACGCCAAATTCACAATTGCCTGGGAAGATGCATGTGATGCGGTTGCTTTGCTTGTGAATATTCCCATGCGATTTGATTTTGAAAAGAGCCTCTATGAAGCTCGTCAGAACGGTCCCTTGTCTCCAGCAGAGTTGAATGCTCTGGTGGATCAGTCTTGGCAGAAGTGGTACGGAGATCACGTCTCTCAACCGGAGTCTCAGTACTGGATGTCCAAGCTGCATTTCTCTATCGCGGAAGTGAGCTTTTATAATTACCCTTACACTTTTGGTTATCTCTTTGGCTTGGGCATCTATGCTCAGAGAGAAAAGTTGGGGAACAAGTTCCACCAAGTGTACGTGGAGATTTTGAGAGACACGGGGCGTATGTCAGCTGAAGACGTGATTCAAAAATACCTAGGTATGGATATCCGCCAACCGAAGTTCTGGTTGGACAGTTTAGATATGGTCGAGAAGAAAGTCGCTCAATTCGAAGGGATGCTCTAAGAGGTTCTAAGAAGAGAAGCCTGCGACAGAGATGCTGCGCAGGCTGCCGGGTTGAGAGATGAAATTATTGAGGGCTTACAGTTTCAGTCACAGAAATTGTCGTATCTAGAATTTTGTCACAGAAGTTATCGCCGCATTGTTGGCGCATATTTTTTTCGTCTGTGTACACCTGATTGAAGTTGATCACTAGATTGACTTTCATCGGGATTCCTTCGCGCACCTCAATCAGAATGACCTCGTAGCGCCCTGGGGATAATCTTCTCGAAGAAGCATATTGATAAACTCGGTCAGTGAGCTTGAAATCTGCCGTGATATTACCAACTTTGTTTAAACTCGAATAGCCAAGATGAACTGTGTATCTTGGAACAATATCTGTGCTCATGCCACGGTCTGAGATTATCAGCTGCACTTTCTCGTTGTTGGTTGTCTCTAAAAGAGAGATTTGAGAAATACTTGAGGGAGCAACGCTCTCAGTGCTTGAAGAGATTGTCGCTGCATGAGCAGAAACAGAAGCCATTATAGCAATGAATCCCAGTGCTAATTTATTCATAGAGAATGTCCAATCCGATAAGAGTTCTAAAGTTTCGAGAATACAAATTCTCTCCTCTGCAAAAATATCAAGAGAGTGAATCCTTTTTCAAGTAAGATTCTGAATTGGTAATGAAAAAGTCGCGATGAACAACTGAGATTGCTTCCTAACAGATTGAATGTATCTAAGCTTCCGTGGTTTCGATCTGCGGTAGAGACTTTTCAGTCTTTGCACCCAAACGTTTCAAGTCTTCAACCTGATCAATCAAGTTGCCACGGCCTTCGCCCAACTTCTTGATTGTCTCTTCGTGAGCTTTCTGAGCGGCGCCGAGTTTTTCGCCGACATTTTGCAAATCTTTAAGCAAGCCTGCAAACTTCTCGTAAAGAAGTCCACCGCGCTTTGCAATTTCTAAAGCATTCTTCTCTTGGCGATCTTGTTTCCAAAGAGCTGCTACAGTTCTTAGTGTTGCCAACAAAGTCGTTGGACTCACGATTGCAATATGCTTATCCCAAGCCCATTGGAAGAGGTCTGGTTTCAATTTGAAAGCCAAAGCAAAAGCGGGCTCCAAAGGCATGAACAGGATCACGAAGTCCGGAGAAACCAATTTCTCTGCGGCATAGTACTTTTTGCCTGAGAGATCATTGATGTGCTTCGTGAGGGATTCAATGTGCAACTTACCGAACATCTCTTGATCTTCGAGAGTTTCCGCAGAGGAATACTGCTCATAGGCCACCAAGGTCATTTTTGAATCGACGATGATGTGCTTGTTGTCAGGCAGGTTCACGATAACGTCAGGACGCAGAGCTTTATCATCTTCATTGCGTAAATCCATACCTTCACCTTGAGTGGTGTACTCTTCACCTTTGCGAAGACCAGACCGTTCAAGAATGTTTTCCAAAATCAACTCGCCCCAATTGCCTTGGGTTTTGGCCTCGCCTTTCAAAGCGCGAGTGAGTTTTTGAGTTTCTGCAGACATGGCGCTGTTGAGTTCCATCAACTTGGTCAACTCACCACGAAGCATGCCGCGCTCAGAACGCTCTGTCGAGTAGGTCTCTTCCACTTTCTTTTCAAAATCTTTCAAGCGTTCTTTCAAAGGATCCAGAACAGAAGAGATGTTTTTGTGATTTTGATCCGTGAACTTTTGCGACTTCTCTTCGAAAATCTTTTGCGCCATGACTTCGAATTGGTTTTCCATGCGCTGAGTGAGGTCTTCTTGTTGCTTGCGCGCTTCAGTCATCAGAGTCTTTTGATCATGCAGGGACTGAGTCATGAACTCATTCTTGGTTTGCAAAGACTGAAGATCGGCTTGGAGCTGAGCCATCTCTGCCGTGGATTGGGCCTTCATCTTAAAATAAACGACGATTCCAGATACGAGTGCGCCTCCGAAAAGAGCTATTAAAATCGACAAGTTCATTGAGAGCCTCCTAGTGCAAGTAACGCCTTCTTTTTGCCTCCTGAAAATCCATTGGTCACGCAAAAAAGTCTTTGATAAAACGAGAACGCAGTCACAAGGACTGTGTTCTAGTAGCCTGTGTTGGATTTATCTGGCATGGTTATGAGATCGTTTTTAACTTAAAACAATGCGACGCGGTAAAATGAGCCAAATTAAAAGTATTCTTCTAGCATTCCGTCCGAAAACACTCACAGCAGCTTTGGTGCCTTGTTTAGCCGCGACGGCCTTGGTGAAGGTGACTCAAGGGACTGTGGATATGTCTGTGCTTTACTTTGCCCTGGCAGCCTCTTTCTTAATTCAAATCGGAACAAATCTTGTGAACGATGCTGTGGATTTCAAGAAAGGTGCGGATAACGAAAAACGCATTGGTCCTCAACGCATCACTCAGGCTGGAATTTTGACCGCAAATCAAGTGATGGCCTTGGGCACTTTGTGTTTCATCCTGGCGATCCTTTGCGGAATTCCTCTGGTTCTTAAAGGTGGCTGGCCCATCGTGGCTATCGGTGTGGCTTCTGTGGTCATGGGCTATTCCTATACGGCAGGGCCATTCCCTTTGGCTTATCTGGGGTTGGGCGATTTGTTTGTGATTATCTTTTTTGGATTGATCGCCGTCATGGGCATGGTGTTCATCATGACAGGACAGTGGAGCTTCGATGCTTTCTGGCTCGGCCTGCAAATTGGCTTCCATGCCACTGTCTTAATTGCCATCAACAACCTTCGTGACGTCAATGGCGATCGTGAAGTGAATAAGAAAACTTTGGCCGTTCGCTTTGGCGTGACCTTTTCTCGCTCTGAGATCATGGCTTTGGCTTTCTTGCCTTTCCTCATGAATTTCTATTGGCTCAAACTTGGACTGACCTGGGCTGCCGTATTGCCATTGGTGGCATTGCCCTTAGCGACGGTGATTTCAAAAAATGTTTTCACTACAGAGCCCAGTCCGGTCTATAATAAGTTCCTGGGTCAATCCGCGGGTCTGCATCTCCTTTTCGGCCTTTTACTGGCAGTAGGGTTTGTGATTTCATGAAAATTTCCTTCAGCTCTTATCAGCTTCAAACTCTTTCTAGTCTGAACTCCACCGGAGCTAAAGGTCTGCGTGATGGGGCTTTGTTGAAAGTGGAGTGGAAGGAAGACGGCCTAATTGGCTATGCGGATCTTCATCCTTGGCCTGAGCTGGGAGACATCCCATTGGCAGAGCAACTCGATGGAGTTCGTCAGGGCAAGATCTCTTTGCAGTTAGAGCAAAGCATTTGGCTCGCTCATCGTGATGCGATTCTTCGCAAAGACAAGAAGAACGTTTTCGATAATGGCGTCAAAGTTAAAAACAATTTTGTTATTTCTGATTTGACGACCTTGAAGCCCGGTTTCTTGGATTCCATCAACGGGGAGGCCTTCACTCATGTGAAAATCAAAGTGGGTCGTGATCTTGCAAAAGAAAGCGATCTCCTCACTCAGGTGGCGGCCGCTGGATTGCGCGTGCGCTTGGATTTCAATGGCATGGGCAGCTGGCAGACTTTTGAAAAATTCATGACTTCGGTGCCCAAGACAGTTTTACCTTCCATCGAATATGTGGAGGATCCATTTGCCTATGACCCTCAAGCCTGGAGCGATGCTAAAAAAATCGTAAAGATCGCTGTGGACAACCAATACGACAAAGTTCCTTGGGAAGCTTTAGAGAAAGCCCCTTTTGATGTTGTCGTGATCAAGCCTGCGAAAACAGATGTGGCAAAAGCCATCGCTCATTGTCGAACTCATAATCTCAAAGCTGTGGTGACAAGTTATATGGATCATCCCGTGGGAATGATTCATGCGTTAGGTGTAGCTATGGAGCTTAAAAAGCTCTATGGCGACATGATGCTTGATCCCGGTTGTTTGACTCACCAGTTGTTCAAGATGGATGTCTATGCAGCAGAGATCAACACGCAGGGTCCTTTTGTCATGAAGGTCAAAGGCACGGGTGTGGGTTTCAATGATCTGTTGGGGGCTCAGACGTGGCATCATCTGAAACTCAACTAGATTTTTCTTCTGATAAAAATCAAATTCTCTTAAATCCAAGATGGCCTGAGACCGATAGCAAGGCTCTTCGAGAATTAGCGGAGTCAGTCACGACAGAAAGAAATCTTCACTCTCACCTTTGGGTGGCGACTTCCGGCTCCACGGCGACCTCAGTTCAAAGTACTAAATTAGTGGCGCTCTCTAAAGAAGCTGTTTTGAGTTCTGCAAGATCCGTCAATGCTCATTTGCAAATCACCAACAAAGACCGTTGGACTCAAGTGTTACCGTCATTTCATGTGGGTGGCATCGGCATTGAAGCCCGCGCTTTTCTTTCTGGGGCCCAAGTTATTAAAGCCTTTAAAGACGGGAAGTGGGACGTTGATTATTTTTATCAACAACTCACGGATCATCAGTGCACATTGTCGGCTTTGGTTCCCACTCAAGTTTACGATTTGATTCAAAAGAATTATAAATCACCCACATTGCTAAGAGCAGTGGTGGTAGGCGGCGGATCGCTGGACACAGATCTTTATCAAAGGGCTCGCGCATTGGGATGGCCCTTGCTCCCAAGTTACGGCATGACAGAGACCTGTTCGCAAATCGCCACGGCGACTTTGGACTCTCTTAAGAATTTTGAATTTCCTGATGTGACTTTGCTTTCCCATGCTGAAGCTCGTACCAATAGCGACGGCTTTCTTGAGGTTTCGACCACTTCGCTTTTTACCTGCTATGCCCAGAACGCACAGGACTTAAAATCCTGGGATCCTAAAAAAGACTCTTGGTTCACTACAGAAGATAAGGGAGAAGTTCAAAACCGCAGCCTGATCATTTCAGGCCGCAGCAAAGACTATGTTAAAATCGGGGGAGAAGGCACCAATGTGGCTCGTCTCCGCACTGTGCTTGAACAAACCGCTCGCGAATTGAACGCAGAGTGGCCGATGAAGATCACTTTGCTCGATGTGCCCTCAGAAAGATTGGGCGCCGAAGTGCAAATGGTCAGTACTTTGGACTCGACCTCCTCAGAGCTTTTGGCACAGAAGTATGGGGAAAGAGTTCTTCCCTTTGAAAAAATCAGAAAAATCAATTATCTCAAAGATATCCCACGTTCCGACTTAGGAAAAATTTTGTGGGGAGAAGTCAGGAGACATCTATGAAAAAAGAATCCAACCCATGGTCTGAAGGTGTTCTTCTGGTTTGCACAAAGTGCCACAAATCAATTTCCGCCTCGTCCCTTAAAGAGGAGGGCAACAGCGGCGAAAACCTAAAAATGTATCTCAAAAAGAAAATGAAAGACGAAGGCCTTTCATCAAAAATCCGCGTAGTCACCTCAAGCTGCCTCGACGTCTGCATAGACGACTACCAAGCCGTAAGCTTTGCACCAGCCGAAGGCAAAACCGAAACCTACATCCTTCACCCAGAAAAAGAAAAAGAAGAATTATTAGATCTCCTAAAAAAGAAAGCCCACTAAAAAACGGGCTCCCAAAAATCTATTATTGAATGTGGGAAGTTCTTTACTTTAGGCTCCGTCCGAATCAGACATCCTGTCTGTGTTTCCCGAAAACTCGGGCATCCATGCCCTCGGCCCCTAAAGGGGCTAAAATTTTCGGGAAAGTGAGAGTACGGCAGAGCTATAAAAAAACTCTCAATTAAAGCTCAGCCAGTACCTTAGACTCCTGAGAGTACCCTCTCAGGAGTAACCAACGAGCCACAAATTCACTTATGCAGGAACGACCCTAACGAGGCGGTATGTCCCCAAATTTTCGCAGTATTGCAGTATCAAAAAAAACCACACCTTAACGCAGTAATTTCTACTTACCCCAGGTTTTTTCACTCTCAAGCTGTTCGCGCATTTGTTGTTCAATGTGCTCAGCAGAGATGAGCTTTCCTTTGCCCACGCCAGGACAGAAGGCTTTCACATCTTTAGCCCATGATTTTGCGTTCATCACTTCGGGCCAGAACGGCCAAGTACGGCACTGAGTAGGGCGAGCTTCATAGAGGCCACAAGCTTTGCCTTTTAAGAACATGCAATCCGGATTCTTGCGATCTTCTTTGAGATGCCAGATGCCACCGGTTTTTTCACAATATTTGCGAGTGAAGGCTGAGGTAGAGATTTTCAAATGTTTGGCAAAACGTTGACGGTCTTCCAAATTTAAATAAACGAAACCATATTCGCCATGAGACGTGCAGCACTTGCCTGAACCTGTGCATTCGAAACGAACGCCTTCGCGCCACCACTCTTTACCAGTAAATTTGAATTCTTCCATGGGGCTATTTTCCTATTTTGCCAAATATTTTTCAAGACGAGCCTTCATTACCGGAGGCAAAGTCGCTTTCTGCTTGGTTTTGCTGTCCAGGACCGAGTGGACCATAGTCACCACAGAGTGAGTACGATCGTTCTGGCTGAAGACGTATTTCATTTTGAATGAAGTTTCGCCAAAGCTATCTACGCAAACGATAATATCGTAGGTCTCACCAGGAAAAAATGGGGCCAGAAAATCCGCTTCCGTATGGCGAAGAGGAATCAAATAATCCGTGCCCTGAAACCATTCTTTCCAGGTATAGCCAGCCGCGACGATAAACTCTTCGAAAGCATCGTGGGCAAAGCCCAAGATGTTCCCGAAAAACATGATTTTAGCGGGGTCCGCTTCGCGAAAAGTTAGGGTCTTTTTAGTTCTGAAGACTTCATTCATAATTGAATGGGACTTTAAGTCCTCAGAGCCCTTGACATCAAGCAGATAAATAAGGGAAGTTGGGCCGCGATATACGTGAAATTGGAGACTAAATTGCAGCGCAATGTCATTGATCTTAAAGTCTATGATTCCAGGGACTTTCCGGCCTATTTACCTAAGCTGAATAAGCTTTACGACGACCTCTTTTCTGGCGGTAAAGGCTTTCGTGCGAAATTGATTCGAATGATGGCTGACAGCCTTAAGCTGGATCCCAAAGCGGAGCATCTTTTAGCGCAAACTATTGAGTTCATCCATAACGCCTCTTTGCTCCATGACGATCTGGTGGACCGTTCTCACATGCGCCGTGGAAAAACCGCGGGCTGGTTGAAGTATTCTCCCGAGTACGCGGTTCTTGCAGGCGATTATCTTTTGGCTCGCGTGATGGTGAACCTGTCTTCTCACGGCAATATCAAACTTGTTCAATACACCGCTCAAGTGATCTCGGATCTTCTCGAGGGGGAGTGGTTGCAAGATTCCGTGGTGGGCGACTTCTTTGTGACTTTGGAACAATTGGACCGCATTCATAATTTGAAAACTGCCAGTTTGTTTAAGTGGTGCATTCGCGCCCCTTTCATCGCTCAAGAGAGATACGATGAAGAGCTGCATCAAATCCTCGAAGAGATGGGCACCCTTTTGGGACAGCTCTTTCAACGCAGTGATGACCTTTTGGATTACGACATTCGTAATGATGAAGGCAAAGCAGTTCTCGGCGATTTGAAATCCAGCTATTTGAATTCTTTTGGCGCTTTCGTCTGCCAAGGCAAGAGCCGTCAAGAGATCGACAACATCGTGAAAAGCCACAACCTTGAAGAGTTCTACAAGGGCATCGGCGGCAAGGCTCAGTTTGATCAAAGACTTTTGGCTTTCGATGATATGAACAAGGGTTTGATCGCCATGTACGATCATCACCTCGAGAGACTTAAAAAACATTTGAAACCTGGTGAAGAAAAACTTATCGATCAGCTTCGTCCTTTGACAGAGATTTTGTACTGGAGAAGGAAGCCGTCATCGTGAGTGAACTCGTTACACTCTCTAAGGGAAATCCAGGCTTCGAGGATTATCTCTTGGGAACCTTCTCTAAAACTAAGAGAGCTTTGCCTCTGCAAACTTTGAATGCCAATTCCGCTTCGGAAACTGTGACTTTCAAAATTGTGGATGTGAATGAGCTTGAAAAGCCTTATTTGCTTTCGCGAATTGCGCAAACCTTCAAGGTGCGCAGTTTTCTTTTGGTCTTGGTGCCTTTGCTTTTGGTTCTGACTAAGAATATCGCAGATCAAACTCTGGAAGACCCGTGGCTGACGATTTTGGCAACCTTCGGTGTAACCTTGGCTTTCATCGCCGTGAACTTTCGCAATGATTTTATGGATCACATGCATGGCGTAGATCGTGTCATGATTCGCAGTGGCAGCCGTGCTATTCAACGAGGTTGGACAACGGCGGCTCAGGTGCGCACATGGGCCAATGTGTTTGTGTTCCTTTCTTTGCTTTGTGCTTTGCCTGTGATGATCGTGGTTCCTCAAGTGGCCGTGTTAACGGTGTTGGCTTTGATGGTGGGTTTGTGGGCGCAGTTTAAAAAACGCAAATCCTTTAAGGATCACGTCGGCGGAGAGTTTGCTTTGTTCCTTCTGTTGGGTCCGATGCTCACTACAGGATACCAACTGTCTATGGCAGCAAGTTTTGACGTGGAGATCATGTGGCTGGGCGCTCTTTGGGGCTGGCTCGTGACCTTTGTGGTTCATTTGAAAAACTTTAAAAACATTTTGCCGAGCAGCCAAGCGGGGTTCACGAACACCGTGAACTGGTTGGGTTTTGATAAATCACGTCGTCTGCTGGCGGGATGGTGGTTGGCCTTTGTTTTCTTCAATCTCATTTTCCATCTAGAGTATGCGGGAATCTATTGGGGCTGGTATTTGACGGCGATTTTGCTGTTCATTTCTTTTCCCTTCATTCATCGTTTGCGCCGGGCGAGCAGTCCCGTGGGCAGCGAACTAATGGTGGCTTTTCGTTCTGGATTTAATCTTTTTGTGATCGCTGTGGGATTGTGGGTTTTTGAATGTCTTTGGTATCTGTTTCAGTAAATAGAAACATCGCTGTGTTCTGTGCTGAAGCGGATGCTATGGAGAAAGCCCGCCACTGGAGTGAATTTCTCAAGGCTCCTTTAAACCCTTCTTCTGTGGAAGATTTCTTTTTTCATTTTCATGTGAGTTCTAGTTCAGTCTTTGTGCGTGATTTAGAAAAGCGCACTCTGGAAATCGATTTCGATAAAAACCATCTCGACTATCAAAGAAAAGGCCATCGTGGAAAGAACGAGCTCGTGGCCAAAGCCTTAGGTGTAGCAAAGGGCTACCATCGCATTTTGGATCTTTCCGTGGGTTTGGCTGTAGACAGCGTCTTCCTCACGCAATTGGGTTTCCAAGTGACGGGGGTGGAAAGATCTCCGGTCTTGTACGCTTTGTTGAAAGAGGCTTTCGAGCGCACTCAAAAGGACTATTTGAAATCCTATAACTTGGTTTTTTCGGACAGTTTAAAATATCTCCAGGAACATAGATCTTCTATGGAGATTGATTCTATTTATTTTGATCCAATGTATCCTCATAAAAAGAAATCGGCGTTGCCGAAACAAGAGATGATGGTCTTCCGTGATTTGGTCGGCCATGATGATGATGCGGCGGAAGTTCTCAAAGAAGCTTTGGCCTGTCCCGTTCAGCGTGTGGTGGTGAAAAGACCGATTCATGCTGAAGAGCTTTTGCCGGGAGTGCGCCATTCTTACGAAGGAAAGGTAGTTCGTTATGATACTTATGTGGTTGGGTAGTTTTGTTCTCGTTCTCTGGGGTATGACAGAGTCCCGTAAGTACGCTTCTTTGCTTCTCGGAGAATTCCAGAAAAAGTTTTATCAAACGGGTTTTGAAGCTGCCTTGCCTAAGATGCTTCGTCGTGTGGCGAGTGTTGTGGCTTTGGAAGTCTCTCCGCAGAGATCTCTCTACACGGGCATGGCCCTTTATAATATGCGCATCGTAAGCCAGCGTTCGGCTGTTTTGATGATGTGCCTGAGCACCTTGGGTGTGTGGTGGATTCTTTCTTTAGGTCTGCTCTTTTTGAACTACAACGGTTTGATGTTCTTAGGAGTCGGTGTCTTGTTGTTCGTTGGCGCTTTGAACCTTCCGCGATTTCAAAATCTTTTGAAGTGGATCGCCATGACGGGTTTATTCCTGTTAGGCGGAGAAATGATGCTTCGCCAAGCCAGTGTCTTGCCGATGATGATGGGCGACGGGGAATTGGCCTTCTTCTTGGCGGATGGACGCTTTGTTGCCGTCGGTACGCTTTTTATTTTGGCTGTTGTGGTGAGTTTTATCGTCGAAGAAGAGTTTTGGTCTTTCCCATTGGCTTTGAGCTTGATGGTGGCCAATACGATTTCGTTCAATGGAGCCCTGGGTATTTTTGCTGGTGAAAGAATAGGTCGCTTATTGCTTTTCTGGTGGAGAACTCGCTCTTTGAATCAGGATTGTCGTCGTATCGGATGGCAGTTTTCGTTGTCATCAGCGGCGGGAGTTCTCTTTGGTCTTTTCATAGCGGGGGAGGCTCGCTCCACACTGGGGGCCGGTTCTATGGGAATGGGCTCTATGCAGGATAAATTGTCTTTGCTGGTGACCTTGTTGGGAGTCATTTTGCTCTTCCAATTCTTGGCACAAATGGTGTGGGGACACTTCGGAGCCCAAGTGAAAGTCGATGAGTTGCAGGAAGTGAAATACTTCGGCCGTCTTTGGGGGCAGCGTCAGTTGTTGTCTCTGGAGGGGATGACTTGGGCCAAAAGCAAAGTTCATCAAAGACTCAACGAAATCAAATACCATCTTCAAGGGTTAGAGACTGTCAAAAGCGGGCAGATCCCTGAGGTGATCCAAACTCGACTTAAGACTGAAGAAGAACAACTTTCCAAGTTGGAGCATGAAGTTCTGAAATCTCTTAGTTAAGCTGAATTCGTCATGGCAGATGAAAAAGAGCTTAAAGAACGTATTTCAGATTTAGAACATGAGCTGGCGGTGAAAGACGCGGAACTTTCCCGCTACCGCCATGAATTGGGTAAGGCCAACGGCGCCTTAGAGAAAATCATTGCCCAGGTCAGCCAAGAGCTCAAGATGGCGCAAACTCTGCAAAAGTTTTTGTCTCCTACCGAGTTGCCCAATGTTCAGGGCTTTGATTTCAGCACCAAGTTTGTTCCGGGCACCCGTTTCGGCGGAGACTACTTCGATATCTTTGAACACGAAGATAAACTGAAGTTCGGGATTCTGATCTCCAGTGCCAGCGGTTACTCGCTCTCGTCTTTGTTGCTTTCGGTGATTATTAAAATTTCTTCTCAGATTGAAGCTCGCCGGGGATTGGCTCCGGATAAAGTAGTTGCTCTACTTGCTAAGGAAGTTGTTCCCCATATTCAGAACGAAGACCGGGCGAGCCTTTTTTACGGTGTGGTGGATCGTCGCAGTTATGAGTTTCAGTATTGTTCCGTGGGAACTATGGATGGTTTTCTTCAAGTCTATGGACAAGAAACCCTCGTGGAGTTGCTCCCTACTGGACCCGCCCTTTCTAAAGACTATAACACGGAGCCGCAGAGTAAGTCTTTGCAGCTCAACTCCCGTGACCGCCTGATTCTTGCGACAGACGGTCTTAAGAACTCTCAGAATCCCCTCGGTGTGAACTGGGGAGGCCATGGAATTTCTCAAGCGATCGCTCAAGCTCCGAAACAGGGTGTTCATGAGTTGCGCAATGAGATCCTCTTTGCGAATGAGCGTTACACTGGGAAGCAGGACCCCTTAAGAGACCAAACTTTAATCATCACAGAGGTTAAAGATCGAGTCATTAAGCTCGCAAAAAACTAAGATGGCTGTTCTTTTGGAAATCAGTTTATTGACGATGATCCGGATTTATTCTTGATTGGCTCGCAAATAGAGCCCAGGACTGGACTTCGCGATTTTATTTCTGTAAGACTATAACGTTGTTCATTCATTGTCAGAAAGGATACTCAGATGGCTGAAGTGAATATTTATGAAGGTGCCTTGGATAAAGGTTTAGAAGGCGTAGTCGCTTGTACGACAAAAGTTTCTTTTATTGTTGGCGATTTTTTGAATTTCCGTGGATACACGATCGATGATTTGGCAGCAAATTCGACGTTTGAAGAAGTGACGTATCTTCTTTGGAACGATCGTTTGCCAAGTGCTCAAGAGTTGGCAACATTCAGCTCTGAATTGCACAAAGAGATGGCTTTGAGTCCCGATTTCATCAAAGTTTTGAAAGGCATCCCTACAAATGTACATCCGATGGGATGGTTGCGTACTGCCGTGTCGTTGATGGCTCACTGGGATACAGATGCTAACGACAACTCTCCTGAAGCGAACTTGCGTAAATCAGTTCGTTTGACGGCGAAAATGGGAACTCTTCTTTGCGCATTCGATGCAATCCGCAAAGGCCAAGAGCCTGTAGCTCCTAAAACTGACAAGTCTTTGGCTTGGAACATGATGTACATGTTGGGCGGTGGCAAAGAGCCTAACGCTGAACACGTTAAAGTGATGGACACTTGTTTGATCCTTCACGCTGACCACGAATTGAACTGCTCTGCATTCGCAACTCGTGTAACAGCTTCTTCATTGTCTGATCTTCACTCTGCGATTGTTTCTGCAATCGGCGCTTTGAAGGGTCCTCTTCACGGCGGAGCGAATGAGCAAGTGATCTTGATGTTGCAAAAAATCGGCAACATGGAAAAAGCTCAGCAATTCGTTAAAGACGCTTTGGCGGCTAAAGAAAAAGTTATGGGCATTGGACACCGTGTATACAAAAACGGCGATCCACGTGCACGTATCTTACGTGGCATGTCTGACAAATTGACTAAAGACGCTGGTATCCACCACATGTACGAAATGTCGACTTTGATTGACGATACTATGTACAAAGAAAAGGGTTTGATGCCGAACGTGGACTTCTACTCTGCAACGGTTTACTTCTCTATGGGTATTCCAACAGATTTGTTCACTCCAATCTTTGCGGCTTCTCGTATTTCTGGCTGGTGTGCACATGCTTTCGAGCAGTATGCAAACAACAGAATTTACCGTCCTCGTGGTAAATGGGCTGGTAAAGAAGGTTTGACTTGGAAACCTGCAGCTCAAAGATAAGAGCTTCGGATTTTAATTAAATCTCAAAAAAAACCGCAGTCCAAAAAGACTGCGGTTTTTTTTGAGATTCTTGCGAGGTAGGGACTTACTTTTGGTAGCGCAGCCGCGTTAGTTCATGCACCTTGCATTACATTTTCTGTCGAAAGACACAGATCAAATTATTGTTAAATTGATACACTAGCGGCGTGGGATCCATTCCCTAAATTCTTGGTGTCCCGAGCTGGATGCTCGGGACAGGGGGCTTGGGATCTCCCAATTGTCAGGATGCTCACGCTGTGATCGAGCTATGATCTTTTTAAATACCACCACGCCATGGGATTGTTTCAAATTATTAAGATGTCCTTGGCATATCTCACCGCACTCTTTGTTCCTCAAATCCAAATTTTCAGCTAGCCTTTGAATATGAATTTCCCAGGAGGAAGTATGAATTCAGTTCGCGGTTTTGCTGCCCACGGTCCTAAAGAAAAATTGGTACCTTATTCTTTTGAGCGCAGATCTCCAAGAGACAGTGACGTTGTCATCGACATTCAGTATTGCGGCGTCTGTCACTCAGACATTCACTCTGCTCGCAACGAGTGGGGAGGAGCCATGTATCCCCTAGTTCCGGGACACGAAATCATTGGCAAAGTCACTCAAGTGGGTTCCAAGGTGACACGCTTTAAAGTCGGGGATCTTGCCGGTGTCGGTTGTATGGTGGACTCTTGTCAAGAGTGCTCGAGCTGCGGAATGGGACTTGAGCAATATTGTGAAAAAGGTTTTGTCGGCACTTACAACAGCAAGGGCAAAGATGGAGCGATCACTATGGGTGGATACTCTACATCTATCGTTGTTCAAGAACCCTTCACTCTGAATATCTCTCCAAAACTTGATATCAAGAAGGTAGCTCCTTTGCTTTGCGCGGGGATTACGACTTATTCTCCTCTTCGCAATTGGAATGTCAGCAAAGGCCAGCGTGTGGGTGTTGTGGGCTTGGGTGGCCTGGGTCATATGGCTGTGAAGTTCGCGAACTCTTTTGGTGCCCATGTTGTGGTTTTCACAACCTCGAGCAGCAAGATGGAAGATGCCATGCGCCTAGGGGCCCACGAAGTTGTTCTTTCGAAGAGCGAAGATGAAATGAAAGCCCAGATGAATCGTTTTGATTTCATCATTAATACTGTATCTGCACCCCACGATGTGAATCCGTTCATTCAGTGTTTGAAAATAGATGGGGTTATGGTCTTTGTCGGTGTTCCTGATAAACCGCCCGTGATTCAACCATTCGCCTTGATCGGCAAACGCCGTTCGGTGGCAGGATCTTTGATCGGTGGAATTCAAGAAACTCAAGAGATGTTGGATTACTGTGCTGAGCATGGAATCACCTCAGATGTGGAGATGATCAAAATGGATCAGGTCAATGAGGCCTATGAGCGCATGATCAAATCCGATGTGAAATACCGCTTCGTCATCGATATGGCATCCTTGAAAGCCTAAGAAATAAGGTAGGGACTTACTTTTGGTAGCGAGCTTGCGTCAACCGACGCAGTGTTGCTACCAAAAGTAAGTCCCTACCTTTCGGTCTATTTTTTTAATAGGAGGCTTTGTTCTTCAGGATGTCTGTCGAACCAGCGAGCCACATAGGGGCAAGTTGGAATGATGTGAACATTTTCAGATCTTGCCGCTTTCAGAACTTCACGCACTAAAAGATCAGCAATATTTTTTCCCCGAGATTCCACCGGGACTTCCACAGAAAAAACATCATAGGAATTTAAAGGTCCGCGGCGGTAAAGAGCATGAGCCTCACCACCAAGGACCTGAGTTGAGAATTTTTTATTGGCGATATCGTGTTTGATTTCCATAATTCACCTCTGTGAAAAGTGTATCCAAACAGACTTTCCAAAACAAGCGTCTAAAGTTGCGCGCGTTTTTCTGATTTCATCAGAATGCCTTGCTCTTCTGGATGCTTTTCAAACCAGCGCTTCACGTAAGGACAAGTGGCAATGACTTGCACGTCTTCTTCCTTGGCGACACGCAGGGCTTCACGCACCAGTTGGTCCGCGATGTTTTTACCGCGTGCTTCTTCAGGCACTTCTGTGGCCACAAGTTCATAGGCGTTGTCTGGACCCCGGCGATAACGAATCTTGGCTTCGCCGCCATCGACGGAGGCTGTGAACTTTCTGTTGGCAGTATCGTTCTTGATTTGCATAGAGTCTCCTTAGGTAAAGGTCTATTTTAGCCTTTGCCTACCAGGGAGCTGCAATCCTTGTGAAGAGGTTTTGTCAAATGTCGTGTTTTTAAAGGGGACCCAGAGCGAGCCCCTTGTTCTTCAGAGAATTCGCTGTTGCTTGCCAGTGAATCAGTCAGCAACAGCCTTGGAACTATTTGGATTTATTCTTTTGGAAACCGAAACGGCGTTTGCTGCCGCCGGATTTTTTACCAGGGCCGCCAGCTCCACCGCCGCCGCCACCTTGGGGGCGACCACCGCGAGGGGGACGACGACCACCACCGGATTTGCGTGCAGCCTCAATAGCCGCTTTCGCTTTGCCCACGCTCACCACAGCCGCTTTTTCAACTTCGGCTGCATGGTAAGGTTGATCTGTCACGACTTCGATTTTTTGGCGAGTCGTTTTCTCAATAGCAAAGAGGTAAGACTTTTCTTCTGCCGTACAGAAAGAAATCGCAATACCTTCTGCGCCCGCACGAGCCGTACGACCGATGCGATGAACATAGTTTTCCGGAAGGTGAGGTAATTCCAAGTTGATCACGTGAGTGATGCCGTCGATGTCGATACCGCGAGACGCAATATCCGTTGCCACAAGGACACGGATTTTATCATTGCGGAAGTCTTCAATCGCGCGTTGACGAGCATTTTGAGATTTATCGCCATGAATAGCTGCCGCAAGAACGCGGTTCTTTTCGAGTTTTTCAACAACGCGATTTGCTCCGTGTTTCATTTCCACGAAAACGAGAACTTTGAAAAGCTCATTGCTCTTCAAGAGATGCAAAAGAAGGTTGAGCTTTTCTTTCTTTTCAACAAAGTAAACGCTTTGAACAATCTTTTCAGCCGTTGTTGCCACCGGAGTGACCTCAACCTTTTTAGGATTGTTCAAGATCGACTGAGCCAGCTTTTGAATTTCACTTGGCATCGTTGCAGAGAAAAACAAATTGTGAGTTTTCTTAGGCAACATCGGAAGAATGCGTTTGATGTCCGGCATGAAGCCCATGTCCAACATACGATCGGCTTCATCTAAGATGAAGGCTTCGATTTTATCCAGACGCAGATACTTTTGCTCGATCAAATCCAAAAGACGGCCCGGTGTAGCCACCAAGATGTCCACGCCCGCTTGAAGGGCTTTCACTTGAGGACCCTGTCCAACGCCACCAAAGATCACAGCGTGCTTGAGCTTCAAGTGGCTGCCATAGGTTTCAAGGCTTTTGTGAATTTGGATCGCCAACTCACGAGTCGGAGTCAGAATCAAAGCGCGAGGACATTTGGATTCCAAGCGTTTGTGATTCTTAGCAAGATTTTGAAGCAAAGGAAGACAGAAGGCTGCTGTTTTACCAGTGCCTGTTTGTGCAATACCCAAAAGGTCATGCCCTTCCAAGATGATTGGAATAGCGGCTAGCTGAATAGGTGTCGGAGTTTCGTATCCTGTTTCTTTCAGAGCAAATTGAAGGGGAGCAACCAGGGGGAGATCAGTAAATTTTGTAGATGTCATCGGGGCGTTGTAACAGGTTTATCAGGGGGCTGCAATAAACTAGTCCGGACGGGCCGAAATTGAGGCTGAATAGGGCAAGATGCTCTCGATTAAGCTCCATAAACGACTTGGCCTTCATAGGGGCTCACATTCCTCCCGTGATCTCTCAGTGACCTTGTAAAAAGTCGCTCCTTCTTTTGGTTTTGCACTGGCCATTTTTTAATTCCAGTTCTAAGCTGGGGACCTCAAAAAGGGGAGATTTATGGCTTCTGTTTTTACCAAAATTATTTCTGGCGAGTTGCCGTGTTACAAAATCTATGAAGACGATCTGGTGCTTTCATTTTTGGCATTGGATCAAGTGAACTTGGGTCACACTTTGGTGATTTCAAAAGAAGAAATCAATCATTGGACGGAAGTTCCCCCTGAGACTTACGCTCATCTTCACAAAGTATCGCAAAAAATTGGCAAAGCCATTCTTGCGGCTTCGGGATCGCCTCGCGTAGGTCAAATCGTAGCGGGTTTTGAGGTGCCTCATTATCACCTGCACTTGATCCCGGCGTGGTCAATTCCAGATCTGGATTTTAAGCGCGCGCAGAAAAGATCCGACGCTGAAATGAAGCAGATTCAAGCTGAAATCATCAAGAATCTAAAATAGTCTTTTTGTCCGGATTTTGTTTGTCACTTGGGCCCATCCCCACTAAAACGAGGGAATGGGTGTCACCAGGTTTTTGCAGCATGTATCTTCAAGGAAGTCTCGATAATGAAATTAGAAAAATCTCTTCTTGAAAATGTGCTGCAGAAAAACTTTGCTCTGACCTCTTTCCGTGAAGGTCAGTACGAAATCATCACCGATGTCTTGGCAAAAAAAGACGTCTTGGCGGTCCTGCCAACAGGTGGTGGTAAGTCTCTTTGTTATCAGTATCCTGCAGTTTATCTTGAACAATTGGTGATCGTTATTTCGCCTTTGATCGCTTTGATGAAAGATCAAGTGGCTTCTCTTTTGGCCAAGGGAATCCCGGCGGGATGTTTGCATTCTGGTCAGTCGGATAATGACAAGCGTGCGGTTTTTGCGCAAATCGAAAAAGGTGGAACTTTCATTCTTTATTTGTCTCCTGAAAGAGCTCAAAAAGAAGGTTTTCAGCGTTGGATTCAAAACCGCAAGGTAGGGCTTTTTGCCATCGATGAGGCCCATTGCGTGTCTCAATGGGGTCATGATTTCCGCGAAGAGTACAGTCAGTTGCGCATTTTGAAATCTCTCAGACCCGATGTGCCGATTTTGGCTCTGACAGCTTCGGCGACACCTATGGTTTTGAATGATGTCTCTCGTAATTTGACTCTTCATAAACCTGAACGTCGTGTCCACGGATTCTATCGCTCTAATTTGTACTATCAAGTCGAACCCTGTGTGGATGATGACATGAAGGTGGAGATGCTGATGCAGGGTTTGAAACAGAATCCTGAAGGTCGTATTTTGATTTATTGTGGCACTCGCAAGGTCACCGAAGAGCTTTCCAACTATTTGCAGAAAACCATGAGTGATGTTGGTTTTTATCATGCCGGTTTATCTGCAGATGAGCGAACGAAGACTCAAGAGGCTTATTCTCAAGGGCGCTTGAGAATTCTTGTGGCGACCAATGCCTTTGGCATGGGCATCGATCAACCAGATGTGCGTCTGGTGATGCATTATCAGATGCCGGCCAACATCGACTCTCTCTATCAAGAGATGGGCCGTGCAGGCCGTGATGGAAAGCCCTCCACATGTCTTATGCTTTATGCAAAAAAAGACAAAGGTTTGCAGTCTTATTTCATCTCTAGTTCTGAAGCGCCTTTTGAAATCAAAGATTCACGCTGGAACAATCTGGAAGCTCTTGTGAATTACTCTGAAGGCAGTGAGTGCCGTCATTCAGAGATTCTGACTTATTACCGCGACTCTCAACGTATTCCACGTTGCGGGCATTGTGATAATTGTGAGCCGGCTTCTGAGCGTCGTATTCAACGTCCGATGAAAAAACTCACAGTAAATGGGGCTAAACCAACCAAACTTCGTCGCAGCCGAGTGGCTGCGCTGATTGATTCTCCTCTGAATGATATTCAAGAAGTTCGCTTTCAAGCTTTGAAACGTTGGAGAAAACAGAAGGCTTTGGAGTTGGATGCTCCAGCCTTTGTGGTCTTCAGCGATCAAACTTTGAAGCAAATGGCGATCAAAAATCCACAAAATTTGGAAGAGCTGCGGGATGTTCATGGTGTTGGGGATGCTAAGATCGACAAATACGGTCCTGATGTCCTAGCGGAGCTCATCGCCTCCGAATACTGAAATTAGTTCAAAAACATCAGTGGTTTCAGATGCTTTGGTATTTGCTCTCATTTGATTTTCAATTGAGTTACATGCCCTTCTCAACAACAAAGGTTTCTGCACGCCCTTTTTGCATTTCCCGGAGGACCGCCATACAAGGCTCTCTCCTGGGAGAATTAAAAGAATGAAATGGATCCTTTTCGGCTTGCTAGCCAGTTCGACATGCGCCTTCGCGCAAACTTCAACAACCACAACAGAAGCGATTTCTATTACGGCACCAGCTGGAGAAGTGACAGAAGTAGCCCCAGAGGCGACTCCTACTCCAGAAACCACTTTGGTCGTCAGTGCTCCAAAAGTTAAAAAAGAAAAACCGGCCTTTGAACACAAAGCATACGGTTACTTCAGTTTCAGCCGCCGTGAGACCTTTAAAACGATCCAAAACCTTGAGCCGATCGAACGCAACGAGATTGATTTCGCAGAAGTTGCTTTCGAGGGTGAGTATCAGCTGACCCCCACAAGTAAAATCGAATTCGAAGTGGAATTCGAACACGGTGGTGTGGGAACAACGATTGAGTTTGATCCCTTCGAAGAGTTCGGAGAGTTCGAACAGGAAATCGAACAGGGTGGTGAAGTCGCTGTTCCAGAGTTGTACTACAAGAAGACCTTTACATCTACAGATTCAGCATTGCAAGTCGGCCGCTTCCCTCTCTTCATTTCTTTGGGCTCTATCTTAACTAAACCACACAAATACCCAACGATCTTGGCTTCAGACCTCGAGATTCGTATGATTCCAATGAACTGGACGGAAACGGGCATTCAATTCGAACAAAAATTTCAAGAAGCGACATTTCGTGCAGCCACTGTGAGCGGTTTGAATTCTGAGTTCTTCCGGAGCTACAATTGGGTTGGCGGTGGCCATCAATTGAAACTCGAGAAAAGCAACTCGGATGATCTGGCGATCTTGGGAAGCTTGGAGTGGGGATCTATTTCTAAAGGACAAGGCCTCGCGGTGTCCTATTACACGGGAAACACCACAAGCAATCGCTATAAAGTGGATAAATTGAAAGACGAAGCGAATGTCACTATCTGGTCTGCCATGTTGAACTGGAAGTTCGGGCGATTTGGAGTTTCTGGGGAGTACATTCAAGGTGACCTTCAAAATTCTGAGAAGGTTGTTGCTGCCAATTCCACTTTGGGTGGTTTAGCGAAACCAAAAGCCTTCGCGCCATTGGGAAAAACTGCTGTTCTACAGTCAGGTATGGTTTCCTATGATCTTACAGATGATTTCGTGATTTATGTGAAAGCCGAACACGTGGATACATTTGCCAACGTTGACGGCAACATTGCCAAAAACCCTCGCTACGATGTGAGCAGAAGATCTGGTGGGTTTATGTGGACATGGGATACTGCCATGTTCTTGAAGGCGCAATACGCTCGTGAGCATACAGAGCTGGAAGGTTTGCCTGAGACTTATCAGGCCAGCCTTGCCGTGGGATTTGATTTAGACACTTTTAATAACTAGTTCATCAATACAGAGGAGAAATTATGAAATTCCTTAAAGCCGCCATCATGACTTTGGCGTTCTCGGCGTCGGCTCAGGCCGCCACGAACCAAGAGATTATCAACAACGTAAGTTACAAAGTTATTTTGGCAACTTATCAAGATTTGGCTCAAGCCACTGCCACATTGTCTGCTGTAGTTGACGATATGGCTGCTAACACAACTCAAGAGAACTTGGATAAGGCGCAAGAAGCTTGGCGTGCTGCTCGTATTCCTTGGGAAAGTTCTGAAGCTTTCTTGTTCGGTCCAGTGGATTCATTGAGTATTGATCCAATGCTGGACACTTGGCCTTTGAACAAGCTTGATCTTGATCAAGTTTTGGGCTCAAACCGTGCGATCACAAAAGAATTTGTTCGTGCTTTGGGAACAAATCTTCAAGGTTTCCATACTTTGGAATACATCCTGTTCGGTGATGGCAAAACATCAAACACAAAACCAGCATCTTCTTTGACTGCAAAACAAAAGGAATATGCGAAGGCGACAGCTTCTTTGCTTGCTGAATACACTGGCAACTTGGCTCACGCTTGGACAAACAACTACGATCCTGAGAATCCTAAAGCTCCAGGTTATGTGACTATCATCAGCAAACCGAACTATAACAATCCATTCTATTCTTCTGACAGAGCAGTTATGGAAGAGTTTGTCCAAGGTATGATGGGTATCCTAGATGAAGTGGCGAACGGAAAAATCGCTGATCCAATGGGTGCAGACATCAGCTCTGCAAACATGGCCTTAGTTGAATCTCCGTTCTCTTGGAATTCTTTGAATGACTTCACTCACAACATTCGTTCCGTTTACAGCATTTACACAGGTCACTACCGTCAAAACAAAGGACCTGGCGTAAAAGATCTTGTAGTTCGTGTAAATCCGGCTTTGGCACAAAAAGTTGAAAAGGACATTTTGGCAGCGATGCAATTGATCCAAGAAATCCGCCCAGCAAATGGCGGGGACTTCGGTCAAGCGATCTTCACTCAAGACGGTCGAGCTCGTGCGCAAAAAGCTATCAAGGCCTTGAATACACTTCATGGTTTGATGGAAAGCCAAGTTCTTCCAACTCTCGATCAATAATTTAGGTGCATATGAAGAAATCGATTCTTTCTTTGATGGGAATGATGGTGGTTATAGGAGCTGCAAATGCGGCTCCTTCAATCGATATGGATTATATCCATGCTGTGAAGTCCGGTGGCGACGCAACGATCATGATCAAAGGAGAATCGATTCGCGCTTATCGTAATCCTGCTCCTAATTTATCTGAAGAAGAGGTTCGCCGACATTTAACAGGCGATGCTCTTTTTGAGAAAAATTTTTCGGACGATCCTTCTCGTTATGACTATGGCTTAGGCCCGGTCTTTAACAATACCAACTGCAATGCATGTCACTCCAAGGACGGTCGTGGGGCTTTGCCCGTGATGCCTCGTGGACAGGAGTGGGTTCAGCTCAGGCAAAACGAATCCCTCTTCTTGCGTATCAGTATCGAAAGTGCAGCCTCCCAACATCCAAAAAGTGCCTTGAACAATTGGGGTGCTCCAGTCGCTGTTCCTGGATTTTCGGATCAACTTTTCCATTTGGGATCCATGGGTGTGCGTGATGATTTACCAGGTGTGGGCCAAGCCCAAGTTTGGATGAGTTACGAGAAAAGCACTTTCACTTATCCTGATGGCACTGAGGTGGAGTTGCGCAAACCGATTTTTAAAATCACAGAGCCTTACGATCAGTACTTTGATTCTGTGACGGGCCAAGTTCGCAGCCGACTTCTTGAGAAGGATGTGAAAACAAGTCCTCGTATGGGTACCGTGATGGTTGGATTGGCTTTGTTAGAGGCTATTAAAGAAGAAGACATCCGTGCTCTTGCAGCCCGTGATCTTTCTGCCGAAGGTGTTAAAGGCCAAGTGAACATGGTTTTTGATATTCAAAAAGCTTTAGCCAATGACCCTTATCCAGTTTCTATGGGACGTTTTGGTCTGAAGAACAATACACCTTCTGTGTTCCATCAATCCTTGGGTGCTCTTCGTGGTGATATTGGTGTGACGAACTATGCTTTCCCTAAAGAGAGCATTGCGGGAACTCCTCTTTTTGAAGACTTCGTTAAAGATCAATCTCCAAAACCATTGGAAGCTTCCAATCAAGTGGCTGATGATTTGGTATTCTATTCTCAAACTTTGGCAGTGCCTTCTCGTCGTAATGTGACGGAGGCTGAAGTGATTCGTGGGGGAGAAATCTTCCATCAAACAAGCTGCACAACTTGCCATCAGCCAAGCTTTACAACAGGCCCTCACGCGATCAGCGCTTTTGCGAACCAAAAGATCTATCCCTACACAGACATGCTTTTGCATGACATGGGTGATGGACTTGCAGATGGTCGTCAGGATTTCGATGCAAATGGCAGACAGTGGAAGACTCGTCCTCTCTGGGGAATCGGGCAAACTCAAACTGTAAACCCTCGTGCGGGATTCTTGCATGACGGTCGTGCGCGCACTCTTGAAGAAGCCATTCTTTGGCATGGTGGGGAAGCTGAATATTCTAAAAATAAGTTCGTCGCTCTTCCTGAGGCTGATCGTGGTGCTTTGATCCGTTTTATCCGCAGTTTGTAGTCTGAAATGGATTCCTTTAGTGATATTTAAAAACTGATCACTTAACGTGGCGGTATTTAAAAAGATCGCCGCTCGACCACAGTGTGAGCATCCTGACAATTGGGTGATCCCAAGCCCCCTTTCCCGAGCATCCGGCTCGGGAAACCAAGGAATAGAGCAGGTCGCCATCACTAGTGAATCAGTTTATTTTCGTTACATGTTTGATTGCAGAAATCTGAATGTGATTTTTTTTGATAAAATCTCATCTCAAAGTGATTGTCTCTTTCGATTTTTTCATAAACTGGACCTCGACGCTCTAGCGGGATTTCGAAATTCAAGGTTATCCTAATATCAAGCTTCTATTGGGGCTGGAGAAGGAGGTGGTGCTTATGATGAATTCATGTGACAGTACCAAGGCGGAGGTAAGGGCTTCTTAGTCCTCTACTTTCGCCGAGGATTCAAACACGAATCTTTCTTGAGGGCCGACCTGAGTGTCGGCCCTCTCTTCTTTTCCAGACTCTCTTGATATCCACTAAATACCGATAAATTCAGGGATAATTTCAACTTTGAAAGGCGCTTGCGCTATGTCCGCTGACGATAAAAAAGATCTCCAAGAACAACAGGACTCTGTTGTGACTATCGACTTTGAACAGGTCGAAGAGGTATCGCGCGCCTTTTTTCAAGAATCTCAGGAGATTCTTGAAGGCCTCGATCAAATCATTATGAAGTTGGAGGATGATCCCTCCAATGCTGATCACATCAATATGCTCTTCAGAAAAGTTCATACACTGAAAGGCAGTGTGGGCGCCGTTCCTGGAGGACAGCTCTTCGGATCTCTCGCTCATGAGTTCGAGGCTTTGTTGACCCAGATCAAGCGCGAAAGTCGTAAAGTCACCAAAGGCTGTATTGATTTATTTTTAAATAGCTCGCGACTCTTGAGTCTTTTGGCGGAGGCCTTGAGGGAAAAAAGAGAAGTTTATCCTGAAGAACTCAGTGAAGCCATTGAGCTGATCACAGAGTATGGCAGCTTTCAGTTTACTGATATCCCAGGCGGTGCGTCTGAGAAAAAGCGTGCGGTGTCTAAAGTGCATCGTGAAAGCGACGTGGCCGAGGAAGGCGTCTGGCTTTCGATCAAGCAGTTCAACGACATGCAGAAGCTCTCTGGGGAACTTTTAGTTATTAAAAATTTCTTCCAAATGATGAACCAGACGGTGAATTTCCGCACTGAGCCTGAACTCTTTGAGCGTCGTCAAAGTTCTTTTTCTCAATCTTTAGCAAAAATCAGTGAGCAATTTCAGAATCATATTCAAGCCATCCGCAAAGAGAAAGCGGAAGAGTCCTTCCAAGGGCTTCAGGTCCTGGTTCGCCAGGCTTCCACTGAACTCAATAAAACTGTTCAGCTCCACACTTCGGGGTTGGACATGTGGATTGATAAGGCTTTGGGTCGTGATCTTTATGAATCCTCAGTACATCTTGTGAGAAACTCCATTGATCATGGTATCGAAGATCAGTTCGAGCGCACTGTGGAGGGGAAACCTTCTATGGGACAGATCTATCTTGATATCAAAGAGATCAACGGTGTGATCCATCTTGAATTCCGGGATGACGGGAAGGGTTTGGATCGAGAGCGAATTCTGGCTCGCGCCGTGAAGAATGGCCTTGTCCGTGAAAATGAAGTGTCTTCGCTGACGGATCAAGATGTTTTCCAATTTATCTTTGAAGCAGGTTTTTCGACCAAGGATAAAATTACAACGATTTCCGGTCGTGGTGTGGGTATGGATGTGGTGATGACCACCGTTGAAAAATACGGAGGACATATCCAGATCGAGAGTCAGCCGGGCAAGGGATCTTGCTTTAAATTGATCGTACCTATTCCCCAGAATGTTATGGTGGAAAGTTCATTGCTTTGCACTTGGAGAAATCTTCAAGTGGCGGTCCCGTTGACAGCGGTCGCTCACATCAGTTCTTGTGAAGAGATGCAGGTCACCCATGTGGATCATTTGCGCTACTGTCAGTTCAACGGAATGACAGTGCCTTTAATGACCTACCAGGAAATGAAGGACTTAAGAGTGGATTCATCGTCCTTTGATGCTGATCGCTCATCGGCCATTTTTATTAAATCCAAACAGGCCACAGTGGCCTTGTTGGTGGATCGTATCGAATCCCAAACAGATCTTGTTATCAAACCCTTTGGAAAGATCATCGGACAGATGAAAGGCTTCAAAGGAATTTCTATTCTTGCAGATGAGAGAGTGGCTTATGTGATTGAGCCTGAAGAGTTGATGTCTCTGATGGTGATCCCTTCAATGGTGGAGGCCGCATGAGCGATTTTTTTGGTGATGATTTTACAGCTGAGCTCAAAGGCTATTTCATTGATAGCTTGATGAAGGAAGCTGAAAAGTACATTGACCTGGTCGATGACACCACTTGGAAGCGTCTCATTGGCGAGCTTGACGAGCAGGCTCAATCTTGGTCGGTGGATGCGAAGACCAACGAATTTGAGCATTTTGCTCAGTGGTTGACTCAATTTCAAGAAAAGATTCCTGGCTTTCAGCGTCCTGCGGATCTCTCTTCGGCTTTAGCCACACTGAAGGCCTATTTAGAGGCTCTTAACGTGGATAAGAAAGATTCACCGGAGTTCTTCCAGAAGTTTTCAGTGGAAGCGACAATCACTGGTCGATCTCAGTTCTTGCATTGTCGCATGGGCGATATCTCTTTTGTTATCTCGGTGAATTACGTTATGGAAGTTGTCGATAAGCTTCCTGTATATTCTTTGCCAGATCCAAAATCGGGCTTGAGTGGTGTCATTCCTTTTCGTGGAGAAGCCATCCCTGTCGTGAGCTTGACAGATTATGGATTTAAAAATGTCGCTGAAGAAAGACTCTATTTTGTGATCTGTGAGTGGGAGGGGACTCGCCTTGCCCTTCAAGTGACAGAGGCAGATCAGCTCTTAACATTGGAAAATGCCGAATTGCAGCCCGTGACTCAGGATAGCTTTATGATTTCTGTTCCGTTTATTACTAATTTCTTTATTCGTGAGAACAAGAGCGTAATGGTTCTTGATCTTGAAAAAATGGTGGCTTGAAGTGGATGCTTTTTATCTCTACCCGGGAAAGCTTGCGGCTTTCAGGGACGAAACTATTATCTCAACTCTTCTCGGATCTTGCGTGGCTGTGGCGATTTTTGACCCAGTGGCTCAGGTGGGAGGATTGAATCACTATCTCTTACCTGACGGTATGCCTGGTGAAACTTTAAATACTCGATATGGTGTTTTTGCTATTCCTGCACTTATTGATGAGTGCCTACGTCTCGGCGCTGATCGCCGTCGTCTGCAAGCCAAAGTCTATGGTGGTGCGAATGTTATCGCTGTAGCGAGTCTTGGTGATGGCATCGGCCGACGGAATATTGAAGTTGCTGACACTCTTCTTAAAAATTTAAATATTCCAGTGCTTGAGCGCAATGTGGGTGGAGAGTCTGCTCGCACAATCAAGATGAATTCCGCTACTTTTGAAATGATACATAATGTTTCCCGAGAGAGCGGTAATAAAGAAGCTCCCGTCGACGTTTCAGGCTTTCGCCCTCTCAGTGTGGCAAAGTCCGTGAAGGTTCTCGTGGTAGATGACTCAGCGACAGTAAGAACTTTGTTCACAAATATATTTACAAAGAACGGCTTGGAGGTGGTGGGCTCTGCCGCGGACCCTTATCAAGCTCGCGAGATGATTTTACAAAAGAAGCCTGACGTTATTACCTTGGATATCGAGATGCCAAAAATGTCCGGTGTGGTGTTCTTAGAGAAACTCATGAAGCATCATCCTATCCCTGTGGTGATGGTTTCTTCTTTGCAAAGCACAGGGGAGGCCGCATTGAAGTCTCTCGAACTGGGCGCTATTGAGTTTGTGCACAAGCCTTCGCAATTTGATCCGGCCGTGCTCAAGGACCTTGCGGGGATGCTTGTTGATAAAGTTCGAGCGGCAGCTTCGGTGAATATTCTGAGAAAGCTAAAAGAAAATCCTGCTCCTATTGAAACTCGTGTGACGACTGTGGCTCCGACGAAGCGTCGAGCAGCGGAATTAAAGGTGATCGTCGTGGGTGGAAATGCGGGCAGTGCCAATGCCCTTGAAAGTTTCATCAAAGGTTTGGCGGCAGATACTCCGCCTGTGGTGGTGTCTTGCAGTACCGTAGCCAACTTTGTGACGGCCTTCATCGGCAAGCTCAAAGGGCAATCGAAGGTCACTTCGGTTGTGGGTAAGGATGGGGATTTCTTGCGAATGGGTCATGTGTACTTCATTCCGGCGGAACACCACGGAAAAATTCAAGCGGCCACTCAAGGCGCTCAATTGAAGATCGCTAAAGGTGCTCCTGTGTGTTCGCAATTGCCATCCAGTGATGTGTTGTTTCAGTCAGCTGCTCAAGCATTTAATAAGGGCGTCTATGCTCTATTATTAGGAGGCTTCGGATCTGACGGTGTGAATGGTTTGACTGATGTGCAGCGTCTGGGAGGTGCTAGTATAGTGCAGCATCCAGATGAGGCGCAGTTTCCCTATGGACCACAAAAAGCCATTGAACTTGGAGTGGCAGATGAGGTACTTAAATCAGATATGCTGGCTCAGCATGTGATGCAGTATCGAAACCAAAATCTCTACTAGGACTTTACTTTGGAATTTTTGAATTACATCAATGGCGCATTTGCACCTGCCCAAGGGCAGGGAACTTTTCCCAAACCATCACCTTTTGATGGATCTGTGTTGGGGCAAGTGGCGGCCAGCGATGCCATGGATTTGGTGCTGTCTTTGCAGTCTTCCAAGAAAGCTTTGGCGACGGCAGAGAAAATGTCTCTTGCAGATCGAGCACTGCTTTTAAAAAAGATTGCAGATGAGATCGAGCGCAGAGCTGAAGAGATCGCTTTTCAAGAGGCCCTTCATCAAGGCTTGCCACAGTCCTTTGTTTTAGAAAACAGCGTGAAGGTGGCCGCGACTATTTTCCGTAAGAATGCCAATTCATTGAGTGATGATTTCGGCACAGGATCCTTGAAAGCAGATAAGATTTCTGTGAGTCAACTTTCGTCCGTGGGTTTGATCGGCATTGTGGCGGCTTGGCCCTTGAGTTTTCGTTTGATCTCTGAGCGTTTAGCTCCAGCTTTGGCGGCAGGGAATGCTATCATTGTGAAAGCTTCAGAGCACAGTCCTGTGACGGCGCAGATTCTTGGTGAAATCTTTTCGGCCGTTTCAATGCCTCCAGGTTTGGTTAATATTCTTCAAGGTAAATCCGAAGTGGCTCAAGCTCTTGCGGGACATCCATCTATTCGCGCTTTATCATCTGTGGGACGAGCTTCGACTTCAGAGGCTTTGGTTAAGGCGGGTATTTCGCAATTTAAAAAAATGCAGATTTCTTCGGGTGTTAAAAATGCGACTTTGGTTCTCGGTGAAACGGATTTTAAAACTCTGATGCCAGAGATATTAAGACCTTTTCTTTTGGGACAAGGTCAAATGGGCTGGAATATCTCTCGGGTCTTTATTTTAGAATCGGTGCAGAAAGAATTTATTGAAGCTCTCACTGATTATATGAACTCGTTGAAACCCCTGGCTTCACCGCAAGAAGCTGCGGTGTGGACCCCGATGATTTCGGAAGAAGCTCGTCAGGCTCTACATGAAAAAGTTCAATTCGGCATGAGCGAACATGGAAAAGTTTTGTGGGGTGGCGCTAACGCAGACTCTGCAGGATTTTTCTATAAGCCTACTGTGATGTTGGATTTACCAAATTGTTCGACTTTGCAACAAGATGAGGTCCATGGGCCCTTGCTGCTTATTACGCCGGTCAAATATCAGCACGAGATGTTGAAGTGGGTGAACACCTCTTATTTAGCTCATTCCGCGGTGGTCTGGGGACCTTTGCAAAAGGCTATGAAAGTGGCTGGTAAGATCGAAGCGGCTCATGTCTGGTTGAATTCTTGGCTTCAAGGTGAAACCCAAGTCATCTCGGGTCATAAACAATCCTCTTTTGGAATCCAAGATTTCGACTGGAACGGAAAGTTCTTCAGCGATGACAAAAAATTGACAGGCTCGCTATAACGTCAGGTCTTTGACGATTTCCTGTCAGTCGATTGACGAGATTTAGTTCAAAGCGTGGGTTTTCGCCCGAGTTTTGACTTCGCATTGAGGGCAAAAAGCTTCTTCTTTGACCTCAGAAATTTCCTTATCACACAAATGCTTTAGCTCCAACACCGTGCCGCAAAGTATGCAATTGTTTTGGGAAATTATAAACTCACGATGCTTTGTCGAGTCTGCTTTTTCGAAGTAATTAATTTTGCTGTATTCCATAGCTGCTCATCCTTGAGTGACTTCTCCGACATCCTGTCGAATCAGGTGAGTTAGTGCTTATGCAAAAGCTGTTCACAGACCAAAGTTAGATTGTCGTGAGGATCTTAATGAGGTGATCGACCTTAATGGGCTTCGTGAGATAGTCCGTGCATCCGGCATTGAGGCAACGTTCGCGGTCATCCTTCATGGCATGGGCGGTCAGGGCGATAATAGGTTTCTTGTATCCAGCTTCGCGAAGCTTTCTTGTGGCCGTATAGCCGTCCATCACGGGCATTTGAATATCCATAAGGATGATGTCGTAGTCGTTCTCCAGAGCTTTTTGAACTCCTTCAAAACCATTGGCGGCCAAAGCCACGGAAGCTCCTCGGCGGCTGAGAACTCGATTGATGAGCAAGCGATTGTCCTCAACGTCATCGATGAGGAGGATGGAAACATTGTTCAAAGGAAGATCGTTGTTTTCGATTTGTCTTTTGATTTCATCCGAGCTGTTTTCATAAGGACTTCGGTCTAAGGCAATGGACACCACAAATGTGGAGCCAACCCCTGATGTGCTCTCTTGTAAGGTCACATCTCCGCCTAAAAGTTGTGCGAGCTTTTTTGAGAGAACGAGGCCCAGGCCGGTTCCCTCGTACTTGCGTGAGATGGATCCATCCAATTGTGTGAACAGCTGAAAGAGCTGATCTCTTTGATGCTCGGGGATTCCGGTGCCCGAGTCCTTGATTGTGAATTTGAGTTGAGTCTCTGAAGCCTCATAGGTCACTTTCACGACGCCTTTTTCTGTGAACTTTATTGCATTTCCAATAATGCTACAGAGAATCTGCTTTAATCGTGTGGGATCTGAATAGATATTCTCGGGAATAAAGCCACGACGAGTGAAGTCCACTTGCACAGACTTGCCATAGGCTTTTTTAACCATGGACTCGTGAATCTCATTCATTAGAGTGGAGAGTGTAAAGCTGCTCTTTTCCACTTCAAGGTGTCCGGCTTCCACTTTCGAAAGATCGAGAATTTCATTGATGATTTTTGTTAGGCTCTCGCCTGTGCGCTGAATAATACCCACATACTGTTCGCGCTCAGAGGCAGAGAGTTGTGGATCCTTCAAAAGATCGGCAAAGCCCATAATCGCACTGAGAGGTGTGCGAATTTCATGACTCATATTTGCTAAGAAAAGACTTTTCACGCGATTGGCTGTTTCCGCTTGATGTCTTTGGCCGATATTGGTTTTGAGTTCCAAAGCCATTTTATTCAATGAGCGGGCGAGGCGACCTAGCTCATCTTCGGTACGAACAGGGACCTGAATTTCAAAATGCCCTCGGCCCACTTGGTGAGCGGCTTCGTTGAGTTCTTTGAGGCCGCGAGAGAGGTTGCGGCTGAGAGTAAAGGTTAAGAAGAGACCAGTGGTCTCTACAAGAAGAACTGCAAAGAAGAGAATGAAGATGAGTAAGTGTTCAAGCCATCTTGAGCCGGCTCCTAAGGTATTTGAGAAGTCCTGCTCTAAGAGAGTCATTTCGTCATTGAGTTTGTCGATGCGATCTAATGTCGCAAAAATATCTCTGTCGGAAGCTTTGGATTGAATGAGCTTATGAAGAGCTTCACCATAATTCATAAGATCGGCTGTCATTTGATCGCCCACAGTCCAAATCTCTATGGCATCTTTGACATGTTTGACGTTATGAAAACGCAGAATCAAAGTCATGACGCCATCAATGTCTTCAGGATGTATCTTTCCATCCAGAAAGCCTTGGCGAGCCGCTTTAAGATCCGGATTCTCTTCGTTCAAGAGAGCTTTGCGGGCTTGGCTGTCGCCGAGGGGAACGCGCAAATGATTTTTAAAATTGTCGAAATATTTTGGATCGCGCGAGCGAGTGTATTTATGCAAACTTAAAACGGCATCCTTTTGAGCCTTCGACCACAGGCTTTCCCCAGTGACAAAGCTTCTTACTGAAGACAAGGTGTTCATCGCGAAAAAAAGAGTGACGAGCTCTAGCGCTATAAGCAGAGCCATGACTCCAATCACGGTGTAAAGTTTGGTTGAAACTGGAAGATACTTCCAAAAACGCCTTAAGCCCATGCACATCCTTGATGAGATCTTATCGGAATGAGATGGGGTGGGTTCAAGACCGTTAAGGTCTCCTGTCGATTACATGTGCTTAATGTCGATAAGGGGCTGTCTCGAGGTGAGACAAGCTCCTCTGAAAAACTAGTCGAGGTAACTGGTTTTTAATTTTTGATCCATCTCATGCTTTTCAAACGCGAGAGTGATCAGCTGAGTGATTAAAGATTTATAAGGAAGACCTGTCGCTTCCCACATTTTTGGATACATAGAAATTTTTGTGAAGCCCGGAATCGTATTGATCTCATTGATCACAAGATCCCCATTGTTCTTCATAAAGAAATCCACGCGAGTGAGGCCATCACAACCCATAGCTGTGAAGGTGCGCTCGGCCATTTTTTGGATACGGGCAATGGCATCTGCTGGAATTTCCGCAGGAATCTTAATCAAAGCGCCGTTGTCATCCACGTACTTTGCTTCATAAGAATAAAAATCATGCTGCGGAATCACCTCTCCAGGTAGTGAAGCCTTAGGAGATTTATTGTGTCCCATCACCGAGCATTCTAACTCGCGACCTTGAATAAATTCTTCCGCCAAAACTTTATAATCGAACTGGAAAGCATCTTTCAAATTCTTGGCATAATCTTCAGCGGTTTTGATTTTATGAACGCCCACAGAAGAACCTGCATTTGCAGGCTTGATAAAGAAGGGAAGTCCCAGCTGTGCAGACACCTGATCAAAAGACAGCGCATTTTCTGGAGTGAGCAGTATGTATTTTGCAGAAGGAATTTGAGCATGAGCCAAAAGACGCTTCATGATTTCTTTATCCATGCCTGCCGCTGAAGACCAAACGCCACAGCCGACGAAGGGCAGTTGAGCCATCTTGAAAAGTCCCTGAATGGTTCCATCTTCGCCCATAGTTCCATGAAGAATAGGAAAGGCGCAGTCGAGAGATGTTTTAGAGTGATCTTTGAGAGAATAAAGAACTGGTTTTCCTTGAAGAGCCATCAAAGCCACAGATTCTGCCTGTGGAGGCAGAGCTTTATCTTCGATCTTCACATGATTGAAGATGCTCATGTCAGGAAAGCGGTACCAACTGCCTTCTTTGCTGATTCCGATTAGACAGAAATCAAATTTGTCCTTATCAAGAGCGTCCGCGATATTTTTTGCTGAACGCAAGGACACTTCGTGCTCAGCTGATTTTCCACCAAAAATAAGGGCAATTGTTCTTTTCATTCTTAAATCCTAACAAGATCCGAAGTGAGGGTCAAAAAAAGTGTTAGGCCCACTCTACCAGCTCATGAGCCAGGCCAAAGATTCCTTTGAAGACCTCATGAGGTTTTGCCTCGTCATACATATAAGCTGGGGTAGTAACTACTTTGGTCTCGCGGTCCGTGATGTAGTCGTCTACAGGACAATCTTCATGTTGAGCGCCGGTTTTGAGAATTTCAGCTGCAGTGTCCTTGTCGTTTCCAATAGTCACAGTGACTTTTTTGTCCCCGAGAACTTTGGCCACCAGGACGGGAGCAATGCAGACAGCACCGATAGGCTTGCTGGCATTATAGAAATCCAAAATCACGCGCTTCACCTCAGGGTTTACATCACATTTCGAACCCTTTTCAGCCCAATTGCAGAGATTTTTAGCTGCCCCAAATCCACCCGGGAAAGCCAAGCCATCAAAGTCTTCGGCACGAAGTTTGGCTAGATCTTTAATATGTCCACGAGCAATGCGGGCAGATTCTGCCAGCAAACTGCGCTTTTCATTTTCGGGTTTTCCAGTGAGGTGGTTCGTGGCTAAGATTTCGATATCAGGAGCAAAGCAACTGACATCAGCGCCGGCTTGGTTAAGGGAAATCAATAAGCTCACGGCTTCAGTGATTTCGCTGCCATCTTTAAATCCACAACCTGAGAGAACTACGGCGATTTTTTTCATGAACGAACCTCCTGCGTAACGAGCTTTTGACTCTACAGGAGGTTCTTAGTGATGGCAATCAAGAGCAGAATTACTGCTGTGTGCCCGGACGGAAATCTTTCACATCATTGCAAACTGTAACCAAGACTTTTTGCGAAGTACCTTGGGGTTGAACCAAGCCTCTATAGCAATAGTTCATCAAACGGGACATATAAGGAACATCGCGGCTGATGCTCGTCATGTATCGCACCTTTTGTTTCTCGGTGGCATTGCCCTTTTTGATTTCAAGAATGAGATCAAAAGCGACATTCTTCATTTTAAGTTCGCAATTAGGAACTCCCGCACAATTTTCGCGCTGGCGAGCCAACTCAGGAACAGGGACTTTTGTTTCCGTTACTGTCAGATTGTGGCAACGAAGATCGCACTTGTCCGCGGCAAGTTCGTCGCACTCTTTTTGAAGATCTTCCGACTTAATACAGACTTGCATGAGTCCCAAGATCGTCTGAACACCAAAGCTTAAGGATTGTGTTTTAACATCTTGAGCCATCAAAGAAGAAGGAGCGTCGAGTTCCATGTGATGCTCAGTGGTGGACAGCTTGGATTCTCCGGTGTTCGTGATCTCTTCTGTTTGATGTAAGAACGTATAGTTGAATTTATTCGCAACACGATCTTTTTCAGAAATAGTCACGCCTTCTTGGAAGACCAGGCGGGGAGTATAATCTTGGATTTTCTGAGTGCGTGTTTTGAAAACAAACTCACCCTTTTCCATGGTTGTCGGGTAGTTGTCCCCCCAAGCATTGGAAAGAGCATTTTGAACATCTGAAACAGAGGCTTGAGGGCCATCATCATTGCTCATATCAGGCTGTTCCAAACAAGAAGTCAGTGAAAAAAGCATAGCGATCGGCAACAAATACTTCATATAGAGTCCCATCCCCAGATCCAAAGATTTAGAGGCAATACTTTCGTTAATTTTTCAACAGTATCTTCTTTGAACATGCCCAAAGCTTTATAGTCCACCGGACCAAAGAGCAGACGAACCATGTCGGTTTCGTTATTGATCGTGTAGAGATCTTGGCCCACTCCGAAAACGAAATGTTCAGGATGTTTTTCAAGAACAATGTCAGCCACACCTTCAGCGCGGAATGTGCGTTTGATTTTTGCTGCCAATTGATCAAAATTCACCAATTTAATCATGCCCAAGAAGCCCTGATTCATTGTCACGGGTTTTCTTTGCAGCTGCTCAATCAGATTTGTTGAGTGGCGAGGGCAAATGATTGTGAAAGGTTGTGCTTTTTGAGCACGAATGAAACTCAAAAGAGCCATCAATTTAGAAACCGAGCCACCCCATTCATGGATGTAGCCACCTAAATCAACGCCTTTGCCTTCAATCGCATAGGCCGCCAACTGACCATTCGTTTCCCAAGCTGTGTAAACTTTGGTTTGCGGGATGGTGAGAAACTTACGAGTTTCTTCAATGGTGCGAACCGAGTTCACGGAATGAGTCGAATACAGGCGATAGATCGCATCTGGGGAGACCTTATTGTCCATAGAGAAACGCAGATTGTGGGGAGGAACATCGAAGTTCTCTTCGATAACGAAACTCACTTCGCTTCCCGCCAGCTCAAATCCCATGCGACGATAGAAATCAAAGAGATCCGTCCATAAAATCGCCACGTCACAAGACTGCTCCGTCGCGGACTTCAGACAATCATTGATGATTTGAGTGGAAAGGCCTTGGCCGCGATGAGAATCCTCGGTCACCACGGAACCGATGGCTCCCACCTTAAAGATGACATGCGGTGACTTGATGATCAGAGGCTTTAAAACCGCATGAGAGACGACTTTTTCGTCCTGTGAAATGATCCGCATGTTGTGAATATTTTGAGCAGAAAACGCCGTTGGGTACTCGGCCGCGATGGACCAAGACGCCTCTGAGCGCAGTTTATCGTTCAAAAAATCAAGAACATGAGGGAGTTCCGTTTCCCTTGGGGAACGAGGTCCTTCCATGAATCCTCCTTAAAGAATATCCCCTTTAGTCTAATGCCAAATGAGATGACTCCCCACATCCTTCAGTTTGGTCCTGTGAAAATGCGACACAAGTCTGGACGGGGGGTTTGACAAGAGGCTGAAAAGGCATATATTAGGGGAGTTTTAGGAGGCCCTGTCATGGCTGATCTGAGTCAAAAGTGGAGTGAAAACAAGCCCGGCAAAGTGTTCGTGGATCAATCTTGCATTGCCTGTGATGCTTGCGTCCTTACGGCTCCTAAAAACTTTGCGATGCATGAGGAAGACGGTCATGCCTTCGTTTCAAAGCAGCCTGAAACCCCTGAAGAAGAAGCTCTCGTGAAGGAAGCTATTGAAGGCTGCCCAGTAGAAGCTATCGGCAACGACGGCGTTTAGAGGTGTCGCTAGATAAGTTTCTTCTGAAAAAACTTATCTGACACAACACCTCTTTCGACTAAGGCCTAGGAATCATGGCAACCAAGAAGCAAGAATCTATTTTAGCGACAATCAAGCTCCTTAAGCGGTACTACCCTGACGCTCACTGTGCCTTAAATTACACAAACCCCTATGAGCTTCTCGTCGCCACAGTCCTCTCCGCGCAATGCACGGACGAGCGAGTGAATATGGTGACCCCGAATCTTTTTAAAAAATATCCCACGCCAAAGGCTATGGCCAAAGCTCCTGTTGAAAAGATTGAGGAGATCATTCGTTCTACGGGTTTTTATAAGAACAAGGCGGCCAACCTTAAGAAAGCGGCCGAGGTCCTTGAGAAAAAACATGGTGGCGAAGTTCCGCAAAGTCTCGAGGCTTTGGTCGAGCTAGCAGGTGTGGGCCGAAAAACCGCCAACGTCGTGCTGGGCAACGCTTTCAACATTCCCAGCGGCGTTGTTGTCGACACTCATGTGACCCGTTTATCGAATCGTTTCGGTTGGGTGAAGACTGAAAATGCTGTGCTGATTGAAAAGCAATTGTCGAAATTGGTCCCGCAAGAGGACTGGATTATGTTGCCTCACTATTTGATCTCACACGGTCGAGCTATCTGTAAGGCGAGAAAACCAGCCTGTGAGAGATGTTTCCTTGAGGAGACTTGCCCGAAGAAGGGTGTCTAGTCCACAATAAACCCATGCTGGTTTCATTCTTTGAGAGCGTTAAATACGTCGGACATCTTCTACCTATTTCTTTCCTCCGGATTTTTCTGGGTTATTACTATTTAGAGCAAGCCTTGATCAAGTATCGTGGAGATTTCTTAACTCGTCCGCGCATTGCGGATCAAATCGCCGAGTGGCTTCCAGCCAGTCATGCTCCCAATTGGTATAAAGTTTTTGTCAGCGCCCAAGTGATTCCTCATTGGCAGACGGTGGCGTTTATTATCTTGGGGCTGGAGTTTGCCGTGGCGGTGTCTTACATCGCGGGCTATGTGGTTCGTCCTGTTGCTCTTTTGGGCGTTTTGCTGTGCTTGAATATGTTATTTATGTCAGGTCCTGGCTTTGAAGACTTCTATAAAACCATCTTGGCCGTGCATGTGATGATGGCATGGGTTGGAGCGGGCCGTTGCCTAGGCTTTGACTATTATTTCTTTAAACGCCGCCGCGGAATTTGGTGGTAGGTCATGAGACATTTTGTTGTCTTTATTCTTGTTATCTTTTTGGGGCTCTTCCTCGCGGTGATCAATCGCAATAATCCTGAAGGTGGAAAAGGTTCTGTGACGACTCTGCGAGTATTTGGTTACTCCAGTTTCACAAGTCGTTGGGGTCCTGGTCCTTTGCTTAAGGAAGTCTTTGAAAGAACCTGCAATTGCAAAGTGGAATTCATTGAAGGCAGTGACTCCGGAATTTTACTGCAACGGTTGAAAATCGAAGGCGAAAGCTTAGGAGCCGACGTTGTCGTAGGGCTAGATCAATTTGATCTGCAAAAGGCCACCACAGAACAGCAATGGCGCAAACTCAACTTGGCCCAATTGGATGTCTATGAGTCCGTAAAGCCGGCGTTGCAAAATCCTTTCTTTGTTCCCTATGATTGGGGTGTTTTGACCTTTGTCGCTCGCAAAGGTGAAGTTCCTGACAAGCTCTACACTTTGGACGATCTTTTGAATAAAGAATGGATGAAGAAAATCGCCTTGGAAGACCCGAGAACGAGTTCTCCGGGAATGCAGTTTCTTTATTGGGTGATCCAATCCAAAGGTGAAGAAGAAGGTTTCCAGTATCTGAAGAAGATGATGGGCCAAGTTCACAGCTATTCACCAACTTGGTCGACGGCCTATGGATTGTTTACGAATAAGCAAGCTCGCTTGGCCTACTCTTATGTGACGTCTCCGCTTTATCATGAAGTGGAAGAGAAGAATAAGAGCTACTTTGCCTTGTCGTTCAAAGAGCCTTTGCCGATTCAGTATGAGTTCGTGGGAATCCCTGAATTCTGTCGTCATTGCACTTTGGCCGAGCAGTTTGTGAATTTGATGCTGTCACCAGATGGCCAAAAAATCATCATGGAAAAGAACTACATGTTTCCAGTGATGAAAGGGGTGCGTGAAGGCACGCGCTTTGGTTCCTTGCCTGATTACCGGACCATTGAGAAATTTGAAATTCCACTTTCCTCCGAAGTCGATCGTCTTTTGAAGAGATGGTCAGAAGTGAGACGAGGCGAAACCAATTGAACTTGCGGAATGTCCTTCGCTACGCTTTAGTTCTCTTCCTTCTCTTTCCGTTCTTGTTCCTCCTCACTCAGTTTCGCTTGGGGAGTGCACCAGACTGGGCTGAGTTGAGATGGGCCTTCAAGAACACCTTTTATCAGGCGTTCTTGTCGACTGTTCTGTCTTTGTTCTTCGGTTTGTGGAGTGCCTTAGGGCTCATTAGTTTTTCCAGTGGGCGAAAACGGCATTGGCGCTTTCCTTTAGACATCCTGTGCTTGCTTCCCAACTTTTTACCTCCCATTTTTATTCTCTTAGCGACCTTGAATACCATTGAGCCGTTTCCTATGGGAATTGTGGGGATCGCGCTAGTTCATGCCTTTATGAATTTCGGTTTGGTGGCTGTTCTTCTGGCTGGCATTATCGAGAGCAAATTGGGTGGTGTGGTCGAATTGTCCTATGTGGAAGGGGCTTCACGATGGCAATTTTTCTCGCGGGCATTTTTTCCGATCCTGAAGAAAGACATCCTGCTGATCTGTCTTTTTGTATTTGTGATTTGTTTCGGAAGCTTTTCTGTTCCTCTGGTTGTGGGCGGGGGGCGTGGTACCACTGTAGAGGTTCTGATCTATGAAAAGATCCGTCTGTCCGGTGAGTGGGGCGACGCTGTCATTTTGGCTTTCTTACAATCACTTTTTATCTTTGCTGTGACTTTCATCGCGAACCGAGGCCGGGCTCAATCCATTGAACGATGGGCGAATTTGAAGCTGATTCGCATGCCTTCGGGAATTGCCGTGCTTCTTTTGATTTCGGCTTTGTATATGTATGGTTATGGGCAAAGTTTTATTGCGGGTTTGCCCTTGCTGGCGACTTTCTCAGGAATGCAGTCTGCGCTTTTGTGGAGTTTTACGGGCAGTTTGCTCATGGGTCTCACCGTAGGGCTTCTCTGCTATGGCGGTTTAATGCTTATTGCTTACAGCTGGCCAAAGCGTTGGTTTGAAAAATTTTTGAATGGTTATGTAGCTCCCTCAACGTCCTTGGCTTGTTTTTCTCTTTTGATCCTAGGGCCCAATGAGGGATGGATGCCATTCATTAAGATTCCCCTGGCTTTGACTCTATTAAGTTTGAACAGTCTTTTTCGAATGGGGTGGGATGGAGAATTGCACTCTTTGCAGTCTCAGGTGACGGTGGCTCATACTATGGGGGCTTCACATCGCCAGATCTTTAAAGAAATTCTTTTTCCTCAACTGGCGAATCGTGCGGGTTTACTTGCAGGGATTGCTTCGGTGTGGGCTTGTGGTGACTTTGCTGTCTCGAGAATTCTGGCGCATCAAGATTTGACCATCGCGATGATGACAGAAACTTTGATGACTAGCTATCGTCTGAGTCAAGCCACGGTCTTGAGTTCGCTGATTGTTTTGGCCAGCCTTATTTGCTTTATCTTCTTTGTTGGAGGTAGTCGTGTCCTTCGTCGAAAACTTGTACCGTGATTACGGCGATTTTAAATTGGATATTCCCAAGTGGGAGATTCTCGATGAGGGAGTGACTGTCCTTTCTGGACCTTCGGGCTCCGGAAAGACTTCGGTCTTTCGTATTCTCTTGGGCTTGGAAAGCTGTCCTACGTTGAAGTGGACCTTCCAAGGTGTTGAGATGAATAAATTGAAAACCCCGCAAAGGAAACTGGGCGTGGTGTTTCAAACTCTGGATTTGTTTCCTCACATGAACGGCGAACAGAATATTCTCTTTGCGGCCCGCGCTCGTGACATTCCTGAAGTTAAAATGCGCTCTAAGCTGCAAGGGTTGACGGACACCTTGCAGATGTCCAATTTCCTTCATCGCCCGGTCTCTGTGATTTCTGGGGGAGAAAAGCAACGTGTTGCCATTGCTCGCGCTCTGATCGGCGAACCACGCTTGTTGCTTTTGGATGAACCCTTTTCCGCCTTGGATGAGGAGCTTCGCGAAGAAAGCCGTAAGCTTTTGCAACGAGTGATCGAGCACGAGAAAATTCCCACGGTCATGGTGACCCATGACTCTCGAGATGTGGATGTCCTCGCCAACAAAGTCAGTGTGATCCGCGATGGACAGATCATTGAGGAGCATTTCAAACGGTAGTTAAAGAGTGTACCGCTGAATCAGTTCAATCAAAGTTGTCTTTTTGATCGGTTTTGTCACGTGCTCGGTGCAACCAGCATCCAAAGATTTTTTTACATCTTCAGTCATGGCGTTGGCACTAATAGCAATAATAGGAATAGGTGGACGGTTGTTCGCCTGCTCCCACTCGCGAATTTTCATAGTGGCGGCATAGCCATCCATCACAGGCATTTGAATATCCATGAAGACCATGTCGAACTCGTCTTTAAAGACTTTTTCTATGGCTTCTTCTCCATTTTCGGCCTGCACGACATCGAAAGGATAATTTCTCAAATAGGTGAGGAGCAAGAAGCGGTTATCCTCAGTATCATCTACAATAAGAATTTTAGCATTGCGATTGATATGTTGAGGAGATTGGGACGCCTCAAGAGCAAAGTTCTTCTTTTCAGTAGCTACGACGCCATGGGCAGGCTGATAAGGAATCGTAAAGCAGAATGTACTGCCGACGCCCTCTTTACTATCAAACCAGATGGCTCCACCCATGAGTTCCACGAGATTTTTTGAGATGGTCAGTCCTAGGCCGCTTCCGCCATAACGACGAGTGATCGAGCTGTCGGCTTGAACAAAGTTCTGGAAGAGCAGAGGTTGTTTGTCTTCAGGAATTCCTGTCCCCGTATCTTGAATCGCAAAATACAGAAAATTCTTGTCTTCATTGTCATAGTCTAGAGTCACGGTGATCTTTCCAGACTGCGTGAACTTGATGGCGTTTCCGATCAAATTGAAGAGAATTTGACGGAGACGAGTCGGGTCTCCAAGAACCATGTGACTGTCTTCATCCGAGAGATTGATTTTGAGTTGGAATTCTAGATTTTTTTCCGAAGCTTTTTGCTTCAAGATGTCGCAGATATTTTTAACTGTTGAATCCAAATCAAAGGCGATCTTTTCAAGCTTCACTTCGCGAGCTTCGATTTTTGAGATATCGAGAATGTCATTGATCAGAGACAAAAGATTCTCGCCGGCATTGGCACAGACCTTCACCAGTTCTGCTTGGCTTGGATCCAACTCAGATTCCGCAAGAATGTCAGTGATCCCGATGATGGCATTCAGAGGAGTACGAATCTCATGGGACATACGAGCCAAGAATTCAGATTTGGCCTGTGAAGCCTTCACGGCTTGTTCGCGGGCCTCGATCAAAGCTTTCTCTGCCAGGATGCGATCGGTGATGTCAGTACAGACAAATACAAATGTGTATTCAGATTCCCCGTGGTGAGGCAGTGCCGCCCAATTCATAAGAATCGGAATACGTTTTCCATGATGAGTGATCAACTCGGCCTCAATACTGTGGCGATTCTGAGCAAGCCAAGCGAAGTTTCCAAAATCTGCGGTGGTTCTGATAAGACTCTTGAAGTCCAGCTGAGAAACTTCCTCGGGGTCCATCTTCAGAATATTGAGGGCGGACTCATTGGCTTGAGCAATACGATAGGTCCCTTGTTGCCATTCATTGTCGGCAGAGACCTTCACAATGAAAAGGAAAGCTTTGATGGACTGAATAACGCTGTCGAGGAACTCTTTGGAAACTGTGGTGGTTTCCAAGCGGTCAGCCAGCTTGTTATATTGGTTTACGAGAAGACCGATCTCATCTTTGGATTGATAGTTGATCTTTTTAAAGAGATTGCTGGTGCCCAGTTTTTCAAGACGATCCGTGAGGAGCTGAATAGGCTCGACGACTTTAGCGGTGGCGGCGAATGTAATAAAGAAGAAGAGAATGAAGATCAAAACTGCGGCGGCGCTGGAGGCGATGGCAATGCGGTCCAGGACGGCAAAGGCTTCACTTTCATCGATCTTAGATTGGATATACCAGAGCTCTCCATTGGGGAGATAGATTTTGCCGATAGAACGAATCACTCGCTGCCCGCGGTAGTCATGACCAATGTCACGGACTTCGCTAAGGCTTTCGATCTCTTTGATGTTTTCATCGCCTCTTTTGAAAAGAATATTTTCTTTCGGCGATGTCCCAGGAGATGGAATCATTTGAGAAAGGAATCGACCGGTATTGCGCAGACTCCAGTTTTCTCCATAGATGAGAGTTTCGCCAGTTTGTCCCATGCCATGGGTGGCCCAGGCAAAGTTGTCGCTGGTGATGCGATCAATTTCAGAGATTGAGATCTTGAGAACCAGAACGCCAAGAGAACGGCCCTTTTTAAAAATCGGAGTCACAAGATAGCTGGAGGAGCTCTCCAGATTTTTAGCCTCGCGATCAAAATCCACGAAGAGGGAGGAGCCCTCCTCAGCTTCTTTACCCCAAGTGTAGAGATCTTTGAGCTTGGCAAAGGGTGGAGCCAAGTCGGTGACAGCTCGGCCATCTTCAAAGTCCTTGCGAGTGGTATAAAGAACTTTGCCATTGCTATCGATCAGGGCGAGATCATAGATGTTGAAATCAAGAACATAGTTGTCGAGCAAGCGACGGAATTCGGGATAAGAGTTGAGATTATTCGACAAAAGCAGATCGTCGGTGGATTCGTGAACGTTTATCAAATTTGCCACGGTCTGAAGGTCGCGGAAGTAGTTTTCTATGGCAGCTGTTTTATTAATTCGGATTTGAGTGAGACGTTCATAGGTGCTATCAATAACAGTCGACTCCACGATCTTGAGGCCAATGAGGGCTACCACAAAGGTCGCAAGAAACACGGAGATCAAATTGAATAAAAAAATCCTTAACCGTAATGTCATGATTTACTATGATCGTGCATATTGTTTAGTCATAACTTATCTGTACACTCCTCGGGGTGCAATCGGTATTGCTAGAGAGGCAAAAAAATGCTCTGGAGTGGATCTTAAATGAATGTAATGAAACTCCTTCTTGTGATCCTCATTTCTGCTCTCAAGACAACTACAGCTCACGCCAAGTCTGATACATGGATTTTCACCACTTTAGAATGGCCCCCTTTTATGTGTTCCCGTTGTCCAGAGAACGGGGCTGCGGCAAAAGCTCTTCGAGAAACTCTGAGAAAATCCGGTATCAGGGTAGAGTTTTCCTTTCAATCTTGGACCAAGGCCGTAAAAAATGGCTCCTTAAAAGAGAATGTCGGCTTTTTCCCTGCCTGGCATGAAGAGGTGCGCGAGGGATTTGTTTCGTCCTCAGCACTGTTTTTCTCTCCCGTGGGTTTTGTGGAGCCGAGGAGCAAGCCTCTGATATGGAACCATCTTTCTGATCTCAAAGGAAAGGTGATCGGAATTTCTCAGGACTATGGCTATCCGAAGGAGTTCAATCAGTTGGTTGCTGCTGGAGTTATTAAGGTGGAGGTTGTTGAGAGTGATGACACGAATCTTCGTAAGGTCGCATTGGGACGTGTCGATGGGGCTCTGTTGGACATAAACAATGCCCGGTACTTCTTGTCGATGAGTCTTAAAAATCTTGGCGGGCGAGTCTCGGTAAATAATAAAGTCGTTGAGAACAAAAGCTTGCATGCGGCCTTCAACTCTTACAGCCATGATAAGGTGGCAATATTGGAAGGGGCCTTAAGGCAAACTAACTTTCAAAAGATCGTGGACGACTACCTCAAAAAGTATACAAGGCTCTAGGCCTGTGTGCGGTGCCATTTTTTGTTCCGAGGATGTCATAATTTCTTGATGCCTATGTCTTTTTCCACAGATCCGTGGAAAACGTCTCAACTTCTGCTAATACTAAGGTTGAAACTGAAAAGAGGCCTGGAATGATAGTTTTCTTGAGAACTCTAATAATGGCTATGGCTATCATGACGACGGTGTCTTGTGCCGCCACGAATACTACGCCTGACGAAAATGAGCTGATTCCGACGATCTACTATAAACCCACCATTGTTCTCGATCTTAATAAATGCGGCGCCAATGAGCTCAAAGACTTTGTGTCTCCTGACGGAGCCGTTCTTGAGACCTTGTGTGAGGTGGATTTCAATCGCTGTTTGATGCAAGGTTCTTGCTTTGTTGCGCGTCCCGATGGAACTCAAAAATCTTATAATGTTCATTCGAAAAAAGATAACGTGTTCCGCTTTATCGAGGTGGATCTCAAGCGTTGCCCTTATGGGTACGGTGTTCGTAACACCTGTCTGGACCCTTATTTTTCTGTAGCTGCGGATTTGAAATTCTACAAGGTGGGGGAGGTGATTTTCATTCCTCGCCTGGTGGGTGTACAAATGCCGAATGGAGAAATCCATGATGGTTATCTTGTGGTTCGTGACAAGGGCGGCGGCGTAGAAGGTCCCGTGCGCTTTGATTTCTTTACTGGATTTTACAATCATTTATCTAAAGATAACGTGATGGCTCGTTTAGGATTTGGCGATCCAAAAAATCGCTTCGAGTTCCGTAGGGCTACTGAAGAGGAAGCTGCGAAGACGCGGACCCAAAGAGCCTATCCAGGGGTTTTGAAGCCCAAAATTAGCTCTGTGTCGAATTGATACACAGTTCATATCACTCAGAACTAATCTAAAAAGGGCTCACTGAGCCCTTTTTTTGCTTCATAAGCTTTGGATTGTCGCGAGGTGCGTATGAAGAAAACCATTTTGAGCATTATGCTGGTGGCAGGAGTGTTTGGCTCCTGGGGCGCCTATGCCTCTTCATCTATTGTTAATCCTGCGATGCTAAAGCTGCAAAACGAGCAGAGAGCGGCTCTGATCCAGATTTATGAGACAGCCTTCCAAAAGAGTATTCTTAGTCTTTCAAAGACAGAACGTATGGACTACTTCTCAAGTTTGTTCTTGGGCAAGCCTTACTTGGGTGGAGCCCTCGGAGAAGGTCCATTTGGACGTTATGACCTTGATCCTCTATACAGATTTGATGTTTTTGACTGTACAACATTTGTTGAGACTGTAATGGCTCTTACTCAAGCTAAGAGTCCTAAGCAATTTACCGCTGTTATAAATGATATCCGCTATGAAAATGGAGTGGTCGATCTATTCAAGCGAAACCATTTCACGAGTGTGGATTGGAATCCTAACAATGAAAAGCGTGGATTTGTAAAAGACGTGACGGCTGAGGTTGCGAGGCATCGTACGTCGTATATGAGAACGCTCATAGCCAAAGATAATTGGTATATAAAATTGGCGCCGACGATGTTGGCTGGAGTCAACGGTACTCCGAATATACGTATGAATGAGATTCGTCATACTGGCGGACGCTTGGGGCAGTCCACAGTGGATCTGCCTTATGTGGATGCAAAGGTCATTGTAGAAGATCCTTCGATCTTGGATCATATTCCCTCCGGCTCGGTTATCAATATGGTTCGTAAGAATTGGAATGTAAAAGCGGCTTTGGGAACAGATTTGGATGTTTCCCATCAAGGAGTTGCTATTAGAAAGAATGGCGTATTGATACTTCGCCATGCGAGCTTTAAGAAGGGCTCTGAGTATGTCCTTGAAGTTCCACTCCTGACCTATATTCAGAATAATGTTAGGAGCGACACGTTCGCAGGCATTAACATTCTTGAGATTTTGGGAGACTAACCCAAGTATTCGCAAAACAATATCCTGGCGCGGGTTTCGCTCTCTATAAAAAGTGAAAGAGATAAGGGTCCTCAGAAAGACTTTAAAGCAGTCTGGCTGATCAATCCTTAAACAACTGTTTTACTTTTTTTGGAGGTCTCACAATGAGATGGTCTAACTACCTATTATCAGCCGGTGTTATCTGCGCTTTGTCTTTGACTGCCTGTAAGCAGGAAAGCACAACGTCATCGATAAGAGGCAAGGGCAAGATGGGCCCTCAATCTACGAAGCTGGTTGGAAAGAGCGGCGAAGAACTCCAAAATCTTTGTATTGCTGATTTATGTGGTGAAGCTAAAAAGTATGCGATGGAAACACTTGTCGCAGCTGCTGGTAAACCAACCGAAGAACAAAAGAAATTCTACGAGACTAATATTAAAGAGAAGATAGATAAAAAAATCTCCTCTGAAGTGGCCTATCTTGAGGCTTTACTGGGGATCTTAAAATCTCGTGAAAGTGAAATTTCTGGAGCAAGTTTAAGTGATGAACAGCAACGTTTGCTTAAATCATTGTATGCTGCCAGAAATGTGGGTGCCCAAGAGGGTTATAAAGATGCTGCTTTCATGAAGGCATATGAAAAAGTGAAGAAGGAAGGGCCGGAGGCTTACTTCCAAGACCTTTATAAGGATCAAGATCTCCACGAAGCTCAAAAGATCGAGGCTGAGGGTATCAAAAATATAAAAATGGCTTTGAATTCCTTTCTGGGAATTGAAATCTTTGAACCACAGACTATGCTCTACACTCGCATCACGAACGGTGAAGTTATCGTAGGAGACGAGCTGAGAGACTTTGTAAACGAGTCTATCATGATTCGCATTGCCGGTGCTGGGAACAAAAATCCTGAAAGAAATAAGGCAGAAATTTCCGAACAAAAGATGAAAGAAATCTACACGGCAAGTAAGGCGAAGGAAGAGTTGGCAGAGCAGGCGAAGGTGACCGCAGAAAGCGCAGGACAGCTGGAAACTCGTTATTTCGAAGCTGTAAATATTCTTCCACAGGAAGAGGCCATCAATAGCTTTAAAGAAGTTGCAGAAAAGGTGAGAGCTCAAGCCTTACTTCAGATCCGCGAGCAGGAGGCGACTTATAGCCTGGTGAAAGATGCTAAGATTTATTATTCTCCGACTCCGAAATTTATTTCTGGTGCATGGCTTAAGTTCGTGGAACAGACGACGGCTTCAAATGAAGCAAAGCTTGTGGCGTTGAAAGAATATGATGCTGGAAAAATTCTTACTTTAGTTATTGCTCGTGAATTGACCAAGTCTGATAAGGCTGAAGCTAATTCCTTGATCGATTTAAGTATCCACGAGGCTATTTTGAAGGATTCGTCTTCGGTGTATGTGAACTTCTTGGCCCTGAAAGCCCATCATGGTGTGGGATTATTGGCTCATCAATTTGGCTTTATGGTGGCTGCAAACAGCTATTCCGGAGAAAATATTAAAGCGTGTCTCATTGAAAAACGTGGAGACGACATGTTTCTTCAAGACGATTTCGCAGACATTTTTTCAGCGAACATCAACAAGGCTCTTCAGAATGACATCCAAAATCAGCTGAACTTAGGATGCTTTGTATCTGAGCAAACTAGGGTTAAAGGCAACGTCAAGGCCTCTGCTCCTTCGATAACTAGAGCTATTCAAATTCAGCTTGCCAGCGGAAAGGCTCTCCCTGCCTCTTGCGAGACCTATGCTAAGAAGTCAGCTCCAAAGGCCCTAGAGGTTTGCCAATAGAGTTTATTTTTAATCAAAAGGGAAAGGCGGATCAGAAATGACCCGCCTTTTTATTTAGACTGGCTCGCATTTCGCTTTGATAAAAGATGTAGAAATTTTGAAGGTCCCAGAAGGTTTTAAATGAAGCTGACTGAGTACTTTCTAAACAGTTGAGCGACTTTTTTCGGAGGTCCCAAAATGAGATGGTCTAAATACATGCTTTCTGCGAGTGTTATCTGTGCCTTGTCTTTGACTGCTTGTAAAGATCAGCAGGGCTCCTCTGCGAAGCGAATCAGTGGGTCGGGTCGTACCTACGGGAAAATGAACCGGGATCGACAATTGAAGAAAGATACGGAACCTGGAAGAAGATCGGATCAGCTTGAGGCACCTACAGATCAGGATATCAAAATCGACTCATCGGCAGACCAATGCTATGCGGATCTTTGTGCTGCCAACAAAGAGGTTTCTTTACCGAAATTGATGGAAGAGAAATCCAAAGGAACCGAGGAACAAAAGAAGTATTTTAAAAAAGCTATTCAGCCAACCATGTCAAAGTGGATGGATGCGGAGACGACTTATAACAAGCAATTGCTGGCATCCATTGAAAAGTTCGAGGGTCAGTTTGCTAAAATAGATCTTAAGGAAACTCATCAACGCATTCTTAAGGCCTTGTTGCTCATTTTAGATTCAGCTTACTCAGATGTTTTGAATGAGACATTGAAAGGTCTTGAGAAGGAAGTCTTCATCAAGGCCTATACATCTTCTGTGGTTTCAGGCAGCGAGTCTTATTTTAGATTGCTCCACTCTGCAGATACTAATGAAGATCTCTTAAAGATTTTGAAGAGTGAATCGGCTTACATCAATAAGACTGTGGATGCGATCAACAAAGCAAGTGGGGCTGTTCTTCTCGAGGTGAATGTGGGCACTCATGGACGTCTTGCAAACGGAGAATTATTGCAGGGGCCTGAGTTGCTGCAACTAGTGAGGGAGTCATTTCTCTCCCGATTGTTCGAATTTATTATTCTTAAAAATCCTGAGTTGCTTAATAAAGTAGAGATTTCTGACGCCGATCTTAAGGAGATTTTTAACAAAGGAAATTTGAAGGAGCGTCTTCAAAAACGTATTGATGGTTCTAAAGATTATCTCAAAATTTGCGAGAGCAAGTACTATCAATCGTTGAGTCTTCTGCCAAGTGATGAAGGCATTGCAAAATTTCGTAAGATCGAAGAGCTCGTGCGAGCGGAAGTACTCAAACAGCTTTCTCCACAGGATAAAGCCTATGCCAAGGTGAAAGAGACAAAGGTCTTCTATCCACCGACTTATACAACGGCCAATGTCTCTTGGCTCAAGGTTATGGAAAGTGCTAAGACTCAGCATGAATCCTTCTCAAAAAACCTGAAAGTCTTGGATGCTTCTGGAGTGCTTGTTACGGCTCTGGCTCATTCTATTATTCCAGAGGGCCAAGGGCTTTGTGAGATGGTGTATGACCTCGATATTAGCGACAAAGCGCATGCCGACGAATCAACTATCGCTATGAGTTGGGCCTCCATCGCTTATCCTAGGTATGGAATTTCGATTTTAGCTCATGAGATGGGACATTTGATTGCTCGAGCCAGCGATGCGAAAGAGACAGAGAATGGAAAGCAATGCTTGGCAGAGAAAAATGACGAGCAATTCGTTGAAGAAGATTTTGCAGACTCTGTGGCTGCGAAAGTTAGTAAAGCTCTGCAGAACTCGCATCCGCAAGGGAACCTGGGTTGTTTCTTGGCCTCTGGAGATTCTAAAAAATCGTTGAAAGCCGCCTCTGAAAAATCGGTTCATTCCTCCTCGCTCTACCGAGCTCTGCAAATCGCTGACATTCGTGGTGATAAAGTTCCTTCATCGTGTACGACACTCTTGAAAAGCGAAGCTCCAAAGTCAGCGGCAAAGAGTTGCCACTAGAGTTTTTGAAAGGCAGGCCTTGAAGGTCTGCCTTTTCTGCATTTCCGCGTAACATAAGCATTGATTTTTATTCGGTTTCCCGCCCTTAGTCTGGCCTGTACTGGACCAAAGTTCGGTTTTTTTGGTTTTAAATCCTGAATAAATTCAAGCACTAATAAAAATTCTCATAAAATTCCTGGACCAAGGGCTAAAGTTTTCTAGACCTAAGCCCGAAGAGTTAATCGAACATGTTGGGCAAAGCTTGAAGGACCTCCCAAAGCCTCCTGAAAGTGAGTTCCTCGGATAAACGGTGACCAATCACCATCGTCCCGAGGAACGAGCTCCAACCAAAATATTTACTTAGTTTTAAAAATTTAGTTTTAGGAAACGAAAAGCAAAAACTCGGATCATAGTACGTTGCTTGAGTCCCGATGCCTGATGGTAAGTGGTGCTGCCTCAGACCCAAAGAGATTCTAAAAAAGTAGCGTTCGGTGGTCCACATATCCCAAGGAGGATTTTCATGGGCTTAAGAATTGCTACGAATACTGCATCTATTGCAGCTCAACGTGTATTGGGCAAACAGGCAAAAAGAGCAGAGCATGCGGCACAGGCGCTCGCCTCAGGCAGCCGTATCGTTAACGCAGCGGACGACGCTGCCGGTCTCGCGATCTCAGAGAATTTCAAAGGACAATTAAAAGGTATCGGAGCGGCAAGAAACAATGCCAATAATGCCATCTCATTCGTGCAAGTGGGTGAGGGGGGATTGAGCGAAGTTTCGAACATCCTTATTCGTCTCCGAGAACTCGGGGTACAAGCGGCTTCAGATACGGTGAGTGATACTGAGCGCGAATTCTTAAATAAAGAGTCCAGCCAATTGATCCAAGAGGCGGATCGTATTTCAAAAACCACGGTCTTTGGTAGTAAGAAGATGCTTGATGGTACTGCCGGCGACATGGAATTCCAGGTCGGTGCATTTGCTGGTGAAGATAATGTTATTAGATTTAACTTCGATGCCGATGCGACGGCGAGCACTCTCGGAATTTCGGGCATCGATATCTCAGACAGAAGTGGAGCTCGAGACTCCCTAGAGGATGTCGACAAGGCATTGTCTAAAGTGGGTAATATGCGAGCAAGCTTCGGTGCGATGCAATCTCGAATGGAATCTGCGGTAAGTAATCTCGATGTGTCTTACGAAAACTTGTCAGCAGCGAACTCTCGTATCCGCGATACAGACGTTGCGAAAGAGACTGCTGAAATGGCCTCTGCAAGTATTCTTCAAAACACGGCGGTGTCAGTTCTGGCACAAGCCAACCAATTGCCAGCAGTGGCAATGAAACTCGTATAATCATAAATATGTCCTGCGCGGTGTGAGCCGCGCCAGATTTAAAAATTCAAGTCCACAGTTGGGAGAGGTCTTTGTTGGGATAGGGCCTCTCTCGAGTATTGAGGGGTCGCCCACACAAAACCCTTCGAAACTTTAAGCCCACCCCGGACAGCATCCGCTGCCCGGGGATTTTTTTTGGAAGGTGCCTGGTTTCACTTTTTGTCTACAGCGCATTAGTTTCCAAAATACTTTTCCGTGCATTCTCTCGTCGTAATTTGAAATGGCTATAGCTGAGTGCTTTTTCAACGGCCAACCAGTGCTCATGCTGAGGTCTAGCATTAAGCCAATGTAGCGCACTTTCTCTCTTGTCAAAACTTCCCCAAAAATCATCGTCCTTTATAGAGATATCTAACGAACTTAGCCCGAGAAGGCCCCTCAAAGAACTATAAGGATAGTCCTCTACTTTTGCACATAGACCTGCCTCCACAGGGTTTCGGTATACATATTTATAGGCATGTTGGAAATAAAGAGGGGAGTTAATTAAACTTCGATGAAAACGCCCGCCATAAGTTTGATTTATTCGACCAGATATTTTTCTTAGATCTAAGCCAGATTCTCTCATGAAATGCCACATTGCCTCGCTTAAGTTCCCAAGAGGTGAGGTTGCAATGAGGTGAAAGTGGTTATTCATCAATACAAATGCATGAATTCTAATTTCGTATGCGAGAGATATGAATAGTAGATGCTTCGTCATGACATCCCACACCTCATTTAGTTCAATCGCGAACCAGTCACGATTTATACAACGAGCAGTTATGTGATATGGAAATTCCGTGTGGTTATCGAATCTTTTTCTTGGCATGTCCGCTTTCATTGCAAAGCTAAGGGCCATTTTAAAATCAAAATAGTCTGCACTCATCATCTCTTGCGGGCGGACTTCGGACACAACTGACGCATATTAGACAAAAAGTGAAACCAGGCACCCTTCGGGGCTTTCTTTGGTCGGGGGGGACCTTCCTCTGGGCAGGACCTTTGTCTTGGTTTTTACTGGTGGTTGGTCTGTTTTTCAATACTTAGGTCGAGTTTAAACATGACGTTGGTCTAGTTCTTCTGGACGCGACTAAAGCCTTTCCGGACCTCGCCGAAAGGTATGCCAGAAGCAACGACGACACCAAGTCGAAAGTTCTCAAGAAGATCCCGCGGAGTGATTGCCAGAGGAGATTCGTTTGTAGAGAGCCAAGACGGAAGTGAAGTCACCAACATGTTCAACGTTAGGCCACGTCTAAGTAGGTATAAGACTGGCCGATTTTATGGAGGTCCCAAATGGGAATGAGAATTTCGACAAATACAGCAGCAATCAATGCACAACGTACATTGGTTACTAGTCAACGTGAGATCGGCAAATCGATGTCACAATTGGCATCAGGTTCACGCATCAATAAAGCGGCGGATGACGCTGCCGGTTTGGCGATCAGTGAAAACTTGAAGTCTCAAATCAGATCTTTGAGTCAGGCTTCAAGAAATGCGAACGATGGTATTTCCATGGTTCAAACTGCAGAGGGTGGATTGAGTGAAATCTCCAACATCCTAGTGCGTATGAGAGAACTCGGTGTTCAATCAGCTTCTGATACAGTAGGTGATAAAGAACGCGGATTCCTCGATAAAGAGGTTCAACAGTTGAAATCAGAAATGCAACGTATCACTCAGACAACTAAGTTCGGTACAACGAAGTTGATCGACGGTTCAGGTGATAAGTTTGACTTCCAAGTGGGTATCGGAAATGACTCTGAAGCCGATCGTATCTCCTTCAATGCGAGTGAGACGAATGCAACTATCGATAATTTGGGTGTAGCAGGTTTCGACTTCTCATCTAAAGAAGGTGCCCAAGAAGCCTTGGCACAGATCGATACAGCCCAAACTGAAGTGAATGGATTCCGCGCAGGTCTCGGAGCCCTTCAAAACAGATTGCAATCGACTTCTGACAACTTGGGTGTACAACATGAAAATATCTCTGCAGCTAACTCTCGTATCAGAGATACAGACGTAGCAGCAGCATCAGCTGACATGACTCGTGCGAACATTCTCTTGAATGCCAATACGACAGTATTGAGCCAAGCGAATTCGATCCCGAATGCAGCGATGAAATTGATTGGTTAATATTCGAATTAAATAGATTGTTCTGAGAGGGTACCTCCGTTTCCCTCTCGGTACCAACCTACCCAGGGAGAAGCGGTTCTTCCTGGGGTACTTTTCGAGTGTGCTCTTTTAAAATTCGGTCTCTTTCGCTCGGACAGTCCTCGCTCGACTTGTCCTTTTTCCTTTTTGGCGGCCTATGGTTCGCTGCGGAACTCGCTCGGAGAGGCCGAATTTTAAAAGAGCACACTCGAAAAGTACTCCACAAAGTTTCTTACTTCTAAGATCTCGGATGTAGGCTTGAAATCTCGCTGCGCTTGATTTCTCGCTGTGGAGGGAGAGTGGCCTGTAGGGCCTTTGGTCTAGAGGGTTTAAGTTCTTCTCAAAACGTGCCGATAATATAGGCATGAATATTAAAGGCATGTTTAGCAATATTTTACCTAATACAGAAGTGCGAAGTGTGGATCGCACGGGTAAAGCTATTCAGTCTGATAGCACTCATGATCGAGATGCGAATGGGCAGCAGTTCTATGGAGAGCAGCAACAGCAACGTGAACCCATGACGGATGAACAGCTTGAAAAAGCGATGGAGCATCTGCGCAATCTTCCCTCTATGAAAGAGCACAAGTGGACTGTGCACTTAGAGATTCAGAGTGAAGGACGATTCGTTGCTGTGAAAGATAATCTCGGCACCGTGATTCGTCGAATTCCTGAGTTGGAGCTGTGGAGTCTTCCCACGGATAATTCCTCTCGAGGCCAGTTACTTAAGCGTTCTGCTTAATTATTTTATTTTCCCAGTGCATTTGCTTCCTAGCTCGTCGTCCAGTTTTCTGGACCACTGTCAAAATTTCTGCCGCTTATATTGCAGATAAGCCCCAAACCCGCTCCCTCTGGCCCTTTCGTCAGACATTTAATTGACTCACGGTGCTCGTCTTCTTTTGAGACACTAACTTCATGGCAGGTATAAGAATTACGGGCATGGCATCGGGGTTACCCCCAAATATCGTAGAACAGCTTATGGAAGCTGAGCGTATTCCCGTGAAACAAATGGAAGTCAGTAAAACCAAGCAAGAGGACAAACTCAAGCTGGTGACTGAATTGGAAACCAAGGTGAGTGATATCACAAAAAATCTTGGTGATCTGACCACTGCTGGTGGATTTGCAGATAAGAAGTTTGTTAGTGGTGATCCGAATGTCATCGAAGGAACTTTGGATCCGGCGACGGCGGTACCAGGAAGTTATTCATTGGAAGTGGTGCAGTTGGCACAAAAGCCCGCGGCGATCTCCAATGGGTTTCCTGATAAGAATGAAACTGAAATGGGCGTGGGTTATATCAAGTTCCAGACTCCAGATGGAGAAAAGGAAGTTTATATCAACAAAGCCAACTCCACACTCGAAGGCGTGGCAAGACAGATCAATGCCTCTGGTGTGGGGATGAAAGCGCAAGTTCTCGAGGATCGAAAGGATAAAGAAAATCCTTTCAAACTTTTGGTGTCGGGTTTGGCAACAGGGGATGACAAGCAAGTCAGCTTTCCAAAGATTTATCTTTTGGACGGTGATCAAGACATGTTCTTTGATGAGTCTCGCAAGGCTGTGAATGCCAAAGTGAAGATCGATGGATTTGAAGTTGAATTGAGTGACAACAAAATCACGGATTTTATTCCAGGGGTGACTCTGGATTTGAAACAAGCGGCTCCTGGTAAAGAGATCCGCATGACCGTGCAAGAAAACCTGGAAGTCATCAGCGGTAAGGTGAAGAACTTCGTTGACGCGTACAACGCAGCTCTTGAGTTTATCCAGAAGCAAAGCAAGATCCAAGCGGGTCCAGGTGGGCGACCTTCATTGGGACCTCTAGGGGGGGATGGAATGCTGCGTTCGATTGAAGCAGCACTTCGTCGAACAATTCAGAATCCTCAAATGGGAGTGGAAACTCCGATTAAGAGAGTGAATGAGTTGGGTATTGAGTTCAACCGTAACGGAAGCTTGAGTTTCAGTCAGGACAAATTCAACAAAGTGTTGAATGCAAATCCGGCAGGAGTCGCGGCTTTCTTTAGAGGAGATGGTTTTGCGACCGGTTTCGTTTCTACGGTGAAACGCGAAATGGGAAATTTGTTGAATGGACAATTCGGGGCTCTTGCGAGTCGAAAAAAAGGTCTGAATGACAAAATCAGCCAGATGAATAACCGAATTGATATGAAAGAGCGTCAGCTGGAAAAGAAGGAAGACAGCTTGCGCAGAAAGTTTGCGGATCTGGAAAGTAAAATGTCCGATCTCGCATCCCAACAGGCCAGGGTCGCAGCCATGGCACCAAAAGCATAGATAAAGATTTAGAACGTTAGAAAAGAACGTTAAAGACGAAGAAAGCAGTGTAGGTGAAGGATGAACAAGAACGCATATCAGAAGTATAAAACGACATCGGTACAAAGTGCGAGCAAGGAGAAAATCCTACTCATGCTCTATGAAGGTGCTATCCGCTTTACGAAGTTGGCTGTGAAAGCCTGCGAAGAAAAGAAGATCGCTGATCGTGGCATGAACATCGGTCGTGCTTTCGATATTATTATGGAGTTGAACAACACCCTGGACCACAAAGTGGGGGGGGACGTCGCTGTACAACTTGAACAGCTCTATATGTTCATGATGGAGCAATACACGAAGGCGAACATCTCCGGTGATCCGGCGCCACTGCAAGCGAACTTGAAACTCCTCAACACCCTCTATGACGGCTGGGTACAGGCAGTAGAAAAGATTAAATCCGAACAACCAGATGCTGCAACTATACCGAAAAAAGTCGGCTAAGAAATACACCAGGAGGGGACTATGATGAGGATTGTCACATTGCTAAATGAGAAGAACCACTATCTTGAAAAGTTTTACTCTCTCAACGAAGTAGAGTTGGCGAATTTTGTTCAAGGCCAATTCGACAACCTTGAGCACTTCTATCAAACTCGTGAGAGAATTTTGGAAGTATTGAAATACGTAGATGCACAAATTGAAAAAGCCCAAGGCGAAATCGGTGACATGTCGACGGTGAATGCCGCAGACAAGACAGAAGCCCGAGAAGCTTTGAAAATTAAGGACGAGTATGTTGCCCGTATCATCGAGCAAGACCTTCAAGTCTTGGCTTGTATTGAGATGGCAAAGAACTCGATTATTAAGGAGCTTCAAGAGTCCCGTCGTGCAAGAAAAGCCGTGGGAAGCTACAAAGCGAAAGACTTCAACCAACGTCTGGACGAAGAAGTCTAGACCAGCGCATGAGTCATCCTTCTGGGTGTTATAATGCTGTCGTACATATAAAGACGACTTCATTATAACGCTTCATTAAATTGACTTTCACACAGTCTAGGAAAATTTTTCCTGACAAAAAGCTGACGGCCAGTTGAGCGAAAGAGTCAAACTCCTGTCTCAACTTGCGCCAATTCAAATTAAAGTGGTCTGAAGCCTTGGCATTTGTGTTGCTCTTCGAAAAGCTCGAGGAGACTTATAGCAATGTTAGAAAATCAGATATTTCCAAAGTCCAGCGAGACCAACGCGGTCAATTCGATTCCAGAAAACTCTCAACAAGAAGTAGCTGGGAAGATTTATCTCAATACCTCCGAAGCCATCGCCGATTTTGATGGCGAGACAACGGCTGACAAATCAGAACCTGTTTCAGATCCGCGAGTTTCTAAAATTCTGGTGAACGCTCGTCTTTTGATGAAGCACCGTGAATATCCGCTGGCGATGAATCTTTTACGTCAGGCGAGCAACTTGGATTCAAAGAATGTGTCAACGCTGACAGCTTTGAGTGAGTGCTTGGAGAAAACCAATCGCATTGATGAAGCCCTCATTGCCCGCAAAGCCCTGGTGGGCGTGGATTACGGCTTTGAGTCTTTATATGGCTTTGCCACGACTCTTTACAAACTAGGCCGTGATCAAGAAGCCTTGGACAAATACTATGAGGCCTTGGCTGTTCTCACAGTAGAGAACGAAAATCTTTTTGATCTTTATAAGAACATGGGAAATATCTTCGTTCGTCAGAATGACTTCGATGGTGCGGAAGAGTATTATAACAAAGCTTACACCATGAATCCTGAATCTGATGTTTTGTTGGTGAACTTCGGAACCTTGGAAGTGCAACGTCAGGATTTTGATAAATCACTCTTCTGTTTCCGCCGGGCCGTGGAAATCAACTCTGAAAATGAGAAAGCTTGGGTGGGATTGGCAATGGTGCACAACCACTTCGGCGATATTGATTTAGCTTGGGCCAATATAGAAACAGCGATCGATATCAATCCTCAAAATAGAACGGCCGTTCATTTGGCGGCCAATTGGGGAGTTCGGGATCATAAGGTTCATAAGGCTATTGAAGCCCTTGAAGGATACCTGGCTACAGTTGAACAAGATGAAGACATGTCATTGGTTTTAATAAATCTTTTCTGCACCAGTGGTCAGTTCAGCAATGCACTTCTTGAAATCGAGCGCGTGCTTCTCTGGAACCCCGAACATGTCGAAGTTCGTGAATTAAAGAAGAAACTTATGAGTGCGCAAGGAAAGGTGGCTTAAAATGGTTTCCTTTTCTGAAAATCACGAATCTGATCTCGTTGCTTTTGAAGATGGTCAAGCCTTGGCTTCTCCAAATAATCCACGGAATGAAGCTTTGAAATGGGTTTACTCATTGGGCCCTCTCCCTAGCCAACATGTGATGATCATGGGTTTGGGCTCAGGTTTCCACGTGGCGGCTTTGGCTGAATTGGATCCGTCATTAAAAATCACTGTGGTTGAGACTCGCGAGTCCCTGATCACAGTTTTCCGTTCAAAATTCTCTGACATCGCTGATCGTGTGCAAATTACGATCGTTGAAAATGCCCAGGATATCTTTAAAACAGAGACTTACCGTGAAGCGATTGCTGATAAGGCTTATATCTTGAGTTTCCGTGAGTGCTGGGGACAGCAAACAGCGATCTTCTCAGAAATCTTCGCTCATCTATCTGGTCGTTCTGTGGAGTCTGTCAAATATCACTTTGAGGATCTCGGCATGAACTTGAAGGCCCTGTTCTTTAATAAGAACGATCTTTTGAGTCTCAATGACCTGATGCCCGTGATTGAGGCTTCTACTGCGGCAGAAAAGAATAAACAGCTCTTCCGTGTTCTTGGGGAATTGGTCAAATAATGAGGGTTTTGGTTGTTTCTCTTCTTCGATTGGGTGATCTCATCCAGCAAAAAGCATTGCTGGATGGGCTTCGTCATAAACATCCTAGAGCAGAGATTCATCTTTTGCTGAATCGTCAGTTCTCCAATGCCGAAAAGATCCTTACGGGGACTGTGGATAAGTATCTTTACTTCGAGCGAGAGCAACTCCAAAAAGGACTGGGTGAAGCCGAATACAATATTCTCTGGTCCTTTTCTCAACTGCAAAATTTAGTGAACGATGTCAATGCCACTAGTTATGACGTCGTCTACAACTTCACTCACACTAAATTGAGCGCCTATTTAATTGGGGCCTTTGAGATCAAAGAGAAAAAAGGCCTTCATCAAAAGAGCGGCCGCTTTGCGGGGCTGGATACCGGTTGGATTCGCTATTTCAATGACAGATTCTCTGGCAATCAAAACTGCTTTTTCAACTATGTGGAGCTTTTAGCTAAGAGCTTTGATATTCCGCTGAAGAATGAAATGGCTAAGAAGTCAGAAACGAAAAAATCGAAGATAATTCTGTTTCAATGTTTGACCAGTGATTCAAAAAAGAACTGGGGTCTTGAGCGATTCGTTGCCTTAAAGAAGGAAATCGAAACAACCTTGATCGATTTTAAGATTCGGATCTTAGGGGCGTCTTTTGAAAAAGAAATCCTCTTGCAGTTCTTCCGCGAGGACGAATTGCTTATCTGTGATCTGGTGGAAGCGCAAAAGCATTTGAAGGATGCTAGATTACTGGTCACGGGGGATACGAGCATCAAGCATATGGCGGCGCAAATGGGAACTCCCATTGTAGAGCTTGTTATTGGCAGCAGCGACGCTGTTAAAACGGGAGCTTTCTCTGACAAATCAAGACAGGTGCTGACAACAGCGGCCTGTGCCCCATGTGTTCACTCTGCGCCTTGCTCTCAAAAGTCTCATCTCTGTGCTGAGGATGTGACGGTCGAAAAGGTTTTCATAGCGGTCTGGGGTCAGTTAAGTGATGAGAAGAGAAACCAACAGATCACAAGCCGTATTCTTGAAAAGACAATTTGGGGTCACTATCTGGATGGCCAGATGCCGACAATGATTACTCTGGTGGACTTTGCTCAAAGACTGCGAAGCTCTGGAGGAAAGGATCTGTTGGCTTGGGATTCGCGCACGACGGAGCTTGATTCTTTTCTGCAGCGACTTGCTGAGGCTTTGCCATCGCAACAGGAGTTGCAAGGGAAGTCTTCTTTGAGTGCCAGTGATGTCGCAGATCTTATTCTTGTGGCTCAAGATATTCTCAAATCAAAGAAAGATGAAGGCGGCTATTTTCAGAAAGTCCTCGAGGGACTTTTAACGAAACATGCCAACCCTCTGCATTTCATGGTCAAGATGACCGAGGCGATTGCGGAGGCTCGTGGCCTTATAGCGATTCGCAAAGAATTTATTTTCAATCTCAAATCGATCTCCAAGGAAGGAGAACTTTATGCAAAAGGAATTGGACAACTATCTGGCTGCAGCTTTGAAGAGGCTCGAGAAAGCCTACAACGAAATATCAAAAGCGCAGACTTATAATACCGAAGCTGAAAACGTAAAGCTTTTGACTGAACTTGTTAAGGAACAGATTAAAAATGAAAATTCTCATCCTGCAACTCGCTAGACTTGGTGATATCTATATGTCTTGGCCTGCGATGCGGGCTTTGCGACGAAAATTTCCTGAAGCGGAAATTCATCTTTTAACACGTCCACGCTTTGAAGCGGCTGTCGAAGGCCTTCAGGCTGTGAACTATCACTGGAGCTTGCCTTCCAGCCATATTCTTTCTCCTTTGGTACAAGAAGAGGCTGATCTTGAAAAAGCATTAGCTCGTATTGATGAGACCGTAACTGATCTCAAGAAGCATAACTTCGATCAGATCATTAATTTCACGTTCTCTCCGTTTTCGAGCTATCTGACTCACGCCTTGACTGGAGAAGACACCCAAGTTGTTGGTTACACTCGCCATCATGATGGAACTTTTGCATTTGCGGATGAAGTCAGCGCTTACTTCTATGCTCAGGTGGGTATCGAGAAGTCGAATCGTGTGCATTTGGCAGATATTTTTGCCTCGATGGTTGACGTGCAATATATTGAAGAAGATTGGGCGGCTCCTTTTATTCCGAACCGAGATCTCTCTTTGCCTGAGAACTATGTGGCAGTTCACATCGGTGCCAGTGAAAATCACAAGTCTTTGTCTCCAACGCAGTGGGGAGACACTTTGAAGTACATGGCTGAGCAAATGCCTCAAATGCAATTTGTTCTGATCGGGGCTGGTTCTGAAAAGGATCAAGCGGCCTGGATTAGAACGCTTGTTCCTGAATCGCACATTGTGGATCTTGTGGGGCAAACGCAAATCTCGGATCTTTTTCAGGTATTGCAGAAGGCTCAGTTGCTCATCGGTGGAGACAGTGCGCCGATGCACATGGCTTCATTGACGGACACGCCGTCTTTGAATGTGAGTGTTGGAAATGTCAATTTCTGGGAAACCGGGCCGAAGGCTTCTTTGAGCTTTATTTTGCGAGCTAACACGGAAGCAGACGTGCATTCTGATCGCCTGGGTGAGATTGCCGTTCAGTTGTTGCAAGGAAAGCTTTCTGAAGAACTCATCATCAGAGCGCCAGGCATGACAAGTTATGAATGCCAGGAAACAGCTCAAGATCGCTTTCAGTGGGATCTGATTCAAGCTATTTATATGAACGGAGCTTATCCATTGGCCGACCGAATGGAATTGATTCAAGGGGCCATGAAGCTCGATGAGATCAATACCTTTGCGTCTGAACAGTTGGCGCAAGTTCCTCGTAAGGGCGTGGCCGCAGTGGCTCCTTATTTGGAAAGAGCTGAAGAAATTATCGAAAGCATTAGCCGGATTGTGCCGGAGTTGAATCCTCTTATTAACTGGTATCATGCGGAAAAAGTTCGCATCGGGCCAGCTTCACAGGAGGATGTGTTAGCCGCAACTTTGAGTGTCCATCAGGCTCTTGGAAAACATTTGAGAGTATATATACCTCACGAGAACCTTATGGAAGAGGGAGTGGGCGATGGAACGCTTTAAAGTCAGCGGGGAAGATCTTCGCAATTTTTATAACAACACGACAAAACTGGAAAAGGTCTTTGGCGATATCGAGCAGGACCTAAGGGCAGAAAACCAGGTGGTTTGCCGCTATATCGTGAATGGCTTGGAAATCGCTGAGTCCGATGAAGCGCGTTTTTCGACCGTGACTTTAGACCAGGTCGAAACTCTCGAATACCTCGCTGAAAACTCAAAAGACCTGATTGGTCTAGTGATGAGAGGGTGGATTGAAGCTCTCCCTGAATTGGTGCGCAAAACCGAAGGGGTCTCTCAGCGCATTCGCGCCCAAGGTTTCAGCGGAATGTACAAATCGATCCATGATTTGGTTCAAAACTGCGAATTCTTGATCGACAGCATCCTCTCTTTGAGAGAGCTCATGGGGGACCAACTTCTGGGGGGAAATCCTATTGATTGGTTCACATCAGAGCAGGTGAGCCAGAAGACCGTGAAAGAAGCTTTGCATGCCTTGGAGAATAAGGATTTTGTTCTTTTAGCGGACGTCCTAGAGTATGATTTAAACAATGTTCTTCAGATGTGGCTTGAAAATCTGAAGTCTTTGGAGAAGTCGCTTAATGGAGAAAACCCAGGATCTCATCTTAATCCCCGGCACACTGGACCCGATTCTGTGGGTCGGAAGCGCATCTCAAACTAGACTCCCACATTTTTTCCATTTTCAGAACTCTGAAGTGGAAGTGATTCATAGAGCCTCTTTCTTAGAGGCTCTCTCTCTTTTACAAGAACGTAAATTTTCTGTGATCGTGGCCGAAGAAACTCCTTCTGGAGAAGGTCTTCGCTTTTTGACTCAAGCTTTGCAGATGCAGCCTATGGCCCCGCGTTTTTTTATGGGTACGGATTTAAATGAATCCGCCCTGCGTGATGGAATCAATCGGGCGCAAATATTCCGATTTATGAAGTTGCCAGTCAACGAGATGGAGCTAAAACCTCATTTAGAAAAGGCTCTGCAAAAACACTCTATTTATTTGTCTCGGTCCACTTTGTTAAAAGAAGCTTCTCACAAGAACAAACAATTGGAGGCCTTGACGCATTCTCTTGAACAAATGGTGGAAGAGAGAACGCAATACATCGAGCAGTCCCATCAAGAGGAAACAGATAAGCTTGCTCGTGAGCGGCATTTGATTCGATTTATCAAGGATCTTGCCGCACAAACTTCTTTTGAAGATATTCTTGTGATCCTTAGAAAAGAACTTCGTAAGTTTCATAAACTAGGAGACCCCATCTTGGCGTATCGTCTTGAGGGGAGCAAAACTTTCTTTCTGAGCTTTCAATCGGGAAACTTCACTCAGACTGAAGCTGCTCTTGGATTTGATTTTCCTCGCGATGTGGGAGTGCCTCCTGCGGAGCTGATTCGTCATTTCGCCAATCACTTTGGACGTCCTTTTGTCAAAGCCTGGATGATGCCTTTGGAGCTGCGTTTGACTCGCCATCTGACCGAGGGCAAGGGGGAGGCTCTGCTGTGTGTGGAAAATTCCCTGAGTGGAAAAGAAGCCACGGCCTTTGTGGATTTCATGACGGATCGAATGGGGCCATTGAGTATGGCTTTGGATCGGGTTCTTTTGGAGAATCAACTTTCCTCATTCAGTTACCGTTGGGAAAAGACCTTTGACGGCATGAGAGATCCTGTGGCCATCGTGGATGTAGAATACAACGTGATCCGCGCCAATCGTAAATTCAGTGATAAGTTTTTAAATCATAAGTGCTATGAAACCTTTGCTTCTCGTGGTGCCAATTGTGACGGTTGCCCTGTGCCTCAAGCTTTGCTAGAAGGCAAGCCTCAAGTAGGACAGATCAAAGCCGACGGCCGCATATATCAAGTGCATAGCTATCCTATTCGCGGTGAACAAAATGGCAAAACTACCAATGTGGTGAATCAGTACGTGGATATTACACAGTCCCGAGAACTCTATCTGCATATGCTTCAAAGTGAAAAGATGGGTGCTATCGGTATGCTGGCAGGAAACATTGCTCATGAGCTTAATAATCCGTTAACGGGTTTGAGATCTCTATCGCAAGTGCTTTTGCAAGAGACCGAGGTTGAGTCCACTTTGCATGCGGATTTGCTTGAAATAGAAAAAGCGGCGGCTCGCTCGCAAAGAATTATTAAGAATCTTTTAGAATTTTCTAAAGAAGAACAGGCCTCTGAGTACATCAGTGTGGATGAGATTGTGGAAAGAACAATGCCAATGCTGAAGTCTGCATTGCGGACTCATCGCACAGAGATGGATTTAAAAACCTTGGCAAAAACGGTTTTTGTAGAACCTCATCTTTTGCAGCAGGTGGTCTTTAATTTAATCAATAATGCCTGTCAGGCGATGAAGGACTCGGGAAAATTACGAGTTGCGACAAGATTCGAGAATAAGAAGGTCATTCTTGAAATTGAAGACACAGGCCCTGGTATTCCCGACGAGATCAAAGGTCGTATTTTTGAGGCCTTCTTTACGACAAAAAAAGAAGGACATGGGACGGGACTTGGGTTAAGTATGTCTAAGCAAGTGATTGAAAAATTCGGTGGTCGTATAGAGTTTAAAAACGTGGAGCCTCACGGAACTTGCTTTGTTATTTCGCTCCCTCAGATGGATGCGCCAAGGAAGTAAAGTGAAATTTCTTATCATCGACGACGAAGCCTTAGTCCGACGTTCTTTGAGCCGAGCTCTAAAGAGTAAAGGCCATGAGGTTGTTGAAGCCGCCGATGGAAATGAAGGCTTGGCTCTGTGGCAAACCTCTACCCCGGATTTGGTTTTTCTTGATGTGTTGATGCCTGGATTGACGGGTCCACAGGTCTTGAAAGAAATTGGCAATTCAAAAACGGGACGGGTTGTTTTGATCTCCGCATTTTCTGGAGAACATAATATGGAGACGGCTTTGCAAATGGGGGCCGATCTCTTCATTCCCAAACCATTTGAAGATATTTTTGCAGTCATAAAGATGGCTGAGGACTTGGTGTTATGAGAATTATTTCTGGCAAGTATCGTGGTCATCAACTGGTGGCTTTCAAAGCAGACCATATTCGTCCTACCACGGATCGAGTTAAAGAAACCCTTTTTAACAAATTGATGTTCCGCTTAGATGGCGCTCGCGTTGCGGACCTTTTCTGTGGCACGGGTAATTTGGGTATTGAAGCATTGTCCCGTGATGCTAGCTTTTGCACTTTTGTAGAAAAGAATCCACGTTCTATTGCTATTACCAGACAGAACATTGAAAAACTGAAGGTTCCATCTTCTGAGTATAAAATTATAAATATGGATGTTTTGGGATTCTTGAAATCCTATTCAGGAGAAGCCTTTGATATTATCTTGGCAGATCCACCTTTCACTGAGAAGATGGCCCATGCCGTTCTCGAGGCGGCTCATGGCAGTGCCGCTTTTGGTGTGCACACGATTTTAGCCATAGAGTCTGAGCAGAAAGAGCGCTTGGACGACACTTATGGTGACGTTGTTCGCTATGACAAAAAGTCATACGGCGACAAATTCCTAAGCATGTTTTGTCATAAAGAAGCCTTGGCTCAAGAAGCCGAGAGCGAGGAAGAAGAGACCCATGAGTAAGATCGCTGTTTATCCTGGAAGTTTTGACCCGATCACAATGGGGCACGTGGATATTATCAATCGCTTGTCTCCTCTTTACAGTGAAGTCATCGTCTTGATTGCCCAGTCCGCGCAAAAGCAATCCATGTTCACAGCGGAAGAGCGTAAAGTTCTCATTGAAAAGTCTTTGTCTCACTTGAAAAACGTCAAAGTAGATATGTTCGATGGTCTGACCGTGGACTATATGAAGCAACACAAGGCTCAAGTCATCGTGCGCGGCTTGCGTGCTGTGGTGGATTTCGAATATGAAATGACCATGGCAAATATGAATAAGAAATTGGCTCCGGCCATTGAGACCTTGTTGGTTTTTGCAAGCCCTGAGTACTATTACATCTCTTCTCGGGGAGTCAAAGAAGTGGCCTTGAACCGTGGCGCTTTGACTGGCTTGGTTCCCGATGTTGTTATTGAGGCATTAGAGAAAAAAATCAAAAAGAGTTAAGGGGGGAGCGGTGATCCAGTTATCAAAAAGGGCACAGAACTTAAAAACATCTCCCACACTCTTCTTAGTTGCAAAGGCCAAAGAGCTGGCGGCGAAGGGGCACGATGTGATCTCTTTGACCGTTGGCGAACCGGACTGGCCTACATTTTCAATTCCTTCTGAAGCGGGAATTGAAGCCATTCAAAAGAATATCACAAAATACACTCCAGCTAATGGCACGATTGAATTGCGCCAAGCCATTGTGGAGAAAATCAAAAATGAATTAGGCGTGGTCTACACACCTAAGCAAGTGACTGTGGCTTCCGGAGCAAAATTCATTGTTTTCGCAGCTCTGCAAATGCTGTGTTCCCCTGGGGATGAAGTCATTATTGGTTCCCCTTACTGGGTTAGTTATCCCATGATGGTGGAGCTGGCAGATGGCGTACCTCATATCATTGATTGCACAGAGCAAGAGTCTTTCAAAATCACTCCTGAAAAACTGCGCAAAGCCATCAATGCAAAAACAAAGGCTTTATTGTTCTGTTCCCCAAGCAATCCCACAAGTTTGCTATACACGAAAGAGGAGCTGGCGGCCTTAGCTGAAGTTCTGAGAGAGCATCCTCAAGTGGCGGTGATTTCTGATGATATGTACAACCGCTTGGTTTTCGATGGAACTTTAGTTGCACCTCATATCCTCCATGTAGCTCCAGATTTGGTAGATCGCGTGGTGGCGGTGAATGGAGGATCGAAAGCTTACTCGATGACGGGTTGGCGTATTGGTTGGGCGGCAGGCCCAGAGCGCCTCATCACGGCTATGGCAGACTATCAAAGTCAGGCTACGGGATCGGCTTCCAGTATTTCTCAACATGCTGCCGTGGCAGCTTTGAAAAACTGTGAGCCAGATATCAAAGAAGTTGTTCAAAAATTAAGACATCGCTCTGAGTCTGCAATGGCAGAATTCCAAAGCATCCCTCAGTTCAAGGTGTCTCCTCCAGATGGAGCTTTTTATTTCTGGGTGGATATTCACTCCTGCCTGGGAAAGACTTATCAAGGGCAGTTGGTAAGAACCTCCAAAGACTTCTGTGACATTCTCTTAGACAAGTTCTTTGTAGCGACAGTGCCAGGAGTCGAGTGCGGGGTCGAAGGCTTTATGCGCTTGAGTTTTGCAGTCTCCGAAGAAACCATGAACCGGGCCATTGTTCGTATGAAAGATTTCGTCAATCAACTAGCCTAGAGGTACGCCGTTCTTTTTTGCCACTCAGCGTGTCACGTGTGACACGCTGAGTGGCAAAAAAGAACGGCGTACCTCATAAAAAAAGGGAAGATCTGTGATCTTCCCTTTTTTATTTCCAATCTAGGATGAACCTAGAAAAGTGATTTAAAGAAATTGATGATACGAGTGAAGAATCCAGGCCCCTCGTAAGCTGTCGCTCCTTCAGCAGAGCTTGGATTGCGAGTATCAACAGGGCATTTGTACTTCAGGTCCACGTTGTATCCAGCTGGGATCGGAGTATCAAAGACCAAACTTGCGCCTTCAAGTCTTGAGCTCACCGTCATGCTTGGGCTGACCGTGACGGCGATGTCTCCATTGGCAGGAGCACACTCCAAAGGCAAAGACTTCAAGGAGTCTTTGATGTGATCGAAGAACAGATTCAAACTGTCTGCAAAGTCAGGAGCACAAATACTTGCTACTCCACCACCAGTGAGTGCAGAAAGTTCAGCATACCTAAAGCCATAGTGGCCTTTTGATCCGCCAGCATCTTGTTCGGCCATACAGGCTGTGTCGCCCGGCTTTACGATGATAGAGTTAACTGTAAAGCGCTTCATTGCTCCAAAAGAAGTTTTCACGAAATCAACGAAGTATTGTGGCTTGTCTTCGTCTTCCAAAGAAAGGCCTTCGTTAGAGTAGTATTTTTGAGAGAGGTCGCCACCGATACTGCGTTCGTCTTCATCGGAGATGATGATGAAGGCGATGGCTGCGTCTGGGCGATAACAACCACTTACACCTTGGAAGTTGTAGTCCCCATTATAAACATGGCGGTAGGCGGCTTTAATCCCTCGCTCATCATCTGAGTTTGCCCAGCCGGCACCGATATAGTTGATAGTTGAAGTAAAGATGGTAGAGAGGTCCGAAGTTCCTGATCTTAAAATGTATCCTGGGTTGCCAGAATAATTTTGCCAAAATATGGAAGCGCCCCATACCCGATTGCCACTGACCAAAAGATCACGAGTGGCTGTTGTACACATTTGCCAATCAATAGCAGATGTTTGCAGTCGACTGACAAAGTTTCCAAGTTTTCCCGCAAGCTTTTGATTATCCGCCAGCATGGATTTGGAATCATCCACCACCAGGACGATATCTAGCTTATTTGAAACAGTTGTCGCGTTCCCGTTGTAGTGCACGTCACGAAAAGTAACAACTGGGCCGCCCGGATTAGGACCTGCAGGCTCATTGCTTCCATCATCAATTGTTTGTGAAGAAAATTTTACGGGACCACACGCAGAAAAAATTAACGCTAAAATAAAGCCGCAGATGACACGGCCAAACTGGCTTAATGAAAACATACTTCCCATCCCCCTGGAAAACCTTCAAAAGGCTGTAAATGTAGAATAACACGGCCATATAGAAGTCCCAAATTTCAATTCTTTGGAAAGTAAAACTGGACCTTGTTGAATCCAGACCTATGTCTCATTGTGGGACGGACCTTTGGCAGCATAGAATATAACAATGCTGCCATGGAGGGCTTAGTGAGTTTTTGGGTATTGCTTCAATGTCTAGTGAATCTGGTTCTTCTTGCGGGTGTTGTTGGAATGTGGGTTCGTATGAATCGCCCTCCTAAAGATGACCCTCGTTTGAGCCGTGGTCTGCAACTTTTGCAGAGTAAAATTGCCGTTCTTGAAGACCTTTCAGACCGCACTGAGGTTCAAGTGAATCAGCTCACCGCTTTGCTGGAGCAAAAATGTAAAGACATTCAAATCAAGATTCAGGCTTCTGAAAAACAATTGTCTAAAATTGAACAGAGCATGCAAAAGAGTTTGGAAGTGGCCAAGATCTTCCAAGATCGAATTCCTCACACTGAAATTCTTGAGCGTCAAAACACTATTAAATATGTTAAAGCCGCACGCTTGGCCCATCAAGGCTTGAGCGTGGAAGAGATCTCTAAGCAAGTGGATCTGGCTGTGGGCGAAATCGAGTTCATCGCGAAAGTGAATAAAGACCAATTGATGTTCTGTGAAGAAAGTCTGCCAGAGTGGGCTCAAGGTATGACGTCTGAAACAGAAGAGACAGAAGAAAATGAAATGAGTTTTATGTCGCCTCTTCAGCGAGAAGCCCCAGTCGACATGAGCGCGGTTTTCGAAGTTCCTCGCAATGATCAAAACGCCCTTAAAAAATTGGGTGAAGCCTTTAAAGCCGCTTGTGACGAAGCCACAGTTCAGAACAATCAAAAGCCTTCAAACCTTGGTGCAAAAATGCCTGAGTTTGTTGAGTTATTTACTCAGTCAAATAAAGCATCTGCTCCGGCAGAGATGGTGGCTCCGGAAAAACCGGCAGAACCCGTTTCAAATATTCGACCGGTGCAATTTCGTCGTGTCGATATGACTCGCGATCTAGGATAGAATGTGGCCAATCGAAGATTTTTAAAAAGTCTTGAAAAGGGGCAAGTGGTGCAAGCCGTGGTGGATGAGGTTCTCTCCGTCACAGAGTCCATCTGCGCTTTTCAAGGGGATCTTTTAAGAATCCACAATCGCACAGGAATGGTTCTGCAAAAGGGTCAGGCCATTCGCTTACAGGTTAGAAGCACCAGCCCCCTCGAGTTTCAAATCTTTGATTCCCAAGCTCTTAAGTTTGAGAGAGTCGTTTAAAAGTCTATTTTCCTTTTGAAGATTTCAGATGAGATCTGTTTGAAATTAACTGACGAACTCGGCCATCATCGTCTTCATCATTCACTTCACCAATCACTTCTTCCATGATGTCTTCGAGAGTCACGATGCCCTCAAGATCTCCGCCGGACATGACGATAGCCATATGCTTTTTCTGCTCTTGCATCATCTTGAGAGTGGCGAGAAGTTTGGCTTCGGGAGAAACCACGATGGGATTGCGGATCACCTGTTGCCAGCCCAATTCTCCAGAGGCAACAAAGGTCAGAAATTCCTTCGAATTGATAATTCCAATAACCTGTCCTTCTTTCATTACGGGAATTCGTGTGTGACCACTGGCCACCACAGTTTGAAGAACATGTCCCAGAGTGCTGTCGAAATCAATGAAGGTCACCTGAGGCCAAGGCAGCATGATGTCTCGGATCTTTCGCATCTCGATATGAAAGAGATTTACGATGTATTGCTTGTGAGTGCCTGGCAGGGTCGAGATATTCAGGTTGTCTGACTCATGGCTTTCGGAATCTGCTGTAGAGGCTCTTTTTGTGAAGGGCCTTAAAAAGAAACGTGTTGAGGTCTCAAGGAAAGTTACTAAGGGCCCGAGAACTTGATCCGCCACCAAAACAGGTCGCAACCCCGTCAGAGAAATTTTCATGGGATATTTCAAGGCCAAGGTTTTTGGAACCAGCTCTCCAAGCACCACACTAAAATAAGTCAGAGGTAAAACCACCACGCCGATAGAAATAGCTTCAGCGACATTTTCTTTTAAGCCCCACCAGCTTTCAAAAAGTGGAGCAAGATTTTCTTCAGCACCGGCACCACCCACCGCCGCAGAAATCGCACCCACCAACGTGATGCCAATTTGAATCACGGACAGAGTTCGCTCGGGTTTGTCACGAAGAGTGAGAAGTCGGCGAGCCTCAGATTTACCACCCTTAACCAGAAGACGAAGCTCGGGTTTACTGATGCTCACGAAAGCTGTCTCAAAGGCAGAGAGAAGCGCATTGAGCACCAAGCAAATGGCGATCACTATAAGTTCGGTCATGTCAGGAATCCTTGAAGAGATGCAGAGGCGGGGTCGTCGTCCATGGAGTGATTATAATAAAAAAACCACCTCTTGCGAAGGTGGTTTTCTGAAAATTTAACTGTTAAGTCGCAAATTTTATTTTGAACTCTCTTTGATAAAGTGAGTCAAATAATGGCGAACCATGTATTCCACTTTCACTGGCTGACCTTGGTAAGTCCAAAGGATCTCACCAAAGGCACCCCATTTAGCTTCGACAATGTGCTCATCCATCACATTGGTTGCCGCTTGAGTAGGCTCTGCAGAACCAGGAGTTGGAATGTAGTTTGTTCCAATGAAGTTGAAACGAACACTGATTTGTCCTGGAGCTTTCAAAGAGAAAATCATTTTGAAGCCATTGCGGAACAACATGAAGTCAGCGTGTGTTTTTGCGATTCCGTAAATCTTAATACGACCCAAAGCTGAAGGCTTTAATTCGTTGAAAGAAGAAGACGCATCCACGAATTCTGTTTTCAAAGAAAGAAGAAATTGCACAGTTTCGTTGATGAGAATTTTATCGGTATCAAAACCGAAACTCATGTCAACAAGACCTGACTCTTCCATCTGTTGTTCAGCCTTCACAAGTTCTTTAATCCAGCTGATCTTTTCCATCGCCCCTCCGGCATGCTGAAACTAGCGGCAGTCCCGCTGATAGTTTGCGTTATTCTTAATAATTTAGACCCCCTACGTCTTTGTCAAGGGTATGGAGTTGGGCTCTGTGCGTCGAAGTGCGGCTTAGCCTCTAGAATGTGCATTTTGCGAGCTTAGATCTTCCACCTCTCCGCAATTAATTTAGCGGCAATAGGATTGGCAATCTTACGAGAGGCTGAAACCAAAAAGAACTCCTCATAGATGCCTTCTAAAATTCCCAACTCCACGAGCTCTTTCCGCTTGAGCAGGTCATCCACGGCAAAAGAGGGAGCCAAAATAATTCCTAGGGCTTCGGCGCCCATCAGCTTTTGCAAGCTGGTGTCTTGAGTTTCCACCACCACATCCATGGTCCATTTGCGCTGTTTGAAGTAGCGCTCAATATCGTGACGAAGCTGACTGTGAGCCGCCGTCGGCAAGATCAAGGGCGCACCGTCCAAGCTGTCGGGGAAGGTTTTTTTCAAGGGCTTAAACTTAGGCGAAGCATAGGCCGCCACAGGAGCCTTGGCCATTTTCTTAGAGTGCAAGCCAGGGATATCCAATGAGGAAGGAGCATAATCTGAAATAAAAAGATCAATGCGATGAAGGGCCAACTCGCGAAGCATCTCATCGCCTTGGCCTTCCAAAATAGAAAAAGAAGCTTCTCCATAGGTTTGTGCGGTTTGCAGAACTTGCAGAATGAGAGATTTAGGAACGCTATCCAAAGCACCGATAGAAACATGCAGTCTTTGATTGGTGGGGCGATCCTGCAAAACCTCGAGCATTTCATTACCCATGGCAAAGATTTCATTGGCATATTCTAAAGCTCGGCGCCCTTGCTCGGTGAGCATCAATTTCTTATGTTGGCGGTCAAAGAGAGGAACACCCAAAGTGTCTTCGAATTGTTTTAACTGAGCACTTAGCGTAGGCTGACCCAAGCTCAATTTTTCAGCAGCTTTGGAAATGCTGCCTTCGGTGGCGATCATTTTGAAATAATAAAGATGATGATAGTTGAGCCAAGAATTCATTAAAAACCTCAGATTCGCTAAAAACGATGATATTGTATATTATTATCTATTTTATCGAATCAAGCAAATGAGCGATATTGGGGCCTATGACACAAGAAGTACTTTTTCCTTTTGCAGATTATTGGTGGTTTTACGCAGGCTTCATCGTCTTCGTTTTAGCCGTATTATTATTAGACCTCGGGGTTTTTCATAAGAAAGCTCACGTCGTCCGTTTCCGTGAAGCCACAGCCTGGACGATCTTCTGGATCAGTTTAGCTTTGATCTTCAACTATCTGTTCTATCAGTACACCCTCACGAAGGTGTCTCCTGAGATAGCCAAGCAGCTAGGCCTCGAGTTCCTGACCGGATTCGTTGTTGAGAAAGCCTTAGCGGTAGACAACGTCTTTGTCTTTGCCGTGGTGTTCTCTTACTTTGGTATTCCGGCGATCTATCAGCACAAAATTCTCTTTTACGGGATTCTCGGAGCCCTGTTCTTTAGAGCTTTGTTCATCGCTTTAGGCTCGTACCTCATGGCTTATCAATCTGTGGTTATTTTCTTTGGCGTGTTCCTGATCTTTACAGGGATTAAAATGTTCTTTGCTCCAGAGAAACCCATGGATCCTGAAAAGAATCCGGTGATGAAGCTGTTGAGAAAGTTCATTCGCATCAGTCCAAGTTTTGATGGTGCAAAAATGTTCACTCGTCAAAATGGCCTCTTGATGGCGACTCCGCTGTTTGTGACTTTGGTCATCATTGAAGTGAGTGATATTATCTTTGCCGTGGACTCTGTTCCTGCGATCTTTGCTTTGACGAAAGAACCATTGATTGTCTTCACATCGAATATCTTTGCGATCCTGGGATTGCGTGCGATGTACTTTATGATCTCTGGCGTTCTGGATAAATTCCATATGTTGAAATATGGATTGGCATCGGTTTTGATTTTCGTAGGTTTGAAGATGGCTTGGTTGAACGAGCACTTCGGTGGAAAATTCCCGATTGGTGTCTCTTTAGCGATCATTGCCTTTTTGATCGGCGGATCCATCGCCTTGTCTTTGGCATACCCGAAGAAAACAGCCTAAAAGGTACGGACACACTTCTCGTGTCGCAGATGCGTTATAAATAACGCATCTGCGACACGAGAAGTGTGTCCGTACCCCTAGAATCCTGAGATTTGCAAAGTTGTTCCTATGACGCCCTCGGCTCCCTTGGGCGTATTCATGGCGACATAATAGCCCAGCACGAAATTCACTGGCAGGAGATAACCCAAGGTTGTCTCCATTTTTATTTCAGCGCCGGCGCTCCAGAATTGTTGTTTCATAGAAACAGATTCGTAGGCTCCGGTTTCATCATTGGCAAAGAAGCCATCTAAAGCGACACCGTCCGCAACCACGGATCCGATCAAGCGACGAAGGAAAATGGGATCTGTGCCATAGCCGCCATAGATATTCTTGATAGGGAAACGATACTCGAGATTCACGTTCACCATGTTTTTCCCCAGGAACTGACCGTTCTTGTATCCTCTCATAACGTATTCAGGCAGAGGATTGTCGGGAATAAACATCAAAGGCAAAGTCGAAACTCCGAATAAAGCCGGAACCTTTTCAGGTGTGTAGATCGAATTCATTTTCAACATGATGGCATGGCGTTTAGGTAAAAACTTAGAAAGGTAAGTCGTGCCACCCAAAGTGAATTGATTGTGAGCTACATAACCTTCTGCCGGAATGTAGTGATGAGCTCCGATGTAGGCTCCGGTTCCACTTTCAGGAGAGATCTCAGCGCCAGACTCGGCATAGTTCGAATAATTCAACGAGACGAGAGGGCCTGTGCGCTTGATCGTGTCGTCGCTCATCGTGCGCTCAAAATAGCGCCAACCCACTTGAGCCGCTGCATATTTTGAAAGCCAGAACATATCTGGCAAAACTGAAAGAGTGCCGCTGAAGTCTTCAAACTTATTGTTGATGTTTCCGAGATACGAGCTGCGAGTATAGGACGTCAAAAGAACAGGCAGCACGGTGGTTTGATTCAAGTAAGTCCCTTGAAGGCTGCCTTTGTTGATAGCGGTATCCCAAGCACCCAAGAGGCTGTAGGTGTGTTTTTTCAAAGGATCAAACCCGGTTGTTTGAGCCGAAAGAATGATGCCGGTCTCACTCGAGGACCCGGCGATAAACGGCATCCAATAACGAGGCCACAGATATCCGTAAGGGGAATAGTCAGATGTAAAATAGCTATTTTGATTCAAAGGCGGAATCGTCGGTGTTTCTTGAGCAGGGTAACGTTCTGCCAACAAAGGACCAATGGCTGGGAGTGGAGCTTGGGTTTTGGAATAGTCCACTTCTTGAAAGGCTACTAACTTTTGACCTTCAGAAGTCATCAACGTGGAAAACAGTTCTTTCGTGGCGGGGTCTAAGTCGGACATTGAAACCGCAGTCAATGTGTGAGTCAAAGGCCTCACCGAGGTCAGGTCTTTATTTGCGAGATAAACGTTTTGAGTGCCGTTTTTGCTAGATGTGAAAATCAGACCCTGAGGAGTCCATTTGGCAAAGCGGGCATTCGGATATTCAGGAAAGATCTTTTCAACCTTTTGAGTGTCCTTGTGGAAGAGGTGTAGATGCTCGATCCCTTTATCTGTACGAAGGGAGAACACAATCGTATTGTCATTCAAATACGAAGGATAAGAGATTCTGTATTGCAGAGGTGGCGCAAAGAGATCGCGAGAGGCTTTGCGCTCTTTATTCACTGATAAAACAGAAAGGAAAGTGCGACCGCCCTCTAAGCGAACATAGGCAATGTCTTCCCCGTTGGGTGCGACCGCAGGTTCACGGGCACGAAGGCTCTTTGTTAGCGTTTCTGACTTCTTTGTTTTTAAATTGTAAAGCATCAGATCTGAGTAACGATGAATACGATCCGTCAGATCAATTTTATCGTAGACCAAGCGAGTGGAATCCGGAAACCAACTGACTCTTTGAATACTGCCAGTGAGAGGCTCATCTCTTTGTAGAATGGGAACGAGAGCTTCGTCAAAATTCTCAACCATAAGAGCCGATTGAACAGAGAGGAAGCTTTGCTCGGGCTTGCTTTTCGTAACGACGCGAACCGCGCGAGAGTTTGTTTCGTCGTCGGTGATCAGGGCCATGTTCATTCCATTCGGAGAAATCGAGGGAGCCATGACATAGCGAATGTTATTTTTCGGTTGCGTGAAAGGCGTTGGAGTTTGCTCACCCAAAACTTTCAATTGCCCCAAAGCCAAGACTTGAATTTGTTGAAGGGCCTCATTGTATTGAGTCTCATAGCTCTTGCCCAAATGAGTTCGCGCAGGATCTTCGATAAAGTAGGGAACGCGAGAAGATTGTCGGAGATTCAAGGTGTCGATGATGGCCGCGCTTTTGTCTTCGATCATCTGGCTCCATATCAGAGATCCAAAAAGATAAGGCCTCATGCCCTGGGGCCAAGTCGGGATATTTTCATTCACTTGGGCCAAGTCATATTGCTGAAGCTTGCCATCGTTCACCCATGCGCGGATGGCTGAATCTTGATAGACGGCGCGCAGTCGACCATGGTTTCCCAGGCGGGTCTCCATATCGACAGCGAGTCCTTCTTTCCACCAGGTGGGTAGCAAAATATTCGGAGCAATGATGGTTCCGAATATAGCACGAAGGGGTTTCATCACGCCAAGAGCCGGCTCGATATTCAGAATGTGGGTGTATTCATGGGCCAAAAGCTCAAAGGCCCAGTCGCCCGTATCTGCCAAACTGTCCTGTGGTCCGGGTAAAACAGGGTAGGCCATGATATGAGGATAAGGAATTCGTGTGGCATAGCCATTGGTGACATCTGTTTTGTCGTTGATGACAACAACGGTCCGCAACTTCGGCACCACAGAGAAATAAGGCTGAAGTTTTTCGAATGCGTACTCTAGTTTACTTGCATAGAGAAGACCAAGATCTTGCTGCTCAGCATTATATATCACTTCAAAGTGGGGACTTGTGATGGTTCTCCATTTTAGATCAGAGGGGACTTCAAGTTGCGCTAAAGTGAGAACTGGAAAGAATGTTCCAATAAGATAAATTAAATATTTCTTCATAAGTTTTTTTAGCCTTACAGCATCGCAACATCAATAAGAGAATCAAAGGTTTGACAATAACGCTTAATGCTCTAAAGTTTTTAGATGCGGTTTTTTTGAATGCTCTCGGTCTCAATATTTTATTGATGCTGAACAAGAGCATGGTCGCTTTTTAGAACGAGTTTTAAACGCTTTTTGGATGAAGCATCTTGGATCAGAGGAGGATTACAATGATTCGTAAATTAGCAATTGGTCTTATCGCTTGTGCATTGGTAGTTGGTTGTAAAGGAAAACAAAGCCAGTCTGACCAATCCATTGAGTCAGTTCCCACTGCAGGTGGCGAAGGTATCGACTCTTCACCTTTGGGTTTTGACCCAATGGGTTCTGACTCTGGAAGAATCGCGGGTTTGGTAACTGTTCATTTCGGTTACGACAAATCTAACTTGGATTCTGATTCTAAAAGAGAGATCGCGACTAACGTCGAGTGGATGAAGAAAAATCCAAATGTACGCGTTCAAATCGAAGGTCACTGTGACGCTCGTGGTACAATCGAGTACAATGTGGCTTTGGGTGAAAGACGTGCTAACGCTGTAAAAGCATACATGGTAAGCATGGGAATCCCAGCTGACCGTTTGAGCGTGATCAGCTATGGTAAAGAAAAACCAGTGGCAATGGGCGATACTGAAGATGCATGGGCTAAAAACCGCCGTGCGAACTTCGTTCCAGCTCAGTAGTCACTAGACTGAAAGGTGTGGAGTGAGTCAGCTGAAGTTATTTATAGGATTCATTGTTTTTTCGATGATTCTAGGATGTCAGACTGTACCCGCTCCCATCGAGGATTATTCCTTGGCACGAGCCGCTTTAGATGCGGCTCGTTCTGTTCAAGCCCCTCGTCATTCGCCAGGTTACTGGCATCAGGCTGAAGAAGCCTATCGTAAAGGTCGCATCTATTATGAAGATCGCGATTACGCCAAAGCTAAAGAACAATTTGCAAGAGCTCGAGTGTCTGCTGAAAGAGCAGAAAACTCTGCCCGTTTGATTCGCCAAAGAACCGGAGATGTTCTATGAAGAAATTAGTCCTTCTTGTTTCTATTCCTGTATTGATGACTGGCTGTCTGAAAACTCGTAACGATGTTCAAGGCAATAACAGCCGCCAAGTTATGCAACAACAAGTGGTCACTATGCAAAGAGCTACGGCGGACACGGGCAATCGTTTTGCTGATATCGAAGAACAAATGAGAAATCTCAATGGGCGTATCGAGGTTGTTGAAAATCGGGTGGGACAAGGTCACGCGGGCGTTGAAAATGCTTTGAGAAACTCTCAACAACAGAATCAAGACACGAATCAAAAAGTCGCTTTACTTCAAGATGCGTTAACCAAGATGGAAACTCAGTTGTTCCAATTGACGGCAGAAGTTCAAGGTCTGCGCGCTGAAAAGGCGGCAGTTCAAGCTGAAAAAACCGCGAAACAAGCAAAGAAAGATTCCTTTGAGGCAGCTCAAGAATTTTTCGATAAAAAAGATTGGAAACAGGCCATCCTGAACTTCCAAAAGTACCGTGATCAATCTCCTAAAGGTAAAAACTTTGCGGATTCTACTTATAAAATCGGTGTCGCATTTCAAGAATTGGGCATGAAGGAAGAAGCTAAAACTTTCTATGACGAAGTTGTGAGTAAGTTTCCAAAATCAGAAGAAGCTCGTCGTGCTAAAATCCGTCTGAAGGGTCTTAAAAAGTAAGTCTGTGATTGAAAAAGTTCTCGCTATTGAAACCAGTTGTGATGACACCTCCGTAGCGATCGTAGATCGCTTGGGCTTCGTGCATTCTGTGGTTTCCGCTTCCCAGGATTTGCAGCATGAAATGTATGGCGGCATTGTTCCTGAGATCGCGGCTCGCAATCATTCCCTCGCGTTATTGCCATTGATTGAAGAGGCTTTTAAAAAAGCCCAAATGTCCTGGAGCGATGTTCAAGGTATTGCTGTCACCAACCGACCGGGCCTTATCGGTGCGTTGATCGTGGGACTTGTGACAGCAAAAAGTCTATCTCAAGCAAAAAAAATTCCCTTCCTCGGAGTGAATCATTTGGAAGGTCACTTGTTAGCACCTTTCTTAAAAGATGCGCAGCACGCGCCTCCAGAGGATTTTGATTATCCTTATGTGGGACTTGCCATCAGTGGCGGTCACACCAGTCTTTATCACATCACCGGCCTTGGCGAGTACAAGGTGCTCGGCACCACTCGTGATGATGCGGCCGGGGAGTGTTTTGATAAATTTGCCAAGATGGCAGGCCTGGGATTCCCAGGTGGTGTGCGTTTAGATCAAACTTCGAAAACTGGAAATCCCAAAGCTTTTGATTTTCCGCGAAGTCTTATTCATGACGACAGTTTTGATATGAGCTTCTCTGGACTCAAAGCCGCCGGCCAGCGCATGCTCGAAAAACTCGGACCTGAAAAGGTTCAAGAGCAGTTGCCAGATCTCTGCGCTTCTTTCCAAGAAGCCATTGTTGATGTTTTGATTGCAAAATTAGACCGAGCCGCTCGCGTCTTCCGCGCCAAGAGAGTGATTCTGACCGGAGGAGTGAGTGCGAATTCCCGTTTGCGTGCCCGCGCTGAAGAGTGGGCGCAAGGCAAAGGACTTCGTTTGGTCATTCCACCTCTTCGTTACTGTACAGATAATGCCGCTATGATTGGTTACGTGGGTGCATTGCGCATGAGCCGAGGCGAAACCTCGGATCTGGCACTAGGCCCTTCACCTCAAGCTTTACCCACGGATTTTAAATGAGCCAAGCCAGCGAAAGATTGCATGTTGTTCTGGAGAAAATCGGAATCGCAGCAAAAAGATCCCTAGGACAAAACTTCCTCGTCAGCGATCTGGTGATCGAAAGAATCATCAATCAAGTGAAAGAGTTCCAACCGGAAGCCATGATCGAGGTCGGTCCCGGCCCGGGAGCTCTGACTCATTTCCTGCGACAGATGGGTTGTCCTTTGCAACTCATTGAGCTGGATCGCACTCTGGCACAATATTGGCGTGATGAAGGCTTTGACGTTGTTGAAGAAGACGCCCTCAGAATTGATTGGAAGCGCTTTTATTCAGACAAAAAAATGGTCTTTGTCAGCAACCTGCCTTATCAGATTTCTTCGAGCATCGTGATTGAACGTTCTTTGGAAAACCAAGGTGTTGAACATATGGTTTTGATGTTCCAAAAGGAAGTCGCTCAAAGAATTCGCGCTCCTGCTAAAAATGAACATTATGGATTGTTAAGTGTCATTGCTCAGGTTTTCTGGAAAACCGAGATGGTCACAGAGGCCGGTCCTCGGGATTTCTCTCCGCCTCCTCGTGTGGCGAGCCGAGTTCTGTGCTTCTCTCGTCTGCCGTCTGAGATCTCAGATCGTCCCAGCTTCCTTAAGTTTGTGAAAGCCTCCTTCGCTCAAAGACGGAAGCTCCTCAAATCAAATTTGTCTGGTCTTTTAGGGCAAAAGAAGCTAACTGAGGGGGAGCTGGTGCAGTGGCTTGCCGAGATGGGCTTTAAAGAGACCGCCCGTGCTGAGGAACTCAGTCCCATGCAGTTTGTGCAGCTCTATAAAAAGTTTGGATTTGAACCGTGAGCATTTTACTTATTCAGGAAAACAAAAAAGCCCGCTTCGACTACACGATTGTGGAAGTCTTTGAAGCTGGCTTGGTTCTCATGGGAAGTGAAGTGAAGTCTTTGCGTGCCAAAGACGTTCAATTGAAAGACTCCTATGTGGTTTTCCAGGGCAATGAAGCATTTTTGCAGAATGCTCACATCGCTGAATATAAAGCCAGCAGTTATAACAATCACACTCCAGAACGCCGCCGCAAGCTTTTATTGAATCGCAAAGAACTCGATGAGATCTTCGATGCCCTTCGTGAAAAAGGCTACAGCTGCGTGCCTCTTAAAATTTATTTTAAAGAGGGTCGTGCAAAATTAGAAATTGCTCTTGTGAAGGGTAAAAAGACCCATGACAAACGAGAAGCGATTAAGAAGCGCGACGTCTCAGATCAGATCCGCTCAACTCTACGACGTTCTCGTTAGAAATAAATCCACTTTCGATTCCCAAGAGGGCTCTCTTGGTTTCCATCAATTGTTTCCAAGTCGCATAGGCTTCTCGGTTTTGAGGGTCGACTGTCAACTTTTCTAAAAGCTTCAACTCCGCTTCGGTGTTGGCCTTCAATGAACGGTAGAAATAATCATAGGTCATCGACAACTCACGGAAGTCGTCGTCTTCGGGAATCTTAAAATCTGGAATATTCCACTGTCCCAACATCAGTTGGTGCATGTGTTTTTCCATGCTCACTAAAGGAGACAGAAGATTTTTGGTCATGCGGATGCTGAAGAACAGGCTGGTTGCGATGATGAATAAAAAACTCACAGTTAAGAAGGCTCTCAACCAAGTGACCTCACGCTCAAGATGTTGCACTAGGGAGGGGCGAGTGTCGAAAGCTAGACTAACAAAGAGTTGGTAGTTCTGCGAAATGAAGTAAAAAGCAGGCACCAAGAACAAAAGACTGCCACCTGCAACTGCCGTGATCATGTACCAGGAGTACTTGTACTGAAACGACTTGTTCAGGATGAATTTCCGGTGAGGGGAACTCGCTGTGGTTCTTTGGGATTCTATAACTCTTCGTCCATAAAGCATGAACAACCTATCGGCGAGTTGTGTTTTTCATCGAGTCCAATTATTCTCGAAACGGGATCCGCTTTCGCCAAGGCTTCAGCGGGACAGGTCGACTTTGGTATGGACTTGTCCCGCCGTAGCCTTGGCGAAGGCGGAAGGCTGACTTCGGGCTAGTCTAGGAGCCGCAGCCCGCAGCAAAGAAAATGAACGCTATCAGATTTTTTTCGATGAAGGGGTACACATGGAGATCTTAAGAGGTTTTTTGGTTCTTGTGGTTTTGAGTGGGGGGCTTTTTGCTTTTGCTCAGGAGTCTAAGCCTCTTGTTGATGATAAGTATTCTTTGAAAGCGGATCGGGAGGCTTTTGATAAACTTCGTAAGGATGTTCCTGCGGATGTTCGTAAAGAGAACGATGAGAAAGCTTTTATGGATCAGATGATGTCTGATCTTTCAGTGGCTCCGGCTGAGGTTCGTAGTCGGTTTTCTAGTCTTTTGAATAAAAAGAGAAATCTTTTTCAGAAGGATATGACTAAGAAGCGCGAAGAGTTTTCTAAGAATGCCACTCGGAATCGCGAAGCTTTTACCAAGAATCAGGCGAACCAGAGAGCTCAGTTTGCTAAAAGTAAAAGGAGTTCGGATGAACGCAGGGATTTTTTTGATAATTTAGAAGCTAAACGTAAAGACTTCTATGCTTCTCAGCAAGAGAAGCGAGACGAATTTGAGCAGTCTATGAGAGAGGAACGCAAGAATTTCGATGATTATGCTCGCTCTAAGAATGACGAGTTCAATCAGCTGCATCGTGATTATACCAAACGCCATCAAGAGTATAAAAAAGAGAAAGAAGACTCTAAGAAGCAAGCTGCTGAGAAATTAAAAGCTCTGCAAAAGAGTGTGGATCAGGAGTACGAAGAGATTCGCAAGAAACCTGCCACATTATTGGGTGTTGAAAGCGAAGAGTAATTTTTTATACTCCCTAATCCTAGGTTTCCCGAGCCGGACGCTCGGGAAAGGGGGCTTGGGATCTCCCAATTTGTGATCGAGCTACAAACTCTTTAAAGACGACTAGAGACTAGACTCGTTTGAAAATCTCTTTATAGAGATCCATGGTAAGGGCGAAGAGGCGGTTTTCAATAATAGGCGTCAGAGACGTGAATTCGATACCAAAGTTTTGAAGTGAGCTATTCACAGAGTCGATCTTGATATGACGAACAACTCCAGTCAGTTCAATGGGGTCTCTTTTGCCAATGGCGAGACTGCCCACCACCGTATCATCTAGCTTCATCAGTGGTGATGTGAGCATGTAAAGAACTCGACATCCACCGCCGCTGAGGTCGGCAATTTGTCCTGGGATCGGGAGGTTTGTGCCATTCACCTTGACGATATTGAAATGTGCTTTGTAGTTCTCAGGTATGCGTACGCGATAGTTTTGGCGACGCTGCAAATGAAATACATTTTCAGACAAAATCAAATGAACTCGATTTTTCATCAAACTCACAGTGGCTTGAAAATAGTATTTTTCACTTCCTAAAAAGAAATGTCCGAGAACTTCTTCAGCATCTTTAACGGGTGTTCCCTTTTCAACGGTACAGTCCAAATAGCCTTCGGCATAATTCAGGTTTTGGGAACGGAGTCGGATGACGGCGTCTTCTTTGCCTTTGCAAAGGACTTCCGCCTTGGCACGCGCCAGGTCTTCGAAGAGCTTCATGCGCTCATCAAAACTAGAAATGCGGGTGAAGATATCTTTGTCCTCTGACATATTTTTATTTTATCTGAGACGTTTAAAGAATCAACGGCGAATTATCGCCGTGACCTCATGTTTGTTATTATGCAGATGAAGGACCTGGGCCCCCAGCTCTTCTTCGAAGCGTCTCATTGTCTCAAAATCGGTCTCGCCCTGAAATTTAATGGTGCAGACAAAGTTTTTACAAAGACCTGACTGCAACCAGTCCTGGACTAATTCGAAGAGTTTCGGTGGGTAGCAAATGATGTCAGAGAAGAACCAATCCACGGCCCCAAGATCTGAGGGCTTAAGATTGAAGGCATTGGTTTTTATGAATTCAATATTTGGAAGGCGGGCGATCTTCTCATCCAAAGGGGCGCGATCAATGCTCACAACGTGACAACCCATTTGTTGCAACACCCAGGTCCATCCCCCGGGGCAGCTTCCGAAGTCGATCACCTTCTGACCTTTTTCAGGTCGGACATTATGAACAGTAAAGAGCTCCCACAATTTCAAGTAAGCCCGAGAGGGCGGCATCAGCTTGTTTTCATTGAACTGAACTTCCCCCAATGGAAAAGGAGAGTTGGTTTGGGCCGAAGCCAGAATCGTATTTTTCTCAATGAGAGACCAAGACCCCAGAGGTGTCGTGGGAAGACTTCCGAGAAACTCAATTTCCCGGGAGCGCACTTTAGGAAGCTGCTCTTGGATCAGTTGGGCACGGCGATGATTATCAAAGGTGTAAGGAGCCCAGAGCAGACCACGGGTCTTGAGGGCCTTTACGCCATCGCCAATAGATTGAATAGGAATGATCTCTGGGGAATGCCAGATCTGTTGTGCCCAAACGCTTTTTTGTGCGGGACCACGGGCGATCGCCAAGTTGCCATAGGTTTGTTCAACGTCTTTGAGTTCTTTCAAAAGATCGGGAAGAAACTTTTCAGGTGCCAGATAGGCTGTTTTTACAGGAGCATCACTCATAGTGGTTTAAATCCAAATCAATATTCATTAGCACTAAAACGTAAAAAGGAACAGATTATCGTATCTGTTCCTTTTTTGAATCCTTTCCGCTGATAATTCTTCCCGTTGTATCCGTGGGAATAGATCATCAACCAGCTTTCTAAGCGGCCACCTTCGTTGGCATCGCAGGGGTCAGAAGGCCACGACTGTTAAACGTCGTCACGGCATCTGCCCAAAACTTTTCTTTCAGTGCGACTTCTTTTGGTCCCATTTTAATTTTAGGGTACTCGCACTTATCAAAGCATTCAGTGAATTTAGCTTCGTCACAACCGCGAACAATTTTTAAAAGAAAATTGAAGTGAGCCTCAGTGAAAGGCTTGTTGTCGACGAGCATTTTGCGGAGACCAGCCTCTGGAGTATGAAGAAGAAAGCTATAGAGACTCGGTACATCGTATTGACTCATTTTGAAACTCCCTGTTTTTATTGATGACCCTCATATTATCGGCGTACGAGGGGCATCACTTAACGAGGAAGGTCTAGAATCTCTTACTTCGCACCCAATTGCTGGATATTCGTAATCATTTTTTCGAGGAATCCATTGAGGCTTTTTTTCTCATCTTGAGAAAACTGCGCCCAGAATGTGTTTAAGCGAGAATAATACTCGGGAGCAATAGTCCCTACAGTTTCATGGCCTTTGCTGGTTAAGCGAATGACGAAGGCACGTCCATCTTTTTCATGAGTGGTGCGCTCAACGAGTTCTGCTTTTTCAAGAGTATTGATCAAGCCAGAGATTGTTGCCTGAGTAACGCCCACCGTGTGTGCGAGCTCAGAGGGCATCATCCCGGTCTCTCTATTTGATCTCAACACCAAGAGCAGCGTGAAGCGCCCAGGAGAAAGATTGTAACGCGAAAGAAATGCATCGAGATTTGTTTCCAAATCGGTGCTGATTTTTCTGAGCAGTAAGTGTGAGCGCATCGAGGTGGAATCTATTTCGGGATGAAAATCGAGACGATTTTTTTCGAGATCAACTTCGGTAGGCACTTGAGTGAGAAACAGTTTTGCCATCTTTATCTCCAGGAAAGCTAATTATTAGCCGCCTAACGATCCTAATCTCCTGGGGGTAGTCTGGCAAGTGTTTAGAGGGCAAAACAAACTATTTGAGAAAGAAAGCCTTCAGATCTGAGATGGGCTCGCGATAGAAACCGCTCCCATTAACGAAAATAAAAAGGAGCAGACAGAATAAAAACAAAAAGGTCTTCCGTCAGCGGGAAGACCTTCGTGATTGTTGAGAGACTGTGGAATTTATTCAACAGTTTGAACGGTAGCCACCATGTCTGGATTTTGGTTCACAGCTTCTCTCAAGCAAGCTTTAGATTCTTCCAGAGTAGAAAGGTCCTTCGCCGTAGCAAACATGATGATCATTTTGCCATTGCCGAATTCGCTGTCGACTTTGCAGTTATCATTTCTCAAGCGGAAGCCAGGTCCTTTGTTCAAAAGAACTTCTCCACTGTGCTTAGTGATCTTGATAGCGCAAGAGAAGAAATAAGAAGGGTCTTTCTTATTTTTGTCCATTTCTTGCAAACAGTTGGCATAGACATTGTCGATGTCTCTTTCAACAACGATCACATTCCCTACTTTTCTATCGGCTGCGTTAGCAGTAAAGGCAACAAAGAGTCCTACAAATAGGATCAAGGCTTTCATAAAATCCCCCTATAATGGTTTCCACCTTAGCGTTTCATGTTCTCAGAGAAGAACAAGCCTATAGGCAGTGTGTCGTCTTGCTTTTATGCAGCGGGAGTTTTCTGGCCAGGAAAGTATTCACTCTCTAGAATGAAGGTATGACTATTTCGCAAACCGTATCTTTTGGACTTCAAGAAGCTCGTCAGCTCCTTCCTAAGGTGACTAGGCAGGACAATAAGTCATCACGAGGGCGAACTTTGATTATTGCTGGCAGCGCCGAGTTTCCCGGTGCTGGGATTCTTGCGGCAAGAGCCGCGTTGCGATCCGGCAGTGGCTATGTGCTTTTGGCACAACATGATCCTCCCTTTTTGTCTTTGGAACATCCAGATTTTCTTATGGTAGATTTAGATAAGCACTCCCTGGGGGAGCAACACTTTGATGCGGCCGCTATCGGTCCCGGGTGCGGGGTGAATGAAAAGACAGATCGTCATTTGCAGAGCCTTTTTGAGATGCAGGTGGATCGCTTGGTTGTTGACGCCGATGCCTTGACGGTCATGGCTCGGAACACCAATTTGGAACGTCGGTCCACTTGGATTCTCACTCCTCATGAAGGGGAGATGTCCCGTCTCTTGAATATTCCCGCAGAAGTGATTCGTGAAGACCGTGCGCACTGGGTGCGGGAGGCGCAACGGCTTTTCGGTGCCATTGTTTTATTGAAGGGTCATGAGACTTTGATTGCCTCAGAAACAGAGCTTGTCAAAATACAAGCCGGAAATTCTGCGTTGGCAAAGTCCGGCACGGGGGATGTTCTTACTGGCATTATAGCTTCTTTTCTTTCTCAAGGCTTGGCTCCCATGCAAGCGGCCTGTCTGGGGGCCTTTGCTCATGGATGCACAGCGGATCTCTGGGTGAAGGGAGGGCGCGATCCCTTAAGCATGATGGCTTCAGACTTGATCGAGTTCCTGCCCCAAACGCTTTTCCATATTCGCGAAAGTTAACGTTTAATAAGAGCTGTATTAGAGAACAGACGTTGATTTTTGTTGTTGTAGGATTTGCTTGTGAGCTGCCATTCCCGAGTGGACTTGTTGTAGCTGCTTTCGATAATAACAAAATTGAAGTGCCACGTGCTGACGATGCGGCGGGGATTGCGCAGGTTATCGACGCCAGGGAAAGTGGCACTATGAATTGAGCTGGAGGTGATCTCCACAGTTTTATACCCAAGAACTCTCTCTTCAATCCTCATGACTTCACTGAAGTGAACGTCTCCTGAAAGAAAAATAATGGGGGATTCCTTTTTCGAAAGTTTCTTAAGAACATCCTTAAAGTTTTTTTCGTGGTCGGATTCAAAAGACTCCTTTCCTAAGTAGCCTCCAAAGAACTGGCTGCCATTGAGCAGCCAGGTAGGACGAGTGTTTTTATCCATGGCATTCAAGAGAGCTTCTTGCTGAGCAATGCCCCAGTGCAGGCCTCCATGTTTTCTCGTGTCGCGGAACGATCGATCATCCATGAAATAGAAACTTTGACCAAAGAGCTGCACGGTTGAAGAAACCCCTAAACCTTGAGAGTAACCCCTCTGATTTTTACTGCCCCAGAAAAGTAAGAACACCTTTTTGGCGAATTCTTTTGTTTTGAAATGACAGTTGCCATTGTCGATGCCGAAGTCATGATCATCCCAAGTGGCCAAGGTGGGAATGAGAAAGGACTGTCTGAACTGCATGAGAGTCAAACGAGTTTCGCAATAGCGACGCCAAATATCTGAAGGTGTGCCTTTGGCCCCCAGATCGGCATAGCAGGTGTCTCCAACCATCAAGATCACGTCAGGTCTGTGCTTATAAAGGCCGTTCCACATGGCGGCACTTTGAATCGCGAAAAAATCACAGGCACAGCTCACGGCGGCGACTTTAAAGGGCCGTTGGTTGTCGACGTCGAGGCTTTTGAATTTGCGTTCATCTAAAACTCGTCCGTTTTTTTTGTTGAGAACCTTAAGCCGATAGGTTTTCTCTAGCTGCAGATTTGGAACGAAGATCTTGTCTATACCAAAATCAAAAAAGCCATTTTGATAAAACTGTTCAGTGAAACTCCAAGGTAATGATTTGCCGTCACTGTCTGAAATCACGTAGGTGTAGGGATAGGCGCCTTCTGTGAGGATGGTGAATTGAGCTGTGGTGGAATTTGTGTAGTTTTGAACTATGGGAATGTCGCCAGAGAAAGACAAGATTTCGAATTGGGCCAGGGCTTCGGCTCCGACAAGAAGACCTGCAGCTGCTCCGGCTGATTGCTGCAAAAATTGTCTTCTTGAAATTGAGAGCATGATTAATTCCTTTGGATAAGGAAAGCAGCGCCCTTCATGGAGGTCAAATGGGGCGGAGTGCCCATGGTAAAAGCCACTTCGCTGTAAAAAAGCGTCGGCCCGTGATTTGACAGACAGAACAACCTAACCGGAATTTCATTTGCCTAAATGATGGCGACAGCTGGAGCATCTAGAAATGCGCTTGCTGATTATATTCTTTATCTTTGTATGCACTGAGATGGGTGAGGCCTCGAGAGGAAGTGACTCCGGCTCTCGTCGAAGTGGCTTACGCGGGCTTCTTGTGGGACCGCAAGCTTTTCCAGTGGAAGGACGGCTTCTCAAACCATTTGTTTCCGATGGTTGCACCATCGCCATTGATGATTGGTCTATGAGTCCTGCCTGGAAGAGCTGTTGTGTTCGTCATGATATTTCTTATTGGATTGGGGGGACCGAAGCGCAAAAAGAGGCTGCGGACCGTCAGCTTCATCGGTGCATGTCGGATAAAGGTTACTCACGCATTGCGGGAATTTATTTAAGAGCAGTGATGGCCTTTGGGCTTCCCAAATTGCGGACCTCCTTTCGCTGGGGTTTTGGGTGGAATTATGAGCGTCCGTATTCGCCGCTCAAGGCAGAAGAAATTCAACAGGCCGAATTTTGGTATGGTAAAGATTTGAAGAAACTCAAAACGGCCGCCGCCAAAAATCGAATCCGCACTTATCCGTTTGGAGGCACCGCGGATGCTTCTTTGAATCCGCTCAATAAACAAGAAATTCAGATCTACAATCATCTCAAAAGAAACTTAAAAAAGAACCAAGTCGTGGTGAGCTCGCGTTTGGTGTATTTTAATCTAGAGCAGAGAAGATATGCTATTCGACTGTCATCTTGTGGTGATCGAGAATTGGAATATTTCTTTCCGAAGAGGTCCGCTCGGGACTTTAAGGTGTCGGATTTTGGAGGATGCTTTCGCCAATAGCAGCGGACTCTGAAACTCATCATTTAGTGTGGTGGTGCTTAAAAGGATTTTAGCTTCAATCACCGTGCGAGCGTCCTGACAATTGGGTGACCCCAAGCCCCCTTTCCCGAGCATCCAGCTCGGGAAACTAAGAATTTAAGAGTATGGTTCATCATTCTCTAGCGGATCAGTTGAGAGGACTCTTGTAAAAAATCATTCTGAAGGACCCCGAACTATCCTCTCAGCACCCGGTAAAATAGATTTGGCGGTGGTATTCTTGCGCTCCATGAGGAGATGGCCTGAGCGCAATTATGACTTTGCTTTGTGCCCCTACAGACGGTAGAAGACTGAAAATCATTTTTGGGGGATTTTAGATGAGCGGGCAGAGACTTCTTTTGGTCTATTTCATTTTGTTGACGATGTCGGTAACCAGCTGGGCACAAACATCTTCTGTATCTATGGGCGATGCGACTCCTGCTGGTGAAACCAAAGCCTCCACTTCTAAAGTTCTTGGTAATAAAAAATTCGCAGAAGACAAAGAGATCACAGACGCTCGTTTGAAAGCGGACGCGGGCTCTCTTTCTCGTTACTCTCTTAAATTTTCTTTTGCATACTTCGGTCCTCCAGTTGGGGATTTGGGCAGCAAGACTCAGCCGAATCCAGATCGTTTAAATGGTGTGTATGAAACATCCATGTCAGGTTCATTTGGTGGTCGCTACCGTTTGGATAGCAAATCCGCAATCAATTTGGGAGCCGGCGTAAGTGCTTTGACTCCATTCCACGGCATTCAACGGACTGATGTGAAGACGCCTTTCGTGAGCTATGACAGAACGGCTCGTGTTTCGGATGTTCAAGTTCGCAACTCTGTGGGTGTTGCGGTGACAACGATTCCTAACTTCAGAAGCACTGGACAAGTGGCTACTTTGAAACTTGATAACAGCATGGTTTATAACTTGGGGGCTTCTGGTTTTGCCTTGGGTCTTGATTCCAGCGTCGATGCCTTTGTTTTTGATAGAGACTATCAAGAGAGCGATCCACGTGGAGTGAGCCGCTATGCTTTGGAATTCTATCCTCAAGTGAAATACAATTTCACAGATAAAATCAATATCGGGACGTCCATTGCGATGAGATTCTGGAATCCTCGTGGCCAAGACGATACTTGGGCTATGTTGAATAAAAGATTGAGCGCACGCACCGGTATGGGCATTGCGGTTTCACGTGATATTTATTTCTCGCCCTTCTTGAACTATTACCCTGAGAATTTTGACTGGAAAACTACGACTGTGAGTTTTGCGACGGTCTTCTCTGTTCTTTAGTTTTCTCTGACATTCTAAAATGCAAAAAAACCATGATGTCCTTTTCTCATCATGGTTTTTTTATTTCATCGCTTCACTATCAGTACGAGATATCCAGTTAAGGTGGTCCCGTCTCGGGGTGTTCTGTCAATTCACGAAGCTCCTGGTTAACGATGTGTTCGTGACGTACTGTAAAATTAGCCATTCTATGGCTCCTTTCGTTTAACGTATGAAGCTTATCGGCTGGACCTTTGTAGAGTTGAGGGCCTTCCTGCATTTTCTTGAAAATACTTTCGGACGTTCACATGTGACACAGTCTTTGTCTCAAACTGATTGGAGGGGGCTTGGGATCACCCAATTGTCAGGATGCTCGCCCTATGATCGAGCGGCGATCAGTGAATCCCCTTTTATTTGGCTTGATACTTCAACGTCAGTTGAGCGTAGTCGTTTTCAACTCCCAGGCTCATGTTGAATTCTTTGATACTGGTGGTGGTGTCCACCGTGAACAGTTGGCTGTGGGATGAGAAGCGAGGCACAGGCCCTTTGCTGTTTCTATCTGTCAGAAGATAAATGATCTCGAAAGAAGTGGTCTTTGCTGTGGGCACTGTGCGAATCAAAAGGTGCACAGAGAATTCTTTAAGCCACTTTGTGCCTTTACCACAAACAACGTCAAAGTCCCCGGCCATGCGATTATAAATCCAGTGAGTGCAGTTCAATTGGAAAGAGCCATCCGTACTGGCATAGCTGAATTGAATCATGTCTTGGAGCTTCTCTGGCGGAATGGGAGCCGGCAACGCTTGCGCCATGTGAGGAAGGGCTGCCATTAAAATAAAAACTAAAAACTTTTTCATCGAGAACTCCTTTGAACTCTGTCAGTCTAGGATCTCCACACGCGGCTCACAAGATTTAATCTCCACGTTTAATGCAGGATGTGATCAAGATGAAAATCAATTGGGATTCGGTCTTAAGGTTTGCAAGAGATCTTGAGTCATCATGTAGGTGAGTCCCCAGAGCACAGGTCCCTTATCCAACTTGACGGCGGGCAAACTGAGTTGCACAGAGTTTCGTGTGACGTCCATGGTGGTTTGTCGTTGCGGATCTGTGAGATGCTTGAGGGGAGCCCAAAAGAAATCTGCCACTTCGGTGGAGTCGAGTTTGATAATAAAGTTTCTGTCGGTATAGAAGACAAAAGGACGAATAAAAAACTCGAGCATCATGTCCATACGTCGCGCCTGGATGTCATGAAGTCTTCCCAGCAGTTCGGCCTTCTTCAAATCTATGCCGACTTCCTCGAGGGTCTCTCGCAAGGCGGCCGCCAAATCATTAAAGTCTGATTGCTCTTTGCGGCCTCCAGGAAATGCCAGTTGCCCAGACCAGCGATCGCTGGGATGAGTGGCGCGTTCAATGAATCCCACCTCGAGATTGTCCCAAGAGTCTCCTCTTAAGATCACAGCTACACAGGCATAGTCCACAAACTCCAAAGTGATATTTTGGGAATCGCGGGCTTTCATTTTTTGTGAGAGATGCTCGTGCAGAGTCATGAACAATTCCTCTTATGCCGTTTTCTTCCTGACGATAATCACCCAAGAAATGACACAGACCACCGCTGCAAAAAAATACGGAGCTCCTGGAATAGTAACCGTTCTTTGGCTGGCCGAGAAGAAGGCAAAGAGCTGTGTTGTCACAAGTGGATTAACAATCGAAGCCAAGCTGGAAAGACTGACGAGAGATCCTTGCAGTTCTCCCTGTTCTTCGGAAGGTGTCGTGTGACTGATGAGAGACTGCAAGGCGGGCATAGAAGCCCAGAAGACAGCTGAGACAACCAGAATGCTGTACATCATCCATCCTTGAGTAGCGAGCCCAAAGGCTGCGAATGTCAAAGCATAGCCAAAGGCACCCCACACAACAGTGCGGTATTCACCAAGGCTGGGAATGATGATGCGAGAGAACCAGCCTTGTGCCAAAGCAGAGAGGACGCCGACCACGGCCAAGGATATTCCGACTTCTCGAGTGGTCCATCCAAAGCGGCTTTCGGTATAGAGAGTCCATATCGATCCATGAGTTTGCCCTGCAAGTTGGAATAAGAAATACACCGACAGCAAAGTCACAAGACCTTTGGACTTGAAGACGCTCGCGAGAGAATGGAAAGGATTTACTTTCGCCCAACTGAAGCGTCTGCGTTTTTCTTTTGGTAAAGACTCTGGCAAAACAAAGAGACCAAAGCAGAAATTGAGAAGGTTCATAACCGCTGCCGCTAAAAAGGGATATTCAGGTCCATGGTGACCTAAGAGACCGCCGATAGCAGGGCCAATGATAAATCCCAATCCGAAGGCAGCACCAATCATACCAAAGTTAGTGGCTCGATTGGTATTGTCACTCACATCCGCAACATAAGCCATGGCGACAGTGATGTTTGCACCTGTGAGCCCGGCGATGATCCTTCCTAAGAATAGAATCTCTAAGGTGGGGGCATAGGCCATCAGAATATAATCCAGTCCCGCGATCAGAAGAGAGACCAGTAAAATAGAGCGGCGACCAAAGAGATCTGAGATGGCTCCGAGCAATGGCGAAGCAATGAACTGCATGCAGGCATAGATCGCGATAAAATATCCGAAGTACTCAGAGACTGAAGTTTCGCTGGAAACAAATCGTCGCATAATATCAGGAAGTGAGGGGATGACTAATCCTATGCCCACCATGTCCAATGCAACTGTTACAAAAATGAACCAGATTCCCGCTTTTGACGTTTTCATAGGTCACAGAATAAAAGTGCCCTCTAGGGAATGTCATCAGAATTTACATTGCCTCTGGAAGCGGTCTGGCTTTAATGTCGGTCATGGCTTTGGGCTCCCTTCTCTTAATTTTATCTGCCGTTCTTCATGCCGCTTGGAATGCTCTCGCTAAGGGAAGCCGTGATAAAGAAAGTCTTATCTTTCTTATGACTGCTCTGAGCGGAGTTTTCACATTGGCTTTGATTCTAATACTAGATGGCGGATTTAAAGCTGTTGCGCCCATGGCTTTTGTTTTTGCTATTCTATCGGGAATCTTTGAGGGTTTGTATTTGGGAAGCTTGTCGAATGCCCTGAAGGACGCCGCCTTAGGACAGGCTTATGCGATCATGCGAGGCGGAGCCATGGTGTTCGTTTGGCTGGTGTCGACGCTCTTTCTTCGTGAGCAGGCCCAATTGATTCAGTACTTGGGGGCGCTTTTGATTTTCGCGGGGTTGATGGTTCTCAACGTGCGAGGGGGCAAGCCCGCTCAAGAAAAAAGAAGCCACAATATTGGGGCTTACCTTTGTGCATTCTTTATCTCGGGTTATCACATTTGTTATCATCAAGCTTTGGTTTTGGATGCGGACCCTAAGTCGCTTTTTCTGATTTCAATGGTGGTCTCTTTGCCATTTTTGATTTGGGGACTGGGGCGAGACTTTAAATCGCGGGTAACAAAAGCTTGGTCCGAGCAACGGGGACGAGCACTGCTCACGGGGTTTTTCTCCACAGCCTCTTTTTTGATTTTTCTTTATGGCTTGCAGGTGTCTGCGCCGGGTTATGCGATCTCTCTGAGAAACTCATCCATTTTTTTTGCTATCGTATTTTCTTTCTTCCTGAAGGAATCGCTCACCCGGGTTCAAATTGTAGGGGCGGGAGTCATCGGTATTGGAACCATTTTGTTAAGCCTATAATTTGCGGAGCTGGCGACCAATGCTGGCCAACTCTTTGCGGCGTTCGGCATTAACTTGAGGAAAATTGAGCTTGAGGTCTTTTAATGTCTCTACGAGAATTTCAGATACGATGAGGCGTCCCGCTTCTTTGTTGTCAGCAGGAATGATGTGCCATGGAGCAAAAGTTGTTGAGGTTTTAGAGATCAGAAACTCATAAGCTTTCTGGTATTTCTTCCAAAAGCCTCGCTCGACAACATCGCCTTCTTCAAATTTCCAGTTTTTTAAAGGGTCATCCAGTCGGGCCAAGAGTCGTTCTTTTTGTTCTTCCTTAGAAATGTGCAAAAAGAATTTAAGGATTTTTACACCTTGGCGATTGAGATAACGCTCATAATTGACGATGTCTGCGCAGCGGTCACTGAGGATGCTCTTTTTTTTAATAAGCTCTTTGGGCAGTTGAACATTAGTCAAGATTTCGGGATGCACCCAAGGGACGATCACATCTTCATAGTAAGAACGATTGAATATGCCAATTTGCCCTCGTTGGGGCATCAAGAGATGGGTTCTCCAAAGAAAGTCGTGATCTAGCTCCAAGTGAGTTGGTTTTTTAAAAGACCGGACCACGCAACCTTGGGGATTCACGCCACTCATCACATGCTTGATAAGTCCATCTTTTCCCGCGGTGTCCATGCCTTGCAGGATGACCAACACGGTCCATTCGTTTTGTGCCGCCAAGATATCCTGCATAGTGCTCAACTCGGATTGCAGAGTTGGCAAATCCAAACTCACGTCTTTTTTCACGTGAGTTGGATAGTCCTTGAGGGACATCTTCTTCAGCTCAGAGCATGTGAATTTCTTGGTTTTCACAATCTATTTTAGTGAATGCTCTTTGAAACATTCCATGCTGGAGGGTCACTGGCTGGGAAAGAGTCTTCAGAGCTTTGATCGACTGTATCAACATCCTCCCGACGGAGGCGCTCTTTGGTCCTTCTTGAATTAATCAAGGGTTGACGTTTTCTTGCGGCAACACCAGCTAAGGTGCCGATGCCGATTCCTAAAGATAGAATGAAAAGGTATTTTAATGTTTTCATATCCCTCATTTTGATCCATGGCTTGAGGGGGTTCAATAGTATCAGCGAAATCTTTGAGAAAGGTTGCCAGAGAACATGGCAATAATTGCTCGTCTGTCGAGGGGCACTAGATCATCGTCATCAGTCCGAAATGTCAGATGCGATCAAATGTCGATGGAGCACTTCAAAAAGATCTTTCTTTCGGAAGGGCTTAACCAACACATCATCGCAACCCACATCAAAACATCTTTGAATCTCTTCTTTCATCGCATGAGCGGTCATCGCAATAATAGGCTTTTTAAAACCTTCTTTCTTGAGGCGAACCGTAGATTCATAGCCGTCCATATCGGGCATTTGAATATCCATGAGTATGAGATCTGGGCAATCGCTATTGACCAGATTCAAAACCTCTTTGCCTGCGCTGGCTATAATAATAGTAGCTTTCGTGGTGCGCAGATAAAGTCTCACCAGAAGTTGATTATCGCTGACATCATCGGCGATTAGTATTTTCTTTCCCTCAAGGGAAAATATTGATGTTTCTGTCACGTGACGTCCTTTCCAAAAGACCAAATCTTAAGGAACGTTCCGATGTTGATCAGCCAAGTATTTGGCAGATCAGGTTTTATTTCAATTTCACATCAGAAATAACGTGCAGAATGTGAGATCCGACAGAGGTTTATTGGCTCACTCTTGTCGGACTGCATTCAAGAGAGGATTTTTTCCGATCTCTTAAATAGATAGGTCTGTTTTACTCTGGTTTGAGAAAAAACTCAAAGAAAGCTCACCGTATCCCATGGATTGCTGGAATGAGGGGAGTTTTTTTAGGATTGTCTAAGGCATTGACAAAAAAAGGCCTGGCCCAAAATTTGGAAGATCGACCTCTGGACATTTAAAAACCGCTCAGAAGCCTTACCAGGGACTTTCTCATGACTATTGAGGGCCCTTGTCTAAGCTTTCGACAACAGTGAGGTTCTTATGAAAACCAAAGTCGTGATCTCTGCCTTAGCGATGACAACAATTGTAGGTTGCGGAGAGCTTAAAAAGGTCGATGGTATGCATGACTCTACTATAAAGATGAGTGAGACCACTTCTCAGATGAATGAGAAGATGAAGGCCATGGAGCAAAGAACCAAGGAACTCAAAGAAGTCACCGATGAACTCTACGATACCTTAAGACAAGGCAATGCCTTGCAACTCCGTCGCGAAGCCTATGACGCCATTTTAAGGGCTCCGACCTTGTTTAAGAAGATCTCTGAAGCTAGTAAATACTTTATGTCCTTTGAATTTCAGATTTGGAACAAGCAAGGGCAAGACCTTGAGGCTGGTAAGCGTGAGTTGCTGGGGCAACAAGCCGCCATGGAGTTCTTTCTTGAAGTTGAAGAGTTAGCGCCTCGTGATAATTCAGTGAAACCTACCGCCGAACCTAATGCTAAAGATGTGACTTCCGAAGAAAACAGAACGGCGGCTTTTAATGCGATCGCCGTAAGTATGCATCAGATGAATCGCAAGATGTTCCGCGCCGAGCAGATGAATAAAGGCCTGAAGTCCATGAGCATGTACACGATGATGGAGGAAGCTTTGCTGGCTCCTCGTGATAAGGTTCAAACGGGATATCTTCGTGAGATCTTAGCCCATGAGAGTAAGGCCATTCAACTTCTTCAGACTCGTCTGAATGTATTTCCTTTGATCTTCGTGGATTTTGTTTCCGGTATTGGTGATAGAAATCTTGCGATGAAAACCAAAATGGCTCTGGTGGGGTGGGAGCTGGATATGGATTCTCTCAATGCCACTCAAGTGGAATACTTACATACAGAAGTTTTAGAGCAAGCCGTGAAGGCCAAAAATCTTTTGATCAAGCTGGGGAAAAAGCCCGAGATGGATTTCACAGTGTCGCGTCTTTTGAATGCCATGACTGTCAAAGCTACCAAGATTCAGGGGGGACCTTTGGCGGCCTCTCAAACTAAACTTTTAGAATTGGTTGAAGAGCTCAAATAGACCACAAATGGCAATAAGAGACGGAGTGCTCCAGCGGTGCAGGAAAACATAAATCTTTAGAGTTCATAAATAGCATGACGATTAGAGCCTGGGTTTCTTCTTAAATCTCAAAGGCTTCGGCGGATCTAGACGCGGGGTCATCGCTGTCCATTCAATTCACTCCAGGTCTTCTTTTGAAATACATAAAGCTCCTTTGAAAGTCGCGGCATAGTCTAAAAAGAAAAAAAGGAGTTCATCCATGCAAGTCCGAGATATTATGAAAAAGGGAGCAAAGGTCATTAATCACAAGCACAGCGTTGAAGAAGCTGCGCGTATGATGGCCCAAGGAGACTATGGCAGTCTTCCTGTGGAAAAAGATGATAAGATGATTGGAATGCTCACGGATCGCGATATTGCTGTTCGCGTGGTTGCTCAGGGCAAAGATGCTCGTTCAACCAAAGTGGAGGAGTGCATGAGTGAAGGCATTACCTATTGCTACGAAGATGATGACATTCAGGTTGTCAGTCAAAAAATGAGAGAGAAGAAACAGCGCCGTTTGCCAGTAGTGAATAAAGAAAAGCGTTTGGTGGGAATGGTCAGCTTGTCGGAAGTCTCAAATAACGTGAACGATGCACGAGTGACCCAAGATATTATGTCCAAGGTCACTCACTAGAAAATCGAAATTACCAAGTTTGAGTCGCGTCTGCTTCAGGCACGACTTGAACTGCTTGAACCGCAGGTTGCTGAACAATTGCGGGAGCTGGTTGCACGACGCTGAATGACGTGCTTTCAAGTTTTTGCATACGAGCTTGTTCTTCTCTCAAACGAGAAGTCTCAAGCATTTCCATAATTCTTTGCTCGGTTTGCGCTTCGAGATCTTGACGCTCTTTCTTAAGGAAAGTGGCTTCAGTGATTCTTGGGGTTTGAGCAGATGCTGCCAAAGCCGCAAAGAAAGTCGTCAGAACAAGTACTAAACTTTTCATAGGAATATCCCCTTTTTTTTAATTACGGGGACAGGCATACAGCTAAATAGTTGAAAAAGGATGAGCTGACTATATGCGTTAGAAGTTTATACAAAGCTCTTTTTCCAAGGGAGCTCGAGCTGAAGTCTGGAGGCTTTGAGAAGAGAAACTCCGCCTCGAGGGGCAAAGCATGCTTTGCCGTGTCTTGAGGAGAACCTGTGTTTTCCCTATAGTAGGCCCTCTTTTAAAGGAGCGACACCATGTCAGACATTCAGGGAATCTGCACTCAGCCAGATGCAGAGACACAAACTTATAAATTCAACCACACCATGATTCGTATCAAAGATCCCAAAGCCTCTTTGGATTTTTACACACGCATTTTGGGTATGAAGTTGGTGCGCAACCTGGATTTCCCTGAGTGGAAATTCTCTCTTTATTTTTTGGCTTATGTTCCTGAGAACGAAAACCTTCCCGCAGATGGTGCCGGTCAACAAAAGTATGCCACGGGCCGCGAGGGAGTTCTTGAGTTGACTCACAACTGGGGCACGGAAGAGCTCGAGAATACGCCTTACCACAATGGCAACACTGACCCTCGTGGTTTTGGTCATATCTGCATCTCTGTTCCGAATATCAAGGAAGCCTGCGCCCGTTTTGAAAAACTCCATGTGCCTTTTCAGAAGCGTTTGGGTGAGGGCGGGATGAAGAACATCGCTTTCATCAAGGACCCGGATCACTATTGGGTTGAGATCGTAGAGCCTGGTTTGCTTTAGCACCTAAAGCCCCGAAACCGGGGCTTTTCTTTTTTACACGAAATGCTCAAAACCTGTCACTTTGGGGACCCCCAGATAGAGCTGAGGGCGTTCTAGCCCTGGAACACTCTTTGTATAACTAGAGACGACTCGAATGGAGAGGTGTTTATGAACCATAATTTTTTAAGAGCTATTTTAACATTATCATTCTTTTTCCAAGCTTCTGCAGCGGTAGCAGCTCTTCCTGCTGAGGTGGCTAAGTTCTTGAATAAAGAAGGCCGCTTTATTTCTCTCTACAATGGCGATGCAACTCGTGAAAGCGGTGGGACCTGCAGAATCACAATGAGTGAATTCGGTGATGAGTATACGATCTCGATCCAAGCCAGCACTTATTTTAAAATCAATGCCGACCTCGAAGGAGCAACGCGCTCTGTGGCTGGCAATGGTGTCGTGGTTTACAAACTCAAAGACCATGGCAAACGTCCTGGCGGATCTGCCTGCGGTGACTTTGTTCCAATGACAAGTTATTCAAAAACTTTGGAAATCACTGAGAACGTTTTATTGGTTCGTCAGAAATTCAAATGTGGATTTTTTGAGAAGAACGACATCATGGAAGTTTGCGATCTTAGCAAATAGTTTTTAAAATTATAATCTTTCTCTCAGGGCCTTACATATTTGTTTTAAGGCCCTTTTTATTTCTGCAAATCAATGTTACTCGGCGAGTCGCTGGGTCTGCTTGCTCTCCTCTAAAATTCGAATAGTATTTCTTGGAAATGAGCTCCTTGGACGGAGCAATATTTATTCAAGGAGTACGAGATGATGAGATCCTGCCTTTTAGTCGGTGTCCTGCTGGCTTCTTCTCTGGCTGTAGCGAAGTTTCAAATCCCAAGTGATGATAAGGTGATGACTCATCTTGGTCAGTGTCAGGGCGATTTTTTGCCTGGAAACTTTGAGCTCTTTGTTTGGAATATCAAAAAAGCCGAAGCCAAAGACGCTTGGGCTAAAGACTTTGAGCACTTCACTGCAAAATCAGATGTGGTTCTTATTCAAGAGGCCATGATCGACTCTTACATGCCCAATGTCGTGACTAGACAGCAGAACTTCTGCTGGAACTTTGCTGCGAGTTTTATTGATAAGGATCAAGAAATCAGCGGCGTGATGAATGGTTCCCATGTGTTGCCTTTATCAGCTCAATTCTTAAGAAGTCCGGGCCGTGAGCCGGTGATCAAGACTCCTAAAATGGTTTTGGTTCATGAGTACGCTATTGCCAATGCCGCTGAAACTTTGTTGGTGGCAAATATCCATGGCTTAAACTTCACAGCAGATGCTCTCAACCGCGAACAAATCGAACAAGTGAAGGCTGTGCTCGCAAAGCATAAAGGGCCTTTGATATTTGCAGGAGACTTTAACTCTTGGAATAGCAATCGCTTGAGCTATCTTGACGAGATTCTCGGAAGCATTGGCATGAGCAAGGTGTCTTTTGAAGACGACAAGCGCACTTTCAAGCTGGATCATATCTATGTTCGTGGCTTGGGTGTGATGAAGACCACTTTGCACAGAGATATTAAGACCTCTGACCACAGCCCTATTTCGGCGAGCTTTCGTTTGCAATAGTTGACTGTTTGTAACAGTTTTTTCAAGGCTCCCGTGAGGGGGCCTTTTTTTTGCAAATTTAAAATCAAAGAAGCTAAGGAATGCCCATTGCCGATGGTCATGGAGCTTGCTAGCGTAGTGAGATGATTTTACATGAGCAGCTTCTTCAGATTTTGGCCTTTCTTGGATTTTCTGTGGTTCTGGTTTCCCTTTTTCAAAGATGGGGATTGGGAACGGTGCTGGGCTACCTGGCGGCCGGTATTCTCATCGGACCTTTGGTCTTTGGACTCATCTCAGATTTCACCTTCACACAAGAGCTGGCTGAGTTCGGTGTGGTCTTTCTTCTTTTCATGATTGGTTTGGAGCTGCAACCGCGCAAGTTGTGGGCTTTGAAGAAAACTCTATTGGGCTTTGGTGGAATGCAGATTCTTTTCTGCTCTGTGATCTTTGCGGTGATCGCCCATTTCTTTAAAGTGTCTTGGGCGAGCAGTTTGGTGGTTGGATTTGCGCTGTCTCTTTCATCGACAGCCTTTGCCTTGCAGTCTTTGACAGAACGAAAAGTTTTGAACACAGAGTTTGGTCGCTCTTCTTTTGCGATCTTGTTGATGCAAGACGTGGTGGCGATTCCGGCCTTGGCGATTATTCCAACCCTGGGACTTGTGGCTTCAAAAGCTCCCGAGGTGAACTGGGGATTGGCCATCGCCATTCTTATTGGTTTGGGTATTGGCAGTCGCACTTTGATGGGACCTTTCTTGCGCCAAGTGGCAGCGACGCGCAGTCGTGAGCTGTTCACTGGGGTGACATTGCTGATCGTGATCGGCGTGGCTTTCTTGATGGAGAGTGTGGGCCTATCCATGGCTTTGGGAGCTTTCATCGCAGGAGTTCTGCTTTCTGAATCTGAATATCGTCACGAACTTGAGGCCGATCTTGCTCCTTTCAAAGGCCTGTTGATGGGTCTCTTCTTTGTCTCTGTAGGGATGTCGGTAAATCTGATGCTCTTCTTGGACAATCCTACTTTCATCATCGGAGCCACTCTTTTGTACATGGTCGTGAAAGGTCTATTGATCTATGGTGTGGGAAGAATCATGAAACTTCCCCGCATCGCTTCTCAGAATCTTGCAGTTTATCTGGTGCAAGGCGGGGAGTTTGCATTTGTGATCTTTGGGGTTGGGCAAAGCACCCGCGTGATCCCTTTGGATTGGACTCAGAAGCTGACTTTGATTGTGACCTTCTCGATGATTTTGAGTCCGATCATCATTGTTTTGAATGAAAAGTTCTTGGAAAGATCTGCTCCTCGCAAACCTCCGAAGGAATACGATAAGATTGATGAGACCAATAATGCTGTCATCATCGCGGGCTTTGGGCGTTTCGGTCAGATCTTTGGTCGTATTCTGCGCAGCCAAGATATTGCATTTACAGCTATTGATCATGATTCAGATCAAATCGAACTGTTAAGACGGTTTGGCAATAAGGTTTACTATGGAGATGCTTCACGAGTTGAGATCCTTGAAGCTGCAGGTGCGAAAACAGCTAAATACTTTATTCTGGCGGTGGATGATGTAGAGACCTCAAAGAAAATCGCCGAAGTCATTAAACAAGACTTCCCTCATTTGCAGGTTTTTGCGCGATCTCGCAATCGTCAACACACTTTTGATTTGATGGAGTTAGGCATCACCCATATTCGTAGGGAGACCATAGATTCAAGTCTCAATTTGACTGAACAGCTTTTAGTAGCCCTGGGAGTTCCAGAGCAGCGAGCCTCATCTATGATTAAGCGTTTTCTTATTCATGACGAGGTGATGCTTGAGAAGCAGTTTGCTGTCCGCAACGATCAAAAAGGTTTCTTGGATGTCTCAAGGCAGGGCGTGGAGCAATTGGCTCAGGTTCTTAGGGAAGACTCTGAAAAGACCTATATCAAGTAGGTGTATCAAGTGGAAGATCCTTTTTTAAAGGACCTCTCCAAGTATCACAGCCCAAGGCTGGAGAATCTTAAAGCATCATAAAATCGATTTGATTATATTTTTAACCCCGCTCTCTGGCTGCTGACTCCTATATGTATAAGGGAGGGCAGGATGCGCTTCTTAATTATAGCGGCCATTATGGTCTCAGGATCTATCTCAGGAGCAGCGGTTAAGAATTTCAATGGACTGATTCAGGAAGCTTCAGTCAGCGAAAAACTTCTTCGCAAAAAACTTTTAAGAGCTTTGCAAAATACCGAGATCGCCATTGCGTCCAGCGATGAGCGAGAGCGTTTGCAACAGGCTTATCCTTCTTCCGACTTTCAAGTTCGCCTTGTAAATCGGAAGAGTAATTAATCATCACTTAGGGCTGGCGAAGTGACTCGTCACCAGTCCTGATCTCATAAGTTCCTCACAAAAAATAAGAACTTTGTCAAAATGCTGTCAAGATTAGGTATATAAAACCTCATAAAGGACGCCCTATGCAGAACTGGCAACGTTTGGTTCTTTGTTGTTCGCTGACTGTTTTCTTAGCTTCGTGTTCGAATAGTTCCGATGGCAGTTCTCCTGCAGATCGAGATTCAAATCAGTCACCGAGTCCCGCACCGCTTCCGACGCCGGACCCTGCGCCTGCACCAAATCCTGAACCGACTCCAGCTCCTGAAGAACCAGGACCTGCTCCCGCACCACAACCGATACCTACTCCGGCTCCAGTACCAGAGCCTTCGCCAGCTCCTCAACCTACACCAACACCGGCACCAATACCTGATCCGACGCCAGCGCCAGAGCCGACACCAACTCCTGCTCCAGAACCGAGTCCTGCGCCTACGCCGGAGCCAACACCTGCACCAACTCCTGAGCCGACTCCCACTCCAACGCCAGAGCCGGAACCTGTTCCTACGCCAACACCTGAACCTGAACCAGTGCCAACTCCAGTGACGGGATGCCCGACGAATTTTGAGTTTGTAGCGGCGAACCTGACAACGGGGACGGCTGCATTCTGTCTTGCGAAGTATGAAATGAAAAAGGGCGATGACAATAAAGCCGTGTCGACTCCTGACCGCAAACCATGGATCGCGACGAAAGCGACAGCCGCTGAGGCTTGTGCGGTGATGGGTTATCGATTGCCGACAAATTCAGAGTGGAATGCGGCGGCTTTAGAAATTTACAATCAAGACAGCAATTGGACTTCTGGAACAAAACTCCAAGGGACTCTCATGACCGGATACTACTCTGGATGGTCCGAGCCTGTGGCGATCTCGAGCACGAGCAATCCTTATGACAGCACTGGAAAAACCAAAGGCAGCGAACGCCGCACATTCACGTTGGCTAACGGTAAAGTCATTTGGGACTTCGGCGGAAATGCGTGGGAGTGGGTGAGTGATACCATCTATGGTTCTTCTTACACACCAGATCTTTCAAGTTTCTATGGTCGTACTTATCACAACAACAAATGGGACGTGAAGCCCGGTTCGAAGCAGCTGTTTGATTTCACAGGCATGACCTCGGTACCGAAGAATGATGTTTACTTGGGAAATCTCTTTGGAGGAAGCTCCGGAAAAGTCATGCGCGGAGGAGCCATTTGCATTCACTCACCAGGAGTGACGGGCATCTTCACCGCAAACATTGGCGACATCACTGCCAACGAAGTGCAAGCGCCGGCTTCATGGAACTTGAATATGAACAACGTGGGCTTCCGTTGCGTAACATCTCCTAAATAGGTCTTCGGCAAAGCGAGAATCAATTGTGACTCTCGCTTTGCGCTCTAAGCTCTTCGATCTCTTCAATTTCTTTTGGAGCTGAACTTAAAATCTCACATCCCGTCTCTGTGACGACGACATCGTCTTCAATGCGAATTCCAAGGCCTTCATGTCCAAAGAGAGCATTCAGTCCTTCTCTGAAGTAAAGACCTGGCTCTACCGTAAAGGTCATGCCCGCTGTAACTTTCAAGGCATGGCCCTCGTCATCAAAGTAAGAGCAAGGATCATGAACATCCAATCCCAACCAATGAGAAGTTGAGTGGGGCATGAGCTTCGCAAGATCTTCTTGTAAAAGGTTTCTGGCGTAACCTCTTTGCAAAAGCCCCTCAGAGAGGTGAGACAAAGCAAGTTGATGAAGTCCTTGCAAAGTTTCTCCTGGTTTGATGGCTTCCAGAGTTTTCTTTTGAGCCTGCAAGACAATGTCGTAAAGATTTCTTTGTTCTTGTGTAAAGGTCTTTGCCACAGGCATGACACGGGTGATGTCGGCGCAATAGCCTTGCCACTCGGCACCCGCATCGATAAGGACCAGGTCTCCATCACGCAGAATCCGATCCGAGGCCCGAGCGTGAAGAATCGTCGAGCGATGGCCAGAGCCCACGATGGTTTCATAGGAAGTCCAGCGCATGCCTTCGTTCATGAATCCCGCTTCAATCCAATTACAGACTTCAAGCTCTGTTTTGCCAACAAAGTTCTGTCGGAGAAGTTCACGATGCACCTTCGAGGACCGGTAAGCCGCTTCTCTCATGAGTTCAATCTCTTCCGTGCTCTTTACTTGGCGAAGGCTTCCCACCAGGGTTCGGGAATCAACAAGAGCAAGGGGTTCATTCGACAAGCGACGACGATCCCGACGTTTGAAAGACACTAAGGACTGAAGTGTCTTATCGACCTCTGCACTTCGTCCAAGTGGCGCAGCAATGCGATCAAAGGAAGTCAGTGAAGATTGTAGAATCTCCTCGAGCTTATCCAAAGACTCAAATTGCACAGACTGCAATTGCTTGAGATCATTCTCGGTTAGAAATCCTTCCTCACCCCAAATCGAATCTTTACGGATAAAAAAGTCCGAGAGCAAATAGGTCTTTTGACCTGCAATCACTAAAATTGAATCGGCCAATGTCACACCGGCAAGATAAAGAAAGTCCGAAGGAGCCTTGTAGCGATACGCCACGGAATGAGAGCGCATGCTCTCCGATCCCGCAGGAATCACAAAGAGGGTGCGAGAGTAACGTTTGGCGAGGTCTTGTCTGCGTTTTATGTATGTTTCCATATCTTGAGTATATGAATGAGATACTTTAATATAAATAATCATATTAAAAGTACCTTATTTGGGTTCTTTTAGGTACAATTTGGAGGAGGCTCATGGAACACTCTCAGTATCTCAACGCGATCAAAAAAGCTCTGAAGGCCCGTGCGGTGACCTATGTGGATTTGGCGACTCAGATGAAGATGACTGAATCTGGCGTTAAGAAAATGCTGAATGCCAAAGACATTTCATTTCGTCGTGTGCTGCAAATCTGTGAGGCCTTGGACATCCTGCCTGGGCAATTGTTCTCGATGTCAGAGAAGACCTTTATTTCGGAAGTAAAGTTAACACCAGTTCAAGAGGAAGCTCTGTTGAAGAATCGCAATCTGCTGGCGGTGTATTGGCGTTTGGCTATTGAGGGACATGATGTTAGTGAGATTGAAAAGTTGCAGAACTTGAATAAGGCAGAACTTAAAAAACTTTTAGATCGTTTGGTCAGTTTAGAACTTCTGTCTCTGAAAAGAGGAACTTATAAGTCTCGTCACTCTGGAAAATTCAAATGGTCGGACAACAGTAAGTTGGCAAAAACCTTGAACAAGGAATGGTCAGAACTGACTTTGCAAAGATCTTTGGATGAAAAATCAAGAGGCATGCATCGACTGGTCGCTATGAAGCTGACAACAGAGTCCTATGCGAACATGATATTGAAAATCACAGAAGTTCTAGATGAGGCCGTGCGAGAGTCTGAACGTGAAGAGCTGACAACAGGAAAGCAGAGGCTTCACAACTCGATGACCTTGGTTGCGACGGTCCCTCAAGGGGTCTTTGACATCTAAGAAGCCAAAGAGGATTGGCTTCTTAGGCAGAAAATACTTTTAGTAAACAGCCTCAAGATCGTGAGATTCTTTTCCGCTATAGCCATAAAGTTCACCTTCAATAGCCACATAACCTGAATCATGACGTGGGTTCGTTGATTTATGAACCCAGTGTAGAACGGCTCCGTCTGGAGACGCTTGGTATCCACCAGCGCGTTTGTTGGAAGTAATATAGTCCCCGCAGGCCTCAACGATGGCACCAATCTGCATGACTTTTTCTTGAATGCGACCGAAGGATTGATTGTAGATCACTTCAATGGTGTCACGAGGTTCTTCACCAATGCGCACCTGGAAGTGGCGATGACCGGTTTTATCTTTGTAAACTTTTGTTAGAACCCCTGAGATATGACCACGATCTTTAAACTGATTCTTGGATTTGTATTTCCAATTGAGCACTTGCTCATTGTTCACGGGGAGAGGTTGGCCCTTGCCCATGCAAAGAGGAATCTCCGAAAAGGCTCCTGCTGTTGAAAAGAACAGAAATACGTAAACAAAGCTGAAAAGAATCATTCTCATCGCTGACATCCCTTCGTGGAATTTAAATCTAGTGTCGCGTCAGATAAGTTTTCTCCGCGTTACTCCTCGCACCTTGATAAAACTGAACTGACACAACATTAGTCTTCAGCATCCAAGCGAAAATGTCATACAGAAAAGCGACAAGATTTTATTCGAATTTGTCTACGCGTTGGGAAATAGCAAATGCTTCAGCTCATTCTCGGATTTTGCATGAAGTTCTAAGAGAGCCCCGTAAGGATCGCCTGAGATATTCAAGGCTTTGGCAAATGCGGGCTCTGTCTTTAATCCGTTTTTGCGAAGCTCAAGAATAGATCGGCGCAAGCTCTCGCCGCCGATCTTTAAGAGACGTTCTTCAACTTGAAAGTGCTTGTAGGCTGTTTGTTGAATGCTTGGAGTGTCTTGAGCAAACAACTCGAAAGGCACGCCCTCAAAGGAAAAGCGAGCGATCAGGGAAGCCGTATTGTTGACTGTCGTTTGATAACATTCAAATTGCGAAAGAGAGCCGAACAGCGTGGTGATCTCTTTTTCAAGAGTTGAAAAATCCTTAGCTGTCAGAAGTATATCCAAGTCTGAACTGTCGATATTCACATTCAAAGGAAAGGTTCCAGCGACCAGGGGGCTGTAAGCTCTGAGTTGTTCCAAAACACGTGAGTTCATAAGAGCTCGGTGAGCTCTCTGATTTTTCTCGAGATTGATTACAGATTCTAAGGACAAGGCATGAAACTTCAGCGCACAGCCTGACATCTCAATTTCAAGCTCTTGATTGAAAGCCTTCTTAAGACCGCCAGCATCCAGTTTTAAATGTTGATAGGTCTCTTGCAGCTCCGCCAAAGGAAGATCGCAAATCACTTCCACATGTTCGAAACCTTCTGGCGTGACCTTTCCTGCTTTCGGCGCTGGGAGCTCCACCAAATCAATGCAATATCCGTGAAACATAATAGCTTCATGCAACTTGTAAGTCGCAATCAAGCGGCCATTGACTTCGCTTTCGATAAGTAGAGACGCGAATTGAGAGAAATGCTTTTTGAACTGATGATAGCTCTCTGTGGATTGGGCGCGGAAGCAAAGGTGATCAATGCTCCAACGAGAAAACAGCTGAACTTTATGAGAGTTCAGCTGTTCAAAGAGATGTTTTAAAAATGATTCAGCCTGAAGACCAAATTCTTTTCTATTCATGTTCTCCAATTAAGGACGAGCGCATTGTCCTTGGTTTTGGCAACGGATCATCTCCACACTGTATTGGTGAAGTTCTTTTAGAGTGTAGTTCAACTCTTGATCGTAGCCTTCTTTCAATGAACCTTTTTGGCCTACAGTGATGAAGTCTTCAACGTATTCAAAAGCCTCTTGATCGTAAACTTTGTGAGATGAAGTGGACTCCAGCACGATCTTTTTACCAGAGCGGATGTTTTTCAAGAAGCGAGCTCTTTGATCCAAAGCTTTGTTCAAACCACCGCTCATGTTTTTCCAGCATTTCACTTCGGCCACGCGAACGGCTTTGTGAGTGTTGTTATCGAACACGATCACATCCAATTCACCAATAGTTCTTTGACCGTCACCGTAAGCGATACCTACAGCCACATCGTACTGAGGAGCTGGGTAGTCTTTTTTGAAATCAAGACGTGCCACTTCTTCACAGATAGCGCCCGCATCTTCATAAGAGCGAGGGATGTCTTTAAGAGCCGCGAAGTCTTCAGACCAAGTAGCAAAAGCCGGTAAGCAGAAAGAAAGGCTGAGTGCAGCCAAAAGAAATTTCATAGAGCCTCCATAGTCAGGCATTTATGGCGCCTGGTAGAAACGCGACCCCGTATCGATCGCATATATGCAGTTAGTTGTGGCCACTTGTTCTCGTGAAATAGAAATAGAGGCAATTAAATTTTGCCTTTGAGCGAAGATTGGTCAACGCATCTTGGCATCCAGGTTTTATGTGGGGGCTAGGCCAGGCTTCCGACTCGGTTATTTTGTGGTAAAAGCCACCTATTTCAGGACAACACAATAATTGCACTAAAGTATGCAAAAAATGGTTTAATTGCACATTTTTATGCAAAAATAGGTATAATTGCACTAAAATATGCAAAGGGAGTTTTTATGAAGACAGTGACTGTTTTGATCGGTGATATTGATGCTAGTCGCGAAATTGCCCCAAAGAGTCGCGAAAAAATTCAACGGGATCTGGAAAAAATCTTCTCTAAGCTAAATGAAGATTATAGTAAGGAGATCGTTTCGCCCCTTAAACTAACATTGGGTGATGAGTTCCAAGCTCTGTTTCTTTCGCCATATGTGGGGTGGAAGATTATCCAGGAGATAGAGATCTCCGCCTCTAAGATGGGTCTTTCACTTCGTTATGCACTCTCATATGACGTTCTCCACACCAGTATCAATAAAGTTGAACCACTGAGTATGGATGGGCCGGCTTTTTGGGAAGCGCGTGCTTTGATTGAAAAAAAGGCCTCCAAGTATTCATTTCATATTAGGGAGTTCTCTTTTAACTCTACTCTACAGGTTTTAGGTAAGGTGCTCGATACGACCCGAAATGACTGGACGGACATTCAGACGAAATACGTCTATCACATGCTTGAGACTGAAAATAGCACGGCCTCAGAGACGGCACGATATTTCGATAAGAGCCCATCGACAGTTCATAGAATGTTAAAAACAACAAAGATCGACCTGTATCAGGAAGTTTGGGATGAGGTTGGTAAAATGTTGAGAGAAAGTGTGAAAATATGATCATTGCGTACGTTGGTGAATTCTTAATTCAAGTCATATGTGTTGTTCTGTTAACGGTGGGAGGAAATGCCGTTATTAGATGTGTTTTTAAGCTGACCAACGAGAAAAAAGAGGATGATGGCAATAAATTGGGTCGATTTATTGGAGCTCTGGAAAGAGCGGTGATGGCCGTGGGAATCTATCTGGATAAGTGGGAGATTGTGACAGCAGTTATAGCTTTGAAGGCACTAGCAAGATTCAAGCAGCTTGATGACAAGAACTTTGCAGAATATTTCTTAGTGGGCTCTCTAAGCAGTATCATTTTCTGTGTTGTTTTTATCGAGCTCTACAAACACTTCATTGGATTTTTCCCTGAAAATAGACTTCTTTGGTTGTCAAAGGCAATTCCAAGTTCCTTGGGCTGCCTCTGAAAAGCGATCCCATTCGGAGCGGGCCATATCTGACCCATTCTTACTCAGGATATTATTCTTCTGTATTTAGTTCTGGGAAAGATTTTACGAGGTCATCAAGAGCCTTCATCTGTTTCAAGAAGGGCTCAACCTTCGCAAGAGGCAGGGCTGAAGGACCATCACACTTCGCCTCACTTGGCTTAGGATGACTTTCGATGAACAACCCAGCGATGCCTACCGCGAGGCCAGCGCGAGAAAGTTCTGCCACTTGACCACGACGACCGCCGGAAGCAGATCCAAAAGGATCGCGGCATTGCAAAGCATGTGTCGCATCCAAGATCACGGGACTGCCTTTAGAGGCTTTCTTCATGATGGTGAAGCCCAACATGTCGACCACGAGATTGTCATAACCGAAATTAGTTCCACGATCGCAAAGAATGATTTTATCGTTGCCGCACTCTTCGAACTTATCAACGATGTTGCCCATTTGACCGGGGCTCAAGAACTGAGGCTTTTTGACATTGATCACAGATCCTGTTTTAGCCATGGCTTCAACAAGGTCTGTTTGACGAGCCAAGAAGGCTGGCAATTGAATCACGTCCACAACTTCAGCCACAGGCTGGCATTGATAGATCTCATGAACGTCAGTGATTACACTCACGCCGAAAGTTTTTTTCAACTCTTCAAAAATCTTCAAGCCTTCTTCCATTCCCGGTCCGCGGTAAGAGTGGATGGAAGAACGGTTGGCTTTGTCGAAAGAAGATTTAAAAACGTAAGGAATTTTGAGCTTGTCTGTGATCTTAACGAAGTGCTCGCACACTTGCATGGCCATGTCTCGAGATTCAAGAACATTCAATCCTGCAAACAGCACGAAAGGTTTGTTATTAGCGACTTCGATGGAGTTGATTTTAACGACTTTATTTTGCATGGAAGGAGCATAGCACCTCTCAATCCCGAGGGGTAGAGGCACCTTTAATTTTAAGGACTTTTGAGCCCACCTAAAACTATAAGTTCGCCTCTAGAAGCTGAATTTCCTTCTCGATTTGCTGGATTCTTTCCTGGGCCCAATGCACCCGGTCTTTGACAAAGGCAGGGGTTGGGGGAGGTTCTCCGGCTTTGGCAATAAATGCCGCCAGTTTGTAGTGGGGATTGGAGAGGAAAAATGTGGACACATTCTGATCTCCAGACTCATGGTTGAGAGAGGCGTTAGGGTTGGCTTCAATTTCCGCTAAGGCCACTTTGGCTCGTGATATCAGGGATTTTAAACGCGCGATATCGTCTTTGGCAGCATTTCGGCGATAGGTGTTTAGCGATTGCCAAGATTCGAGATGGGCTGACTTCTCAAGACGAGGAACGATATTTTTCAAGAAGCGAACATCCCGAAGATGGGTTTCTATCTCATCCAAAGACATAAAGTCTGAATAAGCTTCCTCCCGTTTTTCTTTACCAATGAACTGAAAGCTTGCCAGGGTCGGGCGACCTTCTCTGATTTTTTGATATTCGAAAGCATGTTGGACTTCATGTCTGAGGGTATCCCCAGTTCCCCAGCGTCTGCCGACGAGGGAGTTCCAAGAAAACCAAATCTGGTGGGGAGAGTTCAAAAAATATCCAGAGACTCCCGCTTGTCTAATGCTAAGAAAGGGATCGTATATTAAACTTAAACTCTTGAGCTTGGAGTTCTTCAAGACACCATTAAAGAATAAAGCATTGGGGCTGCCTTCTTGTTTTGATTCCACAATTTTGTACACATCATAAGCCAGACGAGGGATCTTAACGCCGTTGAAGTCAATACCCTCATGAACCACAGATTCTCGAGTGAACTGAATGCCGGCATTTTCAAAATATTCAGTCGTCGCCTTTTCGGCTCTTTGGATCCAGTGAGAGAGTTCTGCAGGCTCTAAAGTCTGACCCTTCCTTGCAGAAAGGAAATCCAGGAATTCGACATGAGTCATTTGCAAATTTTTGATTTCTGCTAAGGGTTCGTGATTCGACATCTCAGAAACGAAAATACGAGAGCATTGGTTTGCCGCCATTGCATAGGAACTGAACAGCCCGACAGCAATTGTCGTTAGGATGGAGGCAATAGTGAAACCAAGGTGTTTTAACCGCATGGAGATAAACAAAAGCAACACCCATGCCCAGTGATTTAACCGTCTCAGTTTGAGACGAGATCGCAGAGACTAAGAGTATTTATATTTTGTAGGTTTTGATCACGGCAAGAGGCTTGAAAAAAGACGAGTTGTTGCCCTTACTCATTACACTACACAGGCCTCTGGGGTTTGTCAAAGAAACCAAGAATTTTTCAAACTATATTTTGCATTCTAAAAATTTCACTTTTCTTTTTCATCAACCTCTCCACAAGATTCCAACTGGAGGCGCTGATGATCAAGTCCATTGCAAGAAGACCCAATTCGCAAAGTTTACTCACGCAACTGATTTCTAATAACGCTTTGGTGAAAGACGTTCAGAATTTAGACTCTGTCATTGTAAAGAAAATCATTCATCATATCGGTTTGGAAGATTCTGGAGAGCTTCTGATGCTTCTCACTTCAGAGCAAATGCTAGAGGTGATGGATCAGGACACTTGGATGAGTTCTCGCCCTGGTGAGGATGAGCACCTGGATGCGAAGCGCTTCTGCACGTGGCTCGAGGTTTTGCTCGAAGTGGGCTCTGACTTTGCCGCAGAAAAGGTCGCAGAGATGGATGAGGATCTGCTCACTGCGGTTCTTGCACAACTTGTGATGGCTATGGATAGCGATGAGTTGGATCTTATGACTCGATCTGCTGAGGATGATGGGTACTCAGAAAACAAATATCTCGAAAAGGCCCTAGAAAGCACTTTCAATATGGAGATTGAAGGGTACTTGGTCATGTCGAAAGCCACCTTCCAATGGGATGCCATTTCCAATTTGCTGATTAGTCTTCAGAAAGATCATCGAGATCTGATTGATCGCATTCTGTCTCGTATTCAAAGGGTGACTCTGGACCAGATTGAAGAGTTTGATGGACTTTATAATTTGTTAAAAGAAGGAGATATGCTCGAAGGGGATGTGAGTTATGAGCGCGAGCAGCGTCGCGAGAAGGAAGGATTTGTTGCGCCGTCATCGGCCGCGGCTTTCTTGAAACTCATTGCACAGACATCTTTGGAAGATCTCCTTAAGAGTGAAGAGCAAGATCACATCAGCAAAATGTATTTCCGCAATTATAAACCAAGTAAAGTTCGTCAGCCAAGTAGCATATCCCCTGAGTTGTTGAAGATTCTTAATGTTCATGGAGTCAATGTGACGACTTCCAAAGCCAAGCTCCTTGGGACGGGGAAAGCTCCGTCTGCCATGAAAAAGTATTTCATGGAGTTGAATGTCCAAGACGAAATCATTTTTCAACAGAAGTTGTCCGAGCTCAATTTCTTGGCCAATATTTTGGTTTCTGGTTATAGCGGTAATAAAAAACGTCTTCGTCCTGTAGAGGCTATGGATATGGTTTTCCACGTTTGCGATGAAGGCCTTCAATATGCGATTCAACACAACATCAAGATCGACTCCTCCGAGATTTTGAAATTGTTTAAAGTGGGTTGGAAATTGAAACAAGGCCCAACATAAATCGGGTTGTGCTACGCTTTGCTCATGATTGATTCCTATGGCCTTTGTGTGCAAGCAGACGGAAGTAATGGCGACTCGGCCCACCGGACGGGCCTCGCCTGCGCACTGGAATCTTTGATTGGTTCTGAAGAAGCCGCTGAAGAACTTGGGCTCAGAATAAAAAAATACTTAGAAGTTGCGCCTGGGATCTATCGCAGATCCCCATATGGTGATGTGTGGGACACCAATCCTCGTTGCTTCAGTCGCGATCAAGCCAGTCGTGTGATTTTAGCTTTTGCTTTGTTGGGGTGGAAGTCAGACATCAAAGCATGGCTCAAGGCCATGGCCAAGCGAGGCTTCTTTCATCAGAACGACATGAATGATCAGACTCTGAAATGGAAAGTTCCCGACATCATGGGTTTCGGGGAGTGGGGCAATGTCATTCGGGGCCTTGATTGGTGGTGGGCCTATCCGCTTTTACTTCTTTTAGATCTTAACTTTATCAGTATGGTTTATTTGCGAGACTCCTGGGATGGGGCAAGTCTTTATGTGCCTGATTTGAAATATGCTCTGCAAAAGTATCCCACTCCCGCAGCTTGGCTGGCCGATAAAGTGAACGACAAAACGAATTGGCTTGAAGAAGCGCTTCACAATCACGCCGCAGAAAGTAATGGTTGTGTGGAGCTGCAGGACCTTTTTGTTCGATTAAAGGACAAGGAAGGCCCTGATATATCAATAACTTAGGTGTTTTCGTGAGTTCGTAATAAAAATAATGTGGCATCTTTTTAATTAAGGATATATATTATCCTTAATTAGGAGGTCGCCCATGAGCGCACGAATTAACTACTCTCAATTGTCATCATCCGCTGTGAAAGGTCTTTACGCCGTAGAGGCCGCACTGAAAGAAACTACTGTACCAAGAACTTTGATCGATATGATCAAGATCCGCGTTTCTCAACTCAATGGCTGTGCATTCTGTTTGGACATGCATTCCAAAGAGGCCAAGATCCATGGAGAAAAAGAAATACGTTTGTACCATGTGAGCATTTGGCATGAGTCACCACTTTTTTCTGCCAAAGAAAAAGCCGCATTTCGTTGGGCGGAAGTTCTCACTAAAATCAGCGGTGAAGGGGCTTCTGAACAAGAGTTCAACGCCGTTCGTGAGCACTTCACGGATGACAAAGAGCTTTCAGATTTGACTATGGCTATTGCCTCGATCAATGCTTGGAACAGACTCGGCGTTGCATTTCGTTCTGAACCTGGGTCTTTAGATAAGATGTTAGGTTTAGATAAGGCAGGTTTGTCGTAATATGATCTTAAGAAATCAGGTTGAATGGGCATTGCATTGTTGTGCTGTCTTGACGGGTTTAGAGCCGGGACAGTACCTAGCGACCAAGGATCTCGCTGAGTTCCATGGCGTGCCTAAAGAGTATTTATCAAAAGCTCTTCAATCTCTTTCTCAAGCAAAACTCGTCGTATCCACCTTGGGACCCACAGGTGGATATCGACTCAGTCGAGAAGCCAAAGACATTTCGTTTCTCGAAGTCGTCGAAGCCATCGAAGGAAAAATCTCAACCTTCGAATGCTCTGAGATCCGCAAAAACAATCCCTGTCTAGGGAAGTTCAAACCCACCGGAGTCTGCGCTGTAGCTCGAGTCATGTACCGTGCGGACGAAGCTTACAAAAAAGAATTGCGCAACACCAGTCTCGCAGACTTATTCAAGCAAGTCGTGAAAGACGTGCCGGCAGAAATCTTAGAGCAGAACGCAGAGTGGTTCGCCAATCGTCGCTAAAGAAGTTCATTTTCTTTAAGTCTCTTGTGTCGAAAAAAATCAAAAACTCATAAGAACACCTACGGAGCATTGGGGCGTCGTATTCCTGACTTTCTGGGCATCTTCGGTTTGTCCGAATTCTGAGACTAGAATCTTCTGTTGTGGATCATTTAGGGCTTAATGTTACCCATATCTCATATAAACGATCTGATAGTGGCATTTTAATCGCAATACGGACAAAGCATCCGAAATACGGAAAAGGAGAAACAAATGAAAAAGGCAAATTTTAGCAAATTGTTGGTGGTATCTGTTCTTTTGGCGGCGGCCCCTTATGCAAAGGCACAATCACTAGGTAGTTCCGAGATCGAGTCTGTTCGTGGAGTCTTGAGAGCTCTCAACATCAATGAGTCCCAGCTTTCAAATGAAGACATTGAAGCTTTGCGAAACCAAGGAAATGTCATCAGAAGTTATGACGAATCTAAAGGTGACTTGATTCAAAAGATTCAAGGCGGCGAAGTCTACCTCACCTGCGGTGCTGGCTCCCATGGCGGCGATCGCGATCCTGTTTAAAGAAATGAAAATATAATTTAGGAGGCTGAAGTGAAGAACATTATTGTTAAAGCGATCAATAAAAAAGATTTTAATAACACTCAGCCTTCTGAATTGGTGGAAATGATCTTTGATGATCTTCTGGCTCTTCTAAGATTCATTCATCAAGCGAAAAAAGACGGAGCTTTGAAGGGCTCCTTTCAATTCACAAGCCAAATTGATTATCTCGACAGTTGCTGGCATCACTTTATTCTTTACACTGCTTATTACTACAAGTTCTGCTTTGAGGAGTTTGGGGAATACCTTCATCATATGCCAGAGGAAGAAACCTCTGGCGATCCGGGCTCTGAAAGAGCAACTCTTTCTCAGGTGATTGAAGATCAGATTTCTCTTATTGAAAAATATCTGGGAGTGGATTTTGCTCACCGAATTTTTTTTATTTATCCAGAAATTCTAAAAATGGGAGCTCAAAGTGAACTCTAAAGTTGAAAACCAAATATTTATTATTAAAGAAGTATCGTCCCAAGAGTTTAATCTAGTTTTGGATCGGCACTTCAATGAAGTTTTTAAGAATCGTGTGGACTCGAATTCTTCATGGTCCATTGACGATAGTGCAAAGAATAAAATTAATAAAAGAAAAAAACATGATCAGAGATATCAACTAAGATTGTTGATTTATCTCAATGAAGAAGTGGTGGGATGGCATTTTGGATATGCGTCTGATGCAGAAACGTACTATATGCAGAACTCTGCTATTCTAGATAAATATAGGAATAGAGGCGCTTACAGCCAGCTTCTAAGTGCGGTGCTAGAGAAGTTACATCAAGATGGCTTTCAAGTGGTAAGCAGCACGCATCATCCAAACAATACGGCAGTTTTAATTCCAAAACTTAAAAAAGGCTTCATTGTAAGCGGAGTCAACTTCCATGAAAGATTTCGTTTTTTAATTGAGCTCAAATATTTTTTCAATAAAGACAGAAGAGCTTCCTACAGCAAAAATCTTGGCCTGGATATTGGATAGCCAGGCTATTTTTGCATACATTAGGTCGAGGTCCTTGCAAAGAAATTGCTTCATGCAGCTCAAATACTTACCTTAACCAAATGAGAAACATAAAATTTCTAAAGTACACTTTGACACTTCTATTTGTCCTCTCTGGTTGCGCCTATCCAGATTTGACCAAGAATTACACTCCACAAAAGCCGACTCCGAAAAAAGCTTTGGTGTATATCTATCGCAACCAAGCCCAAGTGGATTCAGCCAATTTTGATGTGCCTCGTTTTTATATCAATGATCAATTGGTCGGAAAGTTGCTTTTAGGTGGTTACTACGTTCAGGAAGTTGAGCCTGGAAAAGTGGTGATCTACAGTAAGGAGAGTGCTTTAGGAATTCCATTCCCGTGGAAAGCACTCGAGGTCGCTTTCGAAGCCAAGGCCAACCACATCTACTTTGTTAAATTCAGAAAAGAATTTGGAGCGAATTCAGGCATTGGAATTGGGCAAGAGCTGAAGCTCGTTCCTCAAGCCCAAGCCGGCCAAGAGATCGCAGAAACTCAATTGCTTGAGCCTTAAAAACAAAAAAGCCGACTTCATCAGTCGGCTTTTTATTTGAACCTAGAGATTTGGTGCCCCGCGAGGGACTTGAACCCCCACGCTTGCGCACTAGATCCTAAGTCTAGCGTGTCTGCCAATTTCACCAGCGGGGCAACACATCTCTAGGCTCAAGAAGGAACAGTGATAGCGTAAGTCACTCAGGGTTTGCAAGAAAAAATTGTTAAAAACCTTCCTGAAACCCTGATTCTGCGACTATTTCTCGCTGATCAGCTTTTTGTAGTCCGGAGCTCTCATCAAACTTGCGAGTTCTTTTTCAGTATCCATCTCGATACGAACCAACCAACCTTGATTTACAGGGTCGTCGTTCAATACAGAAGGGTCATCAGAAAGAGTCGAATTCACTTCGATCACTGTGCCTGAAATAGGAGCGTACAAGTCGCTCACGGCCTTTACGGACTCAATAACGCCGAAAGTTTGGCCTTGAGTGATTTTTTGACCTTCTTCTGGAAGCTCAACATAAACAACTTCGCCCAATTGTTCTTGCGCGAACTCCGTGATGCCAACAGTAACGATGTTCTCGTCAACTTGAGCCCACTCATGTTCTTTTGTGTAGTAGTAATCTTCAGGGATGTGAAATGCCATGGTTGGCTCCTTATTTAGTTATAAATGGGGTTTTAACGACAATCGCTTTCACTTTACGGCCACGGATGTCCAAAGCGAACTCCGTACCTTCTTTGGCAAAAGCAGTATCAATAAATGCGATACCAACAGGTTCGTCTAAAGTGGGCGAATGTGTCCCACTAGTTACTCTACCGATTTCTTTGTTGTCAAAAGAAAACAGGCTGTAACCCTGGCGAGGAATACCCTTCTCAAGCATCTTAAATCCCACAAGATTTCGGGAAAGACCGGCTTCCTTTTTGTCCACAATCAAAGCCTTACCCATGAAGTCTTTTTTGGCAGGTTTAATCACCCAGCCCAAACCCGCTTCATAGGGATTCGTCGTGTCATCAATCTCATGTCCATAGAGAGAGTATTTCATCTCTGTTCTCAAAGTATCGCGAGCACCCAAACCGATCGGCATAACACCCAGGTCTTGGCCCTTTTCAATGAGAGTATTCCAAAGAGCTACAGTTCCCGGAGCCGCAACGAAAACTTCACAGCCTTTTTCGCCAGTGTAGCCTGTTGTTGCCACCATGATGTTGTGACCTTGGAAAGTTCCAGAGTGAATGTGGAAAGGTTTCATTTCACTCACTTTAAAACCAAATACGCGATCGCAAAGTTCCAAAGCTTTCGGGCCTTGAATAGCGATTTGCCCCCAGCTGTCGCTTTCGTCAGTGATGTCGGCACCCTTGTTGTGTTTGGTCATCCAAGCAAAGTCTTTGTCTTTGTTCGAAGCATTCACACAAACCAAGTAGTCTTCATTTTTCTTTAAGCAATAAACGATGATGTCGTCAACCAAGCCGCCTTGATCATTGGGAAGCAAAGTGTACTGAGCTTCGCCATCATTCAATTTTGAAACATCATTTGTCGTCAACCACTCGAGAGACTCGAGAGCTTTCGGGCCTTTGAAGCGAACTTCACCCATGTGAGAGACATCGAAAAGTCCGACGTTGTTGCGCACATTATTGTGCTCTTCACGAAGGCCGATGTATTGAACAGGCATATACCATCCGGCGAAATCCACCATGCGGGCGCCAGCTTTTTCATGTGTTTCTGAGAGAGGTGTCTTTTTCATGCCGCGAGTGTCCCTTTTCGATAGACATTCAGTCAATGGGGATTCTATTTTGGCCCCATGCTTAAACTGTCTCCGCGTCTTGAATTAATATATTCCCATCTTTTGCCTGGAGTGCCTGTGTGGGATTTTTGTTGCGATCATGGTTATATCGGTTTGAAAGCCTATGAGAGCGGTCTTTTCCCAGAAATTCACCTTATAGATCGAGTGCCGCATTTAATAGCTGCAGCTCAACAACGTTTTGAAGAGCATGTGATTGAAAAAGAAGAAGTGGAAATTCATTTCCACGCGTTGGCTGGTGAGGATCTTCTGTTGAAAGTCACAGGGAATGTCATCGTTGCAGGTGTGGGAGCCCTTACAACTTTAGAAATTCTCGAAGGACTCTTAAAAAGAGGACATCTTTGTGGAGAACGTCTTCTTTTTGTTCCACAGAAGGACGTGGAGCAGCTCGAAGAGGCTTTGATGCAGTGGGATAATTTCATGGAACATTACACACTTGAGGACACTGTAATGTTTCGCGAAAAGCAGCGGCTTCGTAAGTTATTGATTTTCCGTCGAAAGATAGCAATTTTATGACGCAGGTGTTTTACCAATCTTAAATCTCTGTAATAGAATGAACAAAATATTGATTAGGGCAGTTCCTCTCAGTAAATGTGTCTACATGCAAGAACACAATAAAAACTCAGATTTCAGACAGTTTCTCGAAGATGAACTCGCTCGTCGTAGCCAGAACTCTCCGCGCTACTCATTACGAGCCTTTGCCCGTCACTTGGAAGTGGACTCTTCGTTCCTTTCCAAAATCTTGAACGGTAAAAGAACAGTAACAATGCGTACAATTCGCATGTTCGGTGAACGCCTCAATCTTCAAAATGAAGAATTGCAACGTTTCGCTGAAGTAAGTCGCGAGAAAAAAATGAAACGTAAGTTGGACCGTCTTCTTGAAAGAATGCCAACTGAAGAGCGCGAGCAATCAACGATCACATTGACTGTTGATGAAGCCCGTTTGACTGAAGCTAAAGAGCGTATCAAAGCTTTCAGAAAAGAATTGGCCGAGATCTTGGATGCTTCTGCGACGCCTGCACAAGGAAAGACATATCAAATTTCTGTGTCTTTGTTCCCTGTGTCTTCAGGCTACAGCACTGAGATGTAGTTCTTTAAATAATTGTTTTTTGCGAAGCCCGTTTCCACTTGGAAGCGGGCTTTTTTATTTTGGGGCTATGTCTTCGGGAAAGAGTGAACGGGGATCTCCGCAGTGACGCGGATCTCGTTTGAAACTTTTTGCGAGCCTTCAGGAATATCGACCAATACTCCGCGCGGGATTTCTTGCTGTAATCCTAGTTTGTGCATCCACGCCAAGAACTCGCGATCTGTGCCACGACAAACCATCTGACGGTCTTTGCCTTTTTCTTTCAAACGATCACCCACGATACGAGCGGCTTTAACTGGAGTCGCCTTGGTTTTTCTCATCAAGAGATAAGACATGGTGAGAGTGCGGTTTTTCATTGGAAGATGCTCTTCCATTTTCATGAACCACTCGGGAGCTTGGAAGTGCAAACGGTCATGACACCAGTCCGTTTTAGACTGATGCAGCAATGGGCAAGGGCCTTCATGAGTGCAAGGAGCCCAAACGTGATAGCCTTTTTTCAAAAGCTTTTCTCTCAACTCTAAAAGTTTGCGACCATCTTGTTGTGTAGAGGGTTCAATGATCATCAAGGCTTCACATTGATAAGCCCAATCAGGCAGATCTGTCAGCTCAGTCAGTGAATATGAAAACAAAGCCAAGCTTTTCTTGCCATCACGAACCTCAGACTTATTCATGGATTTTAACCATTGGTAAGGCTGAAAGTTTTTGAAGTGATTTTCAATCAAGGTTTTTGGCTGCTCAGCCACTTCGATCAAGTGGCAGCGCAGATTTTGTTTTTCCGCCAAAGCCATAGAGGCCGTCGCAAGACCTGCTCCGAAGTCGTAAACGTCTTCCAAACCATTGAAGAACCCACGAGCATTGGCTTCATCCAGTAATGAAGACACGCGAGCGTAATTCAACGGCAGATAATAGCAAAGATAAGCGATTTGCGCCCAACCTTCATTCCAAGGTGTGGCTCCATCGGGACTTTCGATAAAGAAATCAGAAAGCTCTTGCACGCAACCGGCAAGGTCTTTGGATTTTTTAAAATCCAGTTTGTAGCGCATGAGCGCATCTAAAATTGAAGCTTCCATTTCCGGAGAGATCGAGAATTGTCTTTGCATGAATCGCATTCTACAGGGTTGAGAGCTTGTTTAGCAAATCCTGCACGGTGATTTCTTCCATGCAGTTCTCAGACTCAGCCTTTGGTACAAAAATATGAACTTGAGGCCCACGAGCCGCCCATCTTGTGGGGTGCTGAACGCGCAGCGGGGAGTAAAGGCCCAAAACCGGGGCTCCCAAGGACGCTGCCATATGAGCGACTCCAGTGCTGGGCACAACCACCGCTTTGGCATTTTTAAGAACTGTAAAAAGCTCAGGGGCAGTCAATTGACTCTGTAAATTCAAAACCTTTGAATTGTTTTTGAAGGTCTCTTTGATTTCTGTGAGCCAAGGCTCGTCGGCGGGAGTTCCTGTGAGCACAACTTGGATTTGTGGCGCTACTTTTTCAATCAACTCGATATAGCGAGGAATTGGCCAGTTCAGCGCAGATCCAGCCATACCCGGATGAACCACCACATAGTTTTTTGGAGCAAGATGGTGTTTTGCTAAAAGTTCAGGATTACTCGGGGCCACCAACTTTAAAACGGGAGTCGGTTCAGAAGAAGAATCCCCCATAGCATATTTTAAGACATCCATGTTGTAGTCGGCTTCATGCTTGATAGCTTTGCTGCGACGTTGGCGCAGACCACGATTTAAAAACAAGAAACTGTGCCATTGAGAGAGAACTCCTGAACGAACGGGAACTTTCTCAATCCACAGAGCAAAGTTCACCCACCAAGGCGCTTGAAAGCTCACGGCCACATCGGGTTTAAATGTATGAATGTATTCACGCAAAGTGCGGAGAGAGCTTTTCCAGTCATCTTTAGAGAGCTCGACATAGGTTCTCGGAGGCTGAGCACAATTTGGAATAAATCCCAGGCCCTTGGAGATCACCCAACGTACTTCTGTCTGGCTAAGACAAGACGCCTCATCAACACACATGGTGGAAACAAGGTCGCCAATTTTATCAAGTCGGATCAGAAGCACTTTTTTCATGAAGGCAGCTTATCAAAGACTATTCAGGGCAGTCTACAGAAACCAGGTCGGAGCGCAATTCACTGGCAGACCAGTGGGTGATAGTTCCCACGCGGAAGCCCTCTTGGCTTGGATATTTCTCGCTAGAGACAGTCACGGCGAAGGTTTGACCTTTCACAGTGTTTTGAACTTTGTAAGTCACGCCGAATTCGATATTTTTCAGGCAGGTTCCCATGGCGTAAAGACCTTTTTCATCTTCGATAGGGGCTTGAAAGAGCTTGTGGTACACAAAGAAGAGAACGAGCACAAGAACCAGAATCATTGCCGAGCGCATAAGAATTTTGTTTTTCATGATGTTCCTCTAAGAGTTGATGTCTGTCTCAAGGCTATAGAGTTTTTGGGAAGACAACAAGAGAAGATTGCCTCCAGCGCCGTTATCAGGAACAATCCTTTCATGATTTATGTCGATGCGGACGGATGCCCCGTCAAAGAAGAGATTTATAAAGTAGCTGAACGCCTTCAGGTGGAAGTTGTTCTTGTGGCGAATAAGCCCATGAATATTCCTTTCAACACACTTTTCAGAATGGAAGTGGTCTCTTCAGGCTTTGATGCCGCTGATGATTGGATCGCAGAGAAAGTGACTGTTAAGGATCTTGTGGTCACTGGTGATATTTTGTTGGCCGAGCGCTGTGTGAAGAAAGGCGCTCGGGTCTTGAATCACAAGGGCGTTGAGTTTGATGAAGACAACATCGGCATGTCCGTGGCCAATCGGGAATTGAATCAGAATTTGCGACACATGGGAGAGAATCGTGGAGGGCCTGCGCCCATGGATAAGAAGGCTCGATCGCAGTTTTTGGGGTCATTAGATCGTCTGCTTCATGCTTTGAAAAAAAATTGATTTTCGAAATGCTTAAGGATGTCTTTCTGAGAGCATGAGATTATTTAGGAACTTTTACAGATTTTTATCTAACGCGGCATAATCAAAATACTGTTTTCAGAAGAGGCATATAGTTGTAAAGAGTATGAATGCGGAAATATATCGTACACTCAATCGTTGCCTTCTTTCCTGTCTTAACCATGGCTATGAGTAAGTGTCCCGAGGGACAGTATTGGGTCATTGGACATCATAGAAGCTCCTATGTAAAAGCAGATGGGACATTGGTTGCGGCAACAAACGTTCGCGCTCATTGCAAAACTTATTCAAAGGTTTATACCGAATGGAATTCCAAGTTCAAAAATACTCCACCTCTAGGTTGGCCACATAAATCTGAGGTTTTTAAAAATTGGACCGTGGAGGAGAAAGAACGCGCCCTAGAAGCTTTAGGGCAATTACCTGAGGAGCTTTGGAACAAAAAGGTCCTTGGGATATATAGAAGTTCAAAGTCTAGAGAGTCTCCTAACCCTGCCACTTCGGCGGATGGCATTATAGTTCTTTATGACGAGGCCTTTGGAAAAACTTCAAATCTTTCGAGAGTTTTGAGTCATGAGCTTTCGCATCAGGCCTATACTGATTTATCTAAAGAGCAAAGAGAAGACTATGGTTTTACAACGAATTGGTTCAGTTTAGACAAGGCAAAAGATAAGTATATCTCCCGGAAAGATGGTTTTGTCCAAGACGATGGTCGAGAAAGCCCGGAGGAGGACTTCTCTAACAATGTAGAATATTATCTATTCGCACCCAATGAGCTCAAAAAAATTACGCCACATGCATATAGATGGATTGAAAATCACTTTGGTGATAAATTTAAACTTAGAAAAGGAGCAAAATGAATTTTAAAATATTTTTCTTAGGCATACTCCTTTCTACGATAGTATTTGCTGGATGTGCGACCACATCTAATAGCAATAAGCTTTCTGAATTTAGAAACACCAATTGGTCTAAGATGGGCCGTTTGAATGTTGAGCAACTTGTTGGTAAGCCGGATACAACAGGAGTCATTCACAATACTAGGAAAGAAGCTCTGGTTTATTTGGCCGACGACCGAAAGTCTCCTCAACTTATTGTGGTCTACGATAAGCAAACGGACAAAATACATAGTGTTCATTGGTTTGCAAATACGCCATCTGATAAGTTGACTCTTGAACAGGCAAGATCTCGATTTCCAAATATTAGATTTCAGGAAAACCCAACTGTTAAGGATGGAGCCTGGGGCGAAAGTATCGCCGTCTATTCTGCGAAGGACAGTCCTTTAGAAATTAATATGGACTCAAAGACTCAAAAGCTTAGCTCATTGTCATGGCAATATGAGGCCGATGATGTAGCCGAGAGACGAAAACCTACAAGCCATTAAATTTAGAACTTATCTCTTTCCAATAAATAAGATCGAAGGCGGTTTCCAGGCTCCCTAGAGAGGCCTTACCACGCTCTAAAAAGGGTGGGTTAAGACTCAGAAATTACAGCTTTTTTGGTGCTCTTTTTGCTTTTTAATCAGGTAGAAACTTTAACTCAAACCTGGAGCAAGACAGAGTATGGAAAGAGCCGTAAAAGGTCTCCATGAATACAGTCTAAACAGAGCACTTCTTGTGTTCCTGTGTCTCATTTTGGGATTGAGTTCAACAGCTCAGGCTGCATACGAATTCCATGCATTACCCGGAGCTCTGATCGACACGCAAAATCGGTGTGCTATCGTTAACATCTATAGCCTCGTAAAAAATGACAACGGGGATTTGTTGCAGCAAGAAGGAGTCGGCTGGGTGACCTACGCCAGTGGAACCTATGGTGTTCTGACGCCTTACCATGTTGTAGTCAATGCTGATCTGATCGTGGCTCATTGTCGCGGTCAGTATTTCCCTCTGGAGTTAAAACAAATCGATGCGGAAAAGGATATTGCTTTTTCTGCGTTTGCAGCGAACTCAGAAGATTTAAAAAAGTTGTATCCATTGGTTTATGCCATCAATGGAAATGAGCGCCTTCGATTTAAGGATTTCTTTCATCCCCAAAGCCCTGTTGCAAAGATGAAGGTCGAAAGCCCCGCGAGAGAATACTTGCAGGATATGTCTGCGGTGATGCTGGGAATGAGCAGCTTTGGAGTGGCTCTTCCGCCTGAGGGTGCAAAACCATCGTCCCTTTTGGCTTCTCCTATTGGAGATGACCGAGTTCAAGGCCTGGTGGACAAAGAGCAAGGTTTTGCCAAGCAGATTTTGCGTATCGAAAATTTAGGAATTCGCCCGGGGCTTTCTGGAGGAGCACTATTTGGCGTTCTCGATAGTCCTTTCACTCGATCTTTTAACGAAGAATACAGCCGCAAATCACTTCTTGTTCCTTTGGAGTTTGTACCTAAAGTGGTTTTGGGGATGGTTATCAAAACTCGCCTCAATGGTGCAGAAACTGTGGCTCTCTCTGTGGATGACATCTACGACTTCCTGGAAAATAAAGTTCTTAAGGCGGGATTTGAGTCTGACAGAGACTTGCGTATCAAGTACCGAGTGACTGAAGATCTTCGTTTGCAAAGTTATATCTCTCTGAACGAGGGCGTAACTCTGGTGGAGTCTTGCTCAGATGAATATAAAATTTCAGCTGACTTGAAAGCTACGGCCAGGGAAGACTTGCAAAAGCTCTTTGATGATATGGCAAAGAAGAAATCTCCCGAACAGATCAAGCGTGAGCAAATCTTCAAAGAATCTCAAAAAGATCTTTTGAATAAGCAGTTGAAGGGCTTGGAACTAAAAAAAGGCGGCGGTGAGTATGGCGAAGGTGGAGACGGCTTTGCTTTACCTCAGTCGGTGTTCCTCACCTCAAAAACTTTCTTAGGAGTTGGAAAAATCTCAAATCCTTGGAATTCCTCATTTGGTCTTTATCTGAATTCAACAAGTTGCCGTCAGCCAGGGCTCTGGACTGGATCGGGTATGATCAATGCCATCAAGATACCTGGTCAGAAGTTGCAACGAATGACGACCTATGAAGACGTGCGCCATTTGTATTTCCGATATGGCAGGAAGACGGCGGGACTTATACGTCAATATGGAGTGATCGAGCGCCAACCTTACTTCACTCAAGAACTCACTGCAGATGAACAAATCTCTCTGCCTTTAACCATCGGCAAAGCCATTTCTTCTAAAACCGAAGATTGGAAGCCTGGTGACTATCAGTACTTCAGGCAAAGAGATGTCATCCCAAAACAACAATCCTCTTCATTTATTTCAGTATCTTCAACGAAGCTGAAGTGGCGCTCGCTCATTGGTGATCTTTCTAACGAGTCTTTTACTGCGTTCTTGCAACTCAGCTTTGAGAACTCACAGTGGCAGGGCTTTGCCGCTCTTAGTAAGTCCTGTCAGTTGAATATGAAGCCAGAATATTTCTTTCAAGCACATCCATGGTTGCTTGAATACCGTGATGGAAAAAATCATCTGAGTTTTGAAATGGGCACTCAAGGAAAGCTCATTTCTGCTGTGTTTAAGAAAGTCGATTGTTTTAGTAACTTGGCCTTGGGAGAGCTGGAAGTTCTTCCCAACTCAGTAATGACTCGAGTTCAGGGAACAGACCGTAAAGTGTTGGTCGTAAAGCCTTTAAACTTCCGAAGACTGATTGAAGCGCAAAAAACAGAGGTGAATCAATGAGCACAAAATATCAAAACTCAGTTTTAGCCCTCCTTCATGGGGATTCTGAAGCTGCCGCTCATGACAGCTTTAAAGAGCGAGATGTCTGGCAGAGATCTTCTGATGAAGTCTTAGAAAGAAATCTCATTGCTTTTCGTTTGGCCATGAAAAGTGGAAATATGTCCGACTCTGTGGAAAATCTGAATGAAGAAAGAACTGCAAATCAGTTTTTGAAAGCAGAGCTTCTTTTTGTAAAGGGGTCTTTCTATGGACAGACGTCGTCCCATGAGTTGGCATCAGCCTCATTTGCGAAAGCAGCCCACTTTTATGCACTTGAAAACAAGCATGATCGCGTCGCTCTCAGTCTATTTAATAAATTTATTGCTGACACCTATAGAGAAGATCTGGATTTAAATGAGGAGCGGTCTCTTGCAGAGATTCAAGAGTATTGTTCTATTTATGATATCCCTAAAGTTCAGTTCCTTTGTGATCGACATTTGTCATTCAGACATTTTGAGCGAGGTGAATTCTCTTTGGCTATAGAGAAAGTGATTCTGTGGGTTGCTCGGGCTGATGTTCTCACCAAAAGTGACTCACAGCTGACCCTGCTTCATATTGCAGATTGTTTCTGGGAGCTGAAGGATCTGCGCAAAGCTCTTTTGTACTTTGATCAGGTGAAAGAAGATATTGACGAGCGTGTTCGCTTTCCGAAAGCGTTCATTGAAGCGAAATTGTGGCAAAAATCTTTAGATCTTCATTCGTTCCCGATGGTGACAGATCATTGGCGTCAGCGCTATTTGAATTCGAGCCTGGCTCAGCAGAAGCAGAGTGCCGGCAGTATCAGGATCAAAAGCGCAGAGCTGGTGTGGAGTCACAAGACAGGGATGATCGCTCGTGGGAAGAAGATTCAGGGAAAGATTAAAACTCACTCGCTTGAGGGGCAGCTCTTGCGCCTTCTTGCTGCGGGACCGCGAAGCAAGGTTCTGATTTGCGAAAGTTTATGGCCTACCGAGATGGCTACGGAGTTTCTAGATGACCGCTTCCACCAATTGATTCAAAGAGTTCAACGTAAGGTGAATGGTCTTGTCCTTTTTGATGGAACTTCCTATCGACTCTCAGAACATCTTCAGTCCCTCTAAGAGAGGGGCCTGTAAGTACTTATAATAAGGGCCCTATTCTCGTCAGTGGACCTCGGTTTAAAAAACAGCTCCAAAGAAATATTATCTCTTCATCGGATAATAAACTTTTTAAGGAGCTGAATATGAAAACGATCTCTAAAGTCATCGCGACAGTCAGTATTTTGATGTCCGCCTCTTTCGCACAAGCTTTTCAAGCTGTGCCTTATGAAGGGGTGGTTGTTATGCCAATCCGAGCAACTGAAAAGTCAGTTGCTCAGAACCAATTGGTTCGCATGATCAAGGAAGCGAAAGCACAGGGATGGGAAGTGCAAGTTCAAGAGACAAGCACGTTTGCTTTGAGTTCGTATACAAAGTTCCAAGGTGAAAGTCTCGAAGACATTGTTGTTCTTAGGACCAAAGGATGCGTCTCTCTCGATCAACAGTGTTTGAAGCGTATCAACAATATCAATGGTGGACGAACAGCTCCAAAGACCGTTGAAGAGTTCAACGCCATGGGCGGAAATCTTCTTCTTCCTCATGCACAGACTCAATATATCGTCTCAATTTATGCAGGAGAGAACTATAGAGAGTCCGTATCTGGCAATACAGTCGTGGCAGAGATGTCTCGTGCTCTTTTGGCGACCATTCAAAATGTTTCCGATTATTTGGTCGTCCGCCCAGCTCAGGTCTGTGCTGTGGAATGTGTAAATGCTTATCACCTAACAATTGTAGACTAACTTCAAAAATACTTTGGTAGATATCGAAAGGACAAATATGAAAACCGTATTTAAGATTCTCTCAGTGGCTTTACTTTTAACTTCCCTCAATACTCACGCTGCGTTTGAAGAGGTCAGAGGGGATCAGACACCATACAGAGAGGCAGTGAGGGAACAACTTGAGAGGCAAGGCCTCTATTGTACTAAAAGTGCGTATTTCGATTGGGTGAAAACTGTAGTTAGAAATATTAGCGTGGCTCAGGTCATCTACGTGGATATGAACTCTGCAACGCCTGTCTTAAGGTTTGTGGGCGAAGCTCAGGGGCTAAAAAAAGAACGCATGGTTATAGATATTTTCACACAAGCAGATCAAAAAAGGATCCGCGAGATCACAGTTCAGTGGGCAGAAGAAGAACAGAGAGTGAATAAGGGTTCCTTGGCAAAACCTCAATTCGGTCGTCAGTTTGTTGTCAAGAGAACTGCAATTTGCCAGCCTAGAGTTCCTTAATATTCTTCGGCAGTTCTAGATTAAACACAAAAAAGGCGTTGAGATCATCAACGCCTTCATCTTCATACAAAATAAAATCTCAGAACTAAGTGTAAGATTCCAAAGACGGGCAAGAACAGATCAAGTTGCGATCGCCATAGGCGTTGTCAACACGACCAACTACAGGCCAGAACTTGTTGTCACGCAACCAAGCTGCTGGATAAACCGCTTCTTCGCGAGTGTACGGATGATTCCATTCAGGCTTCATCATCATCTGTGCAGTATGAGGAGCGTTCTTCAAAGCATTGTTCTCTTTGTCCATTTTACCAGACTCTACAGCTGCAATTTCTTTGCGGATAGAAACCATGGCTTCAATGAAACGATCCAACTCCGCTTTTGATTCAGACTCTGTTGGCTCGATCATCAAAGTTCCCGCAACGGGGAAGCTCATGGTCGGCGCATGGAATCCGAAGTCCATCAAACGTTTTGCAGCATCTGTCACGTCAATGCCAGATGTTTTCTTCATTTCGCGAAGGTCGATGATGCACTCGTGGGCCACAAGTCCGTTTTTACCTTTGTAAAGAATCGGGTAGTGAGTTTCCAATTTCTTAGCGATGTAGTTCGCATTCAAGATGCTCACCAACGTGGCTTTCTTCAAACCCTCAGCGCCCATCATCGTGATGTAAGCCCAAGAGATTGGCAAAATGCTCGCACTGCCCCAAGGAGCCGACGTTGTTGAAGTGATGCCTGTCGCAGGACCCGCCTCAGGCACCAAAGAGTGCTTTGGCAAGAACGGAGCCAAGTGAGCGCCAACACCGATAGGACCGACGCCAGGACCGCCACCACCGTGAGGGATCGAGAATGTTTTATGCAAGTTCATGTGAGAGACGTCAGGACCGAAAGTTCCAGGGCGGCACATTCCAACAAGAGCATTCATGTTGGCGCCATCCATGTAAACCTGTCCACCATTCGTGTGAATGATTTGGCAGATCTCTTTGATACCTTCTTCAAACACACCGTGAGTTGAAGGGTAAGTGATCATCAATGCCGCAAGCTTGTCTTTGTGAAGCTCAGCTTTCGCCTTAAGATCCGCAACGTCCACGTTTCCTTGATCATCACAAGCCGTGACCACAACTTCCATTCCGGCCATGGCTGCAGAAGCTGGATTTGTTCCGTGAGCTGATGAAGGGATTAAGCAGATGTTTCTGTGGTTATCGCCACGAGACATGTGATATTTGCGAATAGCCAAAAGACCCGCGTACTCACCTTGAGAACCTGCATTTGGTTGCAAGCTCACTGCCGCAAAGCCCGTGATGTCACACAGTTTTTTCTCAAGGTCATGGATCATCTCGATCAAACCTTGAGCTTGAGCTGTTGGCACGAACGGATGCATTTTGCTGATCTCAGGCCATGAAACGGGCACGAGCTCAGTCGTTGCATTCAATTTCATTGTGCATGATCCAAGTGGGATCATAGAGTGAGTCAACGTCAAATCTTTGTTTTGCAAAGTGTGGATGTAGCGCAAAAGTTCAGTCTCACTGTGGTGAGAGTTGAACACAGAATGAGTCATGTATTGAGATTTACGATTCAGAGCCGCTGGGATTTCCAACTTCAAAGTGTCATCTACAGACAAGGCTGTGAAAGCCGCTTTGTTGCCGCCATTGAACGCAGACCAGATCGCTTCAACATCCGCCAAGGAAGTTGTTTCGTTCAAAGAGATGCCGATTTTGTTCGTGCCATTCAAACGGAAGTTCATTCCCATTTTTTCAGCCTGAGCGACAATCGCTGCTGCTTTGTCAGTCACAACAGTCACCGTATCAAAGAAAGTATTTTTAGCTGGAGCAAAACCAAGTTTGTTCAAGCCTTCAGCCATGATGGCTGTTGTTCTGTGAAGACGTTGCGCGATCTTCTTCAAACCTTTTGGACCATGGTAAACAGCGTACATGGAAGCCATGTTCGCCAAAAGCACTTGAGCCGTACAAATGTTCGAAGTCGCTTTTTCACGACGGATGTGTTGCTCGCGAGTTTGCAAGGCCAAACGCAAAGCGGGTTTGCCTTGAGAGTCTACACTCACGCCCACAAGACGACCTGGCAGCAAACGCTTGTAAGCATCTTTGGTTGCCAAGAAAGCCGCATGAGGTCCGCCGAATCCGAGTGGAACGCCGAAACGTTGAGAGTTTCCAGTCACGATGTCAGCGCCCCATTCCCCTGGAGGAGTCATAAGAGTCAAAGACAACAAGTCCACGCTGGCAGCAACAAGAGCGCCATGATCGTGGAATTTTTTAGCCAAAGCTGAATAGTCTTCAACTGCACCTTCAGTATCAGGATATTGGAGGAGAACGGCGAAAGTCGGTTTTGCGAAATCATAACTAGCCGGCTCAGCCACGATCATCTCGAAGCCGAGAGGTTCAGCACGAGTTCCCAAAACTTCAATCACATGAGGGTGCATTTTCGGAGAAACAACGAAAGTGTTTGCTCCTTTGGTTTTGCAAAGAGAGTGCGCCATGAACATTGCTTCAGCTGCTGCTGTGCCTTCATCAAGCAAAGAAGCATTTGAGATCTCCATGCCGGTCAAATCCGCTACCATAGTTTGGAAATTCAAAAGAGCTTCCAAGCGACCTTGAGAGATCTCTGGTTGGTAAGGAGTGTAAGCTGTGTACCACACTGGATTCTCGAAAATGTTTCTTTGAATCACAGTGGGAGTTATGGTGTCGTGGAAACCCAAGCCGATGTAGGTTTTCAAAACTTTGTTTTTTGAAACCATGGATTTCAAATAATTCAAAAGATCGTATTCAGAAATACCAGGACCCACATCCGCATAGGTGTGCTGCGCACGGATTTGGGAAGGAATTACTTTATCAGCCATTTGCTCAAGCGTAGAGAAACCTAAGGTCTTCAACATCTCTTGAACATCGGAATCAGTTGCTCCGATATGGCGGGGAATAAACTCATTTCGCGGGGAAAGATCTTGGATTTTCATGTGCACCTCTATGGCGCAAAAGCCTATCACACCGCCTCTTGGAAGGACAGAGGTACGGACTTACTTTTGGTAGCGTCAGCGCAGCATTCCATGCCGCACTGGCGCTACCAAAAGTAAGTCCGTACCTGAGCTCACTGCGCCATGCTAGATTCTACGCCAGAGAGGCCTGGCTTTCTCGTTTTTTTTGACCGGAGAGGAAGATCCAACCCGCCGTTAGACAGAAGACCATTCCGCCAAGACTCACGCCAACCCATCCACCCAGGGCCCAGAGCTGGGAGCCGACGTAGGATCCGAGACTTCCTCCGCAAAAGTAGGCAAAAATATAAATCGTGTTTAGACGACTGCGGGCTTCGGGCACCAATTCGAAAATACGAGATTGGTTTGAAATATGGGCGACTTGAATCCCCAAATCCAAAACCAAAACTCCCAAGACTATGCCCGCCACCGAAGTCGAAGAAAGAGCCAAAATTCCAAAGGCCGCCAAGGCGCAATAGATGCCCAAACGGATAGTGGCATTGGTGCCTTTTAAATCAGCATATCGCCCGGCAATGGGAGCCGCCAAAGCACCGACCATTCCGATGGCTCCAAAGAGTCCGATGGTCTGAGCTGAATAGTTGAAAGGGGCAGCTTCCAAAAGAAATGTCAGTGTTGTCCAAAAGGCACTAAACGAACCAAAAAGAATTGCTCCCATAAATGCCGCTTCACGAGCAATCGGAAGATCTCTAAAAAGCTGAGCGGTGGAAAGCAAAAGACCTTTGTAGGTTCCTTTGAAGTGAGGCACTGAGGCCGGAAGAGTCCATTGGGTGATGACTGAAAGTACCAGGCTGATGGCGCCAGCGATAATAAAAACGGCCTGCCAACCCAAGTGATCGCCGATAAATCCAGCCAAGGTTCGCGCCATCAAAGATCCCAAAAGAATTCCCGACAAAACGATGCCCGTGATTTTTCCGCGCTCTTTGGGATGAGCCAAGTTTGCGGCAAAAGGAATCAAAACAGAAGCAGAGACGTTGAAGAATCCCATCAAGAAACTCACAACGCAAAGAACAGCAAAGTTCGGAGAGAAAGCCAAAGAGATGGCCAGAGTTCCCGCCACGATCATGCTGGCTTGAAGAAGTCTTTTTCGTTCCAACATGTCACCAAGGGGCACGATAAAGAGAATCCCTAAGGCGTAACCAATCAAGGTCAAAGCGGGAACAAGAGAGACGGTATTTTCACTAACGGCAAACTCACGAGCTAAAATTCCCAACAAAGGCTGGTTATAATAAAGATTCCCGACGATCAGCGTGCACATGGCCGCCATGAAAAGAGCTTGGAATCGAGAAAGGTATTGCGGATTTTCTTGCTGAGACATGACAAGACCTTAGCACACTAAGCAATAAAAGCCACGGCTAGAGGTAGGGACTTACTTTTGGTAGCAGCAGCGCAGCTATTCATAGCGCGCAGCTGCTACCAAAAGTAAGTCCCTACCTCGTATTTCGTTCACAAAAGTAAGTCTTTGTCTTGTTCTTTGTTTGGGGGTGCGCGCTTGCTTGCCAGAAGCTCAAGGGGGGACTATTGTCGAATCAAAGGAGTTCCCATGTCCCAGACAACGGATTTTCCCTATCTTCACGGTTTCTCTTCCGATGAACAAGAGCGGCTTCGCAAGCAAGCGCGTTTCGGTGAGTACACGGTTTATCAAAATATCAATTTGTCCAACGTCAAAGATCTCCTCGAAGTCGGCTGCGGAGTCGGAGCACAAAGTGAAATCATCCTTCGCCGTTTCCCAGATTTAAAACTCACAGGCATTGATCGCAGCACCAAGCAATTGGCGGCAGCAAAGCAAAGACTTTCACATTTGCCATACACTTCGGGACGCTTCGATTTAAAAGAGATGGATGCCACAGCCATGGAGTTCTCTGCGAACTCTTTTGACGGAGCCTTCTTGTGTTGGATTCTTGAACACGTTCCAGATCCGATTCGCGTTCTGTCTGAAGTGCGAAGAGTTTTGCGCCCGGGCTCTCCGATTTATATCACCGAAGTGATGAATGCTTCGTTCTTCTTGGATCCTTATTCCCCGAATGTGTGGAAGTACTGGATGGCTTTCAATGAATATCAAATGCGCCAAAAAGGTGATCCCTTCGTCGGAGCCAAACTCGGCAACTTCCTCATGCAATTGGGATACAAAGACATTCAAACAGAAGTAAAGACATGGTTCTTAGACAACCGTCAACCTCAGGCCCGGAAAGACTGCATCGAATACTGGGCCGAGCTCTTACTCAGCGCCGGCGATCAACTGATTGCAGCAGGTTGCGTCTCTGAAGATGTGGTGCAAGGAATGAAGGAAGAGATGGCCAAAGTCGCCAATGATCCGAATGCGGTTTTCTATTATTCGTTCGTTCAAGCCAAAGCGACAACTTAGCTCCGTTCGGATCAGACATCCTGTCTGTGTTTCCCGAAAACTCGGGCATCCATGCCCTCGGCCCCTAAAGGGGCTAAGATTTTCGGGAAAGTGAAGTAAGGCTCCCATAAAAAGGTAGGGCCTTACTTTTGGTAGCGACTATGCGTTGTAAAGTCAGTTCGGAATTTAAAGAATCAAAATAAAAAAAGGGAGTCGCAAGACTCCCTTTTTCATTCTTAACCTAAGAAAGAAGAAACTATTTTTTAGAAGCTTTCTTCTTAGTCGCTTTGCGAGCTACTTTTTTAGCAGCTGCTTTCTTTTTAGTAGCAACAGGTTTAGCTGCCGCTGCTTTCTTAGAAGTCTTCTTCATTGTTTTTTTGAAGACAGATTTTTCAAGCTTTGATTTTTGAGCGATAGCTTTCTTTTTGTAAGCTTGGATATTCTTTTCCAATGAATCAGCAGACTTTTTGATTTTAGAAATCGTGCTGTTCACTTCTTTTTCAAGCTTGGCTTCAGAAACGCTAAGAGCTTTAACGATCTCTTGGTATTTCTTCCAAGCCATTTCAACTTTTTCGTCCTTCTCTTTATCGAAGCGACCTTTGAGTTGTGATTCTTTCTTTTTGATTTCGTCACTCAGCTTTTGGAAGTTCTCCAGAAGATTTTGAACGTTTTTGTTTCCAGAAAGATTTTCGAGAATTTTTTGAAACGCTGCACTTGCCATGACAGTCTCCTTTTAGCTGGTGGCTCTTAACATACACCTCAAGAGGTGGTTTTAAAAGCCCCCTATGTTTATTTTAGGTTAAAATTACTAGTTTCTAACCAAACTTCTCTCGACGCCGAGTACATTCCCGGGAACTTTTCGATACCCTTTTCGCGGACTTTCATAGCAAATTCCGTCATATAGGTTTTCATATGTTCCTCATCTTTGACCTTGTAGATGATCTTGATGTCTTTGCTCGAAGCTTCCAAGTTTCCACCCTTTTTGAGCAAAAGCTCTGCTCCGAGAAAGCCTGGGCAGGCTAACATTTCATTGATGTGTTCAGTTTTGAGCCACTGAACGTACTCATCGTAGGCCTCATAGCGAACAGTTATGTGAACGAGATAGGTAACCACAAACACTCCTTAAAGCGTGAATTTAAAATCTTTGATCAGCATGCCGGGAACTTTTTTGCCCCCCAAAGCACGGCTTTCGTATGTTCCCACCTCTGGATCCACATGCTGGAACTCAGTCACAGCGAGAAGATTTTCGCCGAGGCAGTCATAGAGGCTCTCGTCGAAACGCATGTCTGCAATCGGAGCCACGATCTCGCCGTTCTCAACCCAGAAGCAAGCATAACGAGTCATCCCAGTGATGCGAGCATTGGGACGATCCGACCAATTAATATAATGCAAATTCGAAAGATAAAGACCTGTGCCCAATTCTTTCAAGATGTCTTCTTGTTTCAACTTGCCAGGCATGATTTCAAGAGCGCGAGGAGCCTCATGCATATCCGCGGCATTGCCAGCCACGCCGTACTCTTTTGCAGAGCGCGTGCTGATCATGAAATTCTTCAACTGACCCTCAGTGACCAATTCCATTTTCTCGGCTGCCAACTCACCCAGAGAGTTGTAAGGCGTTGTTAAGCCCATGCCGTAGTTTTCTCTCATAGAGAATAGCGGAGAGAAGGACTTCTCTTTGGTCGCCAGCTTTTGGAAAGAGCTCATGCCTCGTTTAAAACCATTAAAGCTTAAAGAGCCCCAGAAGAACATCGTGGAAATTTCAGCCACAGCTCCCGGCGCCAGATAGGCTCTGTAAGCCCCAGGTGTAAGGACTTTCTTCTCACGACTCATCAAAGCCAATTGATTTTTACTCTGCGCAAGAGCGGCATTGAAATCTGCAGGCACCCATTGAGAACCCGCATAACTTCCTTTAACGGCTTTTTCACCGTTATAGAGAGAGTAATCCATAAAGAAAGATTCAGTCGCAAACCAGTGACTTTGGCCTTTAGAATTTCTATTCGCAGAAACAATCGGGCCACCACAATACAATCCCGCCAAGTCACTGCCTTGGGCCCGAGACGTGATCGCCGCAACAACATCGTCATGAGGCAAAAGTTTACCTGTGAAGGCTGTATCGCTTTTACCGTTGTTCTGCAGAGGCACTTGATGAGGATCTTCTGGCAATAGATCGCATTCTTGACGAGCGAGAGCCAGGAACTGATCCGCGCGTTTCAAATCTTCAGTGGTTTCACCAGTGATAGAAAAGCTGATATTTGCAGAGCGTTTGTTGGCTTGCAAAAGCAAACCCAAAGATTGCTGTTGCACTGTCGTGTTCTGGCGAACTTTGTTGTTATTAAAACGAACAAACAAAGTGTCTTCCGCATGAAGATTGAGATTTGCTTCTTCGCCGGCTTTGAGTTGGCCCAACAAGTGATCAGCAACTGCGGTAAAATTCTTTTTTACAGATTCAGCGAAATTAGGCACCGAACACCTCCACATCAGCAAAGAGGCAATAAGGAGTCGAATGCCCTACGCGAATAACCTGATTCGGTTCACCCTTACCGCAGTAAGGAGATCCAAAGGTCTCCATGTTTTTGCTCACAGCTTTCAAAGAGTTCCAGAACTTCACAGTGGTGCCGCGGTAGTTTGGATTTTTCAAAGTTTTAGTCAGCTTGCCATGTTCGATAAGTTTTGCGTACTCACTGCCGAACTGGAATTTATTGCGATAGTCGTCGATAGACCAAGATTTATTGGCCATCATGAAAACACCACGTTCGACGGAGCCGATCATCTCTTCAAGAGTGGAAGAGCCACCTTCGAGGTTGATGTTCGCCATGCGATCAATCGGTGCGCGATTCCAAGATGAAGAACGATAGTTGGCAACACCGGGAAGTTTCAAACGAGCTTGAGATTCAAGACTTCCCAAGCCACGCATCAAGAGACCGTCTTTGATCAAAAACTCACGAGTGGCTTTGGCTCCCGCATCGTCAAAGGCGTAAGAGGCCATTTCGTTAGACACCGTAGGATCGAAAGTCACGTTCATCAAAGGGGAACCATATTGCAAATTCCCGAAGTCTTCAGGTTTTACAAAGCTCCATCCTGCATAGTTGCGCTCGTCACCCAAAATGCGGTCGTACTCCAAAGGATGTCCGATGGATTCATGAACTTGCAAAGTCATTTGATCTGGAGCCAAAATCAGATCCAAAGATTCAGAGGGACAGTTGTCAGCAGACAAAAGCTCCAAAGCTTCTTCGGCGATGCGTTTTGAGCGGTCTAGAATGGACGCGCGATCAAAGATCTCGGCTCCCACTTGGAGACAGCGAGCCAGGCCACCGTTGTCAGAACGCATTTGTGTTTCGCCAGCGTGGGCGGCTGTTGTCGAAAAATCTGTACTCACGATAGAAAACTTTTGATGAACGTCAGAGCCATTGGAGCTGACAGTTATGAATTCGCTTTCGATGATTTGCGCTGAAGCTGAGCGGCTGACGATTTTGTCAGACAACTTCATCGCGCGAGTGGCCTCAACAAAAATATCGCTGATTTCTTTAGCAGAGAAAGAATCCAAAGATTTCACAACGGGTGACGAATAACGTCCTTGTGCCAACGGCCGTTGTTCCAAAGAAAAGCCGTGCACTTTGTGAGGAGCTGCTTTGCGCGCAACCGAGACTGCTTGTTGGAAGGCTTTTTTGACACCACTTTCGGTGACATCACTGGTTCCAGCATAACCGAAGTGGCCGTCGACCAACACTTCCACCATCACGCCGTGGTCCACATTGATGCCGTTGCTGTCTGGTTTCTCATCGCGGACAGAGCGATATGTCGTTTTTTCAGCAACGTGACGCAAACTGACCCAGTCAGCGGAACCTTTCAAGTCTTTAAGTAACTTATGGAGATCGATCATAAGGGTTCCTTTCGTAAAAGGTCCTTCTAACTGCTCGGGGCGGTGGAGTCAAAATGTCTTGGCAAGCCCTTTGCTTTATTACTTTTCCAGGAGGCGACTGGTGAAAAAAAGAACCGGTCTTCAAAAGGGGAAAATTATGAGAATTCTACTAGCACTTTCATTTTCTGTTCTGATGGCTCTGATGACGAATATTTCGTTTGCTAAGGCGGCGATTCCTTCGAATACAGATCGAACATCTTGCGATTTGACGAGCGAGGGGATTTTCAAGGGTTCTTGGGTGAAACACCGCATCCTAGTTGGTGAAGATGTTATTTATGGAGCCAATGACATGGACGCGATTCTCTCTCAACTTGATAACTTGCGTAACCAAGGTCTTTGCCAGTAAAATCTGGTGATTGGAACGCTCAAAATACCTCACAGAAATTTGGAAACCTTACCCTGCATTTCCGGCTGACTCTCTAGCAGCCGGGCGACTCCATAATTTTAAATTCGAAGGTCCCGGAGTTCATCTCGAGCTCTTGCGTGATGGGAAAATACTGAAAATTCATATAGATCGAGTGCCTGAAGTTCTGGGCTGTTTGCAGCTCGGGGATCTTGTGGCTGTCACTCAGGGCTCGAATCTGGTGCTTTTGGCTCCTCAAGACAAGCCTTTGCCTCGTCGCAGTTTTGAAAAAGTGCTGCTGCAAAAGTGGAACAGCTACCTCATGGATGTCAGAGCATTTTTTATGGGCCATGATTTTGTGGAAGTGAGAACTCCCGGCCTGGTTCCTTGCCCCGGCACTGAACCCAGTTTGGATGTTTTCAGTACGGAGCTGAAAGTCGGTTCTCGCAAGCAAAAACTCTTTCTTCCCACCAGTCCCGAGCTTCACTTGAAAAAGGCCCTTGCTTTGGGAGCCGAAAAGATTTTTGAAATTGCTCCCTGCTACCGCAACGGAGAAGTCACGGATCTTCACCAACCAGAATTTCTGATGTTGGAGTGGTACCGAGCTTACGACAATTTACAGGGAATCAAGCAAGATGTTCTGCATTTGATCTCGGCTTTATCTGAAAAGATGGAAGTTCCCGGGCCTGAGCGCGCACACAGTTTTTCAGTGGCCGAACTTTTTCAAAGACATTGTCACTTCGATTTCAAACCTGACACCTCCGCAAAAGAATTGAAAGCCTTGGCTGAAAAGCTCAGCGTGGATGTTCACGGAGCCCAAAGCATCGATGATTACTTCTTCCTGATCTTCATGGAGAAAATCGAATCACAACTGCCTCACAATGCTTTAATCTTCGTTGAGAAATATCCTCCCTATCAAGCGGCGTTGGCCCGACTCACTCCAGACGGTTGGGGAGATCGTTTCGAAGTGTACTGGAAGGGCATGGAGCTTGCGAATGCTTTTCACGAACTCAATGATCCAAAAGTGCAACGCCTACGCACTCAAGAAGATTTGGAAAAGAAAAAGCACATGGGCAAAGAAGAGATCTTCACCGACGAAGAGTTCTTCCAGTGTCTTGAAGCAGGAATGCCTCCATCAGGAGGAATCGCTCTCGGCGTAGAGCGCTTATTTATGGCCTTAACGAATACAAAAAAAATCACCGACCTCAGAGTTTTTCCTGAGGGAGCAACAAAATAAACACCGGGAGGGTGGCATCATGTCTGTACAAACTTTGATACTCAACGCACAGGACGCTTTGGAATTGGCAAAGAAAAACGTGAGTGATGAGAAACAGCACGAGATGGTGGGCTACAATTTGGCACAAGCTTGTGAGCTTTTCATGAAGGCCATTTGTGAGATGAGAGGTTTGGAATACCCTCGCGACAATGAAGGTCATGATTTGGACAACTTGATGGAAATCCTCGAAGAGGGTGGTTTCTCAGCAATCTCTTCCCATGAAGATGTGATCGGTTTGACAGTTTACAATTCAACTTCAAGTGGTCATCACGTGAGAGACGATGATCGTTTGGATTTGGAAGAAATGATCGTGAATGTGGAAGAACTTAAGAAGCTCACGGGGAAGGCTCTGAAAGAGCACTAATTTCGGGCAGATTTCATTCGTATCTACATTAAAGAAAAAGGGGCTTTGTGCCCCTTTTTTTATTCTTCATCTTTACCGTTGATGTCTTCTTTAAGTTCTTTTCCGACTTTGAAGAACGGAAGTTTCTTTTCTTCAACGTTGATGATTTCCCCGGTGCGAGGATTGCGACCTTTGTAAGCTCCATACTGACGATTTACAAATGAACCAAAGCCACGGATTTCAATACGGTCATCACGCATCAAAGCCTCTACCATAGAGTCAAAAATGGTGTTCACAACAGTCTCCGCTTTTACGCGAGTAATTCCGGCTTTTTCGGAGATCAAATTAATCAAATCCGCTTTCGTCATCTTCAATTCCTTGGGACTTCTGGGCCGTGAGGCTTTGTCCGTCTTAAGCTCTTGATATCTCTCTCGATTATACAGAAGCCAAGGCCTCTGACTATAAAAAAAACATTTGAAGGGTGCCTGGTTCCATTTTCAGTCTACGCCGCATCAAAATGGGAGTCCGCAATGCTAAAAATGATGCACTGTAGACTAAAAATGCAACCAGGCACCTTCTAAGGTTTGTAGCGGCCGGTTGTTAGGAGGATTTTGCGGTATGCTTCTAGGACGAGTTGGGACATCTTTTTGGTGTCGAAGAGGTCCACCACCTTGTGGCGAGCTCTTTCGCCGATTTCGTCCACAGGCATGGTTCCAGAGAAAATTTCGACCAAGAGGTTGCTGATGGAGTCCACATCTGCGGGGCGAAGAAGGAATCCGTCGACACCATCTTCGATAATGTTGGCAATAGGTGACACCTCTGATCCGATGACCACTTTTTTCTGAGCCATGGCTTCTAAAGTTGTCGGTTCAAAGCCTGTTGTTCGGGAGCCCATGTTAATATAGACATCACCTAAAACGATATAGTCTTCGATGTCCGAAGCGGCTACGGCTCCCGGCATGACCACGCGACTGCCTAGAGCTAGAGTAAGTACTTCAAACTCGATGTCTTTGAACTTCGGACCATTGCCCACCAAAATTAAGTAACTGTTTGGCTTTTTGATGGCGACTTTTTCAAAGGCTTTCAAAAGAGGCATCAACTCCTGAACATCGGTCATATCTGAGATGGTCAAAGCGATGTGCGCATTCTCAGGCAAGCCCAGGGATTTGCGCAGGTCAAAGGACTTCTCTTTCGGAGTAAGGTCTCCCAACTCAATGCCGTAAGGAACGGTATAAATATGGAAATCAGGATAGAGATAATATCTCTCGAGAATAATTCTTTGCTGAGGATTGGTCACAAAAAGACCGTCCGCCGTTGCTAGCAATCTTTGATCACCACCATAATAAGTCGTCAAAAATTTATAGACCACGGCAATGGCCGTCGTCAGCAAGCTGCCTAAAGATTCTTGTCTCATTCCCAGGATGGCAAAGAGCTGAGACATTTGCGTGGCTTCCACGTCATAGGCCATGGCAACTTTGAAATCTTTCGTGCGCACACCGATGCGATAACCTGATTTATCGATACTATGAACGATATCGAATGGGTCTTCTTTGTGAAGCTGCATGAACTTTTGGCGCACAATCATTTGAAAGTTCTGACGAGCGGAAGCACCGGGAGCATCCTGAAGATAGAGCACACGAACGCCATCACGTTGAACTTCCGGTTTTTTCAAACTCGAAGTCGCGGCAAGAACTGTCACCTTATGACCTTGCTTCGCAAGACCACGGGCAATAGGCCACAAGAAGCCATGATCCGTCGCTCGACTGAGAATCGGGAAGCGGTGAGAAGTGATGCAAATATTCAGGGTGTCTGGCAGGCGCTGCTTTTTAGCCATTGGATAATTTTTTCTGAGTCAGCGCTCGGTTGTACAGACGATTCAGCTCATTCATAGAGTTGTCGATCAAATGGCGGTCTTCAGAGAGTTTTTCTGAAAGCACTTCACTGAGTTTCAAACTGCTTTTAGAGAGGAGTTTGACAAGTTGAGCTTGGAGATGATGCGAATCCAGGATCCAGCAATTCACGGTGTTTTTCCAAAGAGAAGAATGCAGACCTGTTTGGGCGGAATCCAAAACCAGAACTGTTTTGGCTTGAATCGCACGCAAATAATACTCGGTCATTTCAGCGGGAGTGAATCTTTGCCCTGCTAAAACAAAGGCTTCGCAGTTCTGTAGTAAGGTGTGATTCAAAGACGGAGAAATCTCTCCCGTCACATGCCAGCGGTCTGCGCACTCAAATTTCGCCATCCAAGAGGCAAAGCGCTTGCGATCACGCAAAGTCCAGTGAGAGTACGATCCCCACAAGATCACCTTGTGTTTCTGAGCCAAAGTGCGAATGCGGCTGAATTTGTCAGAGTCAGGATTAAAGCGCGCCTCTCGGAAAGGCATGACGAAATAGGGTTCGCCCTGCAAAGAATCTTGCAGACGTTGCTCGTCTTCTTCAAACCAGTTGTCAGGAATATGATTATGCAAATCTAAAACAGGAGGCAGAATTCCACGGCCTTGTCTTACGGAGCGCACATTGAGACCACGGAGCTGTCCCAGAGTTTCCACTGTAGGACAGGTGATGATGTCGCTTTCTTCCACCAAATAACGAACAGGATTTCTGCGATGAAGTCCTCGTCTCACGTGCAAAAGAGAGGTGGTGAGGATGCAAGAAGGATGAGACTTGGCGAAAGTGGCCAAGATCATTTGCGCCGGATTCATACGATCTTCTTCGAGAAGAAAGTGCAAGATCTGCGGCTGCAATCCGAAGAGTCCCGGAATGATTTTCACACCCTCAAAGAAACTCCACTTTTTGAAGTAAGCCATGAATTCGATACCGTTCGTATCATCAACAACTTCACCATAGCTGGTCAGGAAAATAACTTCATGTTGTTGTGCGCGCAGAGCTTGGGCCAATTGCCAAGACGTGGGACTGACATGTTTGGTGACGAGGATTATTTTCGCCATTCCAACCCCAGGGCGCGGTAAATCTTGTCTAAGATTTTTCGGTTCGCTTCGGGAATATTTCGGTGCTTCAGTTCTTCAGGGTGAATCCACTCGAGCATCATGTGATGCATGTTGCGGGGTTCCCCTTTCCAATAAAGAATTTCATAGAACAGAATCAGAATACCGACGTCCCCGTAGGAGTGCGTGCAGGCCAATTTCAAATCGCCCACTTGCGCTTCGATACCAAGTTCTTCATTGAGCTCACGGGCTAAGGCCTCTTCGGGAGTCTCTCCGGGTTCAATTTTGCCCCCAGGGAATTCCCATTGTCCTGCCAACGAATTGTTTTCGGGGCGCTGACCGACTAGGATTTTTCCATCTTTTCTAAGGAAACCAGCAACAACAGGAATCCAATGCCCTTTACGGAGCTTGGACTTTTTAGGTCTAGGACTGTTGGTGTTGTTTTCCGTCATCATACCTTCTAGCTACATCATGGAAAAACTGCGGACCGTGAAATACGAGTGCAGAGTAAATTTGAACAAGATCTGCGCCCATTTGCAATCTTTCAAAGACATCGTCCGGGGTAAGAATGCCCCCAACGCTAACTAAAAGCATTCCCTCGCGCTTTTTGCCTAAAGATTGAACAGCGATTTCGAGGGAACGTCGAGATAGCTCTTTCAGGGGTGCTCCCGAGAGACCCCCTTCTTTTGGAAAATGGCAGCCCGTTGGTCTAGTTAAAGTGGTGTTAGTTAACACGAACCCATCAACACCCATTTCTTGGCAAGCCACGACAGTCTCTGCCAAAGCTTCTTCGCCCATGTCAGGACTCAGTTTAACCAAAACCGGAGTGGGTTCGAAGTGAGAAACGCGATCAATGATTGGGCAGAGGAGGTCTCGCAAGTTTTCTTTATTCTGAAGGTCACGAAGTCCTTTGGTGTTCGGGCTTGAGATATTCACAACATAAACATCTGCAAACGGACGAAGCTTATCGACCAAATCCAGATAGTCATTCACAGCTTCATGATTAGGGGTGTGGCGATTTTTTCCGATGTTCACAAAAATCGGAGTGCGATAGTTTGGTCCATAGGAAGCCAAGTTGAAGAACACTTCATCGGCGCCATGGCTCGGGAAGCCCATTTTATTCCACATGGCATGTAGGCGCATATCGCGATCCATGATCTTGCCAGGATTTGCACCCTGCTCTCGAGGAGTGACGGTGCCCACTTCCACAAAACCACAACCCAGTGCCCACCAGTCCTTGAGATTCTCGGCATTTTTATCAACCCCACCGGCAATGCCCATGGGATTCTTAAAATGCAAACCGCGCCAAGTAAGACTGTGCCACTCGGGAGTTTTTTTTCCATGAATAAGAGAAATCAGAGGAAGAGCCAGGGGGCTAAGATCGTGTGCCCATTGAGGAGGAAGAAGGAGCCAAGGTTTCATGTAGTGCACTCTGAGAAGATAAAAATGTCGCGGTTTTCACCGCGACATTGAATTGTATTCGAACTATCTAGGATACAAGCCTCTGAGAAGCATGGCTTTCTCAAGACGTTGAACCGATACGGCCATAGCCGCTGAACGCATATCCACGCTGCGCTCTTGATGAAGCTTGAAGCTTGTATCAAAAGCTTTTGTGATGATTGTTTTCAAACGGTTGTTCACTTCATCTTCGTCCCAGAAAAGAGACATGATGTCTTGAACCCATTCAAAGTAACTCACGATCACACCACCGCCATTGGCGATAACGTCTGGAGCGATGAAGATTCCACGTTTAGTCAAAATCTTAGTCGCCGCATTCGATACAGGTCCGTTTGCACCTTCAACGATCACGCGAGCTTGGATTTTTTCTGCATTGTGAGTGTCGATTTGACCTTCCAAAGCACATGGGAACAAACCATCAACTTTAAGCTCGAGCAATTCTTCATTGCCGATAGGTTGAGATTTTGGATAGCCCTTCAAGAATTTGTGAGCTTTTACGTATTCCATCACTTCAGGGATGTTCAAGCCATCACCGTTGTAGATACCACCGCTCACGTCACTCACAGCCACGATCTTCGCGCCACGTTGGTGAGCGAAAAGAGCTGCGAAAGAACCTACGTTACCGAAACCTTGAATGGCTACTGTCGAGCCGTTCATGTTGATGCCACATTTTTCGAAAGATTTTTCAGCGATGTAAACCACACCCAAACCTGTCGCATGATTACGTCCCAGAGATCCCCCGATTTCAACCGGCTTACCAGTCACCACACCCGGTTGTGCAAAGCCACCTTGCTCTTGGGAGTAAGTGTCCATGAACCAAGCCATTGTTTGTGGATCTGTGCCCACGTCAGGAGCTGGGATATCTTTTGCCGGTCCTACGAAGGGACCCAACTCAGAAGCATAACGACGAGTGAGATTTTGTTTTTCAGTGCGAGAAAGTTTTGAAGGATCAACAGTGATGCCGCCCTTAGCTCCGCCCAAAGGCAAACCAAGAACAGAGTTTTTGAAGGTCATCAAAGCCGCAAGACCAACAACTTCTGCCATATCCACGTTCTGGTGATAACGAATGCCACCTTTGTAGGGGCCCAGAGTTGGGGAGTACTGAACGCGATATCCAGTGAAAACTTTAACGCTGTAGTCGTCCATGCGCACGGGAACTGAAACCGTGATGCAACGACGAGGTCGCTTTAGACGTTCAAGAACATTGGGATCGCAATTAATGATCTTCGCCGCTTCATCAAGTGTTTGAATGGCGTTTCTGAAAAGAGGCCCATCATAGAGCGGCTCTATCTTGTGTTCCATAGTGGTGTGTCTCCTTAAAAATACACTCGCAAAGTTTAATGAAGTAAATACTCAGTGTCACTCAGGAAAAAGGAGATGACTCAGTGGGGCTTCCTCGCCACAATGAACTATGCTTCGGTCTGGACTGTTCTCTATCAGCGTTATTCTTTTGGCTTTTTCAGCCATGGCAAAAACCCCTCATCGGGCTTTTATGGAGGACTTCAAAAGTTCTCGCATCCTTTTTCCCGACGATGACTCGACTTACTTCAAGGACAACCCGGGGCGTTATCCAGCTGTTTTGGCCCTCCTTTTCAATACCTTTGGATGGACGCCCACAGGCGAAGGGGAGATCCGTTCAGAGGAGTGTTCTCCTTCGGTGTGGCAAGGACATTTGCAAGATCCGCGTGTTCGCTCATCTGTGCAAATGCAAGGTGCTTTGATTCAAAAGTATTTTCAGCAGTGCGAAAAGGAATTGGTCACAGGGCCCACCAGTGAATTCATGAATGGCCTCAAGATGCTGACCATGAAGTACAACGCCAAGGACAATCCTTTCTTGAGTCGTGTGGTGTTCAGTCTTCCCGGTAATGTAAAACTCAAAGGTCTCTTGGCTCTCAAAGGCGATATGAAAAGACGACCTTTGGTGATCTTCCGAACAGGGATCTTTGCTAACGTCGAAGAGTTCATTGCCGAGCGAGCATGGTTGATGATGCTCTTCGAACAGAGTCCCTTCAATGTTCTACTTGTTGAAAATATGTCGGGCTCAGACTTCATCGCGAACAATAAACAGTTGTCCTTCGGTGGTTATGATGAAGGCATTCAAAATATTTTGCTGGCACGTTTAGTCCAAGACCCCATGGAGCCGATCAGTCGCATTGTTGAAGATGTTCATCTTTTTGGAGTCAGTCTCGGTGGCCATGGCGTGCTCTTCGCCTCTTTACTCAACAAATACAATTCATCGGCTTCGCGACCTTTAATCAAAAGTTTTTTTGCATATTGCCCCGTCGTGAATCTACAAGAGTCCATGGGGCATCTTACTCAGAGTGGGTGGATCTCCAAAGTTGTAGATGTTTGGGCCGAGCGACGACTCACTCATCTTAAGAAAATTTATCCAGATCTCAAAGACTTCCCGGCCTTTCATTTCTTAGATGCTGTGGTGATGAAGCTGGTGAAAACATATCGCGGGGGTCTGTCTTACGTGTCGTCGATTCGCTTGCCGCCCGGTATGGTGGATGGTCCTGACTTTTGGATTATGAATGACTACTGGAAATTCTATAAAGACGTGCAGGAGCCAGTTCTTATCGTGGCCACTCAGCAAGATCCTGTTGTGAGCTTTGCAACAAACGCTCAGACCTTGCAGAACAAGAAACTCAAGATTGATTCCAAGAACGTCAAAGTCGTGGATCTACCAGAAGGCATGCATTGCACTTTGCCAGTGGTGTATGACTGGCAAGCCGTCACCAGCATGATGCAAGGTTATGTCTTGTCGCATTCTCCAGAGTTTAAAATGCGCGCGCAAAACTTGGACATGGATATGAAAGAAGAATGGTCTGCGGATTTCTTCAATAGTCCCGTGTCTGCAGAGTTTGATTTGGATTGGCCAAAGAAAGACAAAGGCTTTGTGACTCTGGAAATCAGAGCTCGCAATCAAAAAGGTGACAAGCAAGATTTCAACATGAGCTTGCCTCTGTCAGAGTTTGATTTCCGTTTCTGGAATAAAGAAATCACCAAGGCTGAGCAGCAGATGATGACTCGCTGGTTGAACCAAAATCTCTCAGTGAGGATCGGTATTAGAGATCAGAAGTCGTTGCTGCGGGTGTCGTGGCCAGTTGCCCTTTAAAAAACTCTGAATGCGTGGCTAATTTTTCCATATAGCCATGCACATCCTCTTGAGCTTCTGCTGACAAGCGAGAAAACGGCACGATGTGTTCGTCAGGAACATAGCGGAATGTGAAATTGATCCGACGAGTGTCAAAGTCATTGATCTCGTTCAGTGGGAAACTGTGGCCTTCTTTGCGATCCACCCGTTGGACACGGTGGAAGAGGTTTTTCTTAAAGCGATCGCCACCAAAAATTTGCAATGACCGATCATCCAACCATTGTTGCAGAACCACATTGGATTTGCTTTCCGTACCCCGGCTAGAAACGAACTGAAAAAGGGCGCGTTCACCGAAAGAAATCGAGGCCACGGGACCCGGTTCGAAGTCTTTGTGTTCACCCACACGAGCGCAATCCACCTTCTTGCCATCTTTGAGTGAATTTCCATAGTAGTTGATCAAGCAAGTATTGAGATGCCAGCCACGGGGAATGTCGCGAGGTTCAAAAGACTCTTTCACGAGAGCCTCAATTTTTTGAACGATGTATTCCAAAACGGGCGGATACTGTTCGCCCGTCACGCAACGATTCAAGATCCCTTTAGGAGGATGATAGTAATTCAAGCAAGCAAATTGCCAGTTGCCCAGCCAGTAAACCGGCCTCAAGAGAGGGCGTTGTTTTTGATTTGCTGGGGGAGGATTGTTCTTAGAGTATCTCATCTCCCAGATAGGGTAGAGTGTGTTGAGATACTTCAAGATCTCTTCTTTTTCTTTAATGGAGATATAGCCCTGTTTGTAAATCAAGCCGCGAGGAAGGCTCCCGCCAAAACCAGCGGTTTTAGGCCCAGAAGAGGTACTGCCTTTAGCATAGGAATGTGAGGGACGGCGTGACTTGAACATGCGGAAGCTTTTAGCATAGACAAGGGCAAGCTGTAACATGAAAAATGCTACAGCTTGCTGTAGCCCAAAGAGCCGTGACATAACTGGGGCCTGTGATATAGAAATAGGCCTTCGGAGGGATGAAAAAATGACAACACCAGTACAAGCCAACGTAGGGCCCACTGAAAAGCAAATGCTGATCAACCAAATTCCCGCCCTCAAAGGCAAAAGAATCCTCATTATCGGTGATGTGGGCCTTGATGAATATGTGATGGGTCAAGTTCGTCGTATCAGCCCGGAAGCTCCGGTTCCAGTTTTGGAAGTGGAAGGCGAAGACATGCGTTTGGGTCTTTCTGCCAACGTAGCACAAAACGTAGCCAGCCTCGGTGGCGAAGCCATGTTGATCTCTGTGGTCGGTGACGACACTGGAGCCAATCTTCTGAAAGATCTCTATGCTAAAAGTGGCGTGAGCTGGGAATACATGATCACGGACAAAGCCCGTCCAACCACTCGTAAAACTCGCGTGATGGCGAAACATCATCACTTGGTGCGCGTGGATTATGAGCTTCGTAAATATCTCTCTCCAGAAACTGAAGCTCGCTTGATCGCAGCGGTTGAAAAGAATGTGGATAAAGCGGACTGCGTGATTATCGAAGATTACGCCAAAGGTGTTGTCTCTCGCAGTGTCGTCGAGAAAGTGGCCGAGATCTGCAAAAAGCACAATAAACGTTTGATGGTCGATCCCCATCGCAACAATCCAGGTTCATTCTATAAAGGCGTTGATTTGATCAAGCCAAATTATGACGAAGCTGTTGTGTTGACGGGCATGGATTTCGACGACCTCCGCGACAACCCGAACAAGGTTGTTGAAGTGGGGCAAGCTTTGCAAAAAATCACAGGTGCTAAAGAAGTAGTTCTCACTCGTGGAAAAGACGGGATGACGATTTTCTCTGGTAATGAGATTACAGAAGTGCCTACTTTCGCTCGTAAAGTCTTTGACGTGACGGGTGCCGGTGACACTGTGATAGCAGCCTTGTCTCTCGGTTTGGTATCAGGTCTTACTTTGGTTCAATCTTGTATGCTAGCAAACTATGCTGCCGGCGTGGTCGTTGGCAAAGTAGGTTGTGTGCCTTGTGAAATTCCTGAGTTGATCGAGTATATCCAAACGGCCCACGATTAATTTCTTAAAGCGCCAGGCTCGCTTGGCGCTTCAAATTTCTCTCGCTTCTGAATGCATTTATGAATCAAGAAAAGCCCTTCAAAGTAAACTCCCAGCTTCTTCCCGAAGGTTTTCCTCGGGAGTTCGATGCTCATATTTATTTTGAAGAGAGTTCTTTCCCGCAGGCGGAAGAGTTTCATCGCAAAGCCCATGAGTTTTTTAAAGACTCTAAGGTCTTTGTGGGCGAACTCATCCCGAAAGCCATTGGACCTCATCCCTTACCGATGTTTGAGATCAACTTTCCTCAAGAAGTTTTCACCGAAGTCGTTCTGTGGTTGATGAAAGAGCGGGGAGATCTTTCCGTTTTGGTTCATCAACTTACTGGCGACGACCTTTATGATCACACCCAAGCCGCTCTCTGGCTGGGCACTCCAGTCCCCTTGAAATATTCCGTTTTTAAAAAGTGAGGTTTGGAAACTGATCCCTTCGTGTGGTGGTGTTTATAAACTGATCCACAAGAGTGGTGGTGAATCATCCCCTGAATCTTTGGTTTCCCGAGCATCCAGCTCGGGAAACCAAAGATTAGGGGATGCTCCCTGAGTTTTGCGGCTGTCTAAACCTTGAACGCTACCTTGGAAGAAATTCCGGGGCACCTGATTGCTGATCCCTTAAAACGATTTAAGCTCATTTATACGCCAGAAACTAGGGCATCCTTATTGCTTTATGTGCAGGGATCTAACAAGGAAGAATAAATGAAAACATCTATTTCTCTACTCCTTCTCGCGGCCGCTTTTTCTCTTACTGCTTGTGACAAGACTACAGAAAAAGCAGCGGGTGGTTGTATGTCTGCTTCGCAAATGTCTGGAATCGTCGGAGGCTCCCGCGTTCTTAGCGACAATCCAATTTCTAAGCAGGTGATTTTGCTTTTTGGTGAAAAGAGCAACGGCCAAGGATCCGCTATATGCACAGGAACTGCGATTCGAAATGATGTTATTTTGACGGCAGCTCATTGTGTTGAGGGTATTAATCGCGATAAGTATTACGCCATCTTTTCTACGGATATCACTTGTGAGTCGGGTTTCCGTCTTTCTGAAGCGTCAATTCCAGTTAAAGATGTTGTGAAGCATCCAAAATACACGGGCCGTTTTATTGTAGCCTCTGATGTTAAATATGACGTGGCTCTGGTTAAGTTGAAGTCTCCGATCCCTTCGAATTATAAAGTTATGAAAATGTACGATGGAAAGAGCCAATTCTCTGACCGTGTTCAATTCGCTGGCTATGGTGTTACCGGAGAAGAAACCTATGGCAAGGAGTCTTCGGGATTTCTTCGCGAGATTTCAAAAAGCTATAATCGATCAGTCCAAGTTCAAGGTGAACAGATCTTGGTTGATCAGTCAGACAGCCGCGGGATTTGCACGGGGGACTCCGGTGGTCCTTTGTTTGTTGATGTGAATGGGGAGCTTCAAGTGGCTGGGGTTAACTCGGTTGTGAGTGGTCCTAAAGACCGAATTTGCCATGACATGAGTATTATGATGTACGTTCCTGCCTATGCGAACTGGATTCAAACTGCCATTAGAAGCCTGAGATAAGATTTATTTCACTAGGGGGAATCCTCAATGATTCCCCTAGGTTTTCACCTTTCCCTGTGCTACAAGAACTCCACGAAAAACCAATCCTTATACAAAGAGATGTAAGAACATCTCGGCTGTAATAAGCAGGCTGTAACAAGCCAAAGGAGACCTCAATGGAACTACAGGAGCAGGGCACTGTTAACCCTCCTATCAATTACACTGACGACAACGTCGCAAAACCTCTCGAAAACAAACCCGTTAATTTCTATTCCCTGACTTTGGAAGGTCTTAAGACTTATCTTAAAGGCAAAGGGAAAGAGCAGTTCCGTGCTCAACAGATCTTCAAATGGGTTTACGAACAACGCATCACTGATCCTGAACAGATGACGAATCTGTCTAAGGACTTCCGTGCGGATCTTCCGAACATGCTGAACTTTGAATTGCCGAAAGTGATCACTCACTTGAAGTCTGTCGATGGAACTCAAAAGTTCTTGTTCGATATGGGCGGTGGTCAAAGCGTGGAAGCCGTGGCGATTCCCTCTGAAGGTCGTCTGACATTGTGTATTTCTTCTGAAGTGGGTTGCAACATCGGTTGTAAGTTCTGTTTCACAGGAAAACAAAAATTGAAACGTCGTTTGCGCACAGAAGAGATCGTCGGCCAGTTCATGCAAGTGCATGATCGCATGGTTGAAGGTCAACGCATCACTAATATCGTATTCATGGGAATGGGCGAGCCTTTGGATAATCCAGAAGCTGTGTTCAACTCTATCGATGTGTTCCATTCTCAATGGGGTATTAATCTTTCTCGCAAAAAAATCACGGTGTCGACTTCAGGAATCGTTCCTGAAATGTGGCGCGTGAACGAAGCCAAAGTTCGTTTGGCGGTGAGCTTGAACGGTTACAACGACGAAGTTCGTTCTCAAGTGATGCCGATTAATAAAAAATGGCCTATCGCTCAGCTTTTGGATGCGTGTCGTGAGTACGCTCGCATCTCTGGTGAGAAAGTCACTTTTGAATACGTTTTGCTTAAAGGCGTAACGGATCAAGTGGAACACGCTAAGCAATTGGCGAAGCTTGTTCGTGATGTTCCTTGTAAAGTGAACATCATCCCGTTCAATGAACATCCAGGTTCTGGTTATGAAAGACCGTCTGATGAAGCTGTAGAAGCTTTCCATACGGAACTGAATCGTTTGGGCACTCAAGTGCTTCTCCGTCGCTCTATGGGTCGTGATATTTATGCGGCTTGTGGTCAGTTGACGAGCGCTGCTCCAAACAAACCAGACACAATGGACATCTCAAATTCGAAACTTGCAGGTCTTCCGAAATTCAGAAGAGAAGAACTGTCTCAACAAAACCAAACACCTCAATCTTAAGGAATCACCATGTCTGAAATTCTTGTTGTTGGTAGCCTCGCTTATGACTCTATTCAAACTCCTTCAGGGCGCGCAGACCGCGCTTTGGGTGGTTCTGCCAATTATTTTTCTTTGGCAGCTTCTTTGTTCTCCAAAGTCCGCGTTGTGGGCGTTGTGGGTGAAGACTATGACCAAAAGGACTATGATCTTTTAAATGGCCGTGGCGTAGACCTCACAGGCTTGTCTCGTGTTCCTGGTAAGACCTTCCATTGGGCAGGATCTTATGAAGGCGACATGAACGAAGCTAAGACGTTGCAAACGGACCTGAACGTGTTTGAACACTTCAATCCGCAATTGCCAGAGCACTTTACGGATTCTTCTTTCGTTTTCTTGGCGAACATTGCTCCTGAGCTTCAGTTGCAGGTCTTGAATCAAGTGAAGTCTCCTAAATTTGTCGGTATGGATACAATGAACTTCTGGATTTCCATCAAGAAGGACGCGTTGTTGGATGTGGTTAAAAAAGTAAACCTCGTTCTTATTAACGAAGGTGAAGCTAAAATGCTCACAGGCGCTAACAATGCGATATCCGCTGCGCCGATGATCACAGCTATGGGCCCTGATGCTGTCGTTATTAAACGCGGCGAGTACGGCTTCGCGATGTACACAAAAGCTGAAGGCTACTTCATCTTGCCAGCTATGCCGATCCCTACAGTGGTGGATCCAACTGGCGCCGGTGATACTTTTGCCGGTGGTTTCTTCGGTTATATCGCAGCTCAAAAAGAAACACCGACGGTGAACACTTTGAAACAGGCTTGTATCATGGGTTCAATGATGGCCAGCCACACGATCCAAGACTTCTCTGTGAAGGCTTTGGCTAAGGTGACTTTGAGCGACCTTGAAAAGCGTCTTGCTGAGTACAAAAAGGTTATCACGATCTAACGGACTCTCAAGATGGGAGTCCCCAGATCCTTGGTTTCCCGAGCCGGACGCTCGGGAAAGGGGGCTTGGGGTCACCCAATTGTCAGGATGCTCACACTTTGATCGAGCGATGATCTATTTAATTGTCACAGGATAGTGTTACTTTTAAAAACCCACAGTTTCAGAGACTGTGGGTTTTTTCGTTTATTGGGGCTCAAAATTGTCTCTGAATAGGATTTGGTCAGATTTTTTACTCAGATCACCTATATATTTAAGCAGACGGAGGTATAAAAATCGCAAGGAGGTTCTCGGACTTTAAAATACGTTGGGATGGTTATGAGATTCTCAAAAATGCTGACCTCATTTTTTGTATTCAGTCTTGTTGGTTTGAATTTGGGCTGCCAAGAAGGGATAAAAAAGACTGAAGAGACTAAGGTTCATTCAGAAGGCTTGACCAAGGTTGATGCTATTTCTGAGGATTTGAAAAAGTTTGAGATAGTACTTAGTGTAGATATATCGAGTGAAGAGAAGTTGAAGAAGGTCCAGCTTCCAAATGTCGCGTTGTTAGAAGAGAATCAATTGAAAGTTCAGCTGCTTCTTGAGGAGTACCTTATTAGGGGACAAAAGCTGTTGGATCTGGGTAACACCAAAGTGGTAGTTTTCCCAGAGTCTGCGCGAATCAATGAGTCAGTGAAAGTGGCTTCGCACTATCTTGGATTACTTTATGCTGAGCAGCCACTGCTTGGTAAGAAAACTGTGATTGGAACTCGCGCTGTAGGTTATTCTGAGTTTAATGCTCGTTACAAAAAAATGTATAATGAGATACAATTCTTTTCAAGTTTGGGACTGACTGTGGAAGTCATTTTCGATGAAAATGATCTCAAGCGGACCGTCAAGAAACTCTCAAATGAAGATATAGAAGCAGCAAAGAAATCCTTTGATCGGATAGCGCAACAGGCATTCCGTCTTACTGAGGTTCTAAAGATTTATGATTACTTTGAACAATATATTTTTAAGAAACAAGATACAATGTACCTCCAGCTCGCGGGGGTCTATGGCCATGTCTTTTATGTGATGAATGAGGAACTGAAAAGTCGATGAGGACTTTTTTGTTTGTTTTCATCTTACTTCCTCTTTTGGCGAAAGCCGAGGAGGGTGTCTGGACAGAGAGAGTAAAATCTTTTCTTCCAAATACTATCGTATTCGATATTGCCCGCAATCAATCGGAGATCAGGCTAGATGGGCGCGAGTCCCTGACGACTGAAAATCAGCCTATCTCAAGCTCGGGTGATTTCTCTAATGTCTTCAATGCGATTAGTATCACCAGTATGCCGTCTCACGAGGAATCAATGGGCTTCAGGTTCGAGTGGACACCTGTGTTTACCTTTGCTTTTAATAATCTCAAGTTTAATAATTCTGCGGCATTTATTAACGATACGGATTTTCAAATTTTTCGCACGAGCCTTGGGATCGGCCCTCAGCTGGGTTACAAAACTTCTTTAGGAACCCTGTATGTTAATTTAACTCCTGGGATTGCTTATAGCTGGGTCTCATGGTCTTCGCCCGCTAGTGGTGGATCCATGGCTCGGACCAATGGCAATCTGGCATTCTCTGTCGGCTATTTTAATTACTTTACACCTCAGTGGGCGCTCCGACTTTTTGTTAAACAGGTCTATGAAGATACAAAAGTTTGGAATGAAGCTTTGGATTCAAGCCAGGGCTTTGATATCCCGGTAAAGGAAGTCATTAATAAAGTCGTTGGCGGCTCTTTGTGCTACGTCTTTTAAGCAAAAAAAAAGGACCGCACTTGGCGATCCTTTTCTTCTAAAGTCTTTGTGATCGGCTTATCTGGCCTTTTTACAAGCCTCGTCCAAGCTCATTTTGTATTTGTCAGCTGGATCGAAGAATCCGCCTTTTTTTCTTCTCAATTTGCAGCCTTTGATCTGAGCAAATTGATCTGTGATCAAAGCACGGTGCAAGTTTACACGAACCAACTCCACGTTTGTTTCAGCTTTTACGCGGTAAACGATGGCGTTGTTCAAGTCTTTCGCGATTGAGAATACATGCAACAAGTCTGTCATACCCACTTGGTATTGGCGTTGAACTGTTTCATATACGCGAGTGAGGTTCTCTTCGGCTTGAGAAGCTTGGTTGTACTGAAGGTGAGCCTCAGTCATTGTGCCAAGAGCTGTTTCCAACAATTGAGCTTGTTCCAATTTCAATTGCTGTTTACGCAATTTGTAGGATTTCACATTCAAGTTGCTCAACTCAAGAGCTGGGAAGTACGAGAACCCGAAATTCACAGAACCTGTAGCTGACAAGTCACCGAATGAACCATCGGCACCACGTTGAGTTCCCAATGAAGCTCCAGAGAAGATACCGAAAGCTTTTGACCATTTACCCGCATAAGTTGCGCGGATCATGGTGTCGATTTGTTTTGTTTCCGGAGAGTTGGCGTGAACCGGCTCCAACAATTCTTGTGGAGTGGCTTGCTCAGCAGGGGATGGAGACACGTTCACTTTGTCGAAAACGATTTCTTGATCCAAAGTGAGGTTCAACATTTGACGGATCGTGGCTTTTTCGGTTTTGATCAAAGCATCTAGTTGAGAAACTTGGATCATCGCCAATTGAGCCTGAGCTTTTGCCTGAAGGTAGTTCTCCATGGGAATCACACCGATTTCAGCAGGGCGTCTCATCTGAACTTCGATAGAGCTCAAGATCAGGTACTGTTTGTAAATCGCTTCGCGAAGTCTGATATCGCCCAAAACTGTCAGGTAAAGAGAGTAAGCAGAAGCATAAGTGTTGAGCTGAGCGATATAGTAAGAAGTCGCTTGGGCTTCCAACAAAACCGTACTTTCTTTTAGATCTAACCATTTGCTTGGCATCAAGAAAGGCAACAAAGATGAAACCGTGTTCATCAAGAAGCTGGCAGGGCTAGAAAGAATTGACCCCAAGCTGATTGAAGGCAGCAAGTTGCCACGAGCGATGTTCACTTGTGTCTTGGCTTGCTGAACTTGGTTCATGGAGATCATCACGCCGATGTTGCGGTCGAGAATCATGTTGCGCAAAGATTCTGGATTTACGCGAACGATTTGTGATTGTTCGGGTGCAGCCAAAGATGTCGATGCCAAAAAGGCAGAAACTAAAACCAAAGTAAGAGCTTTTTTGACGTTTAAGAACGTTTTCATGCTAGAGGATCCCCCATCATTGAGAGGAGAGAGGTAGTCTGGGGCTTGCTTCTTGTCAAATGGAGTTTACCTCTGGGGGCAGAGCAGTTTCGTACGGGCTCCGTACTATGGGGGCCAACTGCGAGAAGTCATTTTTGATGGATGCGAGGTCCACTTTAAATGCATCTGACGGGCGCCTCAATTCGAGGCATTTTGCAGAGCAATGAATGAAATACAAGCTTCGACACGGCCCTGTCTCTCAGTCAGAAGGCGGAGGGCTGGACTAAGATCTGGTTGTTGCGGCTTGTTTGTTTTGCCCTCAAGAGAAGTCCAGAATTTTCCGATACTTCCTATAGCAATGAGCAAAAGAAAAAAGAAACCTTCTGCAGCAGATAACCTCATTGAATCTTTGATGGATGACCTGAAAGAGATTCAAAGCGAGGCGTCATATCATCATGATGCCGCTGAAGGACTTTTGGCCTCATCAGAGGAGTCTTCGGAGGCTTCTTCTCGCGAGAACACCAACATTCAAACCTCGAATGTCTGGGACAATCTGGAAAAAAACATTTCTTCAAATCTTGATGAAGCAGAGTTCCCTGGCGACGTCGAAGAGATGCATAATTATTCTTCTGAAGTTCAAGAAGACGACTCTTATGGTAATTCAGAACACAACGAGTACTCATCTGCTGATGAGAGCGTTGAGATGTCAGGCTTACCTGATGGTTTTGATAGCATGGATAGTCTTCCAGCATCCGAGCAATTCAATGGCCCAGAGGCTTTTGAGGGTGGCTATGACGGACCCGCAGTCGGAGATGGTGGCTTTCAGTCTTCTGGAGATTTAGCTGATGAAGCGCCTTCCGCTCTGGATTCTGCGGCAGAAGAACGCGATGACTCGACCAAGCCCGTTTATAGCTCAGGTCCCGCTCCGCAAAATAGTGATAAGACAGTTTCTTTGCAACAAGACCCATTCAATGTCATGTCTTCTGTCACCGGCACCAGCAACGATGGTGATAAGACAATTGCCGTTGATGGCTTTGCCAATGCCAAACTTGGAGCCCGAAAAAAACCGGATGTGGATGTTAAAGTCAGCATCGGTGGTTTCCGCGGAGGTCGCAGTTCTAGCAATGTGATGACGTCCATGGATGCGAGTCTGGTCCAAGCTGAAAACTTGAAAATTGCCCAACAGCGTATTCTAGAGCTGGAAAAAGAAGTTGAAGTGCTCAGAGCCGAGAATGAAGAACTGGCTTCGGCGGGGGATATCATTCGTGGTCGTGCCGATGAACTCGGCATCCGAGTGAGTGCTGTTGAAAAAGAAAAGCAAGAAAACCAAGAGTCCGCGCAAAGTGAAATTTTGATTTTGAAGGGCAACCTTCAATACAAAGAGTCCGAAGTGGCGAAGGCTCGCCTAAAGATCGAGGAACTAGAAACTCGACTTAAATCCGACTTTAAGAAGATCCGCGTCCGCGAGAGAGAGCTCGAGAACCGTTTGGAACTCCTGCGTGCTGAAAAGTCAGCTCTTGTTCGGTCCAAGGATGAGTATATTTTAGATTTGAAAAGAAAGATTGATCAGCTTTCCATGGAGCTCGATAATTATCGCAAGAAGTGTCTTGAACTTAACAAGGCTATCGATGCGAACCAAGACCAAGTCAAGCGCACAGAACGTGCGTTGCGACTGGCTCTTTCTAACTTAGAGACGAAAGAGGAGAACCTCGTTCCTTTGAAGAAAGCGGAATAATACATGGAAGTCACTCCTCCTGCGGAGAACGAAGCCACGGCCATCACAAAGGCTCCGGCTGTTAAGAAAATCAAAATCATTGTCAGTGACCTTCATTTGGGTAAAGGCCGTCTTCTTCAAGGTGGAGGTCTCAACTCGCTTGAAGAATTCTACTATGGTGAAAAGCTGGTTGAGTTCATTCACTTCTATTCCACGGGTTCCTATCGTGATTATGAAGTTGAATTGATTGTTAACGGCGACTTCCTCAACTTTTTGCAATGTGACTATCGCGGGCACTTTCTCTCTGTGATCACCGAAGGTGTGTCTCTTGAAATTATGAAAGAGATTGTCAAAGGCCATCAAAACGTCTTTAAAGCATTAGCAGAGTTTGCCGCTAAGCCAGGCAACTCCATCACTTACATTGTTGGCAATCACGACCAAGCCATGCTCTGGCCGGCATGCCGTGCTTACTTGAATCAAGTGATCGGCACGCCTGTTCGCTATAAGAACATCGTTTATTTCTTTGATGGCGTTCATATCGAGCACGGTCACATGCATGAAGCTGCGAATCGTATGGATCCTAAGAAGTTCTTCCTGAAAAAGAATCTGGCGGAGCCTATTCTCAATCTGCCTTTCGGCTCTCAGTTCTTCGTGGAAGTGGTTTTAAAAATCAAACACAAGGTTCCCCATGTCGATAAGATCCGTCCTTTCGGCAAAATGGTGCGTTGGGCTCTCTTGAACGAAACCAAGTCTATGATTGCTTCTTTCTTCACAGCTATGGGTTATTTCGTGCGGAGTGCCCTAAAGACGGACCCTCGTCGTCACTGGCCTTTAAAGCGTCTGATTCAAGTTATTTTAGAAAGTGCCATCTTTCCTGACTTGAGCGAGTCGGCTCGCAAGATCTTGAATGACGAACGTGTTCACACAGTTATTTTTGGTCACAGTCACGTTTATCAGTATCGTCAATGGTCTGAGAACAAAGAGTACTTCAATACCGGGACTTGGACTGAGTTGACGTCTTTGGATATCGTGTCCCTCGGGAAAATCACCAAGCTCACTTACGTTCTTATTGAATACCCTGAAGATGGGGCGCGGCCTCGGGGGCGTTTGAAGGAATGGAAGGGGTACCACAGAATCGAAGAAGACGTAGCCATCTCCTGACGGGCGGTTGAAAAAGGCCCGTCTGACTGCGTTGTCGGACCTCTGTTCTCCTCCGACGTGCTTGGAGCACGCCTCCGTGCGAGCAGAGATCCTCCGCCTTGCATACGGGCCTTTTTGAACCGCCCTCTTTTCCCGGCATGTTCGATCCCATATCGAGTACTTGAGGCCCATTCTTAGTTCTTGGTTTCCCGAGCTGGATGCTCGGGAAAGGGGGCTTGGGGTCACCCAATTGTCAGGATGCTCACACTGTGATCGAGCTGCGATCTTTTAAAGTACCACTATACTAAGAGATAAGTTCTGAACCTTTTTGAATCACCTTTTATATCTAATTCTTTATTTTTGTTTTTTTGTCGAAGTTTCTTTAGGAATCTTCCGCGGGTTGTTTTGGATTGGGGCAGGACTTTGGGTGGGGGCTGGATTTGAGACTAGTGGGGTGCATTTAGATTACTGGGGGATTGTCATTCATCTGGGGGGAGTTTTATACTCTTCTCTATGGCTCAGAATGATGACGGTTCAGACAGTTTAGAAAAAACCAGTATTGTTGCTAGTGATACTTTCAAAGGTCGCTTGCAAGCTGCTGATGGTGTTCCTCCTGCGATTGTAGTTCTTATGGGACCTCCGGGTTACGTCGGGAAACAGTATCCTATTACTGCGAGTGATATTGTGATTGGTCGCTCGGTTGAGAGCCAAGTTTATATCGATGATAAAAGTTTGAGTCGTTCCCATGCGAAGTTCGCGGTGAATGGCAGTGAAGTTTCGATCATTGATTTGGGGTCGACGAATAAGACCGTTGTGAATGGTCAAAACATTCCACCGTTGGCTTCTTGTCTTTTGAAAAATAATGATCAAATCAAAACGGGCAATGTGATTTTCAAGTTCCTTGAAAAAGGAAGTATTGAAGCTATGACCAATGCCACGATGTATGAACGCGCACAGAAGGATGCTCTCACGGGAGCTTATTCTAAAGGGGCTTTGATTGAAAAAGGCCCTGAGGCGATCAAGCGTTCTGAAGTTTTGAATGAGCCTCTAAGTGTTGTGACTTTCGATATCGATCATTTCAAAAAGATCAACGACACTTACGGACATCCAGGTGGGGACTTGGTGCTCAAGGAGCTTTGTCACACTGTGATTTCTAAGCTCATTCGTGCCAATGACTTCTTTGCTCGCTTCGGCGGTGAAGAGTTCGTTTTGATTTTGTCGGGTTCTACTTTGAAAGTGGCTGCCGAGGTGGGCGAACGTATTCGTCACACCATTGAAACCTGTGAATTTAATTTCGAAGGGAAGAAGATTCCAGTGACAGTCTCGGTTGGAGTTGCTGCAAAGCTGGCTAACGAGACGGAGTGGACTCAAATCTATGAGCGAGCGGATAAGGCTCTCTATCAATCAAAACAAAATGGTCGTAATAAAGTCACCGTGGCTTCTTAGTTACGGTGAACTGGTTCGTTTGTTGAGGAAAAATATGAAATACATTCTTTTACTTTTGGTTTCAGCAATGATGTTTGGTTGTGGACACCATCGTGACGTTCGCGCTTCTGCAAATGGAGTGCATGTTGTGAAACTTCAAGCCGAAGATAAAGATGAAGGCTCCCGCCAAGCCATTGCTCAAGCCAATCACTTCTGTGAGCAACGCAAGCAGTCCGCTGCTTTTGTTGATGAAAGCCAAACTTACACTGGCAACATGGATGAGAAAGACTATCACGCCATGAAAACCGCAGGTAAAGTGGCTTCCACTGTCGGTGGCACGACTTACGTCCTGGGTGGCCAAAAGGAATCTACCATTGGTGGTATTGTGGGACTGGGTGGTGTCGTCGCTGGACAAGTGGCGGGCAACGGCTACACAATTCAAATGCGTTTTAAATGCATGTAAGAGCCTGCTGAAAATCATGTCTATATATAGAGGGTCACCAGGCCCTCTTTTTTTTCCTCAAAGCTACCTCAATGGGGCTAGCACTGTGCCATAAGACTTACTTATGTGCGTCATTAGAAAATCTAAATTCCTAATAAGATTCGCATATTTAGAGCCATTGTGACTCTGAAGATTCGGCACTATGATTGCATGTGTATAAGAGTATGAGGCGCCTGGGTTTGGGGGAGAATTTACCGGGGGCTGAAGGAGCAAGATGCACCTTCTTTGAAAAAAAATTCAAAAGATTAACCGAACTTAGACACAAGCGAGTCAAAAATGGAAAGAGATCTTGTTCTAACGGATCTTGAATTGGTGGAAAAGGTAAAGGCGGGGGACAAACGCTCCTTTTCTGAGCTCGTGAAACGACATCAAAGAAGTGTACTCCGATTGAGCTTAAGGTTTGTCAAAGACATGGATGTGGCAGAAGACGTTACTCAAGAGAGTTTCATCAAAGCTTACGAGAAGCTGAACTCTTTTGAAGCACGGGCTTCATTTAAAAGCTGGTTGTTCCAGATTGCAGTGAACACCGCAAGAAACAAGCTTCGTGATTTTCGTCGCGAAACTGTAGACATCGACAACGTTCACTTAGCTGTCGATGCCATTGCGGAAAGCAGTTTGGTTCACGGCGCAGTTGCAGATCTTCTGCAGAAAGAAGTTGAAAAATTGCCTTTCAAGCAACGCACAGCTTTGGTTCTGCGTGTTTACGAAGATCTCAGCTTTAATGAGATTGCGAATATTATGGAGTGTCCATACGACACGGCGAAAGCCAACTACCGCCATGCCCTGATGAAGTTGCGTCAGTCTTTCGAGCAACAAACAGAGCTGAAAAATTGGACGGAAGAAGTCGGTGGGTTCTTCACTGAAATGAATCATAGATTTGCAGAAGCAGAAGGATAGGTAACAGATTTATGGACACTATGGATAAAGTACGCCGTGGCCTGAAAGCCGCTGATGATCTTGAAGTCCCCATGAACGCTGACTTTTTTGAACGGCTTCATGATAAGATCATGCTCGAGGTGGATAAGACCGAAATGGCACCACCGCCCATGTTGATGAAGCAGAAAAATTATCTGCGCGCTCACTGGAGAGGATGGCTCTATTCCTCGGGAAGTATGGCCGCAGTAGCTACGGTTGCTGTTTTGCTGTCTTCCCACCTCGTAGAAATGAGTCAGACCATGCAACGTGCAGGTCTCTTTAGTGATGGGCATGAACGTATTGTTGCTGAGGCTCTTCAATCGCCTGAAGACTTTTCCCAGACTTTAATCAGCACTCAAACGGAAGCTGACTTTTTTGTAGACGTTGCTAGCGAATCATTCGAAAATCTATCAGTAGCAAAGTTTAACAAACTCATGGGTGATAATGTGATTCATTAGTCACCCATAGTCGGGTGATGGTCGTGAATTGCATTCAATATCTTCTAGTCGGAGTTTTAGTATTAGGGAGCGTAACCGCTCCCTCAATTGTGTTTGCTGAAAAGCGCAACCAATTAGAGGAACTCTTCATTTGGAAAATGAGTGAAGAACTGAAGCTCTCGGCGTCGGAAGAAAAAAAATTCACTGAAATCGTAAAAAGCATCAATAAAGAGAAAGCGGCTTTGAGCAGGTCTTTGCAAGAATCTGTGGCCAAAATGCCTAAGCTGGCTCCTGAAAAAGTGCAGGCCGAAGAGTTTAAGGCCTATAAAAAGAATCTTCGGAAGTACAATCACTTGAACGAAGACGAAGTGGAGCGCATGCAGGCTCTGCTCGGTGTTCCTCGCACGGTTCGGTATTTGCAGATCAAGCAGGATCTTACCAACCGAGTAAAGTCTTTGCTCGCAAGTCCAGAAGCCTCCCCGGGCAAGGTGCCTTCGAAGCCTTTGCCTGCTCCAAAAATCGTCGAAGAAAAGTAATCAACCGACTCGTCGTGGCGGATATCCATCCCCCAGATCCTTGGTTCCCCGAGCTGGATGCTCGGGGAAGGGGGCTTGGGATCACCCAATTGTCAAGATGCTCACACCATGATCGAGCGATGATCTTTTAAAGCACCACTATATTGAGGTCAGTTCTAAGTCTTTGGTGTTGCGATTAGCTTCTTGAGATCTTGAGCAGGGTTTTTTGAGCCCTCTAATGTTTTGCATTCAGCGATGAATCTGCTGAAGTCTTTGCCTACTTTTTCGTAGAGCCTTTCGAAGTCACTGAGGTCTTGCATGTAGGTTTTGTAAACCAACAAACGGGCGTTGTTGAGTTTTAGAGTCGGAAACTTGCTGTAGTTTTGGGTTTGCATTTTTGGGAGCACTTCTTTTTGGAAATGTTCTTGGATGCTGTTGATTCGGGCTTGGCGTGTTTCTTCATTGCGTTGATCTGCTGGTAGGTTTTTATACCATTCTTCCAGGGAATGGAGTTCTGCCGTGATAAATGTAGAGAAGAGTTTGTCGTCGGCGTTTTCTTTCTGGATTTCCTTCAGCGTCGGAGAGTCGGGGCCTTCTTCTTTGAAATAGAACATTTCTGTGCCGCGGTTTCCTAGGAAGACGGCCATGCGTTCGTTGAAGTCGGCTTCGTGCTTGATGTACAGCGTGGCATGTACGGTTTCGTGGATGACGGTGTTGACCAAGTCATGATCTTTGTAGGTGAGCATTGAGCTTAAAAGGGGATCTTTGAACCATCCCAATGTGCTGTAGGCCGAGACGCCTCTCATGTAGGTGTCTAGATCTTCTTTCTGCAGTTCGGCTTCTTCTTTTTTGGCGTCAGCCTCGTTGAAGTAACCCTTGTAGGGCATCTTTCCTATGAAAGGGTAGGACCATGAATGGTGTTTGAGCTCCCACTTGGGAGCTGCGCTCACAACGTAGGTGACGAAGGGGCGATCTAGCTTGACGAAACTGGTGTAGTTCTTTGTGGGCTTAAGATGCAGATCTTTTTCTGAGAACTCTCGGGCTTTTTGGGCTAAGAGCAATTTGCCTTTGTCTTTTTCACTCAATGTTGGATCTTTAAGAGCCTCGTCAATGGGCACTCTTTGATTGAGAAGTTTCATCTGGTTGTAGCCTGAAGAAACTACGTAGCCCATTTGGCAACCTAGCAATGAAGTTGCTAACGACAGTCCTATGAAAGTCAGCGTGGTTTTCTTAAGAGTGGTCCGGAACTTCATTTAAAGAGCCCAGGTGATACCAGCGCGGAGGTTGGCATCGTTGGTGGTCGTTCCATCGCCCACCGGTGTTCTCCAGATATCATAGCTCAACTTCACGTTGAGGCCTTCGGTGAGGGCGATCTTTAATCCTAAACCATAGCTCGGAACTGCTGCAGATTCAGGAGCGAGGATGAAGGTGTCTTCGCCTTCGATTTTGACTTCTTGGCGGCGGTTGATTTGAGCCAATCCACCTTTGATATAAGGCTGTAAGAGAGATTTGCGATCTGCAAACATCAAAATTAAATCGGCGCCATAGATTTGAGATTTTTGCAGCGTCAGACGTTTTGGATCTGAGGGGCTGGCCTTTTCTTCACGCTTGGATTGGGCATCTGTGTAGCTGAGCTCCAGCGCCAGTCGCTCCAGGAAGAACAACGAAATAGAGCCTGTCAAAGATTCGGCCTCAAGAAAGTTGTTGGCATCGAAGGTGGTTTTTCTATTTCCATAAGATACACCCAATTCGGTGTACATAGCTAAAGACGGAAGAGCGGTAGCAGTAATCAAAAACGCCAACAGTAAAGCAGAGATCTTTTTCATTCTGTCATTTTAGCAAGGGACCCTGACGACTGACATACCCTTCGTGTCCTTCCTAGACAAAGAGACGATCCAGAAAAGCTTGAAAAGCATTAGAGCTGTTTAAGGGACCTTAGCGATTCACGACGGCCGGGGCGCGATAGTTGACGTTAAAAGAAAATTTTAGATGAATGAAGCCGTCTTCTTGAACCATTTCCTGAGGAGGGTTGGGGAAGATGCGCGCGTCTTTGAAGGCTTCTACGGCAGCCATGTCGAACTTGCGAATTCCCGACTCTTTCATGATGATGGCGGACTTCAAGGCTCCTGTCCGATCAAGGAGAAACTCCACGGACGTGATCCAATTCTTATTGCTGGCACTCATCAGTGTTGCGCGATCAAAACTGTCGATGGCTGAATAGACGCGAGTCTCCCAGCGATAGCGCACCAATTCTTCGATGCGGGCATAGAAAGTATAATACAAATAGCGATCCGTATTGAGAGCTGTGAACGAACCCACTTTCACATCGGTGGGAAGGCTTTCCCCCACAGAAGAAAGGCCCTGATTCAGGCGATTCATGTCTTGAAGCTCTTTGGAAATATCCACGCTGCGATAGCCATCCTTGTCCGGCTGGGAATCCTCATGGGGTGTTCTTTCGCGAGGGGGCTCGGCGGCTTTGGGCTGCTGGCGAGAAATGGTGTTGGCGCGATTTTCAGTCATGCCATTGAGAGCGGCTTGAGACTCTTGCTTCACGCGCTGTCTTTGCTCTGAAAGGAATCGCGCCAAGGTTTCGTCTTCTTGCTCTTTGATTCTCATCTTCTCTGGAACGATGGCCTGGCGAACAATGGACTGCTCGGGCTTTTTAGGGGCCGGCGCACGGGGAGCTTCGATCAGTTGAATCTCGGCCACCTCTGTAGGGGGTTTGGCGTTTTCGAAAAGCGAAGCCGTCCATAGCGTTCCTGAGATGAACAGCGTATGGAGGAGAATGCTTAATAAAATAGCGCCTAAAACCGACCTCATTGTCTCATTCTAGTACATAACTGGACTTAAGTACAAGATGGCTAAAGTTGAAACGATTTCTGCCGAAAAGAATATAGTACTAGGGGGAAATATGGGTAAGGTTCTTGAATTCACGTCTCGCGTAAGTTCTCAAAATTCTTTAAGAAAATCTGAAAAAGCGGCTCCTATTGTGGACATTACAGAGGCTCGCCAAGAGATCCTCAGTCGTGACCGCCGTGAGGTCAAAAGAACGATTTTGACAGAGTTTGTGGGTGCCTTTGTTGTTTTGCCAGAAAGAGGACTTATGAAGGTCGCTCTTTATGACATTTCTGATAATGGTTTGGCTTTCGATTTGGAACTTGCTGAAGGTGGATTTCATGATGGTGAAGAGATCGCGATGCGCGTTTATCTGAATCACTCAACGTATTTCCCATTCACAATTCGCGTAAACAACTGCCGTATGATCGAAGACGAAGGCGTTTTCCGTCATGGTGTGAGCTTTGCTAAGGGCACCATGAATGATATTGCGCTCCATCATTTTGTGAAGTTTATCGAAAACGTCAGTGCCAGTCTGAAGACAGACAATGGTGACGTTCAAGTTTCTCACATTTCATAATTTAATTCCCTCCTGCTGACAGCCTTTTCCGTAGACTTTGGTCCTGTGATTTGATCGAATAATTACAGGATCAATTACTACGGAGGGTTGTCCATTGAGTAAATCTAAACGCAGAAAAATAGTACTCGACACGAATGTCATTCTCTTTGATGCGCTCGCACTTTTGCGCTTCGGTGAAGCTGACGTTCACATTCCTATTTCTGTTATCGAAGAAGTGGACAAATTCAAAAGAGATCAAGGTGAAAACGGACGTAATGCTCGTCAGTTCAGCCGCTTTGTTGACGTCCTGAGAGCAAAGGGTTCTTTGTCTCAAGGTGTTCAGATCGACAATTCAGAGACCATGGTTTACATCAACACCGACTTGATGTTGGGTGGAATGCCTGCGGAGCTTGACCATCAGAAAGCGGACAACCGCATTTTGAATACGGCTTTGGCTTTGCAGAAGCAACATCCACGCTACAAAGTGGAATTGATTTCTAAAGACATCAACTTGCGGATCAAAGCTGACGTTTACGGTGTGATCGCGAAGGACTATGAGACTTCAGACACAAATCAAGATGATTTGTATGAAGGTTATCAAGAGATTCAGGTCACTCCAGATCAAATCGATCAGTTCTATCGCGAAAAAAGATTCATCGTGGACATGAAGCTTTACGCAAATCAGTACGTGATCATGAAAGATCAAAATAACCCGAATCATTCGGCAATTGGTCGTTACAGCATGGCTGAAAAGGCGATCGTGCCTTTGATGCAAGCGGCGGAATCTATCTGGGGCATCCATGCTCGCAACGTGGAGCAAGCTTTTGCAATGGATTGTTTGCTGAATGATGAAGTTCTTTTTGTATCCTTGGTGGGTAAAGCCGGAACAGGTAAGACTTTGTTGGCTATCGCCGCGGGTTTGCACAAAACTTTAGATCAAGGGCAATTTCAAAGATTGCTAGTGTCGCGTCCGATTTTCCCAATGGGACGTGATATCGGTTATCTTCCTGGTGATATCGAACAAAAATTGAATCCTTGGATGCAGCCGATCTTCGATAACGTGGAGTTTTTGATGGGTGCGGACAAAAAAGCCGCAGGACGCGCGCAAGAATTAATCAATCAAGGCATGTTGAATATTGAGCCCCTGACGTACATCCGTGGTCGCAGTATTCCCAAGCAATACTTGATTGTGGACGAGGCGCAAAACTTGACTCCACATGAGATCAAGACGATTGTAACCCGTGCCGGAATGGGCACAAAAGTCGTTCTGACTGGTGACGTTTATCAGATCGACAATCCGTATGTGGATTCTGCGAATAGCGGTTTGACATACGCGGTAGAGAGATTCAAAGGCCATCCGATTGCAGCCCACGTGACGCTCACTAAAGGTGAGAGATCTGCGCTGGCCGAGTTGGCAGCTAATATTCTGTAGGAGTTTTTTAAATGGCAGAAAAAGTAATTGATGTTGGTTTTGAAAGTTCAATAACGGTGACAGTGACGGACAAAATGGTCCGTCAGTTCGCCGAACTCTCTGGAGACCACAACCCTATTCATCTTGATGAAGATTATGCTGCGAAAACAAGATTCAAGCGCCGTATTGCGCATGGAATGATTTCGGGAGCATTGATTTCACGCACTCTGGTGGATTGCATCGGAACGGGTGGAATTTATCTTTCTCAGAATATGAAGTTTGTGAACCCAGTGTTTATTGATGACACCATCACTATCACTTTGAAAATCACGGCAATTCGTAAAGAAAAAGGCATCGCGACTGTTGAAACCAATGTTGTTAAGTCGACAGGTGAAATGGTGGTTAAAGGCGAAGCCGTAATCATGATGGGGCATTCAGCTTAAAAGTATGAATAAAATTTTCCACCTGGTTTATGTTAGTCAGGCTGTAGAAGATATCAGTTACACTGATATCCAAGACATTCTACACGTCTCTCGCGACAATAATGCCCAGGTGGGAATCACCGGACTTTTGATCTTTCGAGATGGCTACTTTTTGCAGCTTCTTGAAGGGGATGAGGTTCCTGTCAAAAAAGTCGTTGAAAAAATCATTGAAGATGATCGAAATTTTAAGCTCCGAGTTCTGGTAGAGACACGAAGTTCGGAGCGACTCTTTGATGAGTGGGCAATGGCTTTTTTTGACGGTGATATTTCGGCGAATGAAACTCAACCTTTGATTGATCTCTTTGCTTTGGTTTTGGATAAGAGCTCTTCGCAAAGAGATCGCATTATGTCTGTTCTAAAGACGTTCCAGTCTTCAGCTCCCTTATTAAAATAAAATAGAAAGGATTCTATTGTGCTACCTATACTAAAAAAAATGATCTCGACTTCTGGCGATGGTTCTCGTGCAAGTGATGTTGGGGTTTTGTTATTGCGTGTCTTCATCGGTTTGAGCATGGCTTTTGCTCATGGGATGGCTAAGTTCCCTATGTCTGAGCAAATGATCAGCGGAGTGGCGAGCCTTGGCTTCCCAATGCCAGAGGTTTTTGCCCACTTGGCAGCTCTTGCTGAGCTTGTAGGTGGTTTGTTATTGGCGGCAGGTTTGTTGGCTCGTCCAGCGGCAGCTTTCATGGCGATCACTATGGGTGTGGCGGCATTTGCTGTTCATGCAGCGGATCCATTCCAAGTGAAGGAATTGGCTTTCCTTTATCTTTTTGTTTCCTTGTTCTTTGTTCTTCATGGAGCAGGTCGCATTTCTTTGGATTTCATTTTGCAAAAAAAATGTAAGTAAAACCTCATTGCATATTGTGATGATCGCAGAAGGGCTCTATGAGCCCTTTTTGTCGTTTTAAGGCTGATCCCTTAGTGTGGTGGGATTTAAAGAGATTGTCGCTCGATCACAGCTTGAGCATCCTGACAATTGGGCGGTCCCAAGCCCCCTTTCCCGAGCATCCAGCTCGGGAAACCAAGGATCTGGAGGGTATGACTTCGCTGAAATGATTCACAGATCGTTTAAGAAAAATGGAACGGAAAAGATCTATCATGCAGAGTCTTTTTGTGTTTCTGGTGTGTTCTAACAAAAGTACTGTTTTCCAAGTTCCCGTAGCAACTTTCTAGATATATTATATAGTATGTTGTTTAGTTGCAAGAGGATACTGGATGGAAAATAATCGTATGGGTGAGCCGGACTATAAGTTGCTGTTTGAATCGGCTTCCAGTCTCTATCTTGTGATGGACCCTGACTTTCGAATTATCGCCGTGAATGATGCTTACGCAAAGTCGTTGAATATAGAAAAGTCTGATTTACTTGGAAAGAACGTCCTAGAGGCTTTCCCCGCGACTCCAAGCGATGAGCAACGCACAGGAGCTGCAAATCTGCGTGTGTCCTTAGAGACCGTTGTGAAGACGGGGCAGGCTCATACCATGGCCATCGAGAAGTATGACGTTCTTAAGAAAAACAACGGCCATTCTTTCTATGAAGAAAGATATTGGAGTCCTCATAACAGTCCCATCTTTGATAGCCAGAATCGGCTCATTTACATTATTCATCGGGCCGAAGATGTGACCGACCTCATGCGGCTCAGCTCAAAGCAGCGCCAAGGCCAGACGACTGAGCAGATGAAATCGCGAGTTGCTGTGATAGAGCCTGAAGTGTTCTTTCGAGCGCAAGAAATCCATGAAACAAACCTGCGGCTGAAGGGTGCCAATGAAGAGCTCGAAATGCGCGAGAAGGAACTTCGTGCACTTTACGATCGTTTAGCTCGTGTGGACCGCCAAAAAACTCAGTTCTTTGCCAATGTCAGCCATGAGTTGCGCACGCCACTCACTTTGATTCTGGGGCATATTGAAAGACTTCTCAATGAAGCCAAAGCCTCGGTGGCCATGCAGAATAGTCTGATGACCATCAAAAGAAATGCGCAAGCTCTGCTTCGTCATGTGAATGACCTTTTGGATGTGGCTAAGTTTGATGCGGGGGAGCTGAAACCTCACTATGCCGAATTGAATATTGCGCAGCTCGTATCGCAAATCGGCGACAGTTTCTCAGTTCTCGCGACCGAAAGGCATTTTAACTTTCAAATCGAATCTCCACCTTCGCTTTCAGTGCAAACAGATGGTGAGATGATTCAGCGGATTTTAATGAATCTCGTGGGCAATGCCTTCAAGTTCACGCCGGACTATGGAGCTATCCGTTGCCGTGTGGAATCTGTTTTTAAATCTCAAAAAGATTTTTTTCGTATCACAATTTCAGACAGTGGGCCGGGAATTCCCAATCATCTTCGCCACAGTATCTTTGAACGTTTTTTCCAAGTTCAAGACTCCGTCACCCGTCAGGTCGGAGGCACGGGGTTGGGGTTGGCCATTGTGAAAGACTTTGTGGATATTCTGCGGGGGACTATCGAAGTTCATCAATCTCGAGAAGGGGGAGCTCAATTCATTGCCGAATTCCCTGTGGCGGCTCCTCCTGGAAGCGAGGTTCATACTCATGAAGTTTATGAAGGAGCATCGGCTAATCTTCTGAAGCGAGAGATTCAAGAAGAAGTGAATGTGCGAAGAGCAGACAATTCCCATGTCGCCCTGGTGGATGGAGACGTTAAAAAGCCCTTAATCCTTGTTGTTGAAGACAATATTGAACTGAGTAAGTTTGTCGTGGAGGCCTTAGAAAGTGAGTACCGTTGTGCTGTGGCGTTTAACGGGCTTGAAGGCTATGAAAAAGCGCGTGAACTTAAGCCTGATCTGATCTTGAGCGATCTCATGATGCCGAAATACAGTGGTGAGTTTCTTGTCGAGAAAATGCGCCACGATAGTCTCTGTAAAGACATCCCTATTATTATTCTTACGGCCCAGGTTGATGAGGCCTCAAAGATTCGTCTGCTGGGATTGGGTGTCCAGGACTACCTCTTCAAACCTTTTGTTACCGAGGAAGTCTTGGTTCGGGTTCGAAACGAGGTTCGTGACTATCGGGCTCGCAAGCTGCTTCAGAGAGAGTTGGAATTCAAAGAAGACAATATTGAAAGTCTTGCTCGCGACGTCACATTTAAAAATCAAGAACTTCAACGTTTGAGCCGTTTGAAGGATGAATTCTTAGCGACTTTGTCCCACGAGCTGCGAACTCCAGTGAGTGTTATCTTTGGCTATGCTGAAATTCTCTCCGAAGAATATGAAGATAAAGAAGTGATGGCGGAAGCCATTGAGGCAATCACCCGCAATGCCAAGATTCAATTGCGTCTGGTGAGCGACTTGATTGATATATCTAAAAGTATCACAGGAAAGATTGTCCTTGAGCCTGGAGAAACAAATTTAAAGTCTATATTGGATGATGTCTTGGATACCGCAGAGAGCGCAGCAAAAGCGAAGAGAATACAGCTTTCTGTGCAGTTGGATTCGTCTTTGAAGCCTCTGTGGGCGGATTCGGTTCGTATGTCTCAGATCATTTGGAATCTCGTGTCCAACGCGATCAAGTTCACACCTGTGGACGGTTTGGTTAAAGTTCACGCGATTCAAACGCAGGGAGCCGTCGAGATTTCTGTTGTCGACTCAGGTAAAGGAATTGATGCGTCTTTCTTGCCTTATCTCTTTGATCGTTTCAGGCAGCAAGATGGCAGCGTCACTCGAAAGTTCGGTGGCCTGGGTTTGGGCTTAGCCATTGTCAAACATCTTGTCGAGTTGCACGGTGGAACCGTGCGAGCAGAGAGCGCCGGTTTGGGGCAAGGGGCGACATTCATAGTGACGATTCCTTCTTACCAATCCATGGCTTCGGAAGATGAAAAGGTTCTGCGAGGTGGGCTTGCGGCTTCCCAATTGGCGGACCTGAAAGGGCGCAGTATTCTTGTGGTCGACGACGACTCAGACACCTTGCAGGTTGTGGCTTTGATTCTCAAAAGAAATGGCATGGAGGTTCTGACGGCCGAATCGGCGGCAGACGCTCAAGTGATTTTGCGAGATCTCATTCCCGACATGCTTGTCAGTGACATTGGAATGCCAGAAATGAATGGATATGAATTCATTCGAGCGGTGAGAGAGTCCACGACGGCAGTTCGCCACGTGCCTGCGCTCGCCTTAACAGCCTTTGCATCGAAAGATACAGAGGATAAAGCTGTGGAGGCGGGTTTTGATGTCTATTTGGCGAAACCGATTGAGTCGAAAAAGCTAATTCAAGCCTTGTCTCTGCTCCTGCAGAGAAGGGTGTATGCGAAACTCTAGAGGAGTTTCGCATACTTCAAAATTAAACGATGGTTTTTAAGAGACCGCCCTCTACTCGCAAAGCAGATCCTGTAATCGCAGAAGCTTCATCGGAAGTCAGATAGCTGACGAAAGAGCCGATCTCTTCAGGGCGGATAAAGCGTTTAAGGATGGATGTTGGGCGAGCCTTGATGAAGAACTCTTTTTCAACTTGCTCTTCGCTGATGTTGTCTTTTTCTGCGAGTTGTTTCAGGAAAGTACCCACACCTTCCGACTTTGTAGGGCCCACAAGAACTGAATTCACCGTGACATTGGTTGAGGCCGCCAGTTCTGCCAGACCTCGAGCTAAAGCCAGTTGCGAAGTTTTTGAAACTCCGTAGTGAATCATTTCCGTAGGAATTTGCAAAGCGGACTCGCTAGAGATGAAAACCATGCGGCCCCAATTTTTCTTCATCATGCGTGGGAAATAAAAGCGAGCTAGGCGGGCGCCGCTCATGAAATTGCAGTCCCACATCTTTTGCCAATCTTCATCGGTAATGTCGGCGAATTCCTTGGGCTCAAAAATACCAAAGTTATTCACAAGAATATCGATATCTGGGAAAAGATCGGTGATTTTCTTTACTCCCTCTGGAGAGCTGAGGTCTGCAGCGACACCTTGAAGCAGACTTCTATCGAAGCCTTTTTCTGCAAGTTGACTGATGGCCTTGTTTACGCGCTCTTCGCTTCGTCCATTGATGATAACCGCAGTGCCTTTTTCGAGAATCTTCTGAGCGATAGCGAAACCAATTCCGGCCGTGGAGCCAGTGACAAGAGCCGTGTGTTTATTCTTCATTTGCGTTCCCCTTGCGGAAGTGTGGATAAATAAAATCACACAGAATTTAAAACTCAGCAAGGAGTCACGCACCTAGAGATCAAGACTCAAATTTTGCTGTGGATTGTTTTGTTGCAATACTAGGGCGTTGGTTTGGAGAAAAAAGGACGCAAGTTTAATCGTTATTGCTTAATGATCCAAAGGTTCTTGATATGAGAATCTTGCTTATAAAAAATTTATTCGTTAGCCTTAGTGTATGAATAAAAAAATTATTTTCGTTATTGTCGCGATCTTGATCTTCATTATTGGATTTCTGTGGTTGAAAAAAGCGGCGCCTCCGGTAGAGCCTGTGCACATGGAGTCGCCACTGAGTAATGATCTTCCAGATCCTACAGCTAGTCCTACGCCTGAAATTAAGTAACACCGGACCCGTTGTATTCCTGCACTTCGGGTCGGAATCTTTGACTCATTTTCCTTTTGCTCAAATCATCAGGGCCACAGATTTGAAAACCCAAGGAGGAGAAAATGAGAATTCACAAATTCCTAATGGTCGCACCTGTTCTGATGATGTCTTCAATGGCGTTTGCCTACCCTATGGTGGGAGATACAGTTGAATACAAAGGAACCTACAAACTTGATCCCAACCCTGAAACGGAACTGGTCGTTAAAAAAGAAGTCGTTCTTTATAACGAATTGGAAAAAGAGTGGTTGGTTAAGGTGGATAAGACCATGAATGGCTCAACAACAACTGAAGTTGACGATGTCGATGATGAAGACATGATGACTCCAGAAAAGGTTCAAAAGGTTTTGACAGAGTGTGTGGCAAAAGGGGGAACTTTAGAAGATCTCACTGTGCCTGCGGGAACAATCAGCACCTGTCATATGAAGATGACCTGTGAAGAAGACTCAAAAGAAGTTTGGATCGGAGACGTTCCATTTGGAGTGGTCAAAATGATCAAGCATGACATGGAAGACGGCAAGCACAAGATGCTTGAACTTCAGTCTTTCACTTTAGGTCAATAAAAACAAAAAAGGCCCGGTTGTCCGGGCCTTTTCTTGTCTTCAGCTTAGTGCTTCAGAGGTTTTTGAATAATGTGGATCGCATGTCCTAGGGTGGCTTCTGCCGCCTCCATCATGGTCTCGCCCAGGGTAGGGTGAGGATGGATAGAGAGAGCCAAGTCTTCCATACGAGCGCCCATTTCGATGGCCAATACAGCTTCAGAAATAAGATTCGAAGCTTCTGGTCCAACAATGTGAACACCCAATAGAACATGAGTCTTTTTGTCGGCGATCATTTTCACGAAGCCTTCCGTCTCCATCATGCTCACGGCACGTCCATTTGCTGCAAACGGGAATTTGCCGATCAAAAGATCGTTGAAGCCTTTAGCTTTCGCCTCAGCTTCAGTCATTCCTGCAGAAGCGATTTCTGGATCTGTGAACACCACAGCGGGAACTGTTTTCGCATCGTAAACACGGTTTGCACCGCTGATCACTTCAGCCACCAAAACGCCTTCGTGAGACGCTTTATGAGCCAACATAGGTTGGCCACAGATGTCACCGATAGCAAAGATGTTTGAAACGTTGGTTCTGCGTTGAGCATCTACTTTCACGAAGCCACGCTCATCCACTTGAACGCCAGCGGCTTTCAAGTTGGCTTGGTCTCCGTTAGGACGACGACCCACAGTCACAAGGATCTTGTCGCACTTAACGACTTCATCTTTGCCATTCACATCAACAGTCACTTCGTAACCGTCTTTGACCTTCTTTTGGCCTTTAGCTTTTGCTCCGTACATGATGTTCACACCGGCTTTGCCGAGCTTACGAACCACAACTTGAGCACAGTCTGGATCTACCACACCTGCAAGCAATGCCGATTGAGCTTCGATCACAGTCACTTCAGAACCGAGTTTTCTCAAGTAAGAAGAGATCTCAAGACCGATGTAACCACCGCCAATAACCGCTACGCGCTTAGGAATGGTGTCGAAAGCCAAAGCTCCTGTTGAAGAGCAGATGTCTTTTTCGTCGAATTTAAAGCCAGGGATTTCGATAGGGCGAGAGCCTGTTGCGATCACAAAGTACTTCGCTTGAACAGAATCTGTTCCCGCAGAAGACTTCACAGTGATTTCTTTTGAGTTTTTGAACTCAGCTTCACCTTTGATGATCGTAACGCCATAGCCTTTAAGAAGTTGATTCACGCCGCCTGACATTTTGTCAGAAACGGATTGCTTCCACTTCACGAGCTGTTTCATATCAACGTCGATACCGCCTTTGATATTCAAGCCCATTTCTTTAAAGTTATGCTGAGCTTTGTGAAGAAGGTGAGTCGCCGTGATCATCGCTTTAGATGGGATACATCCCACGTTCAAGCACACGCCGCCCAAGAATTCTCTTTCCACAACAGCTGTTTTGAATCCCAACTGCGCTGAGCGAATAGCTGCAACGTAACCGCCGGGACCTGCACCAATAACAACAACATCAAAATTTTGCATGTTAGATCAGCTCCACCAAAAGTTTGCCTGGGTTTTCGATACGAGCGATGAAAGCCGCCAAGAAGCGAGCTGCCACAGCGCCATCGATCAAACGGTGATCCGCAGTCATTGTGTAGTTCATTACTTTGATAGCAGACAATTGACCGTTTTTGATCACAGGCTTTTCGTCGATTTTGTACATACCCAAGATCGCCACTTCAGGATGGTTGATCACAGGAGTTGCGTAAGTGCCACCGATAGAACCAATGTTCGTCACAGTGATCGTTGCACCTTTCATCTCATCTGGTTTCAATTTGCCATCACGAGCGCGTTTAGAAAGATCCAAGATCTCTTTTGAAATTTCCAAAATAGATTTTTGATCTGCATTCTTGATCACAGGAACAACAAGTCCATTTGGAGTGTCGGCTGCGAAACCAAGATTGAAGTATTTTTTGTAAACGATTTCACCAGCAGCATCGTCGATAGAAGCATTGAACATGGGGAATTCGCGGATTGTCGCGATCAAAGCCTTCATAACGATAGGAAGGTAAGTGATTTTCGTTCCGTGTTTCTCTGCATGCTCTTTCAAAGACTCGCGCATTGCCACCATCGCATCAACCTTCGCTTCATCCATGATAGTGAAGTGAGGAATCACGTGTTTAGAGCGTTGCATGTTCTCAGCAATTTTCTTACGGATGCCGATCATTGGTACGCGCTCTTCAGCAGCGCCCGCTGGGCCTTGGTAAGAAGGTTTAGGGATAGACATGCCTGGAGCTTGAGGAGCGCGTGCAGACGTACCAGAAGAAGCAGGTGCGCCGCCTTTTGCCGAGAGAACATCATCACGAGTCACACGACCCGCAAGACCTGTTCCTGACATGCCATTGATGTCGACGTTCATCTCACGAGCCAAACGACGAGTCGCTGGAGTTGCCAAAACTTTAGAGTCTGCAACCGGAGGGAAGATCGAACCAGTAGCTACAGTCGCCGCAGAAGAAGTTTGCACTGGAGCTGAGTGAGCTGCCGCAAAGTTCGCATGAGCCGAAGCTGGAACTTCACGTTGAGCACCTGCTGGAGCAGAAGCGGAGGCTCCGCCTGCAGATCCCGCAAGAGTGATCATTGTTGATCCTACTTTAACAACATCGCCAGCTTTGAATTTCAAATCTTTTACAACGCCAGCAACTGGAGTTGGAACTTCAACAGTCGCTTTGTCCGTCAAAACTTCAGCGATAGCTTGATCGGCTTTAACTGTGTCACCTGATTTGACCAACCATTTAACAAGTTCGCCCTCAGTTACGCCTTCACCCAACTCAGGAAGTTTAATATCTGACACCTTCGCTGAAGCTACGGCGCCCAAGTTCGCCGTAGCAGGGGATGTCGATTGAGCTTGTGCCGGGGCGGCGGGCTTGTCCGCCGTAGCTTTAGCGGAGGAGGAGTCTAGAGTGATCATCGTTGATCCCACTTTTACGACATCGCCAGCTTTGAATTTCAATTCTTTCACCACACCAGCAACTGGAGTTGGAACTTCAACAGTCGCTTTGTCAGTCAATACTTCAGCAATAGGTTGATCGGCTTTTACAGAGTCGCCTGGTTTTACCAACCATTTAACCATTTCACCTTCAGTTACGCCTTCACCCAACTCAGGGAGTTTTACATCAGTTGCCATAATGAGAGAGTTCCTTTCCTTTTTATCAACACTATCTTCTAGTCTCACCCTAGAGCATTTGCACTGTGTTACGCCGGGCGTTAGGGTTAAAAGCGAGAGTCAGAAGCAGGTTGTTATCGGTTTATTTTAAATCGAGTTGAATGCCCTGGGAAGTATGGCCTAAGTTACTGGAAAAATGTCGGAGACCACATGAAATACGCTCAAAAACTCCAAGAGGGAATCTTCCTGAAACGCTATAAGCGCTTCTTTGCCGATATCGACTGGCAGGGGAACCAAATCACGGCTCATGTTCCCAATACGGGAAGCATGAAAGGGGTGAATAATCCGGGTCAGCAATGTCTTTTCTCGGAAAGCACCAATCCTGAAAGAAAGCTCAAGTTCACTTTGGAAATGATCCAAGCTCCCTCTGGCGGCTGGGTGGGCGTGAACACTGCTACGCCAAACATCGTGGTTCGTGAAACCATGGAAAAAGTTGTGGGCAATAAAGAGATCAACGGAACTTTTGCACCATGGGCGTCTTTTGATTCTTTCAAGGCAGAACATAAGATTTCCGCGGAGACTCGTTTGGATTTCGCTCTCAGCAAGAAAGACAGCACGGCCATGCATTTCATCGAAGTGAAGAATGTGACTTTGGGTGAAGACGGTATTGCGAAGTTCCCTGATTCTGTGACCGAGCGTGGACAAAAACATTTGCGTGAGTTGATGGCCTTGATCGATCAAGGTCACACTGCCGAAATTCTTTTCACGATTCAACGTCATGACTGCAAAGCCTTTGCCCCAGCGGATGATATTGATCCGGTTTATGGTCAGTTGCTTCGTGAAGCTCAGCAAAAGGGAGTGAAGATCACACCTTTGCTCGTGGATCTTAGTCCTTTGGACGCAACTCTTTCTGAGTCGAAATTACCTTTAAAATTTTAGTAAGCAGTGGATCCCGGCACTTTGGTCCTGAGATCCTACTTTGTCTCCGCAAAGGGCCTGTAAAAGTTTACTATAGAGGAATGAAGTTCATTTTTCTTTTTCTTCTCCCAGCATTAATGATCTGGCATTGCTCCGCCTTGGCCTCCAAGGATGAGGAGCAGGGTCATGAGGAAGAGACGGGAGCAGCGTTTGAAATCATTCAGAATGCACTCAATGTTTTGCGCAAGGGTGGTCACTCTGCAAGTGGTTGCGAAATTCCCGAAAGTCGTCAATGCAGCTTTTCAAGTTATTGCGAGAGTTTTCAGGGAAAGAGTGAAAATATCTATCTCTATGAGAACTCTGAAGGGCGGAAGATCCCCAATTTCGCGATGATGACGGTTTTTCATTCACTTGAACAGTGCATGAGATCTGAAAAGCCAGAAACCTTCAATAACGATCCCTTTCTTTATCCAGAGAAATTTCAATCCAAAGCCAATGAAAAAATTTGGATGAAAGAAAAGCAGCGCGTGCAAGGCGTCTACGAGGACACTAAGAAGCGACTTTTGAAAATATTGGCCTCTCGCAAAGATGGTAAGAACAATGCCCGAATTGAAATGATGATGGAGAGAGTTCGAACGGTAAGAATAAACATGCCCGATGTTGGAGACATTGAACGTCTTATGGCAGACGGGTGTGAATCACCGAATGCATTTTACGGTCCAGAGCATCACACCCTCATTCTCTGTCCTCAGACTTTAAATCTGCCTGATGCCTCTTTGATGAGTACTGTGGCCCATGAGTTGGGTCACTCTATTGATCCCTGTCATTGTGCTCAGGATTTGGTGAAGACCAAAGATGGCTATCAAGTGGAATATGCTTTTGATTCCCTCTTGCAAAGGCAGGACAAATATCTCTCTTATAGTCCTGTGGTGAAAGGGGTAGGGCTGAGTGAAAATCCTTTGGGGGACGTGTTAGGTTGTCTTCAAAGCAGTTCCTCGATCGGTGTAAAGTCTCCCACGATAACTGACATTCAAGCTCAAGTCGGACTAGAAATTGCAGAGATGCGTAAGGAAAAAGTACCTGAGAATGACGTCTTCATGATTCGACTTCGCAATCAACAAAAGAATGTTCCAGAAAATTATGATCGCTATGGAGCCTGCGAGTTCTATTCAGAGAATGGACACATCGGGGAGGCCTTTTCAGATTGGGCTTCGGCTCAAGTCCTTGCCGACAAGGTGAAGGAAATTCCAGAAAGTAGCAAAGCCAAGCAGTTCGTATTCGAGTCTCAAGCTCTTTTCATGGGCACGTCTTGTAACGGGCTCTTTAAGCCCTTGCAGGCAAAAGTCGAAAAACTTTTAGATAGCGGCAACGTTGCATGTGGTGGAGCTTTCTTTGATTATGACAGCTTAGAAGTTGGCGGTCGCTCGCATCCAGCATCCGCTGATCGCATGACCAAAGTTATTTATGCACAACCTGAATTGCAAAAAGCTCTGGGTTGCCAACCGGGTACAGCCAAGGCTTGCCAATGAAGATGTGGATTTTGATTTCTCTTTTCCTTCCGGTAATCGCCTGGGCCGATGCGAGTCTTGTGATCACCATCTCTCGCTCTAATAAACTGGGCATGAAGTTGTCTGATCAATTGAAGATTCAAGACGGGAAGTACTATGTGAATGGCTTAGTGGTGAGGAAGTCCTCGGAGAAGGATGCTGAAAGGGTTATTGGTCTTTTTAAAAAAATGAAGCCTTCAACGAAGAAGGTCTGCGGTGCGGGAACCTTTGTTCTTCGTATTAAAGAAGCTTCTAAAAAAACAGAAACCAAAGGCTGCTCTGAAGGCAAAGAGTACGGTCTTCTCATGGCCCGATTGCATTCTTTAAAACAAAAAGTATCTGTGAAACCTTAAAATTCCTCTCTCAAAATCGTTCTTCACTATCGTGAGTAAAGTGCACATCCTCGACTCGACTGTCGAATGGTCGAGCTAAAATTTTTGAAATTTCGTCCAAAAGAAAGTCACTCTTTTTAGATTTCGTAATTACTTCTTGTGCGAGCAGCTTTGGGGTCAAGTTTGGTCCGCGTGTTGCCGATTCCCTCTATGACTATCAGCTCATGGAGGGCTCGGATGAATACCACGACGCCAAATTTTACAAGGAAGAGTTCTTTCTCCTCGATTTTAAAAACCTTCTCGCTCATTGCCTGTTTTGCAACTGTCACGGCTTGTGGTAGTAACTTCGATATGGCCACACGCCTTGCGGACGATCCTGAGACCGAGCAAGATCAACAGCTCCCACAAGTTGTTCCTCCAGTGATTCCCGAGACTCCAGAAGTTCCTGAGGAGGAACCCGCACCTCCTGTGGGGAGTGCTCGCGATCAGATCTTGAAGCTTTATGATTATGTCGATCCGAATAAAGTTATTCCGACGGACGCGTTGGAAACAGTGATTCTTTATTTCCATGACAACAAAGCCAGCATTAAGAATCAGAACTTCTTGTCGGTGATTGATTTTAGAAAGAAGTCGACTTTGCATCGCTTCTTTGTCATCAACATGAAAACAGGTTCTGTGAAGGCGATGCACACGGCTCATGGCAAAGGGTCGGATTCTGATCATGATGGCTATGCAGAGTCCTTCAGTAATAAATCGGGATCTAATGCAAGCTCTGTGGGTTTTTATAAAGCGGCTGAGTCTTATCAAGGCAAGTACGGCTTGTCTTTGCGCTTGGATGGTTTGTCTTCCACAAACTCCAAGGCGAGAGCTCGTGCCGTCGTCATTCACGCGGCAGACTATGTTAAAGAACAAAGCGTGATTCAAGGTCGCAGCTGGGGTTGCCCTGCCGTTGCGAAAGAAAATAGAGACTATGTTGTAAATTCATTGAAGAACGGAAGTATTATATACGCCGTCGGCAAATAATTCCCGTCGAGTTTTTGACGGAAAGTCGGAAAGTGCCTGGTTGTTTTCTGTTCGGTCATGCATCAATTAAAGACCGAAGCGATTGTCTGAAACATAAAAATAGATTTTGAACAAAAAAAAGACCTTGGCGAACCAAGGTCTTTTTTATTTCGAACATCGTCTGGATTATTTTCCAGCCAAGTGACGGTCGATGATCTCTTTGAACTCAGAGAATGGGTAAGCACCGCGAAGTGAAACACCGTTGATCAAGAAACCTGGAGTACCAGAGAAGTTGAACTTTCTAGCTTCTTCCATGTCTGATTCGATGATCTTAGTGATAGACTCGTCTTTAAGGTCTTTTTCAAGTCTCTTCATGTCCGCGCCAACTTTTTTAGCAGCGTCTTTCAAAGCACCTTCTTTTTTAGTACGAAGATCGCCTTGGTTTTCAAAGATCTCTTTGTAGAACTTTTCAGCTTTAGCATGGTCTTGCATAGCAATAGCTTCGAAGTATCTAGCAGCAGGCATAGCTAAAGGATGGAAGTCCAAAGGAAGATGCTTGTAAACTACACGAACGTCCTTAGGGTAAGCTTTCATAACTTCTTCTACAGTTGCATAGCCTTTAGAGCAGTATGGGCACTCAAAATCAGAGTATTCAACGATAGTGATTTTTGCGTCTTTAGGTCCAAAGATAACGCGTTTATCAGAGATTTCCGGTTTCAAAGGGTTTTTGAACTCTTCGTCACGCTTAGTAGACTCTTCAGCTACAGCTTTTTCTTGAGCTTTCTTTTGAGCGTTTTGAGCTGCTTTGTTTACAACTTCAATGAAAGCCTCAGGATCTTTTTCGATAGCAACGAAAACGATGCTTGGATCTTTTTCGATCGCTTCTTTGAGTTGTTTTGAAGAAGGGGCACAGTTCGTCAGTGCCAGTGCTAAGACAGAAACGCCGAATAACTTAATTGCTTTCAAGATGGTTCCTCCAATAAAAGTTTGTATATAAATTCGAGCCCTTTTATTTGACATTATTTCTCTACTATAAGGAAGGAAAAAAACTAAGGCTTAGGTCCAGAGACTGTTAAGAGTCATTCTGGCCTTGTCTCGATGTGCTGCGACGATAAACTCAGAAGTATGAAAAATCTAAAATATATAATCATGTCTTTCGTTGTGATTCTTTCTCAACATTCTTTCGCGGGTTTGCTTTTCAACTATTCGCAGTTAGCCATCAAGGATCTTGATCAAATGAATAAGTTGGTTGTGGACAAGGTTAAGGAAGCGAAGAAATCAAGCAGTGGCCAGACGGTGCCACTAAAAGAGGCGCTCCAAGCCGTTTACTCACGTCCCAATGACGACGAAATGATCGATAAAGTCGTTGCTCCACTTCGTTCAAATTTGGACAACCATGAAGCTTGGGAAAAGACTTTGAGTCAACTCACGGATGAAGCTGTGAATGCACTTAAAAATCCGAAGGCCTTTAAGCCAGTAGTGCAAGTGACCTATGTTGTATTCTTGGAAAACCTTTTGTCTGAAATCAAACCTTACTTAAAGCAAGAAGGTTTTGAACGTACCTTGGCAATCCGAATCCGTGATGCCAAGATTCAAATCACCAAAGATGCTGAGAATGAAAGAAAAGTTCGCACGATGAAGGGCATAACTTCTCCCTCTGAAATTGCTGCTTCTGTGTTGAAATCTGTAGACTCCGCTGTTGTGCCTCAAACTTCGACAGAATCCACTGATTCTGGGCAATAATTTCCCTCGACTCGACCGGCCTGAGGCGTTTCTAGCCAAAGGCCGACGTCAAATTTAAGATCTCCTCAAATCAAACAAAATCGCCTCAAATTGACTCAAGTTCTCGCGAAGTCCTTCCGAAATAGTATGTGAAAGGGCTGGAGGCCCATGAGTAATTAGGAGGATTCAATGTTCATTCAAGGCGATTTGCAAATAGTGTTTGATGCTCTTTATTCAGTCGGCGCAATCGACCCTGTGTTGAAGCTTGACTGGAATGATGTCACAAAAGAAATGATGGCGAACCCACAGATCTTGAGCGATGCATTTCAAACTGTGAATGGTTGCCGTGGTAACAAAGATCTCCTAGTTCAAAAACTCCACATGATGGATCAAAGATCCGTGAACTATATCGCTATGGAGGTCGCTCGTGAGTTTTGTGAATTTCAAGATCGTAAAGAGCTGCATTAAGATTGCACTTTTGGTGAGCTTCACCAACGTAGCGATGGCCTGGGAGGTGGATTTTTCCCGCCGTCAGGTTGATTTCAATCGAGTAAACAATGTAGACCGTTTGCCAGCCAGTATTCAAGACGATCAGTCTGTGAGTATTCTGACAAAAGTATTCGAGGCCACTGAACCCACTCAAGATGTCGTGATCATGAACACGGACAAAGGCTTTGTGCCGGATCAAGTGCGCCTTAAAAAAGGTGGCAACTATCGTGTGCATGTTGTGAACGTGAATGCGAAAGAGAAGAACGTGAGTTTTGTCTTGGATGCATTTTCAGAACATCACTCCACGGTTTTTGGCGAACAAAAGACTTTCAATGTGACGCCGAAAACAGATGGCGTGTTTTCTTATCAGTGTCCAGAGACCGCAGTTCAAGGGAAGTTCATTATCTTCTCTGATTCTGCCAATGATAGAAAACCAGCATCTAACTAAGTTCAAAGAAGGGTCGCGCTCTTATGTCGGATCAGTCGGACGTTTTCAAACAGACCATTCAGCAGAATCTCGGTCCTGTATTGAAATACTTGGACGACCAGAGCGTTTCTGAAGTTCTTATCAATGGCCATAAAGAAATTTTCGTCGAGCGCAAAGGGAAACTCGAAAGAGTCCCCGAGTTTTTTCCCAGTGAAGATGATCTTCGCGCCGCTGTAAACAGCATTGCTCAAAGTGTTGGTCGTCGTATTGACGATGAATCGCCACGTTTGGATGCGCGTTTGCCTGATGGCTCTCGTATTGCGGCGGTGATCCCTCCGATGTCTCGCAAAGGCACGACTCTCAGTATTCGTAAATTCACGAATAACAAAATCAATTTCGCAGATTATATCCGCTTCGGTGCCATTACTGAAGATGGGGCAAGATTTTTAGATATCTGCATGTTCCTCGGAAAGAATATCATCGTGAGTGGGGGAACCGGCTCCGGTAAGACCACTTTGCTTTCGTTGCTGTGCACACGTATTCCTAAGGGTCAGCGTGTGATGGTGATTGAAGACTCTTCCGAGTTGCAAGTCGACTATGAACACGTGGTGATGTTTGAAACTCGGCAACCCAACTCTCAAGGCAAAGGCGAAGTGACGATCAAAGATCTTTTGAAGAGTGCTCTTCGTTTACGTCCAGATCGCATCATCGTCGGTGAGGTTCGTTCTAGCGAAGCTCTTGAACTTTTGAATGCTATGAACACGGGGCACAAAGGTTGTATGGGCACTGTCCATGCGAACACTCCCGAAGATGCCATCATCCGTTTGGAGGCCTTAGCTCAAGGGGGAGACTCTAAAATCAGCGAAAAGGCTCTGCGCTCCCAAGTGGCTTCGGCCATTGAAATTGTCATCCAGGTGTCTCGATTCTCAGACGGATCTCGCCGCATAGCGGCAATCAGCGAGCTGAGAGGTTTCGATGACAACGGAGACTATATCGTCGTTCCAATTTTTGAAATGTCGCGCCTGACTCGTCGTCCAGACGGGACTCTTGAGGGCAAATTGGTCCCCACAGGCAATATCCCGACCTTTATGGACGAGATCGTCGACAATAACCTCCCATTCCCAAAAGCCAAATTCCAAAAAGTCGCCTAAACAAGAAGGTGCCTGGTAGTATTTTGCGTCTACGGCGCGTCATTAGGGTGACGCGCCGTAGACGCAAAATACTACCAGGCACCTTCTGAGATCTTCCAATGCGGGGGAAGTTACGCTAAGACCTTTTGGTGCACTTTAGTTGTAAGATTTCTAACGCCATTTTGACGACTTTGGAGAACCAGGGCGAAGACCTGACTCCACTTTACGAGCAATCACATTTGCCTGTGGAATTGCTGCGTGATTCGTCTTACTGGATCAGTGCTCCGGACATGGAAGACTTCCTGGCTGCTGCTCTTCGTTTACCGTTGAAAAGTGATGACAATGTTTTGCAAAGAGCTGGGCATTCGGGACCGGAACTTCGTGCGTGGGGAGTGCTTGATAGCGTTCTGCGTATGATGCCTCGTCCACAAGAAATCTTTAATCAGCCAGAGCAATTCATTTCATATTTCATCTCGCCAAAACCTCCGATTGAAAATCTTCGGCGTGATGAAAACAGCATCTCTTTCGATTTACCTTTGCCTGCTGAACAATATCCGTTGGTGACGACTTACCTCAAAGCGGCCTTTGAGTCTCTGCCAGTTTATGTCGGTCAGCCTCTGGCACTTTGTGAGTGGGAAGGCATTACTCTCAAGCTCAACTGGTCTTCACAGCAAAGTTCTATTTTCAGCGAAAGCGTGGGCCATCAAGTCAGCCCTGATCTTTTCAAAAGTTTGATTGACGATTTGCAAAGCACTCAGCGTGAGCGTGAAGACTTGCAAAAGTATGTTGGCGATTTGGAAAGCAAAATTCGCGACTACGAAAAACAAAATATTGATCTGGAGAATGTCCAAGCGGCTAGTGCACAAGTCCTTGGTAAAACTCCGTTGTTCGCTCAAGAGGGCAACTTGTCCCACTTGAGTTTTGATAGTGAGTCGCCGTCTTATGTGATCGGCCAAAACTTGGCGCGTCTTCATGACTACATGGTGCGGGCTCAGCAGTTGGTGACGATGCTCGCCGCTCAAGGAAAAATGACTCCGGCTGTGAAAGAAGCGATGAGACGCGTGGACTGGGATTTCGTGAAAGCCCAATACCCACGGACCGTTTCTGAAAGCATGGAAGTTTTAAGAAAAATGCAGAATAAAAATACATCTAAAGAAGGAAACAATCATGTCTGAAATCGTTAGCGTCGTTTCTCGTGAAATTTTAGATAGCCGTGGCAATCCAACAGTCGAAGTAGAAATCATGACTGCAGATGGCAACATCGGTCGTGCGGCCGTCCCATCTGGAGCTTCTACCGGAGCTCACGAAGCTTGCGAGCTTCGCGATGAAGACAAAAACCGTTATGCAGGTAAAGGCGTATTCAAAGCCGTTGATAACGTGCGCGAAAAAATTGCTCCAGAAATCATCGGCCTTCAAGCCACTGAACAAGTTTACATCGACAAAATTCTTCGCGAAATCGATGGCACTGAAAACAAATCGAACTTGGGTGCCAACGCGATCTTGGGTGTTTCTTTGGCGGTGGCGAAAGCTGCAGCTGCGGACTCTAACTTGCCTCTTTATCGTTACGTGGGTGGTTCTCAAGCGTCTCGCTTGCCAGTTCCATTGATGAACGTATTGAACGGCGGCGCTCACGCCAACAATGGCTTGGACGTTCAAGAATTCATGATCGTTCCGACAGTGAACAACTCTTACGCTGAATCTCTTCGGGCAGGTGCTGAGATCTTCCACGTGCTCAAAAAAATCTTGGGCAAAAAAGGTTTCTCAACGGCAGTGGGTGATGAAGGTGGATTTGCTCCGAAGTTGTCTTGCAATCAAGACGCTTTGGATTTGGTGATGAATGCCATCGTTGATGCTGGATACGATCCAGGTCAAAACGTGTTCTTGGCTTTGGATGTGGCTTCCACTGAACTTTTCCATGATGGCAAATACACTTGGGAAGGCAACAAGATCACTCCAACAGAGTTGTTGGGCATCTACAAAAACTGGGCTGAGAAATACCCTTTGGTTTCTATCGAAGACGGTTTCTCTGAAGACGACTGGGACTCTTGGGTTACAGCAACTGCGCAAATGGGTTCGACAATGCAACTCGTGGGCGACGACTTGTTTGTAACAAATCCAAAACGTTTGCGCCAAGGTCTTGAGAAAAAAGCAGCCAACGCATTGCTTGTGAAAGTAAATCAAATTGGAACTTTGACTGAGACTTTTGAGGCTGTGAATTTGGCACAAAGAAATAAGTATCGCACAGTGATGTCTCATCGTTCGGGCGAGACTGAAGATGTGACGATTGCGGATCTTTCTGTGGCCTTGAACTGCCATCAAATTAAAACGGGCAGTTTGTGCCGTGGAGAGAGAACCGCGAAGTACAATCAGCTTCTTCGCATTGAAGAAGATCTCGGTGGTATGGGCGTTTATTGGGATAAAGCGGCTTTCCGCTAAGTCTTTAAAAACTGATTCCTTAGTGTGGCGGTATTTAAGAAGATTGCAGCTCGACCACAGTGTGAGCATCCTGACAATTGGGAGATCCCAAGCCCCTTTTCCCGAGCATCCGGCTCGGGAAACCAAGGATTAGGGGATGACCCACCACCACTTCACGAAAATATACTGATCATTTAAAAAGGCATCGAGAGTCTCGATGCCTTTTTAATTTCTTATCGTCAGCAAACTGCTGAGTCCTGTTTATTAACAATATATAATGGTTGTTAAAAACCGGTGTTTTTACACGGCTTTTGCACTGTTTTTCGAGAAACAAAGCTGTTAAGGATCAATTAAAAAGATATGAGGTCTTTTATTTAGCTGCCGTAATAAATCTCATAAAACACGCGAAACACCTGTAATGATTGGGCTCTTTCTAAGAGCTCCATAGCGCCCGATAGAGAAGGTATGAAGACGTGGATTATTTCTTTTTTGATCGTTTTGATGCTTCTTCCAGGAATCTCCTTTGGTGGTGCTGTCATTACTTATCATGGACGCTTGGTAGGTCCTGATGGACAACCTGTCGAAAGCAATTCCGTAAGCTTCAATATCCAAGTGCTGAGCCCGGCCTCCCGTGGCAGCTGTATTCTCTATGAGGAGCAACGAACTCTTTCTATGGTGAGCTCAGATGGTATCTTCGTGATTCCCATCGGAGACGGCACAACAGCACGCACTCCCAACGACCCTGGTTTCTTGATCGAAAAGATTTTCTCAAATAGCGACTCCACTATTTTTGAAAAGCCTGCCTCATGGCCGGCGGGACAATACTTTTGTAATAGTGGCACGTCTTATCAACCGAGCAGCCTCGATGGTCGCCAATTGGTTGTTAGATTTAAGGAAGGCACTGGAGCCTGGCAGACACTGCCGAACATGGATATCAACTTCGTTCCACTGGCGGTGAACTCTTACGATGCTCAGAATGTGGGTGGAATTCCTGGAGCACGACTCCTTCGCGTGGAAACAGGTGTGACGGTTCCCGAAATCACTCAAGCTCAGTTGAACTCGATGTTGAGTCCGGATCTATCTGATTTAGTGGCGGGCACAAGTACCAGTTATACAAAGCCTGCGGATCTCACCAACTTCGTAACGAAGCCCTCCATGGCTACTGGCGCAGGAAACGCTTTGCGCTGGAATGGGACAACTTGGGATGAAATCAGTGTGGGAGCCTCGGGTGGCTCTGTTACCTCGGTGGCCTCTGAGAATCTTTATCTCACAGTGACCGACGGAACTACGGATGCGCAGTTAAGAGTGAATGTGGGCACTGCCGCAAATACTGTAGCTGCGGGAAATGACTCTCGCTTCACAACCCTGGCAAACGACATCAGTACTCTCACGACCACCGTGGGAGGGAAGATCAATTCTCCTGCCACATGTTCGGCGGGACAGTTCTTAAGCTTTATTTCTGCAACGGATTGGACCTGTGTGAATGCGCCAAGTTCTGCAGATAAATTGCCTCTGGCTGGTGGGACTATGAGTGGCGACATCAACATGGGCACCCAAAATATCACGCAGTTGGGGAATATCTCAGGGACCTCGGCGTCTTTGACAACGGCTTCCCTTCATAATGTTCAGTTCTCGGGAGCAGTCCCGGGATCTCCAGTTGAAGGAACTGTTTGGTATGAGGCCGGTTCTTTAAAGTTTAGAGATGGAACTCAAAGCAGAACACTCAGCATAACTGGAACGGGAGTGCAAAGTATCAATGCTTTGTCGGATCAAACTCACAGCTTGACGGTGACAGTGGGTGGCAGCACGGCTCCGGCCATCACTCACAACTCTGTAGCCGGTGTGGGCGTTCATGACTTGCAAATTCCTGCGGCGTCTACCAATGGCGTGACCGCAGGTCTTCTCAGCAATGCGGATTATGCAAAGATCGGCAATGCTACAAAAATTCAAGATAGAGATGTCGCGGCGACAGCGCCTACAGCAAATCAAGTTTTAACTTGGACGGGTGCAGAGTGGGAACCAACGGATCTTCCAGCCGGCTCTACAGGAACTGTGAGTTCCGTGACGGCCTCGGCTCCTTTGCAAGTGACAGGGACAGCTACGGTAACTCCTAATGTGAAAATCACAGACGGTTCTGCGGCGGGGCAGACATTGCGTTGGTCCGGAGCTGCATGGACAGCTGCGAAGCTCGACTTTGCAGACCTGGCAAATACAATTGGCTTCAGTCCATTTCCTACAACGTCTTGCGGAGCGAGTCAGTTCGTTCAATGGAATGTTGTCACCGACAGTTTCACTTGTGCGGCTTTGCCAATAGCCACTGCCGCATCCCAAGGGGTGATGCAAGTGGGAGCGGGTTTGGGTGTGACGGCAGGAACTGTGAGCGTGACTTACGGAACAACTGCGGGAACGAGTGCTCAAGGTAATGACTCTCGTTTTACAAGCTTGGCTACAGACCTCTCAGGGAAAATCACAGAACCAGCCGTGTGTACTGCAGGTCAGATCTTGAGTTTCGTTTCTGCTTCAGACTGGTCCTGTATCAATGCTCCAAGTTCTACGGACAAGTTGCCTCTAGCAGGCGGCACGATGACTGGTGACATTGATATGGGCACCCAGAATATCACGCAGCTGGGGAATATTTCCGGAACCTCGGCGTCTTTGACAACGGTGTCTACTCACAATGTTCAATTCTCGGGTGCAGTTCCAGGGGCTCCTGTTGAGGGAACCGTTTGGTATGAAAGCGGAACTCTAAAGTATAGAGATTCTGTGGGACCAAAAACTCTTGGTGTTTCTGGCGCCGGTTTACAAAGTATCAATGCTCTGACAGATCAAACTCAAAATTTTTCTGTCACCGTGGATGGAACCACTGTGCCGACTTTTGCACATAGCTCAAGTGCTGGCGTGGGCACTCATGAACTAAAAATTCCAGCGGCCTCTACAAATGGGGTCACGGCTGGTCTTATCAGCAACGCAGATTATGCTAAAATCGGCGATGCTACAAAAATTCAAAACAGAGCTGTGGCGGCAACGGCGCCTACTGCAAATCAAGTTTTAACTTGGACAGGAGCAACTTGGGAACCTGCAGGCCTGCCCGTGGCGACAACGTCAGCCCAAGGGGTGATGCAAGTTGGAACAGGTTTGGGTGTAACTGCCGGGACCGTGAGCGTGACTTACGGAACGACAGCGGGCACTAGCGTTCAGGGTAATGACTCGCGCTTTACAACTTTATCCACAGATCTCTCCGGAAAAATCACGGAACCAGCGGTGTGTACGGCAGGTCAGATTTTGAGTTTTGTTTCCGCTTCAGATTGGTCTTGTGTCAATGCTCCAAGTTCTGCGGATAAGCTGCCTCTTGGTGGCGGGACTATGACTGGCAGTATTAATATGGGCACGGGCGATATCTCTCAAGTTGGAACTTTAACAGCAACAAATCTTGCGGCTCAGAATCTTCACTTCTTAGGGACACCTCCATCATCCCCAGCAGAAGGAACTGTGTGGTATGAGTCGGGCACTTTAAAATACCAAGATGGTAGCACGACGCAAACGTTGGGTGTGGCGGGATCGGGAATTCAAAGCATTAATGCTTTGTCTGATAATTCTCACAGCTTTACTGTGACAGTGGGAGGTGCGACCGCGCCGGCTTACGCTCACAGCTCCGTTGCAAGCTTGGGCACTCATGATTTGCAAATCCCTCTGGCATCCAGTGCGGGAGTGACAGCCGGGCTGTTGAGTAACACGGATTATGCAAAAATTGGTGATGCGACAAAGCTGCAAAGCAGAGACGTCGCCGCGACAGCTCCTACGGCAAATCAGGTTTTAACTTGGACAGGTGCTGAGTGGGAGCCAACAGATCTTCCGACAGGCAATGCGGGAACCGTGACCTCAGTGGCAGCTACGGCTCCCTTGCAGGTGACCGGAACGGCGACGGTCACTCCGACCGTGAAAATCACCGATGGTTCAGCCACAGGGCAGACTCTGCGCTGGACTGGTGCTGCTTGGGCCGCTTCGAAATTGGATTTTGCAGATTTAGCAAACACCATTGGGGTGACTCCTTTCCCAACGGGCTCTTGCGGAGTCTCTCAGTTTGTTCAGTGGAATGTTATCACTGACAGTTTCTCTTGTGCGGCTTTGCCGGTGGCAACGACATCTTCACAAGGTGTGATGCAAGTTGGAACGGGTTTAAGCGTGAGCACAGGGACGGTGAGTGTGGCCTACGGGACGACTGCCGGTACGAGTGCGGAAGGAAATGATTCGCGTTTTACCACCTTGGCCAATGATATTGCGACAAAGATCACGGCTCCTGCGGGCTGTACGGGTGGTCAGATTTTGAACTTCGTTTCTGCGTCGAATTGGTCTTGTGTTAATCCGCCAAACTCCACAGATAAGCTGCCTCTTGGCGGCGGGACTATGACCGGCAATATTGATATGGGCACAAATGACATTTCTCAGGTAGGAACTTTGACGGCGACGAATCTCGCGGCCCAAAACTTACATTTCTTGGGAACGCCGCCTTCGTCTCCAGCAGAAGGAACTGTTTGGTATGAATCAGGCAGTTTGAAATTCCAAGACGGCAGCACGACGAAAACTGTCAGCGTAACAGGGACGGGTGTGCAAGGCATTAACTCGCTGTCTGATTTGAATCATAGCTTCTCCGTCGCGGTGGGTGCGGGACCAACAGAGCCTTCATATTCTCACGTTTCTTCAGCGGGCGTGGGCACTCACAGTCTGACATTGCCTTTGGCTTCAGGGGCTGGGGTGACAGCTGGTCTCTTGAGTAATACAGACTATTTAAAAATTGGCGATGCCACAAAAATTCAAAACAGAGCGGTGGCTTCGACCGCGCCTACGACAAATCAAGTGATGACCTGGACGGGGGCGACTTGGGAACCAGCGGATCTTCCGGCAGGAAATGCCGGAACAGTGACCTCAGTGGCAGCTCAAGCTCCTCTGACCGTCACGGGAACAGCATCCGTGACTCCAAGTGTGAAAATCACAGATGGCTCCACCACAGGACAAACTTTGCGTTGGTCTGGGGCGGCATGGACGGCGGCGAAGTTGGACTTTGCAGATTTGGCCAACACCATTGGAGTGACTCCTTTCCCAACGACATCCTGCGGAGCAAGTCAGTACGTTCAGTGGAATGTTATCACAGACAGCTTTACCTGTACGGCCTTGCCGGTGGCGACCGCGGCCTCTCAAGGGGTGATGCAGGTCGGGACAGGCTTAAGCGTGACAACGGGAACCGTGAGCGTGAGTTTCGGAACAACGGCAGGGACCAGCGTGCAAGGTAATGATGCTCGTTTGAATCCTGCAGGTGCTGACACTCAAGTTCAGTTTAACAATGCCGGAAGCCATGGAGCTTCTGCAGACCTTACTTGGAACGACAGCACCAAAGCGCTGGCAGTGGGTGGCAGCGTGAGCGCGACAGGCTCTTTTAAGGGTGGCTTCCTGGCTCACAGTTCTTTGAATACCAACTTTACTCAAGGAAATATTCAATCGACCACGGCAGCGGCAGGAACTTTGACATTCACTGCAAACAGTATGTCGGATGGCGCGAACTACACTTTGATTCTGAAAAGCACGGGGGACTATTACCTCAGTACAACAACTTCCAGTGGTATCACGACATGGAAATGTCTGCCAACGTGCCCGGGCAATAAGATCGTGGCCACGGGTGATACTGTTGTGTCGATCATTAAAGCGGGAACGACAGGCTACGTGTCTTGGTTGCCTGGATTTTAAAACTGATCCCTTTGTATATGGTGGTGTTTAAGAAGATCGCGGCTCGATCATAGTGTGAGCATCCTGACAATTGGGTGATCCCAAGCCCTCTTTCCCGAGCGTCCGGCTCGGGAAACCCAGAATCTGGGGGATTCTAGTTTCTGACTTCTCATTCGCTGAAAATAGGCTTAGGTCCTGTAGCCATCAGTCCAAGCTGATGGCTACAATATTTTTATGTCTTACAATCAATTCGCAGTCGGTTTACGTCGTTTCCTGAATCATCCCTCCAGAGTTTTTATGGCGGGGCTGTGCGTGTTTATGGTTTCCATCGTTCTTAATGGCAATGCCTTTAAGCTTTGGAGCCTTCACCGCGATTTTGAGCGTATCTCTGAAGAGATTTTGACCACAAAATCCACCATAAAAAGTTTATCTGGCCAATTGAAGCAGGCCAAAGACCCATCCTACATCGAGCGTCAAGCCCGCGATAAGCTTGATCTTGTGGGCGAGCACGACCTGGTTTTTGTATTTTCTGACCAGTAGGTCTTGGACCAGTGCAATAAGCCTTTAAAATCAGTTATACTTATTCTAGTATCCGAACTCTAATAATCATCGATTAGGCAACAATTCTAGTCACTTAGTTACTCGATGGTTGAAAGGTAAAGTTCATGCTAGGCAATGAATCTTTCGAATGGAATAAAGAAAATCTACGTTCACTCCGTTTGCGTTTGGGATGGAGTAAATCTGATTTGGCTCGTCGTTTAAGCTGCTCTTCTCTCGAAGTTGACGCTTGGGAAGATGGCTCTTCTTCTCTCTCTAACACGGTCAAAGGGCAACTCGAGATTCTTTCTCGTCAGGCCGATGCTTGCAGTGATGAAGTTCGTTTCGGCCCTGCTGCTGAAAATGAATGTGATAAAAAAGCTCTCTCACAAATTGATTTTTCGCGCGTCAAAGCGGACTTGGAATAATCGACATTCAGTGCCCAAAGGTGTAGAAATTCGGACGGATCCAATGGACCAAGCTTGTGCTGTGGTAAAATTGGATTCTGAATGATTTTTCTGTGCTATTGTCCTGGGGGCCTATGAAGAAGCTATATATCGTCGACGTCAGTTCTATGTTCTTTCGCGCTTTTTATGCGATTCGTTCACTGACATCTCCAGCGGGAGTTCCCGTTAATGCCGTCTATGGCTTTCTTTCGATGATTACGAAAATTTTGAAGGAAGAAAAACCAGAGTATCTGGTGTTCTGCTATGACAGAAAAGAGCCTTCATTCCGTAAAGACATGTACGAAGAGTACAAAGCTCATCGCACAGAAATGCCTGAAGACTTGGCTGTGCAAATTCCTTATATCAAAAAATTAGCAGATCTTTTGGGCGTACCCTCTTTCGAAACTCCGGGTTATGAGGCTGATGATCTCATCGGAACACTGACCACTTTCGGTCGCAATCACAATATGGATGTGATCATCGTGAGTGGAGACAAAGACTTTGGTCAATTGATTCAAGATCACGTGGTCTTATTCGACACGATGAAAGACGTTCGTTACGATGCTCAAGGTGTTTTTGATAAGTGGGGAGTTCGTCCTGATCAATTCATCGATTTCTTGGCTATCGTCGGAGACACCTCTGACAATATACCAGGTGTTAAAGGCATTGGGGAAAAGGGCGCTATCAAACTTCTGCAACAGTTTAAAACTTTGGAAGACATTTATGCCAATGTCGAACAAGTCGAAAGCAAAAGCGTTCGTGAAAAGTTGATTGCTTCCAAAGACGTGGCTCTTCTTTCTAAGAAGCTTGTGACCATCGTAACAGATGTTCCTATCTCTCAAGAGATGAGCGACTACAAACTTCGCCCTTTGAGTCCTGAACCCTTACGTGCACTCTTGCGCGAGTTGAATTTCAAAACATTTGAAAAAAATCTTTTGGGCACGGATGCCGAACATTCTGCATCTGCCACTCACGCTGTGAACGGCGGAGACCTGACTGTGCGACCTAAGGCTCCTGCGCCAGCGATTGTGAACACGGAAGTGTCGGCGGATGAAGTTCTGGTGATTCCGGTGGCGGCTCACTCAGATCGCCAATTCGAAGAAAAGACTCTGTCGACTCGTCAATTGGCTGCTCAGTTGAATGAAGGTCAAGTCCTCTGGGGCTTCATGGACACGCGTGGTATTTTTGTCGGTACAGAGAGCGAAGTTATTTCGGTGTCTGATTCGGAGTACCTCGGTAAATTGACAGATACTTTCAAAGTTCAGTGGATGGGCTTTGATCTTAAAAATTTCTGGCACAAAATTGGCGCTGAGAAACCAATGGCTGCCGCGGACTCTCAGTTGGCGGCCTATGTCTTGAAGGCTGGCGACACGACAGATTTCTCAAAGATCTATACCAAGTTCATGATGAACACTCTTCCCGAGTTGGCTTCTCCGAGTCAGCTTTATAATGCGCAAATTCATTTTTACAACACTGTAGCCGAACAGCTGAAGAGCATCCATGGAGACAAAGTTTATAGAGATCTCGAACTGCCTTTGGCTCGAGTTCTTCTTTCTATGGAAAACGTGGGTATTCGCATTGATAAAGATTTGCTGGCGACTCAAAGCATGGATCTGGCTCAAGATCTCGCAGTTCTTGAAAAGAACATTCACGAGATGGCCGGAGAATCTTTTAACGTGGGAAGTCCTAAACAATTGGGCGGAATTCTTTTTGAAAAGCTCGGTCTTCCTGTGGGGAAGAAAACCAAAACTGGTTACTCCACAGACAATGAAGTGCTGGAAGGTTTGGATCATCCCATTGCAAAACAAGTTCTGCAATGGCGTGAACTTTCAAAACTAAAATCCACTTATGTGGATGCTTTGCCAACGATGATCTCTGAAGACGGCCGTGTTCATACGAGCTTCAATCAAGCTCTGACCACGACGGGTCGTCTCTCAAGCACTCATCCGAATCTGCAAAATATTCCGATCCGCACTTTGCGAGGTCAGCAAGTTCGTAAAGCCTTCATCGCGGATCCTGACATGAAGCTCTTGTCGGTGGATTACTCGCAAATTGAATTGCGTATTTTGGCCCATATCTCTGAAGATCCAGGCCTCTGTAAAGCTTTTGCCGAAGATCTCGATATTCATGCGGCGACGGCTGCCGAAATCTATGGTGTGCCTTTGAAGGATGTGACTTCGGAATTGCGTCGTGCCGCTAAGGCCGTGAATTTCGGTATTGCCTATGGACAAGGTGCCTTCGGTTTGGCCGAGAACTTGGGAATCTCTCGTGGGGAAGCCAAAGACATTATCGAACGCTATTTCGGTCGCTTCAAAGGTGTTCGTGATTATATCGAGAACACGACAAAGCAAGCCCACGAAAAAGGTTATGTTGAAACGCTCTTCGGACGTCGCCGTTATATCGATGAGTTGAAATCTAAAAATATGGCTCTGAAGAAATTCGGCGAGCGCGCGGCGATCAATGCTCCTATTCAAGGAACGGCCAGTGACCTTGTGAAGAAAGCCATGATTGAGGTTTTTGAAAAAGTACCTTTGAAAATGCTTTTGCAGGTGCATGACGAATTGATTTTTGAAGCGCGAGAAGAGGTGTTGAAAGAACATGCTCCTCAGTTGGTGAGAATTCTGGAAGGGGTGGCTCAGTTGAGAGTGCCTTTGAAGGTGAACTATGCCATAGGAAACAACTGGGACGAAGCGCACTAGGACACCTTTCCCGATCGCGAGGGGCCGACCTGCATGAAGGCAGACACGGCCATCCATGGCCTCGCGGGACGGTCATACAGCTTCCGGCTGGTCCCGAGGTCTGCCTTCATGCAGGTCGGCCCCTCGCAATCGGGAAAGAATCCGTCTTGCTTGAGATGATTTGATGGAGTTGGGATAGAAATTGGAAAAGGGCCTTTGGGGCCCTTTTGTTTTTTTATGCTATTATTTTTTTTAGTTTTGCTAGGTCGGTGCCTACTTCTAGGCGGACTTCGGCTCTGGATTGAGAGCGGGTTTTGAAGTCTTCGTATTCTCGGAGAGTCCATTGGTTTTCTTTGTATGTGAATTCGCCGAAGGAGTTGTGGCCTCGGAAGCCGAAGATCACTTCGCCTTTTATTTGGGAGATGATGCCGTAGAGTTCTTGGCCGGCTATACGGCTTGAGACTTCAAGCATGAAAGACATTTCGTCGGTGTAGGTTTTGTCTTTGATTTCGAGTTTATATTTATTTTTTTCAACGGGCGTCACTATAAAATAAGAGATTTTGCCTGTGGGGAAATTTTTTGGATCGATGTGCTTTGAGAGTTGCCACATGAGATCGAACTGGTCTTTCGCTGAAAGTATAATTGCCATACTTCTCTATCGGTATGTTTTTGCTTCCTATTGAATTCGCTTTTCTTCTCAATATGGGAAAAGAAAGACAGGTCCTTGGACCTGTCTTAGGGCTTCAGAGTTCTTATGAAGTCTTCAAGAAGGGGCTCCATGGCTTTGAACTCTTCGTCGGTGAACTTGAGCTGGGCCCTCATGAAGTCTGGAGGCATTTCTTTGGATTTTAGTTTCTGATAGAACTTGGACTCCGTCGGAGAGGCCATATTCAACATCGAGTTTTTCATGTCTTCGAGAATCTCCTGGGTGCTGCCTTTTGCAAAACTTTGATGGCACATCACGCAGTTTTTTTGAACGAAAGGCAACAGAGGCTCAAAGCTGCGAATCATGCTTTCGGTGATTTCTGTGGAGTGGCCTTTTTTATTGTCTTCCTTCACGTCAGAGTTTCTTCCGGTAGAGAGCCTTAAGAGAGCTCCATTCTTGTCATCCAAAACGAGGATGGAACCATCATTCAACTCTGTCAGCCCTGTGGGTGCACCTAAAGGTCTTACTCCTGCTTGAGGATCCCAGTTGAAGATGACTTCTTCGTATTTGTTGGAAGTGGGAAGTCCTCTTTGGTCGACGGAGTATGAAACCACTCGGTGGCCGGCTTTCACATAGCCATGCCAACCCACGATGAGTTTGTCTTTGAGTGGTGCTAGGCGAGTGCCTTGATAGTACATCATTCCCAAGGGGGCGCTGTGGGCGGGCATAAAGATCAAAGGAACTTGAAATTTCTTTGAGCAGTCGCTAGCGGCTATTTTTCCTTGGAATGCGGGGGAGACTTCGCCGCGGGAGTGACAGTACGGCCAACCATAGTGTTTGCCTTGTTCCAAGAGATTGATTTCTTCATATGGTCTGTCTTCGTCAGGAAGATCGATACCATTTTCACCCTGCAGAAGAATATTAGACTGGGGGTGGAGAGCGAGGGCCATGGAATTGCGAAGACCTCGCGCATAAGGTTCAACTTTCAAAACCTTGCGAGTGCTGTCCTTTGAGAACTCCACTTTCCAAACAGCGGCGCTGGCCAAGGGGCTTTCTGATTGAATGCACTTTCCCTGAGAGTCCACGGTTTTCAAACCGCGCGAGCAGTCATTGGAGGGAGCGCCGACATTGAAATACATTTCAGTAAAGTCTTTATTGATGGTGAATTGAATCAAAGGATGTTTGTTTTTATACTTTGCATCCATGGAATTGAAGGCGCTCGCAGAAGTGTATTCATCTTTTCTGAAAATAGATTGGGCGAATTGATTCACGATAACTTCTTGCTCCGGGTCAAAAATAAATTTGCCCGTGTTGATGTCTCGCGGTTGAAAACGAATGATGCCCGTCGGAGTTCCCACATAGAGGCGACCTTCCGGATCAGTGGCAATTCCATTGGGCATGGTTAGTTTTTTGGTTGGGAATAAATTGACGAGGTTATTTTGCACGCGACCATCAGGCTGAGTGGACGAATAGTAAGCCCAAACCGTTCCGCGGTTAAAGGCCCAACCACCCATGTCGGTGACATAAATGATGTTGTCACGGCCTTGAGTGGCGTAACGAGGCATTTTTAAGCCGTCTTCTTTGGAAGCTATCAGGCCCACGCAAAGAGTGTCGAGAGTGCCAACAGAGATTTGAGGAAAGCCATCGCAGAGCTTGTCGGTATCGATGGCATAACCTGACTTGGTTGCCGGTGAAGCCAAAGACATCAAGGGGATCGCAAAAATTAGAAATGAAAAAAGACCTCTCATGAGCCTCCCAATCGGTTATTGAGAGAGCAAAAGAGAGGCCATTTAAAAGAGAACTAATCGATTATAGGTCGGCAGGAGCGTCTAAAATTGAGACGAGTGACTTTTCTCTGTCTCCAGCGAACATAATATTGCCATTAGCAACAGGGGCCGTGCCCTCTTTCTTGTCTTCAATCAACTCAGGAGCAGGTCCTAGTTTTTCGCATGGGAAGAACTGAATAGAGAGTTGGTAAACGGCTGTTTTGTTGCCTTTGCCGCGGAACTTTTTAACGAAGCCCTTTTTCATTTTATCGAAGTATTCAATAGCTTCAGGCAAAAGGCTTTCATCAAAAACACTGAACATCATGCTGAAGTCTGAGTGATCTTTGGCCGTTCTGCCATTGAGAGCGTGGATAGCATTCTTCAGAGCCTGGTTCTTGCTGAGGTGGATGCTTTCGCTCAGACGAGTTCTATCGGTGATATAGAATTGAGCGGTATTTTGCAATCGTCCGTCTCTGTGTTCTACAACTCCAAGGCGTAAAAGTCTGTCGACAGCATCTTTGGCTTCGAGAATTGAAATTCCAAAATAACCCGCGATGCTCTCAAGACTGCCGTCGTAGTGACGAGTATCGAAGAAAGTCACCATCGCTAGGTGATACCAATTTTTAAAAAGTAAAAGTTCATCTTCAGGAATGCGCTGTTGAGGAATTTTGTTTTCACCATCTTTGTAGGAAGGATAGTGATCGTTGAAGTAGGACAAGCAGGCAGAAGCATTCGGATCATTTGCAGCGATGAGACCCACAATCTTTGTGACTGTAGACTTCGTCATCACACGCTTATTGCGAAGAGCCTCGGAGAGTGTCGCCGGACTGACATCTAATTTTTTTGCCAATGCTCGAAGCGAGTAACGAGGATTTTTTTGACGACGTTCGAGGAGGTGTTTTTGGATCAAATCAAGGATGTAAAAGTGAGCCTGTTCTCTTGTCATGACGAGAGTGTTACCTGTTTTTTTCCTCAGAAGAAGAGAAATCTTCAGAATCCCCCGAAAAGGTATCTGTTTTGCGCAAAACGAAAAGGCGCAAAATTGGGCACACTGTCAGGAAAACAGCACTCGTATGGGAGCATATTCGAATGCGAGCAGGTACAGATTTTGGAAAGAAGTCCTCGTTATAATAAAACGGAGGACTTTATGAAAAGAAGATCTGGATTGGTGACTCTGTCACTGATGATGATTACAGGCATATCCGCTCAAGCTCAAAGTTCAGCTTCTGTGAATGTCTTCAAAGAATTAGATGGTCGCGTGGCGAGATGCCAAGGTGCGAAAGACGTGGGGCAAAAATCCTATGTGTTGCGCGATATGGCTGCTCAAAATGTTCGCGAAGAGGGTTTTACCCTGACGTTCACTAAACAAAATTTGAAATGTTTAGTGCAAAAAGATGGCATGGCTCGTTGGACAGAAGTGACGGAAGCAGAGCTTTCTTCTGAAAAAGTCTCTGACGCCCAAGGTGCTAAATATGTTGTGAACATCGAGAGGCCGGAAGTCATTGCGATGACTGATGATTACAAGGTCATGGTGGGAAAAAATGACGATTCAAAGAGCACTGAAAACGTAGCCATCGACGTTCGCACAGTAGATGTTATTGGCAAAGAGGGAGAGGAAGAGTTTAAACGCACAGGGCGAGCAGCTGTAAAATTGAACGTTTACTCCCGAGGTGTCGTGACTTACACATCAGAGGCAGGCGAAAAGTTTGTGGTTGGTGTGCGCACGGGTGGGAACTTCCGTGTGACTGTGAATCTTTCTAAAGATACCCATGGTTTTATGGGAGTTAAGATTCTTCATGGCCACGGTTTGCCAACGGCGAAAAAATAAGAATTAAAAAAAATTAATCGAAACAATGAGTTTTGATATTGCCTCACATTGTTTCGATTTTTCTTAGTCAGACTACTCTGTTTCCCATCCTACGACACGGCCCGCCTCGAAATACACGAAGCGGATCTCTTTGCGGTAGCCCTCAGAAGAGGACACCATTCTTTGATATCTCCAGCGTTCGTTCTTATAAATTGGATTTCCTGAAACTTCCACAGCGAGAGGTTCGCCCCAAGAACGGCGAACGTACTCCTGCGGCATTCCCACGGCAATATCCTGTGAGTCCACGAGTTGTTTCATGCCCGTCTGCGGAGCACGAGTGCGGTCCCAAATTCCTTGGCTGTTGATCCACTGTTGACGACCTTCGAGGGAAGGAATGGAGAGGAAAGAGATTTTCTCTTGATCGTCTCGGAACCAAGGCAAAACCTTGGAGTACTGCTCTTTTTCTTTTTTTGAAATCAAAGTGCGTTCCAATTCGCGGACTTTTTGGCGATCGCGAATTTCAGCCATATCTCGCGAGGACAATGTTGCTGGGTCTTTTCCCAGTTCATAGGCCGTTTGGCGAAGAGAGCGATCACTGCTCTTTTCTGAGCTCTGATCAGCCATTTCTTCTGCAGAAGAATAGCCACTGCCGGGAGCGCGGGAAAAGTTAGCACAACCAGAATTGAAAGCGACGGACAAAATAAGGGCACTGAGAATTCTCATTCGATATCTCCTGAAGCTTTATGCTACCTGAGGTGGGCTTGTTTAGAAATTGTTCTTGCTGCATGGGAAGTTCTTTCCTTACAATTGTCTGGGGGATTGCAATTGGCAACGAATGAAGAGAACCCGACTAAGGTTGAGGATCAAAATCCAGAGCAGGAAAATGAATCGTCAGAGGTGTCTGATGAATCGCTATTGTCTTTGGATTCTCTCGATGACATTTTAGCCGAAGCGGATCCTGAGTTTTCAAAATCTCTGAATGAAATTGGACCGGATGATCCTGCCGCCGTAGAAATTTACGACGAAGGCTTAGAGCTTGAATACAAACTCGCTGATGAAGTGAAGTTGTGGGAGCAAAGCACGGGGAAGAAAAAAGCTCTTCTGAAGGTTTTGCCATTCCTGCCGCGAATCACCTACAAGTTCAAAATGATGAGAACCACCTTCCGTTTGCAAAAGGCCAAATTCAAAGCCAATGCTATTGAGTTTGCAAAAAACGGCGGGCCGATGATCTTGAGTTGGTTCAAGAATCAGATTTTAAAATTGAAAATCGGATTGGGTGAGGCGCTGACGTCATTCAAAGGCTTCAGCCTGGTGAAGAAGCTTCTTTTTGTCGGACTTCTTCTTGTCACAGTGGCGGCACTCACATTGGTTTATCGTATAAGTACAAAAGGTCTTTTGCCTAAATCAGAGGGTCTCTTCGTAACTTCCTTAGAGGAGTGGAGCCAAGGCAACTATCATTACGATCCGAAGCTTGAAGTCGAAGCCTTCTATGATTCCATGAGAGCCTCGCAAAATATTTTAGTTCTAGAAAAAATGATTGTGAACTTGCGTCGTTCCAGCAGCTCAGGTCTTAACCCTATGGGGGCCTTTGAGTTTTACGTGGAGGGCGCGGCCTCTGAAGTCGTTGTCGAAATCAAAGACCGTGAGCCGGAGATGAGGGACTTGTTCCAAAGAACGATCGAGGAGATGACTTTCGATCAGATTTCTTCGGGTGAAGGGAAGCAACTTCTGTCTGAGAAGTTGCGCAAAGAGGTCAATAAAGTTCTCACTAAAGGTAAAGTTCGTCGCGTCTTTATCAAGACCGCCATCGTCAAACCTTAAAAGTATTGATATCAATCCGATAGTGTTTCAAACGATCATGAAGTGTGCTTTTGGGCATTCCCAAGTCTTGCGCCGTTTTTCTTTGATTGCCATAGTTGGCTTCCAGACGCTTGAGGATCATCTGTCTTTCGATTTCTTTAATCACCGGAGTCTCTTGAATATTTGTAGTGGGTGCTGATCCTGCCAAAAGAGAGCGATCAATGAGTTTTTCAATGTGATGCTCTTCAATACTTTGTTGCGGATAAAGAGCGGCAGCACGAGAGACCAAGTTTTTGAGCTCACGAATATTGCCAGGCCATGGATGCTTCTTCAGTCTCAAAATAGCATTGAATGAAAAACGCACGCGCATCTTTTTCGCAAAAGAGTAAAGCAAGGTTTCAAAGTCCTCCATGCGATGAGCGAGCAGCGGTGGAGTCACCGACACAACATTCAAACGGAAATAAAGATCAGAGCGAAAAGAGCCGTTACGAATTTTTTGCGGTAACCCTTGATGAGTGGCCGCGATGATACGAATGTCTGTTTTGATATTGCGATCGGCTCCCACGGGTCTGATTTCATTGTTTTCTAAAGCTCTCAGGAGTTTGGCTTGAAGGGCATAGGATAAATCCCCAATCTCATCCAAAAACAAAGTTCCTCCGCGAGCGGATTCAAAAGCTCCTTTACGGTCTGACGTGGCGCCGGTGAAACTTCCTTTGATATGACCAAAGAGCTCACTTTCGATCAGATTTTCACTCAAAGCACTGCAGTTCACGCTGACAAAGGGACCTTTGCGGCGATAGCTGGAGTCATGAAGGGCTTGGGCGATGACATCCTTTCCTGTTCCCGAAGCTCCAAGAAGTAAAACGGGAAACTCGGTGATGGCCACGGAAGCCAGGGATTGGAGCTCTTGATTCCAGACAGCGTTCTTGCTGGAGAGTGTGAATTCGGGTCGGTCTTCGGCGCTGAGGGTAAAGAGGATTTCTTGACGGCCGATGCGGATCAGATCGCCATCCATGAGCACGGCCTCCAGAACGCGGGTTTCATTCACGAAAGTTCCTGAGCTTGAGCGTAAATCTTTGAGAATATAGCCGGCTTCGCGGATTTCAATGCGGGCATGACGATCGGAGGCTTCTTGATCTGGAATAGCTACGGCACATTGGCTCGGATCTTTGCCGAGCACCATGAAGTCTTCCAATGACAGGGTTTTTGTCTGTTCGCCAAGTATTTTAAAGTAAGCTTGTTTCATAAGATTCTCCTTTGATGAGGGCTGAAGCGGTGAGCCGTTCAGGAAAGACCCTATTCAAGCTCCCTGCCAGACTCAGGTCGCATATAGCGACTCTTGAGTTAACTTCGACTCGCCTTATTATTGAGCACAAGACTTTGTTCTCAGAATTGAGAAATGGGGATGTCTTTGGTAGTCTAAGTCATGCCAAAACCGATCAAGTTCATCAAAAGTGCCGTTCTCACAAAAGATTATCCTGAAAGCGCAAAGCCCGAGATTGCCATCGCGGGTCGTTCCAATGCTGGAAAGAGCTCTTTTATCAATGCTCTTGGCAGCTCTAAAATTGCCAAAGTGAGTTCGACGCCGGGAAAAACTCGTTTGTTGAACTTCTTTTCTCTGGGCGAAGCCTATAACATCGTCGATATGCCAGGATATGGATTCGCGGCTCGCTCGGGCGATGAGATGCGGGAATGGCAACAAATGATTGAAGCTTATCTGATGACTCGCGAGAATCTGCGCGGCCTGGTGCTTGTGATGGATATTCGCCGTGACTGGGATCAAGATGAAGAGTTGCTGAAGCATTTCTCGGACACTCGAGGATTCCCTATGGCTGTGGTTTTGACCAAGGCTGATAAAATGTCTCGCGGTCAAATGATTCAGTCCGTAGCGAAAATCAAAAAGCAATCAGGCCTTTCTGCGGTCTTTGCTTCTTCGGCGTTGAAAAGACAAGGTCAAGAAGAAGTGGAAGAATATGTTTTCGAAAATTGGATCAAGGCCAAAGGAAATACCTAAGTGAAAATCATTGGCGTCATTCCGGCTCGTTATGGTTCGACTCGCTTCCCTGGAAAACCTCTAGTGAATCTTTTGGGTCGTCCCATGATTCAATGGACGATTGAAGGCGCTAAGAAAAGCAAACTGCTTTCTGATGTGATTGTGGCGACGGACGATGAACGAATCAAAGTCGCAGCGGAAGCTGTGGGCGTTAAAGTCGTGATGACTGACAGCGATCTTCCAACAGGAAGCGATCGCATTCATGCTGCCATTAAAAATGAAAACTGTGATGTGGTTGTGAATATTCAAGGGGATGAGCCTTTGGTCACTGGCGAGCTGATTGATAAGTTGGCTCAAGTCTTTATTGATGAAGCAACTTTGGATATGGCCACTCTGGCTCATCCCATCACCGAAGAAGAACTGCAATCCCCGAATTCTGTGAAAGTTGTTTTGAATTGCAAGAGCGAAGCCTTGTACTTCAGCCGCTTTCCCATGCCTTACTCCCGCGTGAGCGCAAAGGACATGGGGACCTATGACGGTTGTCTGAAACACATTGGCATGTACGCTTATACGAAAAGTTTTTTAACCCGCTTCTGTCAAGCTCCGCCGGCGTTGATTGAAAAAGCTGAGAGTCTTGAACAGTTGAGGGCATTATATTTAGGTGCGAAAATTAAAGTTGTGAGAGTCAAGGAAGCGAGCCTTGGGGTGGATACTCCTGAGGATCTCGTGCGACTCGAGAAAATCTTAAAGTCAGGGGAGACACATGGCTAAAAGAAAGACCACGAAGGCGACTGCGAAGCCCAAGAAGATCGCGACGAACAAGTCGACGACCAAGGCTTTGAAACAAAAATTTATCTTTGTTACCGGGGGAGTTGTTTCCTCTATTGGTAAAGGACTGACAGCAGCGAGCGTGGGCTCTTTGCTGGAGGCTCGCGGTCATCGTGTGACCATCATGAAGTTCGATCCTTATTTGAACGTAGACCCTGGTACAATGTCACCCTTCCAACATGGTGAAGTGTATGTGACTGAAGATGGTGCTGAGACCGATTTGGATCTGGGCCACTATGAGCGTTTTACATCTGCGGTGATGACTCGTCACAATTCTGTTTCTACAGGTCAGATTTACGATACGGTTTTAAATCGCGAACGCAAGGGCGATTACCTCGGGGGGACTGTTCAGGTCATTCCTCATATCACAGACGAAATCAAAGCTCGTATTTATGAAGCCGCTCAAGGCAGTGAGATCATCATTGTTGAAATCGGTGGAACCGTCGGGGATATCGAGGGACAGCCGTTCCTCGAGGCTATTCGTCAGATGCGCAATGATGTGGGATACGACAACTCTGTGCTGGTGCATGTGACGTATGTTCCTTATATCGCTGCCGCTGGTGAATTGAAATCAAAACCTACGCAGCATTCTGTGAAGGAGTTGCGTGAAATCGGTTTGCAACCGGACTTCTTGGTTTGTCGCAGTGAAAAACACATTGATGACAACTTGAAATCGAAAATCGGTTTGTTCTGTTCTGTGAAAAAAGAAAACGTTATCAATGCTCAAGACAGTCGTTTTATTTATGAAGTTCCATTGGTTCTTCATAAAGAGAAACTCGACGCTTTGATCGTTGAACGTCTGGGATTGAATCCTGGAAAAGCCTCCGTAAAAGGTTGGCAGTCGATTGTTAATATTCTGGAAAAGCCTGCTCACACGGTGAAAATCGGTGTAGTGGGTAAGTATGTGGACTTGAAAGAGTCTTACAAGTCGTTGCACGAGGCTTTGGTTCACGGCGGTGTGGCTAACAAAGCTCGTGTTGAAATCACTTATGTGGATTCTGAAAAAGTAACTGAAAAGAATGTGGCTTCGATCTTGAGTGAAGTGGATGCGATTCTGGTTCCTGGTGGATTTGGAACGCGTGGTGTGGAAGGCAAGATCACGGCGATCAAGTACGCTCGTGAAAGAAGAAAACCATTCTTTGGCATTTGTTTTGGTATGCAGCTCGCGGCGATTGAGTTCGCTCGTAATGTCTGCGGTATTCAAGATGCGACGTCTCGTGAGTTTCATTCTGAAAGTAAACGCAATGGCAATTTCGTGATTGATTCCATGCTTGAACAGCGGGGGATGGTGAACAAAGGCGGAACGATGCGTCTGGGAGCCTTCCCTTGTACTTTGGCAGCGGGCACACGTGCCTTACAGGTATACAAGACGCCAAATATTTTTGAACGTCATCGTCATCGCTTCGAGTTCAATAACAAGTATAAGGCTTTGTTCGAAAAGAACGGCATGATGGCTTCAGGGATCTGTAAAGAAAGAAATCTGGTTGAAATTCTAGAGCTTCCAGATCACCCTTGGTTTATCGGAGTTCAATTCCATCCGGAGTTTAAATCCAAGCCTCTTGCTCCACATCCGCTCTTTACCCATTTCGTAAAAGCGGCTTTGAAGGGAAAATAAGAAATGTCCAAGACCATTCAGCAGGGTATTCAAGTATTGGAAGTGGAAGCTCAAGCGATCCTCGCTTTGCGCGAGCGTTTAACGGGCGACTTTGAAAAAGTGGTTCAAGTGATCCGCGATTGCAAAGGCAAGCTGGTCCTCACGGGCATGGGCAAGTCTGGGCAGATTGCGCGCAAGCTGGCGAGCACTTTCTCTTCCACGGGTACTCCTGCAGTGTTCTTGCATCCGGCTGAGAGTTCTCATGGCGACATGGGTGTGATTGAAAACGACGACGTGGTCATGGCTTTGTCCTATGGTGGAGAATCCCCAGAGTTTGCGGCTATTTTGAAGTTTGTAAATCGCAAAGGCATTCCTTTGGTGGCTTTGACGGGGAATTTGAATTCCTCTTTGGCCAAGGCCGCTCAATTCAGTCTGAATGTGGCGGTGTCTAGTGAAGCTTGTCCTTTGGGATTGGCTCCTACGGCGAGCAGTACGGCGACCTTGGCTATGGGTGATGCTGTGGCCATGGCTGTGATGGCTGAGAAAGGCTTCAGTTCGGAAGATTTTGCTGAGTTCCATCCCGGCGGAAGCTTGGGCTATCGTCTGCTCACTCGCGTGAGAGATGTCATGCATGCGGGAGATGCTTTGCCGACGGTGTCTTTGGACACGCCAGTTCGTCAGGTCTTCTCGATCATGACTCACAAAGATGTTCGTGGTGCTGCGGGTATCGTGGATACCGCGGGAGATTTAGTGGGGGTTATCACGGATGGTGATATTCGTCGTCGCTTAGAAAAGAGCTCTGATCCGTTGACGGGTTCTGCGAAAGATTTGATGACCACAAACCCCAGAACAATCGATGCCAACGAGCTGGCAGAGAAAGCTTTGTTTGTGATGGAGCAATTCCAAATTCAAATGGTCTTTGTTCTGGATAAGAATTCAGATCATCCAAAACGCCCGGTAGGTATCTTGCACATTCAAGATCTTTTGCGCGCGAAAGTTCGGTAACTGATCCCTTAGTATTTAAAGAGATTTTAGCTTGATCATAGCCTGAGCATCCTGACAATTGGGAGATCTCAAGCTCCCTTTCCCGGGAATGGCAAAACTGGGGAGAGGTCCTGTGGGTGAGGATTTCGTTCCATGTCAAAGTTCAGAATTCTTTTCGTGAGAATGCTTGCTTGATCCAAGGTTTTTTTCTATCGTTGAGTTTCTGATGGGGCCATAGCTCAGCTGGGAGAGCGCAACGCTGGCAGTGTTGAGGTCGTCGGTTCGATCCCGATTGGCTCCACCAAATCTTACGCTGGACGAATCAACGTCCACATATCTGCCAATTGGTCAGTTTTTGAATTACTTAGATTGAGTAATTGAATTAGAGACTTGATCAGGTGATTTTGGCTAGTTCGGAAGAATATACTACCAACGTGATGGTAGTTCATTGGTAGTGGAAAATGAATTAAATTAGTAGTAAGTCTGCTTATCTTAATGAACCCGAAAGGCTGAATGAATAAAGGTCTTCGGTCTTTTTGTGGAGTAGCATCCAGTGGAGGGAAGTTATATGATCGAAGCCAACATTTTGAGAGAAAAACTGCAAAGATCGTTTGGCCTCTATGATGACTTTATTCAAGAACTCAAAGAAGAAAATCTTCAATTAGATTTGAAAGGCTTGCCATCTAATACCATCGGCCAGCAACTATGGTGCGTGATCGGTGCGCGACAAAGTTATCTGAACGCTATTCTTTCCGATGGATGGCAGGGCTTTGCGTGTGCTCTTGATTGGAAGAGCACTGGGGATAAATCAGCAGTTCAGCAACAGCTTGCAGATTCCAAAAATGCATTTTTATCTGCAGTTCAAGACATGGCCTCTCTTACATCAAAGCAACAATCTTTGATGTTCGATTTGATCGAGCACGAGGCCCAACATCATGGTCAACTTGTTCGCTACCTATATGGGCTGAAGCTGTCGGTTCCTGCTACGTGGAAGAAGCGTTACAACTTGGATTGAGGGGGGAATGGCGGTTGATAAAATCTTACGTTGGGTGAACCACCAAATTAGTAGAATGTGGTTCGTCCAGCGTCAGTCCCCGTCCACCATTTTTCTTGGACGAACCACTTTAAAAATATGTTTTAGAGTTCTTACATATTTGCTTCACAACTTCTTTATGAAGGGCTGAGTAAAACGGCTGTTCAAAGTAGTTAAGAGTGACATCCCGTACGTATTTTTTATGCCCCTTAAGAATTTTAATTTTTTTATTATCTTTTAATAGGTGCTTTGACATAACTGCTCGACCAAGACCCTCTTCAACGCCATTGATGATGCCATAAACATCTCCCATGAATGATTTTCTGAAGGCCTTTGGAGCTGATGATTGAAAGTTAAAAAAAGATTCCGTGGCGTTATCATGTGGGCCATGATCTAGGTACAAATCTTCTGGTGATCCATAACCTGTACTTTCAATGACGACATACTCCTCTTGGCCTAAGGTGTGTTCAATTATTCCATTTTTGTTTAAATGGTAATCGATGATAACTACGTCTGCTTTGGAACTTCGTAATACATCAAAAAGCTCAGTGACTTCAAAACTTTTAAATTCACAAACCACAGCAGGGTTATCTCGTAAAAATGGAGCAAGGCTAGGAATTATAATTGATCTCATAATTGAGGAAAAGCCAGCGATCCGAAATGTTCCAGCAAACTTTGTGGAGCTAGACTTTAACGACTTTAAGACCTCTTCTTCCAAAGATTGAGCTGTTTGGCAGTATCTTAGAAGCATTTCTCCTGCCGAGGTCAAAATGAGGCCTGAAGGTTCTCTAATAAAAAGTGTCGTCTCTAAATCAACCTCAAGATTGGAAATTCTTTGAGAAAGAGCAGATTGTGTAACAGCGAGGGTATTAGCTGCTTTTGAAAAACTTTTGGATTTTGCTAGTTCAATAAAAGCACTTACTTGATGGCTTGGTAATTTCATTGCTATTAGCTATATTAATATATCTATAAAATCAATTAATTTTACTTAAAAATGGTCTATCGCTATAAATACCCCACGAACAAGGGAGGTATTTATGTTCAAGAAATTAGTCGTATTAGTAATTTTAACTGTTAGTGGGATGAGTGCTTACGCATCTAACTCGCCAAAAAATGTGGAATGTTTTAACGATGACACTTCGTTTAAAATAGTAAATGAAGGCAATCCTCGTAATAAGGCCACCGCCAAAATAGCAGACCATCAGGGATCATTCCCATTTGGAGGGGCATGGCTTTGGTTGATTTCAAGTGATGGTGGTTACTTAAATTCACAAACAAAATATAAAACAATGAATGGCGGCACCTTAACTGTATCTGAGCAAGTCTTGATTGGAAGAGGCGGCTGTGGACGAGGCTCATGTGACAATAATCAAAAGCTTATCTCGGCCTATTATATAAGTCCGAGTGCTGATGAGTTTATTTATGACTGCAATGAAATATCTTTGTAGTATTGTTACCTCAGGAGGGGCAATTATTATGCTCCTCCTAATTTTTGATGATGGACCAGTTTTTATTCAGTCACTTGAATCAAAAACTCTTGATAATAGTCCTGTTTACAACAAAATTTCCTTCCAATCATCGGGACAAAAAGACATTTGGATGATGAATCAAAGTCATCACGGCTCTAAAACAGCTAAAGACAAATGGGATAGATTGGCCATAGTTGTTGATAAAAATAAGAATCCTGTAGAGGCTACATTTCTTCAATTGCCACCCGGTGATTTAGTTTGGGATGACAACTTGATGAAACAAAAAATGAACTTTAAAGTTTCATGTTTTATGTGCCACTCAAATGGTCCCAGAGCAATACGTCCTAATTATAACGAATTTGATATACCACTCCTTTCAAAAGCAAAGGTATTTATTTGGAATTTAAGAATCAAAAGTTATGGACTAATTAAGGAGAATCCAAAGCAGTTTGCAATAGATGAAAAGTTAGCAGTCCCATTTAGGCATCGCCTGCCAGTAGATAATATTGAACTTAATGTTAAATCCTGCACAAAGTGCCATAGTGGGGAAAATACATGGCTTTACAGAAATAAATTAACTAGACAAAACAATATCTCTATTAAATTTATGATTGAAAACAAAATCATGCCGCCTCCAGGTTTTTCTATATCTGAAAATGATGTGAAAGAACTAAATAAGTTCATTCGTGGAATTTAAAATGAAAAAAGACGTAAAGAAAAGTTGATCTTTCCGCCTTCCAAATTGAAATTCTCTATGTTCAAGAGAATCATGAGGTAGAGGCCGAAGCCTTGGCGTAGGCGGACCTGCTAGCGAGAGAGTCAAACGGACAGTTTCACTTCGATTTCGTAGCCATCAGGATCTATCACGAATGCAGCATAGTATTTGCTGCCATAGTCGGGCCTCGGCCCTGGTGGGCCGTTGTCTTTGCCGCCATGATTTAAGGCCGCATCATAAAAGGCCTGAACGGCATTTTTATCCTGAGCATGAAATGCAAGATGAAACCCTGGGCTTGGAGCTGACGCTTTCTCCACTCGTTTTTTTACCGCAAACTTTTCTTGATCCTCATTGGGCCCCCAGCCCGAGGCCGTTGTTCCGGAATACACTCTCTTGAATCCTATGGCGCCCAATACGGCGTCATAAAAATCGGAAGACTTTTTTAGATCTGAGACTGAAAAAGAAATATGGCTGAGCATTTCCATAAGTGAACTTTATAGTAAAGAAAAACAGTCATCAAGATATTGTCTTTAGTGTTTATGAAAGGATTAGTGATTGCTGTCACTAGCCTTCATTTTCTTGATGACGATTGCGATTGTCGAAGCATCAATTCTTGCCTTCTTCATTAACGAAACCGCGCGTTCAATATCGTCCGAATCAATAGCCTCAAAAAAATCATCGACCTTACCGATTGAAGCCAGTTGCTCCAAAACCAGTGTGCCTTCAAAATCGCTTTCGTCCATGTGCACCTCTATCATTACTCTGTTTGATTCTCGGTGAATTTTCAAGACTCCTTTCTAAGTGCGGCATTCCAATTGAGGTGGGGTAACCAATTCTTTTACGGAAACGTAATTAGGGGCTGATAGGAAGATGATGTATTCAGGGTTCTCACAAAAACAATAGGGAGAGTTCGATGAAAAAAGCTATGGTATTTCTAGTGATTGCCGGGATATTTGCGACCTTCACCGCTGATGCTGGTGGCCCTTCTAAGGGTGGAGCCTCTGAAGTAAGTCCACTCGGTGTTATTCAAAAGAATATAGAAATTAAAAAATTCGTATCGGCCTTTGAGAAAAACAGAAATCAAAAGTGCACGGCGCTCACTTCAGATGTGAATTCGAGCAAGGGTGAAGGTGAAGTCATCGGAGCAACAGCAGCTTGCAATGAATACGATAAAGACGGAAATGCTATGGCCAATGTCCACTGGATTGAGTTTTCCGGTCGATTTTATGGTAAGTTCTATGTCCTTGACGGACTTACTGTAATTCCTGGCGAATAGTCACTGGAAATCCAAGAAGGCACTTTCCTGTGCCTTCTTGGATAGTTTACGTTCAAGTTATTTGTTGTCTTTAGGCTTCAATTCAAGAGGTCTTTTCTTTAGTAGGGCTTTTACTTTGCGATAGCCTTGAAAATGAGTCTCGTATTAGAATAAACTCTTCACGAGTTCGTGCGGTTAAAACGGGTCAGGTTAAGATTGGATTTTTTAAGACATACTCTCAAGGGGCAGAGCCCGAAGAGCTTGTTAAAACCAGCCGCCATTTCTCGAATCTTTTTGAAGCACCAGTTTTGTTTTATGTGGCTTGTATTTTAGGGCTGACTTTGCCAATGCAAAATCTGGTGTTCTTAGTTTTGTCTTGGCTTTATGTCATTGCTCGCGTGATCCACGCTTATATCCATATCGGTGTTAATAATGTTCTCCATCGCATGTTTGTCTACACTCTGAGTTGGGCTGTTTTAGCCGTGATGTGGGTTCTTATTCTGATCAAAGCATTGAGTGTTTCGGCTCTTTAGCTCCGTAGATAGCTCAAGGTTATCAAAAGCAAAACGACCAAACCAAAAATGCAATAGTGAATCAGAGTCGTACGAGCTCTGATTTTATTTTCATAAGGTATATCTCGCAGAGTGGCTTGGGGCTCCTTTGTGAATCTTGCTTTATCGCGATTCACGATGATCAGGTCAGCAATTGTGCCGATGGCAAAGCCTAGTAAGAGACTCAAAGCTACCAAAAGAAAAAGATCGAAGAAGAAGGCCTTCTTGAAGTAGTCGGGATTCTTTTGAAGTGCCAGCTGAAGCAAAGAAATTAAGAGTGCGGCAACAATTGGCAGGCCTACAAATTTAGTCAGCAGAAGTTTCCATTCCTTGAGAGTGTCATAAAAGCGCGCCCACCCATGATCGGCTAAAATAGCAATTCTACGGTACTTCATAAGGGACTCAGTTGAAATCAGTTGAGGATTGCTGGAGGCAATGGCTTCCAAGACATATTCACTTCGCTCCAGAACCACAGTGAACTTGTAGGTTTTTCCGTCCGGCAATGTGATGCTAAACCATCCTCCTAGGTAAGGAATGAAATTGAATTTGATGGCAATGATAGCATTCAGTGGGATTTCAATTTTTTTACTGAGGCGATCAAGAGTGATTTTATCTGGAGCGACCGTCACAGTAGAGTAGGCGAGAGGCTTCAAGAGCAGCCAGGCTTCGAGAAATAGAATCGCCGAGAGCGCAAAATGACCAAGATATTGAGTAAAAGACGTTCCATGGAAGAGGACGTCCACAATCTCAAGAAATGAGATTGCTACCCCGGCTAAAATCACGAGATAGAAGGTCCATTTCACATGAGGTCGATAGGTGAGAGTGCGGTTGAGATTCGATCGAGGGACAAAGTTGGGGTTCACTGTTGAATTTGACATATCCTCTCATCGGAATGGGTGACAAAGGTCTTGATATATACTCGGATTACAAATCAGACCAGGACCTTAGTGTTGTTTCGAGAGAAACAACACTAAGGTCCTGGTCGTAGGATTCTTGCTAAGGCCCGAAGTGCTGATGGATGCTCTTTAAGACACGCGACAATTGCCACATTCTTTCACTTTGCTATGTGAGAAATGATTTCAGATAATTAGTGGGAATTTCTCTATGAAAGGACGTTTCTATGAGCTTCAAATCTGCAATTACATTGAGAGACCAACATAAAATGCCCCAACTTGGTTTCGGCGTATGGCAAGTGCCTGATGAGGGAGCTGAGAGTGCCGTCACAGAGGCCTTCAAAGTGGGCTATCGTTCGATTGATACAGCCGCCATCTATCAGAACGAAAGTGGTGTAGGGCGTGCGATCAAGAAAAGCGGCATTCCTCGTGAAGAAATGTTCATCACGACAAAACTTTGGAACGATGATCAGGGCTATGACAAAGCTTTGAAAGCTTTCGATGTCAGTCTATCTAAATTAGGATTGGAATACGTTGATCTTTACCTGATCCATTGGCCGGCTCCAAAGCGTGGTCTTTACCTTGATTCTTGGAAGGCTCTGATCGAGCTCAAGAAACAAGGTCGTGTGAAGTCTATTGGCGTATCGAACTTCATGCCTGAGAACTTGAAAAAGATCATTGATGAAACAGGAGAGACTCCCGTCTTGAATCAAATCGAACTTCACCCTCATTTTCAGCAGAAAGAACTCAGAGCTTTCCATGAAAAACATGGCATCTTTACGGAGTGCTGGAGTCCTCTAGGACAAGGGAAGCTCTTATCTGACAGCATCATCAAGGCCGTCGCGACCAAGCATAAAAAATCTGCGGCGCAAGTGATCCTTCGTTGGCATTTGCAGAGCAACTTCATTGTGATTCCAAAATCGGTGACGCCATCACGAATCAAAGAGAACTTTGAGGTTTTTGATTTTGCTTTGGATAATGATGATATGAGCAATATCGCAGCTCTGGATGGATCTGAGGGTCGAATTGGGCCCAATCCCCTCACTGCGACATTCTAGTTTGCCACTGAAGCATGGAGGGTGCTGATGGTAAGAGAATACTTGAAATAGAGCTTGTGAAATTGGTCATTGTCCTTTTGAATGGGCCCTTGAAATGAGGACCCTTGCCCATGATGAATAACGACGTGATTCGCAGTGTGCGCTACATGTTGAATATCAGCGATCAAAAGATTGTGGATATTTTTAAGCTCGCAGATTTTGAAATCGATTTACCGGACGTTCAAGATTTTTTAATCAATGAAGAAGATCCGCATTATTTGGAATGCGACGATGAGGCAATGGCGTATTTCTTAGATGGATTGGTGTACTTTAAGCGGGGTAAAGATGAAAATCGCCCGGCTTTACCTATCGAGCTTCCGATGACCAACAACATTATTCTGAAAAAGCTGCGAGTGGCTTTTGAACTCAAAGAAGACGACATTTTAGATATTTTTTCGGACGCAGGATTTCGTGTGGGAAGAGCCGAGCTGAGCGCTTTCTTTCGCCGGAAAGGACATTTCAATTATCGTGAGTGTGGCGATCAAATGCTTCGTAACTTTTTAAAAGGCCTCACTTTGCGTCTTCGCTCTTAAGTAAATGCACTATGAAGCACTTGGACGTGTTCAAGTGCTTTCTTGAACTGTTTTCAGAAGGCGCGTATCTTGCCTCCTATGAACAATGAAATTCCCCCTCTAGTAAAACCTTTGTTGCGTGGACATTTTCATCAAGCGGCTTTCTTTTTCGCTTTAGGCGCTTGTGCGATGTTGATTGCTAGCAGTCGGGATGTAACCACACTGATTGCGACAGTTGTTTATTCCCTAGGACTTGTGACCTTATTCGGTGTCAGCGCTCTTTATCATCGCCCGCAATGGGCTCCTGGGCCGAGAACCTGGATGAAGCGTTTAGATCATGCGGCGATCTTTGTGATGATTGCAGGAACGGGAACACCGATTTGCCTTTTGGCTCTTTCGCAAGCCTCTGGCTACCAGTTTTTAATAATCTTGTGGAGTGCAGCAGCTCTTGGAGTTGTTCAATCGTTATTCTGGGTGAAAGCACCGAAATGGTTGTCTGCGATCTTGTACGTAGGCATGGGATGGTTGGCCGTTCCCTATATTTCGGAGATGAAGGCCGCTTTAGGATTGAACAGCGTGATCTTACTCTTGGCGGGTGGTGTAGCTTATACCATCGGAGCCTTAGTTTATGCCCTCAAAAGACCGAACCCTTGGCCCCGTGTCTTTGGTTATCATGAGATTTTTCATGTGATCGTGATTGTTGCAGCTGTCCTGCATTTTTTAGTGATTGCTCAATTGGTGAGATAAAAAAGCGTCGCGATTCGTTCTTAGACGTTCTGAAAATCTCGCGACGCCCTTAGTTTAAAGCGTTCTATCAGCCATTCGGTTCTGTGACGGACCTTGTGGTGGGATTCTTAAAGTCTGTCCGGGATAAATCTTATCTGGATGAGACAGCATGGGACGATTCGCCTCAAAGATTAAATTGTACTTCTGGGCATCGCCATAATATTGCTTCGATATTTTTGAAAGAGTATCGCCACTTTTCACGGTGTAATACTGAGATTCGCCATCGGCATTTGCGACTGTGATATTGTCTTCCACGGCCGCAACACCTTGGACATTTCCGCAGCAGAGAAGAATTTTTTCTTTTGTGGCTTGATCGGGTACCTTGCCAGAAACGCGAACTTTATCTTGAGCAGGGTCGAAGCTGAAATCCAAACCCTCTATGCTTAAACCTTGCGCTTGAATATATTTTTTAATTGATTCAACACTGGCTTCAGGAGCTGCGGCTTTGGCATCTTTTGCGCCAAAGAGTTTCTCGCCGGCTTCCTTCATGAAACTAAGAATTCCCATTGCACACACCCTTTCCTTGGAGTTTTGAAGTCTATTTAAACAGAAGGTCTAAGTTTGACTTCGAGAAAGAGTGGGGTCTGATAAAAAACAAACTGGCCCTATGTGCTTGGGCAGCTCAGCGGGCTTTTACTCTGCGATTTCGTAACAAGGGATTTCACCTTGTGCAGTATTGATAGATACCGTGCCATCGTTATTGTAAGCCACAGCTTGGCCCGTAGAGGCGTCAAAGATGATGCTGATAGGATTTTCTTCTGGGAAAGTGACCACTTCGCTATAAGAGCGGCCTGTCGTCAAAGAAGAGTAATCTATTATTCGCAGATCATTGTTTTCATCTGTGCCTTTTTCAGCATAGATCGACTGAAGCTCTTCCAGAGAACGGGCAGTAATGCCGTCCTTCGCAAAATATGCATTCACCAAACGTAATTGAAACTCGGTAATTTTTTGATCTTTTTTAATATCAAAAGAGGTTTTGAAAGCGAAGTTTTGCTTAAGCTCGATCAAGGATTCCAAGGCGCAAAGTTCTGTATTCACAGAGGCGAAAGAAGAGAGAGGAAGAGCAAGAAGTGCAGAGAAAGAAAGCGCTTTAAGCATGGAAACTCCTAGAGTAATTTCAGAGAGTGTTTTAGTCAGAAAGCGGGGAGTTTTCAACCCTTTGAGAGACTTCTAAGGGGAGGTTGGAAAAAAAGACAGAAGTGAGGACTCCGCAGTGGGGGCCGCAGAGCCTCAAAATGAATTAAAACGAAACTGATCCCTTAGTGTGGTGGTATTTAAGGAGATCGCTGCTCGATCACAGTGTGAGCATCCTGACAATTGGGTGACCCCAAGCCCCCTTTCCCGAGCATCCGGCTCGGGAAAGCAAGGATTTAGGGGACGATTCAACGCCACTCTAGTGATTCAGTTTAAATTAAAACTTACCGAGCTATTTGCTGGCGAATCCAAGAGCTAAAGTAAGCCACTTTTGTGGCTTGGGCTCGGCCGCCCTTGCAGTAAGTATTTCCATCATCGCCTCGCTTGCCATAGATCGCTGAACTTATGCCGATGATTTTTAAGACACCATTTTCATGAGAGAATTGAGGTCCGCCGGAATCTCCATAGCAAGTGTAAGTTCTGACTAAAGGATCCGTGGTGTAACGGTCGGCCAGTTTCCTGTAGTTGCCATCCACTTTGAGAACACCTTTATGAAGAAGACCGGAGATCGCGGTATAGATATTGTCCGTATTGTCGAGAATGTCGCGGGTTCTTCCGTAGCCATACACATAGATCAACTGATTGGAATAGTTCGCCTTGGTGTCGGTATCATAGTCAACAGTATTGAAGCCCTCGGGAAGACCGCCTGAGAAATAAGCCACGGCGATATCATGATCATACTTTTTTGTACTGTTGTAAGAGGGATGACTTGAAGAAGCTGTTCCCGAGCGGTAGTGAATCTGAGAAGAGCTGTCAAAGGCAATGCGGAAGCTTCTAAAGCCTTCCATGACTTTTTTGTCGAAGCAGTGAGCGGCCGTAAGAACCGCTTTTTTTGAAATCAAAGTCCCTGTACAAAAACCCAAGGATTGATTGTTGTGATCCAACAGATCAATGAAGACCACACTTCGCGCGGCCTTTGAGTTGCGAACGGTGACGGGTTCCCCGTTAATAATTCCATTCTGACTTCCAGAAGTCCCCGTCTGAGGATTCGAAGGTTTGAATGCAGGTTTGCAGGCGGATAAAGAAGCCAACACAACGAGAGGACATAAGATAAGAAAGGTTTTTTTCATAGTTTTTCCTTTTTTGTTTAGGGAAACTACGGAAAAATCCATGAGTTGCAATAAGGACCTGCATCTTTTGTTTTAAGACAGGAGAGGATTTCTGTTTTATAAGGGTAGGATTCTGAAGAGATCCTCCCCTCAAATATTAGTGAACGAGGTAATTATACTTTGGCCGCCAGGTTTTTTCTGCAGTCGGCAATAGTGAAAAAAGATTCCAAAGACTACAGAACACGTCTCCTGGCTTCAGTTCGACTCGGGTGCGAAGATGGATGTGTCCCTGACTGTCTTTCGTAAAAATAGAAACTCCTGGAAGAAAATCTTCTGTGCCCTGAGGGCCCAGAAAGTTCATGTCGTGAGAAAAAGAAGTCGCTTGGGCAGACGCCATGGGAAATTTCCAGCCACGAGCTCGGGCCATCTGTTGCTGCTCTTCAGGAGTGTCGTTGCTAATTACGACAAAGCCGGCACGATTCTCAAAGTGCTCGAAGAGGCCACTGAATCCATCGGCCCATAGGGTGCAGTGATTGGAGTTAACTCCTACATTATGAACCACGATCAATTCATTGTGACCATTGAATAAGTCAGTCAGCTTAGTGACTCCCATTTCTGTTGTGAAGTTGTAGTTCAGCACTTTTGAGACGGGACGATTGCGATGCATTTCAAAAAGTTTTTGCATCTCCAATCGCACTTTCTCCTCTTGGAGCGAGATCTCATCTTCGGGTGTGTTGATGGTTTGGGAAGGGATTTTGTCCATATCATTTCCTCCATATATTTCACAATTTTAAGAAATGAATTCCTTTTTGCAGCTTACAAGTGCCTGTTTTGTATTAATACAAAACAATTCCCACGACGAAGGTCGATGGTGTGTGCAGGTACAAAGACTATGAGGGGGATGGGCGAAAGTCCTGTATCGAGTTGGGGCACTTGCTCCCTTGTCTTTTGTTTTCCACAATGATTCCAGTGGGATTAGAAATTGCAAAATTGAAAAATATCAAGATGTTGGTGCTCGATGTGGATGGAGTACTAACCGACACACGATTGTGGTTTGACGGCAAAGAATGGCGTCGGCTTTTCTCTATTCGTGACGGTGTGGGCATAAAACGCCTTATTGAATCGGGTTACACACTGGCAGTTATCACTGGCAGTAAGGCTGAAGACATTCGTGCGCGAGTGAAATCACTTGGTATTCAATATTTCTACGAAGGTGCTCTCGACAAAGAGCCTTCATTCTTGCAACTGCAAAAGGATTCCGGAATTCAGCCAGAGGAAATGGCTTATATCGGCGATGACATTTTCGATATTCCCATGATTGAAGAGGTCGCATTCGGGGCAACTGTTCCTGAAGCTGTCGATGAAGTACTTGAAGTGGCGGACTATGTGACTCGCAGGCCTGGCGGACTGGGTGCTGTGAGAGAGATTTGTGATTACATCTATAAATATGGAGCATTCTCCAGGTAGGTAATTCATGCTAAAGAGCGGTTTCAAAATTGTATTCATCATCATGGCAGCCTTTCTTCTGCATAAGGCCGCGTTTGCGGCGGATGTGATTGAGCTTCCACCAGAAGAGTTGGCGCAGGAATCCGTTCTGCCTATTTTCGATAAATCTGTGAGTGTTAAAAATCGCAATATCATCACAGCGAAAAAGTTCGATGCTAATTTGTTCTATGGATTTGCGATGACTGAGCCGATTGCCGATGTGAGCAAGCTCGGACTTTCACTTTACTACAACTGGAGTGAAGATCATGCGATTGGTTTACTTTTCGCAAAGAACTTCTCGGGTCTATCGACCTATGCGGATCAGTTGAGCAAACCTCCCTACAATCTGGATTTCAATCGTGCTCCGAAACCGGATATGACTGTCATGGCCGACTATAATATCAAGGCCTTCTACGGGAAGATGAGCTTGTCTAAGTCTCTTGTTTTGAACACGATGCTGTACGGATCACTTTCGGCAGGAGTCGTTAAGTTCGATACTAAAACTTATCCTGGTATTGCTTTTGGATTCGGACAGAAGTTTTACTTCAATAAAAATTGGGCTGTAAGGGCAGATCTTCGCCTCTATGCCAACCAAGCGCCAATTCCTTTTAAGCAAGGTGCATTAAAGCCCTCAGATCCAGTTCCAGATAAGAGCACATTTGACGAACGAATCACTTACACCACAAACCTCGACCTTGGTGTGTCGTACTTATTCTAAGGAGAGATGAGAGATGAAAAAGAAGTTTTATACCGCCCTCGCTCTTCTAGTGCTTCTGACTCCGGGTTTATCCTGGGCTCAGGCTGCAGAAGGTGATGATCTCGATGTGATCGAACTTGAGTTGGAGAAGGGTTCTAAGCCGGCCCCGGCACCTGAACCAACTTCGACCTATCAAGAACCTAAAGACAACACCATGAGCAACTTTTCTGGATTGGGCGGCTTGGCTCCATTTAAAGAAGTGTCGGTGATCCAAAAACGCTTCATGCCTAAAACAGGCCGCTTCCAACTTTTTGGAGGGGCCACTCTTGTCACGAATAATCCGTTCTTTAATACGATCGGTGGAGCGCTCAAGGGAAGCTACTTCTTTAGCGAAACCTGGGGTGTCGAGTTGAATTACATGGCTCTGACAACGAGTGAGCGTGAAGCCACGAAAGAACTTCGTGAGGTGAATGGGGTTGCGACAGAAAGCTTAACTTATCCGAAGCAATATGTGGGCGCGGACGTCATGTTTGTTCCTATTTACGGAAAAATGAGTTGGTTCAACAACCGCATCGTTCCTTACGATCTTTATTTCTCTGCGGGATACGGAACGACTCTGACAAAAGATGATCAGAATGCCGGAACCCTGCATTTGGCAACAGGTCAGATCTTTGCCATCACGAAGGGAACTGCTTTCCGTTGGGATTTCAGTTGGAACTTCTTTAATGCGACAACTGAGAACAATGAATCGAATTCCTTCAACAACCTGTTCCTGACAGTAGGCATGAGCTGGTTCTTTCCGGAGGCGAGTTACCGATGAAGAAATTATCCATCCTGTTGCTTACAGCAAGTTTAGTAGCACCTCATTTCTCGGACGCCCAAAAAAGCACACAGCCTCGTAAGAGAGCGGCTCGACCTGCTTATTCTGGGAATACCCGCGAAGCGACTTTGCGCAATCAGCTCACGAATGCCATCAGAGCAGCCCAAGCCGGGAAGTATGAGGCCGCAGCCAATGCATTGTTCTCTTTGAGTCGTCGTGCAGAGCTCAAGGCTGAGCGTCCGCAAATCAAGTATGTCTTGGGAACTATGTTGATGGAGTTGAAGCTTTATCAAACAGCAGCATTCCAATTCGTGGATGTGATTCGTTTAAATCATCCAAAGTATTCTAAACAAGCCATTGAAAAGCTTTCGATTGTGGCAGATACCTTGGGAGATGATACGATTCTGAATTACGCGATCAATCGTGTGAATATGAATGATTTCCCTCAGAATCTGAAAGACATGATTTACTTCCGCATGGGAGAGATCAAGTTAAAGAACCGCGAATTCAAAGAAGCTGTGGATTTACTTGGTCGTGTAGGTGCGAGAAGCAGCTATTATTTCCAAGCCCAATTCAATAAAGGTTTGGCGGAGCTTGAGGCCAATCAGCCGGATATGGCCATCACCACTTATCGTCGTATGATCACAGCTCGTGGCAATGCTCCCGTGACTGATACCAATAAGGTAGCAGCTCAGTTGGCTTTGGCCCGTTCATTGTATCAAAAGCAAGATTGGGAAGGGGCGATTGAAGCCTATTCTCAAGTTCCTCGCGACACTTTGATGTGGCATGATGCGGTTTTCGAACAGTCTTGGGCGATGCTTCGTACCGCTCGATTCCGTTCGGCTCTGAGTAACTTTCAAACACTGCACTCTGCTTACTATGAAGATTTCTATATGCCTGAGAGCCTGTTGCTCCGTGCGATCGTTTATCTTTACATCTGTAAGTATGACGAGATGGAAAAGGTATTGAGCCTCTTTGAAAAAACTTACGGACCGGTTCGTACTAAAATTGGTGACTTCATGAAATCAACGAATGATGCCAATATTTATTATGCAGAGATCGAAAAAGCGGTATCAGTTAAAAAAGGTGCCAGTGGGGCCAACCTCCGTTTGCCTTACATCGTTTCAAGAAATGTCCTTGAGCAAGGGAACGTAAAACGTTCTATGCACTATCTTGCGAGATTGAACCAGGAACGCGCTCGTGTTGAAAGCAACCCGACCTTCCGTGCTTCGGCTTTAGGACAATATGCTTTGAAGATCATCGCGAATCGCACAAAGAACACCAAGTTCGCGATTGGCGACATGGTGAAAGCTCACTTGTTGAATATGCGAGTGGAGCTGCGCGATCTGTATGAACAAGCGGGATTCATCCGTTACGAGATGATCACGGGCCGTAAAGAAAGCATTAAAAAGAAAATTGCTGGAAAAGATATTTCTGATAGCCAAATTGACGACAAAATCAATCGTCAGTTCTATATCCAAAACGGTTACGAATACTATCCGTTCCAAGGGGAGTACTGGCTGGATGAAGTTGGAAACTACCATTACCTCGGTAAACAGAGCTGCGAGTAAAATATGAAAAACAGACACCACCTCCTGATCTCAAGTCTTCTCTCTTTTACATTGGTTGCTCCTCACGCGGGGGCTCAATCAAGAACGAAGACTGTAACTAAAACTGTCACGAAGAAAAAGACGGTGGGTGAGCTGTTGTCTCAAGCTGAAGATGCCACTCGCGGCGGACGTCTACAGATGTCGAAATCTAACACGGCTCTTCCTTCATCGAGCTTGGGTTTCAAAAATGCGATTGAGCCAGTTAATTTGGCCTCAGTTAAGCCACCAAGATCTTCCGAGATCATGAGCCACGGTGGAGGACAACCTGCTGCTGACCGCAATCAGTATGAAAGAGTTTTGGATCAACAGATTCAGGAACTTTATAAGCTGACTCAAAGATTCAGAGAAAGTCCAAACCGCGGCGAGCTTTGGTTGCGCCTGGCGGAGCTTTACGTGGAAAAAGCCGGTTTGGTCGATGGTCGTCGTCAAGATGAGTACGATGCAAGACTTCGCGCATTCCAATCAGGTAAACTTAAAAAGAAGCCAGTTCTGAATACTGCTGAAGCCCGCGATTACAATAAGAAGGCCGTTCAGCTCTATGAATGGTTCCAAAGAGATTTCCCTCGTGATCCGAAGATGAGCCAAGCTTTGTTCTTCTTGGGTTATAACTACTTCGAATTGGGAGACGTAAAAAAGGGAGCAGAGTACTACGAAAAATTGACTCGTCAGTTTCCGAATTCTCCATTCGTCGGAGAAGCTCACTTTGCTTTGGGCGAATACTACTTTGAAAATGAGAGATGGCCTCAAGCGTATAAAGAGTATTCCATTATCATTAAAGATAGAAAGCATCGTTTGCATACATTCTCTTTGTATAAGGGAGCTTGGTGTTTGTTCCGTATCGGAAAAACAAAGCAAGCTATGAACTATCTGGAGTACATCATCAAGCAAGGAAAAGCGGAAACTGGAAATGATGTGGCGGGTTCTCGTAAGGTGAATCGCACGCGTCTTGAGGGTGAAGCTCTCCGCGATGTTGTGGTGTTCTATGCTGAAGGCGGAGATCCTGCCAATGCAGCAAATTACTTCAAAGGCCTAGTGGGCGGCGACATTGCTCCTTACTTGGAAAGATTGGCTTACCAATATTCTGGTCGTGGAAACAAAGACGCTTCTCGCGAGGTCTTTAAAGTTCTTATTGCACGGAACCCAACGGCCGCGAAATCATTCGAATTTCAATATCAGATCGTACAAAATTACTATTATGCGAAGAACACGTCGCGCTTTAAAGAAGAGCTTTATGACTGGGTGACGGGTTACGGCCCGGGATCAAATTGGTATGCGGCGAATAAGGGCAACAAAGAATTGATCGCGAACTCGGATAAACTTCGTGAGACAACGATCAGAAACTACATTTTGCAACAGCATCAGACGGCGCAAAACTCGAGAGCTCCTTATTCTCAAGGTCTGGCGAACGAAGCCTATCTGCTTTACATGAAAGAGTTTCCGACAGCTGCGGCTGCTCCAGACATGCATTTTTACTATGGTGAGTTGCTCTATGATATGGGCAAATATGATGAAGCCTCTGTTCAGTACAAATGGGTTGTGGATAATGCTCCTCAAAATAAATTCTATGGTAAAGCTGCGCAGAACTTGATCTTGGCCGTTGAACGCAGCATCCCTTCAGACAAAGAATTGCAACAGCGTGTGGGCAACTCTTTGGATCCAGTGGCTTTAGAGCCTCGAGCGGATCGCTTCGTGAAAGCGGGAATCTGGTATTCTGAAAAGTTCCCAACCTCTGAAAAGACTCCAGAGATTAAATTCCGTGTGGGACGTCTTTACTATCAAAGTAATCAGTTTGATGAAGCGGCCAAATACTTCCGCGACATTGTAAAAACTCATCCTAAAACAAAGTATGCTGAGTATTCTGCGAACTTGTTGCTGGATATCTACAACCTGAAGAAAGACTACGTTGGGCTTGAAAAGGTCGGCGCGGAACTCTTGGCGGTTCCATCCATCGCGTCTTCAAAAACGGGTGAGGACATCCGTGGAGTTATGGAGAAAGCGTCTTTCAAAAGAGGTCAGGATCTAGAACTTGAAAAGAAATACGCAGAGAGTGGTCAGGCCTTCGAGTCTTTTGCGAAGCAAAATCCAAAGTCTGCTTTGGCACTCACGGCTCTCTTCAATGCGGGTGTGAACTATGAAAGAGCAGGTCAAAACGGACCGGCGATCAATGCTTATCAGGCCGTGATCACGTCCAAAGATCCTGCGGCAGATAAGTTCCGCATCAGATCGCGTCGTTTGGTTGCGAAACTCTATCAAGACTCGGCTCAGTTCGAAGAGGCTGCGAAGCTATACAGACAAGCGGCCCAAGACAGCCCGACAGACTCCTTGGCGCCAAACTTGGTATTCAATGCTGCGGTTCTTTATGAAGCGTTGGGTAAGCATGAAGAAGCCATTCGTTCTTACACAGAATTCATCCGTATCAACAAAAAGCGCTCTGACAATGTGGAAGTGAGCTATAGCATGGCTCAGATCCATCGCAAAGCTGGCCAAAACGGATCAGCGATTGCCCGTTATACGGAGTATGTTGATGGTGGTGGCAATGATCGTGAGAAAGTTGTAGAGAGTGCATATTGGGTGAGCGATCTGTACAGAAGGCAGCGTGCAATTACGAAAGCTAAAGAGTGGGAACAAAAAACTTTGGCCATTCAAAAGCGTCTTGCTCCTAATAAAAAAGGACCGGGTGCTACCTACGCAGCGAAGATCAAATTTGCTGAAGCCTTGGGGACTTTCAAAGATATGAAAGCGATCCGCTTTCCGGCAGATCCGGCAAAACAAAAAGTGGCTGCGGATAAAAAGATCAATTTGTTAACGAAACTCACAGGCGAGTTGGCAGAAGTAATTAAATTTGACAGTGCGGAAGAGATCGTGAGTTCTTTGGCGCTTCTTGGTGAGATGAATCAAGACATGGCTCAGTCTATTGTCTCTGCTCCATTGCCACCGGGATTGAATGCTGAAGAGAGCAAGCAGTATCGTGAAGGAATCGAAAAGTTTGCAGAGCCATTCACTGTCAAAGCGAGAGAAAGCTTTAAGTCAGCAGTGGATCGTGGCTTGGAACTTGAAGTTTATAATGATGGCTTCAAAACAGCTTTGGCCTACATGAATAAGGTAGACCCAAAAGCTTACTACTTGGGTGATGAAGTAGGGTCTGAGATCAGACTTGTGAATTGGATAGGTCAATAATGAAAAAGTTAATATTAATTCTCGCAGTTTTGGGTTTGGCCGCTTGTTCGACGCGCCCAACACATGAAACGAAAACAGAAACCTTCTCAGGCTCCACGGTCTCTGAGGCCCGTGTCGAAAGGGAAGCTCCGCCGACAGCAGCAGCGCCTTCGGAGCCTGAGCCTGAAAAACCGAGGACGCCTCCGCCAGCGAGTCAGTATGCAGCTTTGAATGAAGCGATCAAATCGCAAAGCGATGATCGTATTTACTCAACGTCGACGCAGATCTTGGCGCAGTCACCGAATGATGTGAAAGCGCTCAATGCCTTGGCGATGTATCAGTATAAAAAAGGTCGTTTTGATCTGGCGAAGTATCTTTTGAGCAAAGCTATTTCTGCAAGTCCTCGCATGTCGGAACTCTATTCGAATATGGGGATTGTGCAGCTGGCCCTTTCAGAGAATCGTGAAGCCGTGAAGTCGTTCCGTAAAGCTTTGGAAATCAACAATGATGATGCTGTAGCTGCTGCGAACTTAGGTTCTATCTATGTTCTCGAGAAAGACTACACGAAGGCGCAAGTGGTTCTCGAGACAGCTTACAAGCGCGGCGTGAGAGATCCCCGTGTCTTGAACAACTATGCCATCGCCTTAACGGCGGGAAAAAAGTATGATAAGGCCGCAGATCTTTATAAAACGATTTTGAAAGAGCAGAACAATAATCGGGAAGTTTTGTTCAATTATGCGGTGTTGTTGGTAGATCATATGGGTAAATACCAAGACGGACTGGACGTTATTAATAGACTAAAGTTTGTAGGTGGACCTGGAGATACTCGTAATCGCATAATTGCTTTGGAAAACAAGGCAAAAACTGGTTTAAAATAGGACTTAGGGGCAAGGATTGTCTATGCAAAATAAATTATTGGTTCTTTATGTTGTGGTCGCAAGCTTGATGGCTTCGGATTTTGCTATAGCTCAAACTGCGACCGCTACTTCTAGCACATCGACGACGACAACCACGACAACAACGACGAAAAGAAAAGCTCAATTGAACTTTGAAGATGAGTTGGTAGAGGGTGGAACCCAAAAACCAGAACTCTTTTACCTCTTTCAAAAGAAAAACTTCAATTACAAACGTTTGATTAAGCTGAGAGAGAACTTCTTGCCCGAGATGAGAAAAACAACTGAGGACATACAGCGCGTTCGGAGTGTGAATTGAGAGCACCGATAATATTTCGAATCTTTAAAAACAATCAGCTAGTTGGTGTAAAGCAGTTTGATCAAGATCAAATTGTGATCGGACATAATTCCGATGTGCAATTGGATCTCGATGGCGAAGGCGTTTCACCTATTCACTGCTTAGTGGAGCTGAGAGACAATGGCTACTACATCTGTGACTTAGGATCGCAGAATGGAACGTTCAAGAATGGTCAGGCTATTCTTGACGAGTCAATTTCATCTGGTGATGAGGTTGGCGTAGGTCCATTTAAACTTTCTTTCTTTATTGGGGCACCAAAACCGAAGACAAATCCCGGAGCGGCACCTGAAACACCGGTGGCTTCAGCGGCTCCTGTAGCTGCGCCTTCGGCTCCGGAGCCAGATCCTGAACCAATAGCAATTCCAGTTCCGGTGGTGGTGGCTAAGCCGCCAGCTTCGGTTCCAATGCCCCCGGCAGCAGTGGTGAAGACGGAAGAAGTGAAGGTGATTCCTTCAATTCCGACTCAAGTGGTGGCAGAAGAAAAACCGGCTATCACGACTCCGACTGTAAAGCCGGAAATCAAATCGGGAAAAAATCAGTTTAAAAAAGTGAAGAAGAGCAAGACATTTGCTCCGCCAAGCGAAATCCCGGATTTGCGTCATCACTTGAAACCAAGCAAAGGCACAGTGTTGCAAGTTGTCGTGGCTTGGAAAGAGCGTGTACTAACGACGCATCACTACAAGCCGAATGTGATTGTGAAATCCGGATCAGGCAAAAAACAGATTGCTTTGCCGGATGGCTTGGTTCCGAAAGGATTTTCACTGATTGAATTTGTCGCTGGAATCAAAGTGAACACCACGGCAGAGATGACTGCAGAGCTGGTTTCCGCTTCCGGAGTTCAAACGATTGAAGATCTTACGCGTGCTGGAAAAGCTCAGCGCAGTGGTCAAGGTTACAACATTCGTGTTGATCAAAATGAAATGCTATGTGTGACATTGCCTGGCGGAAATCTGACTTTGTACATCCGTTACGTGGCGCAAGCACCGACAGTGCCTGTGTTGCCTTTGATGTTGTCTGGTTCAGAGATGACGGGGCTTATTATGTCCGTCTTGATGGTGGGTATTTTGGCTTTGTATGTTTCAGCGACAACTCCAAAAGAGTCCGAAACGCCTCAGCAGGAAGAAGTACAACGTACGGCGCAGATTATTTTCAATAAACCGCCGCCAACACCAACTCCGACGCCAACTCCGGTGGTGAAGGAAACGCCACCTCCGCGACCGACTCCTACTCCGACACCAACGCCACAAAAAGTGGTGGTTGCGGATAGAACGAAGGATGCGCAGAAAAAAGGACCGACGGCGGCAAAAGCAGCATCGAACCAAGTGGCAGCGCGTGCAAACGAAGTGGCTCCTAAGCCGAATGCTAAGGACCGAACTAAAAAGTTCACGTCTACACGCCAGGGCGGAGCCGTTAAGACCGGGGCAACTGCGGGAGCCAATGCTCAGTCTTCAAATAAAGACGTTTCGAAAATTGGTCTTTTCAGTGCTCTGGGTGGTGGCGGCAGTCGTGCAAAAATCGACAAAGCTTACTCGGGTGCTGGCGAAGTGATCGGTATGGCAGATAAAGCCACAGGCACAGCGGGTTTCAACGAAGACCGTGCCGGTGATGATCTGGGTTCGAAGTTCAAAGATGCAGGAGCGGGCGGCAAAGGCACTGCGACTCAGGGTATCGCAGGAATCGGCACAAAAGGCCGTTCTAGTGGACAGTCTGCTTACGGTGCTACGGATGGTTTTGGTTCCAAATCCACAGTGGCAATCGAAGGCGGAGGCTTTGAGGAGTCTTTCGATGGAACTATCGACAAAGAAGCAATCCGTCGTGTGATCCGTGCCAAACTTCATGAGGTGAAGAGCTGCTATGAAAGAGCTTTGAACACTCTTGAGAAGGGGCGTCGTCTTGAGGGTAAGATTGTTTTAGGGTGGGACATTGTTGAAAGAGGTCAGGCTCGTAACGTGAAAGTGAAGAGTTCATCTTTAGGCAACTCGCAAGTCGAAAACTGTATCCGTGATCGTTTAGCGTCATGGACGTTTCCGGAACCGCCTCCAGGCTTAGTGGCCGAAGTACAGGCGTATCCGTTTGTTTTGAACCAGCAATAGAATTTAATTTTAAGGAGGATTTTCCGTGAACCCAACAGTAGCAGTAGCAGCAGTAGACAACATGAATTTCATTCAGCGCGCATTTACCGAAGGCGGTGTGGTGATGTACTTGATCGCGATCATTGCGATCTTGGCCGTTTTCCTCATCGTTGAACGTATGATGAAGTTGAAAAACCTTTCTGTGGATAAAAAAGAATTCACGGATCAAATCTTCCGTATGGTGGTTGCGGGTGACCTCCGTCAAGCGGTGAGTTTCTGTGATTCTCGTCCGGCTCCCCTAACAAACACTGTCAAAGCAGGTCTGGTTCAGGCGATGAATAAGCGCCCGGATGAAGAAGTGCAAGTTGCTATGGACGCTGCAGTGATGAGAGAAATGCCAAAGGTAGAAGGTTGGACATCATTCCTTGCCGTATTTGGTAATATCGCGGTTTTGGCCGGATTGCTTGGTACGATCATTGGTATGATCGGCTCATTCCGTGCGGTGGCAACGGCTGACCCGGCAACAAAAGCAGAAGAGCTTTCAAAAGGTATTTCCCATGCCTTGAATTGTACGGCTTTTGGTCTTTTGGTGGCGATCATCTCCATCGTGGCTTACGGTTTGTTCCAACATAAAATTCAAAAAACTGAGAATGAAGTCGTTGAGACGAGCATGAGTCTTTTGAATCTGGTTGTAGCTAATCGCGATAAGATCAGAGACTAAGAACTGAGTTGTTTAACATCGAAGAGGTTCTGCAATGGCTCACATAGAAAGTGGCGGCGCCACCGGTAGGAAAAAAAATATCGAGCTGAACTTGGTTCCGGTCATCGATTTGATGTCCGTTCTTATCACGTTCCTCTTGATCACCGCCGTGTGGACTCAGGTTTCCATGATTCAAATTGGAAGCTCGCTTTACGGAAAAAAAATGGACACGCAACCTGCAGCAACTCCTCCGCCAAATGCGGATGTGGTGCTAAAGGTAGACGTGAAAGAGGCTGGTTATATTTTAACTGTTGGGAAACAAGTCATCAGCCTTCCTATGGTCGAAGATCAATTTGATGATGCGGGCCTCGTGGCGCAACTTCAGAGAGTGAAACAGCTTTATCCCGAAAAAGTAGATGCAATCGTGAGCGTGGCAGATGTCATCCCTTACGAACATCTGATTAAGGCTATGGATAATTTATTGCTGTCAGGATTTTCAGCAATTTCTGTAGCGACAGGAGGGCCAAACTAATGGCCATTTTTAGACCGGGCGAAAGGCATCGCTATCACAATATTTTGAGTAAGAAAAAAGGCAAACGTGAAGTGGCTGCTTTGCTGTCATTGACGGCGATGGTGGATATGTTCACGGTTCTCGTGATCTTCCTCTTGCAAAATTACAATGCGACGGGCGAGATTCTTTATATTCCAAAAGAAGTCACGTTGCCGAAAGCTTCGAGCATTAAAGAGCTCAAGCCTGCTCACGTGGTCACTATTTCGAGCAAAGAAGTGCTATTGGATAAAACCGCTGTAGCGACTTTCTCTGACGTGGCGGCTGCAGAAGACTGGTTGATTCCCAAGCTGAAAGAGGAACTTGAAATTGCTCTAAAGAAAAAGAAAGCCGAGCAAGAGAGCAAGATCCAAAATCGTATCCGTGATGTTGTTGAAACCACGCGAGGTGAGTTTGAAGAAGATCCTAATGCGTGGAGTAAAGTCACTATTCAGGCAGATAAAGGAATTGATTTCCTGACTGTTAAAAAGGTGATGTTCACAGTCACAGAGGCCGGAGCCGGAGAGATTAATTTCGCCGTCATTAAACAACCGACACCTCAAGAGTCGACATCCAACTAGTTATGCTTTAAGATTCACAGGTGGCGTTACTGTTAACCAACCTGTGAAGTGTTCAATATGGCCAAATTTAAGAACCTCATATTCGTATTCTTGCTGATTGCATTGTTTGTTGAGGTTCTCATCATCTTTCCTAATAAATTGGAACATGAAGAGACAGAGGTCTATGTTCCAATGACCCGTGAAGAGCGGGAGATCGCTGACCAAAAAGAAGCTGAAGCCGCAGCTGAAGAAGCCAAAAAAAATCCAAAATCCTTGGTTGCTGAACAGAAAATGCAAGGTGTTCACTTGGTGGAAAGCCAAAAAGGTGTTCGTGACTGGGAGCTTTTCGCAGATGCTGCGGAGGGCAGTCAAGGAACCGCCAACTGGAAGCTTAAAAAGATCCGTGTGTTTTTCTACACTCTAGAAAAAGTGGAATTCACGGTGGTGGGTGACGAGGGCAACATTGATGCGAAATCCAAGAACTTGGTTATTCGGGGAAATGTGGTGACGAAATCCACGAATGGTTATGTGTTTAAAACTCCCTCGATCTCTTACTCTTCAGCAAATCGCCAAATTCAAAGCCCTGAAGCGGTGACTATGAGTGGTCCACCAGACAAAACTGGTGGTGGAATTGTCCTGAGTGGGACTAATATGACGGCCTACGTGGACTCATCAAGGATGGTCATTCATAAAAATGTAAGGGCTACGAAAGCCCTTAAAGAAAATAAAAAGTTCGAGGTCACGGCGGACTCCGCCGAGTTCAGTGGGAAAAATAATGAGGCTCGATTCTTTGGCACAGTGCGGGTCAACTACGACGGCATGAAGCTCGAAGGCCCGGAGGCCTCATTCCTTTATCAAGCCGGAGCTAATGTTTTAAGCACAGTGGCTGTCAAAGGTGGAGTGAAGGTCAGCGACGCGGATAAATTTGCGACTTCTGAGAGTGTAAATCTAGACCTTTTGGCAAATAAATATGTCTTCAAGGGACGCCCTCGCGTTGTGCAGAACAACGATGAGCTGACGGGTGAGGAAATCATCTTCCTCGACGGCGGAAAACGGGTTAAAGTGGAAAATGTACGGGCCAAGGTGGAGAACAAAGAACGATGAGTATACTCACCATCAAAGACATTTCTAAATCTTTCAAAAAACGCAAGGTCGTTGATGGCGCTTCTTTCTCTGTGGAGTCGGGACAAGTTGTCGGACTTCTCGGGCCCAATGGAGCCGGAAAGACCACTTCATTTTATATGGTGGTGGGTTTGGTTCAACCTGACGCTGGAACTATCAATATCGATGAAGAGAGCATAACCTCAGAGCCCATGTACAAGCGGGCTCGTGTGGGTTTGAGTTACTTGGCGCAAGAGCCGAGCATCTTCAGAAAACTCACTGTGGCTGAGAACATCACGGTATCTTTGGAAGCCCATGGATACTCTGGTGCTCAGCGCGCGGAGAGACTGGAAGAGCTCATTGCTGAATTCCGTATCGACCATATCCGCGATAGTTATGGTTACGCTTTGTCGGGCGGGGAAAGACGCCGCGTGGAGATCGCGCGAGCTCTAGCCGGAACACCGAAGTTTTTGCTTCTCGATGAGCCCTTCGCGGGGATCGATCCGATTGCCGTAGCCGACATCCAAAATATCATTCGTGAGCTTAAGGCCAAAGGTATAGGAGTTCTCATAACGGATCATAACGTGCGTGAGACTTTGGGAATTTGCGATTATGCTTATATACTGAAGGACGGGAAGATTCAGGTGAGCGGAAGCTCTGATGAAATCGCCAATTCCGAATTGGCCCGTAAATTCTATTTGGGTGAAAATTTCCGACTTTAACCATGATTTGAAAGGGTGTCTTTAATGGCTCTTCGACAGACGATGAACCTGAGCCAGTCTCTGGTGATCACTCCGCAGTTGCAACAAGCGATCAAGCTTTTGCAGATGTCGCGTTTGGAGTTAGAATCTGCCGTACGTTCAGAGCTCGAAGAAAACCCAATCCTCGAAGAAGCGGAAATCCTCAAAGAAGAAGATCTTAAGCGCACTCAAGAAGCGGCCACTGAAGTGGGCGATGGCGAAGCCACCCACGATCAAACGTCTCAAGATCCTCAAAAACAAGATGAGTTCGAGTGGGAAAGCTATCTCGAAGCCAATCAAAAACCTCCTCAGTCCGGCATGGCTGGATCTGAAGAGATCATGAATTATGAAAACGTCATCACGGCCTCTCAAACTTTGGCGGATCATCTTTACTGGCAAGTAAAAATGAACGGCTTTTCTGAAGAAGAAGAGCGCGCAGCTGATGCTTTGATCGGCGCCATTGACGACGAAGGTTATATCAAAGTTCCCCTCGAGCAAATCGCCGAAGAGGAAAAGATCGAAGTAGATCTTTTGGCGGACACTTTGACTTTGATTCACGAGTTTGATCCGCCAGGTGTGGGTGCCCGTGATCTGAAGGAATGTCTTTTGATTCAAGCCAAGCACTTGGAAGAAGACACTCATGATCTTGTGAACCTGATCAATAATCATTTAAAAGATCTGGAAAAGAAGAATTACGAAGCCATTGCGAAAGCTTTGAGCCGTGATGTAGAAGATGTGATTGAGATGTGTAAAATCATCTACTCCATGGATCCCAAACCAGGTCGCGCTTATATGACCAACGACACTCACTATGTCACACCGGACGTTTATGTTTATAAAGTCGGCGATGACTATGTGGTTTCTTTGAATGAAGATGGTCTCCCCCGTTTGAAGATTTCGAACTTCTACAAGAACATGCTTAAAGGCGCTAAAGCGGGTGCTGATAAGACTCAAGACTATATCCAAGAAAAATTGCGTTCTGCAGTGTGGTTGATTAAATCCATCCATCAAAGACAAAGAACGATATACAAAGTGGCAGAGTCCATTGTTAAACACCAAAGAGAGTTCTTTGAAAAAGGACCTGCTCATTTGAAGCCAATGGTTTTGCGCGATATCGCCAATGACATTGGAATGCATGAATCCACAGTGAGTCGTGTGACCACAGCCAAGTATGTTCATACTCCGCAAGGGATCTATGAGCTGAAATACTTCTTCAATTCGGGGATCAACTCTTCGGACGGAGATATGGCCAGTGAGTCAGTGAAATTGAAGATCAAAGATCTGGTTGCGAAAGAGGACGTTAAGAATCCGCTTTCAGACCAAAAGATCGTGGATCTTTTGAAAGTGGATGGCATTCAGATCGCTCGCCGTACGGTAGCGAAATACCGCGATATGCTGAAGATCTTGCCTTCTTCTCAACGTAAGAAGTACTTCTAAAATAATGTATTGCTGGACCTTTGTCTGTTCGGCGATCATTAAGTTTCCTCACGTTTTCCCGATAGGTAAATCATGATTCGTCATGGACTTATTATTTTTCTACTTGGCATTTCGATGGTGACCGAGGCCTATGAAGTGGACAACTTCACAGAACGTCATCATCCCCTCAAAGACTCCCGCGACGTCTTAAATAAAGAAGTGAATCGACGCCTAGAGCAAGCCATGAAAATCACAGATGCTCGGGCTCGTCGAAATAAAACAGGACGATGTCGTGATGATGATTTGTATGATGCCGTGAAGAGCAGTGTTGGTGGGGGAGTCATCGGAAGTCTTGAGACTTTCGCGGACAGCAATAAAGATGTCGACAAGCACGTCGAGCAAAAATCCAATATTTATTCTAATCGAAGCTCTGAAGACAAGCGATCTGGCTTTGTGATGTCAGTTGCAGGTCTAAACTCTTCTATCAATGTGAATGGTGAGTATATCGGGGCAGATAAATTGGGTCACTTCTTTGATGAGGGGTATGACTACTATAGGCAGGCAAAGAGAAAAGATAATTTCCAAGAAGGCATCAAAGAGGCCTTGGTCTATGGTCATGATCTTGAAAGTGGAATGCTGGGCTTTGCCACCACGGGAATTAAATCTTACGGAGACCTCGTTGCCAATTACTCGGGCTTGCAGTTTTGGATGTCCTTGAGAGGCGGGGCGAAGCCCTATTTTCAATGCCAAGCGGGAAAATGGGTTCAGATTCGTGACTTTGATTTTGCGGACTACGTGAATGCGGGTTGGGACGAGGCGATCAACTGCAGTGAGTATGAGTCTCCAACGATGGAAGAAGCCGTCCGAGAGAAAGCAAAAAAGTACGAGAAATGGTCTCAAGCCAATAGCAAACCTAAAAAGTTTGTTTGTCCGGTGTCTCCAAAAGCTTGTGTAAAGCTCAAAGAGCTCTATGGTCCGAAAGCAGAGAATCTTTTGGGACTTCCATGTTTCAGCGCCAAAGACGACGGCACAGAGTCTGGTCACTACTCAGCTCAAGTGCCTTCGAGTAACGCAAAATCTTCGAGTTCAACAAACACGGCTCCACCTGTCGGAGGAACGAGATGAGATATATCTTTGTCTTCTTAATGCTATTCACCTCGGTTTCGGCCTGGGCTGTCCAATTTCAAGCTAAGAAAACTCCACGTTCTACAGCGACAGCAGAGTCTGAAGTGAAGCTTCTCACTGATCTTGTGGCATGTGTGAAGACCGGAAAGACTGTGAAGGGGATTCATCTCTGTTCGAAGTCGCTCTTCCCGGCGATGATGTCGAAGGCAGATCGCCATCGGCTTTTAGCATGGTTCGAATTGCCTGTGAGTCTTGCCTATCCTAAGAAGTGCACAGAAGCAGAAACAGAATTTGTTCTTGAAGAACAAAAAGCTAAAGCGAAACATATTCTGTGTTCAAGTTACGACCAAGCCGGATTAAATAAAAAAGTCCTATTTTTCATTGGTGAAGAATCCGGAACTCTCCGTCTTTTAAATATCAAAGATTAAAAATCAAAGCCGGACAAAAAAACGGCTTTTGAATCTGTTCTCGCATGAATTAGAAACTGCACCCTTAGCGTGGTGGTACTTAAAGAGATCGCGGCTCGATCACAGCATGAGCATCCTGACAATTGGGTGATCCCAAGCCCCCTTTCCCGAGCGTCCGGCTCGGGAAAACAAGGATCTGGGGGGGGTCGTCGCAGCTTCAATGGGCAGCTATCTGATCCTCCTTAAGTGGGGCTAGCAAATTTCTTTCTTTTAGATGCTCATCAGTTTCTAAACTCGCGACAATATTTGCCTACGAACTTTTTCAGGCGGTCTACGCTTAATAACATATTTCAAAGATATTTATTGAAACCAACGACAAAAAATTGCGGCTATTTGATCGTCGTAAACTGATCCACCAGAGTGGTGGTGGACTCATCCCCTAATCCTTTGTTTCCCGAGCCGGACGCTCGGGAAAGGGGGCTTGGGATCACCCAATTGTCAGGATGCTCACACTATGATCGAGCTGCGATCTCTTTAAATACCACCACTCTAAGGGTGCAGTTTCCATGGATTAAATCTGACCCACAAGTGTGGTAATGAGCCATCCCCTGATCTTGGTTTCCCGAGCCGGATGCGTCAGGATGCTCATGCTGTGATCGAGCTGCAATCTTTGAAATACCATCACACTAAGGGTCAGTTTAAAAATAACACGGACGGGCTCTGGCAAGGGCGCTATCCTACACTTTGCCAAAAACTCCGCTATGGGGTACATTGTCACTTTGCCCCTCGGCAGTGGAGACTCCTATGGATTTAAAAAGCCTGATTCGCGATGTGCCTAACTTCCCACAAGAGGGAATTCTCTTTCGTGATATGACGCCGCTTTTGCAGAATGTGGAGGCCATGCACTTTGTTTCCCAAAACCTAGTGAAGAAAGTGGATCTGGCTCAAGTGGATTACTTTGCCGGAATCGAGTCTCGCGGATTTATCTTAGCCTCGCATCTAGCAGCCACACATAAAAAAGGATTTCTTCCTATTCGTAAAGCGGGGAAGCTGCCGCCGCCGACAAAGCGAGTGAGTTATGCTTTGGAGTATGGCTCTGCTGAGATTGAACTGCCTTTGGGCCAGGGCAATGTCATGATCATTGATGACGTTTTGGCCACAGGTGGCACTTTGCAGGCGGCTATTGATTTGAGCCAGCTTGCTGGTTATAAAGTGCAGTCAGTGGCGGTTCTTGTGAATCTCACTTTTTTGAATCAAATGAAATTTAATAACGAAGAGGTTTTCTCCCTTGTTCAATATTAATGATGTCGCTTTAGTGATGGCTCTTCCTGGTGAAAGTCAGGGGCTTTTTGAAAAAGAAAATATCTCAGTGAATTACTGCGGTATTGGCAAGGTCAATGCAGCAGCCATGGCTATGGATTTGATTCACAAAACTCGGTGCAAGGTGATGATCAATCTTGGCACCGCGGGCAGTGGAAAATTTAAAACCCACGAGCTGGTCGAGATCTCTTCCTTCGTGCAAAGAGACATGGATATTTCCCCTCTAGGATTTAAAATCGGTGAAACGCCGTTTGATCCAATTCCTTTAGCTATCGATCTGATTCCTTATTTTTCTGAGCTGCCAAAGGGAGTTTGCGGAACGGGAGACAGTTTCGAAGTCACAACTCCGAAAGTGGCTTGTGATCTTGTGGATATGGAAGGCTATGCTCTTGCAAAAGTCTGCCGCAAGATGGGCGTGCAATTGATTTCCTTGAAATATATTTCTGATGGCGCTGACGACAAAGCCCATAACGATTGGGCTGAGAATCTGATTCCGGGGTCTCAAAAACTTTTAGAATATTATAAACGCATGGTGAAGTTTTAAAACTGATCCCTTAGTGTGGTTGTATTTTAAAGAGATTGTGGCTCGATCGCAGTGTGAGCATCCTGACAATTGGGTGATCCCAAGCCCCCTTTCCCGAGCATCCAGCTCGGGAAACCAAGGATTAGGGGATGGCCGACCACCACTCTAATGGATCAGTTTATGAAGTTCTAAGCTTAGTAATCCTGCAAGCCCAAAATTTCTTTACACAGCTCCATCTGTCTGTCGATTTCAGCTAAGGCCTTTTGCAATTTAAGCATATCGCGATCATCTAGCTCGGCTTCCTGAGACGCCAAAACAATGGGATGCTTTTTCAGCCATTGCCCTTGTTTGGACCCATAGCTTTCAGGAACTCCTGACCGCAGGGCCGCCAAACGCGCATCGCCATCTTTGCGAAACTCCACGATGAACTTCAGGGTTTCTAAGGTCAGTATTTTCCTATGAGCCTTAAGCCGTGAAGAAAAGCCCACTTGTCTGATTCTCATCGATGATCTCCTGGAATGATTGCCCCTGAATTCTAAACCAATGGGGAGGGCTCCGTCTCAAAAAAAGACAGGCGGGGCGATCCATTCTTGCGCCCCGCAAAGTAGTTCTGCCGATAAAATAAGCAGTCCTTTCCTCCGAAAACTCTAAACTCTCTGCAAATTTTTAAACATTTCATTAACCGGAAATAAAACCTGCGGGGTCTCAAAATAAGGCTCATCTTTGGTCCAGTCGGGCCGATAAGAAGTCTAGGCCGCTGAGGGCGCAATGCTCGAAGCCAAGAAAAACAGGGTCTGTGAAGGCAGGCCCCAGTAAGGAGAGAACATGAAACTCAACTATACCTTTAAGCACCTCGACCATTCCGATTCACTTGTGAATTATACAGATGAACGCATGGATGAGGCCGGGCGGTTCTTGCTTAAAGATGGTTACGGCAGCGTCTATTACTCCAAGGTGAAAAATGAGTTCTGTGTCGAGATTTCGGTAAATACTCCAGAAAAGTACTTTAAAGCCTCAGCTTTTAGCACTGACGTTTATGCTTGTGTGGACGCAGTGGTGGATAAGCTGCAGAAGCAATTCCTTAAAACGAGCAAGCAATACAAAGACCATAAGAAGTTTGAGCTCTCGAAAGAGGGGCGCTTTGAACAGGCTTTGCGCATGAAAAAAGCCGCTTAATCTCCTCTGAGCTTAAGACGGATAAATCTGAGATAAGGGTGGTTATGAACCACCCTTTCTTTTTGGCCTCTGCTTGACCCCTTAATTCACTTTTGATAGGTTGGCCGTTCGCTAAATTGGACTGATTTCCCAGGCTCATTAAGGCTTGGGGGCTTTTCGTTTAGGATGGTTGTGGGCTATAATTCACATGGCCCAACCGAGCTCATTAACTCTTTTCCTAATGAGGAAGATCAAAAGTGAAAAATTATTTGTTTACGAGTGAGTCTGTTTCTGAAGGTCATCCGGATAAAATGGCGGATCAAATCTCTGATGGAGTTTTGGATGCTATCTTAGCGCAAGACCCTAAGGGACGTGTGGCCTGTGAGACTTTGTTGACGACAGGTTTGGTTGTGGTTGCTGGTGAGATTACGACGTCAGCAAAAGTAAATTTCTCTGAGATCGCTCGTGAAGTGATCAACCGCATCGGTTACGATTCTTCTGAAAAAGGTTTCGACTACAAGACTTGTGCTGTGACTGTGGCCGTGGGCCAACAATCTCCAGACATCTCTATGGGAGTGAAAGAAACTCTCTCTGACGATCAAGGTGCTGGCGACCAAGGTTTGATGTTCGGTTACGCTGTGAATGAAACTCCGGAGCTGATGCCTTTGAGCATTGCGATGTCTCACAAGCTTGTAAAAGATCTTGCGACTCTTCGTAAAGCCAACAAAGTTGACTGGCTCCGTCCAGATGCTAAATCTCAAATCACTGTTCAATATGAGAACGGTATTGCAAAACGCATCGATGCCGTTGTGATTTCTACTCAGCACGCTGAGCATGTGTCTACTGCGACAATCAAAGAATTCATCACGGAAGAGTTGATCAAAAAATCCATTCCAGCTCATTGGATCGATGCAAAAACTAAGTTCTTCATCAACCCAACAGGCCGTTTTGTAACGGGTGGTCCTATGGGGGATGCGGGTTTGACGGGCCGTAAAATCATCGTAGACACCTACGGTGGTCATGGCGCCCATGGCGGTGGAGCTTTCTCTGGTAAAGATCCTTCTAAAGTGGATCGTTCTGCGGCTTACGCAGCTCGTCACATTGCAAAGAACATCGTGGCAGCGGGCTTGGCAGACAAGTGTTTGCTCCAAGTGGCTTACGCGATTGGCGTAGCTGAACCGGTTTCCATCTCTATCAATGACTATGGCACTGGCAAAGTGGACTCTGAAATCTTGGAAAAAGCAGTTCGCCAAGTTTGGGATCTACGCCCAGCTCGTATCACCAAGGATTTGGATCTCTTGAGACCGATCTACAGCCCAACGGCGGCTTACGGTCACTTCGGTCGTACAGAAGAGACTTTCACATGGGAAAAACTAAACAAAGTTGAGCAAATCAAAGACGCCGTAAAGGCCTTGTCTTAATACACCAGGAGATCGCCGGACCGCGTCTAGCGGGGCGGCGATTCTCAGGGCTAAAAAGCCCGAACTGATTTACATTTAGAGGACTATGGATCCCAAATATATACGCAACTTCTCTATTATCGCTCACATCGATCACGGAAAATCGACCTTGGCTGACGGCCTTTTGCAGGTTGCAGGGGCGTTGACGGACCGTGAAAAAAAAGATCAGTTCCTCGATAACATGGAACTTGAGCGTGAGCGTGGGATCACGATCAAGGCTCAAACAGTTTGTTTGAAATATGTTTCAGAGAAAGACGGTCAGGAGTATCAAATCAATTTGATCGATACGCCGGGGCACGTGGATTTCTCTTACGAAGTGTCTCGCTCGTTGGCAGCCTGTGAAGGGGCCATTCTTGTTGTGGACGCGGCTCAAGGTGTGGAAGCTCAAACATTGGCCAACGTTTATTTGGCCATGGAGAACAACCTTGAGATCATTCCTGTTCTTAATAAAATTGATCTGCCTTCTGCTGATCCAGAAGGTGTAACTCGTCAAATCGAGGACACCGTTGGATTGGATTGCACGGGCATTATCCATGCTTCGGCAAAAGAAAAAATCGGCATCAAGGACATCCTTGAGGCTGTGATCGAAAAAGTACCACCACCTAAAGCGGATCGCACGTTGGTGCCGAGAGGCTTGATCTTCGACTCTTGGTTTGATGCTTATCAAGGTGTTGTGGTCCTTGTTCGTATGGTTGATGGAGCCATCAAAAAAGGCGACAGAATCAAATTCATGGCCACAGATCGTGATTATGAAGTTTTGAGAATGGGCAAATACAGACCTTTCCCAGAGATGCAAGACTCTCTAGAGGCGGGTGAAGTGGGCTTTATCATCTGCGGTATCAAAGATATCCGTGACGTTAAAGTCGGCGATACGATGACAGCAGCAAAAAATGGTGCGGCGGAGCCTCTTGCGGGTTTCCAAAGAATCAAACCCATGGTTTTTGCCGGGATCTTCCCCGTTGTCGCTTCTGAATATGAAAGTTTAAAAGTGGCTTTGGACAAGCTCTGCTTGAATGACTCCTCTTTGTCATTTGAGGTGGAAAAGTCCATGGCTTTGGGCTTCGGTTACCGTTGCGGCTTCTTGGGTCTTCTTCATATGGAGATCGTTCAGGAGCGCTTGGAGCGTGAGTTCAATTTGGATTTGATCACAACAGCACCGACCGTGGTTTATCGCATTACGAAGACCGACGGCACCGTGATGATGCTCGAGAATCCATCTCAAATGCCGGCCGAAACAGCCATCTTGAAGTATGAAGAGCCTTTCGTGAAGGTGACTCTCCATACGCCGACGGAGTACATCGGTTCGATCCTCAAGCTTTGTGAGGACAAACGTGGCGTTCAGCAAAAGATGGAATACGTGACCGAAAAGAAGGTCATCATCGAGTACAAGCTGCCGATGAATGAAATGGTTATGGACTTCTATGACCGCTTGAAGTCCATCTCTAAAGGTTATGCGTCTTTAGAGTATGAATTCGTCGATTTCGAAGAAGCAGACCTCGTTAAGATGGATATCATGATCAACGGGGAGCCTATTGATGCGCTTTCATTGATCGTGCATCGTTCAAAGGCTCAAAACCGTGGACGCGCTTTGGCTGAGAAGATGAAGGAGCTGATTCCTCGTCAACAATACCAAATTGCTATTCAGGCTGCCATCGGTGCCAAGATTATTGCCCGCGAAACACTCGGAGCGTTGAGAAAAGACGTGACGGCGAAGTGTTACGGTGGTGATATTTCCCGTAAGAGAAAACTTCTCGAGAAGCAAAAAGAAGGTAAGAAGCGCATGAAACAGATCGGATCTGTGGATGTGCCTCAGGAAGCCTTCTTGGCAATTCTCAAGGTTGAAGACTAGAGAGCGGGTTTCAAAACTCCTCAATATTCAATTTTCAATACCAGGAGCAGCTATGGCGAGCAACAACAAGGGTGGATGGAATTTCAGAGAGAAAATCTTTTGGACCGAAGGATGGGGATCCCTGTTCTTGGCTGTTTTCATCGCTTTATTCATCCGCTGGGGATTTGTTGAAGCTTATGTGATCCCATCGGGCTCCATGCTGCCGTCTCTTTTGATTCACGACCATATCTTCGTTAACAAGCTCACTTATGGGTTCCGTGTTCCTTTCAGTGAAAATTGGTTGGTGAAATTCAACGAACCAAAACGTGGCGAAGTGATTGTCTTTAAATACCCTAAAGACATGAGCACTTTCTTCATCAAGCGTATCGTGGGCGAGCCGGGCGATAAGATCTATTATGAGAACGGCACTCTCTACATCAATGATAAACCCATGGAAAAGAAAGTTCCGTCAGAGAATATGGCGGACTTTGAGTGGTTGCGTGATGACGACTTCCAACGTGATGGCAACATCAACGACAGCAAGGAAAATTATGTGGGCTTCACGGAAGCTCTTCCGGATAAAGAACACAGCGTTCTTTTGCGCAAGGGTGATATCCTTGAGACTTTTGGCCCTGTGACTGTTCCGCCGGATCATTTGTTTGTAATGGGTGACAACCGCAACAACTCCAGTGACTCTCGTGTTTGGGGCTTTTTGCCAAAACAAAATATCCTGGGCCGTGCGATGTTCGTGTGGTTGAGCTGTGAAGAGACTATTCCAGCTTTGCCAATGCTTTGTAATCCACTGACAATCCGTTGGGGCCGATTCTTCCACCCTGTGAATTAATGGACGAAAATCAAAAGCGAAAAAATTTAAAAGGAACTTGGAATCAAGCGATTCTAACGTTCCTTTTTCCTATTTTGCTGGTGATGGGTTTGCGTTGGGCTGTGATTGAACCTTTCGTGATTCCTTCGGGCAGTATGATTCCGAACCTTTTGGTTTATGATCATATTCTTGTGAAAAAGTTTTCCTACGGTTTGCATATACCTTTTTCGACGAAATGGTTGTTGAAGTGGGACTCTCCAAAGCGCGGGGATATTGTGGTCTTCCGCTATCCTGAAAATCCAGAGATCTATTACATCAAAAGATTGATTGGTTTGCCTGGTGATGACGTTCTCGTGCAAGACGGCAAAGTCACTGTGAATGGTCATGAGTGGGAGTTGCTCCCAGAGAGTCTATCGAGTATTGATGCCGGATTTAATTATTATGAAGAGAAGATTCCTGAGGGTTCATCTCATCGAGTGCGCTTTGTGAATCAGCGCTCCTTGGGAGAAGTCGAGACTCAGGTCTTTAAAGTTCCAAAAAGTGAGTATTTTTTCATGGGTGACAACCGCGACCAGAGTAGTGATGGTCGAGTGTGGGGCTTCGTGAAAGATGAGTACTTGGTCGGGAAAGCCTCAATGATTTGGCTGTCTTGCGACCAGACTTTGCCATCTCTGTCTTACGTCTGCGATCCTTCGCAAATTCGCTGGTCCCGTCTGTTCAAGTTCTTGCATTAGTCTGTGAAAAAACATTAACCTGAAAGTCATGACTCGTTGGCGTGAGTATTTTGTGACATTGATTGTGGCTGTGTTTCTGGCGTTGCTGGTGCGCAGTTATCTGGTGACGGCTTACCGTGTACCGACGGGCTCTATGCAGCCGACCTTGAAGCCCGGTGACTTTATTTTTTCATCCCGGGTGTCTTACGGCTTTCGTTTCCCCTTCGTATCTCAAGAGTTTTCCACAACCTTGCCGGAGCGGGGCGATCTTGTGGTGTTCACTTATCCGAATCAACCCGACATCAGCTACGTGAAGAGAGTTGTAGCTTTGCCGGGGGATCGAGTGCAGATCACCGATGGACGTCTTTTGCTCAATGAAACTGAGGTTTCATATGAGAAATTGAGCGATGGAAATTCTCGGGATAATCCGAACTCTGAGATCTTTGATATTTTCCAAGAGAAAATGGATGAGCATCAGCATCGCGTGATTTTTCAAAAAATTGCTGAAAAAAAGAGCTTTGGTCCTTTGGTGGTCCCCCCGGGAGAAGTTTTTCTTCTTGGTGATAATCGCGATGCAAGTGACGACTCGCGCTATTGGGGCACCGTTCCGATGGATCAAGTGGTGGGCAAGGTGTTCTTGATCTGGCTTTCTTTGGATTGGCAGAACAAATGGGGTGGAGATCGTTACCCTTCAGTGCGTTGGAACCGAGTTTTTTCCTCCGTGGATTGACATCAGTGCCTGAGGTCCTTAGGCTCAAATTCTAGATGTCATCTAGGTTACAAACTTCTCTTATTGATTTCGCCTCTTTTGAAAAATCAAAAATCAATTCCTTATTCTCTTTGGCGGAACAGATTTCCACAGAGACTGCTGATTTCAAAAAACGCGAAGGGCTCACAGGGGCCCTTTTGTTTTTTGAGGCCAGCACGCGCACGAGGCTGAGTTTTGAAACCGCTTGTGCTCGAGTGGGAGTTCATCCTTTGGTGATGGACGGCTCTTCAGGCACAAGCCTTGAAAAAGGCGAGACTCTTGAAGACACCGTATTGAACGTGGCGGCGATGCAACCTTCATTCTTGGTGATTCGCTCTGGTGAAGATTTAGATTTCAATGCTCTTGCGAAAAAAACGTCTTTGCCCATTTTGAATGCGGGTTGGGGCAAGAGAGGACATCCGACTCAAGCTTTGTTGGATGTTTTCACGATTCGAAAAAAATTAGGCTCTTGTGAAAACCAACGTCTGTTGATTGTTGGAGATGTTCGGCATAGTCGAGTGGCGGCCTCACATTTTGAGTTGGCAAAGCTGCTCAATTACGAGATTGCTCTCTGCGGTCCTGAGGGATTTTTGCCTGAGAATTCTGCGGTGCGAGTTTTCGCGTCTCTCAAAGAGGGATTGGCCTGGGCGACGGTGGCCATGGCTTTGCGAGTCCAGCTCGAACGTCATGATCAGAAATATTCTTTAGCCGAGTACCGTTCCCGTTATGGCTTTACCTGTGATAACCTTATGGCTCTTTCACCCCAAGCATTGATTATGCATCCGGGCCCCATCAATCAAGGAACTGAACTCGATACAGAAGTATTGGCAGATCCACGCGCGATGATTCTGGAGCAGGTGAAAAACGGAGTCTTTATCCGTCAGGCATTGATTCAGCAAATTTTGTCCCAAGGAGTTCTATGAAAGCCTTTCTCGTTCTTGAAACCGGTGAAGTGTATCCAGGCAAATGGCATGGCGGTGAAGAGCGTGCAGGTGAAGTGGTCTTTAATACATCTCACTCTGGATATGAGGAGATTGCGACGGATCCCTCTTACTTCTCTCAAATTGTTGTGATGACAGCTCCAATGCAGGGAAATTATGGTGTGTCTGATGAAGTGTGGGAATCCCGCCGTCTTTGGATCGAAGGGTTTATCTGTCTTGAATTGCAAGACACTGCTCGCGATCAAGCCTGGAAGAAACGTTTGACTGACAATGGTATTCCCTTATTTTCTGAAGTCGATACAAGAGATCTTGTGATGCGTCTTCGCAAAGGGGGAACTCCTTGGGGAGCCCTCGTCCAGGCAAATAATGAAGAAGAGGCCAAAGGCAAAGCTCTCAAACTGATCGCGAGTAAGAGACAAATCGACAAAGACTGGGTTTATCTGACTTCACGCAAAGAAGCAGAAGTCAGAAAAGGCGATGTCATGGTTGGACCTCGTGTTGCCGTTTTGGATTTCGGCAGCAAAGAGAATATTCTTAGAGAGCTGCAAAATCGTTGCTCGGAAATCAAGCTTTTCAACAGCCGCACTTCCGCTCAGGACATTTTGGCTTACAATCCAGATGGAATCATGCTGACGAATGGTCCTGGAGATCCTGCGGACGTGAAGGTCGCCATTGAGACGGTTCGTGAGTTGGTCGGGAAAAAACCAATTTTCGGTATCTGCATGGGGCATCAGATTTTAGGTCTGGCTTTGGGTGCGAAAACTTACAAGTTAAAATTTGGTCACCGTGGCAGCAATCACCCGATCAAAGATCAGCTTTTGAATCAGATTTACATGACTAGCCAGAACCACGGGTACGCTGTGGAGAAGGAAACTCTACCTTCGGATGTCCAAGTGACTCACATTAACCTCAATGATGGCACTGTGGCAGGTTTTTATAGTGAAAAAAGGCAGTGTTTAGGAATACAATATCATCCGGAAAGTTGTCCTGGGCCTCATGAGGCTTCTGGACTATTTAGTTATTTTATCGAGCGGATGATATGAACGATTTTGAAAAGCTAATCGAAAAAATTCTCAATCACTTTGTCAGCGAGCAATTCAAAGATGAGTTGGCTTTGGCCAAAAAAGAATTCTTTGAAAATGCGGGCACATTGGATGAGCACTCTGAACACTTTGAATCGCGCATGGCACAGTTTTACGACTGGTATTTCTTCACGCGTGAATTGAAAGGCTATGGTCAGACTCCGTTGGATGCCTGTGTGATGGCCCGCGAATTGAGATTCTCGGACGAAGAGCTCACCGCATTGGATGTGCTGAAACAGCACCGTCATTCTATTTTTGAATTCAGTAAGATTAAAAATGGCGACATTTATATCAAAGACCTTTTGGCCAATAAAAAATTGGTCGTTAAAGAGTCGCCTTACGTTTTTGGTTTTGATCAGGATGAGCTTTTTGAAGTTCGTTTGATCCCTCAAGGAGACTCCTATGTTTTCACGAGAGGATTCTGCTTCCATCCTGAAAGTGCCAAAAAGTTCATCTTGAGCGAAGTGAAGCGCCATAAAAAAGATCCGGATTTGAACCCGGATGATTTGATGCTTCGTCTGATCAAGATGAGATACAAATTTGAACAGTACAAACATGTGAAGCCTGAGATGATCTACTCTAATGACGGGAAATTAGGCTTGTAAGACATTTCTACATAGGGGGAATAGTGCCGCGTAAGTCCAACCTCAAAAGAGTCCTGATTATTGGTTCCGGACCCATTGTTATTGGACAGGCCTGTGAGTTTGATTACTCCGGCACTCAAGCCTGTAAGGCGCTGATGAAAGAAGGATTGGAAGTCATCTTGGTGAACTCCAATCCTGCCACCATCATGACAGACCCTGAAATCGCCACTCGCGTTTATGTTGAACCTTTGAAGGCTGACTACCTCGCGCAAATCATTGAAAAAGAAAGACCTGATGCTGTGATCCCGACTCTCGGGGGGCAAACAGCTTTGAATCTGGCTTTAGAGCTTCATGCCAAGGGCATTCTGCAAAAGTACAAAGTGCAGTTGTTGGGTGCTACGCCTGAAGTGATCAAAGCCGGGGAAGATCGCGAGATTTTCCGTGGCCTCTTGGACAAAATCGGAGCCAAGTATCCTAAGAGTCATTTGGTTCGCACTTACGAACATGGTTTGTCGGTGGCAGAAGACTTAGGCTATCCGATGATCCTTCGCCCGAATTACACCCTGGGCGGCGGCGGTGGCGGGATCGCTTACTCTCCTGAAGAATACAAAAAAATGTTGATTCAAGCTCTTCATGAAAGTCCAACCTCTGAGGTTCTTGTTGAAGAGAGCATCTTGGGCTGGAAAGAGTTTGAACTTGAAGTGATGCGCGACCACGCGGGAACTTTCGTTGTGGTTTGTAGCATTGAGAACTTCGATCCTTGCGGTGTTCATACTGGTGACAGCATCACCGTGGCTCCTCAACAAACATTGAGTGACCGTGAATATCAGGCCATGCGTGATGAGGCTTGCAAGATTATCAATGAAGTGGGAATTCAAACTGGCGGCGCCAATATTCAATTCGCGGTTCATCCCACGACAGGTGAGCGTGTGGTGATTGAAATGAATCCTCGCGTGAGCCGCTCTTCGGCTCTGGCGAGTAAAGCCACAGGATTCCCAATTGCTAAGATCGCGGCCTTGCTCGCTATCGGTTATTCTTTAGATGAACTTCAAAATGACATCACCAAAGTGACTCCTTCTTGTTATGAGCCGGCTTTGGACTATGTTGTCACAAAGATCCCTCGTTTTGCTTTTGAAAAGTTCCAAGGCTCCAAAGACAGCCTCACCACACAAATGAAGAGTGTGGGGGAGGTCATGGGTATCGGTCGTACTTTGCAAGAATCCATGATGAAGGCACTGGCCAGTCTTGAAATGAATCCTCAAGCCATTCCTGAATTGGAAATGGAGACTGGAAAAATTTCTTACCCCAACAGTCAACGTATCTATCATCTCTTCCAAGCTTTCCGCGAAGGCAAGTCTGTGGCCGAGATCGAAGAGTTAACACAGATCAATCCATACTTCCTAGAGCAAGTAGAAGCTTTGATCCGCTTCGAACGTCGTTTTAAAGAAGAGTTTACAGAGAAAAATGTGGATATCCTGTGGGAAGGCAAGCGCAAAGGTTTTACTGATGCGAGATTGGCCGCTCTTGTTGGAAAAAAAGAATCCGATATTTGCACTCTCCGTGAAAAGATGGAAGTTTATCCTCGCTATCAGCAGGTGGATACTTGCGCCGGGGAATTCGAGTCTTCGACTCCGTACTTCTATTCTTCTTATTGGCCAAGAAAGTCGGCAGATGTTCAGGCTAAAAATGCAGTGGTGATCATCGGCAGTGGCCCGAATCGCATTGGCCAAGGAATCGAATTCGATTACAGCTGCGTACGCGGTGTGAAGGGATTCCAAAAACAGGGTCACAAAGTGATCATGGTGAATTCGAATCCTGAAACGGTGTCTACGGATTATGACACTTCCGATGTTTTGTTCTTCGAACCTCTGACAACTGAGAGTTTGACTGAGATCATGCGTTTTATGCAGCCTATGGGATTTGTTGCACAATTGGGTGGTCAAACGCCAATTAGCGTGGCTCCTCAGCTCGTGAAGGCAGGCTATAAATTGCTGGGCTCTTCTTTGGAGGCCATCGATTTGGCTGAAGACCGTGGTTTGTTCTCAAAAATTTGTCGTGAGCTGAAATTTGAAATTCCTAATTCCGGCATGGCCGGTTCTCTTGAAGAAGCTTTGAAATATGAAAAGCAGGTTGGCTATCCTATGATCTGTCGCCCAAGTTATGTCTTGGGAGGCCGTCGCATGGAAGTCATTGAGAACACCGAAGAGCTTTTATCTTACTTCCAACGTCATAAAGACTACATCTCTCCAGAAGCTCCATGCTTGATGGATCAATTTCTTGCCGGAGCTTTGGAAGTGGATGTGGACTTGGTTCGTGGTGAGGATTGGACTGTGATTGGTGGGGTGGTTGAGCATATCGAAGCCGCTGGTGTACACTCTGGGGATTCCATGGGTGTATTGCCTCCGCATCGTTTGAAACCAGAAACTTGCGAGCGCATTGAGCAACTGAGCAGTCAGTTGGCTGACCGAATAAAAGTCATTGGACATTTGAATCTTCAATTGGCTGTGAAGGATGACGTGGTTTATATGCTTGAGGCAAATCCGCGCAGCTCTCGTTCAGTTCCTTTCGTGGCGAAGGCCACAGGGATTCCATTGATTGATTTGGGTGTGGCTGCGATGTTGGGTAAAAAGAAAGCAGACCTCAATCTTTCCAACCTCAAGTGGCGCAACACCAAGCAAGTGTCCGTTAAAGGCGTCGTCTTCCCATTCAAAAAATTCCCGGAGGCGGACTCCATTCTCGGACCTGAAATGAAGTCCACAGGGGAAAGCATGGGCCGCGGAGCTGATTACTCCGAGGCTCTTTGCAAAGCCTTTTTGTCGAGTAACATAAAACTTCCGCGCAATGGTCAGGTGTTTTTCTCTCTCAGAGATAAAGATAAAGAGACGATGCTGCCTTTGGTGAAAGAGCTTCAGCGCATGGGTTACGGAGTTTCTGCAACGACGGGAACAGCGAACTTCTTCAATGATCATGGTGTGAACTGTTTGTCTTTAAGAAAGGTCGATGAAGGTCGTCCTCACTGTGTGGATAAGATTCGCTCAGGTGATGTAGCCTTCGTGATCAATACGACCTCAGGTCGTCGTGCCATTGAGGCCAGCTTCGACATTCGTCGAGCTTGCACTGACTATAATATTCCATGCATCACTGAGAGTGATGCGGCTGAGGCGTTCGTTCTTGCCTTGAAAAATACAAGAAATGAGTCATTATCAGTCGAGCCACTGAATCGCATGGAGGAATTTTGAAAACAATCTTGCTCGGCCTCGTTTTGATTTTAGGTTTACAATCGGCAGCTGTGGCTGCTGATGCTCCAGTCGATTTGATTCCAAGTCAGATCACCATTGGTGTTATTCCTGGAGGCAACCCTGAGAATCTGCGTGAGCAAAGTATGGTGTTGGCAAAAGAGATCCAGGCTCGTTTGAATATTCCAGTGACGATCTATGTTTCTAAGAATTATGCGGGCCTTGTTGAGGCCATGAAGGAAAAGAAAGTGGACTTTGCTTTCTTTTCTTCTTCGACCTATGTTTTTGCGGAAGAGCAGGCTCAGGCCAAAGTTCTTCTCAAAAAAGTATGGGAAGAGCCCTATTACTATTCCATGTTGATCACTCGCAAAGATTCAGGAATCAAAAAGATTGCGTCTTTGAAGGGCAAAAAGATCGCTTTCGTGGATGAAAAATCCTCTTCGGGTTATCTCTATCCTCAGGTGGCTTTAAAAAAGGCGGGCCTCGAGAATAAAGACTTCAAAGAGGTGGCTTTTACGGGGAACCATCAGGCTTCAATTGATTTCATTGAAAACAAAAAAGTGGATGCCGCTGCGGTCTTCAGTGATGACGAAAAAGGCATGCACAGTGCATGGACAAAATTTGGGAAAAAGAAGGTTAAATACAATATCATATGGACCAGCAATCCAATTCCCAATGATCCCTTTTGTGTGAGACAAGACTTTTACGACCAATATCCTAAAGTGACCCACACTTTGATGTTCACTTTGATCGATATTCTTCAAGAAAGTACCAATAAACAGAAATTCTCTGAAATTTTAGGGACTCGCGACTTGATGCCAGCCACCTCTAAACAGTATGATCCGGTGAGGGAGATGGTGAAAGCTTTGAATATTGAGCTTAAGCCTTAACAGCAAGGTATGTCGGCATTAGAAGTAGAAAAGCTAAATAAGACATTTAAAGGCGGTCTCTTTGAAAAAGACCGTCATGTTCTTCGCGATGTTTCGTTTTCCTTACCTGAAGGAAAAACCACAGGTTTTGTAGGCAGCAATGGCTCTGGCAAAACCACCTCTATTAAATGCATCTTTGATTTTGTTAAGCCTGACTCTGGTCGCATTGATTTTTTTGGCAAACCCTTGTCCAGCGAAACCAAGACCCGCATTGGCTATCTTCCAGAGCGTCCTTACCTCTATGAGTTTCTTACGGGAATGGGTTTTCTGAAGCTTCATTGGAACCTCTGCTATGGCCATGTCACCAAAGATTTTCAAGAACGGGCCCTGGAGGCTCTTAAAAAGGTGGATCTCCTCGAAGCGAAAGATCGCCGTCTGCGCACGTATTCCAAGGGGATGTTGCAAAGAGTGGGGATTGCACAGGCTATTCTGACTAAGCCCGATCTTTTGATTCTCGATGAGCCCATGTCGGGATTGGATCCCGACGGTCGTGCTCTGGTGAAGGATATTCTCCGTGAAGAGCAAAAACGAGGAGTCACTTTATTCTTTAGTAGTCACTTGCTGCAAGACATGGAAGAGCTGTGCTCTGACCTTGTGGTGATCAATAAGGGGCAGATTCTTTATCAAGGGGATTTGCGCAAATTCATGGCCGAGTATCACAGTCTTGAAAAGGCCTTCCAGGTTTTAAAAGTGCGTGAGGAAAAGACATGAGCAAGGTTTTTACTCTAGCTAAAAATACCTTTATTGAGATGCTCCACGAAAAGTTGTTCTTTGTCGTGGTGATCGTGGCGGTTCTTCTTTTTGGTTTGAGTTTCTTGTTGGGAGCTTTGTCTTTCGATGAGCAAATGAAGATCTTAGCGGACTTTGGTTTCTTGGCCATTCAGCTTTCCAGCTTGGGTATTGCTCTGTTCTCAGGATCTTATTTGCTGTCGAAGGAAATTGAAAAGCAAACTTGCCTTTTGGTTTTGGCTCGCCCTGTTTCGCGGGATCAATTCATCGTGGGTAAGTTTTTGGGTGTATTGATTTTAAATACGCTCTTGGTTTTGTTTTTGGGCTTAGCCTTGGCTTTGCTCTTGGGCATCGATGGAAATCAGTTGATTTCTTACCTAGAAATTTGCATCAGTCTTTGGTTGGAATCTACGGTAATTTTGGCTCTGGTTTTGTGGCTAAGTTTGGTGATCCGTCCGGTTTTGGCTTTGGCCTTTGGTTTTGTGATTTTCTTATTGGGTCATTGGTTGGGTGATTTGGCTTTCTTTGCTGAGAAAAGCAAAGAGCTGGTCTTCATTAATTTGATCAAGGTTCTTCATTGGATCGTTCCAAATTTCTATCGCATGAATTGGAAGTCCTCCTTCTATCTTAAGGAAGGGATTGCGCCTTCCGAGTTTGGCTGGATGCTGATTCACACGGGTGGATGGGTTTTGATTCTGATCTTGGCAGCCAATTATTTCTTCAGGAGAAAAGACATTGTTTAGTATGGACGATTTCAGCTACGTCATATTTTTTGTCCTGGGCGCGGTTTTCGGAAGCTTTGGAAACGTTGTGATCTATCGTTTGCCCCAAGGATTGAGTGTCGTAAAGCCGGGAAGTCATTGTTATAGCTGTAAAGCACCAGTGAGATGGTTCGACAACATTCCTATCTTTTCCTGGTTCATCCTCAGAGGAAAATGCCGCAATTGCGGAGCCAAGTTCTCTTTCCGTTATCCTCTTGTGGAACTCATCATGGCCGGACTTTTTGTTCTGAGCTATCACTATGCAGGTTACAGTTGGACTCTGATTGAGTATTTGATTTTTATCTTCGGTTTGGTTGTTTGCACGTTCATTGACATAGATCACATGATTCTTCCCGATGAATTCACGCTTTCGGGAATCGTGATCGGCCTTGTTGGTGCGGCTTTGAATCCGCAAAGAGAGTTTCTCGATGCTCTTTTGGGTATGTTGATGGGGGGAGGCTTCCTTTGGGGGATGGCTTACGTCTATTACATGCTCACCAAACAAGAAGGCATGGGTGGTGGAGACATCAAGCTGCTGGCATGGATCGGCGCTTTGCTCGGATGGAAGGCCATTCCCTTTGTGATCATGACATCGGCAATTGTCGGCAGTGTTGTTGGTATTCTTGTTTCTCGAAAGCAGAAGGCAGGACTAAAGACGGTGATCCCTTTTGGTCCTTACCTAGCCCTTGGTGCAGTCTTGTATCTTTTTGGTGGCCAGACCATCGCCTACTGGTACCTAGACCTTTTCCTTCCTGGACTTAATTAGACGCCAGACCTAAATCCCTTGTTTGACATTCCCATGTCGAGCAGAAATAATTTTAGTATATTAGACCTGCGTCTAAAGGACGTAAGTCTTTGAAATGTCATCTGAGTCGTTCAACTGGGGAAGCAGCGGTAGGCATGTTTTTTAAATCTAAAAAAGTCATTGGGCTCGACATCGGAACGAGTTCCATCAAACTTGCTGAAATGGATGTAAGTGGGAAAGGTGCCCAGTTGCTTTCCTTTGGCTTCGCGCCGACTCCTCCAAATTCTGTTATGGGTGGTGAAATCAACGATATTGCCTCTGTAGGAATGGCCATCCAAGCTCTTGTTGCAGAAGTGGGATCGAAAAGAAAAATTGCTTCCACGGCAATGTGGGGAACTGCGGTTATCGTTAAGAAAATCACAATCCCACGTATCGATAAAAAACTAATCAAAGACCAAATCCGTTTTGAAGCCGAACAGTACATTCCTTTTGATATTAACAATATCAGCTTGGCTCATCACATTTTGAATAGCAGTTCGTCTCCGGATACCATGGATATTCTTTTGGTGGCGGCACAAAACGAATTGGTATTGCAGTATACACAAGCTATCGAAATGACCGGATTGTCTTGTGGTGTTTTAGATGTGAGTGGTTTTGCCTTGGCCAACAGTTTCGAAATGAACTATGGACGGCTTCCTGAAACTATCGGTTTGTTAAATTTTGGTGCCGCGATCACAAACTTTGTTGTGATCCAAAGAGGCGAAGTTATTTTCTGCCGTGATATTCCTGTGGGTGGTGCAAACTATACCAACGAAATTCACAAAGCGATGGGCGTGACCATGGCCGAAGCCGAGGCTCTGAAGCTGAGTGCTGTTTCTCGTCGCGAAGTTCCTGATGAAGTTCATAGCATTATCAGTGCGACCAATGAGGCTGTTACTGAAGAGATTCGCAGCAGCTTGGACTTCCTCAGTGCCACGACCAATGGAATCACACTCAATCGTTGTTTTTACACTGGTGGAAGCTCTGGTACATCGGGCTTGGTGGAAACCGTTTCGCGCGTGACCGGAATTCCCATGGAGCTCTTTAACCCATTTATTAAGGTTAAAGCGAACCCAAAAAAATTCTCTCCTGAGTATTTACAGCAGATCAGCTCTTTTGCAGGGGTGGTCACGGGATTGGCTTCCCGTGTGCAAGGGGATGAGACGTGATTAAAATCAACTTAGCGTCTTCTCAGTCTAGCGGCATGGGGGCTTTAGGGTCCGCATCCATGGGCATGTCATCAGATGGCATGATGTTGGATCAAGAGGTGCGCAAAGAGGGTTTGAAGCGGGCTTTGATTCTTCTTTTAGCTCCTTTAGCTTTGTATGCTTATGAGCAGCAAAACATCCCTCAGAAAATTTCTCTTCTGAACTCTAAGAGCGCGATGTTGGCCGAAACTCAGGCTTACAATGAGAAAGCGGCAGCTTCGGTAGCTGAAATCAAAAGATTTAAAGAAGAAGAACTGAAAATTGAAACTCGTATTGCAGCTTTGAGCAAAATTGCGAAAGATCGTCAAAGAGAAGTCCGTGTTTTAGAGCTTCTTCAAAACGTTCTTCCTGAAAAGGCATGGCTGACGAGATTAGATATCAAGCCGGATCGAGTGACTATCGAAGGTTTGGCATTGAGTGACTTTGAGGTCTCCACATTTATGGAGTCCCTCACGAAAAGTGTTTATTTGATGGACGTGAATTTGGTGAGTTCTAAAGAAGAGATTCTCGAGGGCATGAGCCTGAAAAGATTTGAAATCAGCTGCTTGTTGGAGAGACCTCAATGAATAAGTTCTTCGAGATCTTAGCCTCTTATTCATATGGAAAAGCACTGGTTTTCAGTCTGGCTTTGGGCGGCTTTTATTATATGACTTTGTATGATGATGGTTCTGCTTTGGATGCGAGAATTGCGGAAGTCAGTCGTAACTTGACTCAAGAAGAAGCAAAAAAGGTCGAGACCGATGCGGCTCTTCGCCAAGTTAAAGAGATGCAAGAAAAAGTAGGGCAACTGAGTGTTCAGTATCAAGAGATCTCTCGTCGCCTTCCTCAGGACTTGTTTTCTATTGATATCAATAAGGCGATTGATAGCTTTGCTCGGAATGCGGGCGTGAGTATTAAATCAAAAAAGCCGAACCCGAATGTCAAAACCGCTGTGGTCGAAGAGGTTCCGGTTCAGGTTGAACTTGAAGGCAGTTATGCCGAACTCGTGCAGTTCGTCTATTATGTGTCTTCGGCAGAACGATTGAGTCGTGTGAAAAATGTTGTGATCACTGAGGCTACAGATCGCTCAGCGAAAAAATTGAAATTTGCAGGGGAAGTTGTGGGCTATAAATTGGCGCCAGAACCACCTGCGGACGGTGCGGAGACGAAGCAGTGAAATCAGTAAAGTACCTGGTTTCTTACAGTTTGGTGGCTTTTTTGGGTTTGGGATTGGCTTTCTTTGCCAGCACCAAGTTCATGGCCCCTGCACGCTCTCAGAATGCACCCTCTGCGGGGGATTTGCCTCCTGAATTTATGAATGAAGTGGAAAAGACTCAGGTGCCAGCGGCAACTCCTACACCTGCGGGTTCTCCAAATGGGGCGACAAAAAATGAAATCCCTCCTCCACCAGCCAGCAATGGTCAGCCGGAAGCTCCGAATCAAGGCGAAGATGTTTCGGATGGAATGACTGCTCCACAGCCTGTGGAAACGTTCGTGCCACCTGCTACGGGGATTGACGGATATGTTTATGATCCAACGGGGAAGAGAGATCCGTTCAAACCGTTCAAGGAATTCAGAGCTCCCAAAGATGGGGATCCGAAGGTTGTCGCGCTGGAGCCTCTGCAAAGATGGGACTTGGATCGTTTGCAGATCGTAGGGATTTTGTGGGAAGTCAAAACACCACGAGCTATGGTGAAAGATCCAGATGGTGCAGTTTATACTATAATTAAGAATTCTAAAATTGGTCGCAGTGAGGGTTTCGTTGCGGCTATTCGTGAGGGCGAAGTCGTGGTGATTGAGACTCAATACACAGACGGCGAACCAATTAAAGAAACCCGGGTTTTGGAATTTAAAAAATAGTCAAAAGTACTCTTTCGAAGGAGGAGCTAATGAACGGATTCATTAGACATTTAATTATCGGAGCAATGATTGCTTCTCTTATTTCCTGCGCAAGCCAACCTATCGAGGATGATCTTGCTTTAGATTATAGCGAAGACTCTCAAGAGTTCGCAGTGTCCGATGAGACATCGGTAGCCGCAGAGGACGACTTCTCAGAATTTGAAGACGAAGATATCGATAAGCCGGCGTCGACGGCAAGTACGGCTGACAGTGGTCAAGAGCTGTCTTTAGAAGACGAATTCAGCGAAGCGGGTGTCGAGCCTGAAGCTCCAGCGGAGCAAACTGCTGAGGTTCCGCCTCCAGTGGAAGAGCCGACAACGACAGCGGAGTCGTTCCCGGAAGAAGATCCTTTCGCAGAAGACACTTCTGTGGCTGAAACGCCAGCACCGGCTCCACCAGAACCTCAAATCGACGAATCTGCTTTCGAGACCACATCGCAAGAGACGGTAGAGACTGTGCCAGAGCCTGCGCCAGAGCCTATGACAAATCCGGTGAAGATCACGAATTTGCAGTTTAAAGGGAATGCCAACGGTGGAACTGTAGTCGTTGAGGCGGATAGACCATTGAGCTACACGACCAGAACGAACCCTGAGTTGGGTCAATTCATCGTTGAAGTCGACAATGCTATTTTGCCAGACAAATTGAAACGCTCTTTGAATACTCGTGATATCAAAGGCAGCTTCGGTGCCATTGACGCTTATCAAAATCCAGGAGCGTCTACAGCTCGTTTCGTGATTCAATTGCGCCCTGGTGTGATGGAGCCTGCAGTTCAAAATGAAGGCAATAGTCTTTTGATCATGGCTTCAACGACTCCGGCAGAGACTCCAGGTGACACTGCACAGGTTGCGGAGGTTGATACTGGAAGTGAAACGGGCGCGCAATCTCTTGGCAGCCAAACTTTGAGTGAGTTCCTTGCTGGAAACAATAAGTTTTACGGTAAAAAGATCTCTATCGAAACCAACAACATGGACATCCGTGACGCCTTGAACTTCATCACTGAAGAGAGCGGCGTGAACATGGTGATCTCTGAAGACGTTCGTGGAAACATCAGCTTGAAACTGCGTCAAGTGCCTTGGGATCAAGCTTTGGTTGTGATCATGAGAGCCAAGAAATTGGGCTATGTTCGTCAAGGAAACGTTTTGCGTATTGCTCCTTTGACGGATCTTAAAGCTGAAGAAGATGATGCGAACAAGCTGATTGCTGCTCGTAAAAATCTTGAGCCTTTGAAAGTACGTATGTTCCCCATCAGCTACGCAAAAGTGGATGAGTTGGAAAAGAAGATCAAAGATTTCTTGGGTGAACGTGGTAAAGCCGTAGGTGACGTTCGCACGAATGCTCTTGTGGTTACAGATATTCAAGAAAACCTCGACCGTGTGGCAAAACTGATCGTGAGTCTTGACACGCAACCTCCGCAAGTTTTGATCGAAGGTAAAATCGTCGAAGCGAGCGAAGATTTCACACGCAAAATCGGTGTGAGCTGGGCGGCTTCGGGGGCGCCAGTTCAATTGTCAAAGACAGCTCGTGGTCCTTTGAACATGACGCCATCATTGAATATCAATCCGGGGGCTGGTTCAGGCAGCACGGGTATGAACTTTGGACTTAATATCGGAACTCTGGATGTCCTTGGAAACTTGACGGCGGCATTGGCTCTTTCTGAAACAGAGTCTTTGGTGAAGGTGATCTCTTCTCCTCGTATTGTGACAATGACGAACGAAAAAGCAGACATCAATCAAACCACAGAAGTTCCTATCAGACAGGTGACAGTTAACAATGGTGTAACGCAAACGACGTATCAATTTAAGCCATTGGTATTAAAACTTGAGGTCACCCCTCAGGTAACTGCGGATGGATCTGTTATAATGAAAGTGACCGTAAACAGACAGTTTGCGGGGGCCAATATCAGTCAGGATTCCGATGCATTCCCTGTGAATTCACGTGAAGCCAACACGAAGGTTTTAGTTAAAAATGGAGAAACAGCCGTTATCGGCGGTATCTACCAAAGTGACGCGCAAAATGGAGAGACCGGAGTTCCTTGGTTTAAAGACGTTCCAGTTGTGGGTTACCTCTTTAAATCAAAAGATACGAGAAAACAAAAATCTGAACTTTTGATTTTCCTCACTCCAAGAATCATGGGGCAGTTGGAAGTTCCTAACCACGACGGTGAATCACCAGTCTTGTAAGGAGAACGAAATGTTTAAAAAAAGTATTTTGTTTCTCGCGAGCGTTGTGATGTTAGGCGCCGTGGGCTGCAGCAGCGGTGAAGAGAAGCTGAAGGTTTCTGTCATCGACGACACGGCCTATCTGATTCCAGCCACAGTCAAGAGCTGTAAAGCGAAGCTGGAAGGTTCCGAGAATGACGATGTTCAGACGGATTATTTTCAGTTCGCTCAAGTGACCTTCAATTGGACGGATCCGAACAGCACATTTTACTTTGCTGCGATCAACATGACTTTCGAATCGCCCTATATGACAGGTACAAAGAGCTTTTCTATCGCTGGAGATGAGCTGGCGGCCTTGGCCCCGGCATACTCGACGGTAGGTTGTGTTTCGACTACCCCTGCAGACATTTTGGCATGTGATGCGCTCAATGTTGCTAATCACAGATGGTCCTCTGCGGGGCGAGGAACCTTGGCTCCCGGACAAACTTTGAAAATCTCTTGTCCTCTGACAGGGGGAGGCGTGAAAGGCACGGGGCGCTTTTCTGCCACGGGCGCTATCAAGATTTTTGGCTTCAGTATGAATACGGAGGGGCAAAAAACCCCAGTAGAAACCCAAGGTTTCGTCACGATCCAAAAAATTATTGATAACTGATCTATTGAATGGTCTATAGAGCCTATCTATGGACCTTTTTTCCGCGTCTTCTGCCAGTCACCAATCTTCTCCTCTTTCAGAGGTTCTTCGTCCAAAAAATTTGGATGAAATCATTGGCCAAGATAAAACCATCGGTCCTCAGTCCAAATTAGGACAAATGCTCCGTAAAAACTATTTGCCGAGCTTGATCATTTGGGGGCCTCCAGGCACAGGGAAGACCACCTTTGCGTTGGCACTGTCACAGCACTTCAATGCCCACTTTGTGAATTTAAATGCCGTAGACACAGGTTCAAAGGCTCTCCGTGAAGTGGGGGAGGCCGGTCGCGACCGTCGTTTGCAATTCCAACAGAAGACCGTGCTCTTTGTGGACGAAATCCATCGCTTCAACAAAGGACAGCAAGACGTTTTGCTGCCTTTTGTTGAAAAAGGTGATCTCGTATTAGTGGGTGCGACGACCGAAAATCCCAGTTATGAATTGAACCGAGCTCTTTTAAGTCGTTGTCGTGTCGTGGTGTTTGAACGTCTTCGTGAGGAAGACTTGCAAAAAATCATTCATCGCGCGGAAGCCCATTATCAAAGAAAGCTTTCCACTATTTTGACCGACGCTGCAGCTCAAAACATCATCGAATTTTCAGACGGGGACGCGCGCCGTCTGATCAATAGCTTGGATATTCTCTATCACTTCACAAAGGACTCCGATCAAGAGCTCCTCGATGTGAATGACATGAGAGAGTTGCTTCAACAAAATCCCATCGGCTACGACAAGAACTCAGAAATGCATTACGATACGATCTCGGCATTCATCAAGAGTGTGCGAGGCAGTGATCCAGATGCAGCTGTTTACTATCTCGCACGCATGCTCGATGGCGGAGAAGACCCTGTCTTCATCGCTCGTCGTCTGATCATTTTGGCATCTGAAGACATCGGCAATGCAGATCCCCGCGGGATTTCTGTGGCCATCGCGGGCTTACAAGCCGTCGAGGCTATCGGTCTTCCCGAGGGCGCAATCACATTGGCGCAAGTGACCACATACTTGGCTTCATGCCCAAAATCGAACGCTTCTTACATGGCTTTGAACAAAGCCAAAGAGCTGGTTGAAAAAACGAGAACACTTCCTGTGCCTCTGCATCTGCGCTCGGCAAAAACAGCATTGGCAAAAGACTTGGGCTACGGACGTGATTACAAATATCCGCATAATTTCCCCACAGGATGGACAGAGCAAAGCTATCTTCCTGAGGAGATCGCGGGAACCAAGCTTTACGAGCCTGGCACTCATGGCTTTGAGAAAACCATCAACGATTACCTAACCTGGATGAAGGGTAAGAAGTCCTAATCTTTCTTCGTTCTTAATTCCGGATACTTTCTTTTTTGGTGGGGGCTGCCCTCTGTAAACGCGGACACGGGCGTCCGGCCCTCTGCTGGCCTTGGGTACCGCATCGTGCGGGGCCAGAGGTCCGCATTTACAGAGGGCAGCCCCCACCAAAAAAGAAAGAACTAGATTTGGAATGAAAGAGTTAGGCTTGCTTTCTGGAGATCAAAAAGCGTTTTTAATAAACGAATGATTTGTTATGGCGACCCGTCCCTAGATTCTTGGTTTCCCGAGCCGGATGCTCGGGAAAGGGGGCTTGGGATCGCCCAATTGTCAGGATGCTCACGTTATGATCGAGCCGCGATCTCCTTAAGTACCACCACACTAAGGGATCAGTTTCTGAGGCGCCGATTCAAATTACAAGGTAACTGGGTATAAAAACTGGGAGCTTTAAGAGGATTTTCGAATGAAAACCCTCTTGTTTTTTAGATGGCGCGGAGACCGCAGATGCAAAGGCAAGGTGTTGTGCCTTGGACTGAGAAAGAGTGCTTTGTGTTGCCCGGAATTTCTAGTCTGTCGCCGGGGCGGAGGACGAATTGGTTGCCTGAAATGTTAAAGAGCATTTCTCCTTCGGCGATGATGCGGACTTCGGCGAAGGGTTGGCGGTGTTCGGCCACTTTCTTTTGTGGTTCGTAGACTTCTTCAAAAGGTTCTAAGCCTTCTGATTCCAAGATCATGTTGATTTGGACTTTGCTTGGTACAACTGGCGCTTGCCAGCGGGTGATAATCATAATTCAAAACCTCTTTCTTGAGTGTGTGGCTGAGCAAGGGGTTGTCTTGTCTGAGGCCTGCTTGAAAGATCCTTTTGCAGGCTCTTTATCGCGAGACTTCTTGGAGAGCTTGAAGGGTTTCTTTCGAAGCTTTACATTGCAGCCTTCGCCCTGAGGCCCCATCTCTGCCGTAAGTTCGCGGCCTCTCTGGTTTTGGCGAACTTGCGATCCCTTGGGTCACTTTCAATGTATCTCAAATCGGCACGATTTCAACAAGTCACAGTGCAAAGCAATCCCGGGATGAAACAACATCGCTGTAAGTGTTCAATTTGTTACAGGATGTGAGACTGGTTTATCTTCTTTTTTTGTTTTCTCGTTAAGTCCTGAATTGGATTGTCGATAACTCATATGTGGAAAGGCCCTAATGGGGAGGAAAAATTTGAGTAACACTAAGTCAAAATCGACACATGCAGAATTAGATCACATCTTGAATTTCGTCGATTCCTCGAAGGGTCTTCGAGCGATGATCAGCGAGTCTGGTCGCGTGCAAATTCGCCAAGATCTCGATGGAAAAGTTTTCTCCTTCAGCACTTCAGACGTTTCTGAGGTTCTTCATAGAGCGGACTCCGATGGTAAGTCTTTCATTCAAGTGAACTTTAAGACGGGGACAAAAGTTCTTCTGACTGAGACTCTTGTAGGCTTTAAGCCAACGGAGACATTGGGCTTAGATATGGGTCGCATCCCTAAAGTTGTGACAACCCCAGATCTAGTGAGCGTATTTGAGGCTATCGAAGAGTCGATGGGTGCAGATAATGGCCTGGATCACGAAGTGGAAATCCTTAAAAAAGTGTATTTGGCTATTATTACTGGCGGAGAAAAGGTCGGATTTGACCTCGCTACCGAAAGAATCTGGTTAAATCGCCTTCTGGCATCCAAGTTCAAAGCTAGCGCTTAGGCTAGTAAATCCCAGCATTTATGCGAATAAAAGAAGCAACCGAGAGTCCTTTCTCGGTTTTTTCTCGTCAAACGCAATGAGTCATTAAATTTTCGATAAAAAGCTATTGACGTTTGAAGGGGGCTGAGAGAAAACAGCTCCACTTTGAAACGCGGGGGCATAGCTCAGCTGGGAGAGCATCTGATTTGCATTCAGAAGGTCGCAGGTTCGATCCCTGTTGCCTCCACCATTTTAAAGGTCCTTTTCTTTTAGGACTTTCGTCGAAAGATGAAAATAAAAAAAGAAAAGGTTGACGGGGAAATAAAAACGACTAATATCGGTTCCTCGCGCTTCGGAAAACGAAGCGAAAACGTACGCTCTTTGAAAACTGAATAGCTAGATAAATATAGATTTTTGGGCTCTTTGAAGC